>Ga0209000_1000008_pt1 | contig 387056 bp, 283 predicted proteins | sample RifGroD2_FD_183998 | JGI IMG/M metagenome (GOLD analysis project Ga0209000, IMG submission 183998) | Groundwater microbial communities from Rifle, Colorado, USA - Groundwater D2 (SPAdes) (version 2) | ecosystem: Environmental > Aquatic > Deep subsurface > Groundwater | place: Rifle, Colorado...
AACTCTCGAATGATCTTTCTTGATTCATAATGATAATTTATTGAAGTTATTACGCTTCAAAATTATCATTATTCTAATTTACCGACAGGTTTAGTTCAACGGTCGGCGGTATGGTTAGTTGCCGAATTCGAAGCACTTTCCTGTCAAGTTACAACTACTTTTGATACGAGCTGTGCCGCTCGAATACCCACTGCACCGGCAATTAACTATACCGCTTGTTGGCAACTGGTGTTCATTCATATCTGGCTGTTTGTCATTTATTTAGCTTTTTTTCTTGTCATTGTCAATATGCACCAACCTATCTTCAAAGCACAAATTTATTTTGTTTTTTTGAGCGTGGGCAATCCTAAAACCGTCCTGAAAGGCGGTTACTCGGGCTGGGATTTGCAAGCTCTTTGACAAAGCTTTGGATTAAGCGTTGGCTTGTGGGGCTTTGGCAATGTGCTTGCAAATAGCGATGGCTTAAAAGGTTACAGTCTTATCTGCCCATACAACCAAGTTTACACAATCTATCATTGTCGAAATAGGACAAGCATCGGTTTCATTAAGTTGCCTTGATTTTAAACATGTTCCGCAAGCCAGTATTTCACCACCCACGTTTACAAATGCTTTTAATTGCTCATCAACATTATATTTCTCATGGGTCAAGCCTTCACATTCAACAGCTTCGCCCATTAAAAATAGTTTTACTTCATGCCCTTGTTTTTTAGCTGTTACTGCGAAACGAAAAGCATTCCATGCTTTTTCGATTTCTTTTGTTTCGAGAATAATTCCAATTTTCATACTATAAATATTAATGTGTATAATCCAAAATTTTTATTTCGCTTCCAACTTTTTTTACTACGGCATCTTTCATTTGTTGTGCATGGGGACATGGAAATCCAATAGGATTACCTTTAAATATGCAAGATGCAAATACAATAACCTCTGCACCTCTTTCTACCATTAATTTAGCTCGTGTAGCTGCTTTTTTACCGGGACAACCTCCACAGCTAACAAATCCTATAACTTCGGAAGCCCCTATTTCTTGAAAAGCTAATTTTCCTTCAGATGCTACTTTAAAATCAGTGTTGCCCGGACACATATCTTCGGTTTGTTGGCAACGAATAATACCTACTTTCATATCTATAAATTAAAAAGTTATTACAATTTTGTTTTTACGAATCAAGTCGTACAAGTCTTTCATTGACGAGAATTTACAAACTTTTGGTTCGTTATTGTTGCGACTTTGCAAGCATGTGCCACACCCAAGAATTTTACCGCCGTTGTCTAATAATTGATTGACTTGTTCTTTAATATCGTTGTTCTGTTCTGCAAGTTTTTCGACTTCAACGCCTTTACCAAGAAGGAAAACACAAACGGTATCGCCTTCGCTTTTTGAAAAATTAGCTAAACGCAAGGCATTCCAGACTGTTTCAGAATCGTTCGAGTAAATAATAATTCCAATCGAAGTAGATGTATGCTTTTCAGTTTGATTCAGAAAATTCTGGCTGAAAGCAGGAGTTTGAAGTAAAAACAATAAAATTGTTGCAAATGATAAAATAATATGCTTCATGATAGATTTTGTTAATGGTTTAATTTTAATATAGTTTTTGATATAATTTCTATTGTACTGTCTATTTCATCGCTCGTGGTATATTTCCCTGTTGAAATGCGCACCGTACCTGCGGCTGTTTTAATATTGATATTCATTGCTTTTAGAACGGATGAAATTTCAATAGAATCGGCATGACAGGCAGAACCAGTAGAAATACAAATATCTTTACTGATAACAGAAGCAAGTGTATGGGCATCAACCTTATCAAATGCAACGCTTAGTGTATTTGGAAGGCATTTTTGTAAATTGACATTTACTTTTACTTGTTCGCCAAGATTCTTTTTCAAACCATTCAATAAACTATCACGCATTGAAAGCATGTTTTGGCTGTTTTTGTCAAAATCACGCTTTGCAATTTCACAAGCCTTGCCCAATGCAACTATATGGATGACGTTTTCTGTTCCCGGACGTATGCCTTTTTCCTGATTTGCCCCAAACATAATGTTTTGAATTTCCACACCATTCTTTACGTATAATGCCCCGATGCCTTTGGGTGCGTAAAGTTTATGTCCTGCAATGGTTAATAAATCAACCCCCAGTTTTGAAACATCGGTTTCAATTTTACCTACCGATTGTGCAGCGTCTGTGTGAAAAATTACTTTGTGCTTTTTTGCAATTGCTGCAATTTCGCTGATGGGCTGAATGGTGCCTACTTCGTTATTGGCGTGCATAATGGTTATCAATGAAGTATCGGGGCGAATGGCATTTTCAACATCTTGCGGATTCACGCTACCAAATTTATCAACAGGAATATATGTTATCTCATATCCTTGGGTTTCCAAATGTCTGCAAACTTCAATTATAGCGGGGTGTTCGATTGCTGATGTGATAATATGTTTTCCTTGCTTTCCTTTCAGAACGCCCCAAATTGCAAGGTTATTGGATTCTGTTGCACAGGATGTAAACAGTATTTCGTCGGGGTTTGCGTTAATTAAATCGGCAACCTGATTACGGGCAAGCCTAATAGCATCTTTATTAAACCTGCCAATAGTGTATGAACTTGAAGGATTACCAAAATGAGAATCAATAAATTGCTTCATTTCCTGTGCTACCTCCCTATCAATGGGCGTAGTGGCGTTATAGTCGAGATAAATAGGAATTTCCATGTCAGATTATTTTAGTGCTTCTATTGCTACAAAACTGCCCTTGTCATGCAAAGGGACTGGTTTTTCAATTTTATTTTGATTCATTTCAATGAGCGTCTGGCACGTTCTGAAACCTCCAAAGCCGCTAGTTTTAAGTTGATTGATTGTTTCATCAACGGCATGAAATTTTGCAGATTTATATACTTCGCTGTCTTTCATTGCCATGTACTTTTTTGCTACTTCGCCATCTTTGTGTAATGTTCCCACAATGAGTTTACCCCCTTTCCGAATGATTCTGAATATTTCATGATATGTTTTCTGAATATCATTAACAAATGGGTCAACAGCTACCATAATTACAAAATCGAAACTTTCGTCAGCAAATTCCAAATTTTCGGCTATGCCAATTTTTACTTCAATTCCTCGTTCTCTTGCAATTTCCGCCATTTGTTCCGATGGTTCAACACCTTGTTTAATACCAAGTTCAGAGGCAAATCTACCTGTACCTACACCTATTTCAATACCTTCGCCGTACTTTGGCATAAAATATTTAACAGCCTCTAATTCTGAAAAGAAAATACTTTCATTGCTATCAAACCATTGGTCGTACTCTTTTGCAACGGTATTAAAAGGATTGTTTTTTACAATTTCCATTTTCTGTTCTTTAATGCACTCCAAATCCAAGAAAAGCACTTGCTATTAATACAATGATTGCAAATTTTAAACAAAACTCACACAGTCTCTTTCTGCGAGCCCGTAACTGGAAAAACAACTTTTCCTGTTCTTCTTTTGGTTGTTCGTTCTCTGTAAATGTTGCAAAAAGTTTATTAATAAGTGGATTGTATTTGAAGAATATCAATATCATTATTGCGACCATTCCAAAAACCGCAACTAATTTGATTGCAAGTGCAGAACCCGAAACAATGGACATTTCACGAAAAGCCCCGTGAAAATAATAATGATTAAAGGGTATACCCATACCTGTTACAAAGAGAGTAATTATAAACGCAATACAATAGGGGGCATTTCCCTGTAACGTATCTTCCACCACCTTATCGAGTTTATAGGATAATTTTGCTCCGTATTGGCTGCGATTTAATACTAAATTTCTGTTATAAAATGGAGCGGCAGCACAACCAACAAGAGCAATATTGTGTAATGCCAGTAAAATTGAATGAATTAAGTCTTCCATGAGATTTGAATTTATTGGTTAATTTCTAATTGCTTTACTTTCCATTCTGGATATCCTTCATCTAACCGCCTGACATGATAACCTTTTTCATTTAAAAGCTTAACAGCTTCGTCGGCTAGTACACAAAAGGGACCGCGACAATAGGCAATTATTTCCTTGTCTAATGGAATGCCTTTTAGTTGTGTCATTAATTCGTTCATTGGAACTGAAATTGCTCCGGTTATATGTCCAAATTCAAACTCAATAGCTGGTCGCACATCGAGCAACAAAACATCTTCATTGCCAATCATTGTTTCAAGTTCATCGAGATTTACTGCATTTAGCGCTTTATTATCTTCCCGTTGGCGGTTCATAATTTTTTCCAACTCAGCAATTTCGTGTATCGCATATTTTGTAATTTGTTGGTAAAGCGATAAAAACTCGTTATTTACCAATGAATAATAAACGTATTGCTTTTCTTTTCTCGATTTTACAATATTGTTGTTCTTTAATACCTGTAAGTGCTGCGAAGCATTGGCAAAGTTCAAATTGGTGGTTTGGACAATTCCCTCTACACTTTTTTCGCCTTGCGACAACATTTCGATAATTTCGAGCCGAAAAGGGTTCGAAAGAGCTTTTAATAGCTTTGAAAGCCCATCGTACATTGCATCTTTAAATTCTCTTCCTTTCATAGATAAAAGTTTTATGATGCAAATATAAAGTGATTATTCTATTATTCAATAGATTTATTGAATATATTATAAAAATAGTAATAAAACTTGTTAAAACCACCTCCATACCATCAACATAATCAGAAAAATACCTCCGTAAATTATTGGTATCAGATAGTACGATTTTGATGACCGTTCTATCCCACTCCTCAGATTTAAACGGTTTACAACCTTAATACTTAACCAAATGCCAATAATCATAAACCCGACTAAAAGCAACGAAACCAATGTATTTATCCAAACGGGATTCTGTTGAAGTGTAATTTGTCCGTCTATTATCTGTTGGGCGGTAGCAATGCCAGTAAAATCATCAGAAAGATGCTCGAAATATGGGATTCTTGATGTAGATTTCAAGATTGATTTACCAATGTGGGCTGCTGCAATAATAGGAATAAAAGCAATTCCGTAATTGAGCAAATAGTCTTTGAACTTGATTGTTAACCCTGCAAGGCGTGTGAATAAATAGGGTAACAACCAAACAATGAATGGTAAGACTGCGAAGATTATAGTTCCTTTCAAAATGCCTGACAGGAATTTGCTTTCGATTGCCAAAGGTTTTATAATCAAATCGGGAAGAAATGAAAGATACGCATCGGTTACGTTCCATTCCGACCAAATTTCGGAAATAACAAAACCTGAAACTATCAATACGAAAACCATTTCCGCCATTCTTAGCGGTTTTAACTGAAATAAATCGTTGGCAAATCCGATGTTCTGAAATCGTGGGTTTGGTCGTTCGGAGTTGGGGTTCGATTGATATTTTGAACAGGTTTTAAGGCAACCAGCACATAAAATGCAATCGGCATTATCCGAAATATTGGCAGGATATAAATCGACACCACAGCTTTTATAGTTTAGGTTGTATTGATATTTTTTGTGAATACAGGATTTGTCTTTACAAGTATCGCAAATGCTTTTGTCTTTTACCCTCCAACCGAAAAATGAAAGTCGTGAATATAAACCCAACAAATAACCTACAGGGCAAACGTATCGACAAAAGGTATTTTTTTCGTAAATGCTTCCTATTATGATTGAAACGCCTACAATGGATAATAGATAAATTGCCATAAAGAAAGGGTTGCGATGGATTGCAAAACCTTGTATTCCAATAAACAGAATGATAATATAAAAAACGGTTATTGCCCAGCCTGAAATTAACAATGAAGGTCTTTTACGTTTAAGACCGATTTTGGAAAAGAAAGTGGTAATCAATTCAACAGGGCAAACCATGCACCATACACGCCCGAAAAATATCGCCCCTATCACAATGGCTGGCCACCAATACGACCAAACAATTAAATTACCAAGGTTTGTATTACGAAGTTGTTTGAGAAAAGCGGCATCGGTGGAATATGCCATTAAACCCGTTACGATTAATACGATGTAAGCAATTAGTGAGACATATTTCAACGAAACGGGGAAATACCATCTTTGAAGCAAAATATTAAGTTTTTTCATCTTTCGGCAATTTTTAAATTAATCCAGTACCAAGGGCTATTGAAATTAAAATGAGCATTACCGCAACAATGAGTTGGATACTCCTCAAAGTAACTTTTTTAAGCAATTTTTTGCCAAAATATGCCCCTGCAATTGCTGAAAGGGTTGCCGAAATTAAAAGTGTAAGATTTTCGTGCAGGTTTGCTGATGTAAAACGTGAAGCATAAACCGAAAGCCTTGTAAAATCAACCAAACAGGCTATAACTACACCAGTGGCAATATATGCTTCTTTTGATAGTCCGCTCTTTATGAGAAATGCACTGCGAATTGCACCCTGGATGCCTGATAATCCGCCAAAGAAACCGCTAAGGATTCCGCCCAAAACTAATTTATCTTTACCAAATTGAACCTTTTGAAAAGTGGGTGAAATTTCCAGTATCGAGAATACAATTAACAATAATGAAATAATGAGTTTTACAGGCGTAACTTCAAAAGACCTGCCCCAGAGTTCGTATTGTAAAAATGTTGGTAGAACTGTAATTTTCAATAACAACCATGCACCTGCAAATGAAGCTAAAATTGCAGGAATACCAAACCGCAACAAAACGGCTTTGTCAGTGTTTTTGCCTACTAATGCAATTTTGAAAAGGTTATTTGAAAAATGCACCACGCCAGTGAGTGCAATGGCAATATCAATAGGGAAAAATATTGCAAAAACGGGAGCTAAGATTGTACCAAGCGCGAAACCCGAAAAGAACGTTAAAACGGCTGTAAAAAATGCCGCTAAACAAATTATTACTATTTCCATACACGCATACTTTTAAATTTATATTGCAAAAATAGGATGTATGGTTGCCTTTGGCGTGGTAGGTTTAAATGTTAAAATGGTATTATTGAAAATGTTTATCCCTGAATTGTATTGGAGTAATTTTCTCGTGCTTTTTAAAGAATTTAACAAAGTTTGAGGCATCGGTAAATGAAAGGATTTCAGCAATTTCGTTAATGGTATTGTCGGTATGCAATATGTATCTTTTGGCTTCAAGTAATAGTTGATTTGTGATTATTTCGCTGGCACTTTTTCTCGTTTGTTTACGGCAAATTGTATTCAGGTTTTGAGGCGTTATATTAAGCAAGTCGGCAAATTCATTGACTTTGTGTAGCCGTGGACATTCTTTAACCAATAACTGTACAAACTTTTCATATACTGATTGTGGCAATGATTTATTTTGGGGGTTGTCTTCTTTAATTTGCAACAGCTTTCCGAATAAGGCTTTGAGCAATCCGTGGATAATTTCCTTTGAATATTGTGTATTGAGTTGAAATTCGTTAAAAATCTCTTCCAAAAAATGAATTGGGAATTTGTCGGGTTGGATTTTTAATCTTGTTGCATCAGTCAGTTTTCGGACTAAGTCAATTAACGTTTTTTCATTAATCGCATTAAATTCATTGTCATTGAAAAGAATTACAAATCCTTTTGGAATTGAGGTAAACTGCCAATAATGAAGTTGTCCAGGATTTAGAAAATAAAAATCGGGGCTTGAAACCATATATTTCTCCGATTCAATACAATGAAAACCTTCTCCCTGTGATAGAAATATCAGTTCGTAATACTCGTCATGTTTGTGAGGTTTGGTTTTCTTAATCTGTTCTTTAAACCGTGAAACTTTAAAAGTCAAGCCTTCATCAAGTTTATTTTTTATGTCTATCTTTCTGTCATTCATAGCACAAAGTTATCAAATTTGCAGTGGTGCGGAGGAAAAATTGCACTCTTTGGCAAAGCTTTGGTTTTAGCGTGGGCTCGTGGGGCTTTGCCAATGTGTGCAATGTGGGTGGGGTTTCCTTCTTCTTTTTTTGCCGGGGGAAGAAAAAAACAAAATAAATTTCCATCAAATTTGCACTGTCCTGTCAAAAAGCTAAATCCTTTCTATTTTCAATTTATCACTATCGTATCTGTCTGCTCGTCTGTCTTTTTACACTTGTTGCCAACGGTTGGCGGTATGAAAAGTTGCCGATTGCGGGCGATTTCCTGTCAAGATACACAAAAGTTGAAGCGAGCTACAACCCTTGAATAGCCTACTGTCCCGGCAATTTTTTATACCGCGTGTTGAACTAAACCCGCATCCGCGAGTAGCATTTGACAAAAGTACCTGATTCTTTGTATATTCGATGATTTTTCACCACAAAAAATGTCCGAATATGAGAAAGAAATCAGGTTTTACTTTTGTCGAGCAGGCCATTGTGCTTGTTCCTGAGTTTGAAACGGTTGTCCACAAACTGGAACAACAAGTCACGTTACGGGGGCAGAGTCGGAGTACCTTACAAAACTACATCCGCCGAATTGCCCTTTTTGTCATTCATTTTGGCAAACTTCCCGAGAAGATTGATCCAGAAGAGATCAATGAATACCTGGCCGCATTGGCGCGTGATCCCCGATCTCCCTCGCGAAGCAGTTTTAAGCATATGGTGTACGGGTTGCGCTATTATTATCGCCTGTTGGGTATGAACCGCGAAGCCATCGCTCTGCCTTCACTTAAAAAAGATTCAAAGCTGCCCGTGATACTGAACCGGCAAGAACTCAAAGAGTTGTTCGCGGCACCCACGCTGCTCAAACAACGGATCGTACTCACATTGATTTATTCGGCCGGATTGAGAGGACAGGAGGTAATTAACCTGAAGATCTCAGATATCGACTTTGAGCGTAAAACCATCCATATCCGTCAGAGCAAGTACAAGAAAGATCGCGTTGTTCCATTGGCCGGCAGCATGGCCATTGGTTTAAAAAAGTACCTCAAAGCCGAAAACCCTCATCTCTGGTTGTTCAACGGTAAAGAACCTGACGGTCGATACAGCGTGCGCGGTCTCTCCTGGGTGATGCGTGAGAACCTCAAAAAGACATCCATCACAAAAGAGGTGAACCTGCATTCACTGCGGCACTCGTATGCCACCCACCTGCTTGAACAGGGGCTGAACATTGTTACCCTGAAAGAGTTGCTTGGCCATGCCGATATCACCACCACCATGATCTACCTTCATGTAGCTCAATGTCCCCTCATTAAACCACACAGTCCACTGGATTCCTTGTATAACTTCACTAAAAATGAGAACAAGGTTTGAACTGGCCGATGTGGTTCATCGGTTTGCTCCTTCACTGCATGACCGCGGAAAGCTTACTCCCCTTCAAGAAAAGGTGTTTGCTAAAATTGCACTTTGTAGAACCGCCGCCCTTGGCGGACACGAGGAGGCATGTGACAACTGCGGCACGATCCGTTATAGCTATAACAGTTGTGGCGACAGGCATTGTCCCAAATGCCAGGCAGCCAGACAAGCCTTCTGGGTTGACGAGCTGGTGCAAGGCACACTGCCCGTGAGGCACTATCATATTGTTTTCACTGTGCCCGACCATTTGAATGTCCTTTGTCTGCATAATGGAAGGATGTTCTACAACCTGCTTTTTTCAGCCGTGTGGCACACCCTGAACAGCTTTGGATACTCGCATTATGGTGTGGAAACCGGAGCAATAGCCGTGCTTCACACATGGGGGCAGAACCTCTCACTACATCCGCATATCCATTGTATCGTCCCGGCTGCCGGATACTCCCTTGATGGCCGATGGAAAAATATCGGTCATGGAGGGAAGTTCCTTTATCCTGTTCGTCAGTTGAGCAGTGCGTTTAAAGCCAGGTTCCTGGACAGCCTCAAACGTGCTTTGCGTAAACAAAACAAGTTGGCGTTCTTCAATGACCAGATTCAGCGTGCATATGGCACTCCCTGGGTGGTTCATTGTGAGCCCTCGATGGCAAGTGTCGAACATGTGGTGAGATACCTGGGGCAATATACCCATCGGGTCGCCATCACTAACCAGCGTATCGTGAATGTCTCTGATGAAAAAGTGACCTTCATTGCCAAAGATTACCGACAGGGAGCGGCTAAAAAGTACATCACTCTCGGTGGTGTGGAGTTCCTGCGCAGATTTGCCCAGCACATACTCCCACGCAGATTTGTAAAGATCCGACGTTACGGTATCTACAACCACACGGTGAAACGGAATCTGGGACTCAGGTTCAGGGTAGAAGATGAATCCGAAGGCAATAACAAATCAAAATCCCGGAAAACGATTGAATCGAACATTGATCGTTTCGTAAGACTTACCGGCATCAATCCTTGCCATTGTCCGGTGTGTAAAACGGGTCAGATGATTAGAATCAGAAAACTTCCACCGATACGTTCTCCACCGGAAACTATCTGTGAACAGACTCATCCCCAACTTTAACTATCAGACCTGAATGCGCCTAAAGGTGCACAGGGCAGGGTATGTCATCTTGTTAACAATAAGCGATCACAGAACCTTCTATTAATCCTGATTGATCCGAAAAGCCTATACCGTAAAGCACAAAAACCTGCAAAATGTCAAAGATCGCTTGTTTATTTTACTGTCAGAAAGTATAAAAACCTTCGTTAAGTACATAGCACTTGATATCGGTGGGTGTAGTTCAACACCGACTCATCGCTGGGTCGTGCCGACCGCTCAGAGTCCTATTTATTAGCGGGTCGTTGTTATTTTCCCAATTGTTGTTTAATATAGTTTTCAAAGTCAGTTTTTAAGGTTATTGTACTGTTTGGATATTCTGGTGAAGTCAAACCGTCAACAACTGCTTTTGTCATATCGCACAAATTGTCTGCAGTATTGTTTGTAAAGCCAACTGATAATAAAGTTTCTTTCCATTTGTCACTTGCTATTGATTGCGTGAAAACATCTTTTTTGAATACCGTTGAAAATATCTTAGCAATGTCAAGCGAACTATATTTCGTTGCCCCCACTAATTCGTAAACTGTAGTTTTTGGCTGTCCTAATGGTTTAGCAATAACATCAGCAATAAAGTCTGCCAAGTCAAGAGGGGAATGCATTTCAACTTTTAGGTCCTCAGGAAAAAATGTCGGAAGTACGCCATACTGTTCTATTGTTGATAAGTATCCCAGCCAATTACTAAAATAATATGAAGGTCGTATGATAATTTTTTCTATGTTAAAATCGTCAAACTGTTTTTCCAATAGCTGGGACATTAAAATGTTTCCTGTCTTACCCTCAATGTGAGCACCAATGCAAGACAAAATAACTATTCTCTGTATTTTGTTTTCTTCAACTGCTTTCTTGTAATTTTCAATTATATTTTTAGTGTCCTTAATTATGTCATTAGAACTCGGATTTTCAGGTGTCAAAAGAAATGCAGTTGTTCCACCTTTAAAAGCGTTTACAACTTGGTCTAAATTAAACAAGTCTGCGTGGCGTACTTTAAAATTTTCATCTTTTACCTTTTCAGGGTTTCGTACAACGGCTATCGCAGGAATTCCTTTGTCTAAAAGTCTTTTTGTCAAATGAGAGCCTATTTGTCCTGATGCTCCTACAATTATGTTCATATTTTTCTCTTTTTAAGTTGTCAATTCTGTCGTGAGTCTTTTTACAATGCCCGCTAACGTTTGTGTATACGCAATTGTATTGCGTATACATTTCATATATGCTTCCTGTTTGTTTTTATAATATTCATATTATAAGTACTTTATGAAAATTGTCTGTTTTTTATGCAATTGCGCATACAGTACTTCAAAATTACTCTTCATAGTTTGTTTTCTTATATATCAAGATTATCCAACGGGTTTTTTATCTGATCAAATCCTTTGGTTGTGATATGGGTATATATTTCAGTTGTTTTACTACTGGCGTGACCCAGTAGCTCCTGAATGTACCGTAAATCTGTACCTGATTCGAGCAGGTGCGTAGCAAACGAATGACGCAACGAATGTACGGAAATATTTTTACTGATACCAACTTTCTTCAGAGCATTTTTTAATATATTTTGAACACTTCGGGTTGAATACTGCCCTCCATTTGCCCCCTCAAACAACCATTCCCTAGGTTTGTATTCTTTCACATAGATTCGTAATGTCTCCAATGTTTTATTCCCAAGTAAAGTATATCTGTCTTTTTTCCCTTTTCCTTGTTCCACACGTATCTGCATTCTTTTGCTGTCGATATCCTTAATTCTCAGGTTAGTAAGCTCACTGATGCGCAAACCGGCCGAATAGATTGTCATTATGATTGCTTTGTGTTTCAGGTTATTGATTGACTTCAAAATGGCTGCTACCTCTTCGGTGCTCAGCACTTCAGGCAATAACTTTTCTTTTCGTGGACGATCGATCTGATAAACTTTGCGTGGTCCTCTCAATACTTTTTCATAATAAAACTTGATAGCATTGATGCTTTGGTTTTGATAGGATGTGGAGACATTTCGTTCGTTCACCAGGTATTGCAGAAAATCAACAATCATCGATTCAGAAATATTACGAATCTCTACCTCCTCATAATAATTGATGAACTCGCCAAATAAATCGGTGTATACCTTGATTGTATTATTACTGTACCGGAGTTCTTTCAGTTTGTCCACATAACTCTGCGGACAATTTCGATAGTGCCGGTGCTCTTTCTTTGATTTGCGGGGTTGCAACTTTAGTTTGTTTTCTTCGTGATATAAGAACTGAAGTTCATGTAGACTGGCTATTCGTTTTATTTCAGCCAGGTACTTCTCAGAAAAGGGTACCTCCCAACATTTTCTGACAGGATTCCAGGAGCATATTGGGATTTTCTTAAGTTTTCCTGTGATAGTCTGGTTATAGCTGAAGTACAGACGCAATGTTCTATGTGACACATTGATAACCAATATGTCTTTTTTTGTGTATTCAGGTGGCGCTATGGATCTGTTATCTTTCAATCGTATAGCTTTACATCCTGCAAATTTAGTTAATTTATTCCTATTTACCTGTAAATATCTGTGCTTTTTCTTTGTATTGATGTAAATAAATGTGAATAAACTTCTTTTGCGAAATAGGCATGAGACAGCGATGGTTCAGACGAAGAACTGTGACGATAGAAAAAAGTCAACAATAATATAGAATTAGTATAAAATAGGGCGATAAAAAAACATATCGGGATAATTGTTGTCCTGTTGGTTTAATTCTGTTATTTTTGCATCTTTAAAATAGATAGGTATGAGTGCTGTCACGGAAAAAATTAAGATATTATGTGCCGACAGGAACATGTCGGCAGAGGAACTGGCGGCCGGGGCGGGGCTTACTGTAGAACAAGTGAAGCGTATCTGTGAAAGCGACCGTATTCCATCTCTGGCGTCTCTGATTAAGATTGCCCGTGCACTGGGGGTGCGACTGGGTACCTTTCTCGATGATAGTGAAGAGAATGGACCGGTTCTCAACCGTAACAATGAGACCAAGAGGCCGGTAACTTTTACCAGTCAGCATAATAGTAGCAATTCTCACATGGATTTTATTTCGCTGGCTGCCAGCAAGGCGGGGCGAAACATGGAGCCTTTTCTTATTCATATTCAGGCAGGAAATGGTCACGAGTGCTCTTCGACTCACGAGGGTGAGGAGTTCCTTTTTGTGTTGGAAGGCTCAATCAGAGTGCAGTACGGTAGCGAGAGCTACCTCTTGCAACAGGGCGATAGCATCTATTATGATTCTATTGTGGATCACCTGGTCACGGCCAACGACGCGACAGGAGCCAGAATTCTGGCAGTGGTCTATTCTCCGGCATAAGGTATAATTCTTTACATGAAGGATACAGTTTTATGAGCCGGTTACTTGCACCGGAGCCTGCAAACACGCTTTGCGGGCATACTTCCCAATAGTTAATACTGTTTTTTTTATCACAAATGACATACAAATCTGAACCTGTTCTTTCCGAGAGAACACTGGGCGACTGGCTGGAGTACTGGGCCAAAGAAACGCCGAACAAGGAATATATTGTTTATTCGGACCGGGACCTTCGTTTCACCTGGCAAAAGTTCAACGAACGGGTGGATCATATGGCAAAGGGACTGATTGCCATTGGGGTGACACGAGGCACCCACGTGGGTATCTGGGCACAGAACGTGCCGGACTGGCTTACGTTCCTTTACGCGACAGCCAAGATTGGGGCGGTGGCGGTGACGGTCAACACGAGCTACCGCACGGAGGAGTTGCGCTACCTGATGCAAAACTCCGATATGCATACGCTCTGCATGACAGACGGGGTACCAGGAAGCAACTACACCGACATCATCTATGAGCTGGTGCCGGAACTGAAAACAACACAGCGGGGGAAACTGAAATCGGACCTCTTCCCGGAACTGAAAAACATGGTCTACATTGGTCAGGAGAAATATCGGGGGATGTATAACACGGCTGAAATCCTCCTGCTGGGAAAGAACGTGCCGGACAACGAATTCAACAGGCTGCGGTCGCTCACTACTTGTCATGATGTGGTGAACATACAGTATACCTCCGGTACGACGGGTTTCCCGAAAGGGGTGATGCTCACCCACCACAACATCGCCAACAACGGCTACCTCACAGGCATACACATGCAGTTTACGCCGGAAGACAAATGCTGCATCTGTGTGCCACTGTTTCACTGCTTTGGCGTGGTGCTGGCGACCATGTGCTGCCTCACGCACGGCAGCACCCAGGTAATGGTGGAGCGGTTCGATCCGCTGGTCACGCTGGCATCGGTACACAAGGAGCGATGCACCGTGCTGCATGGGGTACCGACAATGTTTATCGCCCAGCTGAATCATCCGATGTTCAGCTTGTTCGATATGCATTCACTGCGCACGGGCATCATGGCGGGCGCTCTCTGTCCGGAGGAGCTGATGCGACAGGTGAACGAGAAGATGTTCATGGAGCTGACCAGCGTGTACGGGATGACGGAGACGTCGCCGGGAATGACGCAGACGCGGGTGGATGATCCGTTCGATGTGCGTTGCACCACGGTGGGGCGTGCGTATGAGTTCACCGAGGTGAAGGTGCTGAACCCGGAGACGGGAGAGGAGTGTCCCGTGGACGTGCAGGGAGAGATATGCTGCAGGGGCTACAACGTGATGAAGGGCTACTACAAAAACCCGGAAGCTACAGCACAGGTGATTGATGCCAACGGCTTTATGCACTCGGGCGACCTGGGTGTGAAGGATGAGCATGGCAACTATCGCATCACCGGGCGCATCAAGGATATGATCATCAGGGGAGGGGAGAACATCTCCCCAAAGGAGGTGGAGGACTACCTCTACCGCATGCCGGGCGTCCGCGATGTGCAGGTGGTGGCGGTGGCCTCGGAGCGTTATGGCGAGGATGTGGGCGCCTTCATCATCCAGAAGGAGGACTTCAACCTCACCACGGAAGATGTACGCGACTACTGCAAGGGACACATCGCCAAATACAAGATCCCGCGCTATGTCTTCTTTGTGGATAGTTTCCCGCTAACGGGCAGCGGCAAGATTCAAAAGTTCCGCCTTCGTGAGATGGCGTTGGAGCTGTGCAGGATGGAAGGAATTGAGATTCTGTAGTCAATCCCTTTCAACTGCCTTATTCTATCGGTACGAGACGGACAATCATGCCGGGTTCTTCCAGCCCGATATACACAAGGCCATCGGGGCTCATGACTACATTCCTTACCCTTCCAATGCCCTGGGCTATTTTTTCGAGATGGACTACCTTCTGCCCGTCGAGCACCACGCGCTCCACGTAGTCAAACCTGAGCGATCCAACCAGCATGTTGTTTTCCCATTTTTTGAAACGATCGCCGGTGACGAAGGTCATCCCGCAGGGCGCAATGGAGGGTGTCCACTGCATCACGGGTGGTTCAATTCCTTTCCTGATGGTATCGGGCGTGAGGATGGTGCCATCATAATTGATGCCATAGGAGACCTCGGGCCATCCGTAATTCCTGCCAGGGAGAATCAGGTTTATCTCGTCACCGCCCTTGGGGCCATGCTCTGTTTCCCAGATTTCACCGGTCACCGGGTGAATGGCGGTACCCTGCGGATTCCGGTGGCCATAGCTGTAGATAGATGTGATGGCTCCCTGCGTGTTGACAAAGGGATTGTCGGCTGGGATACGGCCATCGTCGTAAATACGGTGTATCTTGCCGTTCGTATTGTCGAGCTTCTGTGGAAAATCGAAATGCTGCCCCCGTTCGCCCACACCGAAATAGAGATGTCCTTTTCCATCGAAAGCTAGCTTGCAGCCCCAGTGCTGGCCTCGATTGGTAGGTGGTGTGCCCACAAACAGTATCTCCTGGTCGATGAGCTTGTTGCCACTGAGCCGGGCACGCATCACGCCGGTCGCGCCTCTCCGCTCTTCACTCGTGGTGTCGAGTGCGGAATAGGAGAGATAAATCCATCCGTTTTCGTCGTAGTCGGGATGCAGTGCAATGTCCATCAGCCCTCCCTGTCCGGTGGCCATGATGGGCGGCAATCCCTCGATGGGTGCGGAGAGTACTCCCTGTGAAAGCCGGTGCAGGGTGCCACTGCGTTCCGAGATCAACAGATCGCCGCCGGGCAGGAAAGCCATTCCCCAGGGTACTTCGAGTCCGGTGACCACCGTGTCGATCACAAGATTGTATTCTTCCGACTGCAGGATGCCCTCCGCGGTGACGGCAGGCTTGAGCTGTGTCCGGTCAGCCGGAATTCCGTTCTTCACATAAACGGCAAGTGCTCTTGTTTCATCGTCTGAAAACGTTTTTTCAAAAGCAGGCATACCGGCATTGGGGATACCATACTTTATGCTTCTCTCTACAGCTGCAGTGCCGGATGCTTCCATCCACTGCTTCTCGGCAAACTTTTCAAGATTGTCGCCATGACAGCCTGCACAATACATCCGGTAATGGCCTGCCACGCCACTGCCCTGAGCCGACTTTGGCATATGCCTGCAGGATTGGACAACACTTACGGAGAAAATGGCCGCGAAAATAATAAATAGGATTGGAGAATTTTTCATTTTATTTGCTATTGGTTAGAAATGAAGACTTTGCAAATGTAATAAAAATTTCAGGTAACAAGGGGGGAAAGATCTATAAAAAAAGATCGATAACCAACATATGACTGTCTTTGATTATCGATCTTGAAAGTGGAGAATATCGGAGTCGAACCGATGACCTTTTGACTGCCAGTCAAACGCTCTAGCCAGCTGAGCTAATCCCCCGTGAATTTTCGTGGTGCAAAGATAGAGATTTTGTTTATATTTGCAACAAAAACAAAAGAGAAAAACTAAAAATTATCCCATATGATTGTATTCAACACCACTTTTCACGTGGAAGAAGAATTGCAGGAAGATTTCGTTGAGTATATGTTGCAGCATTTTATCCCGATGTCCACAAAAAGTGGACTGCTTACATCGCCACGTCTGGCACGTGTGTTCGGAAAGGAGGAGGACGAGGGACATTCCTACGCGATGGAGTTCATCGCTGCCGACCTTGTGACATTGGAACGATGGAATGCCGATGAGAGTCAGGTGGTGTATGCTCCGCTCCTGGAGAAGTTCAAGGAGAAACTCATCGGCTTCTCTACCATCATGCAGACAATAGAATACTGATGCAGAAAGAACGGATTATCTTGGGGATCGACCCGGGTACACAGGTGATGGGCTATGGCTTGCTCCGTGTACTGGATAACAAGCCTTCACTGATGGCGATGGGTGTGATGGAGCTGGGGAAGTATGGAGACCACTACCTCAAGCTGGCAAAGATCTATGCCCGCGTGATCGGCCTGATTGAGGAATTTCTCCCCGATGAGCTGGCCATAGAAGCACCTTTCTTTGGCAAGAACGTGCAGAGCATGCTCAAGCTGGGACGGGCACAGGGGGTGGCCATGGCTGCAGCTATCTCACGCGATATACCGATATTTGAATATGCACCGCTGAAAATAAAGATGGCCATCACAGGCAACGGCAGGGCGGCCAAGGAGCAGGTGGCATACATGCTGCAGAAGATCCTGCATATCCCCGACGAGAACATGTTGCCGCAACTGGATGCAACGGACGGACTGGCAGCAGCGTTGTGCCATTTTTATCAGTCGGGTATCACCACCGGCGACAAGAAATACAGGGACTGGAAAGATTTTGCCAACCACAATCAGGATAAAGTGAGGAAATGAAAAATTTTCCTCTTTTTCTTGCAATTAACTCCCAATCTTTTTTAACTTTGCCTCATGAATGAAATGATTTCGCACATAGAATTTCTGTTACATGAGCACAACTGCGTCATCATTCCCGGCTTTGGCGGCTTCGTGGTCAATACGATACCCTCTCGTAGGGATGGTATCGCCACCTTTAACGCGCCTGCATGTGAGCTGGTATTCAACCGTGACCTGACCCACAACGACGGTCTGCTGGCACAGTCTTACATGAAAAGCGGACAGCTGATGTTCGAAGCTGCCATGCTACGCATTGAAAAAGGGGTCGAGGAACTGAAACATCAATTGCAGGAAATGCAGCATGTGGATATGGGTAAGCTGGGTTCATTCACCAGAAACGAAGGGGAACGATTTACCTATACACCGGGCAATTTTGTGCGTCCGGCTTTGTTCGGTCTCACCAGGGCTTCACTCAGGCCACTCGTGCAGATGCAGACAGTCACAACACCTGCAAAACAGACCCAACCGGGAAAGAGAAGATACAGTCGTGGTATCAGCGTGGCTGCCGCTGCGGTGGTCCTGCTACTATTGATGCTGCTTCCGGTGAACGACACCAACAACGGTCATCAGCTGGCCAAAATGATCACAGAAACATCGCTGTTCGGAAACAAGCAGGCGGAGACACAAATCCGGAAAAGCGGTCTGCCGGATAACCAAACAACCGTTGAATCGAACGTTTTACCGACACAACCGGCTACGGAGGCTGCTTCCCAGGATGCATCCCTGCAGGTGCCTGTCGCCGGCCCCCGTTTTTACGTGGTGATGGGTGTTTACGAGTTGCCCGAGGTGGCACAGAAGATGATTGAAACACTCGCAAATGAAGGATTTACACAGACTGGTAGCCTGAAGCGATCGGGACGTATTGATGTGTTTGCCGCATCTTTTACCGACGAAACAGAAGCTGCTGCCTTTCTGAGGGAAGTACACAAAAAACATCCATCGCATTCGGATGCATGGATTCTAAAAAGAAAATAAATATGTCGCTGAAATGTAATATTGTCACAGGATTTGTCCTCTATTGGGCTTATGAGTTGTACAAATACAGGAGGAGAATAGTGCCACCGATGGACCGGTTCCGTTTCCCCGATTTTTAAGAAACCCGTTTTTAAGGACACAGATATCCCCGGAATAACAAGTTTACGGGGATTTTTTGTTGTGCCCTCAACCGGAACGACGTCTGCCGGAACCACCATCACTCCATTCTCTGCCCCTGCGCATATCACCCCGCGAGGCTCCTCCCTTGAATATGTTGAACCGATAGACAAAGTGTACAATGAAATAGCTTGTCAGTGTATTGGTTGTCGTATCACGAATAAAATTGGATGAAACATTCCTGCGAATATTACTTCGTTGCTGCAGGATGTCGTACACCTTCACCCGGATAAGGCCGTTCTTCTGTTTTAATATCTGTTTTTCGAGTGAGGCATTCCAGAGGGTTTCATTCTGCTTGAAGCCATCGGAATAACCTGAGTTGGTGGAGTAGCGGATGTCGCTTTGGAAGTTTATATCGAACGGAAGGTAGATGGTGGTATTGGCTGAACTGCCATAATTGAAATATTCCCTGTCCTGTTGCCCTTCCAGGCTGTTTTGTACCTTGTTGTAGGAGATGTTACCCCTGAGCGAGAACTGTAACTTTGCCGAGTTATAGTTAAAACTCAAGTTTTCAGAAAGATTGACTTGCCTGCTGACGTTTTCCTCGTTGTTGGAAAAACCGTTGTTGACTCTGTAGCTGCCATTGGAGGTGCTCGAAACCGTAAACTTTTTACTGAAGAGCGGCTGCGACGTGGTAAAACGGAGATCCCCGTCCCAGTTGCCATTCACATTCCGGTAGGTATTTTCCTTCCGTCCTGTCTCGGGATCGGTGAAACGGGAGGTCACAATCGCATTCAGGGTATAATTAAAACTGCCGGTGAGCATATGAAAACGGTTTTCCTGCGGCTTTGAGTTCTGATAGCGGATATTCATGCGGTGCATGAACGCAGGTTTGAGATCGGGATTCCCATAGGTGATGTTGAGCGGATTGCTCACGTCGATCACAGGAGATATCTGATTTACGGAAGGCTGATCGGTGTTCCCCGTGTAGGTGAAACGAAGGTTCTTCTGCCTCGACCAGAGATAGTTAAACTGTGCATTGGGGGAATAGTTGGTCACGTCTTGTGTGATGTTGCTGATGAGCGAATCGCCGACATAGGTTTTCCTCTTTGAGGAGGTGGGGTAGACACTGAAGCCGACGTTGTAATTGTATTTTTCACTTCTCGACCGGAAATCGATCCCGATATCCTGATTTACCGAGCTGTTGTCGTTCAGCTTGCTGTATTTGGTATCGAAGACAGTGTAATTTCCCTCTTCATCGCGGGTGCGGGTGTCTTTATCCGATTGGGACGATCCCTGCCGGTAGTTATAGGAAAACTGGAGAAACTTCTGCCTTCCCAATGGCTCCACGTAGGAGAGGTTACCGCTCAGGTTCGATCCGCTGTTGCTGTTGGTGATGCGCTGGTCGAGCAGATCGTCGGCCCGGTTTCCGGTATAGTAGGTATTGGAGATGTTCATCGCCTTGTTCTCAGAATCATTTGATCGGATATTGAGTCCTAAGCTGATGCTTCGGCCAGGCTTCCCAAGACGACGGTTGAGGTTGAGATTGCCGCCGATGTTATTCCCGTTGCCGCGTGAGTTGTAGTCGGCATTCCCGTAATTGACGGTATCACCCGCAACACGCGTCGTGGAAAACAGATCGGTCTCCATGCTTTCACTGTTGTTAAAGCTGAGGGTAGGACGAAATACGAGCGTGGTCATGGAATCAGGCTTCCACTCAAGACGCACATCCATATTCAGATTCTCATCGCGACTGTGGGAACGGTTATTCTGATCCTCATAGGTGTCGCCCTTGCTCAACAGATTCTGGGTGTATACCTTCGACAGTGATTCCGACCTGTTATTGCCGTAACGGATGTTGCCGCCCACCTCCAGCTTTTCAGATACCTTCTTGCTGAAGTTGAAACCGCTGTTGGCTGCTGTGTTGATGCCATTTCCGCCACCGCCTCTTGTTCTTCCGCCACCGCCACCGCCCATGGTTGCTCCCAGATCGGAGGCACCCGCATTGTTGGTGTTGTTGATGCCACCCATGAAGGTCATCTGGTCGCTGTTGCGCATGTGATTGACCAGGGCATTCACTTCAAAACGCTCCTGACTGCCATATCCGGCAAAGGCATTGCCGAAGCTTCCCTGCTTCATGTTGGGACGGACGGTGAGGTTGATGATCATCTCTTCTTCTCCGTCGTCGAAGCCGGTCATTTTCTCCATTTCCGACTTGTTGTCCACAACCTGCAGCTTCTCTACCATCCTGGCTGGCAGATTCTTGGAGGCGATCTTCGGATCATCACTAAAAAACTCCTTGCCATCGACAAATATCTTCTTGATTTCCTTCCCCTGCACTTTGATTACTCCACTCGCATCGATTTCCACACCGGTCATCTGCTTCAGTAGATCTTCCACCACGGCCATGCCGGTCACCTTGTAGGCATCCGCATTGTATTCCAGCGTGTCTCCCTTCACAAGGATCTCGGTGGCAGCAGCTGTGACCACCGCTTCATCGAGCAAGATGGATTGTTCCTGAAGGGCAATGGTGTCGAGCCGTACGGCCGGCTGTGCGGAGGAGAGAGTGAACTCCTGAAAGTAGGGAGTATAACCTACAAAGGAGATGTTGGCAATGTAGTTGCCATGTTTTACCGGGATAAGAAAAGTCCCTTCGCCGGTGGAAGAAGCACCGGTGACCAGCGTGCTGTCCTCCGGGGTGAGTATGCGGATGGTGGCCGCAGGAACCACTTCCCCGGTGTTCTTATCGATGATCTTTCCTGAGATAGTTCCCATGGCAGTTTGCGCCTGGATGGATGTGATCAGGGCCGATAGCAACAAAAAGAATATTGTCTTTTTCATCAGTTTCTTGAAAAGGGTTGAAAACAAATTACGCACCGTTGCCACAAAGATAGAAATAAAGCCGGCGGACTTCAAGCGGAATAGATGAATCGTAATTTTTCATCGATGAACGGGCTGAATAAATCGGGAAACTGCTTACATTTGTAAAATAAAAAAGATTGTCAGGTATCATTACGCCACTAAACATCAAAGAAATGAAAGAAACAAAATACGAAACGAAGCTGCTGGGGCTTCCCTATCTGAAAAACGATGCATACGGTGCCCTCTCAATGCCGGTCTATCACGCGCTGGCTTATGAATTTGAGACGGCAGAAGAGATGGAAGCCGCCTTCTGCGGACGTATTAGTGAACATACTTACTCAAGAGTGACAAACCCCACGGTGCAGTACTTTGAAGAACGGGTGAAGGTGGCGACCGGAGCGCATGGGGTGACTGCCCTCAACTCGGGCATGGCAGCCATCAGCAATGTGTTCTTTACCCTTGCATGGAGTGGCTGCAACCTGGTTACATCGCGCCACCTCTTTGGAAATACATACTCCTTCTTTATAAATACATTGGGCGCCTTTGGCGTGGAAACACGTTTCTGCGACCTGACAAACGTGGAGGAGGTAGCAGCCTGCATCGACGGAAACACATGCGGCGTATTTGCAGAGGTGATCACCAACCCGCAGATGGAGGTGGTGGACCTACTGGCACTGGCTGCCGTGGCACACGAAAGAAACGTGCCGCTCATCGCAGACACGACAATCATTCCTTTCAGCACGTTTCATGCATCTGACTTCGGCATCGACATCGATGTGATATCGAGTACCAAGTATATCTCGGGCGGGGGAACAAGCCTGGGGGGACTGATTATCGATTACGGGAAGTTCGACTGGTCACACTCACCCAGACTGAAACCGTTTGCCGATGCTTCGGCGTCGGCCTTCCACTTTAAACTGCGCAAGGAGATACACCGTAACCTGGGGGCATACATGACGCCTGAGGTGGCTAATATGCAGTCGCTGGGACTGGAGACATTGCAGATTCGCTACGAACGACAAGCAGCCAGCTGTCAGGAACTCGCAGAAAGGTTACAGTCGATGCCCGGTGTGGTGTCGGTCAACTACCCGGGACTGCCGGACAATCCTTATTATGAGGTGAGCAAAAAACAGTTTGGAACATGCCCGGGAGCGATGCTGACGTTTGACCTGGATTCGAAGGAGCGATGTTATGCCTTCATGAACCGGCTCAGGCTGATTCGCCGTGCCACGAACCTCTTCGACAACCGTACACTCATCATTCACCCTGCAAGCACCATCTATGGCACCTTCACGCCCGAACAACGTGCTGCCATGGACATAAAAGAAACCACACTCCGCATGTCGATAGGACTGGAGAGCGTGGATGATTTGATGGAGGATATGTTTTAGGGCTATGCTGTCAGCTTTCAGCTTGGGTAGTGGGGTTGGTGTTAGAGTGGGCGGTTTGGGAATATAGGTGTCAGCCGATTCTATCGATTCTGTATGGTTGTGAATTTGTAGATGATGCCGATATCCGTAAAGATGGGTTTAAAATTGCCTTTCACACCCACCATCTGTCCGGCTCCAATAGAAAATCCCCAGTTTTGGTTGATCTGATGGGCCAATCCAGCACTATACTGAAAAACCAATCCATTGCCTGTATCGATGCCTCCACCTCCGGCTGCACCTCCCAGTACCTGTGCACGGAATTTCCAGGAAGGTGTCCGTGCATACCGGTATCCTAAGCCCAACAGGCCTTCGGCATAAGCTCCATAAGATCCCTGGTAGGCCCAATAGGTTGCTCCCAGTATATCAAAATGGTGATGGAATTTTTTTGATACGACCAACCCCATCAGGTTGAAAGACCGGTCATAAGGACGTCCATTTTTGTCTGTTGATTTGGTGGAAGGGTAATAGGTCCGGTTCTGCAATTCAAAACCAAACTCATGGAGCCGATCCGTGTCCTTCAGGCGATAGACGGTTCTCTGACGGTCGCCCCCCGTTGAAGCAAACTGGAAGTTTTTGGATAATCCCAATTCCAATAGTGTGCCATTAAACTCCCCTCCGGGAGTGATTGTCTGACCTATTGCGGCTTTGATTCCATACGCATTTCCCAACAGGGCTCTTAAACCGACCGACCCCTGGATGATTCCTCCTCCGCCACTTGCTATACCTCCTCCGCCACTGGGACCTGCCAGCAGCTGGGTATCGAGGGTCAATCGATCGGTCCCTAACGCCTGTTCAAAGCCAAGACCTACCAAATAACTCATATAGCCATCGATACCGCCAGCCACAGCACCATGTAATTTCAGTGCCGCATACCATTTGTGATGAAAAAAATGATCCAACTCGATGCCAACCAAATAAATATCGCCTTCTTTGGGCGCGGGTATATCACTGGGAAAGGTAGGACGACCAACAAATTTTATGTAATTCTGTCCGGTAATCTGCACCCTGAATTTTGATTCCTTGTCGAGCGTTTCTGCATAATCCTCTGCCATGAATGCGGAGCCTGCCCTTCTTGCCGTGCTGAATTGTGTCGACAAGGTAAGACCAGCATTGAAATTATTCCCTCCGATGTTCCCGTTTGGAAAATCCAACCGGGAGTAGCCTCCGAAGAGCGAAACTTTTTTTATGCGATAAGAGAGGTTGAGATGCAGACGCGTGATTAAACCTCCGCCATCCGGAGCTCCTCCGCCTCCGCCTCCTCCAACAAATATTCCACCATCCAATGATAAGGGGGATCGAAACAGGGGTTGAACATATCCTGCTCCCGTACCGAAGGTGATCAAACCAGGCCTCTTTCCTACGATGGCCGAATAGGTATTGATCGTGAAATAGAGATTGGGAAGCTTATCCACGATAAAAAAGTCGGCTCCCATCCCCAACATGCCCAAATCAGGCTCCCCTGACATTTTCAACGGTTCATAGCTGGACCTGAAACGAAGGGATTGCCTGATCAGGTTGACCTCCCTGCCATCACTTTCTTGCCCAGTCACAAGCAGGGTGACTGAAAACAGGAAAAAGAGAAGGAGAATAAAACGGATTAAAAACTTTTGCATGTTGTTTTAGGATTCAGGGGTCAGGATTCAGGGGTTAGGAATCAGCGGTCAGCTATCAGCTATCAGCTTTCAGGAGTCAGCTTTCGGGAGAGGAAGCTTGTTCCGGCCAGCGGTTGGGGTTTACCTTTCAGCTTTATTCTTTCAGTAGTGAATCAACCAGAGTGTTGAACTCGTTGATGAATTCTTCGTAAAAGAGGCCGGTGGCCGGTCCGTTGAAACCGGTATGAATGGTGCGTACCTTGCCCCGCTTATCAATAAAGATGGTGGTGGGATAGCTGGAGAAGTTGTCCAGCTCGGGCAACGCGCCGGCCACATTTTCCTTGCCGACTGCTCCGCCAAAGAGGATGGGGTAGCCGGTATGATAGCGTTCTTTAAGCTGGCCAATGGCTTTCTTTGCATAGGCTTCGTCGTCTTTCCTTTCAAAGGCGATACCGAGAATCTCCACACCGCGTCCTTTGTTCTCCTCATACCAGGGTGCCAGGAATGCCATCTCGTCGAGGCAGTTGGGGCACCAGCTTCCGAGAATCGATACAATCACCACTTTCCCTTTATATCGTTCGTCGCTGAGTGAAACGGTGTTTCCTTCCAGATCGGGCAGCGCAAAGCTGAGTGTTTCGTAGCCGGACTTGAGGCCGGCCAGCGAGTAGGCATCGACCAGCGCTGCCGCGTCGTTCTTCATGCCCAGAAGCTTTGTGGTGCCGCGGGTAGTATGAAAGGTACCTTCGAAAAGGGTATCTGCAGTGAAGTTGAGTTCGATGTAATAGGGACTCAGTCCGCCAAAAGCGGAGAGCTGTACACCTTCACCGGTATAGGCACCTTCCAGAAAGCGGAGGTCGCCGGAGTTGGTCAGTACGGAGCCGGTGACAATGGCGTCGTCGGTTTTAAAGATGCCCACGTTGCGGGTGGTGTCTCCCGATTCACCCACGAAGAGCACATCCCACTTGCCATCAACCTTCCTTGTGGTGGGTTGTGCAACGGGCGCAAAACGTTTTGTCACGCCGTAGACTGCAGTGAAAGGTACGCCGGGATCGTCCTCGATGTAGTTTTTAATAAACTTTCCCTCGATACGGTTGTCAGTGACAAATCCTTTGAGCACGGCATCATAAGCTACGATGGGGACAATGAGCGTGTCGCCGTGAAATGCGGCGCCGGGAAGCTCTACCCGTTCCTCTCCGTTGATCAGGGTGAAGGTGGCGGAGTCGGTGCCCTGCTTCTTCACCTCAAACAGGAAGGGAACCGTACGGTCGCCCGCCAGCGCAAGCTCGCCGCGCCATGTGCCTTCCTGCAATCCTCCTTTTTTTGCGCAGGAGCCCAGGCCTATGAGCAGAAGAGCAAGAAATAAAAATTGAAAATTCTTCATATTAATGTTGTTTTGTCTGTTTTAATAATTTGTGAATTCTTTATTTGAACAACCAACAGTTGATTTTTTACGGGTATCTCATTCATTGTTTACAACCAAGACAGAGGCCTTTAAATTGCAAATATAACGCACTTTTTTATTTGAACACCCACAATTTGGTTTCAATCACATCATTCCCTTGTGCAGCGACGGCAGCTTGGTAATTTTCAAGATTCACCGACTGCTCCTTCACCGGGTAATAGAGACGGGAGGGTACACCCCCATTGCCGAAAAGGGGATTGAAGGTGTAGCTGACCTGCTCACCGTTGATGGTGCCGGTGTATACCGTGTCGCCCCGCTTGATCAGAAAATCGGGGAAGCCGGTGCGGCGGTAGTCACTCCACCCCTCCAGGAACTGCCCGAACAGGGCAATGTATTTCTGATTCAGTACATTCCGCTGGCTGGCAGAGGGTAGTGCAGCCACGTATTCTGCAGCTTCGTTACCCGAGACACCCCACTTGGCAAGGGAAGCCAGCACGCCTGCTTCATAGTCGCTCTGACGCCAGTTGTTGTGTTCGGCGAGCAGGAAGGCTACCTCGGCATATTCCATCAGCACTTCACCATAGTTGGGAGTGCTGTAGGCAGCACCGGGGAGACTTACCGCAGTGGCAGGAAAACTCCCTGCCTGGGCTTCGGTCAGCCCATAGGGTAGTCCGGCATAAGCGCCGGCACCGTTCAGGGCGGCATACTTGCTCAGACGTGGATCAGCTGCAGGAAGCTGGGGATTTTCACCTTTCAGCAGATTCAAAAAGGGGAGAGAGATTGCAAAGTCGCGCCTGTTGGCGGTCACCGTGGCCCGGTAGTAAGGTGCCTCATTGGGTGCAGCACTGGCGTAAGTGAATACTGCGTTGTCGGCATTGCCGGTGAAGACGCCCTTGGCCAGTGCATCGGTGAAATGAGTCTGGTACAATTGGGGATCCTTTGCTTTCAGGCGGGTGGCAAAGCGAAGCCGCAGCGAGTTGGCAAATTTGGCCCATTTCAGGTTGCTGCCACCGTAGATGATGTCGGAGCTACTAAAGGTGTTCTCCGAAGAATAGCGCAGCAACGTGTCTCCGGCCTGCTTCAGCTCGTTCAGGATGTCGGCATAGATCTTTGCCTGCGGTGCATATTTGGGTGTGATGTTGTCGGGATTCTGCTGCAAAGCTTGAAAGTCGGCATCGTCGCTACCATGGGAGTGATAGGGCACATCACCAAAAATGTCGGTCAGCGCGGAGAAGGCAACCGACTTAAGAATGCGGCTGATGGCGATCTGCGTGGCATTGCGACCGGCACCGCTGGCTGTGACCAGGTCTTTTGTGGCGGGATCGCTATTAAGCGTGATAACCTCCTGCAGATCGTTGACCACCTCATAGAGGCCGTTCCACACGTTGTCGGAATAACTGAAAGGGATGTCGTAACGCGACTGGGATGTGTAGGTTACCTGACTCAGCTGCTGGATGAAGAGCCCGGAGCTGCGGAGGGAGGCGGACTCACTCCGGATGTTGTCGAGCAGATGTTTTTCTGCCGTGACGATCAGTGAAGGGGTTTGTACCGCAGCGGGGCGGTTGGGGTCGATGTTCAGCTCCTCGTCTATGCAGGAGGTGAATGCGAAAACCAGTGAGAGCGACAGTGCGGTGAGCTGTACCCTGCCGTCGAAGTAGTTATGTTGAAAAAATTGATGAATGGCTCGTTTCATAGCTTTTTAATTTTATGCTGTTAGAATCTGATATTTACATTGATGCCAAAAGAGGCCGGGGTGGGCATGTTACCTCCCTCGATGCCCTGCACGTTGCCGCTGCTGTTGGTGAGCTCGGGGTCGATGGTCTTGCTTTCCCGGTAGAGGTAGAAGAGGTTCCTTCCATATACCGAGGCGCCGACACCTTTGACGACTTTGTTGCCCGAAAGAGGAAAGTCGTATTCCAGCGACAGTTCACGCAGTTTGATGAAGGTGGCATCGAAGATGCTGAAGGCGGTGGGTCCGTTGTAATGATTGCGCGACCAGGCCTGGGCGGTGACCAGCTTTGTGTTCTCTGCCGTGTTGGTGACGGTATAGGTCCCATCAGGATTAAAAGTGACATCTCCGGTCACTCCTTCAGAGACGATGCCATTTTCGCGGATGCCATTGGCAGCTGTCTCGGGCAGGATGCCTGAATACATGGCCACCTTGTAGGTCTGGGAGAAGAACTTGCCTCCCACACGAGAGTCGATCAGAAAGTTAAAACGTATATTCTTGTAGCGAAGACCGTTCTGGAAGCTCCACAGATAGTCGGGCAGCACGCTGCCCAGGGGTACCAGCTGTTGGGTGCGCAGGTAGAGCCCGTCGGTGCCGACAACTTTCTGCCCGTCGGGGGCATAGACGAAGTCGTACCCGTAAAGCTGCCCGTAGCCCTCGCCCTCCTGTGCAGTGAGGGTTACCAGCGAGGTGCTGAGGTTGAGCCTGTTGACTGCATCAGAGAGTCGGATGATCTTGTTGCGGTTTCTGGAGAAGTTGATGGTGGTGTTCCAGTCCAGATCACGTCGTCGTATCGGGTTGATACCGAGTACCACCTCAAATCCCCTGTTGTTTATCTCTCCTGCATTGATCAGCTTCGATGAGTATCCGAAAGCATCGGAGGTGGGCAGCGAGATGATCTGGTTGTGGCTGCTGTTGTTGTACCAGGTGAGATCGAGGTCGATCAGGTCGCGGAAGAGCTGCAGCTGCAGGCCTGCCTCCAGCGAGGAGGTGATCTCCGGCTTCAGGTTCAGGTTGTTCAGCTGGTCGGGCAGGGTATAGGCGCTCTTCCCATTGATGGCATTTACTGCCTGATATACCTTATAGAGTTGATAAGGGTCGGTGTCGTTGCCCACCTGTGCCCATCCGAGGCGCACCTTGGCGAATGAAAGCCAGTCGTGGTTGCGCAGACCATCCAGCTCACTCAGGATGACCGAGGAGGTGAGGGAAGGATAAAAGTAGGAGTTGTTTGTCACCGGCAGCGTGGAGGACCAGTCGTTGCGGAAGGTGCCGTCGAGGTAGACGGTGCTGCGCCATCCGTAGGAAACGCTCCCGTAGACGGAGGAGAGCTGCTTCCTGTAGATGCCTGTAGCGGAGTTGATGATGGTGGAGGTGGCGTTGTTGAGGCTGTAATAGTTGGGGATGATGAGTCCTCCCGAGGTGGATATGTCGCTGATGCGGCGGTTGCGTTCCAGAAAATTACCACCCAGGTTGGCTACCAGTGAATGGTTGTTCCAGGTGTGGTTGGCGGTAGCCAGCAACTCATAGTTGAACTCTTCATACTTCTGATTGTACTCCTGGTACATCGACTGGGAACGGGAGTTATAGGCAATCCTGTCCTGGAAGTCATAATCATAAATGTCGGCATTGATACGTCCTGTCACCGAAAGCCAGGTCGTGGGGGTGAGGGTGATGCCGGCATTTCCATAGAGTCTGTTGCGGTCTTCACTGAGGTAACTTTCGTAGGCCGACCAGTAGGGGTTGTCGATGTACTTTGTCTTCTCATCGGCCACCGTGTTCTGGTATCCTGTGCGATTCCAGGCGCGGGGTGTGCCGTCGGGACGCTTATATTCACTCAGGCGCTTGTAGTCGACCTGCACCTGTCCCCACTGATAGGCCTCGAGGATGATGTTGCGGTTGGATGCTCCCGTCCAGGGACGCCCTGTGGAGGAGGTCTTCACATAGTTGGCATTGGCGAAGAAGGAGAGTAGCTTGCCGGTGGCATTTCCCGAGATGTTGATGCTGTTCTTTCCGAGCGATGAGTTGGGAATGGTGCCCGTCACGTTCTTGTTGGTGAAGGATACCCGGAAGGCCGAGTTGGCGGCCGACTTGGAAAGGGCGATATTGTGGGTATTGGCGACGCCGGTACGAAAGAAGTAGTTGACGTCGTGTTCAGGGTAGACCCAGGGTTCCGGATTGAGGTAATCGGCCGGATATTCGGGGTCGAGGTTGTACCAGTGCAACACGGGCGTACCGTCGAGCTTTGGTCCCCAGCTCTCATCGCCGGCATATTCGGGAATGTTGTAGGTGGTGCCGTTAATGACCGCCGTGCCGAAGGTGGGGTTGTAACCGCCGCCATAGAGCTTTTGTCGCTCCGGGAGACGTACCACCCTCTCGAACTCGACACCGCTGTTCAGTTCAATCTTCAGGTCGCCCTCGTCGCCCGCACGCCCCTTCTTCGTGGTGATGAGGATGACACCATTGGCGGCCCGTGATCCGTAGAGTGCTGCGGCAGAAGGTCCTTTCAGCACGTTCACGCCGGCAATGTCATCAGGATTGATATCCTGGATGGTGCTTCCCACATCCTTGCCCGCGCTGCCATGTATGGTGGTGGAGCTGTTCAGGTCGCTATTGTCCAGCGGCACTCCGTCGATCACATAGAGAGGCTGGTTATTGCCGGTGATGGAGTTGATGCCGCGCAGGGTGATGCGGGAGGAGCCACCCAGGTTGCTCCCTCCGGAGATGACCTGCAGCCCGGCAATCTTGCCGGAGAGAGCACTCATTGGGTTGGTAGGGCGCGCCCCAAAGGCATCGGCGGTGACATGCTGTACCGCGTATCCGAGTGCCTTCTTCTCCCGGGGGATATTGAGTGAGGTGATCACCACTTCATTTAGTGCCGTGGTTCCCTCCTGCAGCGTAACAGGGTAGATCCCGGATCGGGAAACCTGAAGGGATTGGCTCTCGTAGCCGATATAGGAGAAGATGAGTGTGGTTCCTGCGGATACGCTCAGGCTGTAGTTGCCATCGACATCAGACACGGTGCCGGTGGCGCCGTTGTTTGCATCCACAATGGTGACACCGATAAGGGGCAGATTGTGGTGGTCGGTAATCTTGCCCGAGACTGTGATTTGTGATGTTACTTGTGCAAAGATGCCCGGGAGGGAGAGCTGAAGTAACAGAAGCAGGATTATTTGCTGTTTTTTGAATAGAATGAATCTCATAAGTTATGTGGGTTATTGATTGTTATGATCTGCTCAATTGTTGCGTAATGGGATAAAAAAAAGCGGCTGATTTACAAGATCAGCCGCTGTGGTATATGAATACCCGAATTGTTTTCAGGCATACAGGAGTGACTGATGTCTATGACGGTGACAGCACATGACCATTGTCATCCGACTTGTCGGCGACATTTTCACCAGGCTCTGCATGTTGTTAAAAACGGGTTTCATCGTGTTGAATTTATTTGTAACCAGTCTTCTTAATATAATCTTACAGGGGATATTCATCGAAGGCATACAGTACCGTGGAGAAGTAACGTTCTCCGGTATCGGGAAGGATTGCCACGATGGTTTTGCCTGCATTCTCCGGTTCTTTTGCCAGTTGCAGGGCGGCATATGCGGCAGCACCCGACGAGATACCGACCAGGAGACCTTCAATCTTGGCGAGTTTTCTGCTCGTGCGGATGGCATCGTCATTGCTTACGGTGAACACGCGGTCTACCGCTGAGGCATCGTAGGTCCCCGGTATGAAACCGGCGCCAATGCCCTGGATCTTGTGTGGACCGGGATTTCCGCCGGAGAGCACCGGGGAGTCGGTGGGTTCTACGGCTACCACCTGTATGGCGGGGTTCAGCTCCTTCAGCCTCCTTCCGGCACCGCTCACGGTACCTCCCGTGCCTACACCACTGACAAAAATGTCTACTTTGCCGTCGGTATCACGCCATACTTCTTCACCGGTGGTGTCATAGTGAATTTGCGGATTGGCCTGATTTTCAAACTGCTGCAGGATCACCGAATTGGGTATCTCCGACTGCAGTTCTTTTGCTTTGGCAATGGATCCCTTCATGCCTTCGCTGCCCGGCGTGAGCACCAACTCGGCACCCAGTGCCTTGAGCAGGTTTCTCCTTTCGATACTCATGGTCTCGGGCATCGTGAGGATGAGTCTGTATTTTTTGATGGCGGAGACAAAAGCAAGGCCGATGCCTGTATTGCCACTGGTGGGTTCAATGAGCACCGAACCCTCACTGAGCAACCCCTTCTGCTCGGCATCCTCTACCATGGACAGTGCGATACGGTCTTTCACACTCCCGAGTGGGTTGTAACTTTCCAGTTTTACGACGAGGTTGGCCGCAGCTCCCTCGGCTTTTCCAAAATTACTGAGTTTCAGTAGCGGTGTATTGCCGACCAATTGGGTCAGGTTTTCTGCAATTTTTGTCATATTCTTCTGTTTTTTAATTTTGAGACAAAGATAGGGGTAGTTTTTGGGGCCTGAAATAGCACAATTGTGTTATTTTTGCATCAATAAAGAGAATCAGGGTGGAAAATGTCTATATTTTAGCAGATAACCAGGATGTCACGCGTGAAGGGTTGCGTTCATACCTGAAGGTAACAGATCCGGATGGTCGTGTGGTGGAGGTAACCAATTACAGAAAACTGCTCGAGGAATTGCGGAATCACTCCCTGGCGGTAGTGGTGATCGATTATTCCCTGTTCGATTTTTCGTCTGTCAACCACCTGCTCAACATCAAAAGCGGTGCCAGACTGTCGACCTGGCTCTTTTTTTCTGATGAACCGGGTGAACATTTTCTGCGACAACTGCTTACGGCCGATCCCACCATCAGCGTGGCTCTGAAGAATAATAGCAGGTCACAACTGCTGGATGCGTTGAGGCGTGTGTCGGTGGGAGAAGTCTACTGGTGTGACTATGCAGAATCTGTGATGGGGTCGGGTGTGCCTCCTGCGAAAATAACCGATACCCTGACGGCCTCTGAAAAAAAGATCCTCCATGAAATCGCATTGGGCAAGACAACAAAAGAGATTGCCACAGAGAAGAATCTTAGCTTTCACACGGTGAATGCGCATCGGCGCAATATATACCGCAAACTGCAGGTCAACAGCGTGAATGAGGCCACACGCTACGCGCTGCAGGCAGGTTTGATTGATCTGATGGAATATTATATATAAAAATGTTCCCGGTCTCAGGGACGTTCAATGATCTTCCAGATGGCTTCCATCCAGGCTTCACTGTGGTTCAGTGAAGGTATAAAGACAAATTTTTCACCACCAGACTCCATGAAAAGCCTTCTTGCCTCGATATCGATGTCGAACAATGTCTCCATGTTGTCCACCGGAAAGCCAGGCGCCATCACTGCCACCTTCTTCCAACCCAGTCCGGGCAGGTCGGCAATATCTTTAGTCAGAAATGGTTTCAGCCAGTTGTTTCCTCTCTGTGATGCGTAAAAAAGTAGGGTATGATGGGGATCGAAACCTGTCTTTTCACAGATAAGCCGATTGGTCTCCTTCACCTGATAGACATAATCATACTCCTTTCCTCTTTTCCAGGCTTCCTCTACCTGTGAGACGGGCAGGCTGTGATAGCTGAATACCAGTCGGTCTACATCCTCCAGATAGGGCTTAGCCAGCGCTGCGAGCGCGTTGATGAAAGCAAGATGATTGTAGTAGGGCTCCACAAACTTTAGCCGGAAAGAGTGGGGATGACGGTAAAATATGCGACCGATGGCATCCTTGGCAGTCTGGGTGGTGGATTGGGCAAAATGGGGATAGAGGGGAAAGACGATCACCTCATGCAGAAGCGGACATTTCTCTTCCAGCTTTTTGAAAGCTCCCATGATGTCGGGCTCTCCATAACGCATGGCTATTTCGACCGGAAGTCCTTTCCTTGATTCCAGCTCCACGGAGAGCCGTTGCATGTGATACAACAGGGGTGATATCTCAGGTTCCTCCCTGCGCCACACCTGTCCGTATTTTTCCGCTGAACCGGAGGCGGAGAGGGGTGCAATGACCTGCGTAGCGAGAAATTTAGACCACCACTCGGGCTTCCCCGTCACCAGGGGGTCCGAAAGCATGTCACCGATGAATTTCTTTACATCGACCTTGTCCCTGCTCGCAGGCGTACCTGCATTGATTAATAAGATGCCTCTCATATTTTAGCGGTCAGCGGTCAGCGGTCAGCTTTCAGCTCTTTCAGTGGAGTGCTTTTTCGTGACAGCGGTTTTGTTTTTAGTTCTTAGCTTTCAGCAGTCAGCTCTTTCAGAGAAAGCTTGAAGCCGGCAGCGGTTTTGTTTTTAATTATAGACTTTGCGTGACGAAGGTTTCGAGCAATCTGGTTGATTCAGTCGGGATAAGAGTGACCGAGCCGGTATTGGCGGGGATGAGCATCGACTCTCCCTGACGGATAGTTTCCACGTTGCCCTTGTCATCTTCAACAGTGCACTGTCCGCCCATGCAGATGTAAATCACGAACGAATCGAGATCGGCATAGGAGCGAGTCATGGACACCTCCTGTTCCATTTCTAGCAGGTTGGTGGTGAAGTAAGGGCAGGATGCCAACTTCACTGGATTGTTTATATTTCTATTGTAATTTGTTTTATATGAATCATATACGATATAATCAATTGCGTCTTTTGCTAGTTCTGTATGGAGCTCGCGGCTGTTGCCTGCGGCATCTTTCCGGTTGTAGTCGTAGATACGGTAAGTAATGTCTGAGGTCTGCTGGATCTCCGCAATAAAGCACCCTGCGCCAATGGCATGAACTCTTCCTGCAGGCAGGAAAAAAACATCACCTTCCTGCACTTCATATCTTTTTAATGTGTGGGTGAAGGTGTTGTTTTGCACTGTTTCCACATACTCCTCCGGTGTGATTTGTTTCTCAAAACCGGAGTAAAGGAATGCGCCCGGAGCAGCTTTGATTACGTACCACATCTCTGTTTTTCCGAAAGAATGGTGTCTCTCTCCGGCCAGCTTGTCATCCGGGTGAACCTGAATGGAAAGGTCATCCCGCGCATCGATAAATTTGATGAGCAACGGGAAAGTGTTCCCGAACTTGTGATACACCTCCCTGCCGACCAGGGTATCCCTGGCTTCTGTAATAAGTTCTTCGAGTGTGGTACCTGCAAGGTGACCGTTGGCAACGACCGACAGGTTGTTTTTTACACCCGATATTTCCCAGCTTTCGCCAATGCCTTCCTTCACCGGATCAATCCCTTTGAAATGGCTGATATCGGACCCACCCCAGATAACCGGCTTGAGGATGGGTTGAAATTTAAACGGGTATAATGAATGGGTGATTTTTTGTTTGTTGTATATCATATTAAAAAATAACGTTTTAATGGGGTTCTTTTATCTTCATGACAAAGGCGGTGCGTGCAGGCAGATAAAGCTTGAGCCAACCTTTGTTGTGGGGTGCATAAAGCGGGTCATACTGGGTGAAATGAGGCAGACTGTCGTCGTTCAGCCCGAAACCACCGTACTCCGGACTGTCGGTGTCGAGTACAATCTTATATTCACCCTGGGGTACCAGGATGCCGTAATCGGAGTAGGACTCCTGGGGGTGAAAATTGTAAACAAAGAGCAGATTACCCCGCATATAAGCGAGTATGCTGTCGTCGTCCTTATCCCATATCTTCACCAGTGTGGTGGCCTGAAAAGCGGGAACCGACCGGATAAGGTCGATCATGGCCTGGTCGAAATCGCCCAGATAGTGATATTTCAGATTGGAATCATCCGCCAGATGCCACTGTCGGCGTGCGTATTTATAGGACCAGTTGTTCCCTTCACGGGGAAAATCGATCCATTCGGGATGACCGAACTCGTTACCCATGAAATTGAGGTAGCCGCCATTGATGGTAGTGGCCGTCACCAGGCGGATCATCTTATGCAGGGCGATACCGCGATCTACACGGAGAGAGCTGCTGGTCCACTTCGACATGAACCAGTACATATCGGCATCGATCAGCCGGAAGATGATGGTCTTGTCACCCACCAGTGCCTGGTCGTGGCTCTCGGCATAGGAGATGGTCTTTTCATCGGCGCGCCGGTTGGTAACTTCCCACCAGATGGCACTCGGACACCATTCCTCGTCTTTCTTTTCCTTGATGGTCCTGATCCAGAAGTCAGGAATGTTCATGGCCATCCGGTAGTCGAAGCCATAGCCGCCGCCTTCCGGCTTCACGGCCAGTCCGGGCATCCCGCTCACCTCCTCGGCAATGGTCAGTGCATGCGGGTTCACCTCATGAATGAGCTTGTTGGCGAGGGTGAGGTAACAGATGGCGTCACCATCCTGTCCAGCGTTGTAGTAGTCGCTGTAGTTGCTGAACGACTCCTCCAGGCCATGGCTCAGGTAGATCATGGAGGTAACGCCATCGAACCGGAAGCCGTCGAATTTATATTCTTCCAGCCAGTATTTGCAGTTGGAAAGCAGGAAATGAAGCACTTCGTCCTTGCCATAGTCGAAACAGAGTGAATCCCACGCCTTGTGGTTCCTCCGCTCCGGGTTGCTGTGGAAATAGAGATTGTAGGAGCCGTCCATCCGTGCGATGCCTTCGGTTTCGTTCTTTACGGCATGTGAATGCACAATATCCATGATTACGGCAATGCCCATGTCGTGGGCCGTGTCAATCAGCGCCTTCAGTTCATCCGGTGTTCCACTTCTTGAGGAAGGAGCAAAGAAACTGGATACATGATAGCCGAACGACCCGTAATAGGGGTGTTCCTGGATGGCCATCACCTGTATGGCATTGTAACCGTTCTCCTTTACACGGGGGAGTATGTTTTCGCGAAACTCGTTGTAGGTGCCCACTCTTTCTTCCTCGGTAGACATTCCCACATGTGTTTCATAAATAAGCAGGGGAGCGGTATCTGGCCTGAAATGGGTATGCCTGAACTGATACTTGTTTTCAGGCTCCCATACCTGTGCAGAAAATATGCAGGTGTTATTGTCCTGTACCACCCGCCTGCTCCAGGCAGGAATGCGCTCACCGGAGCCCCCTTCCCAGCGCACGTGAAGCTTGTAGAGGTCGCCGTGACGGATGCGCTCAATGGGAATCCTGACCTCCCAGACGCCATTTTTAGTCTTCCGTAAACGGTACGACTCCAGGTGTTGCCACTCATTGAAGGTGCCCACCAGAAATATATCAGTGGCGTGAGGTGCCCACTCGCGGAATATCCATCCGTCGGGTGTCAGGTGGAGACCGAAATAGAGATAGCCGGTCGCAAAATCCGACAATGTGATGTTACCACCCTGTGTGAGATGGTCCATCCTTTTCTCGTAATAGGCGTGACGTCCTTCAATTGACTTTGCATAGGGCTTGAGCCACGGATCGTTTTTGAGAATGTCGAGCATGATGGATCGGCTTGAATGGTTTACAGCACCGCTACTTTGATGATGATCTTTTTCGTAGGACCTTCTCCGATGAGGGGAGCATGGCCATCTTCGGGAGAGAAGATCACAAACTCACCCGGCTGAACAGTCACCATGGCCGAAGGCTTGTCGGCAAAGAATTCAATATCATTCCCTTCGTCGTATCCCGCATCGGGTAAGGAAAGTGTAGCAAGCGATTTCCAGCCGAAGGTTTCTGCCTTGGCGATTGGTATCTGTATGTCGATAAACTTTTTATGTGTCTCCAGTCGTGCTGCGTCGGCCGCTTTGAGTGCCGTTTCCACGATGGAGGCCCTGAGCTGCTTGCCTTCAATCTCAACCGATCCTGCGGGAGCCGACTCCATGTCGAGCTGGCGGATATATTCAAAAGCTTTTTCAAAAAGGGGATGCAGGCTGAAATAATTGGCTGCATTCGCGAGGTTGTCTACAATCATAGTAATTTTCTTTGTTTAATCAAACAGGACAAATATACGTGAAAATCGACGTATTTCCAAGCGCATGAAATGAAAACATTTTTTACCGTCGAAAGATTACAAAAATAACGATTTCAGAAAAATAAATAAGCCATCCGACACAGATTCTGTTTTTGATGTTTTTTCACTGTATGCTTCTTTCCTTTGATGTATGATAAAACGATAAAGTACAAAAATAGAAAAAAAAATATATCTTTGTGGTCTTGAGTATAATTATAGAAACAACACAATGAAACGGGCATACTATATATTGTTAATGACGATTTTCCTTACGGGAAGTTTGGTGGCACAAAATGGGGAGACAACCTGTAGTCTGGGGTTTACTTTCGAAATAAGTGACAATAAGACATGGGGATACAAAGAACCGGTAGTCACCGCCATTACACCCGGGTCGCCCGCAGAAAGAGCCGGGTTGCAATTGAAAGATATCATCCTTTCTGTGAATCAAAAAGGTACTTACCTGAAGTCATACAGCACCGTACGTTCTTTTTTCGATCAGCAGGAGGGTGAAATGACACTTGCCGTCCGCAATTTCAAATATTCTTTCAGGGAGATGACCATTACCAAGGATTGCCGCCATGGCAGTGCCATTACCGAAGCAAAACTAGCTCCGGTATTTGCATTTTACAGCCTGGAGGATGTGCAGGACCGTCGTTTTCTGATGCCGGTGAAAACAAAAGTAAATGAAGAGGCGCTGTTTCACAATTATCGTACCTTTGGTTTTGCTCCGGGAGATGAAAGCACCAGGGTGCTCGATGAACGCATCAATGCTATATTCACCCGTGCACTGACAGCAATGGGGCTGCAATATAGTCCCGATGACCCCGACTTCATCATTCAGACTTATTACAGTTACCAGAACAATCCTATGTATAAGGCCGAATCGACGACTTTCGGGAGTTATCTGCCGGTATGGCGGTTCGATACCCGAAATCGCCGTACGGTGCGGGTGCCACTATATGATCCTTCCGAGGCGGTTCGCGTGGATGATATTGCCTATAATCTCGATTTTGGATATCGTTTCTATGATCGTAAGTTTGTGGAAGCGGGCGGAATGACTCTTATCTGGGAAAGTGAGGTGAAGGAACGGCTGAGCGGTCACTACGACCTGCTGGACTATCTGGAGATGAACCTGCCACTTCTGTTGCTGAAGTTTCCCTATGTGGGCAATCGGTCGTTTGGAACCTACCAGGTAAAATATCTCAAATACAATTATACCGGTATCGGTTATAATCTGAACGATCTCAAAACGGTGGTCTCCGTCGATCCCGAATCACCGGCCGCGATAGCAGGCATCCTGCCTGGCGATGTGGTGATGAATATTCAGGGACATAATTTCGACCATACTTCTCAGTCGCTCACGGAGGGCTACCGCCGGTTTCTGGCAGAGACGATGAACCTGCGGGATAAAAACACCCGCTACACCGATGCAAACGGTTTCAAGGATTGCATGTTCTGGGATACGGCCAATTATTACGCTATTGCCCAGGCCCTCTCCGATAATCGCAGATATAAAGCAGCATTTTCCTATCTTTTTAATTTTAATCAATACATCGACTGGCATACACCGAAGATCATTAACATTGAAGTGAGGCGAGGCGACAACGTATTGAATTTTGCGGTCACCTCCCGGATAACAACCAGCTCCCACATTATGGTGAATTGATAAGCATGTGTTTATGAATGTATTCCTTTTTGGGACGATGAAAGAAGCAAAAAAAACAACAAAAAAATGAGAAAATATTTGGAAGGTATCTGCTAAATTTGCTACCTTTGTAGCCCTTTCCGGAAAAAAGGAGTTCATCATGGAGATGATGAGAGCGTCACAAGCGCACTTCGAAAAGCCGGAAAAGAAAAAAAAGAAAAAAACTTTTCAAAAAAGTTTTGGGATTAAAAAAAAGTCCTTATCTTTGCACCCGCTTTTGGAAGGAACCCCTCAGGGAAACGGAAGGAAGCCGAAAGAGATCTTTAGAAGACTTACATATACGTTTAAAGACAAAGCAGAGTATACAAGGGTTCTGTAAAAGAAATTTTCAGAACAAATTGGTACCCGTTCAATAAATAAAGGTTTAAAAAAATAAATCGTGAATCCGGGAGTTATTTTGAAAGGATCGACCCTGTTGTAAGGGAGATTTTTCATGTGGATGATTTTTTTTTGACTGGGCCGCTTTACAGGGGATCGACCTTATTAAGAGGTTTTATCGTACCTGTCGGGGCAGTTTCAAGGAAATAAAAAAAACAAATTTACAATGAAGAGTTTGATCCTGGCTCAGGATGAACGCTAGCGATAGGCCTAACACATGCAAGTCGAGGGGCAGCACATGAAGCAGCAATGCGGATGGTGGCGACCGGCGCACGGGTGAGTAACGCGTATGCAACCTGCCTACAACAAGGGAATAACCCGTTGAAAGACGGACTAATACCCTATAATACAGGGGTCCCGCATGGGAATATTTGTTAAAGATTTATCGGTTGTAGATGGGCATGCGTTCCATTAGCTAGTTGGTGAGGTAAGGGCTCACCAAGGCAACGATGGATAGGGGAACTGAGAGGTTTATCCCCCACACTGGTACTGAGACACGGACCAGACTCCTACGGGAGGCAGCAGTGAGGAATATTGGTCAATGGGCGCAAGCCTGAACCAGCCACGTCGCGTGAAGGAAGACGGCCCTACGGGTTGTAAACTTCTTTTGTAAGGGAATAAAGTGTAGTACGTGTACTATTTTGCATGTACCTTACGAATAAGGATCGGCTAACTCCGTGCCAGCAGCCGCGGTAATACGGAGGATCCGAGCGTTATCCGGATTTATTGGGTTTAAAGGGTGCGCAGGCGGGAGATTAAGTCGGCGGTGAAATTTTGCAGCTCAACTGTAAAAGTGCCTTCGAAACTGGTTTCCTTGAGTGTGGATGAAGTAGGCGGAATTTGTGGTGTAGCGGTGAAATGCATAGATATCACGAGGAACTCCGATTGCGCAGGCAGCTTACTAAGCCATAACTGACGCTCAGGCACGAAGGCGTGGGGATCAAACAGGATTAGATACCCTGGTAGTCCACGCAGTAAACGATGATTACTCGCTGTTTGCGATATACAGTAAGCGGCTTAGCGAAAGCGTTAAGTAATCCACCTGGGGAGTACGTTCGCAAGAATGAAACTCAAAGGAATTGACGGGGGCCCGCACAAGCGGAGGAACATGTGGTTTAATTCGATGATACGCGAGGAACCTTACCCGGGCTTGAAATGCATCTGACAGGGGCGGAGACGCCCTCTTCCTTCGGGACAGATGTGTAGGTGCTGCATGGTTGTCGTCAGCTCGTGCCGTGAGGTGTCGGCTTAAGTGCCATAACGAGCGCAACCCTCATCATTAGTTACCATCAGGTCAAGCTGGGGACTCTAGTGAGACTGCCATCGTAAGATGCGAGGAAGGTGGGGATGACGTCAAATCAGCACGGCCCTTACGTCCGGGGCGACACACGTGTTACAATGGGTGGTACAAAGGGCAGCTACATGGCGACATGATGCTAATCTCCAAAACCACTCTCAGTTCGGATCGGAGTCTGCAACTCGACTCCGTGAAGCTGGATTCGCTAGTAATCGCGCATCAGCCACGGCGCGGTGAATACGTTCCCGGGCCTTGTACACACCGCCCGTCAAGCCATGGAAGCCGGGGGTACCTGAAGTCCGTAACCGTCAAGGAGCGGCCTAGGGTAAAACTGGTGACTGGGGCTAAGTCGTAACAAGGTAGCCGTACCGGAAGGTGCGGCTGGAACACCTCCTTTCTGGAGAAACGCCTTGAGAAAGAGACGGCCAAACAAACAGACAAGAAGCTCAGAGACGCAAGATGGAAACTCCTTGAAATATGAGGAGATCCTTTTCAGGATGGGCTTCCGGTTCACGGTTTTTTTTATTACCTTCCTTATTGGGGAACGGTACCAGACAAAAAAGTATCCACTGCAAGAAGAAAAGTCCGCAAACGTATATTGATCATACAAACCTGCATTCAGCGGCAGCGCCGATCCTTCCCTCGGAGGAAGGCTTGCGATTGCCGACAGGAGACATCCCCAATGAAAGGAGTTCCCGGAGGGAGAGGAGTAGAAACAAAGGGATGCCGACAAGAGACAACCAGCCAGTCCTATAGCTCAGTTGGTTAGAGCGCTACACTGATAATGTAGAGGTCGGCAGTTCAACTCTGCCTGGGACTACAGAAAAATGATGTGGTGATTGGTTGATGAGATGATTGGAAAATCAACAGATCGGTAAATCAGCAAATCAATTCTATCGGGGGATTAGCTCAGCTGGCTAGAGCACCTGCTTTGCACGCAGGGGGTCAACGGTTCGAATCCGTTATTCTCCACAGGTTTAAAAAAAAGCAGGCGGCAGGCGAGTCGCGAAGCTTGAAAAGGTAATAAAAAGAAATATTGAAGTTTGAAAGCCGGTCGGCGGCGAAAAAGAAGAAGCAACGGTTCGATTCCGTATCAGACACCTGTCGGTCGGGTCTACTGCAAGGTAGACTGCGTATCGGAGCGATCTTTGACATGATGAAATTAAAACAAGAGCAAATAACAAAGTAAATAAAGTTCATTAGACGGACCATTGCCATTTATGGCATGAAGTCTGTTGAGATACAATTGAACATTAGACGCTAGTATTTATCAAGCCCGGCTGCAGGAAGACTTGTCTTCGTGCGGAACCGGACGGCGAAAAGAAAGTGAATAAGGGCACATGGGGGATGCCTAGGCTCTGGAAGGCGATGAAGGACGTGATAAGCTGCGAAAAGCTGCGGGGATTGGCAAATACGAATCGATCCGCAGATATCCGAATGGGGCAACCCGGTACGAGAAGATTGTACCATTCCACGCAAGTGGAAGGCGAACGTGGGGAACTGAAACATCTAAGTACCCATAGGAGGAGAAAACAAAAGTGATTCCCGGAGTAGTGGCGAGCGAAACGGGAGAAGTCCAAACCGGTGTTGTTTCGGCAATACCGGGGTTGTAGGACTGAGACGTGGCAAGAATTCAAGGAAGCGGAAGCATCTGGAAAGTTGCATCATAGAGGGTGATAATCCCGTATGCGACTCCTTGAGGAAGCCTATCAGTATCCTGAGTAACGCGGGACACGAGAAATCTTGCGTGAATCTGGCGGGACCATCCGCCAAGGCTAAATACTCTCCAGAGACCGATAGTGAACCAGTACCGTGAGGGAAAGGTGAAAAGAACCTCGAACAGAGGAGTGAAATAGACCCTGAAACCATGTGCCTGCAAGCGGTCGGAGCCCCTTATGGGGTGACGGCGTGCCTTTTGCATAATGAACCTACGAGTTACTCTTGCCTGGCAAGGTTAAGCATTTAAGATGCCGAGCCGCAGCGAAAGCGAGTCTGAACAGGGCGCACAGTCAGCAGGAGTAGACGCGAAACCAAGTGATCTACCCTTGAGCAGGTTGAAGTTTTGGTAACACAACATGGAGGACCGAACCGGTAAACGTTGAAAAGTTTTCGGATGACTTGAGGGTAGGGGTGAAAGGCTAATCAAACTTGGAGATAGCTCGTACTCCCCGAAATGCATTTAGGTGCAGCCTCGGACTACGAACTTGCATGAGGTAGAGCTACTGATTGGATGCGAGGGCTTCGCCGCCTATCAAGTCCAGACAAACTCCGAATGCGTGCAAGTGATATCCGGGAGTGAGGGCGCGGGTGCTAAGGTCCGTGTCCGAAAGAGGAACAACTCAGACCATCAGCTAAGGTCCCGAAATATATGCTAAGTTGCATTTAACGAAGTTTTGCCGCAGAGACAGCTAGGATGTTGGCTTGGAAGCAGCCATTCATTTAAAGAGTGCGTAACAGCTCACTAGTCGAGTGGCGAAGCGTGGATAATAATCGGGCATAAGCATATTACCGAAGCTATGGATCCATAATTTGGGTGGTAGGGGAGCATTCCAGTCTGCGTTGAAGGCGTACCGCAAGGTATTCTGGAGCGTCTGGAAAAGCAAATGTAGGTATAAGTAACGACAAAGGGGGAGAGAAACCCCCTCGCCGAAAGACCAAGGTTTCCTGATCAACGCTAATCGGATCAGGGTTAGTCGGGGCCTAAGGATAAGCCTTTGTGGCGATTCCGATGGAAGAAATGGTTAATATTCCATTACTAAGATGATAAGTTACGCGGGGACGCAGGAGTGACACCACTGCCTACTGACGGAATAGTAGGTTGAAGGGGGTAGACGTTGAGGGAGGTAGGCAAATCCGCTTCCCGAGTTGAACCTGAAAGTATGGCAAGTCTTCGGATGAGCCAATAATGTGGGTAAGCCGACTGCCGAGAAAAGCCGCTACGCATTGATTATCATATTACCCGTACCGCAAACCGACACAGGTAGTTGGGTTGAGAATACTAAGGCGCTCGAGTGATTCACGGTTAAGGAACTAGGCAAAATAGTCCTGTAACTTCGGGAGAAAGGACGCCCATGGCAACATGGGCCGCAGAGAAATGATTCAGGCGACTGTTTAACAAAAACACATGGCTATGCGAATTCGAAAGAAGCGGTATATAGCCTGACACCTGCCCGGTGCTGGAAGGTTAAGAGGAGATGTCATGCAAAGAAGCATTGAATTGAAGCCCCAGTAAACGGCGGCCGTAACTATAACGGTCCTAAGGTAGCGAAATTCCTTGTCGGGTAAGTTCCGACCTGCACGAATGGTGTAACGATCTGAATACTGTCTCAACCGTGAGCTCGGTGAAATTGTAGTATCGGTGAAGATGCCGATTACCCGCGATGGGACGAAAAGACCCCGTGAACCTTTACTATAGCTTTACATTGATGTTGGGCATCCGATGTGTAGGATAGGCCGGAGGCTATGAAGCAGGTACGCCAGTACTTGTGGAGCCGACGTTGAAATACGGCCCTTCGGGTGTTTGACCTCTAACTCCCTTTTTGGGAGGACACTGTATGGTGGGTAGTTTGACTGGGGTGGTCGCCTCCAAAAGAGTAACGGAGGCTTCTAAAGGTGCGCTCGAGACGATTGGTAACCGTCTTTAAGAGTATAATGGCATAAGCGCGCTTGACTGGGAGACCTACAAGTCGATCAGGTAGGAAACTAGAGCATAGTGATCCGGTGGTTTCAGTATGGAATGGCCATCGCTCAAAGGATAAAAGGTACTCCGGGGATAACAGGCTGATCATTCCCAAGAGCTCATATCGACGGAATGGTTTGGCACCTCGATGTCGGCTCGTCACATCCTGGGGCTGGAGAAGGTCCCAAGGGTTGGGCTGTTCGCCCATTAAAGTGGCACGCGAGCTGGGTTCAGAACGTCGTGAGACAGTTCGGTCTCTATCTATCGTGGGCGTTAGAGATTTGCGAGGCTCCGACACTAGTACGAGAGGACCGTGTTGGACAGACCGCTGGTTTACCGGTTGTGCCGCCAGGTGCATTGCCGGGTAGCTAAGTCTGGGCAGGGATAAGTGCTGAAAGCATCTAAGCACGAAGCCTACCTCAAGATTAGATCTCTTTATAAGGGTGGTTGTAGACGACGACCTTGATAGGCTGCAGGTGTAAAGGCGGTAACGTCAAAGCCGAGCAGTACTAATTGCCCGTAAGCTTTTTTTCGTCGAAACTCCGAATCAAAAGGGTTTGATAAATACGATAAATAGCATCTAGGGGTGTTCATATTGTAACGAGCCTTATATTGCGAAGGAAGTTTGCCTCTTGTTTTCATCATGTCATATTTTATAAAGCTTTCAGCGTTCAGCTATCAGCCGTCAGCTTTTAGCAAGGTAAACGCGACAACAGCTAAGCCTTATTAAGGTGGTTATAGCGTTGGGGTTCCACCTCTTCCCATTCCGAACAGAGAAGTTAAGCCCAATGGCGCCGATGGTACTGCATCACGTGGGAGAGTAGGTAGCCGCCGTCCTTTACAAAGCCCTCAGGAGTAATTCTGGGGGCTTTTTTGCGACGACAATAGGTATCGCATTACTTCTTTCCTGTACATCTGTCACAGCAGTAGAGAAAAAGAATGGTTTGCTATGGGAAATATCAGGAAAGGGATTGGATCAATCTTCCTATCTGTTTGGAACCGCTCACGGGGGACCTTTTATCGCAGCAACATACATACTGGACAGTATTCCCTGTTTTGAAGAAGCATTTTTATCTGTAACCCGATTTGTAGGAGAAGATCACTTTTCTTCTTATCCGGATATTGTGCAGATGAATTCAACTTATGACGAATTACTCAGTAAAAAAGAGATTTCAGTATTGGACTCTGTGTTGTTGAAATATTTGCATGCGACTTCAGATAATGTGAAAATAAAACCTTCATTCCTGACACGAGTAATCGGAGAAAAGATAAAATATCAGTTAGTACAGGAGAGGATGTCCGCAAAATTAATTAATAAAAAATATCTTGATCCGGCCGACTTCGATGAGTTTGTCTTTATCTCTGAAGAACCGATGGATATCACTCTGCTAAAAAGAGCTGTAAAAAAGGGTTATGACATCATTGGACTGGATAATAGAATCAATTTCCAGTTTGATACCACGAATGATAGCCTGACTCTCAAACAACAAGCTGAGCAGATGATTTCAATTTTTGAGAATAATCAATTGAATGATTTAATACGAGCACGTTTGGAACTTCCCTTAATCGATTCCCTAAAGGATGCCTACTATGAGCAGGATCTGGATCTAATAGAGCATATTTCCGTTAAACTATACACTGATTCTTTGAATTACGGAAATATAGAAAGAGAATTGCTATTCGAACGAAACTTCAAATGGATGGAACATATTCCGTCCATTATACATGAACAACCATCGTTTATTGCCGTGGGAGTGCGACATTTGCCGGGAGAGAATGGATTGATAGACCTGTTACGAAAAGAAGGTTTTATCGTGGAACCATTGTGAAATAGATGTATTTCCCTTTTACACGAACTTCAGTGGATTGGGATACTCTCTTCCTATTGTCTTTTTATACTCGATCAGAAACGAGAGATATCTTATTTTGGCTTCTTCGTTTCTTTTCAGTTTCTGCAGAGCTTTGACCAGATAGGTTATGGCCGTGTCGCTGACCGGATCAAGATGAAATGCAGCATCTGCCAGTTCTACAGTCGTGAGATATGCTTCCTTTTCGTAACTCCATTCAATGGCATGAATCAGCAACGGTTCAATGCTTTTTTCGGTATTTTCTTTCAGGATGTCGTATTCACGGTCGTTCTCGTTTTTCAAAAATTTTCCCCGGTTGACAATGGCTATGAATTCTTTTAGTTCCTCCTCACTGTGACTTCGCGAAAGAATTGCCATGCATTTCGTATAGTCGCAATAAAGAGGATTTTCCTGTATAAGTTTGAATACTCCTTTTTCGTATAATAACTCGATGCCATCAAGTTCTTCCAGTATTTTACGCAATCTGTTCAGCGTTACGTTTCGTGTGTTCTTGACTGTGTTAGCGGGTTTTTCGGGCCACAATGTTTCACTGAGATGTTGCGATGTGATGCCATCCTCTACAGCACTAAACTGTAGGAGCAGACAAAATGTCTCTTTTAGTTTTTTGCTGAACAGGTAAGTAATATCCCTGTTGCTGCGATTGCGAACCATAAAATCACCAAACAGATAAATCGCATTGGCCCGGAAAGTCGATTCCCTTTTCTGGCTTGTTTTAAAGGGTATTCCCATATCGGGGAAAAAGGTTTCTTTGCGGTTATATTTTAGGAAACGCACGAGAAAAATGGCGACAATCAGCAGGATGATTCCCGCGAGGATGAAAACGATGAGCATCTTGCCGGAACCCTCTTTCGTTGCGTAATTGACCAGTTCCTGACTGGTAATCGGTGGAAATGTGAGTGAGTATACATGCACCTCGGAAGCGATGTCGTCGGAAAACTCATGTACTACCGCATAGAGAGCATGCAGATCATCGTCATAATAGAGGTTTGCATTGGTATTTATCTTATCGGAGAATATCGGAATGGAATCACCCAATATGGTAAAATCACCATTTTTCAACGAATACCGGTACAACCTGAGGTACGACTGGGTGAAATGCTCCGGATAGCATAAGGTATAAAATGAAGCATCGTCATGGATCACCATACCCCGCACGGGCACCATGTTTTCCTGATCCCACGGGATCTCCCATACCCTGGATATCTGTGATGTCGGCAGATCCAATTGATAAAGGTCGTAATAGTAGGTTCTTCCCAATAATTGATCACCCGAACTGTTTCCCATCCCGCCGAAGAGATAAAGCTTGTCGCTATTTTCGGGATGACCCATTGCGGTGAAATACCGTGGCGTGATACCACCTTCATTTTGGGTAGAGCGTACATCCCATTGATGAGTCCCGATATCGTAACGGTAAAAAATATTGCTGTAGCGCATATTGCCGAACCCGCCGAATATCAGGTATTGCTGTTTTGACGGATCGAAATAAGAGCCATGGTGATGAAGTTGAGTTGGTAACCGGTCATAGCTCTCAATACGCCATTCGTAGCTGTTAAGGTCAAGACTTGCGACTGTGGGGCCCTGGTAGGTGCTGTCGTAATATACCTCATAGCTATAGAGCTTATCATGTAAAGGATCAATAAAGTTGGTTCCCAATCTGAGGTCGACCGGGCAAGGTTCTTTGAAGACCACCGTCTCCTGATTTGCAGTTCTCAGGTTATAAATGATGATGGAATCTTTGTTGAAATGATACAATTCTTTTCGTCCTGCATGATAATTTGTTCCCGAAACCTGTCTTGACCGGGTCGATGTTTCCGGTTTCCAGTGATAGGCATCATTGATCAACCAGTAGGGGTTCACCACATTACCCATTACAGTCCCTTTGCTGTTATGTACCTGATTACCCTGATACTCCATGAGCGGAAACCGGTAGCTTCGTGTGTTGCCCACGCTCAGGTTCCGGATCGCAAAAGGAGCTACATCGATGATATGATCACTTTTACCGAATACAAGGGTGGGTGTGAACGATTCAGAAAGAGGAACATTGGCTGCGCTGTAAGTGTTGTCACCGATGGTCAGTGTGATCATATCGTTTTCCAGATCGAATGAAATAGCTATCTGCAACCATTCACGGGGTGGATATTGACTCTTTTTCAATGAAATGTGGATCAGATTGTTCTTGCCTTCCTCGTTGAATAGAAACAGATGGTTTTCCCCGTGTCCGTCATAGAAAAGATTAAAAACAGATCCATTTTCTGATGATTTAATTCTGAGGATGTTACCGATATCGGTTGTCATATATAACGATAACCGAAAACTGATGCTAAAGTGATCTTCAAAGGTAACAGGACGTTCACTGAAAACATCATACGACGTTCTCTGTTCGATGGGATATCCGTTCCCAAGAAAACGAAGCCCTTCCGCAGAAAGAGGTGAGGAGAAAAAGGCGCAAAGAAACAGGAGAATGTATATTGTTTTTTTTGTCAATGTAACCATGAGAGCTATCGTCTATTGCCATCACAAAGATACCATAATCAGTGCCATATTGCAAATAATCAATTTTGTTTATTGATTAATAGCTATTTGAGAAAAGGTTAAATATAACATTGATTACTGTTAATTTGTGAAATGTAACCCCAATGTAACCCTTTGGATAACCCGCCCGCTTTTATATTTGACACAAATACGATGCAGCAGGCTCATTGGCTCGTTGCCCAGACGAAAATGATATCATGACATATTTATTATATGGGGTGAAAAACAAATAAATACAAATTAATTAATAAATGGAATGAAAAACTTGAGAAAATTGTTCTACACGTCTTTGATTGTGTTTGTATCAATCGGATTGCTTTCCTGTGAAAAGGAAGAATCTTCACAGAGCCTGCTCGGTGAAGTGGCCGGAATGGTAAAAGATGTTGATGGTAACCCCATCCCGGGAGTAAGTGTGACTCTTTCCGGAATCAATGAGGAGGACATGGTTGTGACCACCGGAGAGGATGGGAGGTATCATATTAACAATGTAACCTTGAAAACACATGCCATCATGTTCTCTAAGGAAGGCTGGCAGACAGTTAGTGTAACCGTTACAGCCGATAAGTTTGGTGGAAATAGCAGTGCGAATGCCGATATTGAAATGATCAAAGCTTCGGCAAAAATCATCGGAGTTGTGACCGATGCCAAGAATAATGGAGCCCCGCTTGCCGGAGTGACCGTCTCTGCCGGACCGGCCGGAACAGTAATCACCGGAACCGACGGCAGGTACATCATCGCAAATCTGGTAGAAGATAAATACACACTCACTTTTACCAAACAAGACTATGTGACGATTGTAAAAGAGATTACAGCCACCGATTTTGTGGATGAAACGGTGACGATTGATCTCAGAATGGGCGGTGAAGAACTTCTCCGTGGCTTAACGGCCGATGATCTGCAACATGCCGAGAAATGGTACTATAATGAATACCGGGGTGGAAGAAACGCAGATGAATATCCACACTGGGACTGGGCTTGCAATTATATGTCTACCCTTGATTTCCGTGGTGCGTGGGAAGAACAGAATGAAGGTACTACGCTTCAGATCAGGAATAATGACAACGACCGTAAGAATCCGGCCGATTTGGATGTGTTTGATTCCTTCGTATTCGGTAGTAAGTTAATTACTGCAGAAAATAAGATTCTCTCTTTGAGGGCACGAACGCACAATGCTGATGTATCTGCTCCTGCATATTTTGGTGTGCAGGTGGTGGACCTCTCCGAAAATCAACCCAAATCAGTAAAAATTGGGACAACACGTACGTATGGTTCCGGCAATTATGCCGACTTTGAATTCGACCTGAGTGCTTATGTGGGGAAAGAGGTTATTCTTGCCATTGGAATTTATCGTCAATCGACAGGTGATTATTGGAAACAGCTTGTGTTGCGTGCCATCCGGTTTGCCGACAGAAAAGTGGAAAATTATGGCTGGCTGCCCGGTACCGAAGTGATAGACGGATGGAAACTGACCAAAGAGACAGTGCGTTCAACCATGCCACATACCAAAAAGTCGTTCACAGGGATCAGTCCCGTTACCGGAGATCGCGGCAATTATGTAAATGCCTACCGCGCCTGGAGAACTGTCGGACATGTGGGTGCCGAATGGTCGTTTGTGCCACTGAAAAAAGACCCTGAAGTATTCCCGTCGGAAGGCTACATCCTTAAAACAAGAAATACCCCCGATGTTGATACGAAAGTGCCGGAAGCATACATCTATGCCAAGTTTTCAATTGCAACTGGAAGCAACCAGTTCACACTCAATACCCGTAACTTCGGCAGTAATTTTACCTATTTTAAAATCACCGCTATCGGAAATGACGGGACGGTAACCCATCTTTCGCCGGCATCCAATACCGCCCAGGAGGCCATGGCAGCCGCCAACGGAACCTGGAAATTCAAACATGGCAATGGCGGTGCAGATAATCCGGAAGGATATGCCTCATTCAAATATGATCTTACACAGTTTAACGGCACAGATGTCACCCTGTCTATCGGTGTATATAATGGGGAAGCAAATACCGGCGAGAACAAGCTGGTTATACACAGTATTGAATTGAAATAATCTTTAGCAGCATGAATAGGATGAAAAATTTAATTATTGTACTTGTAAGTCTCCTGTGGCTCATGACCTGTGCCTGCGGAGAAAACGGACCGGATAAGGGTTTCCAGGAGCCCCCACCACAGGAAGAACGGCTGGCAGAGAGAAATCTGACACGTGCCATAGAACTTGCCGACAACACCATCAATGCGCATTTCACCGGAAGTGGGATGGCCATGGCCAGATATTATAACCCTTATACCGGCGCAAGATCCGATGAAAAAGGGAGTGTATGGATGTATACCAGCGCCATTGAAGCGGTAAATGCAATCCTGCACGCTCTTCAGGCCGAGAAAGTAGCGGACGATGCATCACTATACAACAAACATTATACCCGGTTTGTGGAAGTGTTGGATAATTTATATGACAATGCCGATTATTATCTCGGTACATTCTCACTTACCTCGTATACACAAACCAAAGAATGGACCGTATACGGAGTGAACCGGGGGGCTTCGAAGGGAGGTGCCAAAGTAGAGGGCATAGAGAATGTGTATGACGACCAAATGTGGCTGGTACGGGAACTGATGGAATCATATAAACTGACAGGCAAGGAGACCTACCTGGAAAAAGCCGAATACCTGACAGAATATGTACTGGATGGATGGGATTGCACGATTGATGCGAATGGTAATGAGGTAGGCGGTATCACATGGGGTCCCGGCTACGTGACCAAACATGCCTGTAGTAACGGTCCTATGGTCAGTCCCCTTGTATGGCTTCATGAACTGTATAAAGAGAAAAACGACGAAGTGATCCATCGTTTTATCGATGCGGGTGATATGAAAACAAGAAAAACCGTATCCCTGAAGAAAAGCGATTACTACCTCGCATTTGCCAAAAAGATTTATGAATGGCAAAAAGAAGCGTTGCTACGTGGAGACGGAGTCTATGATGACATGATGGGTGGGTGTACGCCTGGTGCACCCCAGTTGGAGACAATAGATGGCGTAACCTACCGGAAAGGAATCACCTGTCGCGATAAGGTAGGGCCGGCAATCAGCTACAACAGCGGTACCATGCTCTCCGGAGCTGCCGATCTATATCGGGCTACTGCGGATGAAAAATACCTCTCTGACGGAAAGAAACTTTCTGATGCAAGTTTTGCCTTTTTTGCAAAGAAAGGAACCAACCTTCCCGACTATTATACCTACAACATCAGTGGTTTCAATAACTGGTTTAATGGTGTATTGATGCGAGGCTATGTAGATCTTTTTCCGGCAAATAAAAACGTTTCAACGTACATCGCCACATTTCAGCAGAATCTCGACTATGGGTATGATCACTTTCTATACAAGGGTTTTCTCCCCACAAATCTGTTGGTGGGATGGAGCCAGAATAACAGCAACAACAGGATTGAAGGAATGTTTAGCTTTGCTTTCGCTGCTGAATATGCTGTGTTATCACGCTACGAGTTGACTAAATAACACAAATAACATACATTGGAATGATGAAGACTTTTTTTATAAATGCGAAATTATTTTCGCAAATGATCCTGTTTACACTTTTACTTATTCCTGCCACAGTGCTGGCACAGGGTGTAAATGTGACGGGAGTGGTGAGAGACAGCGGCAATGAACCGTTACCCGGGGCGACCGTAGTCATCAAAAATAGTACCGTGGGAACAGTGACCGACATGGATGGGAAGTATACCATCGTGGTTCCTGCCAATGCAGTGCTTGAATTCAATTTTTTAGGGTTCACAACAAAAGAAGAACCTGTGAACGGACGCGCTGTCATTGATGTAACACTGGAATATGAGGAGCAGAGCCTCGATGAGGTGGTTGTGGTGGGATATGCCACACAAAAAAAGGTCACCCTGACGGGAGCCGTTTCGGGTGTGAAAGGTTCTGACATGATTCAGACAAGAAATGAAAATCCGCAGAATATGCTCACAGGGCGAATTGCCGGCGTGAGGGTATGGCAGAAAAGTGCCGAACCGGGATCGTTCAACAACAGTTTCGATATTCGTGGTCTGGGAAGTCCGTTGGTGGTAATCGATGGAATACCCCGCAGTGCCGGCGAGTTTCAGCGACTCAATCCCAACGACATTGAAGACGTGTCGGTACTTAAAGATGCATCGGCAGCCATTTACGGCGTAAGAGCCGCCAATGGTGTGGTGCTTGTTACCACAAAGAAGGGATCGAAAGATGGGAAAACCGATGTGGCTTTCAATGCGTCCTATACTTTTCAGAAACCTTCGGGAATGCCGGTGCTTGCCGATCCTTTTGAGACAATGACGCTTTACAACGAGCGTGCAATGAACAACATCAATGGTGGTAACATCATTTTCCCCGAGAGTATGTTCGAAGCATACCGCAATGGGACACGCCGCACCACAGACTGGACTTCCTTGCTCTTCTCCGATTACTCTCCCCAGACCCAGCAGGATCTGAGCATTACCGGAGGAAGCGAGAAAACCCAATATTACATCGGAATGGGTTATCTCTTTCAGGAAGGTTTTTTCAAGTCGGGTGATTTGAATTACAACAAGATAAACCTGCGCTCCAATATCACCACAGAGATCGTCGACGGACTGACCTTCGACCTGAACCTGAGTGGTATTGCCGATCAACGCAACAACCCCTATTCGGGTTCGGTGGATATCATCCGCAACTACTGGCGTCAGGGAGTACTCTTTCCTGCATACGCCGATCCGGAGAATACCATGCTCAACTATGAAGGATTGGATCTGGAGGAAAACACAGTGGCAAAGATGACCTCCGATATCTCCGGTTACCGAAAATATGCCCAGAAGTATTTTATGTCGTCGGCAGGACTTAACTATGATTTTGGAAAAATTTCCGATGTATTGAAAGGTCTTTCGGCTAAAGCACTGGTGAGCTATGATTACCGGATGGATGATAACAACATCAACCGCAGAGAGTACTATCAGTATATGTACAATGATTTGACGGGCAACTATGATGCGAAACTGTATAATAACAGTTCTCCCAATCAGATCAGAAGAGAACTCTACAGCAAGCAGCAGATATTGGGACAGTTCATCTTGAACTACAACAGGCAGTTTGAAGGATTACACAATGTAAGCGGTATCCTGGGCTGGGAAACCCAGAAACGTACCGGTGATAACTTTTATGCACAACGTGATCTCGCCTTCGGCATGGAATACCTTTTGGCAGGTGTGGATGAAAATCAGTTAGGAGGCATGCAAAGCGGACTCAACGATATTTACGAACTGGCCAATTCGGCCCTGATAGGTAGGGCAAATTATACGTATGCCGACCGTTATATTGCGGAAGCACAATTCCGTTATGACGGATCTTCCAAGTTCGCCAAAGGACATCAGTGGGGTTTCTTTCCATCTGCTTCTGTCGGATGGCGAGTATCAGAAGAACCTTTCTTTAAGGAGTGGGAGAGTGCATCTTTTGTAGACCAGCTTAAATTGCGGGCAAGTTATGGCGTACTGGGTGATGACGGAGAACTACAATATGACTGGGCTACCGGTTATACTTATCCCGCCACTTCCGGAAATGCGGAAAAAGGATATTACAATCAATATGCTCCGGGTTATATTTTTGGAGATGAGTTTGTGTACGGTGTATCCACGCTCGCTCTTCCCAACAGGCTCATAACCTGGTTTACTGCCCGTACGCTCGACGTGGGTGTAGATTTTGAAGGTTGGAATGGTCTTTTTGGTTTTTCCTTCGACTTCTTTAACAGGGAAAGACATGGACGTTTTGCACGTCGGTCGGGTGATCTTCCCACCGTGGTGGGTGCAACGGCACCCAGAGAGAATCTCGATAGCGACCGCCATTTTGGTATGGATCTGGAGCTCTCACACCGCCACAGGATTGGAGAGTTTTATTATCGGGTGAAGGCAATTGGCACCATTACCCGTCAACAGTACCTTACTGCTTCGGAAAAAGGCCCTTACGGTAACTCGTACGACAGGTGGCGTAACGACAACCTTACAAACCGTTATCAGGGTATGCAGTTTGGATACGAGTCGGCCGGACGCTATGAAAGCTGGGAAGACATCTGGAGGTATCCCATCTATAAGGACAGGAACATCCTGCCGGGTGACTATAAATATGAGGACTGGAATGGTGACGGAGAGATAAATGGGTTGGATGTACACCCATTCGCGTTTGATCAGACTCCCTGGTTAAATTATAGTCTCACCTTCGACGGAAATTACAAAAATATGGATCTAAGCATCCTCCTGCAGGGATCGGCTTTGGGTTCCATGGAGTACCGGGAGCCGCTCTACTCAATCTGGGGAAGTAACGGGGGAGGCACATTGGTGCAATACCTCGACCGTTGGCATCCTACGGATGCGCTGGCAGACCCCTATGATCCGGAAACAGAGTGGATCGGAGGTTATTACGGGTTTACGGGTAACTATCCGTTTGGAAATTCAAGATTCAACCGCGTCAGTACCGCCTATCTCCGTCTGAAGAGTATTGAAGTGGGTTACACATTGCCGAAACTGGAATCGTTCTCATCGATGGATTTGCGGCTTTTTGCTAATGCATATAACTTGCTGACATTCACCGGTGTCAGGTTTGTGGACCCGGAGCATCCCGACGATGATTTGGGAAGGATGTATCCGCTGAACAAAACGTTTACCGTAGGACTTTCTCTTAAATTCTAATCTTTTGAGTATATATTAAAATGAAGAAAATGAATAAAATAGTTCAACTTGTACTGGCTTTGTTCCTGTTGACCACTGCATGTGCAGATCTGGACATTCCGCCGAAAAATATTATCAGCGATGAAGATCTGCTGACCAATGAATCGGGCATGGAGATCTACATGGCCCGGATGTACAGCAACATGCCGTTCGAAGATTTCAAATATATGGCCGAATGGGGCGTTGAATTCAACTCCTGGCTCGGAGCCATGGGGATTGAAGGCACGGGTGAAGCATTGAACCGCGATGGTATCTCCCGGGCATTTACTTCTGAGCGGACTCCCTATTGGGGTAAGGCATTTACCCTGCTCAGAGATGCCAATTATCTGATAGAGACTTTGCCGCTTTACGAAGCTTCTTTTCCTGAGAAGATGTACAATCATTATCTGGGTGAGGCTTATTTTGTGAGAGCATTTGTTTTTGACGCCATGGCACGCCGGTTTGGTGGTGTGCCGCTGGTGACGAAGGTGATCCAATACCCGGCAGCACAGGATGCGCTGGAGGTGCCTCGTGCATCTGAGGAGGAGACCTGGGATCAGGTATTGGCCGACTTTAACCGGGCAGCCGAACTGTTGTCTGAAAAGAGTCCCAAAAGCGGCTATGCCAACAAATATGTGGCTCTGGCGTTCAAGTCGGAAGCCATGTTATACGCCGGAAGCGTAGCCAAATACAATGAGAAGGTATCAGGCAGGCTCACCGGATTTGGAGAGAAGACCGGCGTCAGAGTCATAGGTTTTGCCGAGGATGCATGGCAAGCTGCTTCTGAGAAATACTTCCGGGAAGCATACCTTGCAGCACAGGAGATCATCAAAGAGGGAGGCTATTCACTTTATAAAAAGAAATGGGCTGCTAATAATCCCGAAGCACAATACCAAAATATGGTGGATATGTTCAGTGATCCGGAAAGCCCCGAGAATATCTACGTGAAAAAATATGCATACCCGACCCTCACGCACGGCTATGATGCCTACAGCGCACCGTTCATCTTCAAGGCTCCCCTGGCATCGGGTACCTGTGTCACGCTAGACTTCCTGGAACTTTATGAAGGTTTTGACAGATATCCTGACGGCACAGTAAAAGTGACCACCGGAAATACGAATACAGCGGGCAAGTATCTGATGTACGACTCACCCCTCGACTTTTTCAAAAATGCCGAACCGCGACTGCGCGCTTATGTGATCTTTCCGGGCGACAGGTTCAAAGGAAAGGATATCGAGATACGGGCAGGGGTATATACAGGTAGCGAACCCATCGACCCCCTATTCAACAATTATACCTACCAGAGTGCAGAAACAAGGTACCAAAATCTGGATGCTTACAAGCAACAACCCAAAACGCTTTATCTCAGTCCAAGAGAAGGCAGCGGTCAGGATACACTGATTTACAACGGCGCTAAAATGACTGCGGCTGGTGCAAACGGACCTTTCTATGATAACGGGGAAGGATGTCTGACAGGCCTCTACGGAAGAAAGTGGCTCAATGATGATCCTTCCTTTGAGGCAGGTGAGGGGAAATCGGATCAGCATTTTGTGCTGATGCGTTATGCCGAGGTATTATTGAATGCTGCTGAAGCAGCTGTTGAACTATCCCTGGCAGGACAATCTTCACCCGATGGATCAGATCTTTTGCAGGTTGCTACCGATAATGTCAACCTTATCCGGGAGAGAGCCGGTGCTTCATTGCTTTCTTCTCCGATCATAGCCAGTGACGAAGGACGTAATATCGTACGCAAGGAGAGACGCAAGGAGTTGGCTCTGGAACATAAAACCAAGTGGGATATCCGTCGTTGGCGCGTGCAACATTACGAAAACAGGGATGGTTTCTGGGGTGAAGAGAGAAACAAGGATGTCTTCAGCAACAACAACCGTTACAGATTTCGTGGACTTTACCCATTCTTTTCAACCGAGAGCGGGAAGTACTTCTTCGATGCCCGTTTTCAATGGGTGAGCCTGAAGACCTTTGAATACAACGTGGTAGATTATTACTTTTCCATTCCTGGCGGTGAGGTGACGAAGAGTCCTGTAATCGACCAACAACCAAACAGATAATAACGTTAACATAGATAGTCGTATGAACAAGATAGTATTTTTATTGGTTTCTCTCCTCTTGCTTGGTTCCTGTAGCATGTTTGAGCTGGATAACTACGAGGCTCCTTCGGAGACACTGGAGGGGGAAGTCGTGGACGCAGCGACCGGAGAACCGGTGCTCACAGACCAGGGTAGTGAAGGAATCAGGGTGCGCCTTACGGAGCTCAGCTGGGGTGATAATGCAACCCATAACCCCGATTTTTTCTGTATGCCCGACGGTACCTTCCGGAATACCAAACTTTTTAAAGGGGAGTATAATGTGAGAATTGACGGCCCATTTATTCCGTTGTTGAGGGAAGATGATCGCGGGGTACCCATTGCCGACGAAACGCAGACTATGCAGATCAAGGGTGTGACGAAGACCAGGTTTGAAGTACAGCCCTTTCTGAATGTGGAATGGGTGGAAGAGCCTGTTGTGATCAACGGCAAGATTCGGGCCAAGGTGAAAGTGACCCGAGGCGTATCTGAGGAAGAGTTCCGGCAGAAAATAGAACCCATGGGCGGATACAGCAGCACCTTCCTGAATGTAACCGACATCCAGCTTTTTGTGAGCTATTCTTCTGCTGTGGGCTATCGTGCCCGGGATGAAAGATGGTCTAGATCGATCGAATATTCCGGCTCATCGTTCACGGATTTGCTGGGTGAAACCATCACCATCGAGTCGAACGGAACCATTCCTCCAGGACGGGTCGTCTTCATTCGGGCGGCTTCACGGATAAATTACGATACCCCCCGGGGTAGCGGTACCCGGCGATGGAATTATAATGAACCGCTGGAGGTGATGATCCCGTGATAATTGATTATTTTTATGCTTCAAAGCCTCTCCACAAAAGAGAGACTTTGAAGCATATTTTTTGTAACTAAAACAGATCTTATGAGAAAATTATGGATCGCATTTTTTACGTTATTGGGTATGCAGCTGTATGCCCAGGAGGCGAAAGAGGTGCGCACTACTTTCCAGACATCCCGTGAGTGGAGGCCCACCATCGATGTGAGAGCCGACGCGGTCATGGTCTACGGGGTGGGAGGAAACCCTTCCGACAAATCGGGGAAAGTCCCTTTTGAAGAAAGGATACGTTCATGGAGAGAGAAAGGATACACCGCTCATTACATGACCGGCATAGCCTGGGGTGAGTATCAGGATTATTTCACCGGGGAGTGGGACGGTAAGATGCACCTCGATGAAGGGCAGGTTGAGCTGAACGGCGATACAATCTGGCATGGGCATATGGTACCCTATATTGTACCCACCGATAATTTCCTTACCTATCTGAAGGAACGACATGTAAAAAGGGCCATCGACGCCGGCATTGAAGCCATCTTTATGGAGGAGCCCGAGTTTTGGACCAGAGCAGGCTACAGTGAGGCTTTTAAACGGGAATGGGAAAAGTTTTATGGTTTTCCCTGGCGTGCACAGCATCTGTCGCCCGAAAACAGCTATCTCTCCAACAAACTGAAATATCATCTCTATTATAAGGCACTCGATGAGGTCTTTTCCTATGCCAAGGAATATGGAAAAAGCAAGGGAATGGAGGTGAAGTGTTATGTTCCCACCCATTCACTGGTCAACTATTCCCAATGGAAAATCGTCAGTCCCGAAGCAAGCCTGGCTTCACTGCGTTCGGTCGATGGGTATATCGCCCAGGTGTGGACCGGTACTTCCCGAGAACCGAACTATTTTAATGGAAAGATAAAAGAGCGGGTGTTCGAAACTGCTTTTCTGGAGTATGGCTCCATGGAATCGATGACGGCACCCACCGGACGAGAGATCTTCTTCCTGACTGATCCCATTGAGGACTGGCCGCGCGACTGGGTGGATTACAAGAAAAACTATGAGGCTACATTTGCCGCCCAGCTACTCTATCCCCGCATCAATAAATATGAGATCATGCCCTGGCCGGAACGTATTTACGAGGGTTTGTACCGTACCAGTCGCGACAGTGATAAAAAAGAACGGATCCCCCGACACTATTCCACGCAGATGCAGGTGATGATCAACACACTTGGTGAGATGCCGCAGACCACCCAGCGAGTAGCGGGTTCTCACGGTATTGGTGTCATGATGTCCAATTCACTCATGTTCCAACGTTTTCCCGAACATGCGGGCTACGAAGATCCGCAACTGGCCAACTTTTACGGACAAACGCTTCCTTTACTCAAGAGAGGAGTACCTGTGGAGACGGTGCACATGGAAAACCTTTCCTACCGCGAAACACTGCAGAATATGCATCTGCTTATCCTTTCTTACTCCGGCATGAAGCCGATGGAAGCGGATGCGCACACACACCTGGCTGACTGGGTAAACAATGGAGGGGTACTTCTCTATTGCGGCAGGGACAGCGATCCTTTTCAGCAGGTGCCGGAATGGTGGAACAGCGGCACGAACAATTTTGTTACTGCTGCCGGTCATCTGTTTTCACAACTTGGATTAAGCGGTTCATTGAATGAAGGTGAATACAAGGTAGGTAAAGGTAAAGTCTATATCCTGCGAAACGACCCCAAAGAATTTGTTCTTAACGAAAATGGAGATCAAAAGTTTGTCGGTCTGTTGCAAAGGTTGTATCGTGAGTCAGCAGGTAAGAACCTTCTTCTTAAGAACTATTTCAGCCTGGAAAGAGGCCCTTACAGGATTATATCTGTACTCGACGAGTCGATGTCTTCCTCTCCCTATGTGGCAAAAGGCAATTTTATTGATCTCTTTGATCCCGAAATACCTGTGTTGCGAGAAAAGATTGTCCGTCCCGGCGAACAGGCTTTGCTTTTCGATATAAACTCCCTCAAAGAGAAGAAGCCCCGCGTGCTTGCCACAGCAGCACGTGTGAGTGATGAGAATAACACGGCTCATAACTATAGCTTCACCGTGAAAAGTCCGGTAAATACCACCAATGTGATGCGCATTCTTTTGCCGGAGAAACCGCAAATCAGCGAGATAAGGAATAGTGACGGTGAAGAAATTGATTACGAGATGTCATGGGATCAGAAAAGCAAAACCGCTTTTCTCCGGTTTGAAAATAACCCCGCCGGCATATCGGTCATGCTAAAATGGTAAACTTGCAGGAGAAAAAACAGATAAACTGAACAACAATGAAGAAAATTAATTTGACGGGATTCTTTTATTTTTTTGGGATCATCATTACACTGGGTGCCCGCCCTTTCGCACCGGTAGATTATGTCAGTACACTGGTCGGCACAGACTCCAAATATGAACTTTCCACCGGGAACACCTACCCGGCCATCGCGTTGCCCTGGGGGATGAACTTCTGGTCACCCCAAACCGGTAAGATGGGAGATGGGTGGATGTACACCTACCATGCCGATAAGATCAGGGGGTTTAAACAGACCCATCAGCCCAGCCCCTGGATGAACGACTATGGCCAGTTCTCACTGATGCCCGTCACGGGAAAGCCTCATTTCGACGAAGAGGAGAGAGCAAGCTGGTTCTCGCACAAGGCTGAGGTGGCCAGGCCTCACTATTACAGGGTGTATCTGGCCGATCATGACGTGACTACCGAGATCACGCCGACAGAACGGGCTGCCATGTTCCGGTTTACCTTCCCGGAAAGTGACAGTTCTTTCGTCATCGTCGATGCATTCGACAAAGGTTCCCACATCCGGATTATTCCCGAAGAACAGATGATCACGGGATACACAACCCGTAACAGTGGTGGCGTTCCCGATAACTTCAGGAACTATTTTGTGATCCGTTTCGATAAACCCTTCACCTGGTTTGGTGCCGTGAAAGAGGGTGTCATCGCCGAAGAGGAAACAGCTTATACAGGGAATCATGCCGGTGCGGTAATCGGTTTTCAAACAACCAACAACGAGCAGGTGCATGCCCATGTGGCGTCCTCCTTTATCAGTGAAGCACAGGCGTTGCTGAACCTGCATGAACTGGGAGACGACTCTTTCGAGGGGATCATGATGAAGGGCGAATCACGTTGGAATGAAGTACTGGGAAGAATCAGGGTAGAGGATGACAACATCGACAACATCCGTACCTTTTATTCGAACCTCTATCGCACGGTGCTCTTTCCGAGGAACCTGTCGGAGATCGATGCCGATGGCAATATTTATCACTACAGCCCGTATAACGGCAAGGTGCTTCCCGGTTACATGTTTACCGATACCGGTTTCTGGGATACGTTCAGAAGCCTCTTTCCCTTTCTCAATTTTGTTTACCCCTCCGAGAACGTGAAGATGCAGGAAGGATTGGTCAATGCCTATAAAGAGAGCGGCTTTCTTCCCGAATGGGCCAGTCCCGGCCACCGGAATATTATGGTGGGCAACAATTCTGCCTCGGTTGTGGCAGACGCCTACATAAAAGGGTTGAGAGGATACGATACCGAAACACTCTGGGAAGCGCTCAAACATGGTGCAAACAGCGTGCATCCCACGGTACCTGCATCCGGCCGTACCGGCTATGCAGAATATAACAAATATGGTTATATCCCCAACAATGTGGGAATTAGCCAAAACGTGGCCCGTACATTGGAGTATGCCTATAACGACTGGAGCATTTACAGCTTCGGAAAAGCCTTGGGCAAGCCTGAGTCGGAAATTGCCATCTACGGCGAACGGGCAATGAACTACAAAAACCTCTTCAACCCGGAGCATAAGCTGATGGCGGGGCGTGCCGACGACGGCTCCTTTTCAGCGGAATTTGATCCGGCGGCCTGGAGCCGCGATTTCACCGAGGGCAACAGCTGGCACTACTCGTGGTCCGTTTTTCATGATCCACAGGGATTGATCGACCTGATGGGAGGCAAAAAATCTTTCACCGGCATGCTCGACTCGGTATTTCTTATTCCCGGTGCAGAGGGGCTGAAGAGCCGTTCCATGATTCACGAGATGCGGGAAATGCAGGTGATGGACATGGGCCAGTACGCACACGGAAACCAGCCTATTCAGCACATGGTTTACCTTTACAACTACGCCGGTGAGCCCTGGAAGGCACAATACTGGTCGCGCGAGATCATGGATAAACTCTATTCGGATACACCCGACGGTTACTGCGGTGATGAAGACAACGGGCAGACATCGGCCTGGTATGTTTTCTCGGCTCTGGGCTTTTATCCTGTCTGCCCCGGGAGCAACGAGTACATCCTGGGATCCCCTCTTTTTCGTTCTGCAGAGATCGCTCTGGAGAATGGAAAGTCGTTAAGGATTACCACCAAGGAAAATGGAGCGGACAACCGATATATCCGCGAAATGAAACGAAACGGCAAAAAATACAGCCGAAACTTCCTGCGCCACGATGATCTGATGAAAGGTGGTGAGGTGACATTCAGGATGAGCCCCCTGCCCAACAAAGAAAGAGGTACAAAAGAGACTGATCTGCCCTATTCTTTCTCGCGAAAAGATAAACCAAATAATTAAATAAACAGGTAAGGATGATATTGCGAGTCTCATCCATAAGAAAATAGATTGCATGAAACATTTTATTCCTATTTTTATTGCTTTTTTAACAGGAGGCTTGTTCCTTCAGGGTTGTCAATCGCCGGGATCCGGTTTTGAAAAGGAAGCCGGATCCTCTTTTAGGGCACCCGCTTATCCGCTCGTCACGGTGGATCCCTATTTCAGTGCGTGGTCCATGGCCGATCAGCTCTTTGATGCTCCCGTGAAACACTGGACCGGCAGAAATCAATCGCTTGCCGGGGTACTGCGTGTAGACGGAGAAACTTATCGCTTTCTGGGAAAAGAGGACATTCCGCTGCAACCGGTGATTCCGACAGCCAGGTTCGATGCCTGGGAGGGGAAATATGTATACACTGCTCCCGCAGAAGGATGGGAGCAGCCCGGTTTCGACGATTCCTCCTGGAAAAACGGCAAGGGTGCCTTCGGTACACCCGGTAGCAGCGACACATCCACACCGTGGGAGACCGACGAGATATGGGTACGCCGCACCTTTTCAATGCCTGAGATAGCCGAAGGTGAAAAGCTGTTCCTGGGCTATTCGCACGACGATGATTTTCAACTCTATCTGAACGGTACCCGCATCATCGATACCGGCAACCGGGCAAAAAGCGATCTGGTTGTGGAGATCGACAAAGATTTGTTAAATACGGATGGGGAAAATGTTATCGCAGCCTGGTGTCTTGACAGGGGAGGACTGGCCTATGTGGATTTCGGTATATTGAAAGAAAGCGACCAGCAGGACTTTTTCGAGCAAACAGCAGTACAGAATGAGGTAAAAATTACCGCCACACAAACAAAATATCATTTTACCTGCGGCCCTGTGGATCTGATGGTTGAGTTTGTGTCACCACTTATGATGGACGACCTGAACCTGCTTTCCCGCCCCGTCAATTATATCAACTACGAGGTAGTATCCAACAACGGGAAACAACATGAGGTGGAAATTTATTTTGAAGCGACACCCGAATGGGCAGTGCACGAACTGAACCAGGAGGTGGAGCTGACTACCGGCAGGAGCGGAGATGTAACTTTTGCCCGCACCGGTACCACGGCACAACCTGTTCTGCAGCGTAAGGGTGACAATGTCCGGATCGACTGGGGATATTTTTACCTGGCTGCAGGTGACGGGGAGAACAGATCGGTGGCTATTGGTGATTATTCCGTCCTGAAGGAGGCGTTCAAGTCGGAGGGTAGCCTGCCGCAGGGTTCTGAACGCTTTACGGCCCTGATGACCGAATCGATGCCGGTGCTGGCAACAACCGAAAAGCTGGGGCAGATAGCTGCCAGGCCGGTCAGGGGCTTTGTCATGCTCGGTTATGATGATATTGAATCCATCCAGTATTTTGGTCAGAACCTGAAGGCATGGTGGACAAACGGGGGTGAAACAACCTTTGAAGAGGTACTGACCGATGCCGCCACCAGTCATGACTCGGTGATGGAACGATGTGACCGCTGGGACCGGAAAGTATACAACGACCTGTTTCTGGCAGGTGGTGAGAAGTATGCCCGTATCTCTCAGCTGGCTTATCGGCAATCCATCGCGGCTCATAAACTGGTGAAAAGCAGTGAGGGTGAAACCCTGTTCTTGTCGAAAGAAAACTTCAGCAACGGCTCCATCGGTACCGTGGATATTACCTTTCCCTCCTCCCCGCTTTATCTGAAATATAATCCGGAACTGCTTAAGGGAATGATGAATCCCATCTTGTATTACTCGGCCAGCGGTAAATGGACAAAACCTTTTGCAGCGCATGATGTGGGTACCTATCCCTTGGCCAACGGACAGACATACGGCGGAGATATGCCGATTGAGGAGAGCGGCAACATGCTGATCCTTGCTACTGCCATTGCGCACATGGAAGGAAATGCAGCCTATGCCGCACAACACTGGCAGGTATTGTCCACCTGGGCAGACTATCTGCTCGATAACGGGCTTGATCCCGACACCCAGCTTTGCACCGATGACTTTGCCGGACACTTCGCACACAATGCGAATCTCTCCGTCAAGGCGATCATGGGTATTGCCGGATATGGCCGACTGGCAAAGATGCTCGGCAAAGCCGAGGTGGCGGAGAAATATACCGTTGCTGCCAAAACAATGGCACAGGAGTGGATGAAGATGGCCGACGACGAGGATCATTATCGCCTCACATTTGACAAACCCGGTACCTGGAGCCAGAAATATAATATGGTGTGGGATGAATTGCTGGGATTGGATATTTTCCCCGACGAGATCGTTGAAAAGGAAATTGCCTATTACCTCACCAAACAAAACCAGTATGGCCTTCCGCTCGACAACAGGATGACCTATACGAAAGCAGACTGGATCATATGGACGGCTACCATGGCCGACGATAACGATACATTTCACCGGTTTGTTGATCCGCTTTACGGGTACGTGACAGAGACAACAGACAGGGTGCCGCTATCCGACTGGTATGAAACCACCAACGCCAATCAGACAGGCTTCCAGGCCCGCTCGGTGGTGGGTGGATTTTTTATCAAAACATTGAAGAAGTAGAATTACGCCCCTTTTTGCATTATAAATCCGGGTCTACCCACGCCAGACAGGCAGGAATAGACCCGGATTCTTATTGGGATTTACTCATGACAAAACACCCAACGCCTCTTCATAAAGTGTGACCTTCTCCAGCCGGTCGTCGTGTACAATATAGGTATTTTCCACGCCCACAGCACCAATGCCGGGCAATACGAATTTGGGTTCGATGGCAATGGCCATACCGGGCTCCAGTACATCCTTTGAACGTGGGGTGAGCACGGGAGGTTCATTGATCTCCAGTCCCACGCCGTGGCCCACAAATCTGGCCTGTTGCGCGGTTCCCATGAAATATGCTTCCAGCTTATTCTCTCTGACGATTTTCTCGGCCAGATGCCAGAGCTCCGCACAGGGAACACCTGCTTTTGTGGTGGCTTCCAGGGTGTGCACAATGTCGAGTGATACCTGATGTGCTTTATAGGCAATGTCAGGGGCATGTTCAATCACGAAAGTACGGGTCATGTCGTCCATATTGGGACGGTAGTTGCCCGCCATATCCACCATCAGGGTGGTACCGGGTGTGAGCGGTGTGCCATTGGCTCCCAGGGGAAGCAGTGGAGTAATACCTCCCCCCCCCAACGCATAATCATAGGGGGAGGGAGCCTGCGCATTGTCACCCGCCAGCATGCTCCCCATAAAAATATCCATGTTCTCTCCAAAAGAGCGGAAGATGCCCGCCGACCCATGTAGGCGCATCTGCCGTTCAATTTCAATCTGCAGCGCCAGGTCGGTCATCCCTTTGCGGTAGAGGGAGGGGATCAATTCATACACTTTTGTGTGAATGGCTGCGCTCTCGCGTATCTGGTTCAGTTCATACTCCGACTTGACCGATCTGAGGGTTCTGATTGCAGCAGAGATGTTTTTGATTTCGGGCATCTCCAGCGCCGCCTGTAGACGGAGCGCTGCACTGAGTGTGACGGTATCACTTTCAAGCAGAACCTGTTTGGGAACCTGCAAGCCGGCTTCACGGAGCAGGCTGGGTATCTGCTCAGGCTTACGGATTCCGACGATGTTTTCCCCCGACAAACCCGTGGGACGTCTCACAAAAAGGAGCGGCTCTCCCTCCGCATATACCAGTATATAACCGTCGAAAATGAATCCGGTGAGCCAGTATTGATTCACCGATGAGGTGATGAGGCAGGCTTCGGCCTGCATAGCGATGAGGACTTGCTGCAGTTTCAGCAGTCTTGCATTTTTTTCTGTCGTTGGCAGTGGGTTCATGAAAAATGAAGTTTACATCAAATATACTACATTCCTCCCGGCTTTGCTATGCTGATGGTGAGCGTATACCGCTAAAAAATCTTAATCGAAAAGAGAAAACGTTACCTTTTTGAAATGTGTGCAGGAAGAGAAGGTGCAATAAAAAAAATAAACTACCTTTACGCATAGCTATATAGACAGACGGTGAACGAAAGAATACTTATCATTGAAGATGACCGCTCTTACGGAGCCATGCTGGTGAAGTGGTTCGAGAGAAACGGATATACTGCCACGTTGTGCTCCGGTATGACGATGGCCTGGGACGCGTTGTCCAAATCGACATATCGACTTATCTTGTCTGATCTGCGCCTGCCCGACGGCGATGGCATCATGTTACTGAACGGGTTAAAAGAGAAAGGAACGGATACACCGGTGATTATCATGACCGGTTATGGTGATGTGCGGACTGCCGTTTCTGCCATCAAACTGGGAGCTTTCGACTATCTGGAGAAACCAATCAATCCCTCGCTGCTCGACCAAAAAATAAAGGACGTTTTTGAGACGGCTAAAACGGACAAATCATCGAAGATCAAGGCGGCACATGCGCAAACCCAGCCAGCCAGTTCCGGAAGTATTGTATTTGGTCGCAGTCCTCTTTCCGTGCAGATGTACTCGCATATCAATCTGGTTGCACCCACACAGATGGCTGTGATGATCATGGGGGAAAGTGGCACGGGAAAAGAAAGTGTGGCCCGGATGATTCATGAACGGAGCAATCGTGCTGCGGGACCTTTCATTGCTGTAGACTGCGGAAGCCTCTCCATGGAGCTGGCGCCCAGTGAACTGTTTGGACATAAGAAAGGATCGTTTACCTCTGCCATCGAAAATAAAACTGGCTTTTTTGCAGAAGCCCGCGGTGGTACACTCTTTCTCGATGAAGTGGGAAACCTGCCCTATGGTGTACAGATGCAGATGCTCCGATCATTGCAGGAGAAAAAAATAAGGCCGGTGGGTACTTCCACCGATATCGATGTGGATGTACGCATCATCACTGCCACCAATGAGAATCTGGAAAAAGCCATTGCCGAAGGTCGATTCAGAGAAGATTTGTACCATCGTCTCAATGAATTTATGATTGAGGTACCTCCTTTGAGAGCCTGCGTATCGGATGTGAAACTCTACGCCGATCATTTCAGGAAAGAGGCAAATAGCGAACTCGACAGGCAGGTGATTTCCATTTCGGCCGAGGCATGCATAAGACTTGAAAACTACAGCTGGCCGGGAAACCTGCGTGAATTGCGCAATGTAATCCGTCGCTCGGTACTTTTTTCGAACGGCGAGACCATCACCCTGGAGAGTCTGCCTGTTTTAACCGAAAAAAAGACAGACAGCGAAAAAAAGACGGAAATATCCCTGTTGCGGGAACCTGATCAGGAAAAAGAGATCATCATGGAAGCGCTGGAGCGTGTGAACGGAAACAAAACAAGAGCCGCCCTGTTGCTGCAGATCGACAGGAAAACGCTCTACAACAAGATTCATCTTTACGGCATCGGGTTATAAGAAATCTTTCCGGATGGTGCCTGTAAATAATTCGAGCTTATCAATTGTCGCCAGGAGCTCTTCTTTCCAGTCGGGCCAGACCTCTTCGCTTGCTCCACGCAGGCTATCCATCTTGCGCAATGCAACGCAAAGATGGCCGGCGTCCAGTTGACCGTAAAAGGGGTGTATCCGATGACACAATTGCTGTGCTTCCAGAAAACTGTTATGCCTGATCAACTCCTTTAATTCCTGCAGATCATTGTGTGAGGATTGTACAAAACCGGAGAGAATATCTTTTATGGCCAGGCTATCCCCGTTGAACATGGCTGATAGCTGCGGGAACCGATCGGAAAGATGTGCATCATCTATTTTATGCTCCTTTATACCGGTTAGAATTTGCAGGAGCTGTCCCATCTTCACAGGCTTGGCTATTAAACCCGCAAATCCCGCTTCCAATGCCTGCTCAAGGGTGTATTCATCCAAGGCAGTCATCAGCCACACAGGGATAACATCATCTTTTGCACGGATCTCGTGCAGGATGTCAAGTCCCGTAGTTTCTCCCATCTGCATATCGGTGAACACCATATCGAACGATGAAATAACCCGGATAAACCCTTTTACGTCCCGCGCGCTGTTGCATAGTTTTACCTTAAAACCATTCCCGATGAGATATTCCCGAAGCATATTTCCCAAGGAGGTGTCATCCTCAAAGAGCAGGATTTTCCTGATTTTTCTGTTGTCGGCGACCACTTCCGAGATTTGATCCATGTTGGTGAGATGGTCTATTGGAGCAATCGGTAACCGGATGGTGACCGTGGTACCGATCTCTTTTTCGGAAATGAGCGATATCTTACCCTGAAGTGAATCGACAAGGCCCTTTGTCACATACAAACCAAATCCGTTGCCCTCAGTCTTTAACCGGTTCTTGATGCGGGAAAATGGTTTAAATATTTGTGCAATATCCTCCTTCTCAATGCCGATTCCCGTATCTGATACCGTGAATATAAGCTGTTCATCCTGTTGCAGTTTAACCATGATGGTTCCCTGCAATGTATATTTTACCGCGTTTGATATCACGTTGATGAGTATCTGTTTGAGTACCGTATAGTCCGTCTCCACGTAAAAGGGGGTCTTCACATGATTTTCAAACTTCAGGATGAGTCTTTTTTCATCGGTGAAAGGGCGAAACATGCCGATGACGTCTTCCACCAATTCAATTAAATGGAAACGGCTGAAATGAAGGACACTCTTGTTACTCTCCATGCGGGAAAACTCAAGCAGGTTTGTGAGCATGCTCAGAATATGCAATCCTGCGTTCCGGGCAGAACGTAGTTGCCTTCTTGTAACACCGGGCAATTCCTCCGAATCCCACATCTCCATATAGCCCATCATAGAACTGAGAGGAGTCTTGATATCGTGAGACACCGAAAGTAATAACTTGTGACGGCTGCTGATCAGTTCTTCGGTGAGCTGTTTTTCCCTTGCCAGATCATCACGCGCCTTTTGTCCTTTATTCAGGTCGTCTATGATAAGGAAGATGATGATCAGGATTAAAATGATGGAGATGGCTCCTACCGAAAGTGCAAAAGTGATGATTCTTCGACTTAACATTTCGCTGTTGTCGGTACCCAGACGGGTTGTTTCAATGGCTTCGTTGTAAAATCGGGTAATGAGCTGAGATATCCTCAATGAGATGCTCTGTTCCGCAAAGATCAACTCCCTCACTTCCCTCCCGATACCTTCAATTTGAGAAATGTACGTTTTGGAGGCCTCCTCCGTTACCTGTTTTAGATCGGCATACAGCGTGGTATCTACCCGCGACACGGAGTGGGACTCCTGTTCTGTGCGGGCAATGGTTACTGTGGAATCGGGCATTTTTTTTGGATCGAAAAGATCTCTGAGACGTCCCCAGAAATCCTTTTTCGGGGCAGCAACCAGGGTGGTGTCTTTATTCATGGTGATGACAACGGAATCCTGAACGATTTCGTTGTAGGTTTCAATCTTCTTGTCTATTTCCACCACTGGATTTTGTGATCTTAACTGATGGGTCAGTCTGCGTACAATCCTGTTTTTCTCCTGCAACAAGGAGTCTATGTCCCCCAAAAGAACATCCTCTCCTTCTTCAAGTGATATGCTTTTGATATAACTGATTTGTCTGAAAATGTTGTTGCTGATGGAGTCATACTGCTGTTGATATGTCCTTGATGGATAGACCAGATACCGGTTCAGTACATCCTGTGCTTCCTGAACCGATATAATCAGTTCATTGCTGTATGAAAGTACTTCGTAGGCATTGTCCATCACCAGTTTCTGTTCATCAATTCTCTTTTTTAATGTGAGCGAATAAACAAAAAGACCGATGAAATAGAGAAGGATCACCAGCAGGATTAATCCTATTTTTATGCTGATTTTATATTCCGGAGTGTGTGACGCTCGCATGAGGTTTTTTTTTACACCCAAATATACGGGATATATTTTATAAACAACCCTATCCGGTCGGACGAAAACTTTTTTCTCATTGTGGAAATGTCCCCAAGATGTGTGGAACGATTCTACACTTTCTACACCAATTCACAGCCATCTCGTGATACCAATAATGTGGATTAATTTGTTAATGGTTTGATATACAGATGCAATTTGTTTGGCACCCTCATTCATAGATCCTTTTGGCATGAAATCTGTTGAATAGATTACAGACGATGATTCGTTGAATTGTCAATAAAAAAGTTGAATTTAAAAAATCAATGACAAATCATTTAAAGTTTATCATTATGAAAAAAGTTATTTTATCAATCGCCTTTATGGCCGCCGTAACCGCGATGACAGGAGTAGAACAGATAAATGCAGCAAATAAAGAATTTGCAGTCAATATGGTAATGGATGACGATAATGGCTATGTTGAGGTACAGTTAGATTCTCTGAATCCGGCAGTACAGGCATCAGTTACTGCATTAACTACTGAATATGATGTCAAATCATTGAAGTTTAATGCTGAAAAACAGCTTACCAAAGTGATGCTGATCAAGAAAGACGATCAATCCACGAAGAAAGTTTATTTTGATGCGGAAGGTAACGAGGTACCCGCATCGCAACATAAAGCCGAGGCAGCTGAAAAAAGCATACAGGGAGAAACGCCTTCAGCTGAAATCTTCGCCGTACAGCAACAGGATGATGGCTATGCCAACATAAAGTTTGAAGAACTGAACGAAAAAGTGCAAAATGCTGTCCGTGCACTTATCGACAAATATGACCTCAATTCATTGCAGTACAATGCAGACAAAAAAATAACCAAAGTCACAGCTACGAATAAAGAAGACCAGTCGGTGAAGACCGTATATTTCGATGATGAAGGGAAAGAAGTAAATCCCGATGCGGCTTCCCAGAATACAGAGGCTCCCGAGTTATTATAGGAACAAACTACTCTTTCGCACCTCTATATATTTCCTGGTTAACACTACATCAATTATAACTCAGGAGTTACATTGCCCTCTCCACATGTGATATGTGGGAGGGCGATCTCTGTTATATGGGGTAGTCCTTCGTGTGTAGCGTGCATCACGGATCAGGGATTCCATATTTTCCAGGCCGCACGTGCCTGTAGCTCCAGCATTTCCCTGCCGTTTTTTATCAGTGCACCTTTTTCTTTCCCTTTTTTGAGAAACAGGGTTTCTTCGGGGTTATATACCAGGTCGTACAGCAGATGATTGGGTGTAAGAAATTGATATGGTATGTCGGGACAAACATCGCTGTGCGGGAAGGTGCCTACCGGTGATGCGTTCACAATGAGTTGATGAGACGATAATATTTCCTGTGACAGCATTGCATAGGTGAGCCTGTTTTCTCCGGGTGTGCGGGAGACATAAAGCCAATCGATATTCAGATCGTCTAACGCCTGTACTACCGCCTTCGATGCCCCTCCAGTGCCCAGGATCAGGGCTTTCCGGTGGATGGCGGGGTTCAGCATGGGAGTGAGAGAATCACGAAAGCCGACATAATCGGTATTGTAACCGGTCAGCCTGTAAGCGTACATGTCGCCCGGTTTCCTGTCGACCCGGATTACATTGACGGCGCCAATTTTTTCTGCTTCCGGAGATATTTCCTGCAAAAAGGGAATGATTTTTTCCTTGTAGGGTATGGTCACATTGATGCCCCTCAGGTGCTGATGAAAGAGAACCACCCGGCGTATTTCATGAATGTCTTCAATCTCAAAATTCAAATACTCCGCATCAATCTGTTCCCGCTCGAATTTTTCAGTGAAGAACTTCGCCGAAAAAGAGTGTTTCAAAGGAAATCCGATCAGTCCGTAGGTATCCATCTTATTCACATCGTTAAATCACCACATCACCGAATCGATACATCACCACATCGGCTTATTGGCACACTGGTACATTAGTCTATCGGCTTCTCGGCAATATACAGCGTAGCAATCCCCAGGGTATATCTTCTTAGTCTGATGTTTGTAAATCCATTTTTTTTCAGGATCAACATCATATCCCTTCCCTGGGGAAAGACGGCAATTGATTCCGGAAGATACCGGTAGGCGCGCTGCTCGGTGTTGAACAGGCCGGAGAGGAATGGCATCACATACCTGGTATATGTAGTAAAAAGCTCCTTCACCGGTGTTTTTTCGGGTGATGTCAACTCAATGAAAAGGAAAACGCCACCCGGTTTCAGCACACGCAGAACCTCCTGAAAGCTTACGTCGATATTTTCAAAATTGCGTACACCGAAGGCAGCGGTGGCTGCATCAAAGCTGTTCTCGGGGAAGGAGAGGGCAGAACAGTCCTGGTTGTCGAATGAAATGATGTCTCCGAGTCCTTCAGCCGCCACCTTCTTTTTGCCGACCTCCATCATACCGTCGGAAATGTCTATGGCAGTAATCTTTTCCGGATGCAGAATGTGGCATGCCAGCATGGCGAGGTCACCTGTCCCGGTGGCAATGTCGAGGATGTGACGGGGATGGTACCTCTTCAGTTCCTTCAGCGCATCCCGCCGCCAGTAACGATCTATACCCAGCGAGAGGGTTCTGTTCAGCCTGTCGTAATTGGAGGCAATCTCATCGAACATCCGGGATACCTGTTCTTTTTTGGGCTGATGGTTGTTGTAGGGATTTACCTTTTCAACTTTGTAGCTCATTGGTTCAAATAATCAGTTACATGCTTCTCGATGCGCATTTCCAGATCGGCGGCATCGGCCTTTACAAATTTCTCCCCTGTAATCTTTTCATACAGTTCGATGTATCTGTCGGAGACACTATTGCAATATGCATCGGTCATCTCGGGTACCTGTTGTCCTTCATGTCCCTGGAATCCATTTTCCATCAGCCATTTGCGAACAAATTCCTTCGACAGCTGCTTTTGTTCCTCTCCCTTTTCAAAGCGTGCCAGGTATCCGTCGCTGTAAAAATACCGGGATGAGTCGGGGGTGTGAATTTCGTCAATCAGGTAGATCTTTCCATCTTTCTTTCCGAACTCATATTTGGTATCCACCAGGATGAGACCCTTCTCGGCTGCCATCTCGGTACCACGTTTAAACAGCGCATAGGTATACTGTTCCAGCTGTTCATATTCTTCCCTGCTTACCAGGCCCTGGGCAATGATTTCCTCTTTGGAGATGTTTTCATCGTGTCCCTCCTCGGCCTTGGTGGTGGGAGTGATCAGGGGTGTTTCGAACTTCTGATTTTCTCGCAGTCCTTCCGGCAGCGGCAGCCCGCACAACACGCGTGCTCCCTGCTTGTATTCGCGCCAGGCACTGCCGGTGATGTAGCCCCGGATAACCATTTCCACTTTGTAGGGCTCACAACGTACACCCACGGTGACCATCGGGTCGGGCGACGCTTCCTTCCAGTTGGGAACAATGTCGGCAGTGGCATCCAGAAATTTGGCTGCGATCTGGTTGAGTACCTGTCCTTTGTAGGGAATTCCTTTCGGTAGTACAACATCGAATGCCGATATTCTGTCTGTGGCGATCATGACCAGCCGGTCATCGCCTATGCTGTATACATCACGCACTTTTCCGTGGTAAACGCCGTTCTGTCTCGGAAAGTGATAATCTGTTCTTGTTAATGCATTCATATTTTTTTATTTATGATATTTAACTTCGTTGTTATTCTCCCCTTCATACGCTTCCACAATCCGTTGCACCAGCTTGTGGCGTACAATGTCCTTCTTGCTGAATTCCACCGTGGCAATGCCTTTTATTGGGTGCAGCACCTTCATGGCGTGTATGAGTCCCGAGGGCTGTGAATAGGGTAAATCGATCTGCGTAATATCTCCGGTGATGATCATTTTTCCGTTTATCCCCAACCTTGTGAGAAACATCTTTATCTGGGGCTTGGTGGTATTCTGTGCTTCATCGAGGATGATCACCGCATCGTTGAGGGTACGTCCCCGCATAAATGCCAACGGTGCAATCTGAATAATTTTGTTCTCGATGTATTCCTTCAGCTTCAAAGGGGGGATCATATCCTCCAGCGCATCATAGAGCGGTTGCAGATAGGGGTCGATCTTCTCCTTCATGTCACCCGGCAGAAAACCCAGCTTTTCGCCTGCTTCCACGGCGGGGCGACTGAGGATGATCTTACGTACCTGCTTCGTCTTCAAGGCACGCACGGCAAGGGCGATGGCCGTATAGGTTTTTCCCGATCCGGCAGGTCCGATGGCGAAGACCATGTCGTTTGCATCGAACGCCTCTGTCAGTTTCTTTTGGTTGGCCGTACGGGCCAGGATGGGTTTCCCATTTAGTCCGTGAATAATCAGATTGTCCACGTTGATCACGGCAGGAACCTTTCCTTTCACAATATCAAGGATATCTCCTTCCTTCAGCACGTTCATCTCGATGCTGAACTTCTCCAGTTCGTGTACTTTTTCTTCAAATGTGGACAGCTCATCCTCTTCACCAATTACCTTGATCACATTACCCCGTGCCACGATGCGTAGCTTTGGGAACAGTGTCTTCAGTAACTGGATGTTGCTGTTGTTAATCCCGAAAAAAACTACCGGATCCACATTCTCCAATATGATTACCCGTTCAATCATCTTCTATTATTAGAAATTCAGCGAATACTGATGAGGAAGACCTTCCTGTCCTTCAACGTAATTGATGAAGGCGTTGTTCACCAACCTGTTTCCGCCAGGGGTGGGGTAGTTACCCGAGAAATACCAGTCGCCTTGGTTATTCGGACATGCTTTGTGCAGATCTTCAATACGCTGAAAGACTATCTGAACCTCTGCCTTGATATCGGCCGAGGTGAGCATTTGTGCAATCTTGGCCGAGATCTCTTCATCGGTAAAGGGAGCGTAGATATCTTTCACGTAATTGACAATCTCTTCCTTCTTCTTCCGGCTTTGCTCGACAGATTTTTCATATGTCTCGTCGATGATGTGCTGCATGCCCCGCTCCTTTAAGAGTGCAATGGCGGCACGGAACGCGATGAACTCACTCATGCGCGACATATCGATACCGTAACAATCGGGGTATCGTATTTGTGGCGAGGAGGAGACGATGACAATCTTTTTGGGATCGAGACGGTCCAGTATCTTGATGATGCTCTGCTTGAGGGTAGTGCCGCGTACAATGCTGTCGTCGATGATGACCAGGTTGTCTTTTCCCCTGCGCAGGGATCCGTATGTGACATCATAGACGTGTGCGGCAAGGTCGTTGCGGGTATTGCCTTGAGCAATAAAGGTGCGTAGTTTGATGTCTTTGATGGCCACCTTCTCCGAGCGAACACGTTTGGAGAGAATCTCATCGATCTCTTCCTTACTCAGTGTGCTCCCCTTCTCCAGTATCGTGGTTGCCTTCTTGTGGTTGAAATAATCTTCAAGTCCCTGCTGCATGCCGAAGTATGCGACTTCAGCAGTATTTGGGATAAAAGAAAACACCGTGTTTTCCAGGTCATCGCCGATGGATTCAATGATTTTGGGCACCAGTAATTCTCCCAGTTTCTTTCGTTCCCGGTATATGTCGTAGTCGGAGCCCCGTGAGAAGTAAATCCGTTCAAAAGAACAAGGTGTTATCTTTTCCTTTTTCTCCTGAATCTGGTGCAGTGAGATGGTACCGTTTTTCTTTACCACCAAAGCTTCACCTGGCTGTAATTCATGAACTTCTTCCTTTTTCAGGTTGAAGGCTGTCTGGATGACGGGACGCTCTGATGCCACCACCGCCACTTCATCATCGTGGTAATAAAAAGCGCTCCGGATGCCCCAGGGGTCGCGCAGTGCAAAAGCATCGCCGCAGCCCACAAGGCCGCAAAGTGCATAACCTCCGTCCCATATTCTGGATGCCCTGTTCAGCAGGAAAGGGATATCGAGCTTTTCTTCAATCAGGTGGCTCACCTGTTGACCGTTTATATTGCCTTTTTCCAGGTGATCGTACTGGTACTGCACCTCCCTGTCGAGATAATGTCCAATAGACTCCAGCATCACAAACGTGTCGGCATAGTCACGTGGATGCTGACCCTCTTCAATGAGCTGCTGAAACATCTCATCCACATTGGTCATGTTGAAGTTACCCGCCAGGGCAAGACTGCGTGAAGCCCAGTTGTTGCGGCGCAAAAGCGGATGCACGTAGGTCAGTCCGCTCTTCCCGGTAGTGCTGTAACGCAGGTGACCGATAAAGAGCTCTGCAGCGTAAGGTACCGACTTCTTCACGAACTCGATGTCCTGCAGTTGCTTCGGCGTGAATTCCTGAAAGGATGTGTGCACCTTGGAGAATATTTCTGATATGGCACCCGACCCCAGTGCCCGTTCCCGGAAAATAAATTCATTGCCGGGAGATGCCTCCAGTTTTACAGCTCCCAGGCCGGCCCCTTCCTGGCCGCGGTTGTGCTGTTTTTCCATGAGCAAATATAGCTTGTCAAGCCCATACTGCCAGGTTCCGTATTTGTTGTAATAATAGTCGAGGGGTTTGAGAAGGCGGATCACAGCGATGCCGCATTCGTGTTTGATGATGTCCGTCATTGATGAACCTTTCTGTAATTAAGGCACAAATTTACATTTATTTGTGGAGATTCGTTTGTTTTTATACCGATATCTTCTCTTAAAAAATGTGTTATCTTTGTTCCATGAAGAAAAATTAGCATGAATTGGGTACAGTTATTGTCAGCAAAACGATTTGGCATGGAACATTACACCCGTGCCACGAAACATGATCGGACAGAGTATCAGCGCGATTACGACAGGTTGATCTTCTCATCACCTTTTCGGCGTTTACAAAATAAGACACAGGTTTTTCCGCTTCCGGGCAGTATATTTGTGCATAACAGGTTAACACACAGCCTGGAGGTCTCCAGCGTAGGACGTTCGATGGGCGAAAATGTGGGTCGTGCGTTGCGCCTGAGACATGCCGGTTCGGAAGCTCATTTCGAAGAGATCGGTGCGATAGTTTCGGCAGCCTGCCTCGCACACGACCTGGGCAATCCCCCTTTTGGCCATTCGGGGGAAAAGGCCATTTCCACATTCTTCTCCGAGGGAACGGGGATGTATCTCCAGCAAGCCATTGAAGAAGAGGGTGGCCGATGGTCCGATTTTACCTCCTTCGAAGGCAATGCCAATGCCATCCGGCTGCTGATGCATCAGTTTCGGGGAAGGCGGAAAGGCGGATTTGCCATGACCTACGCCACGCTGGCCTCTATCGTGAAATATCCCTATTCATCGGCGTTGAGCGGCGGCAAAAATAAATTTGGTTTTTTTGCTTCGGAAGAAACCGACTATCGGCGCATTGCCGACGATCTGGGTATTGTCCGGCTACAGGATGATCCACTGAAGTATGTGCGCTATCCACTGGTTTACTTGGTGGAGGCTGCCGATGACATCTGTTATCAGGTGATGGATATCGAAGATGCCCACAAACTGCATCTTATTACCACTGAAAAAGCCATGGAGCTGCTACTTGGTTTTTTTGATCCGGAACCTCGTCGGCGTCGTGAGCAAACATTGACCATGGTCACCGATGTGAATGAACAGATCGCTTATTTGCGCTCCGGCGTGATCGGTTTGCTGGTGGACGAATGCTCGAAAGTGTTTCTGACTCACGAGGAATCGATTCTCTCAGGATCATTTACAGGCTCACTTATTGATCGCTTATCACCTGTGTCTTCGAATGCCTATCTTGCTTGTTCCCTGTTTGCCCGGCAGCATATTTACCGCTCCCGGGATGTATTGGACGTGGAGCTGGCAGGTTACAGGATTATTGGTTTTTTGCTGGAAGTCTTCACCAAAGCAATACAAAATCCGGAACATGCCTACTCGGGATTGCTGCTGAACAGGATTCCCGAACAGTATGAAACAGATTCCCCCGGAATGTATGGTAAAATTCAATCGGTGATCGACTACGTTTCGGGAATGACCGATGTCTATGCACTCGACTTATACCGTAAAATAACGGGAATGGGGTTGCCCATAGTCTGAGTTGCTTACAATTTGATTAAAATAAATCTTTTTTATTTTTTTATTGAAATTATTTGGTGAGATTTAATTTCTTTTTTATATTTGTCTCGTGGTTTTTTCATAATAGTATTAGATTTAAGGTTAACATGTTTGGCAGAGTGTCGAGAGACATTCTGCCAATTTCATCATAACCATCCCTGTCAGTTCTGTTTAACGCACGACAACCGGCCCTGCTGCAGATGAAAAAGAGATCTTCAGGATCCAGTTAAAATTAAATATAAATATATTCAACAAACCATAAACTTTTGTGTACATTTGTAAAACATCAAATTATATTCTATGAATCGCTATTTTTACATTGACACGGAAGGAAAGCAAAAAGGAACTTTTTCCCCTGAGGAACTCCTACAAGAGCATGTGAAGAGGGATACACTTGTCTGGACGCAAGGCATGGAACAATGGAGACGTGCCGATGAGGTGGAAGAATTAAAGTTTCTGTTTAACAACAGTTCCGGTTTCAACCGGACGGCATACCCTGATCAGGCCGGACCATATCCACCACAGACCGCTCAATATGCTGCAGACAGTTACCGGCCCATGCCCAGAACATGGCTGGTGGAATCTATTCTGGTAACCATACTTCCTTTTATTCTTTGCAGCAGTTTTTTGAGCTTGCTCGGCATCATCGGGATTGTCTACGCCGCCCAGGTTGAATCGTTTTACAACAGAGGCGACTATGCTGCTGCTGCCGAGTCATCGCGTTCCGCAGGGAAATGGACCAAAATAGCCATGTGGATTGCCATCGGCTGGTTGCTGCTCATCGTGATTGCCATCATTCTTTTCATTATCTTCGTGGGTTCCCTGGCTGGTCTGGAAGAATTAATCACAACATAATTGTTCGAACATGGAAGATCAATACTATACTCCTCCTCCGGTGCCGGAACAAAAAGCGGTACGAATGGATGAGATTCCGCCGTTAAAACCAAATAACTGGTTGTGGCAATCCATCGTGGTGACATTGCTTTGTTGTATTCCTCTTGGAATAGTCGGTATTGTATATGCAGCGAAAGTAGATGTGTTGTATTTCAACGGCAGATACCAGGAGGCGGAAGCTGCAGCCCGTTCGGCCAGGACATGGACTCTTGTGGGTTTCCTTATCGGTGTTGTGGCTCTTATCGGCTGGATCAGCTTTCTCAGCACCGGTAGCATGTCCGGTTATATGGATAAGATCATCGAAAACTCCGCCAGTGGGTATAATTTTTGATATTTACCGCTGCTGGCCGTGAATAAAAGGATGAAAACCATATCGGGTGTCGTCGTGGGTTTGTTACTTGTGGCGGCGCTTTTTTTGTTTTACCGTTTTGATCCTGAGACACAACCACTTTTTCCCAAGTGTCCCTTTTTGCTGGTCACCGGATATCAGTGTCCCGGCTGTGGTTCGCAAAGAGCATTACACAGCCTGCTCCATGCCGACATAGTGGGTGCACTCAAACAAAATGCCTTTATGGTGGTGGCAATTCCTTATATATTCCTGGGTATTTATCTCCAGTATCTCGGTGGCAGACGGCGAAATCCGGAGCTCGAAAGAATCTTTTACGGAAGATGGTCTGCGATTATTCTTCTGGTCGTTATTTTTGCTTACTGGGTTTTGAGAAATCTGCTGTAACCCCGGACTTTGTTCTCACTGCAATTTCTCTTTCAGAAAACGACCGGTGTAGGACTGTTCGCATTGTGCAACCTGTTCGGGAGTGCCTTCGCATACCACATAGCCGCCTGCCTTACCGCCTTCCGGACCGATGTCGATGATGTGGTCGGCACATTTGATCACTTCCATATTATGCTCAATGATGATAACCGTGTGTCCGCGTTCAATGAGGGCATCGAATGCTTTGAGCAGGGTTTTGATGTCATGGAAGTGTAGTCCCGTGGTCGGTTCATCGAATATGAAAATAGTAGGTTGTGATTTCTCCTCTCCCAGATAGTAGGCCAGTTTCACGCGCTGGTTCTCACCCCCTGACAGGGTAGAGGAGGCTTGTCCCAGCTTGACGTAACCCAATCCAACATCCTGCAGGGGTTGAATCTTTTTGACAATTTTCTTCTCTGTCGTTCCCTTTTGTGTGGAAAAGAATTCAATGGCCTGGTCCACGGTCATCTCCAGGATGTCGTAAATGGAAACTCCCTTGTATTCAATCTCCAGTACTTCCGGTGAAAAGCGTTTACCGTGACACGATTCGCATTCCAGCTGAATGTCGGCCATGAACTGCATCTCCACGGTGATGGTACCTTCCCCCTTGCACTCTTCACAACGACCCCCTTCCACGTTGAAGGAAAAATAGGCAGGAGTAAAATCCATCTGCTTTGCCAGCGGCTGCGATGCAAAAAGCTTTCTAATCTCGTCGAATGCTTTCAGATAAGTGACGGGGTTGGAGCGTGACGACTTGCCAATGGGATTCTGATCCACATATTCCACTCCTTTTATCAGCTTGATGTCGCCCCCGATGCTGTTAAACTCGGTGCGCTCCAGGGCCGTACCCTTGTAGTGATGTTGCAAGGCATTGTAAAACACATCGTTTACCAGCGATGATTTGCCCGAGCCACTGACGCCGGTGACCACCGTCATCACATGTAGGGGAAACTTCACATCGATGTTTTTGAGGTTATTCTGTCGGGCACCTTTTACCTCGATGTAGTTGTTCCATTTGCGACGTTTTGCGGGCACCTCTATCTGCTCCTCACCGGTGAGGTATTTCACAGTATAGCTCTGGCTATTCATCTCCAGCTCGGCCACCTTTCCCTGATACATCAATTCTCCGCCCAGGCGTCCCGCCTTTGGACCGATATCGATGATGTAATCTGCCGCACGGATAATCTCCTCGTCGTGTTCCACCACCACCACCGTATTTCCAAGACTTTGCAATTCCCGCAACACGCCGATCAGCAGATCTGTATCCCGGGAATGAAGTCCGATGCTGGGCTCATCGAGGATGTACAAGGAACCCACCAGGCTGCTACCAAGGGAGGAAACCAGGTTGATGCGCTGACTCTCACCACCGGAAAGGGTATTTGAAAGGCGGTTGAGTGTAAGATAACCAAGTCCCACGTCGGTGAGAAACTGCAGTCGATTGTTAATCTCAGTGAGTAACCGTTCCGCCACCGCGGCATCGGTCTTGTCGAGCCGGAGATCGAGGAAAAACTGTTTCAGCTCCGTCACTGGCATCAGTACGAGTTCAGCAACCGATTTTCCGGCGACCTTTACGTAGAGTGCTTCGGGCTTAAGTCGTGCACCCTTGCAGACGTAGCATTCTGTTTTGCCGCGATAACGTGCCAGCATCACCCGATACTGTATCTTATAGAGATTCTTTTCGAGCATCCCAAAGAAGTCGTTGATGCCGTATATTTCCAAATCATGCTTCCCGTTCCATAGGATATCCTTTTCCTGGTCGGTCAGGTCGTAGTAGGCGCGGTGTATGGGAAAATCGGCTTTGTAGGCATTCTGCACAAACTCCCGCCGCCATTCACTCATCTTTTCTCCCTTCCAGCATTGTACGCATTCTTCCTGCACGGAGAGGCTCTTGTCGGGAATCACCAGGTTCTCGTCGATGCCGACGATCTTCCCGAATCCCTCACATTTGGGACATGCTCCTGCGGGGCTGTTGAAGTTAAACATCATCTCCGAAGGTTCCTCAAAGATGATGCCGTCGGCTTCAAATCGGTTGGAGAAGATAAATGTTTCCATGCCTTCTTCACCCCAGAAGCGGATGATGCATTCGCCGTTTCCTTCCAGGAAGGCAGTCTCCACCGAATCAGACAGCCGGTTTATGGTGGCCTTGTCGGAAGAACAGGAGAGGCGGTCTATCACCAGCAGTACCTCCGCTGCAGAAGGTAAGCTTTTCTGTGCCAGCAGTTCATCAATACGATAAAACTGTTCTCCCACATCCACGCGGGTAAATCCCTCCTTCAGCAGCATCTCAAGTTGTTCACGCAAGGTACGGTTATTCCGTAACTGAACGGATGAGAGTACGGCCAGACGGGTGCCTTCGCGGTATTCCTGCATTTTTTCCACCACATCATGCACATAGTGTCTTTTTACCTCCTTGCCGGTGACGGGAGAGAGGGTCTTGCCAATGCGCGCATAGAGGAGCCGCATGTATTCATATATCTCGGTGGAGGTACCTACTGTGGATCGCGGATTGCGCGAGGTTGTTTTCTGCTCGATGGCAATTGCGGGTGGAATGCCCCGTATATAGTCGCATTCCGGCTTGTTCATTCGTCCCAGAAACTGGCGGGCATAGGCTGAAAGGCTCTCCACGTAACGGCGCTGGCCCTCCGCATAGAGTGTATCGAAGGCCAGGGATGACTTGCCTGACCCGGAGAGGCCGGTAATAACTGTGAAACTGTTTCGGGGGATGTCTACATCGATATTTTTGAGATTATTGACGCGCGCACCTTTTATTTCGATCTTCTTTTGATTGCTCATATCACGAATATATAACCCACAAAGATAATTACTTTCGCGGCGCCAAAAAAGAAGCCGATGTCAAATAAGTCAAATTATTTGTTTATTTTTGTCGAGGAGAGCAGCAACCACACTGCAGGAATCATCATAACGGAATCAATAAAGTTGCCCATGACAGATATTATCACTGAATTACAACATGAGTTTACATTGCCGTTTACCAATCCGGTATTGATATTCACTATTCTCTTGTTGATTGTACTTTTGGCTCCGATACTGTTGAAGCGCTTTAATGTGCCCAGTATCATCGGATTGATTGTGGCAGGAGTGATTATCGGACCTTATGGCCTGAACTGGATTGATCACGCCAATGATGGTGTGGAAATGTTTTCAACCATCGGCTTGCTTTACATCATGTTCATAGTCGGGCTGGAGCTCGATCTGGGTGAATTTGTGCAACACCGGAACAAGAGCCTCACCTTTGGATTTTACACGTTTATCATTCCGCTGCTGATTGGCTATCCGGTATGCTATTATCTGCTGGGCTATGATGTTAATGCAAGTTTTCTTACTGCAAGCATGTTCTCCACACATACGCTGGTGGCTTATCCCATTGTCAGCCGTTTGGGTATTGCCCGCAATCAGGCGGTAGCCATCACGGTAGGCGGCACCATTCTTACCGATACAGCGGTACTGATTATCCTGGCGCTGGTACTTTCAAACAGCGACGGCGGACTCCATCTGGGGTTTCTACTCAGGCTGGTGATCTCGCTGATCTTTTTCTCAGTAATCATATTCCTGATCACACCACGTATCGCCAGATGGTTTTTTCAAAAGGCGGAGTCTGAAAAATACTCCAACTTTATCTTTGTATTGTTCGTTGTATTCTCAGCCGGTTTCCTGGTGGAGCTGGGAGGCATCGAACCCATTATCGGCGCCTTTGCTGCAGGTTTGGCGCTTAATAGGCTCATTCCGCATTCTTCGGCACTGATGAACCGCATTGAGTTTTTTGGAAATGCCCTGTTTATACCTATCTTCCTGATATCGGTCGGCTTACTGGTGGATGTGTCGGTTGTGCTCGACGGACCGCGCACCATGATTGTGGCTGTGGTACTAACCATTGTGGCAATAACTGGAAAATGGCTGGCAGCGCTTGCAACCCAAAAGACATTCCACTATTCGGCTACCCAGAGAACGCTTATCTTCGGGTTGAGCAGCTCACATGCGGCAGCCACGCTGGCCATCATCCTCGTGGGATACAGAGCCGGTATTCTGGATGAATATATTCTGAACGGAACCATTATCCTGATCCTGCTCACCTGCATCGTGGCATCCGTTTTTACGCAGCGTGCCGGACGGAGAATTGCCATCAGTGAAGAAAATGCACCCTTGTCGCCCTCTTCAATGGGTCATTTTGCAGAAGAGAAGATTTTGGTGCCCATAGCCAATCCCACCAATATCGGTTACCATGTTCAGCTTGCCCTGTTGCTGAAGGACAAAAAATCAGCCAATCCCATTTCGTTGCTTGGTGTCGTACCCAACAACAAGGAGGCAGAAAAGAATATCGTCAACTTCAGAAAGAAGTTGCAGGAGTTTGTCGCTACTGCACAGGCGGCTGAAGTGAATGTGGATATCCTCACAACCATCGATCCCAATCCGGCAGACGGGATCACAAGGATAGCCCGTGAGACCATGACCGATTTGGTCATTCTTGGTTGGCCAGGTAAAGCCGGCTTGTGGGATAAGTTGATGGGAGAAAAAATTGAACAGATCATCCGGTATGTGGACAAAAACCTATGGGTGTGTCATGTCGAGCAGCGGCTGATCAACCACAAGCGAATCGTGGTTATCTCGCCTCCCCAGGCCGAGAAAGAAGAAGGCTTTGTCATGTGGGTCAGTAAAATATCCAAACTCTCGGCTGAACTCTCGATTCCGGTATTGCATATGGGGCATCCGGATACGCAGCAACTTATTGCTGATCAGAAAAAAACAGGAACCTTCCTTTTTAAACCTTTTCAGGAATGGGATAATCCCCTCTCCTGTGGTGATCAGATCAGGAAAGATGATTTGATTATACTGATCTCTGCCCACAGTGGTTATATTTCCCATATCCCTGTGTTGGAAAGTCTGCCCGGCCGTTTGGAGAACCGCTTTCCGCATTACAGCCGCATCGTGATCTATCCGAAGCAACCTCCTGCTGAACAGTTGCTCGAAGCCGACGACTATATATTTATTCCCTGAAAAAATCATTTCCCATTCAATATGATAAAAAGTATCCAATCCATTTTTGTTGTTTTACTCATTCTTTTCTTTGCAGCCTGCGGCACCCCGAAAACGGCACTGACGAGAAAAGCCAATCTAATGCCCAAGCGGGAGTTCCGGGGTGCCTGGATACAGACTGTGGGACAATCACGTTACCAGCAGATGAATAGCGCAGCCATGAAGCATTATCTTTCTGAGATGGTAAGGAAGCTGGATGAAACCGGTATCAATGCGGTCATCTTCCAGATACGTCCCGAAGCGGATGCTTTTTACAAATCGGAACTGGAGCCGTGGAGCCGTTACCTTACCGGAGTACAGGGCAAAGCCCCCGATGATCCTTCCTTCGACCCGCTCGCCTTCCTGATTGAAGAGTGTCACCGACGGGGAATGGAACTACATGCCTGGCTGAATCCGTACCGCGTAAAGACAAATATCACCAACCGGCTGGCTGCGGGACATATCTGTGAACGTTATCCCGAACGGTTCGTGCAGTATGGAAATCAGCTCTTCTTTGATCCGGGACTGCCCGAAAACAGGAATTTTATCTGTGAGGTTGTGCGGGATATTGTTTCCCGGTATGATGTGGATGCGATTCACATGGATGATTACTTTTATCCGTATCCCATTGGCGGTACCCCCTTTCCCGATGACAAAAGCTTCGGTATGTATGCTGCTTCACAGGGATTTTCTCCATCACAGCGAGGCGACTGGCGACGCAACAATGTGAATCTGCTTATTCAGCAGATTAAATATACCATTGCCGGCACCAAACCTTCGGTGCGTTTTGGTATCAGTCCCTTTGGTATTTACAGGAACAAACGAAATGATCCGGATGGAAGTGATACGAATGGCCTGCAGAATTATGACGATCTCTATGCAGACATTAAGCTGTGGGTAGAAAAGGGCTGGATCGATTACAACCTGCCACAGCTTTACTGGGAGATCGGTCATGCTGCAGCTGATTACACCACGTTGCTGCAGTGGTGGAACGCCAATAATTTTCAGCAGCATCTCTACATTGGTCAGGATCTGAAACGGAGTATCGATAGAAATGAACTTCAGATCAAAATCCGGCAGTCCCGTGAAATGGCATTTGTGCACGGCAACTGTTACTGGTACGGTTATCAGATACTGGATGATTTTGAGGGTGTGGCTGGTGTGCTGAAAACAGATGTCCATTCGGCCAAAGCATTGCTGCCCGCTTATACCCATATGCACGATGGCCGGCCTGGCGCTGTAAAGAAACTTGCAGAGGTATTTACCGAAGACATGCATTTCCTCACGTGGGAACACAACAAAAAACCCCTGCAACCTGAAACGGCACAAAAGTTCGTGGTATACCGATTTCATTACACAGAAAAGGTCGACTTGAACCGGGCAGAAAACATTGTGCAAGTGACGCCCGATAATTTTTTTGTGCTGCCCTACGAAGGAGGAGACAAAAGATATACTTATGTGGTGACCGCCCTCGATGCATTCAGCAATGAATCGAAAGAGAAGAAGATAAAGGTGAAGCTGTAACGTTTAAAAACACTATCTTTGTACCCTTATTTAGTTGAAAAGGATGAACGAAGACGAGCGCTTTGGTGATGTGAATGAACCGGAGGAAGACCGGCAGGAGTTAACTTCCGAGGAAGGAACGACCCGATATAATGAAGAGTTTCCCCTGATTGCCAAAACCATGGCTGAGTTGGAGGATGTGCTGGCCGAGGAGTTGATTGGTCTGGGTGCCAACAATGTGGAGATCGGTACCCGCATGGTGTCGTTTACCGGTGATAAGGCGTTGATGTATAAGGCCAACCTGCATTGTCGTACAGCCTTACGCATACTCAAACCCATCTACAATTTCAAGGCAGAAACCGCCAATGAGGTTTATGAAGCAATCAAGGAGCTCAACTGGGATGATTATCTTACGTTGGACACCACCTTTTCAATCGATGCGGTGGTCTTTTCCCATATCTTTACCCACTCGAAGTTTGTTGCCTACAAAGTGAAAGACGCCATTGCCGACTGGTTTTCAGAGCGATATGGCAAACGTCCGTCGGTGAGCCTTACAAATCCCGATGTGGTGCTCAACATCCATGTTTCGCATAATAAGTGTACCCTCTCACTGGACAGCTCCGGCGAGTCACTCCACAAACGGGGTTATCGGGTAGGACAAACCGAGGCGCCGCTCAGCGAAGTACTGGCGGCGGGAATGATCCTGAAATCGGGCTGGAAAGGAGACACTACTTTTATCGATCCCATGTGTGGTTCCGGTACGATCCTGATAGAGGCTGCCATGATTGCCATGGGTATACCCCCGGGCATTCACCGTCCACAATTTGCCTTTGAGAAATGGAATGATTTCGATGAAGAGCTTTTTAGCAGCATCTACAACGACGACTCCGGTACACGCGAACTGAAGCACCGCATCATCGGTTCCGATATCTCACCACAGGCAATCGCCATTGCCGAGAAGAATATCAAAAATGCCGGATTAAAGAAACAGATCGAACTGAGCGTAAAACCTTTTCAGCAATATACAGAGGCTCCCGATTCAGAAGGGGTGCTAATTACCAATCCTCCCTATGGAGAGCGTTTGAAAGTGGAAGAGTTGGAGGGACTCTACGCGATGATCGGCGAGCGGCTCAAGCACGTTTTTTTAGGTTTCAATGCTTACATCCTGAGTTACCGGAAAGAGTCATTCGATGCCATCGGCCTGAAGCACAACCGCCGTTTCTTTCTCTATAACGGAGCACTCGAGTGTGAGATGCGAGAATATGAGATTTTTTCGGGTAAACGCAGAGAACGCCCGAAAGAGGAAGCTGGTCGCGAACCGCGCAGGGGACATGACTATCAGGCTGAGCGAAACTCAAAAGAGGGGTACCGTCGTTCAAAGCGTGCGGAGAGAGACGAGGAGAGAGAACCCGATTTTGGCCGGCAAGCCAGACAAGAAAGGTCGGGAAACAGGCAGGAGAGGTCGGAAAGAGGCGAAAGATCCTTTAAGACAGAACGGCGCCCATATGAAAAAAGAGGAGAGTCGGGCGAACGATATGACGCAAGCAGTCGCAACACAGGAGAAAGGCCCTTCAATAAAGAACGCTTCCCGCGTGAACGGAACAGCGAAAGAGGGGCGAAGCCGGGAGGTTTCAGACCCGATAAAGAGCGCGAACAAAAGGGACGCTCATTTGATGCCAGAAGCAAAGATCGTGGAGGCTTCTCCCGGGAAGATGACAAACCGCGTGAACGGTCGTATGGTTTCGGGAAAAAGGATCGCAGTCCTGCTTTTGGAAAAGATGACAAACCACGTGACTTCAAAAAAATGGAGAGAAAGGAACCCCGATTGCGTCGTCCCCGAAAGGGAGAATAAACGTTTTTTTCTTTATTTGTTGACGTAGTGATTACATTGAATCTGGCAATGAAACTTTTTTTATTGCCATTTTTTTTGTGACCGCACGGTTGGTCTTGCCGCTCCCGGTTTGCGGGACAGTCTCCACAACAAGAATATGGAGAGGTCGCTGATAGCGTGGCAGGAGTTTTTCAATCTCCCTTTTGAGTGCATCGGGATTGTTTGTGGGTTCAATCATCAGCACGATAGCCTCCCCCAGACGCGGATGCGGTACCGCCGTGATCGCAAAATTTCCTTTTATACTGGGTCGTAAAATTTTTTCCACCTCTTCTGCCTGCACCTTGATACCGCCCGTGTTGATCACGTTGTCTTTTCTTCCCATAATACGGAAGGCACCGTCGGGGCTGATTTCAGCGATGTCATTGGTGACCACCATGTCATCGGCTACATGTGGTGCATGGATGACCAGTGTCTGCTCTTCGGACAGTTTGAGACTGACTCCTTTGAGTGGGGTATAATAGCCGGATGCATCCTCCCCGTTGATCTTTCTCAGCGCAATATGCGATACCGTTTCAGTCATGCCGTAGGTGGAGTAGATCGCGTTTGGCAGTTCTTTCAGTGCCTCTTCCAGTTGCGGGTCGACGGCTCCCCCGCCAATGATCACCCTTTTTACTTGGGACAGCCGCTGTTTCTCTTCGGGCGATTGAAGTGCGTTGAATACCTGCAATGGCACCATTGCCGCGAAATCAAACGTGGTTGTTGTCTCAGCCAGTGGATGGCCGGATGGTATCACCGGCCATAGATCAAGTTCTCCCACGATGGCGCGCACCATCATCATCTTTCCGGCTATATAATCGAGTGGCAGGCAGAGAAGCGCCTTTTCATTCTCTCTTAGCTGAAAGAAATCGCATGTCATCCGGGCGCTTTGGGCCATCTTCTCCTTGCGTACGGTAATCTGTTTGGGCAGGCCGGTAGAGCCCGATGTCTGCAGGCTGATGGTTTCTCCCGGAGAATACCACTCACGCAGGAAAAGGAGAAGCTGTTGATGGAAGGGTGACTGTACGAAGAAATCGACATGCTGCCCTGAGAGAATCCCCTCCGCACTGAATATCTTCCCTTCGATGCGTATCTTATTTGTCGTCATCATGAAATTCTTTCAAACCGGGAAAAACTCCTGTCGGATCCAACCACAGCCGGTCGTCCCTGATCTCAAGAGGAAGTGAAATGTTGTTCATGTAGAGGGAGCCGGTTCCGAGCCCCTGAGGAAGCGGGTTGTTGAGCGTGGCACACCACTGCGCAATGCAGTTCAGGCCGATATTCGACTCCAGTGCGGAGGTGACCCACCAGCCTGTTCCCAGCCCGTTGGCCAGTGGAATCCATTCGTTGCATCCGCTGAGCCCCCCATGGAGGGTAGGCTTCAGGATGATATACTGTGGACGGACGGTTTCCAGCATTTTTTTCTTTTCAGTGGGATGGTGGATGCCGATCAGCTCCTCATCCAGGGCAATGGGAATGGGGGAGGAGCCGCACAACAACGCCATCTTTTCCCATTGTCCGGCACGAATGGGTTGTTCGATGGAGTGTATATCCAGTTCAGCCAGCCGGTGAAGCTTTTCGATAACCTCCCCACTGCTGAAAGCACCGTTGGCATCCACGCGCAGTTCTACCTCCATGGCGGAATAGTGGCTGCGGATAAATTGCAACAGGGCCAGTTCCTTTTCAAAGTCAATCGCCCCGATCTTCAGTTTGATACAGTGAAAGCCCTTTTCCATTGCCGACTCAATTCGCTGCAACATCTCCCGGAACGCTCCCATCCAGATTAAGCCGTTGATGGTGATTCCTGTTTCACCCCGACTAAAAGGAGTGTTCCAAAGTTGCCATGAACGCTGCTGATAGTGACGCATGGCTGTCTCCAATCCGAAAAGGATGGAGGGATGATCACGGAGCAGTTCGGTGTTGACCCGCTGTTCCTCCTCCGTAACCCGGCAGAAGGCCGCCAGCCGGTCGGCATACCCCGCATCAAAGTCTGAGCTGAGATCGTACAGCGGTGCACACTCCCCAATGCCGAAGTGTGCATCATCCGCTTCATCACGGAACAGCACATACCATATTTGATGTTCCCGGTAGATACCGCGCGAGGTGCCTGCCGGCTGTTTAAACCGAAGCTTGTAGGGTATGATCTCTACTTTAAACATGAATTTCTATTCAGTTTTCTGTGGTTGTATATGACCGGAGAAACAGTTTCGTAAGTTCAACTTATTGGTTTAGGGTAGTTTGGGAAACTTCCTGAAATCCGGTTTTCGTTTTTCCAAGAATGCCTGCTTCCCTTCCTGTGCCTCCTCGGTCAGGTAGTAGAGCATGGTGGCATCGCCGGCCAGCTCCTGAATGCCGGCCTGTCCGTCCAGCTCGGCATTGAGCCCCGCCTTGATCATGCGCAGCGCCAGGGGACTGTGTTGCATCATGGTCTCTGCCCACTCCACTACCTCATCCTCGAGGCGGTCGAAGGGTACCACTTTGTTTACCAGTCCCATTTCCAGTGCCTCCTGTGCGTTGTACTGGCGGCAGAGAAACCATATTTCGCGTGCCTTCTTTTGTCCCACAATGCGTGCCAGATAGGAAGAGCCGAAGCCGGCATCGAAACTGCCCACGCGGGGTCCGGTTTGTCCGAAGATGGCATTCTCGGAGGCAATGGTCAAGTCGCACACCACGTGCAGCACATGTCCGCCGCCGATGGCATAACCATTTACCATGGCGATCACCGGCTTGGGGATGGAGCGGATCTGCTTCTGTACGTCCAGCACGTTGAGACGCGGTACGCCGTCCTTGCCGATATATCCTCCCTTTCCTTTCACGTTCTGGTCGCCTCCCGAGCAGAAGGCCTTGTCTCCTGCGCCGGTGAGTACCACCACACTTACTTCCTCCATCTCACGGCAGATGCGCAGGGCATCGCTCATTTCTCCGGTGGTGGTGGGCGTAAAGGCGTTGCGGTAACGGGGACGGTTGATGGTGATGCGGGCGATGCCGTTGTGGTAGTCGAAGAGAATATCTTCATATTCCTTTATGGTGGTCCATTTTCTTTCACTCATAATCTTTTTGTTTCTTGTTGACGATAATAGGATTTTATTTCCTGGCTGTTCTTCACGATGGTTGTGAAGACTTCCAGTATAACAGCGTTGTTACTTTCAGGGTTCAACAACAGGGGTAGCTGCTTCTGCAACTCCTCCTCGTTGTGTGCAGAGAGGTAGGTTACTCCCTGCTGCTCTGCCCATGCTTTTGCGGAGGTAATGTGGGTTGCTGTAATATAACCGGCGAGCGACTCCGATTGGTTGAGCCCCGGCAGTGTATCAAAGATAGCTCCCCCGCCGTTGTTGTTGAGCAGGATACGCAGATTTGGCGATAGGTGTCGGTTCCAGAGGCCATTCATATCATAAAAAAAGCTGAGGTCGCCTGTCAGCAGGAAGGTAAGTCGTTTTGTTGCTGCGGCATAACCCACTGCCGTGGAGAGCGATCCCTCAATGCCGTTGGTGCCCCTGTTGCAGAAGCGATAAACCGAATCTGTAATGCCGAACAACTGCGACAGGTATACACTCTGACTATTGGCCAGCTGAAGCGAACTGTTTTGGGGCAGATTGTCCAGCAGCACACCCACCGCATACAGGTCGGAGTAATCCGGGTGAGGGGTTGTGGTCAGCTCACAGGCACTTTTCCATCGTTCAGCAAATGTTGCAGTTTCGTGATCTGCGCTTGTAGAATCGTTGTGTGGCAGAGCCAACATGTCATCTGAATGGTCTTCCGCCAGGTAACGCAGAAATGTTTCCGGATCACTTTGTACAATATCGGTCACCTGCTGAAACGTGTCGACCACCTCTCCCGCCGGAGAGACCTGCCACAGCTCACTGGCAGAAGCGCTGCGGATAAATTGTTTCAGTCGCTTTGAAACGACGTGTCCGCCCAGGGTAATCACCAGGTCGGGAGTCAACGTCTGCAGTTCTTTCGCGGAAGCTGTACGAAATACCACATCAAAACGGGAATAATCTCCCTCTGGAATGTTGGCAAGATGATCGCCCAGCACAACCGTCTTGGGGTCGGCTGCCAGTTTCTTTAATAGGTCAGCCAGCCCGTTTTCCGGTGGCAGCTGTCCGACAATGATCATTCGTCGGGAGAATGAATGGAAACGCTTGCAGTATGCAGCCTTATCCGGCAGAATAGTGAGCGGTTTGGTACGACGAATTACCCGGACGGCAGGGAGTGAGGCAGTGCCGAATCCAAACAGCGGCTCAGACAGCGGAATGTTGATGTGTGCAGGGCCCTTCTCCTGATTGTCGAGGCTAAGAATGGCTTCATTGATCAGCCGGTTGCAATACCACTCCTCTTCGGGGTTATTTATCTCCGGCAATTGTACCGACTGGCGTACTAGCTTCCCAAAAAGGCCGCTCTGCGGGATGGTTTGTCCGTCCATCTGTCCCGTCCACGCGGGAGGACGGTCGGCGGTAATCAACAGCAGCGGTAGTTGCTGATAAAAAGCCTCGGCCACAGCAGGACCCAGGTTGAGTGCGGCCGTGCCGGAGGTGCAGCACACCGCCACGGGTCGGTTGAGGGACTGAATGACCCCGAGGGCAAAGAAGCCTGCACTCCGCTCGTCGACCACACTGTAGCAGGTAAAATCGCTGTCGCCGGCAAAGGAGTGGATCAGCGGAGCATTGCGTGACCCGGGGGAGAGTACAATGTGTGTGATGCCATGTGCCTTGAGCAATGCCACCAGTTGTAAAACGTTTTTCTTGTCTGAATACATCCTCAAATCTTAATTGACAATACTTGCCATGGTCTCCAGCTTCTTCTCCGTTTCCTTCCACTCATCCCTGCAGTTGGACGAGGAGATTAAGCCGCTACCGGCAAACAAAGTAAGCGAACTTTTTCCAATTTCCATGCACCGGAGGTTTACATAGATATTGGTTTCGCCCCTTGGTTCCAGCATGCCGAGGAATCCGGTATAATAGCGACGGTCATATCCTTCGTGATCCCCGATAAACTGAAAAGCTTCCTCTTTGGGCAGGCCGGAGACGGCCGGGGTGGGATGGAGTGCTTTCAGCAGCGTCCCGATGGATGAGTTGTCGGTCAGGGAGAAGTTGAAATCTGTGCGTAGATGGGCAAGGTTTCCAGCTTTGGACGTATAGGGTCCGTTTATCTCGGGCCTAATCTGAAAGGAGGAGAGCTGATGCAGCAGGTATGAAGTGACCAGATGTTGCTCACGCAGGTTCTTGTCGTCCCACGATACGGTTCCCGAGTGGGGATAGCGTGTTCCAGCAAGGGCCATGGTCTGCCATCTGTTTCCGGTGCCGGCCAGCAATATCTCCGGTGTGCTGCCCAGCCATGTACCGCTTTGGGGTGTGTGGAACAGGAATACACAGGAGTGTGAATACTTTTCTACAGCCTTATAAAAGGCACGTCCCGGTGAGAACCCCTCCTTCCTATCAATGGTTTTGCTCCTTGAAAGTACCAGCTTCTTTATTGTACCGTCTGTCAGTGGCTTGTGAAACCGCTGAAAAAGCTGAGCATAATCACTTTTATCGATATTTTTTTGTTTTACACCTTTCTCCTTTTCCGGCCGGTTTTTTTCGGTGGATATATCCACTTCAGCGAGATTCCGACAATCGGGACGGATTACGATGACCGGTGTTTCGTCGGATATCCGGAAAGGGGCAATCACGAAACCCTGCTGACCGTTTAACGCTTTCAGGTCGTCGGTGAGGATGGGCGCTCCCGATGTCTGCATCACAAACCGCGGCGATGTTTCATCTGGCAGCCTTAAAATTGCAAAGCATGCACCTTGTTCAATCAGTGCATCCAGTATCTGATGCTCGCGTAGGTATCTCATCGTTTTTTCAGAATGCTGTTTACCACCCGTACGGAAGAAACCAACTTATCGGATGCGGTAAAGATGTCAATATTCCACACATGGATGGTGCGACCTTTGTGTATGATCGTGCCCACGGCCCGCACCTTGTCGCCTTCCCTTGCTGAAGAGACATGATTGCAACTTACCTGTATGCCTGCAGGCACCTCGTCAGTTTCACAGAGGAGAAGTGATCCCTGTCCGGCTACCGATTCTGCAAGGGCCAGCGTGGCTCCTCCGTGCAGGATGCCAAACGGCTGACAAACATGCTTCCCGACCGGCATCACGGCTTCGGTTCGCTCCGGGGAGAGAAGCGTAAACTCAATTCCCAGTGTTTCCATCAGCGTGGAAGGATCGCCGATCCTGATTCCATCATTATTTTCATTCATGCTTGGTGATCTTCTTTCCTGCAAAAATAATGAATCTTATTAGCATGCCACTAATAAGATTCATTAAAAATAATTCCCGAAGCGGTTTCTATTTCACCCGGACGGCTTTTGATCGAGCAGATATTCCGTTTTCGTTGAATGCTTCTATGGTGAAGTAATATTCCTGATCGGTTGTCAGTGCTTTTAAAAACAGTTGATCCTCGTCGTAAACCAACCAGGAACTGTAAAGCTTATCCGGAGAGATTCCCCAGCGAATATTGTAACCCTGCACGTTTTCCTGTTTGTCCCAGGAGATCATTGCATCGCGGCGGTCATCTTCTCTTTTTACCTGAAAACCGGTGACAGGCATCGGCTTCTTTCCTTCGCCGATGCCGAACACGCGGATATCGGAAATGGCAAGATGGGGAGTCGGTACCTCGATGTTCCGGTATCGCAGATATCGAACGCTTACCGGTCGCGGCAACTCCACGTAGTCGTTGGGATTGTCCAGGTAGCTGTTGCTTTTGTCTATGACAACTTCCCAGTCCCGACCGTTTACCGATCCCTCCACCACATACCGGTGCCTTAACCCGGGAATTCTCCCATAAAGATTTGACTTGTGATCGAAATAATTGATCTGCACGGCATGTACCATGCCTGGCTTTTCCAGGTCTATGACTGCCCATTGGGCGGATCCGTTGTCTGCGGCAAGCCAGTAGGTTTTTACCTGTTCATCGGTGAGTTTTCCGGCAGTGTGGTCGCCTGCCGAGGAAGAGACGGTGACCGGTTTTTTGTACGACAACAGCATCCATCCCGTGAACTCACCCGCTTTATCGGGTTCCGACGGAGCGTAATGCGGATAATCACCGAAACTGGTGTCACTCCACATCAGGTCATCTTCGTCGAAGAAGAGCGGGAACATGCAAAGCCGTCTTTCCCAGTTGACGTTGGCAGAGAGTGCCATGGAGGCGAAGTGCCAGTACCGTTCCTGCGGCCCCTTCACCGTACTTCCATGTCCCGCTCCGTTCATGAATCCTCCCGGTTTAAAACTGACCGGATTGTGGGGAGCATACTCAAAGGGACCCAGCGGGTGATCACTTACATAAACTCCATCGGCATATACATTGAATTCGGTGCCGGGAGCGCCATATTGCAGATAATATTTGTGGTTGTGCTTTGTCATCCAGGGCCCTTCGATATATCCCGGAATGGTGTCGCTGTTGTTTTCCCCGAACCGCTCCCATCCATGTTTATCCATGTCCTTATTGAAGAGGGTATCTACCTCTCCGTAACGGATGAACCGATGATCTTTATTCAACCTTTGTCCGCGAATGGGGTAAAGGTTTGAAGAACCCCAATACAGATAGGCAGCCTCGTCGTCATCGATAAAGAGTGCCGGATCCTGCAGATTGTGCAGGATGGCGGGAACAGCTTTCCAGTCGCCCCGTTTGGGATTGTCGCTGTACAACACGCTCATTGCCCCGGAGGGATCGCCCATGACATATAACACCGAATCTTTGTAATTGTGGGCGGCAGGTGCATTGCTCCCCTGTGGATACCAACTGACGGGATCGATGAAGTTCCAGTGCTGTAGATCGGTTGAATGCCAATAGCCCATGGAGCGGGTGACAAACATGTAATATTCACCCCGGAACTCCACGACGGCAGGATCGGCTCCTGACCGATAGGAGATATCCTTGTCGGAATTATAGATCATATACGTGTAATCGACATTGATCGGGTTGCAATAGGTGCGCATCCTCCAATTTTGTGAATTGGCTTCGAATATGCACAGTAAAGCAATCATGGCAACGGACAAAGTGAGCACGATATTTTTCATTGTTCGGTAGTTTATGGCCGAAATTCGGCCGGTACATCATATTTCTCCTGTAATCGGGTCAATTCCCTTTTGAGATTAGCGGTGATCTTTTCGGTTCCTTTTTTCCCGTAGATGTTATGAATCTCATGCGGGTCATGCTGCAAATCGAACAGTTCCCAGTTCTTTTCTTTGTAATAATGCATCAGTTTATACCGTGCTGTTTTTACACCGTAATGCGCCCGCACACTATGAAATCCGGGGAACTCATAGTAGTGGTAGTAGAGCGATTCGCGCCATTTTTCCGGCTTTCTGCCTGTTTTCACGAGCGCTTTAAATGATTCTCCCTGCATATCGTCAGGAATCCTCAACCCGCAAAAGTCAAGGATGGTGGGAGCGAAGTCGATATTCTGCGTCAGTGCCTCAATCTTTGTATTTGGATTGATGTGACCTTTATATTGCATCAGAAGTGGCATCTGAAAGGACTCTTCATACATGAACCGTTTGTCGAACCAGCCATGTTCACCCAGGTAGAACCCCTGGTCGCTGCTGTAGATGATGATCGTGTGCTCATCCAGTCCTGTCTCCTCCAGGTAGTCGAGCAACTGCCCCACGCTCTCATCCACCGCCCTGATGGTGGCCAGGTAGTCCTGCAGGTACCGCTGGTATTTCCATTCGGCGATCTCCTTCTCCTTCATCGGCTTAGCGTAGAACGCATTGTTGCGCTCACGGTAGGCAGCGAAGAAACGCTGCTGCTCCGCGTGGGTCATGGTGCCCAGGAAAGCCTGCGGCCAGGGATCATAGAGCAGGCTATCGCTATTGACGCCGGTTACCATCTTCAGGTCATGCCCCTCGTACATGTCTCGATAGATGGTCATCTCCTGTTGTTTCGCCGCCATCCGCCCCTCATAATCATCGAAATAAGTATCCGGCATCGGGAAGGTGGTATCCTCAAAGAGATTGTAGTGTCGTTCCGCCGGCACCCAGTTGCGGTGGGGTGCCTTGTGGTTCATCATCAGGAAGAAGGGCTGATCATCCTCCCTTGTCTGGAGCCATTGCTTGGTGAAGGTGGTGATCAGGTCGGTGACATAACCGGCATAATGCACCGTATCGTTCTCCGTGATAAAGGCAGGGTTGTAATAGTCACCCTGGTCATTCAGGATCATCCAGTGGTCGAAGCCGGTCGGCTTTGAGATGAGGTGCCACTTGCCGATCAACGCTGTCTCATAGCCTTTCTCCTGCAGGATCTTCGGGAGTGTCTGCTGTGTACCGTCGAACGCTTTGTTCCAGTTGGCCAGAAAACCGTTCTTATGGCTGTGCTTGCCCGTGAGGATGCTAGCCCTGCTCGGCCCGGAGATTGAGTTGGCGCAGTAGTTGTTCCAAAAGACCGCTCCGTTGCCGGCGATCCGGTCGATGTTGGGTGTAGGAGCCAGCGCCGACACGGGATGGCCGTAGGCGCTGATGGCCTGTCTGGCATGGTCATCGCTCAGGATGAAGATGATGTTGGGGCGTGACGCTGTCTGTTGTGCCCATGCCATAAATGCCGACAAAACCAGCGTTCCGGTGGTGATGGCTATTTTCATTGTTGTTCCACTCTGAAATCAGTTTCATTGGTATTGTCCGCTGAATTTTGGGCAACCCACAGCTTGAAGTTTCCGGGCTCTGTTTTTTTCTTCATGTCGATACCGTAGAAAGCGAGATCCTCAGACAGGATCTCAAATGAAACCTGTTTGCTCTCACCCGCTTTCAGGTTTATCTTTTGAAAACCTTTCAGCTCTTTTATCGGGCGTGTGACGCTGCCCACCAGATCACGGATGTATAACTGTGCCACCATGTCACCATCCATGTTGCCGCGGTTTTGCAGCATGGCAGTGACGATAATCTTGTCATTTGTCGCTTTCATGGATGACTTGTCGAGTTTTACATCACTAATGTCGTAGGTGGTGTAGCTCAATCCGTAACCGAACGGATAAAGCGGGGTGATGGACGCATCAAGATAGCTCGATTTATAATCGATTTTTTCATTCGAAAGATCCACGGGTCTGCCGGTATACTTTTGGTTGTAGTAGATGGGGATTTGTCCCACATTTCTTGGGAACGACATCACCAGCCTTGCCGAAGGATTGTAGTCACCCGCGATCACATCGGCAATGCCATGACCGCCTTGTGTCCCGGGAAACCATGCTTGGAGGATCGCGTCCAGGTTCTCATCTTCCCAGGAGAGATCGAGCGGCCTCCCGCTCAGCGTGATCAGGACAATGGGTTTCCCTGTCTCCTTTAATGCTTTCAGCAGTTCGCGCTGTGATTCAGGCAGACGGATGTCGGTTCGTACGGCGGCTTCACCCGACCAATTGAAATCTTCCCCCATTGCGGCGATGATCAGATCGGCCCTGCGTGTAGCTGAAACTGCTTCTGCAATCTTACCCTGCGTGGTTTCCGTAATCGTGGATCCTGCTGCATACAGAAGCTTTACATCACTTCCTTCGTACTTCTCTGTAAGCCCCTTCAGAATGGGTACACTCTTGTTCCGGTTACCCAAGCCGGCCCATTCGCCGTTGAGGTTGATGGAGTCGTTCATCAGCGGGCCGATCAGCGCAATTGTTTTTCCGCTTTCTTTTGTGATGGGGAGAATTTGATTGTCGTTTTTCAGCAGCACCACCGAAGCGGCGACAGCCTTGCGTGCCGTCTCCATGAATTCAGGCGTCATTGTGTTCTGTCTTGCCCGTTCTTCATTGAGATAGCGGTAGGGGTCATCGAAAAGGCCCAGCAGGAACTTCATCTCCAGGATACGTCTTGCCGCATTGTCGATTGTTTTTTCCGACACCCTGCCTTCTTCAACCGATTTGACGAGATATTTGATGTATGTGGCACCGGTCATATCCATATCGACTCCGGCATTGATAGCCAGTTCTGCGGCATGCTGCTCATCCCTGGCCACACTGTGTGGTACCAGTTCATTGATGCCGGTATAGTCACTCACGACAAATCCTTTAAAACCCCACTCTTCACGCAGAATGTCTGTCAGCAGCCACCTGTCTGCGGTTGCCGGTATCCCGTTGATCTCATTGAAGGAGGCCATAAAGGTCCCCACACCAGCCTCCAGTGCAGCCCTGTAAGGAGGCAGATAGACATTGCGGAGGGTGTGCTCCGACAGTTCGGCAGGGTTGTAATCTCTTCCCGATTCAGCAGCTCCGTAAGCCGCGAGATGCTTTCCGGTGGCAAGCAGTGTGGTTGGTTCGTCAAGCCTGCTTCCATCCCCGCTGCCCTGAAAGCCTGTTACCCTTGCCTGAGCCACTTTGCTGCCCAGATAGGGATCTTCACCGGCACCCTCCATCACACGCCCCCAGCGGGCGTCTCTGCTTATATCCACCATCGGGGCGAAAGTCCAGTTAATCCCGTCGGATGCAGCTTCAAGCGCAGCAATTTCTGCCGTTCGCTGCATCAATGCCAAATCCCACGAACAGGCTTCGCCTAGTGGAATTGGGAAAATAGTTTTGTAACCGTGGATCACATCTTGTCCGAAGAGAATGGGAATTCCCAAACGGGTGGAGTCGACTGCTATCTGCTGCATGCGACGGATTCCCTCCACGGAGGTGGCATTGAAAATACTACCGATCAATCCTTTTTCCAGATAGGGCTGGAAATCATCGGACATCACAGGGCCGGTGATCGACCAGTTGGCGGAGAACTGGGTCATCTGACCGATTTTCTCTTCGAGGGTCATCAGTTTCAGTACCGAATCCACCCGCTGCGCTATGTGCTTGTCGCCGCTGTAGCTCTGCCACTTGCCGGGTTTTTGGGTGTCTCTTGAAGGTTGTCCGCAGGATATCAGCAGGAACGCTGTTAGCAGATATGCGATTGGAATTAAAATTGTCTTCATATCTTTTATCTTTTATCTTGTCTTGTATCTCTATTCAACCGTGAATCCCAGTCTTTTCAATCCTTCCTGAATCTCCGGGGCTCCCATAAATAGTTTCCATAGCAATCCGGTCCGGTAATTCTCGATCATCGGAGTGATGGTAAGCTGGTCGATGGCTAGATAACGCTGTGGGTACCAGTCGTCTTGCTGGCTGAATGCATCGTAGAATCCATACTTACCCCATATCTTGTCGCCAAGATCGAAATAGAAATGATTGAGTGCTTTCATCGATTCAGCCGGTGTATAGGGGAAGCTGGACAATGCAGCTGTGGGCGTGATCACACCCAGGTCGTTCTTTTTGGGCGTGTGGGCCGAATAACCGTTCACCGAGTAGCTTGCCGTCAATCCCCAGCAATTGTCGCCATACCCTTCAAATCCTTTTGGGTTCTCCAGGCAATATTCATAATTGATCAGTGTCTGGTTTCTATTCAGTTGCCAGTAGTCGGCATATTGGTCCTTCAACCCTTTCGGGTTCAGCCCGATGTAAGAGTAGTGCGCCCAGAAGAGGGGACCGCCGTATTCCTCTGCCCCATTGTGTTTTAAAATCAGCGGGTAGCCATAGGCATCATTCTTGCTTGTAATTGCTCCTCCGCGGGCCCATCCGTTGTGATAAGCCGATGCAGGTATTGGGTGGGTGGGAGAGGAGGCTGCCAGAATATAGGTGATCAGACATTCATTGTAACCTTCCAGTGGAAAATTCATTTCCCACTGGTAGTCCGGACTCCAGTGCCAGTAGAGCACATCCTGCCCGTTCAGATACCAGTCCCATTCCATCTCTCTCCAGAGTGTATCGATCTTGTGGGCCAGCTCTTTTTCTCTTTCATTGCCGTTTTTGACATATTCCCGCACGATGAGCAGTCCCTGCATCAGGAAAGCACTCTCTACCAGGTCGCCACCGTTATCTTTTGTGCCGAACGGTTTGGTCTTTCCCGTTGGTCCGTGAATCCAGTGTGACCATACACCATGATAACGATCGGCTGAAGCCAGATAATCAGTAATCTGATGCAGTCGGGTTACACCCTCTTCCCGGGAAATAAAACCCCGCTCCATGGCGACAATAAGCCCGGCAATACCGAAGCCACTGCCTCCGGTGGTGATTACATCTGCATCGTCCTGTGGATAAACTCCATCCATGTGTATGCGTTCCGGTGCCAGTCCCGAGGTGGTTTCCGCACCCTCCCACATATAGTTGAAATGTGTTTTCTGTATGAAATCGAGGAGTTCATCATCCGATGCAAATGAGGCCGGACGCCCTTCATCGACGTTGCTTGGTTCTGCTTTTTTGGAGCTGTTGTTACAAGAAAAGAGAATAAGAGAGCATAGAAGTATCGTAATGAAAAACCAAGATTTATTTTTTATCGTAAGCATATTTTATTCTGTTTAAAAAAATAGTCAATTGAAATAAATTTGTTGTTGCTGTGTCTGCTTTTACGTTAGTATGAAAATCCAAGTTTGGTTAATCCCGTTTTAATCTCCGGGATGTCCATGAAGATATTCCAAAGAAGCCCGCTCCGGTGATTTTCGATCATGACAATGATGGGACCTTGGTCTATTGCCAGAAAATCGTTTGCGTACCATCCCACGCTCAAATTAAATGCATCAATAAATCCCTGCTGCTTCCACAATTTATCCCCCAGTTTGTAGTAAAAGAAATGTAGTGCCGCCATGGATTCCTCTGGCGTATAGGGCATTGAAGACAAAGCCGCAGTGGGAGCTATCACTCCTTTGTCGTTGGTGGGTGAGTGAGCGCTGTAGCCACTGTTCCCGTCGCTTGCCGTAAGTCCCCAGCAAACTGCGCTATAGCCCCGGTTTTGTGCAGGATTCAGTTTGCAATACGCATGATTTATTTTGGCATGATGTACATTCTGTTGCCAGTAATCGGCGTACTGATCCTTCAGATTCCACGGATTTAAACCGAGAAATGAATAATGGGCAAAAAAGAGGGGACCACCGTAGGAAGGGCCCAGGGGAAGTTTAAAATCGTAATACACTCCATTGTTCCTCATGTTGCCCTTATCTGCCCAGCCATTGTCATATACCGGTTTGCCGATAGGGAAGGTCGGAGATGACGCTGCCAGCACATAGGTAATCAGGCTTTCGTTCCATCCCCTGATCTTATGATTCATGTCCCAGCCGTAATCAGGGCTCCAGTGCCAGTAAAGCACCTCTTCATTGTTACGTCGGAACCAGGACCATTCGACGGCTTCCCACAGTTCGGTGATTAATTCCCTTAATTCCTTTTCATCAGGATTCTCTCCCCTGAAATAGTGCCTTGCAGTCAACAGTCCCTGAAATAAAAAAGAGGTTTCTACAAGATCAGCCCCGTTATCTTTTTCACTAAAAGGTTGTGTCCGGCCGGTTGTGCCATTGATCCAATGGGCAAATGCGCCGTGATATGGGGTGGCATTATTTTTCAAAAAACGGGTAATCTTCAACAGGCGTGATACGGCAGCCCCCCGGTCAATAAATTGTCGTTCGATGGCCACGATCATCGCCATAATGCCAAATCCGGTACCACCGGTAGTTACAATATCACCCGATGAACTTCGTTCTCGCGCCATACCGCTTACCGGATGTCCAAAATCCCAGAAATAGCGGAATGTCTGCCTTTGAACCAGGGTTAGTAATTCTTCGTCGGCGATGTGGGGAAATTTGTCTGAGTGATCCAGTCCCGTGGAGATGTAATAAACCTTACCCGTTTGGATCCGGTTCCCGGTAGTTGATTTTAGTCCGGTATTGATAATCAGTTGATAATCGGTGTAAATGTCTAATTTTTCACTTGACTGCAGGACAATGGTTTTGCCCTGGATGACGTAAGTCAGTGTAATCGGCCCGGCTGATAATCTTTGCAGCGTGATGTTTTTTTGCAGGGTACTTTGATCAATTTCTTCGGAGAAAGTCAACGTGACGTGTAGATTGGGATCTACTTCTGTATAGGATGCATTCTGACTGATTCCGTTGATTTCAATTCCATTTAGTTGAAACGTTCCGAATACTTCATTGTTCTCCTTACTCCCGCAAGACCAGAATACTACGAAGATAATACACAATAATAAACATCTTGTCCGATTCACCTGTTTTGATTTTTGCTTATGTTAAAATTGTAATAAATGCTTCTATCTGAAAACATCATGCTTTTTCCAAATTTGAGAATGGATAGAGTGGAATAAAAATAGGAGAGGGAGGGGTTGACTCCCTCTCATCAGCTCTTATTGGAGGACTATTCTGTATCGTGAATTACAATGTTCTTGATTTCCGCCGCTGTCAACGCTTTGTTATATATACGCAGATCATCAATGAGGCTGTTGTCCGATAGATGTCCCCATTCATTAAAGCGGGGAGCGCCTGAGCCAATCGACATGATATCACATCCACTCCAGCTTATCTGGGACAAATTGTTTGTGGCGACCTCTTCCGCATTGATATACAATACTGCTTTTCCTTTAGTTAATGTCAGCGTGATATATTTCCATCCTGCCGTGGCTGGATCCAGATCGGCTTTCTCAACACCGTCGAGCCATCCATCGGCGGTGCCGTTCCCTACGTTTGCTTTGATGCGTTGCTTACCTCCGGCTTTTTCACGGAAAATCCTGAAACCTGCTGTACGGTTATTTTGAGCATCTGGGCTTGCACCCTCTGTTACGGGTCCAATCACGATAAGTCCCGCCCGGTCAGGAACAGCATTTACTTTGTACCAGAATCCTACAGTCAGGTCAGAACCTAATTGTGCGTTCATATCAGCCAGTCTGAAAGTAAGGTAACTGTTCTGGGCACCGGCGTAAGCTTTGTTTATTTTTCCCTCGGATAAAGTTGGGGTACCCACCATGGTGGCTGATTTTCCACTTACTGCATCTTTATAATCGGTGTCGAATGACATGTGAAAAACCTGACCATCTTCGCTGATGGGTGGTTTGGGGGGTTCTTCAGGAAAATCGAACGGTGGATTCTGTCCCAGATCCTGAAAGCATGATGACAGTGTGAACAGCAATAATGCTGCGACCAATATATATACCTGTTTTCTCATTTTAGTTGTTCTTTAAAGGATGTCAATAATTTGGATTCTGGATCAACACACCGTTAGATTTGTCGATTTCAGCCTGAGGCAATGGCAACAAAGCGTGCTTGTCCTGATATCCTGTTTTTCCGGCTGCATGCAGTACCGTTCTCGCGTTACCCCAGCGTACAAGATCATAAAAACGATCCCATTCCATGGCAAGTTCTACTCTCCTTTCATGACGTATTGCACTGCGCAAGGCAACCTGATCAGTCGTGGTCACTGCCGGTAAAACACCCGCATTGTTGCCGCGTGCGCGTGTGCGTACCTGTTCCAGATAATTCAGGGCCTGTGCTGCGTTGCCAAGTTCGTTTGCCGCTTCTGCCGCCATCAGATACATTTCGGATACCCGAAGGATGCGAATATTCATCCAAAACCCATGCTTGCTGAACTGTGTTCGTTTCGCCGGATCGGTATAAACTTTTTTGTTATAATACCGGTTCATCACTTCCTGTGCCACCGGTTTCTCCCCATAAGGGGCATTCGCCGGGATAGACTGGGGATCTTCACCCGGTTTGAGAAAATATAACAACGTTTCATCCTTACGGGGATCGCCTTGTTCAAAAGCATTGGCCAGTAAGGGTGTCGGACAATTCCATCCCCATCCCAGGTCCCAGTCTCCTGCTCCCCTTACACCCTGTACCTCTGCATACTGGCTGCCAATATCCGTGCTGGAAGGCAAGGCAGCTGTCGCTGTACACTGCAATTCGAAAATCGATTCGCTGCTATTTTCTCCGCTCTCCCTGAATATTTGATGAAAAGGGGTATTCAGGTTGTAAATACCGGAGTTGATTACATCGGTGGATGCTGTGAGCATGTTGTCCCAATCGTTGCGCTGCATGTATGTCTTTGCATGCAATGCACGTGCTGCACCCCAGGTGACTCTTCCGAGGTATCTGGTTTCCCATTGTCTGGGTAGTAACGATTCAGCTGCCGTGAGGTCTGCATCAATCAGTGTATATATTTCAGTAGTGGTCGACTTGGGAATATTGGTTTCTGCGGCATCCGTAATCTTGAAATCGATCAGCGGTACTTCTCCAAAAGCCCTTACCAGGTTAAAATATAAAAATGCACGGAAGAAATGAGCCTCACCCATACAGAGTGAATCAATTCTTTGCAGGGTTACACCATTCTCCTTCGCTTCGTTGATATCAGACAAAACCGTGTTTGCTGTATGAATCAAAGCATAGTTGCTGGTATAATAGCTTGCCAGGTTACCGTCAGATGCGTTGTAATTGAAATTGTCATACATTGAAGCGACATCGGATCCGTCAGAGACAGTACTCCCTTTTTCTACATCTTCACTTCGGATGCTATGAACCGCAAAAGCAGGAATGCCGCCAGTGACACCCCATCCTTTCATTCTTGCATACAAAGAGAACACATCGGTCTGAAAGGAACCTCCCGGGTTATCACCTTCTGTCCACTTACCCTGCGGTTCCTGATCCAACAGGTCACTGCAGCTGGTTTGTGTTAAGGTTAATATACCCGCTATCGAGACTATCAACAAATTAAATATTTTATTTTTCATAATGATCAGCTGTTATTTTCTTGATTAAAAAGTAATGTTCAATCCGACTGTGTATACTGCCGGCATCGGATACGTACCCCCATCAACACCCGATCTGATAGCACTACCTCCTATTTCTGGTGTATAACCGGAATTCTTGCTCCATGTCTTCAGATTTTCGATGTTGGCATATAATCGCAACGACTTCATATAATACTTTTGCAGAAATGAGGGACTGAAGGTATATCCCAACTGAATATTCCGAATGCGAAAGAAGCTTCCGTCTTCAATAAAGTAACTGGAATAGGCACGATTGACAGCCCGGCTTGGTTCTAGTATGGGTTCCCAATTGGAGGTACCTTCCCCATTCCATCTCTTCATACGTTTTGTCAGATAGTTGAACTGCGCGAAGGAGGACACATCCCAATCCCGGTAGATTTCATTGCCGTAAACCCCCATCATATCCATCGAAAAGTCAAGCCCCTTATAATCCAGGGAGACATTGAATCCGTAGGTGAAATCGGGATGAGGCTGACCGATCATGGTACGATCGTCCTGATTAATTACATTATCCCCATTTATGTCTTTAAATTTCAAATCGCCCGGATTGACACTATATACTGTATTGGGAACCGACTGTTTAATATCTTCATTATTCTGATAAACGCCTTCCACCATGTATCCGTAGAAATATCCGATTGGACGACCCGCAACAGTCCTTGCCACACCGTCATAAATGGCATCTCCGTCGTCGCGTCCCAGTGTAATCACCTTATTGTTAATTGTGGTCAGGTTGGCTCCCAGGGAATAATTAAACTCTGAACTGCCTATCCTGTCGTTCCAGGAAGCGGATAATTCCAAGCCATTGTTTTCAATATCTCCCAGATTCTCCAGTGAGTTAAAAGCTCCCCCGCGGGAATCCAGCAATACGATGATGTCTTTGGTTCTCTTGTGATAGTAAACCGGCTCCAGACGAAGACGCTGGTTCAGAAAGTTCATTTCGAAACCAGCCTCCCAGGAATAGGTTCTTTCCCAATTCAGATCCTGCACGTTGTATATTTTTGTATATCCTGGGATAATATCTTCATTCGGGCCGAAAACGGCACTTCCCACGGAGGTTAGTTCCGGATAGGTGGGATAGTAATTGTTGATGTTAATTCCGGTGTTCTCAGTACCCAAAACACCCCATGATCCCTTCAGTTTCAGATAGTCGACTACATTCTGTTCAGCCATAAAATCTTCTTCCGATATGACCCAGCCTCCTCCGAATGTATAAAAATTATTCCAGGTGTTGTCTACTCCCCGGAATACCGAAGATCCATCTCTGCGGAAAGAGGCGTTCAGCAGGTAGCGATCATTGTAACTATACAACCCCCTCAGGAGGTAAGACATGGTGAATCTCCTCCATTGATAAATGGCATTGTTATCATACTGATTGCGGGCCCCATCGTTGCTTAACGAAGTTAACCACCATTTGTCGTGGTTGTCAGGAACATTAAAATATATTTTATTCAATAATTCACTTCGCTCTCCATTGAGCAGAGAAAATTCGCGATAGTTGGTCGTTAATCCACCCATCGCCGTAATTGAATGTTTATCGAATCTGTTTTGATAGGTCAGGATGTAATCGCTCTGAGCCGTATACTCGGTCGATTTCAACTGCGTCATAATCTGTCTGTTTTGCATATTCTCTTTACCCGGTATCTCGGGATTATAGAAATATATAACCGGCGAGAATGAACGAGCTTCATTGATTGCATAATCCAGAAACAGGGTGGTCTTAAACGTAAAATTCTTCAGAAAATTTACTTCTCCATATATATTACCTGCCGCCCGATGGTTCACCCCCAGGTTATGATTGCCGCGAATGTCGGTTTCTACGAGTGGATTCCAAAGTTGTGCTCTTTGAAAATCAGGCATTGTGTGCAATAATCTTTCGCTGTTGTTTGTGAGGGGATCCGTATAATCAGCATAAGTTGGCGCAATTGGAGCTGCTCGTACCACAGATGCCACATTTTTTGCATCGGGCAGTTTGTTTTTACTTCCGTTTACCGCAAATCCAAACTTCAGAAAATCCGTTACATTATAATCACTGCTCAGATTGACTGTTATTTTTGAAAATTTCTCCGTTTTAATGGATCCTTCCTCCGACGTATAACCCAGTCCCATATAAAATTTGCTCTTTTCTGTGGAACCGGTTATGCTCGCATTGCCGTTGAAAATATAGGCAGTGCGAAAATATTCATCCTGCCAGTTCGTATCCGCACCCCAATCGGTATAATCAAAAGGCAGAGCTCCCTGATTGATTCGCTGTTCGTCATATAATTCCCTGAACTGAGCCGCATTTGTCACATCAATCAGATCATGAATCTGTTTTAATCCATAGGATGTATTCAGGTTCACAATTGTTTGTCCCGCTTTGGCTTTTTTTGTCGTAATAATAATCACACCATTTGCTCCCCGCATACCGAAAATGGCAAGGGAAGAAGGGTCTTTCAAAATTTCCATCGATTGGATATCCGCAGGATTGATATAACTGATGTTATCAGAAAATAGTCCATCCACAATGTAGAGCGGTTTATATCCATTTACCGAGTTGGTTCCCCGGATCCTGATTTCTGGATCTTGTCCTGCCCGTCCGCTGTTTACAATTTGCACGCCGGACACTTTTCCCTGCAGGGAGGCTAGCGGGTTTGCAGAGGGCCTGTTGGCAATTTCATCAGCACTGATGGTAACAATGGAGCCGGTTAGGTCCCTCTTTCGGGCTGTTCCGTATCCAATCACCACAACCTCCTCCAGTGCCTGCACATCTTCGGTCATGATGACATTGACTACGGTGCGGCCATTGAGGGGCTCTTCCGTCGTGGTCATCCCAATGTAACTGAAAACGATGGTGGCTGTTACCGGCACATCGTTCAACGTGTAATTCCCATCCATATCGGTCACGGTACCGTTGGTGGTTCCTTTCACAAGTACGGTCACCCCGATGGCAGGATCACCCGTAGCGCCTTCTGTTACTGTTCCCGTTACGCTTATCTGCTGTTGAGCTGGCAGCGTAAAGGAGCACAACAGAAAACTAAAAAATGTTACAATTTTAATCTTCATGGATTCATTATTTTTTTGTTTAAATTAGCATTCACTGCAAAATAATGAATAGTCTTCCGCGATTAAAAATAAAACACCTCTTTAAAAGTACTTTATGTTGTAAAGCATATTTCTAAAGGATACTTTTTTACTACTTTAACTTTATTGAGTAGTTTATGTATCAGGTTATTACATTGTCTGGCTAGATTAAGTGTACAGTAGCCATTTATTTAAAATTAATCATAAAATCTACCAGATTATCGGATTCTGAGAGCAACAGTTTCTTTCGCAACCGGTATCGTGCTGCTTCTACACCCCGGATAGAGATGTTCATCATTTCAGCAATTTCCTTCGAAGAATAATTTAATCGAAGCAGGGTACAGAGTTTAAGGTCGGTGGGCGTGAGCGCGGGGTATTGTTCTTTCAGTTTGCGAAAGAAATTTTCATGAATTAGGTCAAAGTTTTCCTGAAAAACTGTCCAGGCATCTTCTTCCGATAAGTTTTTGCCAATCATTGTCACCAATTCATTTCCTTCGGTACGGTTGACTTTTCCAGCCAGTATGTTGGATTGAATCCGTGCCCGCAAATTTTTCAGGAATTCAGTATGATTGATGATCATCATGGTAGCACTGGCCAGTTCCTTACTTTTATAAGTGAGGTCTGCCTCCAGTTTTTCATTGCGCAGTGCGGTAATCTGTTTTTCCTGTTTGTCGAGTTGTGCCAGACGTCGGTTTTCCTGTTCCGTAAAGAGTTTGTTTTTCCTTTGAACCACCTTTTGTACATGGTTTTCAATGATGAGCCCGGCAATCAGTAAGATGATCAATGCGTAGGACAGATATGCCCACCAGGTTTTATATCCCGGGTTTTTAACCCGGAAAGTGAAACCAACCGATGATAATACCGCTCCTGAATTGTCTCGTACCCTTGCCTTCAGGACATACTCACCGGCCGGCAGGTTATTGTAGAATATGGATAGGTCTTCTGCTGTATTGACCCATCTGCTATCGTAACCGTCTAAAAAACATTCTATCCTGAATATGTTTTTCGAATATTCGGGATGCATAAACTGAAACCCAATGTCGTTATACTTATAGGCGATAATGGCTTTTTTCGTGGGATCAAGGTAATAGGTGTAGTCGTTTTTTCTGTCGTAATACTGTACCGAAGACAGGTACAAGATGCTTTTCTCCGGTGATGATTCTTCCGTAAAAATATATCTCCCAATGCCACCATTCAGACAGAAGTAGGTGGTACGCTCGTCGGCCACATACATATTGGCCCGACCCATATTGGGCGGATTGTTGAGGATACTGTATGGAATGCGATCTTTCAGACTATAGGCATCTTCGGCGGAAGAGACCAGAGCATACTCCGTATTGCGGACGAACCAGTGCAACGTATCGTTTACGGAGACAATCCGGTAGGTGTCCGCAAAATCAGGAAGATACTTGTTTAACAAATCATACGGCACAATTTTCCCGTGTATGTCGTCATACGTGTAAAAAAGCTTTCCGTCGGTAAATACGATGCGTCCTTTCAGTTTCATTACCTTCACAGAAGCGGGCAATTCGGTTTGTGTGCTATCGAGCGACTGATAATTTTCGATCTCCACCGCATGGCGCAGTTCATTGTCCAGCCGCAAACGGTAAACTCCCTTGTACATATGTCCGGCCCAGATGTTGCCGGTATGGTCTATTTCAAGATTTTTAATCAGATCCATAAAACCTTCTACCCGGTGGCTGAAAATCCAGTTGCCGGTCAAAGTCTGTTTGTACATATACAATGAGGTATAGGATGATTCCAGGAGAATACTTCTCCCGTTGATGACAGCCTGTTTCATATCCATTCCCCCCGTTTTGGCTTCGGGAATCGCTGTTTCCTTCCCATTCTCCAGAAGAGAAGTGCCCAAATTGTGACCCACGAAAATCTGATTCCCGAAAGTCCGGATGAACCACGACTGCTTATCGAATTCGGGGAGGCGAAAAAAATTCTTCTCTGTTTCTGAATAATGGTAAATACCCTGATTGGTAGCCAGGTAAATGTTGTTCTGATGGAACAGGATATCTTCCACCAAACCGATTTGCACATCGTTTGGTTCAAAAAAGGTAAATGGCGACCGGGTTCGAATGTGTGAGATACCATTGTCGAGTGCTGCCCAGATATTGTGTTCCCGATCGCTGTACAGAGCCAAAATGGTATTATTATTTAATCCGTTGCCACGGTTGACATGCCACAGTTTGTTCCCTTTCCGGTCGATGGCGTAGAGTCCGCCGTTGAGTGTTCCGAACAGATATTGTTCGTTGGCCGAAATAATGGCCCGGTTAATGATCGCATCCCGTAAGTCCGGTTCAATGGATGTCTCCCAGGGAATCAGTGGCTGCCCACCCTCCGAAAACCTGTAGAGCCCGCTTTTGGATGTGACCAGCAGATATTCATCATCGAAAGGTAAGACCGCCACCACATTGTCGTCATTCAACTGATCCCGTGTCAGAATGCGGTGAAACCTGTTTCCCTCGAACCGATAAAAATCGTTGTTGATCAGTTGTGCAAACATGTTATTACCTACCGGAAAGAAATACAATACTGCCGGATTCGGGTCCAGCGTGGTAACTTCCTTTCCGTCATAGACAAAAACAGCCGAAAACGACTGGAAATAGATTTTGCCCTCAAAGGGGTGAATCGTCCATATTTCTTCGTTGTGAAACGTGTAATCTTTTAACAGGCTCTTGACAGAGTGGTAAATAAGTTGATTTTTTTCATCTGACTCAAAATAGCCGAACTCTTCGAAGGAACCCACATAAATACGTTCCCGTGCGGAGTCAGAATCAATGTATATTGATTTTACGGAAAGGTTATTCGGCAGGGAATGAAGTTTCCAGTTCACTCCCTCGAAACTCAGCATGCCATTGTTGTTTCCGAAGTAGATTACCCCATTACTTCCCTGTGCGATGGCCCAATTCTGATTACCTGCCTTGTAATTGCCTGTTGTATAATTATATACAGGCGGAATGAAAGGAATATTCTGTGCCCGGCCGGAGAGTGAGATCACGGCAAGTACAACGGTGAAGAGTGCCGTGCAAAAATATTTTTCACAGGCGTTTTTCGTCATGAGCCGGAAATGTTTTTGGGTAAATTGGTTATTTTTTTTTAAGTAAATGGGCTATTTCTTCTTCAGTCAATACCTTTACATTTGTAAAGAGAAACCTGGTATCCAGAAAATCACCATATTGATTGCATTCGGCGATTGCCGCATTGAGGCTTGACTTCGCATCCCTGTCGAAAGAAAAAAGCATCAGGATGGTGAAATAATTGCTTTCAATTTCGAATTTCTCAATCACAATTTCTGCCTGTTGCAGTTGAAAGATAAATTCGCGTTCCACAATCTCTCTTTGCAGCGCTGTAAGGGCCTCTCTTTCCCGGGTAGTAAAGAGTGCAAAGAATCGCAATTTTTTGTCGAGTCCACCCAGTCCGGAGGAAATGTAAACCTGCTGCTGTCCCGATAGATCGGAGCTCAGTACGATGCGGCTGCTGACCAGTGCCATCGAGGACCAGTTCAGTAGTATGGGTTCAAGCGGACTGCTGTGATAGGTCTCAATGGAACGGTATGCGCCCACATCAGGGATAGAAGCCAGCAGCGTGAGGCTTCTTCTTTTGCGTTCGACCGATTCATTGGGTGAAAACAATATGGCGACTTCTTCATCTCGCACGAAGGGACTGTTTTCTCTTTTCAAACGGTCGAAATATCGGAAATAGTCCATCTGCTCCTCAATAGGAACCAGATCCTCAAGGATGTGAAACGAGTCGATACCCTGTTCGTTCAGCGTTTGCCGTAATTTGGCCAGTAGGTCGTCTTGTCCGCTCATATACGCAAAGATATGATATTTTTTGTAGTTTATAAAAGGTGGTGCGCGAAAATATACCTTGCAGGGATTCCCGATTTGCTTAAATTTCATCAATTTGCCCCTTTATTCCGCAGAAATGTATAAATTCGCATCATCAAACTGATCAGACTCCTCCAATGAAGATTAAAATAGTCAATACGTCAGGACATCCCCTGCCGCAATATGCCACAGCTTTTGCCGCGGGCATGGACCTGCGTGCCAGCATCGCACAGCCCATAGTGTTAAAACCCCTGGAACGGGCACTGATTCCCACCGGTATTTATATTGAGCTGCCCATCGGATATGAAGCGCAGATACGCCCACGTAGCGGTCTGGCAATAAAACACGGTATTGGTATTGTGAATGCACCAGGCACCATTGATGCGGACTATCGCGGAGAGATTCGCGTGATACTGGTCAACCTCTCGAACGAAGATTTCGTCATAAACGACGGGGAACGCATCTGTCAGATGGTTATCGCGCAGCACGCCACGGTAGCGTGGGAGCAGGTGGACTCACTGGAACAAACAGAAAGAGGTGCTGGCGGGTTTGGCCATACGGGCAAAAAATAATAATCGAAACAGCAAATGACCCAGATAAATGCATTTTACAGGAGATCCGTCTCGCTTGTGTTATTTTTTCTCCTCGCCGGGACGGTGTCGCTGAAGGCATGGACAATACAGGATGCAGACTCATTGGCTCACGGAGAGGAAGACCGGCGCAAGTTCGACTTTTATTTCTACGAGGCTTTGAATGCCAAGGTGCAGGGTAATTACGATGTGGCGTTTGATCTCTTTCAGCATTGTTATGCGATGGACTCCACGAACGCCAGTGTCCTGGTGGAGCTGGGTACATTTTACAACGTGCTGCAGGAAAAAAACAAAGCCCTGGCATTCTTTCGGAAAGCCATTCTTTACGACGCCAACAACTATTACTACAACATGATGCTCGCCGGCTTGAGCAAGGAGCTTGGATTGAAACAGGAAGTGGTGGATATTTACAGAGCCATGGCCGGTCGCAATCCCGACAAACCCGATCTTCAGTTTGAACTGGCAAATGCATATGCCGATAATGGAGAGCTTCAGGAGGCTATTGATACACTCAACAAGCTGGAAAAGAGCACCGGAATTGCGGAGGCCATCACACTGAACAAGTTTCGGTTATATTCGCAAATGGATAAAAAAGAGAAGGCGTTCGATGAAATACTGCAAATTATCGGAAAGAATCCCGACGATCCGAGATATCTCGTTCTCATAGGGGACCTTTACCTGGAAGACAAGCAACCCGAAAAAGCGCTTCTTTATTATGAGCAGGCCAGGCAGATCGACCGGAATTTCCCTGCACTCATCCTCTCCATGGTGAATTATTATGAAATAACAGACAACAAGGTTGCTTCACAGGAAGAGCTGCGGCAAGCCATCGCCGGCTCTTCGCTCGATGTAGAGACCAAATTGCAGCTTCTTACGCGCTATCTGGGGATTTTACAACAGCAACAGCAGGAGTTAAAACAAGCAAACCCGCTGTTTGAGACACTTTTTGAGCAGTATCCCAACAATACGCAGTTGAATATGATCTTCGGCAATGTTTTGATGCTGCAGAACGACAAGGAGGGAGCCATGGAACAGTTTGAAATTTATACCAGAGATAATCCTGACGATCCTGCCGGGTATGATCAAATGATTCGTATTGCCCTGCCGGATGAAAATATGGAAAAGATCAGAGAGATCACAACAGAAGCGCTGAAGCATCTTCCACAGGAACCGCAGTTTTATTATTACCTGGGTGCTGTTTATTATCAGCAGAAAAATTACCAGGAAGCACTACAAACCTTTGAAGAGGGATTGAAAAATGCTGTTATCAGCAATCCTTCATTGGAATCGGACTTTCATGGACAGATCGGTGATCTGAACTATTTCATGGGAAACAGGGAGGAGGCTTTTCAAAGTTATGAAAAAGCGTTAAAACTCTATCCGCAAAATCTTTCCGTTTTAAACAATTACAGTTATTACCTGTCTTTAGAAAGGAAGGATCTCGATAAAGCCGAGCAGATGAGCGGTATCACCATCAAGGCGGAGCCAATGAATCCCACTTTTCTCGATACATATGGCTGGATTCTCTTTGAACAGGGTTCCTACGTCATGGCAAAAATTTATATCGAGAAGGCGATTGAATACAGCAAAGAAAATCCTTCGGCCGATGTGTTCGAGCATTATGGTGATGTCCTCTACAAAACGGGTGATCAGGAGAAAGCAAGGGAGCAGTGGAAAAGAGCGAAGGAACTGCAGAGTGACTCCGACACCCTGGATAAAAAAATAGAAACCGGTACCCTATAAATATGCCTTTTATAAATAATTAATTCACAATGAGTATCATGCGTTACAAACAGATCCTGTTTATCTGTCTATTGTCGGGACTCATTTTTACTGCTTGCAAATCCCGGCAGCAGATGGTCTTTTCTACATCACCTGTAGAGGAAAAAGCAAACAATCAGCTTTTTAGTGATATTATAACCAGTGAGTTTCAATACAGTACATTCAGTGCGAAACTGAATATGAACCTGACCAACGGCACAAAATCGCTAAGCTCCAAGGCAAACATCCGCATTGTGAAGAACAGTGCACTTCAAATTTCAATACAACCACTTTTCGGCGTAGAGATGTTTCGTTTTTACATCAATCCCGATACGGTGATGGTGGTTGACAGGATGAACAAACGTTATGTTATGGAGCCGATTGCATCACTGAAAGAAATTTATCCCGTGGGGTTCGATTTTTATACCATGCAGTCGGTGTTCACCAATGCACTTTTTGTCTCCGGAAAAGAACGACCCGAGTTACCCGATTACCGGAAATTCAGATATACCCGGACTCCCGATCAAAGCTATTACATGACCTCCAAAGATGCAGAATCTGGTATCGATTATTCTTTTACAGTTAACGGAGACGACCGCATTACATTTACTCATCTGATACAGCCACAAAAAAAACAATCCTTGCAGTGGGGCTATAACAATTTTATTACGCAAAATGACTTTGTCTTTCCCAGCAAGATGAATGTAACGATCTCATCCTCATCTCGTAAAGTTAATGCAGAATTGCTTTTCTCAGATATTGCCACCGATGAGCCACTTCAGCTGACAATGAATATACCGTCGGGCTATACGAAAACCACCGTTGATGAAATACTTAAAATCTTTGCTCAGCATGAATAAAACGAACCGGACTTCCCCGGTTGTGCAGATCGACGATTCGTCCAGGTTGCCCATCGTGTAAGAATAATACAATGATATGAAACGAGTTTTTATTATTTCCCTTTTTATTGCAACAGCTTTTTTTTCAATCTCTCAAACCCCACAGATTGAACATTTGCAAAAGCAACAGCAGGCATTGCAGGAAGAAATAAAAAACACGAACAAACTATATCTCGACGTAAAGAAGCAAACGACGTCCATGCTTGATCGTATTAACCTTATTAATAAGCAGATATCATCCCGTAGGGAGCTCATCATTTCCCGGCAGAAGGAGATTGGTGCTTTACAGCAGGAAGAATCACGACTGGAAGCGGAAATTATACTACTTAACAAAGAACTGAAACAAAAACAGGATAATTACGCCAAAGCCATTCAGGGGATGTTGAAACACAATATAAATCAAAACAAATTGTTCTTTGTCCTTTCCGGAAAATCACCGGGTGAGTCGTTGCGTAGAATGCAATATCTCAGGGAGTATTCCAAGTGGCAAAAGTCGGAGGCTGAAGAAATAAAAAGGCAAAATGAGGTGATTACCGTCAGAAAGGAAGAACTGGCGAAGGCAAAAGTTGACAAGGAGAAAGCTTTATCTGCCTTACAGGCAGAACAACAACGACTACAGAGTGAAGAAAAAACGAAACAGTCTGAAATGATTGTCGTAAGAGGACAGCAGCAACAGCTTCAGAAGACACTGCAGGAAAAACAACATCGGGCAAATCAACTCAATGCCCAGATTGAAAAGCTTATCGCAGAGGAAGTGGCGCGGCAGGAGCGTGAAGCAGAAGCCAGGAGAAGGGCTGAAGCGGCTGAACGCAGCAAGAAAGCCGCAGAACAGGCTGCAAAGTCCAAAAGAGAATCCGAAAGCAGTAAGAAAACCGAAGAGACTGCCTCTTCTTCCGTGGAAAAAGAAACTTCCCGTACTACCGTCGCTCCGCGCATTGAAGCAGACAGAAGCAAGGCGTCCGAAGAGACATTTAATTTATCGAAGAATTTTGCTGCCAACAAGGGCAAGCTGCCATTGCCTGTTACCGGAACAGCTTCCATTGTGGGTAACTTCGGCGCCAAAAAACACAACGAATGGAATGTGACCACCAATAGCAACGGGATAGATATCCAGGCTCAAAAAGGAGCCAATATCAGGGCAGTTTTCGATGGAGAGGTGTCGAAGGTATTCTCGTTTCCCGGCTCAAATAACTGTGTCATTGTGCGACATGGTGAATATTATACCTTTTATGCCAATATCTACGATCTGTTTGTAAAGCAAGGCGATAAAGTCAAAACCGGACAATCGTTGGGACGTATTTTCACTGATCCCGACACAAACGTCTCCGCCATGCATTTCCAGTTGTGGCAGAAGACAACCAAACTAAATCCGGCACCCTGGCTCAGAAGGTAGTAATTCGATAGTAGTGACACGAAGTGAATAACGTGCGAAGCACGAGTAAATAACGTGAATGTAGTGAACAATTAACTTTATACATATGTCGTTGAAAATTCGGCTGATTATCATGAACTTCCTCCAATTTGCCGTTTGGGGGGCTTATCTCACATCTATGTCCCGCTATCTGGGACCCGCCGGCATGGGGTCTCACATCGGTATCTTCTATTCGGTGCAGGGAATTGTCTCCATCTTTATGCCTGCCGTCATGGGTATCATCGCGGACCGATGGGTCCCGGCACAGAAGTTGCTGGGAGTCTGCCATCTGCTGGCTGCCCTGTTTATGCTCTCAGCAGGGTTGTATGGTCTCCAGGCCGGTACGGGAGTTTCCTTTCCGCTGTTTTTTTCGTTGTATACCCTGAGTGTCGCATTTTACATGCCCACACTCGCGTTATCCAACTCGGTAGCCTATACCATTCTGGAACGGGGAGGTATGGAGACAGTCAAAGCATTTCCACCCATCCGTGTTTTCGGCACCATTGGGTTTATCTGCACCATGTGGCTGGTGGATGTCATCGGTTATCAAACCTCGGCGATGCAGTTTGTGGTGAGTGCGGTGATTGGCCTGATCCTGGGGGCATACGCTTTTACACTTCCCAACTGTCCGGTCAGTACCGACACAAAAGATAAGACCCTCTTTGAGGCATTGGGCCTCGATGCATTCAGGTTGTTTAAGCAGCGGAAGATGGCGCTTTTTTTTATTTTCTCCATGTTTCTGGGCGTCTCCCTGCAGATTACCAATGGCTTTGCCAATCCATTCATCGCCAGCTTTGAAGCGTTATCTGAATATGCTAATACTTTTGGGGTACAGCACGCCAACATACTCATCTCCTTGTCACAGATATCAGAGGCTCTTTGTATCCTGCTGATTCCTTTCTTCCTGAGGCGATACGGCATCAAGAATGTCATGCTGATCGCCATGTTTGCCTGGGTACTCCGTTTTGGCTTCTTCGGACTGGGAAATCCCGGTAGCGGAGTATGGTTGCTTATTCTCTCCATGCTTGTCTATGGCGTGGCGTTCGATTTCTTCAATGTGTCGGGATCGCTGTTTGTCGACAAGGAGACACCCCATCATCTTCGTGCCAGTGCTCAGGGCATGTTTATGCTGATGACCAATGGCGTTGGAGCCACCATCGGGACGCTGGGCGCCCAATGGGTAGTCAACCAGTATACCCATTGGCAGGATGTGGTGGTGAACGGACAAATAAAATCACTGATGGTGGGCGACTGGCAGAGCATCTGGTTTATCTTTGCTGGATTTGCACTGCTGATCACGCTCCTGTTTGCCATGCTGTTTCGCTATAAACACGAGCGGACACCCTAATAAATGATTGTTCGTGTAAAGATTGAACCGATGATAAGATTATACCGTTACATCTTTCTTTGTATCCTTCTTTTCATTTGTTACCCATCTCTTTTGGGCCAGTCATCCTGGCTTTTTAAACAACTGGAGGTTCGCGACGGGCTTTCTCATAACCAGATAAATCATATTTTCAAAGATAGCAGCGGTTTTATGTGGTTCTCCACCGCTTCGGGATTGAACCGATACGACGGATATAAGTTTAAAGTGTTTTTTCACAATCCTAACGATGAATATTCATTACCCGACAACCTGGTTAGTAGTGTACAGGAAGATGCAAACGGGCGACTGTGGATTCAGACAGCCAACGGATATACTGTTTTTAATCCCGAAAAAGAAAAATTCGAGAAAAGCGCCATGCTGCTGCAAGAGATGGGCATCGTCAATCCGGTGGATCTCATCTTTATCGACAACGACAAGAATGTGTGGTGTTATGTTACTGCATCGGGGTTTTACAGATACCATGCCGGTAGTGGTCAACTGATGTTCTTCGCTCAAAACGGACAGCCGGGAAATTTAAGCTCCGGACCGATTACCGACTTCACAGAATCGGAAAACGATTATCTTTTTGTCTTTCAATCGGGACTGATTCAATTTATGGACAAAAGCAACTTACGGATCCATCATTCCGATAGCTATGTTCAGCATCAACAGCATGCCAATGCCCAGAGCCTTCAGGCTTTTGTCGATTCAGACAACGATCTTTGGATCTATTCCGATATGCCACTGGGAACATGGTACTACAATGCAAGACAAAAAGAGTGGAAAGCTGTGGGATCAAGAAAAAGTAATTTCCCCTTTTTCCTGTCAAGTGACATGATTCAGGATATAGAGCAGGATTCTGCCGGGTTAATCTGGATGGCAACTGATCATGGCGGCATCGACATCATCGATAAAAAAGCAAACAAGTTGACCAATTTACAGAATCAGCCTTACGACGAACGAAGCATTGCGCACAACAGCATCAATTGTATTTATGCCGATCAGGAAGATATGATATGGGTAGGTACCTACAAAAACGGAATATCCTACTACAGTGAAAGTATCTACAAGTTTGGGATCGAACATTTACATTATTTCAACAAGATAGACAACTTTAAACCCGATGTAAATTCCATCATTAAAGATCAGGAGAATCATATCTGGATTGGCTCGAATGGGAGCGGTCTGGTGCGCATCCATGCAAAATCTGAATCCTATCATCTTTACGGCCATGATCCAATCAATAATTCCTCATTAACCAGCAATGTGATTGTTAGCCTCTGTGCCGCAAAAAACGGAAAAATATGGATTGGCACCTATCTCTCGGGTATGGATTGTTTCGATGGCAAGAAGTTTGTCCACTATCGTCACGACCCCAACAACCCGAACAGCCTCGCCAACGACAATGTGTGGTCAATTGTGGAAGACAGATCGGGAATGATCTGGATTGGCACATTGGGAGGCGGTTTACAGAGATTCAATCCGGGAAATGGTCAATTTACCACATTCAATAACAGCACCAGACAACAACTATCGTCGGAGTTTATTTCATCGGTCTTTTTGGGTAAAAACGATCGCCTGATACTCGGAACGGCCATTGGGGTTACCATTTTCGATATCAAAACAGAACACACCGATATGATCCAATCCAATCGCAAAGGGGATCAGTTTTTCACAAATCTGAATGTGAACCATGCCTATGAAGATAGCCGCGGTCTCATTTGGGTAGGTACCCGGAACGGATTGAACATCTGGGATCCAAAGCAGGATCAAATCATCCAATTATATAAAAGCGATGGCCTGGCCGGCAATGTCATCTCCGGTATCATCGAGGATAATCAGCACAATATGTGGATTACCACTTCGAACGGCGTATCAAATGTAATCATCCATACTCGTCCCATCACCGGCGAATATGATTTTTCGTTTGTGAACTATAGTGAAGTAGACGGGCTTCAAAGCCATGAATTTAATTTGAGATCGATATTTAAAACACCTGACGGTGAAATTCTCCTTGGCGGAACCAAAGGATTCAACTTCTTTAATCCCGAAAATATCCGTTACAACACATCGCAACCCAAAGTCCTTTTTACCGGACTGAAATTGTTTAATGAAGAGGTTGAGGTGGGTGCGGCATATCAGGGGAACAGTATTCTCCCCTCGGAATTGAACCGGGTAAAAGAGGTCACGTTTAAATACCGGCAAAATGTTTTCTCCGTTGAGTTCTCGGCCATGAACTATGTCCTTCCCGAGAAAACCACCTATGCCTACATGCTCGAAGGATTTAACACAGATTGGTTAATCACCGACCCAGGTGTTCACAGTGTCACATATACCAACCTGGCTCCCGGAAATTATACCCTCAGGGTAAAGGCTGCCAACAGCGATGGCTTCTGGAGTGATGACTCAACCGTACTCAATATCCATATAAAACCCCCATTCTGGCTCTCCCCCCTGGCTTATATCTTTTATTTGTTTCTGTTGATGTCCATCTTGTTGTATGCACGATACACGATTATACGAAATGAAAAGCAGAAGTTTAAAGTGAAACAAATAGAACTGGAAGCACAACGGAAACATGAAATTGACGACATGAAACTCCGGTTCTTTACCAATGTCAGTCACGAACTGCGCACACCACTGACGTTGATTATCTCACCACTGGAGAATATGATGAAGACGGTGGAGGATGATCCACAAAAAAAACAACTCTCGCTGATTCATAAGAATGCCATCCGACTGTTGAATATGGTAAACCAGCTGCTCGATTTCCGAAAGAGTGATGTAAACGAACATGCCCTGAATTTATCCTATGACGACATCATCCCATTCCTGAAAAATTCCTGCAACCATTTTATCGAATATGCCGAAAAAAAGAACATCCGACTGACCTTTTTCTCCTCTGTCGATGAGTTAAGCATGGTGTTCGATGAAGATAAAATGGGAAAGATCATGATGAATCTTCTTTCCAATGCCATTAAATTTACCGAGAAAAACGGAGCTGTGGATGTCATGGTCAAGCTCTTGCCCAAAAGCGATGATGGAGGTCAGGAGCAACTGGAGATCCGGATCATGGACGATGGCATCGGGATAAAAGATGAGGAGAAGAAAAGAATCTTTGAACGCTTTTACCAGGGGAAAACCAGGAACGAAGATTTTCCGGGCAGCGGTATCGGACTGCACATCGTAAAAGAGTTTGTATCTCTTTGTAAAGGCTCTGTCCAGGTTTATGACAACGTACCCAAGGGAAGCCTGTTTGTCCTTTATTTCCCGGTAGAAAGACTTGAGTATATTGGTTCACAGTCTGTTGCCATGGGAAGTACACAAGAGACAGACAGGATTGAAGATGTGGAATCTGAAGAAAAAGAGAATGAAAGGCGAGGGAATGAAACACTGATACTTTTGGTGGACGACAACGATGATTTTCGTAATTTTATGAGAGATACGCTAAAGAAGGATTTTTCACTGATCGATGCTTCGAATGGAAAAGAGGCATGGGAGAAAATTCTTGCTTTCTCTCCCGACATCATCATCAGTGATGTGATGATGCCTGAAATGGACGGGTACGAACTGTGCACAAAAGTGAAAAACGACCTGCGTACATCGCACATCCCCCTCATTCTGCTTACGGCACACACCACACAGGAACAGGAGCAGTACGGTTTGGAAACCGGTGCCGATGATTATATCACCAAGCCTTTTAATTTCGATATTCTAGTGCTTAGAATTAATAAAATGCTGGAGTTGAGATCCCACAGACAGAAAAAATTCAAAAACCAGGTGGAAATTCAACCTGCGGAGATTACCATTACACCGCTGGACGAGAAGTTAATTCAACAGGCCATAAAATTGGTGGAAGATTATATCGCCGATAGTGAATTTTCGGTGGAGAGGTTGAGCAAAGAGCTGGGTATAAGCAGGGTGCATCTTTATAAAAAGATGATGTCAATAACGGGAAAGAGTCCGATTGAGTTTATCCGCATTATCCGGCTTAAACGGGCTGCACAGTTGTTGCGGGAAAGCCAGTTGCAAATCTCCGAAATAGCCTATCAGGTAGGTTTTAATAATCCTAAAAATTTCAGCAAATACTTTAAAGAGGAGTTCAGCATGTTACCCTCCCAATACCAGCGTAATCCTTCAAAATACCCCGATCATCCTGCCGATCGGGATGTCGATGCAACACTGTAAACATTTAACATCGTTTACGGAAACAAAACAACCCCCTCAGTTAACAAAACCAACAGCAAGCGCAAACAGAGAGAAGATGTCTCCTCCCGGGTTATGATTAATTTTACAAAAAAATAATTATAATACATGGAGCGCTTTTTTTATATCACATTGGGAATCCTCTTTTTTTTCTCCTGCACCTCACCGGGACTTGAAAAGGTAGAAAATGGAATTATCGTTCGGTTGAAACAGGAAAACGGTTCGGGTGTACAAGCCATCCGCTTGCAGGTCGTCAACGAAAAGATCATCCACGTTTCGGCCACCAGCCAGCAAGATTTTGCCAATGAAAAGAGCCTGATTACCAAGCCGGAATTAACCTTCTCGAACAAGTCCAAAGTGGAGGAGAAGGAAGGACAGATCATCCTTTCCACCGATTCTTTGGATGTAACCATCCACAAAACAACCGGTGAAATAGCATTTCTAAATAAAAAAGGTGAAACGCTGCTACAGGAAAACAAGGGTGGCGGAAAAACACTGACACCCATTGAAGTAGAAGGAACAAAAGGTTACACGGTGCATCAACTGTTCGAATCACCCGACGACGAAGCTTTCTATGGTTTGGGGCAGCATCAGGCCGATGATTTCAATTATAAAGGAAAAAACGAATCGCTGTTCCAGTACAACACCAAAGTATCGGTGCCATTTGTCATTTCCAATAAAAATTATGGCATTGTATGGGATAATTATTCACTGACCAAATTTGGCGACGTACGCGATTATGCCGACCTCGATCAGTTCAGGCTTTACGGTAATGATGGAGCCGAGGGAGGGCTCACCGCTGTATACACGAAAAAGAACGATCCCTCGCAAACAATAGTACGCAAAGAGGGGAAACTCGATTATCAATTTTTTTCGTTGCTACACAATTTCCCCGAGAATTTTGATCTGAATCATGCAAACGTTGTCTGGAGCGGCGAAATTGAAGCTCCCGAAAGTGGATTATACCGCTTCTTCCTCCATTATGCCGGTTATACCCGGGTATATATCAACAATGAACCGGTGGTGGAAGAGCGTTGGCGCACTGCCTGGAATCCCAACAGTTATAAGTTCGATCATCACTTTCAAAAAGGTGAAAGGGTGCCCCTGCGCGTAGAATGGGAGCCCGACGGCGGGGTATCCTATATTGCATTGAAAGCATTAAGCCCCGTTTCGGATGAAGAACAGAATAAACTTTCACTTTGGAGCGAGATGGGCAATGGCATCGATTACTATTTTGTGGCGGGCAGCAGCATGGACGATGTAATCAGCGGATATCGGAGCCTTACGGGAAAATCGCAGATCATGCCCAAATGGGCCATGGGGTTCTGGCAAAGCCGCGAACGATACAAAACACAGGATGAAATAGTGGAAACCCTCGCTGAATTCAGAAAACGAGGTATACCCATCGATAACATCGTGCAGGACTGGAGTTACTGGCCGGAGCCGGAATGGGGCAGCCACAAGTTCGACAAGGAACGATTCCCCGATCCACAAGGGATGGTCGACAAAATACATGAGATGAATGCCCGGATCATGATCTCCGTCTGGCCCAAATTTTATGTCAATACCGATCATTACAAAGCGTTCGACAAAAACGGCTGGATGTATCAACAGGCAGTAAAAGACAGCATCCGTGACTGGATCGGACAGGGTTATATCGGCTCTTTTTATGATGCCTATGCCGAAGGTGCACGCAAGCTTTTCTGGAAGCAGCTCGAAGAGAACTTATATTCTCTGGGTGTGGATGCCTGGTGGATGGATGCTTCCGAACCCAATATTCAGGATAATACCGACATGGAGTACCGGAAGAAACTGTGCGGCCCCACAGCCCTTGGTCCCTCCACAAAATACTTCAATGCCTATTCGTTAGTCAACGCCGAAGCAATTTATGAGGGACAGCGAAATGTGAACCCCGATGACCGTGTATTCCTGCTCACACGCTCAGGCTTTACCGGTATCCAACGATATTCCACCGCAGTGTGGAGCGGTGATATCGGCACCCGCTGGGAAGATATGAAAGCACAGATCTCCGCCGGCCTCAACTTTGCATTATCCGGTATACCTTACTGGACAATGGATATCGGCGGTTTTTGTGTGGAAAAGAGATATGAACAGGCTCAACGCCACTTTCAGTCGACCGGCATAGAGAATGAGGATCTGAAAGAATGGCGCGAGCTAAACAGCCGCTGGGCACAGTTTGGAGCTTTTGTCCCGTTGTTCCGTTCTCACGGACAATTCCCCTACAGAGAAATCTTTCACATCGCTCCCGAGGGGCATCCCGCATATCAATCCATGCTCTTTTACAATAAACTCCGATACCGGTTGATGCCCTATATCTATTCAATGGCCGGAATGACCTATTTTAACGACTATACCATGATGCGCGCCCTGGTGATGGATTTCAGCAAAGACCGAAAAGTAAATGATATTGGCGACCAGTACATGTTTGGCAATTCGCTGATGGTCTGCCCTGTGTATACCTATCGGGCAACTGATAGGGAAGTTTATTTCCCCGCTACCACCGGCTGGTATGATTTCTATACCGGAGCGTTCATTGAGGGTGGACAAAAACAACGGGTCGATGCTCCCTATAGCCGCATACCGCTCTTCGTAAGAGAAGGGGCCATTATCCCTTTTGGCCCGGAGATTCAGTATTCAGATGAGAAAAAGCCCGAACAGATTACCTTGTATCTCTTTGCCGGTAAAAACGGCACTTTCACACTCTACGAAGATGAGGGAGTGAATTACAATTACGAAAAGGGAGCTTATGCTACCATCGGCTTCCGTTATGACGATGCATCCCGTACACTCGAAATTGGTGAGAGGCAAGGGGCGTTCGACGGCATGTTGCAGGAACGTACTTTCCATATCGTTTGTGTGGATAAAAACAAACCGCGGGGAGTAAGCCCCGATGCTAAGGGGATTGAAGTGACCTACAACGGTCAGGCACAAAAGATAGCTTTGGTGAAATGAGAAAAGAGAAGTGGAGTGGTATATCTGACAGCCCTGTCGGATGGATTGATGAAAGATATGATTGAAATAAAAGTGACCAAATAGAATCGGAGTGATTCGTTAAGCGGAATGCGTATAACGACTAATACATTGAATGTTAAACTATTAATTGTGTAGGTATGATAAACATGAATCTTAAACGAAGTATAAATAGTGGTTATTTATACTGTTTCTTAATCGGGATGTCGCTGATCCTATGGAGACCGATGACACTACATGCAGAACCTTTGCAGGCTACAACCGTGACCGGCAGCGTGGTCTCGGCAACCGACAATGAACCGCTGGTCGGTGTAACGGTTTTTATAAAAGGAACCACCAACGGTACGGTAACCGATATCGATGGACGGTATGCTATCCAGGTAAATCACGGACAGCAGCTTATTTTCTCCTATGTTGGATTTATATCGCAGGAGGTGACTGTACGCGAAAATGTAATCAATGTAAGCCTGGCGGAAGATGCCGAGGTGCTCGAAGAACTGGTGGTGATTGGTTATGGTGTGCAAGCCAAGAAATTATCTACCGGAGCAACCGTGCAGGTGAAAGGCGATGAGTTGGCCAAGATGAATACGGTCAGCCCCCTGCAAGCCCTGCAAGGGAAAACGCCCGGGGTTAATATTACCTCTACTTCCGGACAACCCGGCTCCGACATGAGGGTCGTGATTCGCGGTCTGGGTACCATTGGTAACCACAGCCCGCTCTACCTGATCGATGGAATAGGGGGAGACATATCCACGTTAAACCCCTCCGACATCGAGAGCATCGACGTGTTGAAAGATGCCGCTTCAGCGGCAATCTACGGGGCGCAGGCTGCCAATGGTGTGGTGCTGATCACCACCAAAAGTGGCCGCGAAGGAAGGGCCCAGGTTAATTTTGATGCTTATTACGGTGTGCAGAATGTGGCTCGTAAGGCAGATATGCTGAATGCAGCCCAGTATATGACCATCATGGACGAGCAGGCGCTGAACAGCGGTAATGCGGCTTACAACTGGAGTAGTTTCCAGTCGATCTACGACGCAAGCGGTCAGGTATATGATACCGACTGGGTGGAAACGATGTTTAAAGACAATGCCGCCACCGAGAGTTATACGCTGGGTGTTACCGGCGGGTCCACTGCTTCCACTTACGCCATTTCCCTGGGTTTTATGAATCAGGAAGGGGTTGTGGGGGGTGCCGATGTCTCTAATTACGAACGGTATAATTTTCGCATCAACTCAGAGCATAAACTGTTTAACGGCTTCCTGAAAGTGGGTGAACAGGTGAGCTTCATCTACCGGACAAATAATGGCATCAGCGTAGGCAATCAGTACAACAACACGTTGAGGGGTGCTTTTGGAATATCACCGTTGACCCCCGTCTATAGCGACAATAACCCGTATGATTCGCCATACAATGATACCAGCAACAGTGACTGGTACAATGGTGAAGGGAACCCCTACGGTCTTATGATGACCAACACCAACAACGAGAACAAAGCCGCAACATTTAACGGTAACATCTATGCTGAGATAGAACCGATGAAGGGGTTGAAATTTCGCACACTGTTCGGTACCGTATACAATACGAGTGAGTACCGTAGCTTCACACCGCTGTATCATTTCAGTATCTATAGCTACAACGATACCCGTACCAATGTATCACAAAATATGAATCACGGGCTTGGTATGACCTGGACAAATACCGCTACCTACGACTGGTCGGTGAACGATCATGCATTCAACGCGTTGCTTGGTATGGAAGCCTATCGCTACCAGGGTACTTATCTTGGAGCGGGCAACGGCATATTGAAAGAGGGCTTCGACACCTGGAAGTATGCCTATGTCAACAACGGAACCGCCTCTTCCAGTACCGATGGACTGAGCGCATCGGGAAGCCCGCATGATGATGCACGCAGCATCTCCTACTTCGGTCGTTTAGGATGGAACCTGAAGGAGACCTATATGGTCAATGCCACCCTGCGTGCCGACGGCTCCTCCCGCTTTGCCAAAGGCAACCGGTTCGGCTACTTCCCCTCTCTTTCTGCCGGATGGACACTCACTAATGAGGCTTTTATGGAGGATGCTCCGGCATGGATCAATTTCGTGAAGTTGCGTGCCAGCTGGGGGCAGGTGGGAAACCAGAATATTGCCAACTATCAGTATCTGGCTCCGATGAAAAACAGCAATACACACTATTTGTTTGGTAATGGTGGTTATAGCGATGCGGATGCTGCCCAGCAGCTGGCTACGAACTGGGGTGCCTATCCCAACCGCCTGGCCAACGAGAAGGTAACCTGGGAGACCTCTGAACAGTCAAACATCGGTCTGGATGCCTATCTGTTCCGTACCCGTCTGGGGGTGAATATCGATTTCTATCAGAAAGACACCAAAGACTGGCTGGTGCAGGCGCCTATTCTGGCAACCGTGGGTGCAGGTGCTCCTTTTATCAACGGAGGAAGTGTGAAGAACAGCGGTGTGGAAGTGGCATTGAACTGGAACGACCAGCTGAATAGCGACTTCAGTTATAACATCGGAATAAACGGTGCCTACAATACCAATGAAGTAGGTGAGATCCCTACCGAAGATGGGATCATCCACGGACAAACCAACCAGTTGTATGACAATACACCCGAGTTTTATCGTGCGGAGAATGGCATGCCCATCGGGTACTTCTGGGGATACAAGTCAGATGGTCTTTTTCAGAATGAACAGGAGATCACCAACTGGATCGCAGCCGGTAATGGTGTGCTACAGAATGATGTGAAACCCGGAGATGTGAGATACATAGACGTGAATCAGGATGGTGTGATCGACGATAACGACAAGGTGAATCTGGGTAATGGCATGCCCGACTTTACATACGGTTTCAACCTCGGGCTCGGATACAAAGGTTTCGACTTTTCTGTTCAGGCGAGTGGCGCTGCCGGACAGCAGATCGTGCAGTCGTACAGGAACTACACCAACAAGTATGCCAACTATACCACCACCATCCTTGGCCGCTGGACCGGTGAAGGTACCAGCAACAGGATACCCCGTGTGACTGAACAGAACATCAACTGGCAGTTCTCCGATCTTTTCATTCAGGATGGCGATTATCTGCGCATCACCAACATCACGCTGGGTTACGACTTCTCCCGCTTTGTGAAACCAAAGTTCATCAGTCAGGCGCGCATCTATGCACAGGTACAAAATGCCTTTACCTTTACCAGGTATGAAGGGATGGACCCGGAAATCGGTTACGGTACCGATGGTTGGGTGTCGGGAATTGATGTGGGATACTATCCTCGTCCCCGAACGGTTCTTTTCGGTGTCAATCTTACATTCTAACTCACAAATGCACAAATTATGAACAAGATAAAATCAAATATAATAGCAGTAGTGCTTCTTACACTGATGATGGGGATGATCTCCTGCTCTGAAAGCTTTCTGGATGTCGAGTCCAAGACGGAGTCCACTACCGGTACTTCCTATAAGAACGAAAAAGATGTCTGGCGTGCGCTGATCGGTTGTTACGACGGATGGCGTCAAACCTCTTCCGCCATGCAGATAGGCTTCTATCAGGGTGCCGAAATCATGAGCTACGAGTGTTTCGGGGGGACCGGCAATGCCGACGGACGTGGATTTCAGGCCATCGACCGTTTCGACCTCTCTCAATCGCCGGCCGACCTGAATATGTATGAGAACGACTGGAGAAACTATTACGCTGCAGTGTATCGCTGCAATGAATTGATCTCCCGTGAAGAAGAGATCAGCTGGAACGAAACAAACAGCCTGAAGGAGACCTATATGGGTGAGTGTCGTGCCATCCGCGCCCTGCTCTATTTCGATATGGTACGTCTCTGGGGTAACATCCCGCTATTCGATGAGCCGGTGAATGAAAACAGGCCCCAGGCCGATCCTGCAGAGGTATTCGCATTGATCTTTGAAGATCTGAAATATGCCATGGAAAACATCCCCGCCGATGCTTACCCTAAAGCAAACGCGGCAGCCAACGATGGTCATATCACCCGCTATGCCGCGGCTGCACTGTTTGCTCGCGCCTATCTTTATTATACGGGTTATTATGGCAGCGAACCGGCGGGTGCTACCAAAGCGGAAGCCCTGGCTGCACTTGAGGAGATCATCTCTTCGAACGAATACAGCCTTGTGAGCGAATTCAAAAACCTGTGGCCCGCCTCCTCGGCCGGTGTAGCTGAAATAGGAGATATGGAAACATTGCTGGGTACCTATGCAGGTGATGGCAACAGTGAAACCATCCTGGCCCTGAAGTTTACCAGTTCGCAGGACTACAATGGCAATAACGACGGCAACCGCTGGCAGGTAATGGTCGGCATGCGCAACCTGAATGCTGCTCCCTATGGAAAAGGATGGGGAGGTCTGACAGTGAATCCCACATTCGTCAGTGAATTCAAAAACGGAGATACACGGCGCAGCGCTTCCATCATCGACATGACCGGTGAGGGTGTAACAGGACTGGACGACTTCGAAGCCAGCTACAAGGATCAACGGGAATATACCGGCTATGCGGTAAAGAAATATGCCCCGCTCTGCTTTGCCGACGGTACCTCCGCATCGAAAGAGGATGGTTCCGGCGATTTCCAGACATCCAACCACCAGGATTATGTGATCATCCGCTATGCAGATGTACTGCTGATGGCGGCTGAACTGGGGAGCCCCGGTGCACAGGGCTATTTCGACGCTGTGCGGAAACGTGCATATACCTCCAATGGTGTCCTCTCTTCCAGTTACACGGTACTACCGGTAACAAAAGAGCATATCATGCAGGAGCGCCGTTTCGAGTTTGCGTTCGAGAGCATCAACTATTGGGATTTGCTCCGTCAGGGAGTAGACTACGCGGCAGGCAAGCTCGCCGCTGAGATCCCTGTGTTTAGTGCGGGATCTCCCGATAGGGTCATCATCAGAGCCGACCGGCTGCGTGCCACAAAAGGGCTCAGTCAGATTCCTTATAATCAGATCACGCTGGCAAACGGTACCCTCGTACAAAACCCGGGGTGGTAATGGTCAGTTATTAACCAAAAAAAAATAATCGTATGAGACTGAAATCATCTATATACCTGTTTGTAGCAAGCATACTCATGCTTTTCTCCGCTTGCACACCCGAACAATATGATTTGGACGAAAAGGATGTAACACCCGACGACCTGGTAGAAGGCTTGGCATATACCATCACCCACGATCCCATTAATCCCAATATCGTATATTTGGAAAGTAAGATGGGTAATAGCTATACCGCACTTTGGGAACATCCCCAGGGACGTAGCCAGGAAAAGAAAGTGACATTGCAGATTCCTTTCGATGGAACCTATACGGTGAGATTTGGTGTACAGACCCGGGGGGGAGTAGTGTACGGTGAACCCGCCACATTCATCATCCATGATTTTTATGCCGGTTTTGTGACCAATGAGCTCTGGACTTTATTGACCGGTGGTGTGGGTGCCTCCAAAACGTGGATCCCCGACAATGGCAAATATGGTCTGGCTCCCGGAGAACTCTCTTACGCCGATCCGGGCGGAACCGTGGAATGGAACAACTGGTCCCCCAACTGGGAGCCGGCTGCCGGATTTACGATGGCAGCAGGCGATAATCCCATCTGGGAAAGCAGCATGACCTTCGACCTGATCAATGGTGCCAATGTAGCAATCGACGATCGTTCCTCCGGTGGTGTAGGCCAAAAGAAGGGTTCTTTTATGCTGAATACCGATGCACATACCATCACTTTTACCGATGCAGACCTGCTTCACACTGCCGGATGGAGCCATATGACAAGCAACTGGAAAAAGGATCTGAAGATCCTCACGTTGACGGAAAACCAGTTGAGAATCGGTATCCTGCGTCAAAAAGATACCTCCGGCGAGGACCCCTGGTGGATCATCTGGAACTATGTGAGTAAGGAATATGCCGACAATTACGAAGCACCGGCACAAGAGATTTTCCCGACATTACCCGACGACTGGAGAGATTATGTGGAACCCAAGACCAACCTGGTGACTACCTATAAGCTTTCCGACGACAAGCCTTTCGACTGGTGTAATCTCGATGGATCACAAAAGGGAATTGCAAACATCGCTGCCCGGAGCGGTGTGGAAGAAGTAACACTGGTACTCAATAGCGGTACGGGTGATTACACCCTTACAGACCTTTCCGGCGTGGAACACAAAGGAAAATACAGCCTGAACAATGAGGGCATTTATACCTTTAGCGAAGCACTTCCCGAGATAGAACTCTCAGCAGATGGCAGAGCGATCTTCAAGAGCAATCCCGACCGGACACTGCGTATCATGTCGTATGAGACCAGTGATTTTACCGGCGGACTCACCGACCTTTGGCTGGCGAGCAAGGAACTCGATGACCAGGGTAATCTCTACCAGTATATGGGATATCATTTTGTAGCGCAAACAGCCGGTGCGGTGAAGTCCTACAAGGCAACCATGCACTTCTTTGATACCGGTTGGACCTTCACCGTATCGGAGCCACTCTTTATTGCCGGTGATGGTGATTACACCTTTGTCATCCCGGGAGCAAGCAGTGCTCCCTATGGCCTGTATCTCGATATCCAGAAAATATTGAAAGAGAATCCCAATATGGATGTTGCCATCAAGGATATCAAGGTTGATGGAGCCTCCATTTCATTTGATGACACGGTAATAGACCGTGGTATTGGCGATGATGATACCACCGCCCGGCGTTATATTCTTAATCCCTGGGGTGCTACTGCAGGCGATGCACCCAAGTATGTGTTCAGTTCAACCATCGCGGTGACGGTTACAGTCAAGATGGATAACGGTACTCCTTTCATTGTGGAATAAGTGACAGCATTGCTGTGTAAATGATAAAAAAATAATTGTATGAATTTAAAATATATATCAGCCATTCTCCTACTGGCAGCCGCTCTATTCGCTACATCGTGTGATGTGGAAGAGGATTATCCCATCAGAACCGGAGAGATTATTTCCGAGATCACCACAGGAGCTGCCAGTGTGACCGCGATTGCCGCGGAAGTGACAGGTACCGTGAAAGACCTTACACTGGTTTCGTCCGGTTCCTACGAAGTGGGTGCCTACTACGGGACCGCCGCCGACCCTACCACTGCAGGCAGCAAGAAAAGCGGCAGTGTGGATGAAAATGGAAATGTGGTCACCGCGATTACCGGACTTACTACCGGCACAACCTATTATTATGCGACCTATGTAACCCTGCAGGATAAAGTAACCAAATTCGGCGATGTCAAATCGTTTGTGGCAACCGCAGCGAAAGTTACGACAAAAGAGGCAGCTGAGATCACAAGCAGCAAGGCGACCTTCACGGCCGATATTACCGGCACCGAAGGCCTCGCTCCATTTGAAACAGGTGTAAAAATTTCTCTCTCTGCCGACGATGTCACCTCCGGCATCACCCGCGAACTGGGTGAAGTAAACGGTTTGTTACCGGGAACCACCTATCATTATGCGGCATTTGCCAGGATTGGCGACGGCTATGTGTATGGTGAAACCAAAACGGTGACAACGCTCACACAACAGGTGGAGTATGTGGATCTGGGGCTGAGCATGATGTGGGCCCAAACCAACATCGGGGCAGACAGTGAGTCGGAGGCTGGTACGCTGTTTGGTTATGGTGACCAGACTGCCATGATGACCTCTGCCAAGCTGGAAGATTACACTGCTTCCGATATAGCAGGAACCGTGGATGATCTCATTTATAACCTGGACCTGGATGGAGATTCCCCCATGAAGAGCCAGATGCCCACCCATGCCCAGATAACGGAGCTGGTGAAAAAGACCACCCAGCAATGGACCACTGTCGACGGCGTGGAAGGCGTGCGTTTCACGGCACAGAACGGAAATAGTATTTTCCTCCCTGTAACCGGTTATCGTAACGGTGAAACAACGGTCACCGATGGTGCAGGTTATTATTGGAGCGGCAATATAAGCTCTGTGCATAGCGACTATGCCAATACATTGACATTTAACGGTTCATCTGCGAAGGCCGGTTTCTCCAAACGCAGTCTGGGCCTTGCACTTCGCTCAGTGCGTGCCTATGCGGAGGTGAATCCCGAATCGGGCAAGCTGGCCTTTGGCGATATTGAAGGCAATGGTCGGTTACGGATCGAGATTTATAACGAATTTGGTGCTACAGCAAGCAATCCGCCCATCGATCCTTCATCCATCAAGTTTGCCAAGAACATGGTTGTTTCATTTAGCCTCACCGGTATTACCGGTAATCTGAAGAACAACGCAGCAGGCTCCTATGTGGCAGGTCTCGAGTACTCCGACCCAAGCTGGGGGGTGAACTATTGGTCCAACCTCTCCATGGGTAAATATGAAGCCATGGTTACCGGTGACGGCACCTATACCGTTTGGATGGAAGTCTCCTCTCAGGCCAATGGTGCCATCGTGTTCTGTGTGGATATCGCCGGTCTGGGAGCTGACATCGCCGATTGGTCGAAAGTAGGCGTGGAAGTAAATGCCATCAAACTCGATGCTGATGTGGAACAAGCCGTGAATCAATCCATTGTAAGCTTTGGAAACAAAGATGGAAATGGCGTGGATGGTCGCATTGAGATTTACAATGAGTACAGCAGCTCCGGTGCTGCAGCTCCTGGCGCCTATAACAGCAGCATGAAGTTCAATGGCATGATGCTGGTCGACTTTACCCTCCAGGGTATCGAGGGAAATCTGAAAGACGGCGCATCCGGAAATTATCGGACCGAGCTGAGCTATGCTGATCAAAGCTGGGATCCCAGTTACTGGGGCGGAGCCAGCTATGGTGGTGCCACCGTTACCGGTGATGGTACCTACCAGGTTTACACTTATCTGAAAGGTAACAGCGAAGGTGCTGTTGTTTGGACCATTGAGTTGTACAACCTCTGGGTGCAGCTGGCAGATCCATCCAAAGTAAATGTAACCATCAACAAGGTGATTACCCCTGGAAAGTATTGACTTTATAAACAGTGACAATTCAGTAGAATCGTATGAAAAAACTCTTTGGAAAAATGAATGCTTCTTTGCTGCTCGTACTTTTTATTTACATGACAGCCTGCTCCGGTGAAGATGAGCCGGTCACACCGGAAATCATACCGGCCCGGTCGGAAATGATTTTTTCAAAAACAGGTGGAAGCGAGATACTGTCTGTCAAATCAAATGTTACACTGGAAGTGAGAAGCAATGAGGAAAGCTGGTGCCGGGTGGCGCCAGCTCCCTCTTCTTCCGATGCCGTATATCGCTATACGGTGACGGCAGATGCCAATTCCACGACCAGTGATCGTTCTACTACACTGACCTTGAAGGGGGGCAGCGTCACCCAGGCGGTGAATGTCATTCAAACCGCGGCCGATGGGCTACTTGTCACACCCATTGCTTTCAATGATATAACCGGTCAGGGCGCTCAGATTGAAATCAAAATGACGACAAATGGAATGGTCACCGTTACGTGCAACGATGACTGGATCACCGAAGTAACCGCCCGTGCCGCAATGACAGAACAGACCAGAACCTTCAGTGTGGCGGCCAACTATGGCGGTGCTCGCACAGGAACAATCACTTTCACATTGGGGAACCTGAAGGAAACTGTCACTGTTACCCAGCTCGCAGGTAACATCCCCAACGTGGGAATGGAGAGTGACGCCATGACATTGGCGGCCAAAATGTACGCGGGCTGGAATATTGGAAACACCCTCGAAGCCATCGGTGGTGAAACAGCCTGGGGCAATCCCAAAATCACCGCTGACTATATTGTAAAAATCAAGCAGCTTGGTTTTAATGCGATACGCATACCCTGTGCATGGGATCAGTACATTGAAAATGCGGAAACCTATAAAATCAGGGAGAGCTGGTTGGATCGCGTCAATGAGGTGGTAGGTTATTGCGTGGCAAACAACATGTATGCCATCGTCAACATCCATTGGGATGGCGGTTGGCTGGAAAATAACTGTACACCCGACAAGCAGGAGGAGAACAACCGGAAGCAGCATGCTTTGTGGACGCAGATTGCCAACAGGCTGAATCATTACGACGAGCATCTGCTCTTTGCCGGCACCAACGAACCCAACGTGGACACAGCCCAGAAAATGACAGTGCTGAAAAGCTACCTGCAGACATTCATCGATGCGGTGCGTGCCACAGGTGGAAACAATGCTGTACGCAATCTGATTGTGCAAGGACCCAATACCGATATTGATATGACCCACAACCTGTTTGGCAACATGCCGACCGATGTGGTATCCAACCGGTTGATGGCGGAGGTGCATTACTACAATCCCTGGACATTCTGCGGCATGGACAAGGATGAAAGCTGGGGCAGGATGGCCTACTTTTGGGGCGCTTTCGCAGTAAGCGGGTCGGATCGTAATTCGACTTTTGGTGACGAGGCAGAGATGAAATCCTTGTTCGGCAAGATGAAGACGAAGTTCGTAGACAAAGGCATCCCGGTGATCCTGGGTGAGTATGGTGCCATCACCATTCGCACTGGCCTGGGAGCAAATCAGGAGGCACACGACAAGTCGCGCAACCTCTACGACGAAACAGTAACCCGCGAAGCCAAAGACCACGGATTGGTCCCATTCTATTGGGAAACGGGCAGGGTGGTCAACCGCAGTACGGGTGAAATTAAGGACAATTATGCCATGGATGGCATCCTGAAAGGAGCGGAAGCAGGGAAATATCCCTTTTAAAACAGGGTAGAAAATGCTTCAACAAAAATAAATTTTTATGCATATGATGAGATTCCATATGGTTCAAACAGCTATTTGCATGGCAGCCATTTTATGCATGGCTACCACCTTACAGGCTCAGAGTGGCTATAAAAATCCGATCATCAGGGGATTTAATCCCGACCCGAGTGTTTGCCGGGTGAACGACGACTTTTATCTGGTGACTTCTTCTTTCGAGTATTTTCCCGGGTTGCCCATCTATCATAGCAAGGATCTGGTCAACTGGCAGCAAATAGGACACTGTCTTACCCGTGATTCCCAGCTTCCGTTGCAGAAAGCACCTGCCTCAGCCGGTTTGTATGCACCATCGTTGCGTTATCATGACGGGTTGTTCTATGTGATCTGCACCAATGTATCGGGAGGTGGAAATTTCTATTGTACTGCCGTGGATCCGGCTGGCCCGTGGAGCGATCCCATATGGGTAGATATCAACAGCATCGACCCCGATATCTTTTGGGATGATGATGGCAGAACCTATTTTGTGACACAGGGAAATGAAGGCATCCGGGTTACCGAAATCGATATAAGAACCGGAAAAACAGTGGCTCCCGAGCGTCTTGTCTGGGGAGGTATCGGCGGACGCTTTCCGGAGGCTCCACACATTTACAAGAAAGATGGCTATTATTATCTGATGTTGGGAGAAGGAGGTACCGAATACATGCACAGTGTCACCATCGGCAGGAGCAGGAATCTGTATGGTCCCTATGAATCCTGTCCGCTCAATCCGATCCTGACCCATGCCAACCGGCGGGGACAGGCCAACCGGATCCAGGGTGTAGGGCACGGCGACATGGTGCAGGCGCAGGATGGTTCCTGGTGGATGGTATTTTTAGGCTTTCGGGTCACACATCAATGGGTATATTACCATGTGCTGGGGCGGGAGACCTTTCTGGCACCGGTCGACTGGCCGGCAGGAGGATGGCCCCAGGTGAATGGCAATGGTACCGTCTCGCTGGAGATGAATGTACCCACACTGCCTCTTCAGCCATTTGAAAAAACTCCTGCAAAAGCCGATTTCAACGAAGAAAAACTACATTTCGATTGGCAATATCTACGCAATCCCATCCGGGAGCTTTATTCCCTGACAGAAAAGAAAGGATATTTGCGGATCACTGCTTCTCCCCACACACTGAACGATGCCGATGCAGTATCCATGGTTTGCCGGAGACAGACAGAACACGATTTTACGGCTGAAACCGAACTGGAGTTCAACTCTTCGAAAGAGAACGAAGAAGCCGGCATGACATTGATCCAAAACAACACCCATCATTACGACCTGCTATTCAGGAAATCAGGAGACAAGCGGGTTGTGCAGTTGCGTGTCCGCGTGGGATCACTCTCGTATATCGCTGCCGAAGGAGAGGTGAAGGGAAACAGGGTATTGCTCAAAATTGAAGGCTCCCCCGACCAATATACATTCTCCTACGCCGATCTGCAGAAAAAGAAACCGGTTGAGTTGGGTAAACAGGATACGCGCTATCTGAGCACTGAGGTTGCCGGTGGATTCACCGGCGTCATGATCGGGTTGTATGCTTCGTCCAATGGTAAACCCGGTAGTGCCAAAGCTTATTTCGACTGGTTCGATTATCAGGTGAAAGAATAATATAGCTTCGACCGGAAAGGTACTGGCGGCATAAATTAATTATTTAATTTAATCTGTTCTTATCTTAGAGGCATGATTAAAAAATATCACTCATGGATATTGCAAAGCGTTTTAGCAAAAACCCTTTATTGCGTCCTTCAGATTTAAAGCCAGCAATGGAAGGGATGGAGATAACCGGCTTGTTCAATCCCGGAGTATTCCGGATAGATGGTAAGACCTGGCTTGTGTTGCGCGTGGCAGAGCGTCCTAAGCAGATAGAAGGAAAAATTAGCTTTCCCGTATATAACAACGAAGGAAAAATTGAAATTGTTGTCTTCGATAAGGATGATCCTCACTTAGAAGTCTCGGATCCGCGTGTGATAGCCTACAATGGACAAAACTATCTCACTACGTTATCGTATTTACGCTTTGTATGTAGTGAGGATGATGTATATTTCAGGGATGACCCCGATTATCCGCCTGTTTTTGGTGAGGGTGGGCAGGAGTCGTTCGGTATTGAAGATTGCCGAGTGGCGACGATGGAAGATGGTTTCTATCTTACTTATACAATGGTATCGCCCGTGGCAGTAGGGGTTGGGCTGATTGTCACCCGTGACTTTAAAACTTTCGAAAGGAAAGGAATGATATTTCCGCCACACAACAAAGACTGCGTTTTGTTTGAAGAAAAAATTAACGGAAAATATTACGCCCTGCATCGTCCCAGCAGCCTGGAGTTAGGAGGTAATTACATCTGGCTGGCTGAATCGCCCGACAGGGTACATTGGGGAAATCACAAGTGTATTGCCGTCACACGTAAAAGCAGCTGGGATTCGGCGAGGATTGGAGCAGGAGGGCCACCCGTGAAGACATCGGAAGGATGGCTTGAATTATACCATGGCGCGGATGCAGCCCATCGGTATTGTTTAGGTGCCTTGCTTCTGGATCTGAACGACCCTTCGAAAGTCCTGGCAAGGAGCATTGACCCGATTATGGAGCCAGTGGCCCCCTATGAAAAAACCGGTTTTTTTGGAAACGTTGTCTTCACAAGCGGTCATTATGTAGAGAATGATACATTGAAAATATTCTATGGAGCCGGTGATGAGGTTGTTGGAGGAGCGGAACTTTCAATAAGGGAGATACTGAACTCATTAAGAGGGTTGGATCACAATTGTGATCCAACCCTCTCCTCTTAGTTTGAAAACATGGCAGTGATGTTTTTTTATTCGCTTACTTTCGGCATCATCACGATTGTTTTTGCGTTGCCCTGATTCATCAGGCTCGCTGCAAAATCTCTGATCTCACCGGGAGTGACTGCGTTCACTGTCTCAATGTAGTTGGTATAGGTATCCTCCCCGTAGAAATAGCGGGTATCAAGCACATTCAGCCAGTAGCTGTTTTCTTTCAGGTTTTCGTTGTAGCTCTTGTTCATATACTCTTTCACCTTCGTGAAATCTGCTTCACGTGGGCCATTGGCTGCAATATCTTTCAATACGGTATGAATGATTTCGTTGAGGTGTGACATCTTTTCGGGATCGGTATCGAACATGATCTGCAGGATGGTCTGCCCTTCCGGGTAGCGTGAAATACTTCCGGCGGAAGAGACACCATAGGTGCCACCCTCTTCCTCACGCACTTTTTCGGTGTAAACAATGTCCAGGATCTGATCGAACATGCTCATCAGAATCTGATTCTTCATGTTGCGTTCCACTGTGCCGGAGTATGTATTGAACACGGAAGCCTTGGGATTTTGCATTTCACGCTGGAAAATATTTTCCAGCTTGCCTACTTTGAAATCCATCGGAACCCGGATGAATTCACCTTTTACGGCCTCGCCGGGCAGCGATGCAAGGTATTGTTCCACCACGGGACGTACTTTTGCTTCATCGATATTGCCGACAAAGGTAAATGTAAAACTACCGGGATTGCGGAATTGCTGCTTGTACATCTCCATGATCCGATCGTAATCGAGTTGCTTTAAGTCGGCCAGTTTGATCCTTGCCGTCAGCGGATTATTACCATACAGGGCCGCTGTAATTGAATCACTGAAGGCGACCATCGGTTCGGCTTCCTGGTTTTTAAGCTGCGTCTCCATGCGCTGCAGATAGGATTGAAATGCATCGGTATCCTTGCGGGGGGCAGTGAAATAGAGATAAACCAGCTGCAACATGGTCTCAAAATCCTTGATTGAAGAGGAGCCGTTGAAGCTTTGCGTGGTGAGGCCGATACCCGGACTGGCCGATGCTGTTTTTCCGGCAAGGACCTTGGGTAGGTCGGTAGCACTGAAATTGCCTACACCGCCCACTCTCATTACCGAATTCATCAGTTTGCTGTTGATGGGATCCTGCACAGCATATTGCGAATATCCGCCCACACTTGTGGCCGTCATCCTGATCTCGTCATCCTTGAAATCGGTATTCTTCAGAATCACTTTTATGCCGTTCTGCAGCGTCCAGACCGTTGCATTGAGAGCCATATCTTTTTCTTCTTTTGTAATCTTGCCCGGCGCAGGCGGTGTGGCCACGAGCGGCTCGTTGATCACCTGTTCCGCATAGGGTTCAATGGTTTCAGCTTTTACTGCAGCCAGTACGGCCAATAATTCTTCTTCGGCAGGATAAACAAGTCCTTCTTTCCGGGGACCGGTTACGGAGATTACGATGTTCTCGTCGCCAATAAGTTGTTTGATGGTTTGGTTGATGGCTTCCACCGGTATATTGGGCGTTACGGCCTGCATGAACTGATATTCAAATTCAATGCCCGGGAATGGTTCTCCATCTGTGAATGCACGTACATATTCCTGTGAATAAGAGGAATTCCTTTGTTTATCGCGGTTGTTGTATGCATCCTCATAGCTTTTCATGATATTCGTACGTGCAATTTCATATTCGGAGGCCGAGAAGCCATACTGTTTCACCCGTTCCGTCTCACGAACCATGGCAGCCAGAGCCTCCTTGATCTTATCTTCCGCACTTCCCGCAACAACCGTCCATGCATCTTTTGTCTTGGCTACGAAGTAATCACTGTCATAGGCATACGCAGAGGTAAAGGGTGCATTGGGTTTTTGTATGATTTCGGCGAAACGCTGGTTCATCATGGAAGCGGCTGCACTCAGTATATACTGCGTCAAGTAACCGGCCTGTGTATTTTTCATTTCGTCCGGTAACGGGTCATGCTTGTAAAACATCATGATGCTGGTATTCCGTGCTTCTACGTCGGTAGCCAGCGCAACAATGGGTTCCTTGTTGTCGGGAACAGGAAAATATTCGCGTTGAGCCCTGTCTGCACTAAGCGGGATGGGAGAGAACGAGTCTTTAATTTTTTGCTCCATCTCATCCACGTTCACGTCACCTACAACAATGATGGCCTGCAGGTCGGGACGGTACCATTTGTGGTAATAGGCCCGGATCTCTTCCGGTTTAAAGTTGTTGATCACATCAATATTCCCGATGGGCATCCGTTTGGCATACTTGCTTTCCGGGTACATCTTGGGTAGCAACTGATCCCAGAGGCGTTGTTGTGCCCCGCCGCGGGTACGCCATTCTTCACGGATCACACCCCGTTCATTTTCAAGCTCGTCATTTTCCAGTGCGATGGCATTAGACCAGTCATGCAGTACCAGCAGGGCAGAATCCATCAGGTTCTGGTTGGTTGTGGGAATGTTGGTCATAAAATAGACCGTTTCATCGAACGATGTGTAGGCATTTATGTTTGTGCCGAACTTAATACCGTTGTCCTGTAGATAGTTGAGCATGTTCTTGCCGGGAAAGTTCTTCGTGCCGTTAAAAGCCATGTGCTCCAGGAAGTGTGCCAGACCGGCCTGATTGTCCTCTTCCTGCATTGATCCAACCTTCTGGGCGATATAGAAATCGGCCCTGTTCTCGGGTAATCCGTTGTGACGGATGTAATAGGTCAATCCGTTCTCCAGTTTGCCGGTCCTTACATTCGGATCAACCGGCAGGGGCGGATTTTGTTGTGCCATGGTAACAAAACTTGTTATCAGAAGCAGTAGGGTGAAAATTTTTCTCATAACATTTTTTTTAATAATAGATTCATATTGAGAGTGTATACGCACACATGAAATTGTTAAGATGAAAAAACACTTTTGACGGGTAATCTAAATGCGATCCAGTACGATCCTGATCAATTCCTCCGTGGAACCCTGGTAGTTGGCATTCGATTCCAAAGCAACACGGTTGGCGATGATGGCACACACCGTCATGGCTTTGTGACCCATCATCTTTCCCAATCCGGCGATGGCAGAACTTTCCATCTCGTAGTTTGTGATAGCGTAGTCTCCAAACCGGAAAGCTTCAATTTTCGCATTCAGATCGGGATCGGCCAGCGGCATTCGTACATACCTGCCCTGAGGGCCATAAAACCCAATGGCAGAGATGGTGACGCCACGAATCATATCATAGCCGATGCGGTCGACCAGCTCTTCGTCGGCACTCACCACATAGGGTGAACAGTGAAAAGGAGACCAGTTTACCTGTTTCTGAAAGGCTTCTTCGAATGCTTCTTCCCGGACACTGCCGGAGTTGGCATAATAGTGGATCAATCCGTCAAAACCAATCGATTTTTCCGACACCACATAGGAACCCACCGGGCAGTGGGGCTGCATACCCCCCGAGGTACCCACCCGCACCATGGTCAATTGCCTGAACTGGTCCTTCACCATGCGTGTCTTGAAATCAACGTTTGCCAATGCATCCAGCTCGGTCAGCACAATGTCGATATTATCGGTGCCGATGCCATGAGAGAGGGCGGTAATGCGTTTTCCTTTGTAGATGCCGGTGACCGTATGAAACTCACGGCTTTGCACGTCGCACACTATCTCATCGAAGAATGATGCTGTCATCGTCACCCTATCGGGATCACCCATCATCACAATCTTGTCGGAGAGTTGTTCGGGTTTGATATGGAGATGAAAAGCACTGCCATCGGAATTGATAATCAGTTCCGACTCGGGTATAATTCTCATAATCAGTTCAATTTGTGAAAAGTGGTTTCGAAATTATTTTTTATTTCCGCCGCCATCCTGTGGTTTGGCAATGGAGTCGCGCATATCGGTATCGGCTTTGATGTTTTCCATCCTGTAGTAATCCATGATACCCAGGTTGCCGTTACGGAATGCTTCAGCCATGGCAATAGGGACCTCTGCTTCTGCTTCTATCACCTTGGCGCGTGCTTCCTGAGCCTTGGCTTTCATCTCCTGCTCCAGGGCGATGGCCATGGCACGACGTTCTTCGGCACGTGCCTGGGCAATGTTCTTGTCGGCCTGTGCCTGATCCATTTGCAATACGGCGCCAATATTTTTGCCTATATCAATGTCGGCAATGTCAATGGAGAGTATCTCAAAGGCTGTGCCGGCATCCAGCCCTTTCTTCAGGACGAGCTTGGAGATGGAATCAGGATTCTCGAGTACCGATTTATGGGATACTGCCGAACCGATGGAGGAGACGATACCTTCACCCACACGGGCCAGGATGGTCTCTTCACCGGCACCACCCACCAGCTGCTTGATGTTGGTGCGTACCGTCACACGGGCTTTGGCGATCAGCTGAATGCCGTCAATGGCGACTGCAGAAACAGGTGGTGTGTCAATCACTTTTGGATTGACAGACATACGCACTGCTTCGAGTACGTCACGACCGGCCAGGTCAATGGCCGTAGCCATTTGAAATGTAAGATCAATATTGGCTTTTGATGCTGATACCAGCGCATGAACCACTTTCTCCACGTGACCACCAGCCAGATAGTGTGCTTCCAGATTGTCACGGGAAACCTCCTTCAAACCGGCCTTATGGGCTTCAATCATGGCATAGACAATGGTATGTGGCGGCACACGGCGCAAACGCATCAGGAACAGTTGCACCAGGGAAATGCGTACTCCGGCGGATAATGCGTTTATCCACAGGAAAAAAGGAACATAATGAAAGAAAATCAATAAGAAAATGATAATCACCGCAACGGTAATAATCAGAGGAAAAGATAAATCCATAATAATCTGTTTTTGGAGTTGATTTGAGTACTAATTATTTCTGTTATCTACATTTATTTTTCTTCTAACCAGGACATTGTATGTCTCAACTTTCACAATTTCAATTTCAGTATCCTCGTCAATGAATTCACCGTCCACCGATTTTCCTTCCGCTACAATGTCATTTACCAGCACCTTTCCAATGGGATTTAAACGGGAAATAGCGGTACCAATATCTCCTGCGGCCATTTTTGACAGATAGGTATTGTCTACGGTGCTTTCAATGTTGGTCTCGAGAGAAATCTTTCGCAACGACTTCGATCGCAGCAACCAGACAAAGCTGCCTCCAAGAACTACGCCCGATGCGATTAAGGAAATATTCCCTGCGGTACTACCCAGGAAAAGATAGGCATAAGCGATGCCGCCGATCAGAAATATGGCTCCGGCAATACCCGCTATGCTGATACCCGGGAGTAAAAAGATTTCAATGAGCATAAATAACACGCCCATTGCAAGAAGTGCAATTACAATGATCAGGTCGAGTGTCATATCCGGTCAGTTTAATGAATAATGGGCACGTGATTCTTCGTTCCTTGCCTCTCGCTTCAACCTTTCAATATCACGGAAAAGGGTGGATATCTCTTTTTCCATGCTGATGATGGAGGAACGGAGCGTTTCGCTGTTATTCCCGTTTGCATATTGTCCTCTTTTCTCAGATAAGTCATCGCGGAGCTTTTGCCATTGTTTTTCCAGACCCAATGCCTGTGAAAAGATTGAACGGGCATTGTTATTTCTGAAATCAGAAAGGGTGTGGTAGGTGACATCGTCGTTGATCACAAAATCAAAGTCACCCGCTGCCTCCTGCAAAAAGATTGTCTTTTGTCTCGCTTTCTCCCGGAGTGGATCATAATCGATACCCTCTTTCCATGTGTCGGCAATGGAGGAGATTCTCGCTCTATTGCTCATGAGGATAAGATTATCATCCTCAAGCAATGTCACCACCGTATTGGGAATAAATGTATAAACGCATACGGAATCTACATGCTGAAAACGGTCCGATGCGAACCAGCCAATACCTTTCTCCTCATCAATCACCATCAGATAGTCGTTGAAAGGTGAATTAAATGGCATATTCAATTGATTCGGTGTGAGGTAACTGTCGGTAGAGAGATTATAGCGGGTTACGTAGAGATCGTATCCTCCCAATGAAGCATGACCCGTAGAGGCAAAGTAGAGGGTCAGTCCGTCACTTAAGACATAGGGAAAAGCCTGGTCGTGAGAGTCGTTTATCGTCTCCGGCAGTTTTCGCTCATTGCCGAACCGGTCAATCAGTTTGTCCATGGTGAAAAGGTCCTGTCCCGAGCCGGTGCTCTCTCTCGAGTAATACATTTTATCCCCAAGTTCGTTGATATGAAGGATTTCATTACCAGCCGGTGTTCCTGTAAAAAATTCATTTATGGGTTGCAGCGTGCCGGAAGAGCGGCTCAGGTAGTAAGCCTGGAGGAAATCCCTTTTCGGGAGCACCAGGCTGTCGATGATCACCACCTCTTCGGTACGAAGGACTCTCTTCAGCAGTTGGGCCGTCTCTTCCCTGAAAAGGTCGAGTTTAGCCAATGCTTCCTTGTTGCGCCGCTGCGCTTTCTGGTATTTTTCATATGCTTTTTCAGCATCATCAAAGCGATAGAGTTTGCTGAAGAGCTCTCCCAGGTAGAGTGTTGCTTCCGGAATTTTCTTTTCCTCGGCAAAGGTGAGATACTGTTCTGCTTCAACAATTCTTCCAGTTTTGAGCAGGCTTACACCAAGCCACTGATTCAATGCGGGATTGGTTGAATCGTCGATATAAGCCTTCCGGAAAAGTGGTAGCGCATCGGCGTATCTACCCTCCAGATACCAGTTTTTGGCATCGTCAAGTGTTTGCCCCTGAAGGGCAAAGAGCGTGGTGCTGAGCAGTAGCGTGAAAATGATTTGTTTATTATTCATCACTCATCTATTCTGATTTCAAAGATAAGAAAAATAAAGAGATGCAACTGTAATATCACCTTAATTTCCTTCTGCATTGAAAGTAACAGGAGGATGCAGTTCCGGGATTGGAGGAGGGTTAGTTGCCACCTTCCGGTTGAGGATGGAGAAATTCCAGCGATAGATCTTACCCAGGATCAGTAGTGCCACCACGGCAAAGATTCCCGTCCAGATCAATTCCCCGGCAGGATCAATTTGTTCGACCCGGAAGAGGGCGTCGGTTTGTAAGGCAGACGCGCTGTGCGTGGTGAACAGTGCGATAAAGGCGTTGTTTATGTAATGTATTCCGATGGCCAGCTCAATGCCATCGTCAAGAATCGATACCGCTCCAAGAATGGCGCCCATCAGAATGTAACCGGGTATCGCAATCCAAAAACCAAACTCTTTCACCTCCGGGTTAAATGCATGCATCAGACCGAATGCCAGTGAGATGATGATCAGCGTTAACCAGCGGCTGTGTGTGGCAGCAGCCACGCCCTGGGAGAGATAGCCCCTGAAGAAGAGCTCTTCAAAAGTGGTTTGAAAAGGCATTATCAGCAAGGTGATTACCAGTAACCAGAAAAAACGTTCAGGATGAAATTGTAGCTGGTAGTTCTCCGGTGAGATAACCAACCCCCATACCAGTGAGATAGCCATCAATGTTCCCCATATTAGCATACCCATACCGATCCGTCCTTTACGAAGATGGTTTCTTCCGTTGATGGTTTCCATCAGGGTACGTTTATGAAAAAGCTTGACGAGCCAGTGAAAGGCCAGCAGCATGGGAACGAAAGAGAGCAACAGGAGGAAGTAAACGGTATTGTGTGAGATGCCAAATCGACTGAGGTCGGTGATACTCCCGGCTGTCATGTCGGGTAGGCCATGCCGGATGGTTTGCACGATCATTGTGATAATCAGAGGGATCGATCCAATGCTGGATGCCCCCAGGAATAGGATCAGGGTCATCACCAGGTATTTCCAGAAGCTGTTCTGTTTGTCCAGTGCACGTTCGAGGTGTTTCATGAGTGTTGTGTTGTAATCGGTTCTTATAATAAAAATTATTCAATATCATTGATCCATGTCAGGATATCTCCTGGTTGGCAGTTTAGTACTTTGCAGATTGCTTCCAGCGTGCTGAATCAGATAGCCTTGGCCTTGCCGGTCTTCAAAATGGAAAGGTTCGCCGGGGTAATACCCACCCGCTCGGAGAGCTCGTTCAGAGAGATTTTATTCTTTGCCATTTCCACATCCAGGTTCACGATGATTGCCATAATATTCCCTTTCCCGTTAAATGGTTAAGTCCTGCTCCGATAATTCAAGCAGATATATGATCAAAAGCAGAATACCCAGTATTTTCAAATTTAAAATAATATTCTTATATAACAATAAATATTTATCGAAAAACGATAAATAATATCTTTATAACAATATTTTCTCGTTTTACTTTTTTGAAAAGTTCTTCAGAAGGGTCTCTCCAATATTTTCATACTTTTTGTATCTTTGCATTCTCTAAAAATATTTCCCTCATAATTCAATCCTATGCACGAAAAAATTATCATTCTCGATTTTGGTTCGCAAACCACACAGCTTATCGGCAGGCGAGTGAGAGATTTGAGCACTTACTGCGAAATTGTGCCTTACAATAAATTCCCTTTCGGTGATGAATCGGTGAAAGGAGTGATTCTTTCCGGAAGCCCCTTTTCTGTGAATGATGATCATGCATTCAGGGCTGATTTAAGCGATATACGAGGTAAATATCCCGTCCTGGGTATTTGTTATGGTGCCCAGTTGATGGCAAGCACTTCCGGCGGTGAGGTGGATAAAGCCGATTCGCGTGAATATGGTCGTGCCCATCTGAGTGTGAAGGAGAGCGGCGATCCCCTCCTGGGCGACCTGCCCACCAACAGTCAGGTATGGATGTCGCATGGCGATACAATTGTAAAAGTACCCGACCATTTCAGCGTGATCGCCTCCACCGAGGATGTGGCACTGGCAGCATACAAGATCGACGGTGAAGAAACATGGGGAGTGCAATTTCATCCCGAGGTGTTTCATACCGAACAGGGTACAAAAATATTGGATAATTTTCTGACCATCAGTGGTGTGAAGAAGGACTGGACGCCGGCATCTTTTATTACTACTACCGTAGAGGAGCTGAAGGAGCAGTTGGGTAACGATAAGGTGATCCTGGCATTGTCGGGTGGCGTTGATTCTTCTGTAACGGCAGTATTGCTCAACAGAGCCATCGGTAAAAATCTCACCTGCATATTTGTGGATCACGGATTGTTGCGAAAGAATGAATTCGAAACAGTGCTCGACAATTATGCTCATTTGGGATTGAATGTGATCGGTGTGGATGCAAAGCAACATTTCTATGGAGAGTTGGATGGAGTAACCGACCCGGAGCAAAAGCGCAAGATCATCGGAAAAGGATTTATCGATATATTTGAACGCGAGGCATACAAGTTAAAAGATATCAAGTGGCTGGCGCAGGGGACCATCTACCCCGATATCATCGAGTCTCTCTCCATTACGGGTGTAACCATCAAAAGCCATCACAATGTGGGGGGATTGCCCGAGAAAATGGACCTGAAACTGTGTGAACCGCTGAAATTGCTGTTCAAGGACGAAGTGAGAAAAATAGGACTGGAACTGGGTATGCAGGAGCATCTCATTCACCGTCATCCTTTTCCCGGCCCCGGTCTTGGTATCCGCATCCTGGGCGGCATCACCCCCGAGAAGGTGCGCATCGCACAGGAAGCGGACGATATATTTATCTCGAATCTGCGCACTGCAGGTCTTTATGACAAGGTATGGCAGGCGGGAGCGATCCTGTTGCCGGTACAATCGGTGGGTGTGATGGGAGATGAGCGTACCTACGAGAACACCATTGCGCTGAGAGCGGTAACCTCTACCGACGCCATGACGGCCGATTGGGCCCATTTGCCTTACGAATTTCTGGCAAAGGTATCAAACGAGATCATCAACAAAGTGAAAGGAGTCAATCGCGTGGTGTACGATATATCATCGAAACCACCCGCTACGATTGAGTGGGAGTAGCTACCGGCTGCTTCAGCTCGGGATAGGCGATGCGCGAATGATACATTGTCTTCAGCTTGTCCACAAACACATCCTTCACCGACTGGATATCCCGGAATGTGAGGGGTGTCAGCTTGAAGTAACCCTCATTCAGCTGTGCATCAATAATTTTGTCCACCAGGTTGCGCAAAGCAACATCGTTATACTCGGGGAGGCTCCGTGACGAGGCTTCCACGGCATCGGCCATCATCATGATGGCCGTTTCTTTTGAGAATGGATTCGGCCCCGGATAACGGAAGTCGGCCTCATTGGCTTCCTTGTCTGGATTTGCATTTTTCCAGGAGATATAAAAATATTTGGGAACACTGGTTCCGTGATGTGTTTCAATGAAATCGATGATCTGCTTTGGGACATTATGCTTCTGCGCAATCTTCACGCCATCTTTCACGTGGCTGATGATGATGCGTGCACTTTCTTCGAAAGGAAGACCTGCATGCGGATTCATACCGGGTGTTTGATTTTCCGTGAAAAATGCCGGATCCACCATCTTCCCCACATCATGATAGAGTGCTCCTGTTCTGATCAACGAAGCATTGGCCCCGATCTTTGTGGCCGCCGCCATCCCCAGGTTGGACACCTGGAGCGAGTGCTGAAAGGTGCCAGGCGCTTTTTCGGAGAGCTCCTTCAGCAACGGCTTGTTGATATTGGAAAGCTCTATCAGCGTTACACCGGAAATAAATCCGAATGATTTTTCCACCAGATAGACCAGTGAATAGGAAAACATGATAAAAATAAAGTTGATCACGAAATAGACCAGCATCAGCCAGTCGCCTTCTTTCAGGCTCCCTTCCTGATACATGATCAGACCGAGGTAGATCAGGATATAGCTGAGCAGGATAAAGAAAGAACTTCGTATCAATTGGGAACGTTCCGACAATTCTTTCAGCATAAAAATTGAGACCATCGATACCGCTACCTGAATTACCACGAACTCAAAGGGGAAGGGTACCATGAGCGAACTCAGCATGATGGTGATCAGACTGGCGAACAGGGCCGTTCGGGAGTCGATGAAGGTGCGGATAAGAATGGTGAGGATGGCGTAGGGGATGATGTATACGCTGAAAAGATCAAATCGGACCGTGATGGCTGTAAGCAGTAAAAAAATGACGATCAGCAACAGCATGAACAGCACATGTTTCCGGTTCCGGTACTCCAGTGGCCTGAAAAGCAGGAGATATAAGTAAAATGAAGAAAACATGATGGTTATCAGCAAGAACTGACCGAAGATAATCCATATATTTCTGGAAGAGCCTCCGCTTCTTTCTTCTGTAACACGTTTCAGGGAAGAGAGAATATTGTAGGTGTTCGCATCCACGATTTCACCCTGGTCAATGATTCGTTGTCCCTGTTGCACCATTCCCCGGCTGATGTCGACCTGTTGAACAAATTCATCCTGTGCCTTTTCTGAAGTTTGGGCATCGTAAATCACATTTTCACGAATATATTCGTTGATATCGGCAGACCGTACAATGGAGGCGTCTACATTGCGGGGGACATCATTCAACACTTTTTCATAGGCGGAGCGAATGGTGAAGAAGCTCTCTATCGTTCGTGATTCGGCGACATTTCCTTTTTTTATCCGCAATGAACCGGTGGCTGAGTCCACGATCCGGTCATAGTCAGCTGAACGCATGATGCCGTTGGTGTAAAGCTCCTGCAATTTTTCGCGGATATATAGTTTGGTTTCGGCTGGTATCCCGGAGAGCTTATCTTTCAGATTGACGTCGGCGTCAAAGTCGGCGAGTGCATTTTTCTGCACCTCTTCTTCAAACTCAAAGTAGGGTTCATAGTATTCCAGGATGCTGTCCTGTTCTGCTTTCAGCTGTTCTGCGGGTTTGTAAACGGGGAAATCAAAGGGGGCGGTAAGCAGACCATATTGCCAGGGTCTGCCTTCGTTGAAGGCGTATTTAAAGCTTCCCTGACGCGGAAAAATATAGGTGACGAGGAGTATCGCTGCAATAAAAACCATCGGCACAAAAACCTTTGTTCTGATTCTTATCTTTTTCTTTTTGGTGGACGATGCACTCATACCTCTATATGTTGAAGTTACGTAATCATTATAGAACAAATAAACAACGCGAAATGTTGTCAGTTTTTCATTTAAGGCCGATACGGGAACCTTTCATAGCGAAAGATACTGCATTATTTTGTTTGTTGCTCCCGCATTGCCGAAAATATACGCCTTCGCTTTTTCCCCTGCTTTTTCTCTTGCCGGGGAATCCTGCATGAAAAGATTCATCTGTTGGTTGAATGCTTCCCCGCCATCGATGGAAAAACCGCCGCCGTGTCTGATCAATCCGTGGGCCTCACGGAACTTGGCATAGTTGGGTCCGAAGATGACCGGAATGCCATAGACGGCTGCCTCCGCCAGGTTATGGATGCCAACGCCGAAACCGCCGCCAATATAGCCAACATCTCCATAACGGTATATGGAAGAGAGTAGTCCGAAGCAATCGATTATCAGGCAGTCCTGTTGCATGACATTATCTTCCGTGGCTTTTGAATAGCGCATGCAGGGACGTTGCAACTTCTGTTCGATCTCCGCAAGATGTGACTCATGGATCTCATGTGGTGCCACAATCAGTTTCATTGCCGGGTGCCGGTTGAAATAATCAATGAAGATATCTTCATCGGGAGCCCATGAGCTGCCGGCAATAAAAACCAGGTCGTTTATGTCGGTAAATTTTTCAATCAATGGCAACTCTCTGGCTTCTTCCTGAATTCCGATAACCCGGTCGATGCGGGTGTCACCCGCAATACTCACCTGATGAAGGTGATGATCTTTCAGTAACTGTGCCGAAGCTTCATCCTGCACAAAGAAATGGGTGTAATATCGAAGCATCTTTCCATATCGGAGCCCGTTTTTTTTGAAGAAAATCTGGTTGGGACGGAAAACGGCCGAGACCAGGTAGAAGGGTATCTGCCTGAGATAGCTCTCGTGAACATAGTTATACCAGAATTCATACTTGATGAAGATCGCAATCTTCGGATTTGCCAGATCAAGAAACCGCTTCACATTCCTTTTCGTGTCGAAAGGCAGGTAACAGACAATATCGGCCAAGGGATAATCTTTACGAACTTCGTATCCAGAGGGCGAGAAAAAGGTGAGCAGAATCTTGTATTCGGGATGATCTCTCCTGACTGCCTCCATGAGCGGTCTTGCCTGTTCGAACTCTCCCAGTGAAGCCGCGTGGAACCAGACATACTGTCCGGAATGATCGATCTTTTCCTGTAAAAGAGAAAATGTTTGCCGATGGCCACGCATCATCAGACGCAGCTTTTTGTGAAAAGGGGCCACAAGGCGCAGTAGGGACGCCGTTAGTGTGATGACTGCATTATACATTTCCGTCTGGCTGAGGGATGGTGTCAATGGCCCGTTGTAACCGCTTCAGGGTTTCCTCCTTACCGATTACTTCGGAGATGTCGAACATGTGTGCACCCTTTCCTTCGCCCACGACGGCCAACCGGAATGCATTCATGATATTCCCTGTGTGCAGCTCCTGTTGCTGAATCCAGTTCATTACAATCTTTTCCTGGTTTGCTGCGGAGAAATCCTCCATCTTCCCAATAAGGGACATCAGTTGTCGCATCTGATCCGGTGTCTCCCGTTTCCAGCGCTTGCGGATGGTCTTCTCATCATAGCTTTCGGGGGCTACGAAGAAATAGGCCGACTGATCCCACAATTCCTTCACAAAATGTACGCGTTCCTTAACCAGTGATACCACCCTGGTTACCTTTTCTGGCGATGCCACAATGCCTTTTTCTGCCAGCAACGGCATAAAACATGCTGCCAGCTTTTCATTGGACATGAGCATGACATACTGGTGATTATACCATTTTGCCTTTTCCACGTCAAATTTGGCGCCGCTCTTGCTGCATCGTTCAAAAGAAAAAGCCCTGATAAGCTCTTCCAGCGAGAATATCTCCTGATCCGTCCCCGGATTCCAACCCAGAAAAGCAAGGAAGTTGATTACTGCCTCGGGAAGATAGCCGCTTTCGCGATAGCCCGAGGAGAGATCGCCCGAAGCGGGGTCTCTCCATTCCAGCGGAAAGACGGGAAATCCCAGCCGGTCGCCATCACGTTTGCTCAGCTTGCCATTGCCTTCCGGCTTGAGCAGTAACGGCAGGTGTGCAAACCGGGGCATGGTTTCTTCCCATCCCAGGCTCTTATAAAGCCATACATGCAATGGAGCCGAGGGAAGCCATTCTTCTCCACGAATCACATGGGTGATCTCCATCAGATGATCATCTACCACGTTGGCCAGATGGTAGGTGGGCAGTTCATCGGCAGATTTGTAGATCACCTTGTCGTCGAGTACCGATGAGTTGATGACTACGTCGCCGCGGATCATGTCACTGACGGTAATGTCGTGATTGGGCTCTATTTTTATACGAACCACATATTGGATACCTCCGTCGATGAGCGACTGCGTCTCTTCCGCTGTCAGGGTAAGTGAGTTACGCATTTTCTCTCTCGTAGTAGCATCGTATTGGAAGTTTGGAATTTCGGTGCGGCGTGCTTCCAGCTCTTCCGGTGTATCAAAAGCAATATAGGCAGCTTCCTTTTTCAGCAGTTCCGTCACATATTGCTGGTATATCTCTTTGCGTTCCGATTGTCGGTAAGGACCGTATTTGCCTCCTTTTGCGGGACTTTCATCAAATGGGAGTCCCAGCCAGTCAAAAGTTTCCTGAATATAATCTTCCGCACCCGGTACAAACCGTGTGGAATCGGTATCCTCAATTCGGAGAATAAAATCTCCTCCTGTCTGTTTGGCATACAGGTAATTATAGAGCGCTGTGCGCACTCCTCCGATATGCAGCGGACCGGTGGGGCTGGGAGCAAAACGGACTCTTGTTTTTTGATGCATCTGGTTTGAAATAATTATCGGCCTTCGCGCCGCACAGCCCAACCCATGCAGGTATGCTGCCAGAAGGACGAAGACTCATGTTATAAACTGCAAAAGTACATGAAAAACCGTGTATTTACAAACCGACGAAATGAAAACTATTTTCGCCTTAGGAGGTAGGCCTGCGTCAAATCAGGAAAAGTGGGCTTTCATTTCCCATATTGAAGAGCAGGTCGATGATGCTGAGATTTGGAATGAAGCCGTTTTTATCGGAGAAGACCTGATAATAACGGGGGGGTACCCATGTCGGTTTTTTTTTGGGATGTATGTCCTCCCGCAGGTCGTATTTGTCAGGGGTAGTTTCCACATACTCCGACGTATAGACAACAGACGTATTGATGCCGACTAACCGGCATATCAGCTGCCGCAGCCCTTCGTTCAAGTCGTGCAAATGAGTGAATTTATTCCGGTAAAAAGGACGAAAATCATCCTCATAGTACTGAAAGAAAGGTGTGGAGTTGTAAGCCGATACAATGGCATTCCAATGCAGATGTTGCCAGTTGCCGTGGTCGGCAATGCGTACATCCTTCATTGTACCTTTCAGGGGGGAAGGCTTTTCAATCGGGATGCTCAGGGCAAGCATCCCGTTCGCACCTGCTATGTGGCACCGGTTGCGGTACGACTGTTTCTGGTAGTTGTCGTGTATTTCCATGAGGGCATTTTCTGCCCTGAAAAGCGCAGCATAATATTCTACGGGTGCCAAGTAAAGAGACGGGATAAGTATCATCACATCTTCAAATCAACGAATCATCATCGTGCTCACGCCGGTATCTTCGCACTGCGGAACAATCTTTTCCATCGTATCTTCCCGTTGAACCAGCCTTTGTCTTTTTCCAATGAAAGCCAGATCAGGATGGGTCTGCCCACGATATGATCTTCCGGCACAAAGCCCCATACGCGTGAGTCGGCAGAGTTATGACGGTTATCGCCCATCATGAAATAATAGTCGAATTTGAATGTATAGGATCTGGCCTCCGTGCCGTTTATATAAACTTTTCCGTCACGATAGACAAAATCATTGCCTTCGTAGTTTTTGATACAACGTTCATAGGCGGCCACCTTGTACTCCACCTCGGAATCAAATGTGATGGTTTCCCCTTTTCTGGGTATCCATAGTGGCCCGAAAGTGTCCCGTGTCCACCCGGTTTCATAGTTTAGGGGATAGTAATAACTCATCCCCGGCTGTTCCTTCTCTTTGATCACATCCCATACGAAAGGTTTTGCTTTCATCGTGGTCACCATCTCATCAGTCATGGGTATGCTGAAGTAAATCCTGCCATTGTTTCCATTGCGCTGCTGCAGCCCGAAGAGTGCCAGACTCAGGCTGTCAACACCGGTCAGATCCTGCGTACGGGAAACAACCTGACCGTAGCCATCCTGTGTATAATGATCGGCTTTGTTGATGCCCAGCTCTTCAAAGAGATCTGCAGAGATCTGAGTCCCGTCGGTGTGAATCATGTAGTTGTGCTGAGAAAGACGGGGGTTGGGCAGCAGGGTGCCATCAATAAATACACTATCGTTCTTCAGTTCAATGGTTTCGCCGGGAAGACCGATGCACCTTTTCACATAGTTCTCGCGCCGGTCTACCGGACGATAGACAATCTCGCCGTAGGTGCGCTTGTCGGCGCGCACACCTGCACTGCCGTTGGAATTAAGTTTGGAGAGCGAATAAAAATCGATTCCCTGTTGATTCATCGCAACCGTGTCACCAGTGGGGAAATTGAACACCACGATGTCATTCCTTTCCACCTGGCCGAACCCTTTCAACCGGTTGTATTTCCACTGAGGCTTTTCGATATAGGACTTGCCGCCTACAACCGGCATGGTGTGCTGTGCCAGGGGAAATGAGAGCGGTGTAATGGGTGCCCGCGGCCCGTAGCTGAGCTTGCTCACGGCCAGAAAATCACCCACAAGCAGCGATTTCTCAAGCGACGAGGTGGGTATCTGGTAATTCTGAAAGAAGAAGGTGTTGATAAAATAGACGGCGATCAGTGCAAAGACAATTGCATCCACCCATTCCATGGTTTTGCGAAATGCATCGTTTTTCGACTTTTTCCAAAACCCCCAGGGTATGAATTTGGTGATGTAGATGTCAAGAAAAAGGAAGATGAAGAGCAAGAGCCAGGGTGAACCCGCCCAGAGAGCAAACAGGACAGTTGCTGCTACCCATACGACAAACCATGTCCATTGGTGTCTCGCGGCGTTTGAAAATCTTTGTTTCAATTGCATGATGTATTTCTTCTATATTTTTTACAATAAGCTGAGCATGTCGTTCATGCCCAGAAAACCCTGCTTCCCTTTTGTAAACTCTGCTGCCAGTACGGCTCCCAGAGCTAATCCCCTTCTGTTTTTAGCATCGTGGGTGATGCGGAGGCGATCGTCGGCCGACTCGTAGATCACAGTATGGATACCGGGCACCTCTCCTTCCCGAAAAGCTTCGATGGGCAGTTCCACCTCGTTGCCGGTCTTATCCAAAACCCATTTTTCTTTTCTGTCGATCCGTGCCAGTATCCCTTCGGCCAACGTGATGGCTGTGCCACTGGGAGCATCCAGCTTGTGGATGTGGTGTGTTTCCTCAATACTTACATCGTATGCCGGAAATTGATTCATGATTTTGGCCAGATAGTTGCTCAACGCAAAGAAGATGTTAACGCCCAGGCTGAAGTTCGATGCATAAAAGAACGTTCTTCCATCCTTTTCGCAAGCTTCCCTGATCTCAGGCAGATGCTCCAGCCAGCCCGTGGTGCCCGACACAACCGCTACCCCGGCAGCAAAAGAGCGTCGGTAGTTTTGCAGGGCACTGTCGGGCGACGTAAACTCAATCGCCACGTCGGCACTGCTGAATGCCGGGGAATCAAACTTTTTCTCTTCGTGGATGTCGATGGTACACACCACCTCATGTCCTCTATCCAGGGCGATCTTCTCAATCTCATGCCCCATTTTACCGTAACCGATCAGTGCAATCTTCATGTTGGTCTTATTATTGTGAAACGGGCATGCAATCTGGATACATGCCTGAAAATGATCTGCGCAGTTTTTTTAAAAAGCTTCATTTGAAAGCAAAAGTACAAAAATTGGTTGATTTACGCTACAAATGCAGTAAAATCACGATGATTGCCCTGTTTCGGCAGTCTGTCACTTAGAGCCATCCCTCCTTCCGGTACCAGGCCACCGTTTTCATAACACCTTCTTCCAGCCGGTACGCGGGCACAAAGTCAATGTCAGATTGCAACGGGCTGATGTCACAGGTCCAGTTGCGCTGTTTCATGATCCGGTACTTGTCTGTATTGAAGGTGGTTGCCTTCCCCAGGAGGGCTGCCGCTTTTTCACTGACCAAAGCTGCCGTTTTGACGAGAAAAAGAGGGATTTTCAGCCGGACCACATGTTTTTTGTGCAGCGCCCGCTGTACGATGGCGTTGAATTCCCGGTCGGTATAACAATCGCCGTCGGCCACATAATACTCTTTTTGGTGAATGCCTTTTTCGATGAGTGCGAAGATCACATGGACCAGATCTTCGCTGTAGATAAACGATAAAAGCTGTTTCCGATGTCCTGCACCGACGTCCAGTCCGCTTTTGACCGCTTTCATCAGAATCAGATAGTCTTTGTCGCGTGGACCGTAAACGCCCGTAGGTCGCAGGATCAGCCAGGGAAAACCGGAGATGCCCTTCAAATAATTTTCAGCCCTCAGTTTACTTCTTCCATAATCCGTATTGGGATTGGGGATATGATCCGCACAGATGGGCGTATATCCCATTTCGTCGCCAACGCCCACAGCGCTGAGCGAACTCATCAGCACAAACGAGTCGGGGACAGAGTCGGTCTCAATCAATGCTTCAGCCAGGTTGCGCGTATAGAGATAATTAACCCGATCGAAATCCGATTTACGAACTGCCTTTGTCAATCCAGCAATGTGTATAACATGATCGAAACATCCCTGTTCATCCCTGAATTCACGGAGCTGAACCTTTAGCATTTCCTTGTCACCATAATGCAAGTCGATGAACCGGATTCGTTCATCCTGAAGGTAGCGGCGACTGCTGGTAGTACGTATGCCAGCCCAGGTTTCGTATCCCAGTTCCAGCGCTTTATCCACTACGGCGCTGCCTATAAAACCGCTAGCTCCGGTAATCAGTATCCTTTTTGTCTGCATGCTCTTTCTGTTCAATGTCAGGACAAAAATAAGGATAACTTCAGAAAGTATCGTTTTTTTTTATTACTTTGCGATAACTAAAACGTCATTTTTTTGTTTTAGATAGAAACACACAGAATATGAGCAACAAAGTGAATGCGACTCCTGCCATACCGAAACTCAAGAAGAAAGACCTTTCGGCTTCCATCATCCATTTTCTCACCGAAAATAACGACAAACAGTTTAACTATAAACAGATCGGTGCGGCATTGAATGTCCGTGGCGAAGAGGGGCGACGTCTGCTGATTAAAGTCCTAGACAAGCTTCGCGATGATGACCTGCTGCTGGAGACATCGCGGGGACGTTACCGCATCAATAACAGGGGACTGATGCTGGAGGGCCGCTTTGAAAGAAGAAGCAACGGCAAAAACTTCTTTGTCCCCGATGACGACGGAAACATCATATACATTCCCGAGCGAAACAGCAAACATGCCATGAACGGTGATCGGGTGCGTGTTCAGTTGCTGGCCAAACGCAAACGTGCCGACACCGAAGGTACGGTGGTCGAGATCCTGGAACATACCCAAAGCCGTTTCGTGGGCGTGCTGGAGGTGCAGAAGCATTTCGCCTTTCTGGTGATGGACAACAAATACCTGTCGAACGATATTTTTATTCCAAAGGAAGATCTCCTGGGTGCCGGCAACGGCGATAAAGTGGTTGTGGAGATTGTGGAGTGGCCTGAGAAAGCAAACAATCCGGTCGGAAAGGTGATCGACATCCTGGGTAAGCCGGGGCAGAACGATACCGAGATGCATGCCATCCTGGCGCAATATGACCTGCCTTATAAATACCCGGAGAAGGTTGAAAAGTTTGCGGAGCAGATTTCTGATAAGATTGAGCAGACGGAGATTGAAAAACGGGAGGACTTCCGCAATGTGTTTACCATCACCATCGACCCGAAAGATGCGAAGGACTTCGACGATGCCCTCTCTATCCGAACAATTTCTCCCTCCTTGTGGGAGGTGGGAGTACATATAGCCGATGTAACACACTATGTGAAGCCCGGAGATCTGGTGGACAAGGAGGCGGAAAACAGAGCCACCTCCATTTATCTGGTCGACAGAACCATTCCCATGCTGCCAGAACGGTTGAGTAACGGGTTGTGTTCTTTGCGACCCCTGGAAGAGAAACTATGTTTTTCAGTGATCTTTCAGCTGAACGACAAGGCGGAGATTAAAAAGTCGCGAATAGTGCGTACGGTGATCAAATCCGATAGCCGTCTCACCTACGAGGATGCCCAGACCGTCATTGAAACCGAGAAGGGGGATTTTTCCAACGAGATACTTCAATTGAACCACCTGGCAAAACAGCTGCGGGAGAGACGATTTACCAATGGCGCAATCAATTTTGAGCGATATGAAGTGAAATTCAACCTCGATGAAAAAGGAAAGCCGCTTGGGGTTTATTTCAAGGAATCGAAAGAAGCCAACCACCTGATTGAGGAGTTTATGCTGCTGGCCAACAAGGCGGTTGCCGAAGCCATCGGAAAAGTTCCCAAGGGCAAGAAGGCCCGTACATTTGTCTATCGCATCCACGATGTACCCGATCCGGAGAAGCTGGATGCGCTGAATACATTTATTCTTCGTTTCGGCCATAAGATCAAACAGGATGGTACCAAGACAGAGGTGGCCAAGAGTATTAACTCACTGTTGGATAAAGTTCAGGGTCGTCCCGAGGAGAACCTGGTCGAAACCATTGCCATCCGCACCATGTCGAAGGCGGTCTATTCCACCAAGAATGTGGGGCATTACGGGTTGGCGTTCGAATATTATACCCATTTCACTTCGCCCATCCGGCGATATCCCGATATGCTGGTTCACCGGCTGCTGGAACGTTATCTCGATGGTGGCAGAAGCGTGGAGCAGGGCCCATTGGAGAGCGAATGCAAACACTGTTCGGAAATGGAGCAGGTGGCTGCCAATGCCGAGCGTGACTCCATCAAATACAAACAGGTAGAGTTTATGTCCGACAAGATCGGCAAGGTATACGACGGCGTGATCTCCGGTGTTACCGAGTGGGGTATTTACGTGGAGATCAACGAAAACAAATGTGAGGGTATGATCCCCATCCGGGAGCTTGACGATGATTTCTATGAGCTGGATGAGAAAAACTATCGGTTGGTGGGAAGGCGCAAAAAGCGGGAATATCGTCTGGGACAACCTGTATCCATTCAGGTGGCGCGTACCAACCTGGACAGGAAACAACTCGATTTTATCTTTGCATAATTCGGGTCTCCCTGCGGGTTTGCAATATGTCGCTACGTTTTCCGCACAACCGGAGTGCAACGCCCAGATATGCGTTGCCAACTGAGACCCTGCCCGAAAAGAATGCCTTGCCTGCCTTCTTCAATGCGGCCAGCAAACTGTAGGCTACTGCCCTCGGAAGGGAATAGAAAGGATTTACGGCCTCGGTTAAAAAATACACATACTCGCTGTAAAACAGCTGTGTACGACTTATAGGACGTGCTTCCCGGTCGTGATAGCCAAAAGCCGCTTTCACCACTCCCAGCCCGTAACCTCTTTTTTGTACCCGCATCACCCAATTGCGATCCTCACCGTAATGGGCAAAGATGGGAGCAAATAAGCCTGTTTCCCTGATCACACCGGCGGGTATCAGCCACATGGCGGCATTGATAAATGGGAAGGAAGTAACCTCATTCGTAAGTTGCATCACCTGCTCCCTGTTTTTTATTCCGGTATATTCCGAAAAACCGAAATCCGTTGCATCGCCATTCCCATTCAGATGTATCGGCGACAAAATTCCGTATGTTCTGTACTTGCGTGATGCAACTACCAGGTTACTCAATGTCTCCGGTTCAATCCAGGCATCCTGATTGAGCAGGAACACAAACTCAAATCCTCTTTTCACAGCCAGCCCCATGCCGATATTATTGGCTCTTCCGAATCCCAGGTTATCCCTGTTTTCAATCAGCTCCACCCAGGGATACTCCTTCCGGATGATCCGACAGGTCTCATCCTGCGAGGCATTGTCGATGACCATAACGGTTGCCGGCAGGAGTGATGCTTTCACGGAAGGCAGACAGCGATGAATCCAGGGCATAAAGTTGTAGGAGACAATGATGACACAAACGGCAGGCTGGGGACGGGCAGTTTCATTCATGCTGGTTGGTTGCTTTGATCATGCATTTGCGAAAAAAGGGCGGAGTCATATCATCCAGGTCATTCTGATAAATCATGACACCCGGCGTGGGGCGATGGCTGAAACCCATCTCCTCAAAATAGCGACTGAAGATGTTGTAATCCTCCTGATGATGATAGGTACACAACGCAATCTTCACCGGCTTTGATGCGAGCAGATCGTTCATTCCTTTCAATACCGAGGACTCGGCACCCTCCACATCAATCTTGTAAAAATCGGGTTTTTCGGTTACTGACAGAAAATAGTGATCAAGGCTTACATGCTCCCCGTCGTTCCGGTCAGAAACAAAGGAGGGAATGATGACAACTTTTTCTTTCCAGGGGGCAAATGTGGCCTCCAATGCTTCCACCCACTCCCGATCCTGCTCAAAAAGATAGGTTCGTTGTACCTTTTCAATATTCAAAAGCGAAAAATATCCTTCAGCACACCCCACATCCGCCAATATTTCGTCCTTGTTAATCTGAAAGGAGAGGTCGGTATAACAGTGTGGCGATTCACTGTCCTGTTCCACACGCAAGGCATTGTATAACAGTTTAACAGTCAGGCTGTTTATCGATCGTTTGAAAAAAAGCTTTTTTCCCTCTGTCAAAACATAGGGTAAGCCGTTTGATGCGTCAATGAATACATCCACCTCCCCTGCATCATATTTCTCCTGAAAGGTTCCATAGAATGTGGTCAGTGGATGTCCCGAGAGATAATTCACAGCTTCTCTGATTTCGCGATCATGCGGCGGATGTTGTTGATAATGGTGCAGGATCATCCCCCTTGTCCTTCGCTGCTTTCTTTGGTGAAAGTAGCTTCTCCACCTGGAACGTGCTTTGTAGTGGAACTTAGCGATTATTTTTTTCATACGATTTCTTTTTTGCGGATAACCATTGCCCGATCTCCCGGGTCATCTCCAGTTTAAGCAGTGAACACAACAGCAGGTAAATCAGACTCACCCCAATCATGTTGACCAGCAGGAACAGCCGGTTGTCGATGATTCCCAGCGTAAGGAAATATCCTATTGTCGCACTCAGGAATGCCAGAAGTGCATACGGGAAGGCATCTTTAATAAATTCGGCCGGCGAATAGAGAATCAGCTTACGGGATAAAATGAGGGAGATAACCAGGGTGATCCATGTATAGATAACCCAGCTTGCCGCCAGGCCCATAATGCCATAGCGGAAAAGGAAGGCGATGAGCAAGAGCAAAATGATCCGTCTGACGATTTCCACACCCAGAAAATAGTTTGCCTTTTCCCGCGCAATAAACAACTCGTTTAGTACGAAGGTAAACGGGGAGACTATGCCGGCAAGGCAGAGCATCTGAAAATAGGGAACAGCGGGTAGCCACTTATCTTTGAACAGAAACTGAAAACCAGGTTCAGCAATCAGGATCATCAGGAAACCAACCGGGAAAGAGATAAATGCGAGTGACTTGGTCATTTTGCTGACCACCCTTTTCAGACGTTCTGTCTGCTCATTGATTTCAGGGAGGATGAGCATGGAGACCTGCCGGTAGGTGTTGGAAAGAATACCGAATGGAATCTCCTGATATTTATTGGCCTGGCTGTAATAACCCACCTGTTTCATGGCATTTGGATAAAAGAATGCGATGATGGCGGGATAGATATTGTTGAAAACAGCACCGATAAGCGACGTCAGCAGTAATTTACTGCTGAGCCCGGCAAATGATTGAAGTAGTTTGATGCTGAATACTTTAACCGGAATCCATTTTGAGTAAATCCACAAAAAGAGAGAACGGAAGAAAGCATACACCAACGTTTGCACTACCAACGACCATACGCCAAATCCATTGAGAGCCATGGCGATGGCTGTTACGCCGGCAATAAACAGTGCCGTGATATTTACCTTTGTCATTCCCCTGAAATCGGCCCGCCGGATGAGCAGTGTCTGCTGGATGATGCCGGCAGCATTGAGCAACAGCGAAAGGAAAAGCAGCCGTGATACCGGTGTGATCATCGGTTCATGGAACATGGTTGCCAGCAGCGGTGCCGTTGCGAAGAGGATCATGTACAGAAGAAGAGCCAGTCCCACATTGAAATAAAAGACCGTACTATATTCTGCCGGAGAGATGTTCTTCCTGTTCAGCAGTGCACGGGTAAAACCGCTGTCGATAAGGATGCCGGAGAAAGCAATGAAGATGGTCAGTGCACCAATTAATCCATATTCCGCCGGATCAAGTATTCTCATCAGGATAATGCCGGTAGCCAGATTCACAATCTGCTGTCCGAACTTATCGACGAAGCTCCAGAAAAGAGAGACGGTGGTGGTATGTTTTAATGCGGAGTCGGCCATCAGCGGTTGAAAATTCCGGTTTGTTCCCGCAAAAGTACGCAACTTAATTCATATTTTAATTTTTTGGGGGAAGAGTTTGACCTTTGGGCAGTTTGTGGTTCGGATTGAGAAATATTGCAGGAAAGGGATTTTTTTCGTACGTTTGAGTCATCATGCACAAGGGGGTAACTTTTTCGGAAGAGATAAAACAGCAGGCACAGGCTTTGGGGTTTGACGCATGCGGTATTTGCCGTGCCACAAACAGTGGAGAAGAAGCCCGTTATATGGAGTGGATCAGGGACCACTGTCAGGGAGGCATGTCTTACCTTGAGCGCAACATCGACAAGCGGATCGATCCGCGCTTGCTGGTGGAGGGCGCCCGCTCGATCATCTCGGTGGCGCTGAACTACTATCCGCCCGTAAAGCTCCCGGGAAAGGTGCCACAGTTTGCTTATTATGCTTACGGTAAAGATTACCACGAGGTGATGCGGGAGAAGCTGGGCAGTCTGTTCGACTGGATCAAAACCCGATTTCCGGAGGCGAGAGGCAGGTGTTTTTCCGACTCGGCCCCCGTGCTGGAACGATTCTGGGCGGCACAGGCAGGCATCGGGTTTGTGGGTAAAAACACGCTGCTGATTATTCCCGGAAAAGGATCCTACTTCTTCCTGGGTGAACTGATCATCGATCTGGAGCTGGAGTACGACAGCCCTGTTTCAGAGAACTGCGGTGATTGCCGCCGCTGTCTCACTTCCTGTCCCACGGGCGCCATTGAAAGACCCTATCGCGTGAATGCCAACAAGTGCATCTCCTACCAGACCATCGAAAACAAGGAAGAGATCGCTCCCGATATTGTGCCGAACCTGCGAAACAATGTCTATGGCTGCGACATCTGTCAGAAGGTATGCCCCTGGAACCGCGGGGCAGCACCGCACGCAACCCCGGAGTTCATTCCCTCGGAGCGCTTCCTGTCGCTCACCTTTGATACACTGGACGCGATGGATGAGGAGGAGTACCGGGATACTTTTCGTTATTCCGCCGTAAAAAGGGCTAAATTTTCGGGATTAAAACGGAATGTAGCCGCCATTTCCAAAACTCGCCGGAAATAGTTATTTTTGTATCAGCATATGATGGAAGAAACTTTCGATATACACGGCAATCGTTACCAACAGGACAACGAGCGTGAGTATGAAAATACATTGCGTCCGCTTACCTTCGGAGGATTCAGCGGACAGGACAAGATCACAGATAACCTGAAGATCTTTGTCAGTGCCGCCCGCATGCGGGGAGAGTCGCTCGACCATGTATTGTTGCATGGCCCCCCGGGATTGGGGAAGACCACCTTGTCGAACATCATCGCAAACGAACTGGGTGTTGGCTTCAAGGTCACCTCCGGGCCGGTACTCGATAAGCCGGGTGACCTGGCGGGTATCCTCACTTCACTCGATACGAACGATGTGCTCTTTATCGATGAGATTCACCGGCTCTCGCCCGTGGTAGAGGAATACCTGTATAGTGCCATGGAGGATTACCGCATCGACATCCTGATCGACAAGGGACCCAGTGCCCGTTCCATTCAAATCGACCTGAACCCGTTTACCCTTGTAGGGGCTACCACCCGCAGCGGCTTGCTGACTAGTCCATTGCGCGCCCGCTTTGGGATCAACATGCACCTGGAGTATTACGACATGAATACCCTGACCGGCATCGTGCTGCGATCGGCTGACATCCTGAAAATTACCTGTAGCCACGACGCTGCCCATGAGATTGCTTCACGCAGCCGGGGCACACCCCGTGTGGCCAACGCGCTCTTAAGACGGGTGCGTGACTTTGCTCAGGTGAAGGGGAATGGAAAAATAGACAAAGCCATCTCGTCCTATGCGCTGGAAGCATTGAACATCGACCGGTACGGACTCGATGAAATCGACAACAAGATATTGCTCACCATCATCGACAAATTTAAGGGAGGTCCTGTCGGCATTTCCACTATCGCCACTGCCGTGGGCGACGATCCGGGGACCATTGAGGAGGTGTACGAACCTTTCCTGATCAAGGAGGGATTCATTAAACGTACTCCCCGTGGCAGGGAGGCCACCGATCTGGCCTACCGTCATCTGGGCCGCAGAAGAGCAGAAGAGCAGGGATTGTTGTTCTAAATGTTGTGGTCGATCATTTTCTTTATGTCATTTTTGTGTCCGTAAATGACAAGGATATCCCCTTCCTCCAGAACGGTTTTCGCATTGACAATCTCTCCAGCTTTCGGCTGTAGCTGCAGGGTATACGCTCCGATCGGTATCGGTAACCGAACTCCCGTTATATTCCAAAACTCTGTTTTTCAATCATATCGAGGATAAAGCCGAGAAGCCCCACGAAGATGATTGCGGCAGTACAGAGGATCAGGCTGGCCCTGTTCCATGAGTCGGTGCTGAGTGCAGGCAAAGGCTGGCCGTTTGGATCAATGAACATGGCTTTCACCACCCTCAGATAGTAATAGAGTGAAATGATAGTATTTACAACAGCGACAATTACCAATAGATAGAACCCTTGCTCTGCGGCGGCCGAGAAAATAAAAAACTTACTCATAAAACCTGCAAAGGGAGCAATGCCGGCCAGCGAGAACATGGCGAGCATCATCACGAAGCTGAGCTTCGGGTTTGTCTGGTAGAGCCCTTTGTAATCGGGAATGTCTGTTTTCCCGGTCCTGCTCTCGATGGCGGAAATTACACCAAAGGCGGCCAGGTTGGAGAAGATGTACACAAAAATATAATAGATCACCGTGGTCATCCCCAGTGCCGATCCGCTGATGATTCCTAAAGCGATGTAACCTGCCTGGGAGATGGAGGAGAATGCTAGGAAGCGTTTAATATTTTGTTGACGCAGGGCAAACAGGTTGCCCACGGTGATGGTCACGATGATGATCCAGAACAGGAGTGTCTGCCATTCGTACAGATAACTTCCAAACAGTTTAAAGAGCAGTGTCATCAACACGAATGCTGCTGATCCTTTGGATACGACCGACAGGTAGGAGGTCACATTTGTGGGGGCACCTTCATATACATCTGCGGTCCATAGATGAAACGGGACAAATGACACTTTGAAAAACAACCCAGACAGAAAGAAGATAAAAGCCATGATCTGCAACGGATTGTGACTGATCTGCATGGATACTTCCGTGAAGTAGAGACTGCCGGTAGTTCCGTAGAGATAAGAGATGCCGAAGAGCAGGATGCCGGAAGAAAAGGCAGAGAGAAGGATAAACTTGACTCCGGCCTCTGCCGACTTTTTGCAATGTTTGCTGAATGCGATCAGCGTGGCCAGGGGAATAGAAGCGGTTTCCAGTCCGATAAAAAACAGAAGGAAGTGACCGCTGGAGATCATGAGATACATTCCCAGCAGGGTGCTCAGTGTGAGGAAATAATATTCACCCCGTTGATCTTTCATCTCATTTCCGTCGAACACATGCTTCGATTGCAGAAAAATGATCAGCGTGGCCACATTCAGCACGGTCTTAATGATTGTCATCACGGGATGATACTGGTACATCCCGCCGAAAGCCTCACCCGCTGCTTCCGGAACGAGGTTTGTGAGGGTGTGCAGGGCAAAGAGAAGGATTGCCACCGGCTGAAAATATTTTTTTCCTTTTTTACCGGCAATGATATCGAAGAGCAGCAAAAAGAGAATGACTGTCAATAGCGAAACCTCGCTGCGCATTATCAGAAAATTATCAAAATAACTCATGAAAAAAAGTGTTGTTTGTTCTTTACTTTGCTACCTGAAGCAAGCTACCGAAGCTGTCGCTGATCATATTCGCAATTTCTGTCGGGAAGGAACCGAGATAGAGGATACCCGCAATCAGTGTCACCACAGCCAGCCTTTCAAACCAGTGGGCATCATCGAGCTTCCCATGCTCCTCATTTTGGAGAGGACCCTGCAGGAATTTCCCGACGGTAAGCAGGATATATACTGCACCAATCACGATGGATGTGACCGCCGCGATCGTGAGAATACGGCGAAACAGATCACCATTTTCAAAGGAACCCACAAAGATGGTCATCTCTGCCACGAACCCGCTAAATCCGGGCACACCAATATTGGAGAATCCGGCAATCACAAAGCTGGCACCCAGGAATGGCATAATTTTCATCAATCCTCCCATGTCGGTGATTAACCGGGTATGGGTGCGGCCGTAGATCATCCCGATCAATGCAAAGAAAAGGGCGGTAATCAACCCGTGGGAAAGCATCTGCAATACGGCTCCCGTGAGCGATGTTTGCGTAAGCATCAGAATGGCAAACAACACCAGGTTGCAATGGCTCACCGATGAGTAGGCATTGATATACTTCAGGTCGGTCTGCCGTATGGCTGCCATGGCGCCATACACCACTCCGATGCCGGTGAGGACAAGGAAGATGGGTGAGAGCTTTTCTGCAGCCGCCGGCATCAGTGTGATGGCTACCCGGAAGCTTCCATATCCGCCCAGCTTCATCAATACGCCTGCATGGAGCATGGAGACGGCAGTCGGTGCTGATGCATGTCCGTCGGGCGACCAGGTGTGAAATGGAAAAAGGGCACCCAATACACCAAATCCGAAGAAGGTGAGGGTAAAGAAGAAATATTGCAGTTCCACCGGCATCGTATGCTGTGCCAGCTCGGAAATATGCATGCTGGTCGCCCCCGATCCGAAATAAATACCCAGGATGCCCACCAGCAGGATCATGGAAGATCCCATCAGCATAAGGGTCAGCTTCATGGCCGAATACTCTTTCCGGCCGCTGCCCCAGACGCCGATCAATAGATACATCGGTATCAGCGCCGTCTCGTAGAAAAGAAACAGGGTAAACAGGTCCAGTGAGATGAAAAAACCGAAGACTCCGGTGGCAAGGAGTGAGAACCAGAGAAAAAACTCTTTGGTGAGCGGTGCCATCTTCCACGAGACAAAAGTACCAGTAAAGACAATCACCGCAGAGAGGCAGAGCATCACGACCGACACACCATCTACTCCCACAGCATACTGAATGTGAAGTGGCTTAAACCACGACAGGGCGGCGGTGAAGAGCATGGGATCGGTATTTCCGCTGTTACGAACAGTGATATAGTTATAAGCAAGAAAGGCTGCAAGAGTCACCAGCATTGAGCTTCCGGCGACCATGATTCCCAAGACTTGCTTTCTGTTCCGTGCCACAAACAGGGCGAGGATCATCAGCAGCGGAATGAGCACAAAGAGGGATAAAAAATTCATATCTCTATTTCTTTATAATCAAATTTAAATAAACAGAATCAATACCGTGATCAGCAAGGTTCCAAAAAGGAATACCCAGGCGTACCACGCTATTTCGCCGGACTGAAAGCCCCTGATCCGGATAGAAAACCAGTCGGTTGCCGTAGCCAGGCCATTGATGAAGCCATCCACCACGTGACGGTCGAACCAGGCGAAAGCCCGGGAGATGCCGTTGAACAGGATCTTTTTGGTGACAAACAGATAGACCTCGTCCACGTAAAAACGATGGCTTGCAGCTTTATGAAACCCTTTCAGACCGGAAGGAACTGTGGCCGGTTTCTTCGGATGCTGATACAACTTACTGGCAATGAAAATGGCCTCAAGTGCTACAACGACACTGATTACCGCCACCAGCCAGTCCATGTGTATGGTGTATGGTGCACGGTCGGCCGTCACCAACTGTCCGAAGGGGATGAATCCACCCAGCAGGGTGGGGATTGCCAGAAATATCAGGGGGAAAGTCATCGATTTGGGCGACTCGTGGAGAGGATGTGCATGCTGCTTCTCCTTTCCCCAGAAGATAGAGTAGTATAGCCTGAACATATAGAAAGCAGTGAGTCCGGCCACCAGCGTCATCCAGATACCCAATCCCGTATTATATTGATAGGTGGCCGAGAGAATCTCATCCTTGCTGAAAAAGCCGGAGAAGGGGGGTATGCCTGCGATGGCCAGGCAAGCGGTCAGGAAGGTAAGGTGGGTAATTGGCATCTTTTTGCGTAATCCCCCCATATTTTCCATTTCATTGCTGTGCACGGCGTGAATCACTGATCCTGCCCCCAGGAACAGCAGTGCCTTGAACATGGCATGGGTAAAGAGATGGAACAGGGAAGCCATATATCCCAACCCCTCATGTCCATCGAATTTCGAGACACCAAGTGCCACCATCATAAAGCCGATCTGGGAGATGGTGGAAAATGCCAGTACCCGTTTGATATCGGTCTGCACAATGGCAATGACCGCCGCGAACATCGATGTGAAGGCACCCACATAGGCAATCCCTTCCAGTACCTGCGGTGTAAACAGCACATAGACGGGAAAGAGCCGTGCCACCAGGTAGACGCCGGCCACCACCATGGTGGCTGCATGGATCAATGCCGATACCGGAGTAGGGCCCTCCATCGCGTCGGGTAGCCAGATATGCAGGGGAAACATGGCCGATTTGCCGGCACCGCCGATAAAGATCAGTGCCATGGCCCATACCAGTGCAGAAGCGCCCAGAAATTGTGTCGAAATAGCCTGTTGAAAAACAGCACCGTTGCCCGATGTGAGCGTGCCAAAATCAAAAGTTTGCGTATAGTAGGAGAGCACCAGGATGCCGATCAGGAAAAACATATCGGCAAAGCGGGTCACGATAAATGCTTTTTTAGCGGCCGCTACGGCAGAAGGTTTTGTATAATAGAAACCGATGAGCAGGTAGGAGGAGACGCCCACCAGCTCCCAGAAGATGTACATCTGAAAAATATTGGTCGACAATACCAGTCCCAGCATCGAGAAAGTAAAGAGAGACAGGAAGGCGTAGTAACGCTGAAATCCTTTTTCTCCCTTCATGTAACCCAGACTGTAGATGTGCACCATCAGCGAGACGGTGGAGATCACCACCAGCATCATCACCGAGAGCGGATCGAGCAGGATTCCCATATCGATATGCAGATTGGCACCCATATTGAGCCAGGGCACATTCAGCGGTACCAGTGTTTGAAAAATAGCATCGACTTTTTGTGTCGTGAAGTACTCCCCTGCTGCATAAAAGGAGAGCAGTGCCACCATCAGGAGGCTTCCCGTCCCGATCATTCCCGATGTCTTGTGACTCAGTTTGTTGCCGGACAGACCCAAAAGCACGAAGGAGACCAGGGGCAGAAGTAGTATCATGAGTGTATATTCCATGCGTCTATCCTTTCATCTTTTTGAGGTTATCCACTTCGGCATTTCCAAAATTCCGGTATACGTTGATGATGATGGCGATGGCCACCGCAGTCTCACAAGCTGCAATGGCAATAGTGAACAATGCAAAAAACATACCCTCCATCTCACCGGGATAGAGATACCGGTTAAATACCGCAAAATTAATATCGGCGGCATTGAGTATCAGCTCCACAGAAATAAGTATCATCATTAAGTTCCTGCGGGTGAAGAAGCCGTAGATACCGGCAAAAAACATGATCAGGCTCACCAGCTGATAAGCCAGTACCGGTACTCCTGTATTATTGATCAGTAGTTCTCCCATATTTATAGTTCCGTCTCGTTTGGTTCATTCTTTTCTGTCTTCGTTTTCCGGGCAATCAGTATGGCACCCACAATGCAGGCAAGCAGCAGGATGCTCATCATCTCGAATGAGAGTAAATACTGCTGTTTTCCCGTTCCCAGCATGGCGGTACCAATTTGCTGCATGGTCGGTTCCTCCTTGCCGGCAAACCGGACTATCCCGATGGTATTATTCAGGATAATCTCACCACATAACAACAGCCCTGCAACCGATAGCAGCAAAGACAAACGAACTCTCCAGCCCTGTTTGATACTGACGTTGTTGCCTGGCTTGTGAGTGAGAAAGATGGCCATGATAAACAGCACCATGATTCCGCCGGCATAGACTGATACCTGCACGGCAAACAGGAAATAATAACCCAGCAGCATGTAGAGTCCGGCAGTGGCCAGTAGCACAAACAACAGGTATGTGGCCGAGCGGACAATCCGTTTGCTTGTCACTGCCAGAATCGAAAAGACTGTGACCACAATGGCCAGCAGATAAAATATAATTTGTTCTGTCATGCTTCTTTATTTTCTTTTTTTGCGGATGTGTCAAGGGTGGATGCTTCCTTCTTTCTGTCGCGCAGCTTCGATCCTTCATGATTGAGGCGATGCAAAAGCTTGCTTTTGTCGAATACTGCTCCCTCAAAGTCGTTGTTGAAGATAATGGCGTCAGACGGGCAGGTGATCACGCACAGATTGCAGAAGGTACAACTTCCGTAGTCCCAGAGGTGCTTATCCAGTATCTTCTTTTTTTTGCCATCTTCGGTGTCTATCGACGACGAAGTCACCTGGATGGTACCATTCGGGCAGTTGATCATGCAAATGCCGCAGGCAGTGCAGGCGTGTTCGTTATTTTCGTCGTGCGGCATGATCAGCTCCGAACGCCAGCGGTCCGAGATGACCAGCGTTTTTCTGTTTTCCGGATACTCCATCGTGACCTTGGGTGTCAGCAGCTCCTTCCAGGTGACGATCATTCCCCCTGCGAGCGATCTCAGGGCGGTGAAGATACCTCCTATATATTGTATAAACTTCATATCAGTTTGAACTTACGCTGTTGGATTAAACATATTATTTACCGAATAGGGCCGGAAAAAGATCTGTCAGTGTGAATCCCGACAAGACAATTACCACCATCACCAGCAGGTTTGCCAGGTTTATGGGTAGCAGGTATTTCCACTCCAGATTCAGCAGCAGGTCAATACGCAGCCGCGGAAAGGACCAGCGTACCCACAAACTGAAAAACATCAGCAAACCTGCTTTTCCAAAGAACCATGCCCAGGAGGGGATGTACCACATTACCTGATTGAATGCCTCCCAGCCTTTTATCTGCACGGGCATCCATCCTCCCAGGAAGACTGTGGCGGCTACGGCGGCCACGATGAACATGTTGAGATACTCTGACAGGTAGAAAAAACCGAACTGTAATCCGGAGTATTCGGTGTGATAACCTGCGGTGAGTTCCGACTCGGCTTCGGGAAGGTCGAAGGGGCCACGGTTGGTCTCGGCATGGCCAGAGATCAGGTAGATGAGGAACGCGATCATCGCCGGCAGGTGTCCGTTAAACAGATTCCAGCAGTATCGCTGACCCTCAATGATCTCGGAGAACTGCATGCTCCCGCTCAGCACCACGATGGTCATCAGGGAAAATCCGGCTGAGAGCTCATAGCTGATAAACTGGGCTCCGCTGCGCATGGCGCCGATCATGGAGTATTTGTTGTTGCTCGACCATCCCGCCAGCAATATACCGATGATCCCCAGTGATGATACTGCCAGCAGGTAGAATACCCCGATATTAAAATCGAGCGCGTGCAAGTTCATTCCAAAGGGAAGTGCTCCGAATGCAAGGACAGAGGCTACAATCACAAAAAATGGAGCCGCATAGAACAGTAGTTTGTCCGCCTTATTTATCTGGATGACCTCCTTGATCAGGATCTTGATCATGTCGGCCAGTGACTGGATGACACCATACTTGCCCAGCCTGTTTGGGCCCAGCCGTGCCTGGAAGAAGGCGGCCACCTTGCGCTCAATATATATGAGCGACAGCGCAATAAGGGTATATGCCGCGAGGATCAGAATTCCCACCAGTATGCCTTTCACAAGAACAGTCCACCCCGGGGTGAGGTTGCCCTGCAAGAAATTGTCAATCGCCGCAAGGAGTTTAGTCAACTCCAGGGGCTGTGAATAAATCAGCATCGTGTTTAATCGGTTTAATTTCCTTTATTTTGTTATCTGTCTCTACCGGTCGATGTCGGGTATCACAAAGTCCATGGATCCGGTGATACCGATAAGGTCTGAGAGAAAGGCTCCCTGGCTAATCAGAGGGATTACTGAAACGGCCGACAGCGAGGGAGAGCGAAATTTTACACGGGAAGGATTCTTGTCGCCACTACTTTCTATGAATACACCAAACTCGCCTTTTCCCGTTTCCACACTCTGAAAGAATTGTCCCGCGGGAATACGGATAATCGGTTTTACTTTGGCGCATACTTCGCCGGAAGGAATATTGTCGATCAGCTGCTCAATGATATGAAGCGACTCTTCTATTTCATCGAGCCTGTTTAGATAGCGTGCATAAGAATCTCCTTCGGTGCGCACAATCTCCTTGAATTCTACCTGGTCATACAGTGCATAGGGCTTGTACCTGCGCACATCGCATGACCATCCCGAAGCCCTTCCGGCAGGACCGGTGACACCATAGCTGATGGCATCCTCACGGCTCAGTAGTCCGATATGGACCATCCGCCCCAGGGCAATGGCATTGTGTGAAAAGAAATCGTCATACTCCTTCAGCCTTCTGCGCATATAAGGGATGAAAGCTTTCACATCTTTCTGAAAGTCAGGATAGATGTCGAACATGACTCCTCCCACCACATTTTGGTTGATGATGAGCCGGCCACCGCAGGTTTTGTCAAAAATATCGAGTACGTGTTCCCGTTCGCGCATACCATAAATGAACGCAGTGGTCGCGCCCAGGTCGTTGCAATGCGTGGCCCAGGCGAGCAGGTGCGAGCTGATGCGTTGCAACTCATCCATGATGGTGCGGATATACTGCGCCCGTTCGGGCACTTCTATTTCTGCAGCTTTCTCAATGCACATGCAGAGGGCATGGCGATTGATGTTGGCCGAGAGGTAGTCGAGGCGGTCTGTCAGATGCAGCATCTGGGGGTAGGTCATGCTTTCACACAACTTCTCAATTCCGCGATGGATATACCCACTGTGGACATCTATTTTTTTTACAATCTCTCCGTCGAGCGATGTCCTGAAGTGCATCACACCGTGTGTGGAAGGATGCTGGGGACCGATGTTCACGATGTAGTCCTCTTCTCCGAAGACAGCCACACTTTCTTCAATCAGCTCTCCATCTCTTTCCACGATGTGGGGTGCCACGTCGATGATCTCGCTGCTGACCACGGTCTCCGGGTTCAGCTTGGGATCATGAACATAGTCCTTCCTGAAGGGAAATCCCTTCCACTGATCGTTTAACAGGAAACGGCGCATGTCGGGATTGTTGATAAAGCGAATGCCAAACAGTGCGTATATTTCCCGCTCGTTCAGATGGGCCGTCCCGTAAAGGTCGGTGACCGAATAAAGGAGCGGATTATCCCGGTCGGCCGTGGCAGTAATGACAATTACCTCCCTTGTAAGGTCGACCGATGAGGAGAGCTGGTAGATCGCACCCAGCCGGTCACCCCAGTCCATTCCGACCAGGCTGATCAGATAATCGAAACAAAGGGTTTCGTTCCCGTAGAGTGCCTCAATCACGGGATGCAGCTGATCCGGCCTCACGGTGACGGTGAGCCTTTGCTTTGCTTCAATCTGCGCATCGGGAGCGATTTGTTGTATGAGTTGTGTGATTTCGTTCATTGCGGTGTCGTATGCGTCACGATTATTCATTGTCAAAATCAATCTGCGGATCAATGGTTTCACCCGTCTCCGGATGAACAAGCGTTTCGGGACGATAGTTTCTTTTGATCCTTTTGTTGCCAAAGAACCGTTCTATCTTTACCTTTCTTTGTAGTTGCAGCAACCCGTAGAACAATGATTCGGGACGTGGGGGACACCCGGGGATGTATACATCTACGGGTACAATCCGGTCCACACCCTGTATCACATTGTATGAATTTAGAAAAGGACCTCCCGAAATGGAGCAGGCTCCCATGGCCACCACATATTTTGGTTCGGCCATCTGGTCATATACCCTGCGGAGCAGGGGCGCCATCTTGTTGACGATGGTACCGGCGACGACCATCACGTCGGCCTGACGCGGACTGTTGCGAGTGACCTCCATCCCGAAACGGGAAAGGTCGTAATGCGCCGACGCCGCAGCCATGAACTCAATGCCACAGCAGCTTGTCGCAAAAGCGATGGGCCACAGTGAGTTGGAACGTCCCCAGTCGATCAGCTGATCGAGCTTGCCGACGATCACACTGCCTCCTGCCTTTTTTAATTCATCGATGTAGAGCTGCAGGGTGTCGTTGTCCTTGAACTCTTCTGCCGGAAATGCTTTTATTTTGATGTCGTTGACTTCCATTCCAATACTCCTTTCTTCCAAGCATAGGCGAGGCCAAGGCTCAGAATTACGATAAACATGAGAATACTTGCCAGTCCTGTCATTCCAAGGCTGCGGACAACGGTAGCCCAGGGAAATAAAAAGATGATCTCTACATCGAACATCAGAAACAGAATGGCGTACAAATAATAACCCACTCTGAACTGCATCCACGATGTACCGTGTGTGGGAAGCCCGCACTCATAGGGTTCTCCTTTCTGGAAGTTGACCGATTTCGGGGAAATCAGCAACGCTACCCCAAGTCCGAGTGCAACAAGCGTTATTCCTGCCAGGAGAACGACAAGAAAAAATGAAGATTCTGTCATAAATGATTTAATGTATCAGAAAAATTGTGATTTCAAAAAGCAGTGCAAAGGTCGGGTATTCGGATAAAAAGTGTATTTGATTACCTACAACACAGATACGATAGCATGTTGTAATGCATACTACAAATCCGGTAGGATTGCTGTTTATGGGATACTACAAATATACCATGGTGTGTTTTAATTTTCACGTTTTGAGTTAGATAGAGATGTTGTGTTGGTTTTTAAGGTTCTGGTTGCCTTTTAATGTGTCTGGCGTTAGATTTCAGTATGCATCAAACAAATGATCTGATATACATATAGAGATCTGTAGAAGGTTTTAGTTGCAATTTTTTTCGGAGACGGCTTTTATTGGTCTGTACCGAGCGGTGTTGAATAAAGGTATATTCGGCAATTTCTTTTGAAGAGAAGTTTAAAAAGATCATCGCACAAAGCGATAATTCTGATGTCAACAATCCGGGATGTTTTTGCAGTATTCGTCGGGTAAAATCGGAGTATACTTCAGTAAATCGCTTCAGAAACAGGGGATCGTTGTGTATGGCGAGCTCACGTATCTCTTCAAAGTAGTGGTCGATTACGGGTTCAGCATCATACCTTGTGATGGTTTTTTTGTCTTCTTCCTGATGCTCCTTCCTCGATTTTCGGGAGGCATAAAAAATCAATGCTCCCTTGGGTAACAGTGTCAGAAAGAAGATAACAAGAACTATAAACAGGCCACCCGTCACTTCAACTTTCAACAAGGATGCAGATGATACAGCGGTGAATATGAAAGAAGAAACCCTAATGGAGAGAGAACAGACCAGATGCATTTAAAAATAAACTTGATTCTTCCGTCTAAAAATTACTGAATATGAGTTCCAGCTTCAGGTTCCCGCGACGTTTATCGAGCATCACGGCTGTTGGCCACATCTGGTTTTGCAGTGCTGTGAGTACGCTGGTTGCCTGCGAATAGTAGCTTTGTTGCGTGGTGGTGAACGTTGCATCCACAGGGATCAGATAGTAGACCAGATCGAAAGCAGCACCATCATGTTCCTGGTTGTAATGGTTGATCATCGTGGAGATGTTGTTGAACTTGTAGGAATAGGTGGTTGCGTCGAATTTCGATGAGATGAAGCTGGTTACGTTGTCGATGAGTTTACGTTGTTCAAAGAAACCGTTTAATGAGTCTTTGTTGACCAGCAGCAGATAGTCGGGCGGACTGATTTTCACCATGGGATTTTCAGATGCATCGGGTATCGCATACACTGTAAAATTGGCCAGATTCAACGCCTGTGATTTGATCTTGTTGTTCAATTCGGATAAGGGGAAAGTAATCTCGGTGTTGACCCCTGCCGGACTTTTCACGTATGTGTGGGTGTCGTTTTCACCCAGCAACTGGCTGTTGTTGTTCTGGATATAATTGAGCTGGGTCACCTCGGGGGTAATATTCAGCCCCAAAGCTGTATTCCGGATGGTGTCCTGATTGGTAGAGGATCCATTTTTATCGAGATAGTGATAATGAACGTAGAGCGAAGTGACGTCCACTTTCACAATGGTGCTATTACCGAAGGTTGTGGTAAAATACAAACCCTTGAAAAACTCCCGGAAGGTATCCGCATTCACCATCTTTCCGTGTCCCGGTTTGTTGTATTCGTCCAGAAAGCTTTCACCCAATGTCTTGGGTAGCTTTACGATGATATCATATATGTTGTAGGTGACAGTGGAATAATCCGATGCCGTATAGGATCCTGTTCTGTAGGTGGAATTTTTACCCGAGAATACCTGTTTGCCGAGGGGAGCCGACAGGTTGGCATAATCTGCCGGATCGATGTGGGTATATTTATCCACCCCTTTGAGTGATTTGTTGACTTCGTATACCGACAACTCCATGGGTGCCAGTGAGTCGCCCATCATGGTGGTGTAGGAAACCATCACCCGCACCGAGTCGATATTGGCACCCTCTTTAAAGCCGGCGCCTTCGGGAAAATAAAACTCACCGATGTAGGAAGACCGGACGGTTCCGAATACGGGATCGGCATATTCGCCCAATACCGGGTATTTTGTTCTGCTGTAAACGGAATCTACCTGTACTGTACGTGCCAGTAGGTCGAGCGTGTCGACTCCCGGCTCCAGCCGGTCCTTGCCGGGCTGTATGGTGAATCCCACCTGATCCAGCGTATCGTTACAGGAGAGGGTGAAGATCACCACAAAGATCAGGAATAGCCCTTTTATTAAGGAATTGCGCTTCATTCGTTGCAAGAAGTTTGATTTTGAGCCGCAAATATCCAAAAAAAAACATTCAAATGAAAGATGTTGAATTGCTTTCTTCTCTTTTTTAATGATATTTGGGTTTAACTACAATAAAAAAACGAATCGTTCGTGTCTTTACGCGTCTATTTTTTCGTAAAAGGCATCAATGGCATCTGCACTTTTCTCAAAGTCGGCCTCATAGGAGAGAAATGGTATTTTCTCTTGTTTGATATACTTCACCACATCGGGGTGTACATTTTTGTCGGCCTGAATGATACCGTCGGAATAATCTGCAGCCAGTTTCATCAGATTCACATAATCCATGATGCCCCTGCTTTTCACCTTTTCTACTTCCGGATCGCCGATACCCTCGAAACGAAGCTTCTCGGCCGTGTCCTGGTTGAAGGGTTTTTGAAAGGTCTCTTCAAAAAGCGAAAAAACTACTTTGGCATTTTTGAAACAGGGGTCATCGGCATATCCTCTCTTGATGAAAAGCGGCGCCAGAGCTGTGAACCATCCATGACAGTGAATGATGTCGGGTACCCAGCGCAGCTTTTTGATGGTTTCCATCACGCCGCGCACAAAGAAGATACTCCGCTCGTCGTTGTCGTCGTATTCCTCGCCGTTTTTGTCGACCAGCGTTTCGCGGTTTTGAAAAAAGTCTTCGTTGTCGATGAAATAAACCTGCATTCTTGCCGCCTGAATGGAAGCCACTTTGATGATCAGTGAATGATCGGAGTCATCAATGATCAGATTCATTCCCGAGAGACGAATTACTTCATGGAGCTGGTTACGGCGTTCATTGATGTTGCCGTATTTGGGCATGAAAGCACGAATTTCCTTCCCTTTTTCCTGGATAGCCTGCGGAAGATAGCGTGAAGTATTCGAAATGGGAGTTTCATCGAGATAAGGATAGATCTCCTGGGAGATGTACAAAATTTTTTTCTGAGACATGAAGCTAATTATCTTAATTTGAGTACAAAGATAATAAAAAAAATCCGGATAATTACAAAATAAAACCGGACAAACTTTATAAATCATTGATAAACAGCGGAAGACCCCCGTTTGTCAGTCGTTATTTCCGTGAAATAATGCAAAATGGTTTCTCTATGTGGCAAATATTTTGTTGCTTTGCAGTTTAAAACAAACAGATGGAAATCATTCATACGATATCCGGCCTGAAGGAGTTATTGCGTACATTGCGCAGGGCTGGCAAGACGATTGGTTTTGTACCCACGATGGGTGCGCTGCATGCAGGACACGCCGAACTGGTCAGGTTGTGTGCCGCTGAAAACGATGTGTGTGTGGTGAGCCTCTTCGTAAATCCTACCCAATTCAACAACAAGGAGGATTTACGTGTATATCCACGCACATGGGAGGCAGACTGCGTATTGCTGGAGCAAACGGGTGCCGGCGTGCTGTTCGCCCCTTCTGTAGAGGAGATGTATCCGGAGCCAGACACCCGTGTTTTCGACTTCGGGCTGCTCGATAAGGTGATGGAAGGTCGTTACCGGCCCGGTCATTTCAACGGTGTAGCGCAGGTTGTGAGCAAATTGTTCACTTTTACGGAACCCGATAAAGCCTACTTTGGCGAGAAAGATTTTCAGCAACTGGCCATCGTGCGAGCCATGGTGGCCCAGCTCCACATGCCGGTGCAGATTGTGGGTGTTCCCATCGTCAGGGAGGCCGGAGGACTGGCATTGAGCAGCCGCAACACCCTTCTCACGGAACAGGGAAGAACAGATGCCGCGAATATTTACAGGGTTCTGAGCGAAAGCAGGGAAATGGCAGGGACAACCACGCCCGATAAACTGACCGATTGGGTGATTGATCAGGTTAGCGTGGTACCGGCGTTGCAGGTTGAGTATTTTGAAATCGTTGACGGCGACACGCTGCAGCTTGTCGCTTCCTGGGACGATTCGGAAACCGTGGTGGGCTGTATTACTGTTTTTTGTGGCAAGGTGCGATTGATAGACAACATCAGATACAAATAATTTATGTGGGTAGAAACATTAAAATCGAAAATACACAGGGCCACGGTGACCGATGCCGACCTGAATTACGAGGGGAGCATCACCATCGACGAAGCGCTGATTGAGGCCGCGAACATGTTCGTACACGAAAAGGTGGCGGTGGTAAACAACAACAACGGTGAACGTTTTGAGACTTACATCATCCGGGGTGAGCGCGGTTCCGGCATCATTTGCCTGAACGGTGCTGCTGCACGCAAGGTACAGAAGGGCGATGTCATCATCATCATGAGCTACGCCTTCCTGCCGCTGGAAGAAGCCCGGCTGTTTCAGCCCACAGTCATCAACCTGGAAGAAAAGACCAATCGCATTAAATAGCAACCAGATATCCAAACAAATAAACCGCCGGTTGTTTCTGCATCGGCGGTTTGTTGTACAAAGACGTGTATTCAAACCGACACATTGCTAAAATAAGTACGCCTATCCTGTTGAGTCTGCTGGCTCAGAATGTGATACAGGTGATCGATACCGCTTTTCTTGGCCGCGTGGGAGAAGTGGAACTGGGCGCGTCGGCACTGGCAGGTATTCTCTACATTGCATTGTATACACTCGGCTTTGGCTTTAGTATGGGTAGCCAGATTCTTATCGGGAGGAGGAATGGAGAGGGAAACTTCAACCAGATTGGCGACATCGTCATGCAGGGTTCAATATTCCTGCTCATCCCTGCCCTGCTGTTCATTCCGCTCTTGCGTTACGGTGCTGGAGCATGGCTTCCCTCCCTGTTTGAATCGACCGAGGTGGCCGGTGCTGTGACGGAGTATCTGGAGTGGCGGGTGTTTGGCCTTGTTTTCGCCTTTATCAACGTGATGTTCCGTGCATTTTACATCGGCATCGCGCGCACGAAGGTACTTACCATCAACGCGGTGGTCATGGCACTGGTCAACGTGGTATTCGATTACGGCCTTATTTTCGGTAACCTGGGTATGCCCGAGATGGGCATTGGTGGTGCTGCCATCGCATCGGTCATTGCCGAGTTCGCGTCCACGCTCTTCTTTTTCTTTTATACCCGCAAGACGGTGGATCCCGAAAAATACGGTTTTACAAAGATCCGTTTTCAATGGTCCGTCATCAAACGGGTACTCGACGTCTCTATCTTCATGATGGTGCAGTATCTTTTTTCTATCGGCACCTGGATGCTCTTTTTCCTGTTCATCGAGAATTACATGGGTGAACGATCGTTGGCGGTAACCAACATCGTTCGTAGTTTTTATACCATCTTTACCATTCCTTCCCATGCAATCGGATCCACCACCGGCACCATGGTGAGTAACACCATTGGTGCGGGCAAAGATGACGAGATGGCCGGTCTTATCCGGCGGCTTTCGCTGATCAGCCTCGGGGTAATGGGTGTCGTGGTTCTCATTGTCTCTATCTTTCCCCGTGCCATGATCCATATTTACACCGATGATCCTTCACTGATACAGGATACCGTGCTGCCTTTGTACGTATTGATCTCTTCCCTGCCACTCTACAGTGTAGGAACGGTACTGTTCAGTGCCGTCTCGGGTACGGGCAATACGCGCACCGCGCTTCGGTTTGAAATCTTTACGCTGCTGTTTTATGTTTCTTACATGTGGCTTATCATCATTCACCTGCGGGCATCGGTGGCGGCAGCATGGACGACGGAACATGTTTACTGGCTGTTTTTGACAGTCCTTTCCTATTTTTATCTGCGTAGCGGAAGATGGAAAGACCGAAAGATTTAGGATTTTCATGTATCTTTAACCCCTTAAATAATGCCGGATATGCGGAGCAAAATTTTTTATCTGTTTGCGGCCATCGGTTCAATCCTTTCCCTTCAGGCGCAGGAATATCGATGGAAACTGGGATTCGAGTATTTTTTCGATAACCAGGAGTATGAAAAATCATCTTATATCGATCCCCAGACGATGAACGGCATTTGGCTGCAGCCACTGGCAGGTATATCCTGGGATTCGGCACATGCTATCTTGGGCGGAGTGAACCTGCTTAAGATTCCTGGCACGGATGAGGTGGCCGATAAAGCAGAGCTGGTGCTCTATTACCAATATGAAACCCCAAAAGTGCTGTTTCGTGCAGGATCCTTTTCGAGCATCGAAGCTTTGCCGAACTATTCCGACTTCTTCTTCAGTGACTCGGTGAACAACTTTATGCCCCTCATGCAGGGTTTTTTTTGGCAGATAGGCAAGGAACGTAATTTCTTCAATGCGTGGATGGACTGGACAGGTTATGCGACTCCCGAAGCGCGTGAGAGCTTCTTCCTGGGACTCTCGGGTAAGGCTTCAACGGGTATTTTCTTCGGCGACTTTCAGTCTTACCTCTATCATTACGCCGGTACGCACCCCGGCAATCCTGCCTACGGCGTTAGCGAGCACATGCAGCTGATGGCATCTGCCGGTGTAGAATATGAATCAGAAAGCAGCTTCAAAGGTTTGTTTTCGGTCGGCCTGCTTGCCGGGCTTGAACGCGATCGCAAAGCAGATCTCAGCTACAATCCGGTGGGATTTACTGCCCGGGCCGATGCCTCATTTTGGGGGATTGGCACAGAGAATACCATCTATGTGGGTGATGCGCGCATGCGTTTGTATCCGCAATATGGTTCGGAACTGTACTGGGGCAATCCCTTTCTGAGGGGTTCCGCCTACCTGCAAAGCAAATGGTATGTGGGGCTGATCGAAACAGAACGGGTCTCGGCCAGGCTGAACTGCAACCTGCATTTCACGGAAGGGAACATGCTTTTTCAGCAGACACTCTCCGTGTCGGCCTCCATCGACAACTTTTCCAAACCGGAAAAGCGTTCTGCCCGTTATCCCTGGATGAAAATCTTTCAGTAAAAAAATATATGGATCCGATCCGACAAAAAATAGAATCTCTTCGTCAGCAGCTTCACGAGCACAATGATAACTACTACATGTTGTCAAATCCGGTCATCTCAGACAGGGAGTATGATATGCTGATGCAGCAGCTGACAGAGCTTGAGGCACAGCATCCCGAATGGTACGATCCCAACTCGCCCACCGTGCGTGTAGGAAGTGACATCAACAAGAACTTCACCCAGGTGAAACACCGCTATCCGATGCTCTCCCTGCAGAATACTTACTCCGAAGGGGAGGTGGCCGATTTTTATAACCGGGTGAAGCGAACACTGAATGAAGCGTTCGACATTGTGTGTGAACTGAAGTACGACGGCACCTCCATCTCGCTGCACTATGAGGAGGGACGCCTGGTTCGAGCCGTAACGCGGGGTGACGGGAAAAAGGGGGACGATGTGACAGCCAACGTGCGCACCATCCGGAATGTGCCGTTGATCCTGAAAGGGAATAACCTACCTCCCTATGTGGAGGTGCGCGGTGAGATCCTGTTGCCCTGGAGCTCCTTCGAAGCGCTCAACCGGGAAAGGGAGGAGCAGGAGGAGCCGCTCTTTGCCAACCCGCGCAATGCCGCCTCGGGCACGTTGAAAATGCAGGACTCACGCATCGTGGCCTCCCGCCGGCTGGAGTCATACATGTACAACATGTTGGGAGAATCGCTGCCCACCGACAGTCATTTCGACAACATGACCCTCGCCCGTACGTGGGGATTGAATGTATCGCGGTCGATGACGAGATGCCGGAACATGGAGGAGATCTTCGTTTTTCTGAAGCAGTGGGATGTGGAGCGTAAAACGCTTCCCGTGACTACCGACGGCGTGGTGCTGAAAGTGGACTCCCTTAACCAGCAGCGCAACCTGGGCAGCACCTCCAAATTTCCCCGCTGGTCCATCGCCTTTAAGTTCAATGCCGAGCAGGCAGTGACCCGTCTCGAGTCGGTCTCCTGGCAGGTGGGGCGTACCGGTGCCGTAACGCCGGTGGCCAATCTGGAGCCGGTGCTGCTGTCGGGTACGACCGTAAAGCGGGCATCGCTTTACAATGAAGATGCCATTAACGCCCTCGATCTGCATATCGGTGACATGGTCTACGTGGAGAAAGGGGGGGAGATCATTCCCAAGATTACCGGTGTGGACAGGGAGGCGCGTTTTATGATGGGCGACAAGGTAACGTTTGCCCGTTATTGTCCCGACTGCAGGACACCGCTCGTGCGCAATGAGGATGAGGCAGTTCATTACTGTCCCAATTCCGAAGGTTGCCCACCCCAGATCAAGGGACGCATTGAACATTTTGTTACCCGCAGAGCCATGGATATCACCATTGGTCCGGAGACCATTTCTTTGCTGTATGACAAGGGGCTGGTTCACGACGCGGCCGACCTGTATGCACTGCGATTCGAAGATCTGGTCAACCTTGAACGATGGGCAGAGACCAGCGCCCGCAACCTGCTAGCCAGTATTGAGCAGTCGAAGTCGGTCCCCTATGAGCGGGTACTCTATGCACTTGGAATACGGTTTGTGGGTGAGACGGTGGCACAAAAGCTGGCACAGGCATTCCCTGATATCGATAGTCTTGCGGCAGCCACACCCCAACAGCTAATGTCGGTAGAAGAGATTGGCGAACGGATTGCGCAGAGTGTCATTGAGTTTTTTTCCAATCACAAGTTCACCGTTTTTGTGGATCGTCTCCGCCGGAACGGTCTGCAGTTTTCGTTGAATGAGGAGATGCTGGCTGCGAAAACCGATAAGCTGAAAGGGCTTACCATCGTCATCAGCGGCACCTTCGCCCTGCATTCCCGCGATGAGTATAAGGCAATGATCCTGCAAAATGGTGGCAAAAATAGCGGTTCGGTATCCAAAAATACCGATTACATCCTCGCTGGTGACAACATGGGACCCGCGAAGTTGGAGAAGGCTGAAAAGCTGGGTGTGAAGATCATCAATGAGCAGGATTTCCTCTCATTCCTTCATGGTGAAGTTATGTGATCCGATGTGATAGCCGTCGGCAAAGATATCTGCCTTGTATGTGCCGGGCATCAGGAACTCTTCAATGTCCCAGTACATGGTAACCGGAATCTCTTCCCCGCCATATTCTATGATGCGCTTCATGGAATAGCGGATTGTTCCGTTTTCATAGGGAAACGTATTGGAAGCACTTTTGGAGAGTACGTTTCCATCGGGAGTCATGATGCGGACAAATATCTCCCGCTCACCCGGTTCAGTAGTGATGTTACGGGCAATGGTGAAGGAAATCACAAATTGAGCACTCTTGCTCAGGCGGGTTTGCTCGCGCCCCCGGTCGTTCACTGCTTTGGCGCCGATGTTGGTCGCCACGAGCTGTGCGGCCAGAGATACCTTTTCAGAAAGTGCTTCTTTCTCCTGCGATACCTGGTTCAGAGTCCGGCTTGTCTGGTTGTATTGTTGTGTGATTTGCCTGTTTTCGGCACGTAGTTCCTCATTCAGCCTGTTCAGTGAATCAATCTGCTGAATATAACCACGTAGTATCTTCCGTAAGGTAGCCAGTTCGTCTTTGAGCCGTTTTATTTCTGCCTGGTCGGTGGATTTGGTCAAGCGCAACTCCTCCTGCAGACGGAGTACTTTTGCCTGTTCATTTTCGAGTTTGAAGAGAAGCGAGTCATTCTGTACACTGAACTTAAATCCTTCATATTGCAATGAGATTGCTTCGTATTCATCTTCCAACTCCTGCTTGTCGACGGTAAACTGCTGTTGCATTTCGTCCATCTCGGCATTTTTAGTGAGGAGAAAGCCAATCACGATGGCTAATACTACCGCGAGCACGCCAATGATGGCAATCAATTGGGGTGTACGCTCTTTAAAGTTTACTTTCATTCGAGTGCTTAATTTCCGATAGACGGCAAAAGTAGCGGTTTTCGGCCTAAAACCCAATCATTGGTCTTTCTTTTTTGGAATTTTAAGATAAACCCTTTCGGTTTTAAAAATACGGGATTTTATTCAACGAAACTTCTGAAAAAGTGTTATAATTGTGTTATATTTCGGAATATTGCGGAGAGTAGGAAAATGCTAAATTTAATCATATGAAGACAACAACTTATTTTCTGACCATCGGCATGATTGCTTTTTTTGCCGGTTGCGGTTCTTTTCAGCGGGTACTGGACGGTGACACGGCTGCAGAACGGATTATTGGATTGTGGGAGGTGAAGGCGATACACCACAGCGATGAAGTGGGCTACAAGGTGATTCCTTCCGGGATGTTCAAGATGATTTTTGATGACGGCAGGTTTATGAATTTCATGTCTACAGCCCAGGGAGCCATCATCACGGTGGATGGCACATACAGACTTGAAGGAAACCTTTACATGGAGGAGATCGTGAATTCATTCAACAAAAGCCAGGAAGGGAAAGACAACCCGCTCAATATCAAACTGACGCACAAAAATTTCATGTACCTGCGCTGGTTTCAGCCTGTCGATGAATTTGGGGTTACCCAGAACAGGTGGGTAGAAGAGATCTGGCAACGTGTGGGCATCGAAGATCTGGAGGTGAGCAATGTAGATCTGCGACAGGAGCTCAGGCAGTTGCTCGACAATGAAGAGGTGATAAAGGAAGTGACGAAATAGTCACAAAAAAAGGCGACCTTTTCCGGGTCGCCTTTTTATGGTAAGGTGAAATATCACAGTTGCTTCAACGCTTCATCCAGATCCGATTTGATATCGTCGATGTGTTCAATGCCGAGCGACACACGCAGCAGATTCGGATAGACACCCGCAGCAAGCTGCGCCTCATCCGATAGTTGCTGGTGGGTGGTGCTGGCGGGATGAATGATCAGTGTTTTGGCATCACCTACATTCGCCAGATGGCTGATCATGGAGAGGTTGTCGATGACCCTTGCCGTTTGCGTTACATCGCCCTTCACAAAGAAGGATAAGACGCCACCAAAACCGTCATTCTTCAGATATTTTTTAGCCAAAGCATGATACTTGTTTCCTTCGAGCCCGGGATAGTTCACTTTCTCTACCTTGGGATGTTTTTCCAGCCAATGGGCAAGTTCCAGCGTGTTGGCGTTGGTGCGTTCGGCACGTAGTGAAAGCGTTTCCAAGCCTAACAGCAGCAGGAATGAGTTGAATGGACTGTTCACCGGACCCAGATCACGCAATCCTTCCACGCGACAACGTATGGAATAGGCTATATTTCCGAAAGGTGATTTGTCACCAAACACTTCCCAGAAATTAAGACCGTGATAACCTTCCGAGGGTTCACTGAACATCGGATACTTCCCGTTCCCCCAGTTGAAGTTTCCCCCGTCGATGATAACGCCCCCCATGGAGGTGCCGTGGCCACCAATCCATTTCGTGGCAGAGTGTACCACCACACTGGCGCCCCATTCGATCGGGTTGAAAAGATACCCTCCCTGTCCGAACGTATTGTCTACAATCAGTGGAATATCATGCTTGCGTGCTACATCACCAATGGCTTCAAAGTCCGGAATGTTGTATTCGGGATTACCAATGGTCTCCAGATAAATCGCTTTGGTCTTGCCGTCGATCAGGGAAGCAATGCTCTCCACGTCGGACCCATCTGCAAAGCGTACCTCGATACCCAGCCGTGCAAAGGTCACTTTAAACTGATTGTATGTCCCTCCATACAGATAGGAGGAGGAGACAATATTATCCCCTGCAGCGGCCAGGTTGTGAATTGCGATAAACTGGGCTGCCTGACCTGAAGAGGTGGCCACGGCACCCACGCCCCCTTCGAGGGCCGCCATACGCTTTTCAAAAACGTCGGTGGTGGGGTTTTGCAATCGGGTATAGATATTCCCGAACTCTTTCAATCCAAAAAGATTGGCGCCATGTTCTGCGCTTTTAAACGAATACGCTGTGGTCTGATAAATAGGGACAGCTCTTGCGCCGGTTACCGGATCAGATTCCTGTCCCGCATGTACCTGCAATGTTTCAAAATGTTTTTTTCTCATATCGTGCAAAATTAATACTTTGCAAAAATAGGATAAATAATGAGAAAATGTCAAAGAATGCAGGAAATGAGTAGTAAATTAACACTTACTCAGAAAAGAGGCGACCCCTTGCAATCATGCATGCGCCAATGATACCGGTTTTATTTTTCAATTTGGAGGATACAATTTTTGTGTCTTTGTTGACCAGGTTGAGTGAATATTTCCGGACGGAGCTGCGGATGGGCAACATGATAAATCCCTCAGTCTCGGCTACCTGTCCGCCTATGACGACCAGTTCCGGGTTAAAGATGTTGATAAGGCCGGCGATGTATTTTCCCAGTTTGTATCCCACCTCTTCCACGATTTCTATGCACAACGGATCTTCCTGGTTGGTTGCTTTGATGATGTCGGTGAGGGTGAGCTTGTTTATATCTTTCACCATTTCGGTGAGGATGGTACTTTCGCCATTGGCCACACGTTCAAGTATGTTCCTGTGAATTGCAAGGCCGGAAGCTTCTGTTTCGAGGCATCCCTTTTTACCGCAATGGCAGATGATCTCATTCTCGAAGATGGGAAAATGGCCGAATTCGCCCGAGAATCCCGATTTGCCATAATAGGGTTTGCCATCGATGATGATTCCGATGCCGAGGCCCCAGGAGACATTGACAAAGATCACGTTCTGTTCTCCCTCTACCGCACCCTTCATGTATTCGCCATAGGCCATGGCGCGGGTATCATTGTCGATTCCCACGTTATAATTCAGTTTCTTGGTCAGTATTTCACTGATCGGGTGTTCGCTGAAATAAAAACTGCTGTAGCTGTAACCCGATTCGGGATTCACCCGACCTGAAATATTGAGGTTGATGTTAAAAATCTTCTGTTTGAGTTCACCCGTCCTGTCGATGAAGTTCTGGATGTGCCCGCAAAGCACGTCGAACGACTCCGGTGTACTTTCATAGGTATAGGAGATTCCCATCTGGTTATCCACGATGTTTCCGGTAAAATCCATCAGTGCGATATTCAGGTGGTGACGGCTCATGTCTACCCCCACGAAATAAGCAGAGGAAGGTTTTAACCCGTAAACAATAGGATGTCTGCCTCCCGGCGTGTTGATCTTGCCGAACTCGGCAATCAATCCCTGGTCGGTAAGTTCGGCAATGAACTTGGTGACGGTTGGTACACTTAATTCAAGTCCTTTGGCCAGTTCCGAAATTGTGTCATTTCCGGTAGTAATAAAATGAGTGATAATGTCCTTCTTTATTTGGATGTTTTTCGGACTTTTATCGCTTTTCAAAAAAAAGTTTTTTACCATAATTTCTTAAACTTAGTAATGTACATAGAGTGTGCTAATAATTAGCTTCTATTGCAGAAGCTATCCAACAAGTCCATTCTGATCGGTCAAAACGTAACTCCCTGCATCCGAAGGGTTGATTACAGATTCATTATAATGAATGTAAAACTTACAAAATTACGAAAAAATCCAAATTATCAAAATAAAAAAAAGAAGTTCATTGTTTTGCGGTTTTTTAATATAATTGTTTTGTTTTTTAGATATTTTCCGCATCTTTGTGAAACAGAAAACAAGCTTTTTGAGTTGTTTTTTCTTATAACCCTTTTTACAAACAATTAATTTCAACGCTGTGAATTACTTTTATCTTGTACCCGCCGCTTCTGTAGTGGCCCTGTTCTTCGCTTTTTACTTCTATAAAAAGATGATGAAAGAGAGTGAAGGCACTGAGAAAATGAAATCAATTGCCGGTTATGTACGCGAAGGTGCCATGTCGTACCTCAAACAACAGTACAAGGTGGTGATCATGGTTTTTGTTGTGCTTGCCCTGCTTTTTGCCGTGATGGCCTTTTTCGGCCTGCAAAACAATTGGGTTCCCTTTGCCTTTCTCACGGGTGGATTCTTCTCGGGACTGGCCGGTTTCTTCGGCATGAAGACGGCGACTTATGCATCCGCAAGGACCACCAACGCAGTGCGCCGTTCGCTCAATAGCGGGCTGCAGATTGCTTTCCGTTCCGGAGCCGTCATGGGTCTGGTCGTAGTAGGGCTGGCCCTGCTTGATATTTCGGCCTGGTATTTTATTCTCAACTCTTTTATTGACGAAGCCGATGCCGGACACAAGCTGATCATGATTACAACCACCATGCTGACCTTTGGCATGGGTGCTTCCACGCAGGCGCTATTTGCCCGTGTGGGAGGAGGTATCTATACCAAGGCGGCCGATGTGGGTGCCGATCTGGTGGGAAAGGTGGAGGCGGGCATCCCGGAGGATGATCCCCGCAACCCCGCTACCATTGCTGATAATGTGGGTGACAACGTGGGTGATGTGGCCGGCATGGGTGCCGACCTGTATGAGTCCTACTGCGGATCCATCCTTTCTACCGCGGCACTGGGCGCTTCGGCATTTGTATTAAACCCGTCGATGCAGCAGAATGCGGTATTTGCTCCGATGATTATCGCAGCCATTGGCGTTTTTCTGTCTATTCTGGGTATCTTTCTGGTGCGCACCAAAGAAAATGCAAGCGTAAAGCAACTGATGGATTCCCTCAACCGGGGTGTAAATGTGAGTGCGATACTGATTGCCATCTGCTCGTTTGGCATCCTGTATCTGCTCGGATTCAGCAACTGGGTTGGATTATCCTTCTCTGTGATTGCGGGTCTGGTAGCAGGAATTATCATCGGCCAGGGTACCGAGTATTTCACATCACACTCCTATAAACCTACCAGAAACATTGCCAAAAGTGCCCTCACGGGTCCAGCTACGGTGATCATCTCCGGCATGGGAACCGGCTTTGTCTCTACCGTGATCCCGGTGACAACCATTGTCGCCGCAATCCTCATTTCTTACCTGGCCGCCATCGGGTTCGATGTGCAGAACATGGTTTCGGCCGAAAACCTGAGCATGGGGTTATATGGCATCGCCATTGCGGCGGTGGGCATGCTCTCCACGCTGGGAATCACGCTTGCTACTGATGCGTACGGCCCCATTGCCGACAATGCCGGAGGTAATGCCGAGATGAGCGGGCTGGAACCTGAAGTGAGAAAAAGGACCGATATGCTCGATTCGCTGGGTAATACGACTGCTGCCACAGGAAAAGGATTTGCCATCGGTTCGGCGGCACTGACCGCATTGGCGCTGATGGCATCTTATATGGAGGAGATACGCATCGGGATGTTGCGCCTGGGAGACAATGTGATGCAGTTTGCCGATGGTGAAACCGTGGAGGTGTCCAGGGCGAGCTTCGTGGATTTCATGAATTATTTTGAAGTCACGCTGATGAACCCCAAGGTGCTTACGGGCATCTTTCTTGGATCCATGATGGCCTTTCTCTTCTGCGGGCTCACCATGAATGCCGTGGGCAGGGCTGCCCAGAAGATGGTGGAAGAAGTACGCCGTCAGTTTCGGGAGATACAGGGTATCCTTACCGGTGAGTCTACGCCCGACTATGCGCGCTGTGTGTCGATCTCAACCAAGGGGGCACAGCGGGAGATGTTGTTACCTTCGCTGCTGGCCATCTTTGCTCCCATTGCCACGGGTCTGCTGATGGGTGTAGCTGGTGTGATGGGGCTTCTGGCGGGCGGATTGGGTGCAGGCTTCGTGCTGGCCGTTTTCATGGCCAACTCGGGAGGCGCATGGGATAACGCCAAGAAGTATATTGAAGAAGGCAATTTGGGCGGCAAGGGTAGCGAAGCCCACAAGGCCACCGTGGTAGGCGATACGGTGGGCGATCCATTCAAGGATACCTCCGGTCCCTCATTGAATATCCTGATCAAGCTCATGAGCATGGTATCCATTGTGATGGCGGGGCTCACTGTGGCATGGAGCCTTTTGTAAATCGTTTTTTTAGTGATTATTATAAATTTGACTTGAGTCGTTTTCGATAACATTTTGTATATTTGAAGTCCGAAAAAATCACTGCTACAAAAAGAGTTATCAACATTCAAATACAACAAATTATGAGTTTTTTAACGAACGACAAGTTAACAATTGTAGGAGCTGCCGGTATGATCGGTTCCAACATGGCGCAGACTGCCGCCATGATGCGTTTGACCCCCAATATCTGTCTGTACGACCCGTTTGCACAGGGTCTTGAAGGCGTGGTGGAAGAGATGCGTCACTGCGGTTTTGAAGGCGTGAACTTCACCTTCTCCACCGATGTGAAGGAAGCATTTACCGGCACAAAGTACATGATCTCATCCGGCGGTGCACCCCGCAAGGAAGGCATGACGCGTGAAGACCTGCTGAAGGGGAACGCCGAAATCGCCGCACAGCTGGGTAAGGATATCAAGTCTTATTGCCCTGAACTACAGCATTTGACCATCATCTTCAACCCGGCAGACATCACCGGGCTGGTTGCATTGATCTACTCAGGCCTGAAACCCTCCCAGGTCACCACACTGGCTGCTTTGGACAGTACTCGTCTGCAGAGCGAGCTGGCCAAACATTTTGGTGTGGAGCAGAGCAAGGTGACCGGCGCCCGCACTTATGGCGGACATGGTGAACAAATGGCTGTATTCGCTTCTACCGCAAAGGTGGACGGCAAGCCGCTGACCGAACTGATCGGTACCGATGCACTCAGCAACGAAGCATGGGCCGACCTGAAGGTACGCGTGACCAAGGGTGGTGCCAACATCATCAAGCTGCGCGGACGTTCTTCATTCCAGAGCCCTGCTTACGCTTCAGTTGAGATGATCCGTGCCGCCATGGGTGGTGACGCCTTTCGCTGGCCTTCGGGTTGCTATGTGAACATTCCCGGTTTCGAGCATATCATGATGGGCATGGAAACCACACTGGATAAGAATGGCGTTTCGTTCGGCGACATCAAAGGAACCGATGCCGAGATTGCCGAACTGAAACAAAGCTACGGCCACCTGGTAAAACTGCGCGACGAAGTAATCGGCATGGGCATAATCCCTGCCGTGGATCAGTGGAGCAGCGTGAATCCCAACCTATAAAAAACAATTTTTTCATCACAGAAAGAGACGGCCAAAACCGTCTCTTTTTTATGTGTGCCGTGCCGCATACGACCTGTCTGCTATTGCGGGTCATAAGACAGCAACCGTCTGTCACCCTCAACATAAATCACCGAAGTAAGACAACCGGAGGGTAGTCATAAGACAGCAACCGTCTGTCACCCTCAACATAAATCACCGAAGTAAGACAACCGGAGGGTAGTCATAAGACAGCAACCGTCTGTCACCCTCCAGCTTACGCAGGTGGGTGATGTCCTGTGTCACTTCTAGCACGCCGAGGTACTCGCCCTCTTTTCCACGTACGGCATAATATTCTATCACAATAAACCGCTCTTGTTGAAATCCCGAGATCCAGAACATGGCCTTGCTCTCTTTGCCGCTTTTGAAATCTTTCAGAATCTGCTCCACCACGTGCACGCTACCGGGTGGGTGACACATACGCACATCGCGGCCGATGATGGAGCGGTTTCGCTCGAACACCCTGTTGGGGCTGTGCGAGAAGAACCGTACTTTGTCGTCCTTGTCCACGAAGGTGATATCGAGGGGTAGATGCAGAAAGAGTGCCTCCAGCTCGTCGGTATTGAAAGCGCCCGAAGAAAGCCTGATGCCATCTGACTTCGCATATTCCTGCTTTTCCACTTTCATACCCTGCGGATGCCATTCCTCTTCCGGATCATATAGGCAATATCCGAACTCGGGCGTCTCCAGATACACCCTGTACCACTCCTCTTCCTGGAGTGTATCCATGGCCATGGGAAAAAGGATCTCCTCCTCCTTCATGATCATGCCAGCGATCATCTCCACGGCATAGTCCAGTGCGGGCAGACCGGTTGCACGGAATGTGCCGGCCGATGAAGCCGGGGAGGTGAGCACCTCGTGCGCCTTATCCAGCAGCTCGCGTGTCTCGTCGTGCTTGCCCCACATCACCTTGGGAGGGCCTGTGATAAGATGTTTCTCCAGGAAGGGAAAAAGCAGATACTCCTTGCGCTTGTAATGCTTGTCGATGTCGGAGAAGTTGTTGAAGAGGGTGCGCAGCTGCATCAGGTAACCGGGTAGCTGGGCATCGTTGATGTCTGCGAACTTCTTTTTGATCTCTTTGTAGGCCTCAATCTCCTTTTCCAGTGCACGGTTCTCCTGCCGGAAAGTGTCTATAGGGTGTCCCGCAGGAATCTCCTTCGCTCCTCGCAGATCGATGCTCCCGTCGAGTACCGCCGTATGCAGATCACAGAAATCCAGTATCTCCTCTTCGGTGAGTGCGTTGCTGTTAATCAGTTCCTGCTCCACTTCCACCACCTCGTTGTAAGGAATATTTTCCAGTGTGCTGATCAGATGGCGGCGCAGCAGGGCCGGGTTTCCTCCGTTATGCAGTTCAAGAAGGAGGTGTTTTAGTTGCTCCTTGCGCTGTGTTGCATTGTTGATAAATTCACTCATAATTGTTCTTTTTTTTCAGACATTTACGTTCTGTTGTCTTTTTTGTCCACCCATCAATATCCTCATATCTTCATCCACGGTGGTGATGCCCGAGATACCGAAGTTGTTGACAAGCACGTTCACCACATTGGGCGAGAGAAATGCCGGCAGGGTGGGGCCGAGGTGAATATTTTTCACGCCCAGGGAGAGCAGCGCCAGCAATACGATCACCGCCTTCTGTTCGTACCAGGCTATGTTGTAGGCTATGGGCAGGTCGTTCAGGTCATCAAGTTCGAAAGCCTCTTTCAGCGTGAGTGCGATCTTGACGAGTGAATAGCTGTCGTTACACTGTCCTGCATCCAGCACGCGGGGGATGCCGTTGATATCGCCCAGGGGCAGTTTGTTGTAGCGGTACTTGGCGCAGCCGGCCGTAAGGATCACCGTATCCTTGGGCATATTTTCCGCAAACTCGGTGTAGTAGTTGCGTCCTTTCATCCTGCCGTCGCAGCCGCCCATGACGAAGAACTTGCGGATGGCACCCGTCTTCACTGCCTCCACCACCTTGTCGGCCAGTGCAATAACCTGGTTGTGTGCAAAGCCGCCCGTGATCTCACCGGTTTCAATCTCTTCGGGGGCGGCACATCGTTTGGCGTGTGCAATCAGCGCCGAGAAATCCTTGGGTTTCCCATCCTTCCGGTTGCCGATATGTTTGAATCCTTCAAACCCTGAGGCTCCCGTGGTATAGACCCTGTCGGTATAGGTCGATGATTTTTTTGGTGGTACAATGCAATTGGTGGTGAACAGGATCACGCCGTTGAAATGTTCGAAGTCCTCGGTCTGATGCCACCATGAGCTGCCGTAGTTACCCACGAAGTGACTGTATTTCTTGAATGCAGGATAATAGTTTGCCGGGAGCATCTCGCTGTGGGTATACACATCCACGCCGGTACCTTCGGTTTGTTTCAGCAGCTCTTCCATGTCCTTCAGGTCGTGTCCGCTGATGAGGATGCCCGGGTTATTGCGGACGCCCAGGTTCACCTTCGTGATCTCCGGGTGTCCGTAGCTCGAGGTGTTGGCCTTGTCGAGCAGCGCCATTACCTCCACACCATATTTGCCCGTTTCCAGCACGAGTGCCGTCAGTTTATCCACGGAAAGGGTATCGTTGGTAACGGCCACCAGTGCTTTTTGCATAAATGCGTAGATGCTATACTGTTCATGTTTCAGGTTGTATGCATGCTCCGCATAGGCAGCCATTCCCTTCAGTCCGTAGGTGACCAGTTCACGCAGCGAACGGATGTCTTCGTCCTTGCTGGCCAGCACACCCACCTCGAGGGCCTTTTCAGCCATTTCATCCTCGGTCTCACCGCTCCAGAAAGCTCCCTCATAGGTGATACCTTCCACGCTGCCTCCGGCGGAGATCAGGCGCTCTTTGGCGGCATTCCGCATCTCGTATGCCATCAGGATGCGGGTGATGAACCTGTTCCTGTCGAAATTGGCATTGGTGATCGTCATGAACAGGCTGTCGGTAATAAACCGGTTGATCTGGGGAATCTCAATCCCCAGTGTTCTCAGGCGTACCGTATAGTGGGATATCCCTTTGCAGAGAAACAGCAGCAGGTCCTGCATGTTGGCCACATCGGCCGTTTTTCCGCAGACACCCTTTACCGTGCAGCCCTCGTTTCTACTGGTTTCCTGACACTGATAACAAAACATTTTTTCCATATATGATTTTATTTTTGTGGTAATTTCCGATAACCGCTGCAAAATTATTGCTTCAAGGGTGCAATTTTTGTAACCTGAGTTACACACCGAATCGTTTAACGGATTTTAATCATTGTATTTTTTTATTTATTCTATCTTTGTGTACAAACAAAACAATGGCTGCATACGATTTGTCCTCCTGTCCGCTTTTCTTTCATCTCTCGCCCGGGGAGACGAATGATATTCTTTCACGCGCCGTGGAAGAAGAACGCAGGATAGAAAAGGGTCATTATGTGGTGAGGCAGGGCGATCCGGTACTGAATCTTTTTCTGCTTGCGGAGGGATTGGTTCGCACCGAGATGGTGACCAAGGAGGGAAATGTGCTGGAGATAGAATTTATTGAACCCGTGAGGCCACTCGCTCCCGCCTTTCTGGTGGCTGCCGAAAGCCGGTACCCCGTAGATGTGATCACCATGGAGGAGACTGTATTCTATGTGATCCCCAAATCCTCGTGGCTGAAGGAGATGATGCGGAACGAGACGCTCATGACCAACTTTATGCGGGTGAGTTCCAACATGACCGTCTTTCTCTCCAAGAAGGTGCAGATGATGTCAATCAAGAGCCTGAGAGGCAAGTTGTCGCTCTATATTCTTGAGAATACCGATCTCCGGGATCCCTCGTTCATATTGAGGAGAACACAGTCGCAGCTGGCCGAGTATTTCGGTGTGCAGCGCCCCTCGCTTGCGCGCACCCTGGGTGAACTGATCAGTGAAGGAGCCATCCGATTGTACAAAAGAGAGCTCACTGTACTCGACCGGCATAAGTTGGAAGAGATGGTATGAGGTGATTAAAAATAAAAAACCTATATTTGTTACTGGAAAGAAAAAAGTTACATTTCTAAATTATTATCTAAGTCATGAGTACCCAATTATCAAGAAGGAAATTTATCAAAACGGCCGCCGTGGGTGCGGTTGGTGTGGCCATCTTTCCGCAGTTCCTTGCCTCGTGTAAACAGAACAAGGCAGCAGGAAGCGGTGAAGAGGTTATTCGTCTCGGTTTTATCGGCCTTGGCCGGCAATCCATGTATCTGCTGAACGGTTACCTCGGTATGGAGGGCGTGCAGGTCGTGGCCGGGAGCGATGTGTATGGCGTGAAGAGGGAACGTTTTCTCAAGCGTGTGAATGAACATTATGCAGCGCAGGAACAGCCGCCTGTGGTGGAGGTATATGAAAATTACAAGGAGCTGATTGCCCGCGAAGACATCGATGCGGTGGTAATCGCCAGCCCCGACCACTGGCATGCATTTATGGCCAGAGATGCAGCTGCTGCAAAGAAAAACATCTATCTGGAAAAACCCCTCACCTTTACCATCAAAGAGGGACAGATGCTGGTGAAGGCTGTACGCGACAATGGAGTGATCCTCGCCGTGGGCAGTCAGCAGCGTTCCGATGTCAACTTCCAGCATGCTGTGAAGATGGTGCAGGAGGGCAAGATCGGAAAAGTGGAACGGATCAATGCCTATGTAGGTGGACCTCCCACGCCGTACGATCTGCCCGAGGAGCCGGTGCCAGCCGATCTGAACTGGCCAATGTGGCTGGGTCCGTCGGAGTTTGTACACTACAACGCACAGCTCGACCCGCCCATCTCGCTTGATCCGGAAAAGAACGAAGAGTTCTGGGGTGCCTGGCGCTGGTACAAGGAGCTGGGCGGCGGATTTACCACCGACTGGGGCGCACACATGTTCGACATTGCCCAGTGGGGCCTCGGCATGGACAATAGTGGACCCGTGGAGATCATTCCTGCCGGCTACAAAGACACAAAGTATCTCACTTTCAAATATGCCGATGGTGCAGTGATGACCGAGGAGCCGTTCAACGAAAAACAAACCAAGGGCGTGAAGTTCTGGGGTGACAAAGGTTGGATAGAAGTATCAAGGGAACATTTCCTGGCATCCGATGACAGCCTATTGCCTCCGGTTGTGGAAGCTACCGAAGGGGCTTACGAGACCAAGATTCCCCATCTGGAGAATTTTGTCAACGCGCTGAAGAGCAAGAGCGATCCGGTGGTTCCCGTGGAGATCGGACACCGTTCCTGCACCGTCTGTACCCTGGGGAATATTGCCTACGACCTGGGCCGTCCCATCAAGTGGGATCCCGCTACCGAGGCTTTTGTAGACGACGCCGAAGCCAGTGCGCACCGGCTGTTCAACAAAACCTACAGTGAAGGATATACACTTTGACGGATATCCGGTACTGAATAAAAAAAAAGCTGCCTGCGGGCAGCTTTTTTTATTTCCTATTGCTTTGCCGGTTTGAGCAGGATGCCCAGTTCTTCTAGCTGCTCCTGTTCCACCCGCGAAGGCGCATCGATCATCACATCGCGGCCGGCATTGTTCTTGGGGAAGGCGATGCAGTCTCGGATGCTGTCGAGACCTGCGAAGATGGAGACAAAGCGATCCAGTCCGAAGGCTATCCCACCATGGGGAGGCGCACCATATCTGAAGGCGTTCATCAGGAAGCCGAACTGTTCCTGTGCCCGTTCCGGGGTGAAGCCCAGCACCGAGAACATCTTCTGCTGCAGCTCGCTGTTGTGGATACGGATGGAGCCGCCACCAATCTCCACGCCGTTGATCACCAGGTCGTAGGCATTAGCCCGCACAGCACCCGGATCGGTATCCAGCAGGGGGATGTCCTCCGGCTTGGGAGAGGTGAAGGGATGATGCTTCGCGAAGAAACGGTTCAACTCCTCGTCCTTTTCCAGTAGGGGGAAGTCCACCACCCACAGGCATTTGTAGTTGTTCTTGTCCCTCAGTCCGAGGCGTGACCCAATCTCCAGTCGGAGTTCGCACAGTTGCTTCTGTGTCTTTTCTGTGTCGCCTGCCAGCATCAGGATCAGGTCGCCCGGTTTTGCGTGGCAGCGCTCGGCCCACTGTTTGAGGTCGGCTTCGCTATAGAATTTGTCCACCGACGACTTCAGCGATCCGTCTTCGTTGTAACGCACATAGATCAGTCCCTTGGCGCCAATCTGGGGACGTTTCACAAAGTCGGTCAACTCATCCAGCTGCTTGCGGGTATACGCTGCACATCCTTCCGCGCAGATGGCACCCACATAGGCTACCGAGTCGAAGACTACGAAATCGCGTCCCTCGGTCAGGTCCTTCAGTTCTGTGAACTTCATTTCAAAGCGGATATCCGGCTTGTCCGAACCATACTGCTGCATGGCATCGGCATAGCTTATGCGGGGAAAATCTGGAATTTCCATCCCCTTGATTGTTTTGAAGAGATGTTTGGTAAGCCCTTCAAAGGTATTCAGTATATCTTCCTGTTGCACGAACGACATCTCACAGTCGATCTGTGTGAACTCCGGCTGACGGTCTGCCCGCAGGTCCTCGTCGCGGAAGCACTTCACGATCTGGAAGTACCGGTCGAACCCCGACACCATCAGCAGCTGCTTGAAGAGTTGCGGCGACTGGGGCAGGGCATAAAACTCACCCTGGTTCATGCGGGAGGGTACGATGAAGTCGCGCGCCCCCTCGGGTGTGGAGCCAATCAGTACCGGTGTTTCCACCTCCAGGAAAGCCCTTTCGTCGAGGTAGCGGCGTGTCTCGAAAGCCATTCTGTGTCGTAGCTCCAGGTTCTCGCGCACCACGTTGCGGCGCAGGTCCAGATAGCGGTATTTCATCCGCAGCTCGTCGCCGCCGTCGGTCTCCGTCTCAATGGTGAAGGGCGGTGTTTGTGAAGCATTCAACACAGTCAGTTCAGAGGCAATGATCTCGATGTCGCCGGTGGGGATATGGCTGTTTTTGCTGGAGCGTTCCTTTACGATGCCGGTGACCTGTATCACCCACTCGCGACCCAGCTTGTTGGCCTGCTCGCACAGGTCGTGATTTACCTCCTGGTTAAAGGAGAGCTGTGTGATTCCGTACCTGTCTCTCAGGTCGATAAACGTCATTCCTCCCATCTTGCGGATCTTGGATACCCAACCCGCCAGTGTTACTTCCCTGTTTGCATCGGCCAACCTGAGTTCGCCGCATGTGCTGTTTCTGAACATATCAATAACCGTTATTTAGCGTTGCTTTTGCGGTACAAATGTACACAATTATCGTGTGAAATGCTTCAATTACATTAGTCGTTTTCTGCGCTCGGCAAAACAAATAAATTTGTTCTGCTCTTGCTTGACGAAAACGTTCATATCTTTATCACTTTATCGGCCACCTGCTCGAACTCTTTCAGGTGTGTGGCCATCAGGATGGCGATGCCCGGGTGTTGTGCCTGAATGTTTTGGAATATGGCAATTGCGTTTTCCGTGCTGATGCCCGCCGTGGGCTCATCCACCACCAGCAACTGGGGTTTCTTGAGGAGCGCCTGTGCCAGCAGCAGTTTCTTCCGCTGTCCACCGCTCAGTGTTTCGCCGTTCTCACCCAGCCAACTCCCCAGTCCTTCCGGCAGGGAAGCACGCCACGAAGCCAGGTCCACCGTCTCCAGCGCCCTGTCTATCTCCTCGTCGGCATAGCCTTCGAAGTTCTCACGCAGCGTGCCGGTCAACAGATACGCTTTCTGGGTCACGTAGATGGTTTCAGGCACCGGGAGGTGGCGCAACTCATCCGTTCCATTCCAGGTCAGTGTTCCCCCCTCCCTGTACTCCGGATAGAAGAGGCTGTTCAGCAGGGTCGTTTTGCCCTTGCCGGTCTCCCCGTAGAGGGCGACCCATTCGCCCCTGGCGATCTCCAGCGACACCGGCCCCACACGTACCGGAGTGCCGGGTACTACCGCTTCAATGTTTGCCATGCGCAGCTGCTTTAATGGGTCGGAGACAGCGACTACCTCTGCCGGTCCAGCACTCCCGCCTGCTCTCTTGGTCTCGCCTTGTTCATGGCTTGCAGCGACCACTTCTGCCTGTTCAACCCCTTCATCAAAAATCGATTTTATATCCCTTACTTGCTGTTCCACCGCACTCTTTTCCGATTTCCCGGAGAAGAGCATCTCGGCCAGCTCTGCTTGGGCCATGATGCCAAAGAAGATGCCAATGGCGAGGGATGCGTCCAACTGCTGCTGACCCGAATGCCAGAGGAGGAAGGCGGCGATATAGCTGAAGCCGAGGCCGGCAATGAGCTGCAGGTAGAAGGAGTTGAACTGGATCTTGTTTTCCAGTCGTTCCAGCTGCTGCCGCATCTGCTCGTGGCGGTCAATCGCTTTCTCCTCCAGGTTGTATTTCGAGATCTCTATTCTCCCCCTGAAGCCCTCCATCAGTATCTGGTGTGTCTCCTCACGCACCGCTTTCAGCTGTAGGTGCAACTGTTTGTTCCTGCGGAAGGTCAGCTGAGGCACCAGAAACAACAATACTGTCGATGAGATCAGAAACTCGATGGCGATCACCTGAGAGAAGAATGCCACGAAAAGGGTATAGATGACGATTGTCAGAATCAGTGCTGCAAAAGGCAGCAGCCACAGCAGGATGTGATTCAGTATCTGGTCGGTGCCGTGGGTGCTGTTTTCAAGGAGCGATGAGTTGTTGCTCACCTGTTTGCGGAAGTAGGGTAGCCGGGCGACCGACGAAAATATTTTTAATTGCAGGCTTTGCTGCACGCTCAGTGTGGTCTTGTGGTTCTCCAGCCGCTCGAAATATCGGGTGGCGGTACGCAGCAGCGACAGCAGCCGGATGATGGAGGAGGGGATAAGGTAAGCGAATGCCGTGTTAGCTGTAACAAATACCACGCTACAGATGGCCAGGAACCATCCCGAGAGGGCTGGCATGGTCACGAAGGCCACCGTCCAGAGGGCCAGCAGAAGAAATCCTTTCCGCCATTGTCCCCTGAAGGGTCGCAGAATATGGGTCACCATAAACTCACGCATAGGCCATCTGTTCTCCCCAGTTTAAGTTAAGCACCCTGTGGGCCACTTCTTCGAACCGCTGTTCATGGGAGGCCACAATTACCAGTCGTTCCCCTGCCATCTTCACAATCTCCTGCAGGATAACCTCTACCGTGCCGGCATCCAGGTTGGCTGTAGGCTCATCGAGGATCGCCACCGGCCGTGGGTGCATCATCATTCGTGCCAGGGTTACCAGTTGTCGTTCACCGCCGGAAAGCTGTCTTCCGTTGTGAGTTAAAACGGTATCCCATCCATCCTCCTTTTTTGCGACAATCTGCTGCATGAATTCGGGAAAGGATTCTTCGCCGGTCGTTTCCCGTTGCAAGAGGAGGTTATAGTGTAGCGTACCGTCGAAGATAAACGGAAACTGGTTCATGTAGGTCGTATTCGCTTTAAGCCAGTGGCGGGACCAAACGTTATCCCGTCTGTTGACCGAAACGGTCCCTTCGTGTGCGGCAAGACTGCCGGCGCATATTTTGAGGAGGGTCGATTTTCCCGATCCCGAGATGCCTTTCACCAGCACTAGTCCTTTTTTGGGAAATTGTTGATGAATCTCGTGTAGCACCTTCACCGGCGAGTCGGGATAAGCAAAGCTGAGGTTGCTGATTGTGATATGGTCAAATGTTTCATCCAGATCTGTAGGTGGTGTTTCCGCCGTGCGGGTAAGCAGTGGCATCAGCAGGTCGGCCGCAGCCAGTGCCCTGTTCCGGTCGTGATACGCACCCACGAACTTCCGGATGTAAAAGAAGAAATAGGGCGTGATGGTAAGCAGGAACAGCGCCGTGCCAAAGTCGTACCCCTTGCCGTAGTTAGGGCCGTTCATGATTCCCATCAAGCTGAAGCCAAGGTAAATGGCGATGGCGGCAATGGCGATGGTGACAAACAGTTCAAGCACTGCCGAGGAGAGGATGGCCACCCGCATCACGCCGATGGTTGCCTGGTTGAGCTCTTCGCTCTTGCGCGACAAGAAACGGTATTGCGGTAATAGATTGTCGAGGTTGACGATCTCTGTAACCGTTTTCAGCCGGTTATAAAATACGGCCGAATATTTCAGGAAAAGTCCGGTATGTTTCTTATGTATTGCTTCGGCTCCAATACCGATGACAGCCATCTGCACGGGGATTACGAAAAGGGAGACCATCAGGATGAGTGCCACCCATTTTTCCAGGAAGAAGCAGATCACCAGCAGCAGGATGCTCACCACGGCCGTCGCCACGGAATAGGGAATAAAAAATGCAAAGTAGGGCTTCAGGTCGTCACTGATTTTGGTCATATACAGCGCGCCGGTGGTGGAGTCGAACCGGTTTTCCCGCATCAACACCGGGTAAAGCTCCTTTTTGATGCCGGCCACAATGGTATTTCCAGCCCGGTAGTTGGAACGCGACTCGAAGTGGGCGAAAAGGTACCGCCCTGCAAGGAATGCCAGTGCCGACAGCAGCGTCTTGGGGAGCAGGTTTCCATTGTTGAGCCACGAAGCTGCGAATTCAGACAAATACCAGCTGAAGGCCGCAAAGCTCCCCGCGCTGAGCAGGGTGAACAGCGAGGCAATGGCATAGGTACTCCTCGCCGCTGCCATTCTTTTGCCGAGCCATCCGGAGGCACTCTGTTGTTTTGTACTCATCGATTGCCTGTGATTTTTAATTTCCCTTAACTCGGGGATGTGGGTGATGAGGGACAAAGATAGTTATTTTGGATTCCAATACAAAAGCCGGCCGGAGAAGATAGATCGAAATTTAATTTTAGAAGCAATCCTTTTTGTTTCTCAGAAAAATATACTACTTTTGCATCCGCGAATCACATCCACTCGCAATGTTTCGGGGTGTAGCGCAGTCCGGTTAGCGCACCTGCTTTGGGAGCAGGGGGTCCCAAGTTCGAATCTTGGTACCCCGACGTTGAAAATCAAACACTTATCTGAATATTCAGGTAGGTGTTTTTTTTGAGAACACACAATTAGCGTATCAGATCACTTTTATTTCCTACTCCGCTGATTACAAATTGCCTCGTTGCTGTAACCCGATTTTTTTAATCATTATTTTTAGAAATCTTCATCAAAGTAGTTGCTGGCGAAATTTTCACCGATATTTTGAATGAAATGAATCATATTATTCGCCCCAAACATTATTTATTGGTACTGCTTGTAAATTATTACCTCCAAATCCGCCCAACACATGTTCTCCCGTATACAGCAAAATGCCTTTTTTAAATTTAGGGCCTGCCAATTGGGCTAACTTCTTTAGACCTTTAAAGTCATCTGGTTTCAAGGACGATTTTGATTTAATTTCGATTCCATAGATCATCTTTTTTTGATCTTCGATCACCAGGTCCACCTCAGCACCTTTGTGCATGCTAAAATGCATTAATTTTAATGGGTCGTTGAACCAACTGATCTGTTTCTGGATCTCCATGGCTACAAAATTTTCTACAAAATGTCCTGCCTGTGTTCGGTCTTGCAATAGGTCGTCGCCATTATTCGCCAGCTGACACAATAAGCCGGTATCATTTAAAAATATTTTTGGGGATTTCACAAATTGCCCTTCAGCATGGGGAGTCCATGCGGGAATTTTTACGATCATAAAAACCTGTTCCAACAATGCCATATAACGTTGAAAAGAACTGTTCTTGATTCCAGTCAATCGGGCAATGTCAGACATGTTGATTGTGCTTCCCACTCTCACGCTCAGCAGGTTTAAGATTTTAGGCATGAATATCAGGCCATCAATATTGGCCAGGTCTCGAATGTCTTTTTGCAGGATAGATTCCATATAAGCTTGCAGCCACTTTGCTCTTCTGCTATCCGAGGTACGGTTTATAACTTCGGGATATCCCCCTCGTCTTATCAGTTTAATAATCTCTTCCCAACTCGTAGGAATAGACTTGAAGTTATTCTTGTCTTTGATTAAATTATCCAGGAAAACACTTTTACTTCCAGTTATTTCATCAACAGAAAATGGCCAAAGCTGGTGTGTTTCGATTCTTCCGGCTAATGAATCTGCTATTTTGGGTTGAAGCATCACATTGGCAGATCCTGTAAGGATGATTCTACGATTGCGATTGTCATCAATCAATTTCTTTAGACTTAAAAATAGCTCAGGTGCGCGTTGTACTTCATCAATAATTATATTCTCTCCAATATCCAACAAGAAACCCATTGGATCTGAATGAGCAGTGGCTAATACCGACGGGTCGTCCAAGGTGACATATTTACCAGAAAAAACTCCATCTTTTAATAACTGTTGACAAAAAGTGGTCTTTCCGGTTTGCCTTGCCCCTGTTATCATTACCACTGGCGTGTCTTCCAGTGCTTTTGATATCTGCGTATATATAAAACGTTTAATCATGTCTAATTTACTGCAAATATAATAATTTGTGGGTAAATATGGACAATTTTGTGGGTAAAAATGGAATTACTTTCGACGTAAAACATGCCCCTGGGTAATCGGTGGATTCTGGAAACGAGAGCCACATCTTTATCGACCGAAGTTTCCAACTGTGTCATCAGATAACTGACCACTGGGAGCCGACCCCATCGCGTGGTGAGCCACTTGTTTATTATGGCGCCAGGAACCAGTATTTCGCGGTTTCATCCGTCGAGAAGAAATTTATCAAAAGATCAGCAACCTTTTTTCTGCCGGACATGCTTGGGTGTGTACCGTCTGTTTGGAAATCGTCCCGTACCCAATAAAGACCGTCGCTTCTCGGAGTGGTACCATTGGCCCAAAGATATGGTCCCCAGGAAAGCCAGGCTGCATTAGGATTTGCACCTGCGAAACTTAATTCGTTGTCTCCGTTGATCTGCTCTTCGATTAACTTTTTTATTGTCCATCCCGTGTACCACGCAAAAGGTTCGGGATTTAGTTTTGTTGTGGCGTAACCGGCATAAATCCTGTTGCTTAAATAGACTATTTTTAGGTTTGGAAATTTAGATTTCAACATCTTCATGACCGATTTGTACTTCATTTTCAATGCGTTGGGATAAGTAACGAAGGAGGTGTCCGAAGGTCCGGCTTCTGCTTCCTTAAACCAGATTATCTGAACCTGTGAGGGAGTCAGACCGCCATTGGCCAAACGAGTATTTACAGCGTTCCAATAGGGAGCTTCCGGGTTGTTTATTTTATTAATATCCTGACCTCCCTGGGCACCGTCGATCAAAACCAGTTTCGGATGTTTGCCAGTGAAAGTTTTCATCTGGTCAATAAAAGCGGATGTCTCCTGGGTGGTGTTCGACATGCCGACGGACATCCATACTATTTTACCATTGGCTACGTCTTCGACACCCGATTCATTTAATGGACGAATGAATTTTGAAATTTCAATGCCGGCATTGTTGTGGGCGGATGGCCTTTGGTTTGATCCATTTGGGTACAATCCACCTTGAACTCCACGATAAGTTGCACCGTCAAAATCAATTAAAGGAGTAGGGATTGTTATTTCCTTCTTGACAATAACTTCATCCTCGTTTTTATCTATTCCCTTGTCGCAAGCCGTTAATAGCAGAACAAGGGTAATAAAAAAGAAATAATTCAGGATTTCCACAGGCTTTAATTATTGGAAATTATTTGTAATTGAACCTAGTCAGCACCTGTAAGACTTTTTATCACATCCACTTCGTCCTGTTTATAAGGCGTTCCGTCCTGATGAAAAATATCATGAAACCAAAGTTTTGGTTGGGCTCCGTCCGGCATAGGGGTGTCCCACGCGTAAATAGTGTTTGTTTTTCCTGAAACCAGTCCCCAGTTATAAGCTCCAATCTGTTCTCTTTTCAATATCGGTAAAATATCTTTAAACAAACTGTTGCGCGTGCGTGCCATATATTCGGTACATATTAGCGGTTTGGAAGACAATGATCTTAATGTATCGATATACCATTTGTGATTAATGGAATCGCCATAATTATGATATGTAATCACATCCGAATTTTTAATTTGATAATCAGTCAATTCTTTCAGATCCCATTTCCACACACCAACTGATAAGGGTTGTGAAGGATTAATCTCCCGTCCCCATTTGAAAACTTTTTCGAGCAAAGGCATACTTTTGTTTCCGTGATCCGAATTTCCAGGTTCGTTATACAAATCCCACAAAACGATTCGTTTGTCGTTACCAAATGAAGAGAGAATGTCTTTTACGTATTTTTCCAACGAACCGACCATGCCCGGATTGATATGGATTGAATCTCCCGGATCTTGCACCCATCCCGAGTTGTGGATGCCCGGTTTCGGTTCCGGCTGTTTGCCCGCCTGGTAAGTAGGGTTCCAGCAATCGTCGAAGAGTACAAAAAGCGTTGAAATACCGTGTTTATCTGCAATGTCCAGGTATTGATTCATCCTGTTTTTAAAGCCAGTGGTGTCGATTTGCCAGGCCAGATGGTGCAAATAAACACGCATGGAATTAAATCCGATGCTTTGAGCATAGCCCAATTCACGATCAATGGTTTCGGGATCAAAGGTTTCGGCTTGCCACATTTCAAGTTGATTAATGGCTGTACTCGGAATGAAATCGCTTCCTCTCAGCCAGTCTACACCGTTATACCATGTGTTTGCCTGTTCATCGGTCCACACTTCACGAATCGGTTTTTCGCTTGTCTCATTCTTTTTTTGCGATTGATTGCACGAAACCAAGGTAATCGCTGTTGCCATCACTAACGATAAAAAAAAGTACTTTTTCACATTCATTTTTTATTGAATAAAACTAATAACATATTTATTTTTCATTGATTAATTCAGGATTTATTCCGTGCTTTTCCATAATTTATCCATACAAAAAGAGTAAATTCAGGATTTCCACAGCCCTTGATTATAGTGTACTATTTGTGATTGAATCTACAATGTGAAATAACCAAAGATGTGACCGATGCAAATTTAGTTTAAATTTTTCTTTTTATTTACAACTTTTCAATAATCATGCATTTCTCATGCAATGCAAAGTCTGTATCTACCTCTTCAAAAAATCATAGCCAACAATAATAATTGGAACCCGTAATGCATTTGGATCATTATTTGTTTTAATATTCCGTGAAATTTATCGTACTTTATTATAAAATAACTCGCCGTATTTCCTGATTACGATATCGAAAAGCATCGTAACGATCCCGTCTATCTGACCATCGAGAGAGCGATGCTCAAGTGCGCATCCACTCAGTAATCAAAATGCAAAGCGTGTCGGGACTTGTGATTGGACTAGAAACTACCGGAACGGATGATCAGGCGTGCGTTTAGATTCTCAATCCGGTTATCATTGGAGGTAACCGGTTTTCCGTTGATTTTCACGTTTTCCAGTATCACCTCATGCACGGTGTGTTTATCGCCATTTTAAACAACAGCTTGTCGGTGCTTTCCGAATTGATGAAATTTCGCATGCTTCCAATCGCACCATACTGGAATTGAAATGATTGCACTTGAGTCAATCGATTTAGAGAATCAGATCCTTCCAATCGCACCATACTGCTATAATTACAACCTTACGTGATTATCCTCCCGAGTAATCAAGCAATATTAGAATTATACAAACGCATGGCCTCCTCGGTGCTTCGTGATATTGTAACGGTATTTAATCGGGGTAGCTGACCGGTGCGGTCAGCAAAACTACCTGATTGGAGATTGGACTGAAATATTGGTTGAACTTATTCTTGTCAAAAAAACAGAGACTACGGATCCGGGACCGGTAGCAGCACCACCACCATATCCATCACATTGGTGCGGGTATTGCCGGTGATGATATGCCCTCCGGCCTGTTGGAAAAAGTGGTAGGAGTCGAACCGGGAGAGGTGGTCGAAAGCATCGACCTGTTTCTTCCGTGCATCTGGGAGGGTGCGACTGTCCACCACTGCGCCTGCCGCATCGGTGGGACCATCGGTGCCGTCTGTACCGGCACAGAGGATGGTGATCTCCCTGGCGGAATCTATATGCGTAGCCAACCGGAGTGCCAGGTGTTGGTTGCGTCCGCCCAGCCCTGTGCCGCTCACCTGCAATGTGGGCTCCCCGCCAAAAAGGAGGCAGAGCGGTTTAGCGAGATTTTGATACGGAGCCTCTTCAATGGTGTGGAGAATAAAATCTGTCACAACGCTGTAATCCCCCTGCAGTGCATCGGTGATGATGTGTGCTTCAAAACCGAGCTCCCCGGCCCTGCGGGCCGCTGCCTCGAGCGCCAGCCGGTTGCTTCCGACAATATGGTTGTAGACGTGACTGAAGACAGGATCTCCCGGTTTCGGTGTCTCCGGAAGAAGAGCTGCCGCCCCCCGGCGCAGATGATCCAGTAGCATTGCTGGAAAACGATCCCCGAGCGCATATTTCCCTATTACGGTCAGTGCATCGGCGAAGGTGCTGCTGTCGGGAGCTGTGGGACCGGAGGCGATGACATCCAAAGGGTCGCCAATCACATCGGAAAGAATCAGCGTGATCACCGTGGCGGGAGTAGCTGCCTTGGCCAGCTGTCCCCCCTTCACCCCGGAGAGATGCTTGCGGACGGTATTGATCTCGGAGATGTCGGCGCCGCAACGTACCAGCAGGTCACTGGCCTGTGTCAGATCGTCGAGGGTGGCTCCTTCAGGGACATCGGCCATCAGTGCCGAGGCACCACCGGAGATCAGGCAAATCACCAGATCATCTTTCTCCGCCCGGCGGGCCAGCGCAAGCATCCGCCGTGTGGCCTCCACCCCGGCAGCATCGGGTAACGGATGCCCCGCCTCGGTAAGGGTGAGACGGCTCAGCATGCTCCCATGTCCATACTTGGTCACCACAAGCCCATCGGTGATGAGGTCCCCCATGATATTCTCCGTCTCCTTCGCCATCAGTGCCGCCGCCTTGCCCGCCGCCAGCACATATACCCGTCCGTCCGGGGAAAGTGGGTAGGTGCGGCCTGCTATATGCAGCAGGCTGCCCTCCCGGTTGACCTGTTGCGCTATCAGCCTGTCGGGGAGAACGTGTTCCACGCCAGCAAGAAATATCTGTTCTGCGATTTTTCTCATGGCAGGTTACATTATAATAGAAAAAGGGATAGTAGCCAGACACAGCAGAAAGTGACCAGGCCCATCACGATGGTGGCTGATGAATAGACCTTCAGCGTGGTATTGGAATCGATACCGGAGAAACGGGAGATGACCCAGAAGTAGGAGTCGTTGGCGTGCGAGATCATCATCGAGCCTGCACCCATCGCGAGCATGGTAAGTATTTTCCCGTTTTCGGAGTCCAGTCCCAATGCGGACAGCATGGGCATTATCAGTGAGGCGGCCGTGATGATGGCCACCGTGGAGGAACCCTGCGCTGTCTTCAGGATGAAGGCGATAAGAAAGGGTATGGCAAGCCCCAATCCCGTTTGCAGAAAGAAATCACCGGCGAAGGCTCCTACGCCCGTTTCCTTGATTACCAGACCGAACATACCACCGGCTCCCGTGACAATGAGGATTGGGCCCGCTTTCTCAATTGCCGACTCAAGCACGCCATTAATCTCTTTTATCGACTTGTCTTTCAATAAAAACAACGATAGGAATACGCCGATCAGCAGGGCAATGATGGGTTGCCCGAGAAATAACAACGATCTGGACAAGAAGTGAATATCGGACACATTGAGTACCGTGAGCAAAGAACCCACCGCTATAAGAAAAAGAGGGACGGCGATAGGTAGTAACGAAAGACGGACCGGGGGCAATTGATTTTCGGCCCGGGTTTCTGTTTCGGGAAATCCTGCCCGGGAAAATGCTGTTCCAGAATGTTCTATTCCGGGAAGTGCTGTTTCCAGGCGGACCGTTCCATCATAAGATGCTTTTCTTGTTTGCCACCGAATCCAAAAGAAAGCGGACAGTGCGGGTGGAACGGCAAGAACTGCCCCCAGCAATATCAACAGTCCGATATTGGCATGTAAAATACCTGCTGCAGCTAACGCCCCGGGATGGGTGGGGATGAGACAATGAACTGAATAGAGTGAAGTGGCCAGCACAAAGGCAATAAAGGGCAGCGTAATTCGGGCTTTGGAACTGAACGACTTTGCCAGTCCGCTCAGTATGATATAACCGGAATCACAAAATATGGGCAACCCCACAATAAAACCTGTAATTCCCATGGCCGAAACGGCTTTACGGTGGCCTGTGCGGGAAAGGATATAATTTGCAATGGCGACTGCGCCACCCGTCTTTTCGAGTATGACGGCAATAACGGCTCCGAAAATAATAAGAAACCCGATGGATGCCATTGTACTGCCAAAGCCCTGTTTCAGGATTTCAACCACTTCTTTACCGGGAAGAACAGCCAAAGCCAATAATAAAGCGACGAGAAACAGGGAGGCAAATGCATTGAGCCTGGTTACAGATGTGAGTATGATGATCAGTATGATACTCAACAGTACAAAGATGGAAATGGTAATGATACTCATATCATCTTTGTTTATCTGCGTCCGCTACTGGTACTGCGGGTCGTTGTTTCACTCCCGGAACTGCGGGTGTTGGGCGTGCTGCTACGGGTTTCGGTCGTCCTCCCCTCCCCGGAGCTTTCGCGCATCTGCCGTTCTACCCGTACGGGTTGGCCGATGGAACCACCATAGTAGTTGGTCTCCTCTGAACGGCTGGTGCTTGTGCGCTGCGTTGCGGGTGCTGTAGGCGTTTGTGTCGTATTTGCGCGGCTGTTAGCTGTCCGGTCGGCAGCTGTGCGGTTCGTGGTCGTCCTGCCGGTGGTTGTCCGGTTGATTGCCGGAGTGGCATCACGGCTGGTGATTCGTCCCTCGTCGGCATTCCCGAGACGTCTTACATCTTCCGGCGACGGGGTCACACGTTGCGATACACGGCGGGTGACCTCCTGCTGTACGCGCCGGTCGTCGGTAGAGTATCTGAAGTTACGTCCTTCGCGAATGCTTCTGTCTCCCCATTCGCGGGCGCGGTTCCGCTCGTTTTCCTTCCAGTAGACGGCCCGTCGCCCGTTTTCGTTGTAGGCCCTTACATACGGGATATTACTGTAGTCGTAGTAGTCAATATAATAATAGCGCGGGTAATGTGAATTATAATATTGATGATGCATCCACGGATTGTACATGTTGCGGTCGACGATGACCACAAATGCATTCCGCAGGTTGAAGGTGGAGTAGAGGGAAGGTAGCGTTTGTGCGAAAAGCCAACGCCCGTTGTAGAGATAAACGAAATTACGCGTGGCCAGATCGTAGTATGTCTCAATGTCGGGAAAATAGTAGTAACGTGTTCCTGCGTAATAATCAGGAGCCCACGCCGGATTATAATCGTAATAATTGTCGTAATAATCATTTCCGCCCGCACCGTAGTATGATGTTCCACAACCGGTGAAACCGAGCGCCAGGATGAATGTTGTGAGGACGATGGCTAATTTTTTGGTAATTCTTTTCATTTCATTCGGTTTTAAATGGTTCATTTGGCTTTTTACCTGTCCTTTTGACTGAGAAAAGCGGGAATGTTTAGTATGGATCCGGTTTTATATCTGAATGTCGCGGAAAGTATGGATATGTCCTCGTAATCTATTGCACAATCTTGGCGAAATCCTCCAGGTTCTCATCCACATACTGGGCAATGAGGGCGGTTTCCTCCTCTTCAATATAGAAAAACTTCTCTTCCAGCTCGTCGAACTGCTCGAAATCGACGTACATGGCGGTGAATTCCTCGTCGGTAGTTTCCCGCTCCAGCTCCGCACGATGTGCATCAAAAATTTCCTTTGCCTTGTAGAGTATCTTTGAAACGCCTTTGGCTCCCATCATCTTCAGAGCCTTGGCGGTGGGGTTATCGAAGATATAACCCCCGTAACCATTCTGGATCAGTTGCACAAAGCCTCCTTCGTTCACTTCATCAGAGAAAAAACGATACGCCAGCAACGTATGCTGATAGCCGTTGAGCTTGTCCATATTTTCTGCCGTGATGTCCCCGCCCAGGGTCTCCAGATAGGCATCGGTAAATACCTTCAGAAATTCGTCCATCCCCTTTTCTGCGGCTTCGATAATTATCTTCTCCTGAATCTGTATCATAAGGTCATTTTTTGCGGTCTTTGTTTACAGGAACAAATGTAACTGTTTTTTATTAAATCTCTCTTTGAAGCTCCCTGTTTTCCGGATAAAATGGCTACATTTGCGTGAAATACACGGTTAAATAAATTCACGATAAATATAATATTTGTATGAAGGTAAAACCTTTCAGGGGTGTCCGCCCCCCAAAAGCACTGGTAAGAGAGGTGGCGTCGCGTCCCTACGATGTGCTGAATTCGGAAGAGGCCCGCAGCGAGGCCGAAGGCAACGAGAAATCGCTCTATCGCATCATCAAGCCGGAGATCGATTTTCCGGTGGGAAAGGATGAACACGACGAGGACGTGTATATGAAGGCGGCCGAAAACTTCCACCTGTTCCAGGAGAAGGGATGGTTGCTCCAGGACGAGCAGGAGATGTATTACGTCTATGCCCAGACCATGAACGGCAAGACGCAGTACGGACTCGTGGTGGGCGCCTCGGTGGAGGATTACATGACCGGCAAAATCAAAAAACATGAGCTTACACGCCGCGACAAGGAGGAGGACCGCATGAAGCATGTGCGGGTGAACGATGCCAACATTGAACCGGTCTTCTTTGCCTATCCCGATAACAGGGAACTCAATGAGATTGTTACAAAAACTACAGCACAGCAGCCTGAATATGACTTCGTGTCGGTGGATGGCGTGGGTCACCACTTCTGGCTGATTAGTGACACTGCGGATATCAAACGCATTACCGAGGTTTTTGCCGAAATGCCGGCCATGTACATTGCCGACGGGCATCACCGCTCGGCGGCAGCTGCCCTGGTGGGTGCCGAGAAGGTGAAAAATAATCCGTACCATACCGGTGCCGAGGAATACAACTATTTTATGGCAGTCTGCTTCCCCGACAGCCAGCTCACCATCATCGACTACAACCGCGTGATGAAGGACCTGAACGGACTCACACCGGCAGAATTTATTCAAAAGCTGGAGAAAAACTTCACGGTGGAACCCACCGGCACGGAGATACAACGGCCAAAGAACCTGCACAACTTCTCGGTCTACCTCGACGGACGCTCCTTCAGCGTAACCGCCAAGCCGGGTACTTACGACGACGGCGATCCCATTGGCCAACTAGACGTGACCATCACCTCCAACCTGGTGCTCGATGAAATCCTGGGTATCAAGGATCTGAGAAGCGACAAGCGGATCGACTTCGTGGGAGGAATACGGGGCCTCGATGAACTGAAGAAACGGGTGGACAGCGGAGAGATGGCTGTGGCCCTCGCCCTTTATCCCGTGTCGATGAAGCAGCTGATGGACATTGCCGACACCGGCAACATCATGCCGCCCAAGACCACCTGGTTTGAACCGAAGCTGCGCTCGGGGCTTGTAATTCACAAATTGCACTGATCTTTCATGGAGTGCCGATCCGCATCTCTGCTGCCTGATCCGGTGCGGAAGGGGTGGTTATGCGGGTATGGCAGGATTGATGAAGTACGGGTTGTTATGCAGGTATGGCAGAATTAACCGAAAGAGACAATGAAACTGGGTGAACTGATCAAACAGGAAACGGAAGCAATATTTCCGGAAGTGGTGCAGCACTATCGTTGGCTGCACCAACATCCGGAACTCTCCTACCGGGAGAAGGAGACGGCTGCCTATATTGCCGACTTTCTCCAACGGGAAGGTATTTCCTTCAAAAAGGGAATCGGCGGCGATGGCATCCTCGCCACGGTAAAGGGAGAGATGGAAGACAATGGGAGATGTGTGGCCTTCGTGGCCGATATGGACGCACTCCCGGTAACGGAACAGAATGATGTACCCTACAAGTCGGTCAACCATGGCGTGATGCATGCCTGCGGCCACGATGCACAGGCTGCTTCCCTGATGGGAGCGGTAAAAGTGGTACATGCCCTGCGCAGCCGGTTTGCCGGAACGGCCCTCTTTGTATTCCAGCCGGGTGAAGAACGCTCTCCCGGCGGTGCCGACCTGATGCTGAAAGATGGGGTGTTCAGCGACCACAATCCCGATTTTATTGTGAAGCAGCATGCCTACACCGACCTGCCGGCAGGCATGGTGGGCTTCCACGCAGGAACCATCATGGCCTCGGCCGACGAGGTACATATCAAAGTAAAAGGCCAGGGCGGGCACGGTGCACTGCCACATGAGCTGAACGATACCGTGCTGGCCGCATCACAGATTATCGTGGCCATGCAACAACTGGTCAGCCGCAGAGCAAATCCCTTTCATCCCATGGTGCTCTCCTTCGGGAAGTTTATTGCCGACGGCGCCACCAACGTGATCCCAGGCGAGGTAACCCTGGCGGGCTCCCTGCGCTGCATGCAGGAAGAGGAACGCCACACGATGCTGCAGCTGATTCCGCAGATTGCCACTGCCACCGCCACGGCATATGGCTGCAGCTGCGAGGTGGAGTTGCCACAGGGATATCCCTCCGTCATCAGCGACGAGCAGATTACCTCCCGCATAAGAACCATGACAGAGGCATTTCTGGGTGAAGCAAAAGTATCTGAATTCCCGAAGAGGATGACGGCCGACGACTTTGGCTTCTTCACACAACTTTACCCATGCTGCTACTATCGTTTTGGTGTGGCCGGCGAAAAAGGGAGACCGGGGCCGCTCCATTCCGCTACCTTCCTCATCGATGAACAGGCGCTGCGGGCATCAACGGGACTGCCTGTCTACCTTGCTTTAAATTCGTTAAAATAACCGGCAATTGTTACCTTTCGTGTGGCAAAAACGATCTTTTGTACTATTTTTGTGCAAAACGAACATATATCAGTAGAAAACTCCCCCTTTTACATAACAATTTAAAAGTAAATCTATGGCCCAGCATGAATTAGATGAATTAGATGAGAAAATACTCAGGATGATCGTGGACAATGCACGTGTGCCTTTCCTGGAAGTGGCACGCGCCTGCGATGTGTCGGGAGCTGCCATCCATCAACGGGTGCAGAAACTAACCAACCTCGGCGTCATAAAAGGTTCGGAATTTGTGGTGGATCCCGAAAGAATCGGTTACGAAACCTGTGCTTTTGTGGGCATCTTCCTCACCTCTCCTTCCACATTCGATTATGTGGTAAAAGAATTGGAAAAAATTCCCGAAGTGGTGGAATGCTATTACACCACGGGGCAGTATGACCTGCTCATCAAAGTGTTCGCAAAAAATAACAAGGATCTGCTGCGGATCATTCACAAAGAACTACAACCACTCGGACTCTCGAGGACGGAAACACTGATGTGCTTCAAGGATGGCTTCCGCAAAAAACTACCCATTGACTTTGCTTCTCAACAGTCTGAATAATAAACCCCGATGCAGATCATCTGCATCGTTTTTTAATGTGAATATATTATGACCACACGCAGAAATTTTATCAGGACATCGGCGGTAGGATTAACCGCATTGGCTCTTAATCCTTCCCGTGCAGCCGCATCGGTGATGGGAAAGAAAACAGGAGGTAGCTCCTATGTTTCCAAACGGCCTGCCAAGGGCGACCGTCATTTCAGTTCCGTCGCCGTTGAGCAGACCATCTCGCGGGTGAAAGCAAAAATAAAAGATCCCAAGCTGGCCTGGATGTTCGAAAATTGCTTCCCCAACACACTGGATACCACAGTCAACTTCAGCATACAAAACGGCAGACCCGATACATTCGTGATTACGGGTGACATCGATGCCATGTGGCTGCGCGATTCATCGGCACAGGTGTGGCCCTACCTGCCCCTGACAAAGAAGGACGACCATCTCAAGCAGATGATTGCCGGCGTGATTAACAGGCAGACAAAGTGCATCCTGATTGATCCCTATGCCAATGCATTCAATCATGATCCAAAACCCGACAACGAATGGATGACCGACCGCACGGAGATGAACCCGATGTTGCACGAACGCAAGTGGGAGATCGACTCGCTGGCATATCCCGTACGTCTGGCTTACAACTACTGGAAAACAACAGGCGACACGGCGGTGTTCGATGCCGACTGGACCAAGGCCATGAACAGGCTGATTCAGACATTCAGGGAGCAACAGCGCAAAGAGGGCAACGGCCCCTATAAGTTTCAACGGAAAACGGAACGTCAGCTCGATACGCTGAATAACGACGGATGGGGCAACCCGGTAAATCCTGTGGGACTCATCGTCTCTTCATTCCGCCCGTCGGACGACGCCACCACCTTCCAGTTTCTGGTACCCTCCAACCTGTTTGCCGTGACCTCGCTGAAGCAGATTGCAGAGATAGCCCGGAAGGTGACGAAGGATGAGGCGCTGGCGTCAGCAGCCACAGCACTCGCCAAGGAGGTGAGCGATGCCATTCAGAAATATGCCATCGTGGAACATCCCAAGTATGGAAAAGTATATGCCTTTGAGGTGGACGGCTTTGGCAATGCCTATTTTATGGACGATGCCAATGTGCCCAGCCTGCTGGCGTTGCCTTACCTGGACTCCATCGACAGGAAGGATCCCGTCTACAGCAACACGCGGAAGATGGTGCTGAGCGCCGACAATCCCTACTTCTTCAAGGGCACTGCCGGCGAGGGAATCGGCGGCCCGCACATCGGCTATGACATGATCTGGCCCATGAGCATCATCATGCGCGCGCAGACAAGCAGAAGCGACGAGGAAATCAAACACTGCCTCCGCATGCTCCGCAACACCGACGCCGACACCGGGTTTATGCACGAGTCGTTCCACAAGGACGATCCTGCCAAATTTACCAGAAGCTGGTTCGCATGGGTCAACACCCTCTTCGGTGAACTGATCGTGGGGCTCGAAGCAAAAGGTAAAATGAATCTCATAAACAGCATCTGAAAATGAAGAATGTTTTTAAAGTTGCCCCGGTGTTACTCTGCATCTTGTTGGGTGCAGCAAGCATGAAGGGGCAATCGTATGATACGCCGGTAGATCATGTAAACATACTGATGGGCACCCAGTCGGAGTTTTCCCTATCCAACGGAAACACTTATCCCGCCGTGGCATTGCCCTGGGGAATGAACTTCTGGACGCCTCAGACTCGCAAGATAGGCAACGGATGGCAGTATGCATATACCGACAACAAGCTGAACGGCTTCAAGCAGACCCACCAGCCCAGTCCCTGGATGAACGACTACGGTCAGTTTTCCATCTTCCCGATGGTGAACAGGATGGAGTTCGACCAGGAGAAAAGAGCCAGCTGGTACTCCCACAAGGCGGAGGTGGCGAAACCCTACTATTACAGCGCCTACCTGGCCGACTATGATGTGACCACGGAGATCACGCCGACCGAACGTGCCGCCATCTTCCGGTTTACCTTTCCCGAAACCGACAACGCCTATGTGCTGGTGGATGCCTTCGACAAGGGTTCCGCCGTGGAGATCCTACCGGAGAAAAATGCCATCATCGGCTACACCACCCGCAACAGCGGTGGCGTGCCGGCAAATTTCAAGAACTATTTCGTGATCGTCTTCGATAAGCCTCTTCAGCAGAAGCATGTGGTAAAAGACAAGGAGATCATGCAAAATAGCACCAAAGCCGAAGCCAACCATACCGGTGCTTTTGTCGGCTTCTCCGCAAAACGGGGCGAAAAGGTGGTTGCCCGGGTTGCTTCCTCTTTTATCAGTCAGGAACAGGCATGGCAGAATCTCAAGGAGGTGACCGGCAAGGATTTCGAACAGGTGAAGCAGGCAGGACGCGACGCATGGAACGAGGTGCTGGGTAAAATTGAAGTGGAGGGAGGCAACCTCGACCAGCAACGTACCTTCTACTCCACGCTCTACCGCTCCACCCTGTTTCCGCGCAAGTTTTACGAGATCGATGCCAAAGGCAACGCCATACATTACAGTCCCTACAACGGAGAGGTACTCCCCGGTTACATGTACACCGACACCGGATTCTGGGATACTTTCCGTGCACTGTTCCCACTCCTGAACCTGGTATACCCCTCTGTGAACAAGGAGATTCAGGAAGGGCTGGTGAACACCTACAAGGAAAGCGGGTTCCTGCCGGAGTGGGCAAGTCCCGGCCACAGAGGCATCATGATTGGCAACAACTCGGCTTCGGTGGTGGCCGATGCTTACCTGAAAGGGCTGCGCGGTTACGACATCGAAACACTCTACAAGGCCATGCTCCATGGCACGGAAAATGTGCATCCTAAGGTATCCTCCACAGGACGACTCGGACATCAGTATTACAACAAACTGGGTTACGTGCCCTACAACGTGGGCATCAACGAGAATGCGGCGCGCACGCTGGAATACGCTTATGCCGACTGGACCATCTACAAACTGGCCAAAGCATTGAAGCGCCCCAAGGCGGAGATCGACCTCTTTGCCAAAAGGAGCCAGAACTACCGCAACCTCTATTCGAAGGAATACAAACTCATGCGGGGACGCAACGAGGATGGCACCTTCCAGTCGCCCTTCAGCCCCACGAAATGGGGGGATGCCTTCACCGAAGGAAACAGCTGGCACTACACCTGGTCGGTATTCCACGATCCGCAGGGATTGATCGACCTGATGGGAGGGAACAGGGCGTTTGTGAAGATGCTGGACTCGGTGTTTATCATGCCGCCCATCTTCGACGACAGCTACTATGGCGGCGTCATTCACGAAATACGGGAGATGCAGATCATGAACATGGGCCAGTACGCCCACGGCAACCAGCCCATTCAGCACATGGTGTACCTTTACAACTATGCCGGTGAACCCTGGAAAGCGCAGTACTGGGCCCGCGAGGTGATGGACAAGCTCTACCTGCCCACGCCCGACGGATATTGCGGCGACGAGGACAACGGACAGACATCGGCCTGGTACGTCTTCTCGGCATTGGGCTTCTACCCCGTCTGCCCCGGCAGCGACGAGTATGTGATCGGATCACCGCTATTTGAGAAGATGATCCTTCATCTCGAGAATGGAAAGAAGGTGGAGATAAACGCATCGGGTAACAATCCCGAAAGCCGCTACATCAGCGATGTCCGGATTAACGGGAAAGCATCTTCCAAAAATTACTTTACCCATACCGACCTGATGAAGGGGGCAAAGATCGACTTCACCATGTCAGATGCACCCAACAAGAACCGCGGTGTGAAGAAGGCCGACTATCCCTATTCTTTCACCAACGAATAACCCTTTATTTCAGCACCGTCTTTTTTCCGATTTGTACGTTCTGCAGTGTCTCGGCTGCGCTTTTTACATTGACAAACAGGCCATGTGCATCGAACGGGATCGCCAGGGGCAAATAAAACGGGTTGAATACCCACTCTTTGATTTCTACCTGTGCAATGCCCTGATTGATGATGCCCAGCTCTTTGGCGGCAGCATAGGAGAGGTCGATGATCCTGCTCCGGTAGCGGGGACCTCTGTCGGTGACCTTCACAATCACCTTCTTGTTATTCTTCAGATTGATCACCTCCAGCATGGTGCCGAAAGGCAAGGTGCGGTGGGCACAGGTGAGACTGTCCCGGTGATAAGGAATGCCGTTTGACATTTTCCTACCCTGAAACCGGTGGGCATAAAAGGAGGCTTTCCCTGTTTGCTGGGCAAGAGAGTCGGTAATAAAGAGACAGAGGCTAACTGCAACAAACAGCAGTTTGATCTTTTTCTTCATCGCTGTAAAGATTTCCGGCTACAAATAAAAGAAAAAAATAGAAATAAAAAAAGGAAAGCTGTTACACTTTCCTTTCGATGGTTGCGGAGGCAAGACTCGAACTTACGACCTTTGGGTTATGAGCCCAACGAGCTACCAACTGCTCCACTCCGCGATATGTTGTTCCTTAATTGGGTTGCAAAGATAGGGTTTTTAATTGAAACAACAAAATTTATGGGAATCTTTTTTATTTATACCCGAAAAACAGTACTTTTGAATTAAATTTATAGCTATGTCAGATAGTATCGTCATTATTCCTACCTACAACGAGAAAGAGAACATTGAACTGATCATCCGGGCGGTCTTTTCCCTGGAGAAGATTTTTCATATACTGATCATCGACGACGGCTCACCCGACGGAACCGCCGACATTGTGCAACGGCTTCAAAAGGAGGAGTTCGGAGACCGGCTCTTTCTGGAGCAACGGAAAGGAAAGCTGGGCCTGGGCACGGCCTATATACACGGTTTTAAATGGGCATTGGCACGCACTTACGACTTCGTATTCGAGATGGATGCCGATTTCTCACACAGTCCTGCCGATCTCCCGCGCCTCTATGCGGCCTGTAACGATGAGGGGTATGACGTGGCTGTGGGATCCCGCTATGTTACCGGTGTGAATGTGGTCAACTGGCCCATGGGGCGGGTGCTGATGTCTTACTTTGCCTCCAAATATGTGCGGTTTATCACCGGACTGAACGTACGGGATACAACGGCCGGTTTTGTCTGCTACCGCAGGAAGGTGCTGGAAACCATCAACCTCGACCGGATCAGATTCAAAGGGTATGCTTTTCAGATAGAAATGAAATATACGGCCCACGTGCTCGGGTTCAAGATTAAGGAGGTGTCGGTGATCTTCGTCAACCGGCGACTGGGAACATCGAAAATGAATACAAGCATCTTCGGGGAAGCTTTCTTCGGGGTGATCAACCTGCGCTGGCGAAAGATGACCGGAAGAGTTAAACCGACAGTCAAAAAAAAATAACAGCCTGTCTATGAAACTGATTCACAAAGCAACAATCATCAATGAGGGAACCTCCTTTACCGGATCGGTACTGCTGGAGGGAGAAAGAATTTCGCGTGTCTTCACTGGCGATGTGCCAGCAGAGGTGATGAATGCCTGCCGTCAGGTCATCGACGCAAGGGGGTTGTATCTTATTCCCGGCGTCATTGATGACCAGGTGCATTTTCGTGATCCCGGCTTAACACACAAGGGTGATCTGTTCACCGAAAGCAGGGCTGCCGTGGCGGGCGGGGTTACCTCCTTCATGGAGATGCCCAACACGAACCCGCAGACGGTCACCCTGGAGGCTCTCGACCGGAAAATGGAGAGCGCTGCCGAGAAATCGGCTGCCAACTTCTCCTTTTACCTTGGTGCCACCAACGACAATCTCAAAGAGCTGAAAAAAGCGGACAGCAAAAAGATATGTGGCGTGAAGGTCTTCATGGGAGCCTCCACAGGCAATATGCTGGTGGACAACGAAAGCGCCCTGCAGGGAATCTTTGCAGAAGTGGATGCGCTCATCGCCACCCATTGTGAAAAAGAGGAGATTATCCGGGAGAACATCGATCTATACCGGAAGAAATATGGGGAGGAGATCCCCATCTCCGCGCATCCGCTCATCCGAAGTGCGGAAGCATGCTACCGCTCCTCGGCGCAGGCGATAGAGCTGGCCGACAAATATGGGGCTCGACTGCATGTGCTGCATCTTTCCACTGCCCGGGAGATGGCGCTCTTCAGTGCGGCCCCCCTGGAGACGAAGAAAATTACGGCAGAGGTCTGTGTGCACCATCTCTGGTTTTCCGATCAGGATTATGAGAGGCTGGGGGCACGCATCAAATGGAACCCGGCCGTCAAGACCGCGGAAGACAGGCAGGCGCTACGCGAAGCGCTCACACAGGGAAAGCTCGATGTGGTAGCTACCGACCATGCACCCCATCTGTTGAGCGAGAAGCAGGGCGGAGCACTCCGCGCGGCATCGGGCGGACCGCTGGTGCAACACTCGCTGCAGGTGATGCTCGCGTTGGCGGGTAAAGGTGTTTTCAGCCGGGAGCAGGTGGTGGAGAAGATGTGTCACGCCCCGGCACGTTTGTTCAGGGTGAAAGACAGAGGGTTTATCAGAGAGGGTTATTTTGCAGACCTGGTGCTGGTGGATCCGGCTAAGCCCTACACGGTGACCCCGCAAAACATACTATATAAATGCGGCTGGTCGCCCTTCGAAGAAGAAACATTCAGCTGCACGGTAACCAAAACTTTTGTCAACGGACAGCTGGTGTGGGATGGGGAAAATGTGGCCGACAACATCCAGGGTATGCCCCTCGCATTCGAAAGATGAAAGTATGGCAGGCTTGACGTTCGTTAACCGAAAATGATTGGGCGTGCCGATATATTTTTCTACTTTTGTGTCGAAATTTAATAAAAACCATCACGAGTGAGATTTTTGTTTACTGTTCAGGGAGAAGGCAGGGGCCACTTCACACAGGCGTTATCCCTGGCTGCCATACTTCGCAAGCATGGGCACGAAGTAGTGGCCGTGCTGGTGGGGAAAAGCGACTCAAGGCAGATCCCGCCGTTCTTCATGAACAAAATAGGAGCTCCGGTGGCCGAGTTTAGCAGCCCCAACTTCACCTCTTTCTACAAGCAGAAACGGCCCAGTATTTTCTTCACCGTCGTCAATAACTCCTCCCGATCTTTTATCTTCCGGGAAAGCCTGCTGTTTATCAAACAACAGATCGAACAATACCGTCCCGACAAGGTAATCAACTTTTATGAGATGATCACCGGCATGGCGTACGGGATGTACCGGTTCGATAAAAAACTGGGTGTGGAGATGATCGCGGTGGGACATCAGTATGTACTAACCAACCCGGACTACAAGACTTCAGCCGAGCAGGATGTGAAGTTCTACCTGCTGCGGATGCTCTCCCGGATTACATCTACCCGTGCTTCGAAAATACTTGCACTCTCCTTTCGCGATATGCCGGGATCGAAAGACAGAAAATTGGTGACAGTTCCGCCATTATTGCGCTCGGAAGTGTTCGATATTGAACCGACACAGGGCAACTATATTCACGGTTATATGCTGAATGCCGGCTATTATGAAGAGGTGTCCGACTGGCATGAAAAAAATCCCGACATTCCGTTGCATTTCTTCTGGGATAAGAAGGATGCGGAGGAGGTGACGCAAGTGGACGAGAACTTTGTCCTGCACAAGCTGAACGACGAACGTTTCCTGCATAGTATGGCAGGCTGCATGGCATATGCCACCACCTCGGGCTTCGAGTCGCTCTGTGAAGCGCTCTACTACCAAAAGCCGGCCCTTATGGTGCCGGTACATGTGGAGCAGGAGTTCAATGCCTATGATGCATCCATCTCGGGCGTGGGCATCTCAGCGAGAAAATTCAAACTGAGCGAGCTCATTGAGTTCATACCCCAATATGCTCCCGATGAGCATTTCAGGGAGTGGGTGCACCAGGCCGAGATACGGTTTATCAAAGAAATTTGCGACAACTACAAGCCAACCGAGTCGCGGTAAAAATCCAACGCTTCAAAAAAGAGTTCCTTCGCGGCAGTCTGGTCGATCTGCACATCACCCGTGTCTGATAACAGGGTGAAGTTGATCTGGTTACCCACATTCTTCTTGTCGTGTCGTGCAATCTCAAGAAGTCGATCGTAATCGTCGCAGCTGATGGGAAAAGCACCATAGTGCTGCTGAATGAAGCGGACCGTTGTGAGCAGCTTTTCTTTGGGAAAACCGCAGATCCGATGAGAAAGATATAACTCCACAATCATTCCCCAGGCTACGGCATAGCCGTGCGGCACGGGCTTTCCACTATCTATGGCAAAGCTCTCGAAAGCATGGCCGGTGGTATGTCCCAGGTTCAGTGCCTTGCGGATATTCTTTTCAAAAGGATCCTGCTCAACGATTTCCCGCTTGATCTCCACGGAACGAAAAACCAGCTCGTTCAGTTTTGCATAGTCCGGCTCATCGAATGAGAAGGTCAATATCTGTTCCCAGTCAGCCCTGGAGTGGATGAGTGCATGCTTGATCATCTCGGCATATCCCGAGAGGATGGCGCGCCGGTCGAGCGTGCGGAAAAAGAGGGAAGAGATGATCACATACTCCGACGGATAAAAGGCGCCGATCTCATTCTTATATCCTCCGAAGTTGATACCTGTCTTTCCGCCCACGGCGGCATCCACGGCACCCAGCAGGGTGGTGGGAAGGTTGATGTATTTGATCCCCCTTTTGAAGGTGGCTGCAGCGAAGCCACCCAGGTCGGTAACCATGCCTCCTCCCAGGTTGATCAGCAGTGAGTGACGTGTGGCTCCGTGTTGGGTGAGTTCAAGCCATACCTTGCTCAGATTCTCCAGGGTCTTGTGGGTATCGTCGGCAGGAATAATGATTTCTGTCGCTTCGCCAATGGCGGGGATGCCGACAAGTAGCGGCAGGCAATGCAGGTGCGTGTGGGTGTCGCTCAGAAGAAAAAGCTTGTCGTGCGGAATTTGTCCTACAATCTTCTCTATATCGGTTGCCAGTTGGCTGCTCTTGATAATCTGTTGCATTTATTTTGTTATTGTTTGTTATCCACTGCATTATATAGTTCCTCCTGGATACGTTCCCGTATGTTCAATGTGGAGAGCCGGTTGGGAGAACGGGAGGGGTTCACCCGGTTCGACAGGAAGATGTAGATCATGTTGTTTGTGGGATCTATCCAGAAGCAGGTGCCCGTGAATCCGGTATGGCCATATACTTCTACGGGTGTGCCCGGACTGGTGGGACTGGCATTGCTGTTGCCCGGATCGGGCTTGTCGAAGCCCAGGCCGCGGCGGCTCACACTGCTTTTCGCGGTGGTGAAGAGCTTTACGGTTTCTTCACTCAGGTATCGCTCATCGCCATACACTCCGCCATTGAGCCACATCTGATATAGTTTTGCCAGATCACCGGCATTGGAAAAAAGACCCGCATTGCCCGATATGCCGCCAAAGAGGGCGGCGCCTTCATCGTGCACATATCCCCGGAGGTGTTGCCTGCGAAAAAAAGGATCATCCTCGGTGGCTGGAATCCGGTCGACAGAGAGGTAGTTTAGCGGCTGAAAGGTGGTCGTCGTGGCACCCAGCTTCCGGTAAAACGAATCCTTGACATAGCTGTCGAGGTTCTGTTTTGTGATCTGTTCCACGGCTTCCTTCAGCAACATGAAGTTGAGGCAGCTGTAGGTATATTTCCCTTTCGTTTTCAGTGGAGATGCAATCACATCGCCCAGCAGGACATCGTGCATCTTGTTGCTGGCATAAAGTCCTTTTGCTACGGGCAGGTGAAACTGTGCCGAGGAGTCACGGGAGATGAGATCGGGCTGAAAACGGTAATCTGTACGGGCCCAGGCTCCGGCATAGCGGACATGAAATGTAGCGGAACGGGGTCCAAACAGGCGTCCTGTGTAGCTGTCGGCATCAATGGCGCTGGTGTAGTAGGGGATAAAGGAGGTGATACCCGACTCATGCAGGAGGAGTGAACGGAGCGGTATCTTCGCCTTGTCGCTTCCTTTTGTTGCAGGCACGAACCTGTCGATGGGATCCAGCAGTGCCAGTTTCTTCTCATCATAGAGTTTCATCACAGCAGGCAGCGTGGCCGATGCCTTTGTCATGGAAGCCAGGTCGTAGACCGTCTCGGCGGTCACCTGCGGACTATCACCGTAATCGAAGCGGCCGAACTCTTTCTCATAGATGATCACTCCATCTTTGGCCACCAGGATCTGGCAGCCGGGGTATGCTTTTTGACGAATACCTTCCAGCGCAATTTGTTCGATGCCTGCCAGTCGTTCCGAAGCAATGCCCACCTCTTCCGGCATGGAGTAACCCAGTCGTGTCTTTTGTGTGACGATGCCGCTTCCCTCCGGGAAGGCGGTGGTGGTCACCGGCAGTCTGCCACGCAGGCTTATTCCCCCAAAGATACCCTGGGCAGCGCTCATCTGAGCAAAGGGGGTGTTGTCATAGGCCAGGATCACCACATCGGCAGCTTCCATGATCTGCCTGTACTGATTTGTGGCATAAGGCATGGTGAAGAACACCAGCATGAAGCGGTTATTGCCCACCAGCTGCTGCAGGGAAGCCGCATCGGCAGCCAGGTTGTCGTGCAGGGAGACAATGATCAGGTTCTGTTTTTTTAATTCTGTCTCCTTTAGAAACTCCTCCGCCGTTCTGGCCTGAAACGTTTGCAGGTCGCCCTGTTTTCTCAGATATTGCTGGAATGTGTTGTCGTGAGGAGCGCCGAGCGCCACGGAGACAATCCGTGTGGTGTCGAGCCCTTTCAGCGGCAGCCGTGCGTGTTGGTTCTTCAATAGGGTCACTGCGTTGTCGTATATCTTTCGCCGCAGCCAGGTTGCATGGGGGGTGTCGATGCGCTGGCGGACGGTGCCGGTGTTGATGGGGGTGAAACGGTGTGCGCCGAGAATGTATTTGTATGAAAGTATCTTGCGTACCTTTTTTCTGAGGAGTGAGTCGGGGATGGTGCCGTTGGTCACTGCCTCATTGACCGATTCAAATGCCTTCTGCTGGTTTATTACCCCCAGGATCACATCATTTCCCGCCAGCAAAGCGCGCACGCTGGCTTCGGGCTGACGGGACACGCCCTTCATCGCCATGCCGTCGGTGAAGGTGAGGCCGGCAAAACCCATATCCTTTTTCAGTAGATTCACGCCGATGGCTGGAGATAGAGAGGCAGGCATCCCATTGGTTTTCAGCTGGGGCACGTTGAGGTGGCCCGACATGATGCCCGACAGACCGGCGTTTATATATTCCCTGAAAGGGTAGAGCTCCACCTCTTCCAGTCGCTCCCGGCTGTGCCTGATGGTGGGCAATGTTTTGTGGGAATCGTGCGAGGTGTCGCCATGTCCCGGGAAATGTTTTGCCACTGCCATCACCCCATTGCTTTCCAGTCCCCGGGCAAAAGCAATGCCCTGCCGGGCCACATTCAACGGATTTTCGCCGTAGGAGCGGGTGCCGATGACCGGGTTGTCGGGGTTGGTGTGCACGTCGATGGAGGGTGCGAAGTTCACATGGATGCCCATCTCCCGGCACTGGCGCGCCACCTCTTTGCCGTAGCTGGTGAGCAGCGAGTCATCGGTGATGGCGCCGATGATGATGTTGCGGGGGAATTCGGGCGCGTCGGTCAGCCGCATCGAGAGTCCCCATTCACCATCGAGGGCAATCAGTAGCGGCACATCGGACAGGCTTTGCGCATAGTTTGTACTCATGGCCTGCTGCGCCAAGGTCCCTTTTGAGTAAAGCAGGCCGCCCACCTTCTGGTTCTTGATGTACCCGGCTATTCTGGAATTCCATCTGCTGCCGGGTTCTGCGATGGGCATAAAAAGCTGACCCACCTTTTGTTCCTGCGTGAGCGTGCTGTAGACTGAATCCACCCACCGGTTCATGGCTGCCTGGTCCGCCTGCCGGTATAGGTGGGGTACCACCTGTGCCGGGGCCGATAGCGCGAAGATGAATAATATGCTGATTAATCCTGATCTGATCACTTTGTCGTTTCCATTGTTATGTCCATTCTGCCCACGGTGGCGCCCCGGCCACTGGTCTGGTAAATCAGCACGGGCTTATTGTCCCTGTTCATGCGTTCAACCGGTTCCTGCAGGTATGTGTGGCTGTGCCCCCCGATGATGAGGTCTATATTCCGGGATGATTCGGCCAGTCTGAGGTCTGCTCCGTAACCCAGATGGGAGAGGCAGACGACCAGATCGCATTTCTGTTTCCGGCGTAGCTGCTCTGCCATTTTGTTGGCGGTCTCCTCGGGATCCAGATACTTCATTCCTTTGTAGTTGTCTGTGGCAATCAACCCATTGGGCTGGATGTTGATGCCGATGACGCCGATGCGCAGTTTCCCTTTCTTCAGGATCAGATAGGGTCTGACCATGCCGGAGAGAGGGGTTTCAGAAAAATCGTAGTTACTCGATACGATGGGGAAGTGGGCCAGCCTGATGACCTTTTGCAGCACCTCCAGCCCGTAATCAAATTCATGATTGCCCAGCGTGGCTGCATCGTAATGCATCAGGTTCATCGCCTTCACTTCAACTTCTCCCTTAAATAAATTGAAGTAAGGGGTCCCCTGAAGAAAATCGCCTGCATCGAACAGGAGTACCTGCTTGTTTTCAGCCCTTACCTGATCGATATAGGAGGCCCGACGCACAACACCTCCCTTGTCGGGGTTTGTCCTGTCGGTCTGCGGCAGCGGCTCAATGCGACTGTGGGTGTCGTTTGTATGCAAAATGACCAGCCGCTCCTGAGCAACGAGTGTCAGGCAGGAGAATAAAAAGAGGTTCAGCAGCAGGGTAAGATATGATTTTGTCATCGGAATGGGTGTTATTTGTGAATGATTATGCGCCCGTCGAGGGTGGAGACGACTTCATCTCCGCGGCGTGTTTGTTCCTTCACGTAGGCGATCATCACATCGCGGAGCGTGACGCCGGTATCTGTGCGCGAAAGTGCATTGCGGAAAGCAGCCATGTTGTCGTTTCCTTCGGCGAGATAATCGAGGGTGACAATGCGGTAGACCTTCTCATCGGCAATGGGTCTGCCATCGATGGTAACGCTTTTTACTTTTCCCTCCCCGGCCACAAGCTTCACATTGGAAGAGATGCCTGCTCCGCCAATGCGGGCGTAGGCATCGAATATTTTTTTCAGGTCACTCCCCTTCAGCTCCAGAAAGGTGATGGCATTGTCGAACGAATAGGTCTCGTAAAGGTTGCCCACCGTAATTTGTCCCTGCGGCAGAGTGGCACGGTGGCCGTGTACATTCATCACACCCACATCGGCACCCTGGGGCAGATACTCATCGCCGTAGGCCTTCATCACATCGGAGGTGAGATTGGTGAGCAGGCTTTCGGGCCTTTTGTAATCCATGAACTGTGCCGAGTAGCCGATAACCTCATTCATCTCCCGGTCGAGCCCTTCCTTGTAGGATTGTACCAGTGCCTGCATCTTACCGTGCGGGCGATTATCGAATGTGGAATCCATCTCCACGACGGTGCCTGACATTTCAGTCACGTGGTAGGTCTGTTTACACGAAAGCAGGAGGATTGCCAGACAGAAAACCGGGATTATTTTTTTATGCATGCTGAATAGATGAAAGTGCCCTAAACCGTTTATAAGGCCAAAAATAGGTATTTTTACCCTGAAAGCAAACAGCTGTTTTATAAATAAACATTAAATAATATTTTGTGTGGAGATTTCAGGAATAATTACTACCTTTGCATCCGCTTTGCGTAATCTCTGTCGGTACCGTTCCGTCATATTGCGTTTAAACAGGGTTAATTATTAACATAAAGCTTATTACAAGATGGATTTAATGAAAATAGCAGAAGCCGCTTTCGCCAGAGAAAAGAAAGAGTTTCCTGCTTTCAGAAGTGGCGATACCATCACGGTTTCCTACCGCATTGCCGAAGGAAACAAAGAGCGTATACAGCAGTATCGCGGTGTGGTGATCAAGATTGCCGGTCACGGAGATGCAAAACGTTTTACCGTGCGTAAGATGTCGGACAACATTGGTGTGGAACGTATCTTCCCGATGAACTCACCCTTTATCGAAGATATTACACTCAACAGTGCAGGAAAGGTTCGCAGAACAAAACTCTATTACCTGCGCAAGCTGCGTGGAAAAGCTGCCCGCATCCGCAAGAAAGTATATTAAAAGATGCTGCAGACGAAATAAAATTGCTCCGGAAAGAATTCCGGAGCTTTTTTGTATCTGGCCATCTTTAAATTTTCCTATTTTTGTGGTTCAATAAATTTAGGCGTTTTTTCGCAACGGCATAACTCGAACAAGTTCGGTTCTGCTCGTATTGCTTAACAAAAACGTTGTTATTCTTTGACTGAAAATAGACTCATGCTTCATAAAACCGAAGGGATCGTGCTGGCTACTTCGCCCTATAACGACATCTATGGCATCGCGCAGGTGTTTACCCGCGACTTTGGCCGGGTCTTTTACCTGCTTCCACGCTCACACGGTAAAAAAGCGAAAATAAAAACTTCACTCTTCTTTCCGCTCTCGATACTTAACCTGGAGGTGGAACATCTGCCGTTGCGAGACCTGCACCGGTTGAAGGAAGCTGAGCGGCAATTTCCACTGCAGGATCTCTGCACGAACATGACCAAGGTGTCGCTGGCTTTTTTTCTGTCCGAGTTTTTGTCGCGCGTGCTCCGGGAGTCGGATAACAATGGGCCGACATTCGACTTTGTAAAGAACTCGGTAGAGACACTGGAGGCTACCGAAAGGGGCCTGGCCAACTTTCACCTGGCCTTCCTGTTCGGGTTGACGCGCTTCATGGGTATCTATCCGAATGTGGCGTGGGGAGGGAAACACCGTTTTTTTGATCTGATGCAGGGTGAATTTGTGCAGAACATGCCGATGCATACCCACTATCTGAATAGCAGTGAAAGTGATTTTCTGGTGCTGCTCCAGCGCATGAATTACGGCAACATGCATCTCTTCGGTTTGTCACGTAGTAACCGGAACACAATCCTGGATTACCTGCTCGAATATTACCGTTTGCATGTGTATGATTTCCCCCCGCTCAAGTCGATCGACATCCTGCGGGTGCTCGCCTGATACATGGCTGTGTTTTGCCATCCACCGGAGCAGGGCAGGGAAAAATCAGGCATATGTCCTGAACAGGACAACCCGGCCGGATGATTCTATCATGAAGCTGCTGCCCAGCGACTCGTTGAGTGTTCCTTGCCACCAGTTGGTGAGTATCCGGTTGGTGAGCGGGTATTTGAGGTTGTGGGTGGTTATGGCCGCACGGTCTATCGGGAAGAGGGAGACCTGCTGCCCGGGGAAACCGGCAAATTCAACAGAGCCCCGCATGGGGGTAAAGATGCCATAGTTGGTGTACATCTCCACAGTGGCCACCTCCATATAATCGGCCAGCAACGAGATGTTTCCCAGCGTGTGATCCTCCCTGTAGCCTGTGCCGCCCACAATCACGATCTCTTTTCGCCCGTGTCGCACACAGAATTGCACTGATTTGGTGAGGTCATTCGTCTCCTGATCGGGGTCGGGATGCAGGATGGGTGCATAACGAAGGCGGTTTTCCTCCGAGATGGAGTCACAATCGCCCACAATGGCATCGGGCCTGCCGCCGCGCTCAATGAAATCGTTTGCGGCGCCATCGGTGCAGACAATGTATTCCGCCCTTTCGATGAGGGAGAGTGGCAGGGGATGACTCGGGAACCGCCCGTTGGCAATGATTACCGTGGAGACCTGTGGCAATATATCCATGCAGCTTTTATTTTATTTAGTCGACTTCTTGTCGCACTTGGCAGAAACAAAGATACAAAAAGAAGCGGCAATTTTTTGCCGCTTCTCTCATGATTGATCCCTTTCATTCTATTCCGCAAGCGATTCTTCCAGTGCAATTGATTTTGGAAAAAGAATGTTGTTCTCCAGGTGAATATGCCGGTGCAGGTCTTCCTCAAATTCCTTCACCAGACTCAGGGTCACACGGTAGGTGTTGCAGGCATCTTCGGGTGGGGTGTAGTCGCCCGTGAGCTCACTGATGGTGCGGAAACGTTCGCCTTCTGCATCGTGCTCATGCTCCATCTGGGCGATCATGGCCGCTGCCGTGCCCACTTTGGTACGCGGAATTTTCCCTCCCGACAGTTTCGCTTTCACCACTTGTCTGATATGCGGGAAGAGCATCAACTCTTCCTTTTTGAGGTGTGCCGTGAGGTCGCCCGCCGATTCGAGGAATAGCTTTTGCACTATCGCCAGTTCGGGGTGATTCTCGCCGTGTACCCGCACGATCTTATTCAGGTAGGGTGTGATCTCGGGGATTTTGGTTTCGATATAACGGTGGTGCGTTTTTTCGATGTAGTCGGCCAGCAGATCGAGTGGGAACGCCTTGAAGTCGATGTCTCCGCCCTGCTTCTCGTTTACTGCCTCCCGCAGTTCATCGAGGAGCTTTCCTTCGTCCAGTTTTTTGTCGCGGCTCGCATCGGCAATGGTTCTATTTCCGTTGCAGCAGAAATCGATGCGGTATTGTTTGAAAATGGAGGCAGCCTTGTAATTTTCTGCCACAATTTTTCCGATAATACTTTGATTGTTAATATCCATAATACATTGAAATTTAAAGGAGCCGTCGGCGGATACAAACCGCGACGGCGGCTCCAGAGTTGAGTTATTGTAGAATCCTTACGGTTTTTCCGTGGGATTTTTCTTCTTCTTGATGGTCAGCTGGTATACGAACCAGAACAGGGTGAGGGTGCCGATGGCGAAGATGGTGTCACCGATGACGCGCAACCACTTGAAGACGCTGACCAACGGCTGTTGCATAAATTCAGCTGAACGGGCATACCACATTCCCTCTTTCACGCTGGCCACGGTCTGCATCATTCCGACCGGCAGGAGGCTTAACAGCACCATGAGCAACAGGCCGATGTTGAGCGACCAGAAGGTGAATGAGATCAGTTTGTTGTTCCATTTCTGTTTCCGGTACATGCTACGCAGCACGAACAGAATGAGTCCGATGCCCAGCATGCCATATACGCCGAAGAGGGCCGCATGGCCATGTAAGGGTGTGGTGTTCAGTCCCTGCATATAAAAGAGCGCGATGGGCGGGTTGATGATAAATCCAAAGATGCCGGCTCCCAGAAAGTTCCAGAAAGATACCGACAGCAGGAAGTAGATGGGCCACTTGTAATCCTCCAGCCATTCGGTGGATTTGCTCATGCGGTAGTTGTGGTAGGCCTCAAATCCTATCAACACCAGCGGCACTACTTCCAGTGCGCTGAAGGTAGCTCCCAGTGCCATCACGCCGGTAGGTGTGCCTGTGAAATAGAGGTGGTGGAAAGTACCCAGGATACCTCCCGTGAGGAAGATGACCGTGGCAAAGAGCACGTTGTTGGTGGCCGAGCGGATGCCCAGCAGCCCCATGCGGGTAAAGAGGAAGGCGGCAACTACCGTGGCGAAGACTTCGAAGAATCCTTCTACCCAGAGGTGTACCACCCACCAGCGCCAGTATTCGGCGACAGCCAGGTTGCTGGTCCGTCCCCACATCAGTCCCGCTGTATAGAACAGCGCGATGGCGGCACAGGAGATCAGGAAGAGAATCAGCAATCCTTTCTCTGAAGTTCCTTTTTTGATGATCGGCATGATGGGACGGATCATCAGCGCGAGCCACAAAAACAGGCCTATCACCAGCAGCCACTGCCAGAAACGACCCAGGTCGACATATTCATATCCCTGATGGCCGAACCAGAAGTTGTTGATCAGGTTTAATTTTTGCATCACACCAAACCATTGTCCGATCAGTGAACCGCCCACGACGATGATCAGGGCGACAAACAGGACGTTCACGCCCAGCAACTGGTATTTGGGGTCTCTGCCGCTGAGCGAAGGTGCGATATAGAGACCGGTGGCGAGCCAGGCAGTGGCAATCCACAGGATGGCCAGCTGCACGTGCCAGGTGCGTGTGATGGAGTAGGGGATGATGCCGGTGATGTCGAGACCGTAGAAACCGCCTCCCTCCACACCGTAGTGTGCCGTGATGACGCCCATCAGCACCTGTACCAGGATAAGCAGGTTTACCACCCAGAAGTATTTCTTCACCGCCCACATGGAAGGAGTGACGGTTTGGTTCATCAGCGGATCTTCCAGCGGTCGCAGGATCTCTTCCTGGCGGCTGCGGGCATGTACAAATATCATGATGCCGATGCCAAGCAGCAGCATGACGATGCTGAAGCCTGTCCACAAGATCAGGTCGCTTGTCGGCACATTGCCGATCTGCTCATCGGGCGGCCAGTTGTGGGTGTAGGTGATATCCTGTCCCGGGCGGTTGGTCACACAAGCCCAGGAGGCCCAGAAGAAGAACTGGGCCATCTTGTCCATGCGCTCCTCCGTCTTGATGGAATTCTTCGCGATGGCGTAAGCATTGCGGAGTTCATCGAGCGCGGGATCATTCATGAACAGGCCGGTGTAATGCGCCTTGTTGTCAAGGAACGCTTCATAGCGTTCGCTGCTGATTACCAGCCTGCCCGATGCAGCATCGTAGGTGTTCACGCGCAGGAACGTCTGCAGCCTGCTCTCCAGGGTTGCCTGCTGTTCCTGTGTCAACTGGTCGAAAGGTGTTCCGTGTGACTCCTGCGACCATTTGTTCAATAGAAACTGTGCTTCACGATGCAGGTAGTCGGCTGTCCAGTCGGGTGCCACATAGGCGCCGTGTCCCCAGACCGTGCCGACCTCCTGTCCGCCGATGCTCTGCCAGATGTTCTGGCCATCTTTTATATCTTCTCCTGTAAACAGCACGGCACCTGTGTCATCCACTACCTCTGCGGGTACGGGTGGGGCCTGCTGGTAAATTTGATTGCCGTAGTAAAGTAATACGGCAAAAGATAAAATAATCACTGCTGCCAGTGCAATCCATAACTTCTTCTGTGACATACCAGTTCTTTTGTTAAAAGTGAATAATTGTCGTTTTTATTTCTCCAAAGTAATTATCGAATTAACAGAGAATCTTCATTTTTTAATCCCATGGCCAGCTCATAGACTGTAGCCTGGTGCAGTACCTCGAACATCTCCTTCCGGACGGGTTCTACCGAATGGTGCATGGGGCAGGGATGGGCTCCATCACAGACACCCAGTCCCAGCACGCATCCTTCGAAAAACTCATCTCCCTCAATGGCCCGCACAATGTCGGCAATGGTGATCTCGTGAAGCCGCTCCTGCTGGATTTCGAATCCCCCCCGGGGACCTGTGTAGGAGTCGATAATCCCGTTCCGGGATAAAGCCCCCAGTATCTTTCCCGTAAATGCCGCGGGTGACCCCGTCTGCTCTACAATGTCGCTCATCCTGGAACGAATCTGACGGAGCGATTGCCGGGCAATGTAAAGCACCGCTTTGATGCCATATTCACAGGTTTTCGAAAACATGTCGTGTGGTCTCCTTTCTTATGATCTGACTTTAGTCGTTGTCGCATGACAAAGATATTGAATAATTTTAATTTCAGACAAAAATGTCTTTAATTTTTTATCACATTCTTTCTTTTTGTCTGAGAAGCAGTTGAAATCAGAGCTTCCTGCCACTTTGGATGAAAACTTAATAAAATTTAAATATGAATCCATTTCAAACAATCGCTTCCAACAACTGTTGTTAAGTAGATTCATTCTACTTAGGTAAAACATCCAAAAAAAATATAGATTAAGGTAGTTGCTATGGCGAAAACAAGTTCAAAAAAAGTGACGGATATTTCCAAAGAAAAATTACTGGAGATGCATCGTTCCATGCTGGATATCCGTAATTTCGATAACAAGGTCAACCGTCTGGTTAAAAGAGGCGTAGTGCCGGGGATGACCCATTTCTCAATTGGCGAGGAAGCTGCCAACGTGGGCGCCGTGGCCGCATTGGAGATAGGAAGTGACCTGATCACATCCAATCACAGGGGTCATGGTCAGAGCATTGCGCTGGGAATCAACCTCAACGAGATGATGGCGGAGATTATGGGTAAGGCAACCGGTACCTGCAAGGGTAAAGGAGGCTCGATGCACATTGCCGATCTCGACGGAGGCAACCTGGGGGCCAACGGAATTGTGGGTGGTGGCATGGGCATGGCCATTGGTGCTGCGCTCACCCAGAAAATAAAGAAAACAGGCAAGATTGTCGTCTGCTTTTTTGGCGATGGCGCCGTCAATGAGGGTACCTTTCATGAAACCCTGAATATGGCATCGATCTGGAAACTGCCGGTAATTTTTTACTCGATCAACAACATGTACGGCATCAGCACACCCATCAGCAGTGTGATTAATATCGATTATAACTATCGACGTGCTGCTTCTTACGGCATTCCCGGACATTTTATTGAAGATGGAAACGACCTGATGGCGGTCTACAACAAGTTTGAGGAGATTGTGAAATATGTGCGGGAAGGTAACGGCCCTGTATTGGTAGAGTCAATAACCTATCGTTATCTGGGTCACTCCACCTCCGATCCGGGCAAATACCGTACCAAGGAGGAGGTAGATGAGTGGAAGAAGAAGGATCCGATCCTGCGCTTCGAACAGTATCTATTGGATAACAAACTCGTTACCAAGAAGGACATCGAGGCGATAGAGAAAGCTTCGGAAGATGCTGTGGAGGAGTCGGTGAAGTTTGCTTTGAGCAGCCCCGAGCCCACATTGGAGTCGGCTTTTGAGGATATCTTTGCGCCCTGACCACATCGTGTAAGTTTATAAAACAGAAAGAATGATCCGGAAAGGATATCAAAGAATTTAAAATAGCTCAGAAATATATAGATGGAAAAAGAAACAAAATTAATGTCGGTGCGTGATGCCATCATCATGGCAATGTCGGAAGAGATGCGTCGCGACGAGAACGTGTTCCTGATGGGGGAAGATGTGGGTATTTTTGGTGGCGACTTCGGCACATCGGTGGGTATGCTGGAGGAGTTTGGCAAGGAGCGGATACGTGATACGCCGATCTCTGAGAATGCCATTTCGGGAGCAGCCATCGGTGCTGCCATGACCGGCCTTCGTCCCATTGTGGATGTTACCTTTATGGATTTCATCGTCTACATGATGGACAATATTGTGAATCAGGCTGCCAAAACAAGGTATATGTTCGGCGGAAAAGGGCAGATACCGGTCGTGTTCCGTGCTGCTGCCGGTGGTGGAGTAGGTTCTGCCGCCCAGCACTCCCAGTCGCTCGAAGCCTGGTTTACCCATATTCCGGGGTTGAAGGTAATTGCCCCGGGCACGCCTGCCGACGTAAAGGGGCTGCTCAAAGCGGCCATCCGGGATAACAACCCGGTCATCTTCCTTGAATACAAAGCACAGTATAATATGAAGGGGGAGGTACCTCTCGACCCCGATTTTGTGTTGCCCATTGGTAAGGCGGATATCAAAAGAGAGGGAAAAGATGTGACGGTAGTCACCTACGGGCGCATGCTGGAACGTGTGATGAAGGCGGCGGAAGAGGTGCATGAAGCAGAAGGTGTGGAGGTGGAAGTGGTCGATTTGAGAACCCTCTCCCCACTGGATAAGGACACCGTGATTCAGTCGGTGAAGAAAACCGGCAAGGTACTTTTGGTCAACGATGCACACAAAACCAGTGGTTTTATTGGTGAGGTAGCTGCCACCATTGCCGAGAGCGAAGCATTCGACTATCTCGATGGCCGGATACTGCGGCTTGCCGGAGAAGATGTACCCATCCCTTACAACCAGACGCTGGAGACGGCCATGATCCCGAGTGTGGAGCGCATCCGGAAATATATCCTCAGATTAGTCAATAACCGATAAAAACTGAGTGAATGGAAGATAGAAAGTTGAGAGCAACGCCAGCAGCAAGAACATTGGCGAAACGACTCGGTGTGGATCTGTTGAGCGTGACCGGCACCGGTTACAAGGGACGCATTCAAAAGGATGATGTCGCCGGCTTCAATTATGAGGATAAAACACATGTTTCTCCGCTTGCACAGCGCATTGCCGATATACACCACATCGATCTGAAAGGGGTGGTTGGAACAGGCTACCGCAACAAAATCATGAAGGACGATGTGCTGCAGCTGATTGATGACCAGGAGATCAAGTCGCGCTTTATGCTCGATGATTACGGTTATCAGATGGTATCGCCCTCTCCGCAGGTTACTAAAGCTGCTCCCGTGAAACAGGCTGCAGTTGCTTCTAAGGCGGAGCCAGTGAAGGATACTGCGGCTGCAGGTGATTCGGAAACAGTGCCGATGACGCAGATGCGCAAGATTATCGCAAAGCGCATGTCGGAGAGCTTCTTTGGTGCGCCTACCTTCATACAGACATGGGAAATTGATATGACCGAGTTGCTTGCATTGCGCAAACGACTGATTGATCCCATCATGGAGAAGACCGGCAAGAAGGTGACGGTGACCGACCTGATTTCGATGGCGGTGATCAAGACTTTGCCGAAACACAAATATATCAATGCAAGCCTGAACAAGGATGCTACCGAGATCACCTTTCACAACTATGTGAACCTGGGAATGGCGGTGGGTCTGGATGAGGGACTGCTGGTGCCGGTGGTGAAGGGTGCCGACAAGATGTCGCTGAGCGAGTTCGTGGTGGCGATGAAGGATCTCACCGAGCGCACCTTTGCGAAGAAGTTGCTGCCCGACGAACAGGCGGGAAGTACCTTTACAATCAGCAACCTGGGCATGTATGGCGTGGATGAGTTTACCGCGATCATCAATCAGCCCAACTCGGCCATACTGAGTGTCTCTTCTACCCAGCAGCGGGCGGTGCCCCGGGATGGTGAAATCGTGATCCGGCCCATCATGAAGGTGAGCCTCACGGCCGATCACCGGGTGATAGACGGACTCACCGGAGCGAAATTTATGACCGATCTGAAAGCGGCCATGGAGGATCCGTTGACTTTGTTTATTTAATGTGCCAATAAATAGAACTGATCGCTGATAACTAAAATAACCGCTGCCTGTATAAAGCTTGCTCCTCTGGAGCTGAAAGCTGATCGCTGACAGCTGACCGCTAAAATAAAAAACTAAAAAATATGGCTTTTGAAATAATCATGCCCAAAGCAGGTATCGACATGACCGAAGGGCAAATTGTGAAATGGTTAAAAAAAGAGGGTGATCCAGTGAAGGAAGGTGAGATTATCCTCGAGATTATGACCGATAAAACCAGCATGGAGATTGAAGCCGAGGCTTCGGGTGTCTTGCTGAAAATTGTGCATCACGACGATGAGACCGTGCCGGTTACGACCGTCATTGGTTATATCGGGAATGAAAATGAATCGGTCGACACACTGATGCCCGAAGAGTTTGAAGATACCGGTGCCGAAGAGAGTGAAGAAGACAAACGGATGATCCGCCTTGAGGATAGCTATAACGTGGCGGTGATCGGCGGTGGACCGGCAGGCTATGTGGCCGCCATCAGGGCAGCTCAGCTGGGTGCCAAGGTGGCCATCGTGGAGAAAGGCGTTTTCGGCGGTACCTGCCTCAATGTGGGTTGTATTCCATCAAAAGCTTATCTGAAGAATGTAGAAATCGTGGATCATATCAAAAACGCCGCATCGAGGGGAATCATCATCGAGGATCCCAAGATCAGGATCGATATGGAGAAAGTGGTTGCGTTCAAAAACGGCGTGGTAAAGAAACTGACCAGCGGCGTGGAAGCTCTGCTGAAATCAAACGGTGTGGATATCTACAAAGGATTTGGAAAGATCAACAAGAATAAGGATGTGGTTGTGGATGACACCAAGATCATCAAGGCTGATAAGATTATTCTCGCCGGTGGTTCTAAGGTATTTATGATTAACATTCCCGGTATTCAGAACGACAAGGTGCTGACCAGCGACGACCTGCTCGACATAAAGGAGGTTCCGGAAACGATGGTGGTGCTGGGAGGCGGCGTGATTGGCGCCGAGATGGGCCTCTCTTTTGCCGGACTTGGTTCCAAGGTGATCATTGTGGAGATGATGGATCATATTGTTTCTATGTTTGATAATGATGTGACCGAAGAGTTGACCAGATTAATCAAGAAGAGAGGAATTGAAGTGGTCACATCGGCCAAGGTTACCGAGGTGGTTGACAAGGGTGATAAGCTGGAGATTAAGATTGAAGGCAAAGATTCTATCATAGCCGACAAGGCACTACTGGCCATCGGACGTGTGCCCGATCTGGAAGCAGTGGGTGAAGTGAAGTTCGAGACCGAGCGGGGCAGGATCAAGGTGGATCAGTATATGGAGACCAGCGTGAAGGGTATTTATGCTCCGGGCGATATCAATGGAATCAAGATGCTGGCACACGTGGCATTCCGCATGGGTGAGGTGGCCGCAGATAATGCAGTGAAGGGTAATCACCGCCAGGTAAAGCTGCTCTCCGCACCATCGGTGGTCTACACCCTGCCCGAGGTGGCCATGGTGGGACTGACCGAAGCGCAGGCACGGGAAAAGTATGGCGACGATATTCGCATCGGACGTTTTAACTTCAGCGCCAACGGTCGTGCTTTGGCATCGAGCGAAGCAGAAGGTTTCGTAAAGGTGATTGCCGACAACCGCTACGGTGAGGTATTGGGTGTGCATATCCTGGGACCATCGGCGGCCGAATTGATTACCCAGGCCTCCCTGATCATGGAAATGGAGATTACCGTGGAGGAGGTGGTGAATACCATTTATGGTCACCCCACCTATTCGGAGGCGATCTTCGAGGCTTTTGCCGATGTGCTGGGTGAGGCAGTGCATATTATTCCGAAGAAAAAGAAATAATATAGCAAGTTCTTTGTTTGCAGTTAATTCGTCGCCTGTCGAAATTTTGTGACCCATTATTGCTCACATGAGCTAAAAGAGTAGAACTTGCTTCGCTTCAAACAGCTACTCTTTTATACGCTTATTGTTCGCGATGGGTCCCCACAAAATATCTGAATGGCTCCGCCTAAACTGCAAACAATATAGGAGCTACGTAAGGAATATAAATTTGAATTTTAAGGGGATCGGTTCAGGCTCACAAGGCCCGAATTGATCTTCTTTTTTTACCTTTGCAGGGTGGAAAATGTCAAGGTGGTGCTTTAACAGGGATGGGTTTATTCATAAGTCCAGAAATGCACCGACCCAACAACAAATAACGTAACAATAACATAGATGATATATATCGTCAACAAATCAAACAAGCCCGATTTTAATATCGCGCTGGAGGAGTATTGCTTTAAACAGATGACCCAGTTTGATAAAGTGTTTATTCTGTGGATCAATGAACCCTCCATCATTGTGGGCAAAAATCAGAATACCCAGGCCGAGATCAATGCAAAGTATGTGCAGGAGAAGGGAATCCATGTGGTACGCCGTATCTCAGGCGGCGGTGCTGTTTATCACGACCTCAACAACCTGAACTATACCATCATCTCCAATGAAGATCGAGACAGCAGAAACTTCGATTTCAAAGCATTCTCAGAGCCGGTGATTCAAACGCTGCAGGAGCTGGGTGTGGAGGCTGAGTTTTCAGGCCGGAACGACATCACCATCGATGGGAAAAAGATCAGCGGCAACGCGCAGGCCTATCTCGACGGGCGGGTGATGCACCACGGGTGTATCCTGTTTGATGTGGACCTGACGGTGCTTTCAAAAGCACTGGAAACATCTGCCGGGGTGGTGGACGCCAAAGGGGTGAAATCTGTACGGAGCCGCGTCGACAATATCCTGCCCAACCTGCCTGAAAAGATCACCGTAACACAGTTTGCCGACAGGATACTGGAACAGATGAAGCGGAAGTATCCCGAGATGCGGGAGTATCATTTCGGTGAAGAGGAGCTGCAGGCCATCGAAAAAAGCAGACAGGCAAAGTTTGGTAACTGGAACTGGAACTTTGGAACAAACCCGGAGGCAGAGATCGTGCGCGAACGCCGATATCCTGCGGGAAAGACACAGGTTTTCATCGATACAAGAAAAGGAATTATCGAAGATATCCTCTTTTATGGCACTTTCTTTGGGGTGAGGGGCGACCTCACTGAGGTGCAGCAGCTGCTGAAAGGGGTGAAGTACACCCCCGATGAGGTTCGGAAAAGACTCTCCTCGTTCGATATATCTCCCTATTTCGCAGGCTTCTCCATCGACGAGCTGACCGACGCCATTGTTGGCTGAGGCTCCACCATCCGTTTCCATTTGAAGTAGCCAAAAACGGAGATCACTGAATAGATGGCAAACAGGATGGAGGTGGGGTAGAGCCCCTTCCAGAGATAGAGTCCACAGGAGACCACGTTGACCACAAACCAGAATAGCCATTGCTCCACCTGTTTGCGGGCCAGCAGCCACATTCCGAGGATGCTCAGTGCGGTGGTAAAACTGTCGCCATACGGAACGGGACTGTCGGTGTAGCGCACCAGAATAAAAGCGATGGCAGCAAAAAGAGCTATCCCCGTCACCGTGAGCGGCAACAGATGGCGCCGCGGGGTGTGGGTAACGGGCAGCTCCCCCTCCTCCTGCCGTTTGTGTCGTGTCCAGTAGATCCAGCCGTAGATGCTGGCGAAGAAGTAGTAAATGTTGATCCCCATATCGGCATAGAACCTGCTCTGGAAGAAGATCCACACATAAACCAACGGCATCACGACGCCCACCGGCCAGAGCCATTTATTGGCTTTGTATTCGAGATACAAATAAAGCAGGCCGATGATGGCGCCGATAATTTCGATGGTTTGCATGGGTTTTAAAATGAGAGTGTCAGCCGTGCCATGTAGTTACGCGTTGCCTGCGGATAATAGCCAATCCAGTGGATGCTGCTGCCGTCGGTAAATGTGTCGGTGGCAGCCCATCCGTTGGCCACATTCTCCTTGTTGAAGAGGTTGTTCACGAAAACCTGCAGGTTGAATGTGCCAACCGGGCTCTTCTTAAATGTGTAACCTGCTGAGAGGTTGCTCACGAAATAGGCATCGATCGACTTCGCATCGTCAGAGGTGTTGTCCATATACTGTTTGCCCACATATTTTCCCATCAGGTTCAGATAGAGTCCCGATGTGGGTTGCCAGGTTATACCCACTGCGCTGACCACATTGGGTGAGAAAGAGATATTGGTAGTACCAATCTCTTTATAAATTTGTCCCTCCCAATTCCAGTTGTCCTGATTGTCGTACTGGTCGAACCATGCCACATAGTTTTTAATCCTGTTCCGGCTGAAGGTGGTGTTGGCGTCGATTCTAACCTTGTTTTCCCATAAAGGAACGGCTGCCTCCAGTTCAAGTCCGGCACGGTAGCTATCCTTCACATTTTCCATTAGCTTGTAACCCACGTCGTTGAGTTTACCTGTCTGTACCATCTGATTGTGGTAATCCATGAGGTAGAGGTTTGCTCCCAGTTGGAGCCCATCCGTGTCACGGTACTGATAGCCCAGTTCGTAGTCGGTCATCCGCTCCGGCTGTATGGGAGTTACCGATTCCCCCTTGATTCCATCCTTCAGGTCGGTACGCAACGGTTCGCGCTGACCCACGGCTGCGGAAGCATAGAGCCGGCTCCTCTCATTCAGGTTGAGATTGATTCCTGCTTTGGGATTCAGGAAGTGATAGGTGAATTCACCGGTCAGATCCATCAGGTCGTCGTCCATCCCGCTGAACCTGTAGTTTATCCGCCTGTACTGCAGGTCTCCGAAGAGAGAAAGTCTCTCGTTCAGCTGATAATCGGCTTTGCCGAATAGGTTTATTTCTGCTTTTCTCCCTACATTGCGATACCACTCATGGTTTTCAGCAACAGATTGATTGAATTTGATCCATGGCAGTCGGCCAAAGTGGTCACCATCGTAATAGCTGTACGTTCCGCCGAAGGTCAGCTTCAGCCTGTTTCGGGTGTAGTTGAGCCCCAGGTTGGCCACATAAAAATCATTCTCCATCAGCTTGCGCCGTATAAAGTCGCTGCTTTCGTAGGTCACCTCCTCCAGTGTCTGCGCCGGGAGGCCGAAATCGGAGAAGTCGTTGTCTTCTCTGAAATTCTCATAGTAGCCGTATCCGTAATTGTAACTCAGTCCCCCATTCAGCACCAGATAGCGGCTCAGCTCCCGGGAGAGGGTCAGCTGCAGAATGTCGGAATAGTAATTGTCGGTTTCATTGTCGTAATAAAGCCGGTTGCCCGCCTCATCGGTATATTCTCCTGCCGGGTTGTATCGGCGGCCATATTCCGGATCCTTCATCTGTTCTTCGGAGACGCCCTCCCAGGTGATGCCGGTGTGCTGTATCCCCTTCAGGTAGCTCAGCCGTATCAGTTGTCTGTCGGTGTAGTGCGACAGTGCCGCATAGAAGTTGATATGATCCACGCTGCCGTTGCGTATGTATCCGTTGCCGGTGACGCGCGAAAAGCGACCGTCGAAGGATAATCCGTTATCCAGAATTCCTGTTCCTGCGGCGATATTCGACAGGAAGGTACCATAACTACCCACAGCAGTGGATGCTTCCCCGTATGCTTCGTTGCGGGCGCCGGTGGTCTGCAGGGAAATGCTGGCACCAAAGGCCGCCGATCCGTTGGTGGAGGTACCCACGCCACGCTGAATCTGGATGTTCTGCAGCGAGTTGGAGAGGTCGGGCAGGTTCACCCAGAACACCTCCTGGCTCTCGGGATTATTGAGTGGCATCCCGTTTAGGGTTACATTGATGCGGGTCGCATCGGTTCCCCTGATACGGAAATAGGTGTTGCCCACGCCAAGGCCGTCTTCGGTAAAAGAGACCAGCGAGGGGGTTGTCTGCAGGATAGCAGGAATATTTCTTGCAGCGTTCTGCTTTTTGATATCCGATGCGGAGATGTTGGAGTAGGATACCGGTGTGCCGGCTCCTGCCCGTGTGCCGGAGACAACCAGCTCTTCGAGCTGGATATGATCGAGACTGTCGGGCGACGCTGCCTCCTCCGGAGTTAATCTGGAATAGGCCAGTGCCTGATAACCTGTTGCCGACAGGAACGTCAGCATGAACAATAGAAAAACCTTTTTCATTTACAGTAAATTTTGCGATGAATCATGCCGACAGCATGGGCTGGGGTAGCATGACGCATCCGGTTGGTGAAATAAAAAAGGGGATTTATAAAAGATATATACCATAGAAAGCGTCACCGGAATGTGAGCACTTTTTTTCCCTCCGCCGGCATTATCCGGATCAGGTAATTTGGGTATGATCTCAGCCCGTTTGCATGGGGCACCCCTGTTGAACGGCAAAGGTACGTACTTTTGCGTAATAAACAAGAACCGATTTCAATTTAACATGCAAAGGGTGCTTACCGAGGAAACTTTATCAATTTCACGGGATGCATGCTTCGTGAGACAAAAAAAATGGGAAGAGGATTCAACTTATCTGCTGATTTATTTGTAATTTCGTTCACTTTAAACGTTGCGACTTAAAAATTGTCAAACAATCCTATGAGTGAAGAAGACAAACTGACAGTGGAAGATCAGATGATTGAAGAGGAGTTTCAGGGGTTGCTGAACGATTACCTGAATTCCAATCACCGACGGAAGGTGGATATCATCACCCGTGCCTTTAATATGGCAAAGGAGGCGCACAAAGGTGCCCGCCGGCGTTCGGGTGAACCCTATATCATGCATCCGTTGTCAGTAGCCCGCATTGTGTCGAGAGAAATAGGGCTGGGGTCGACTTCCATTTCTGCTTCGTTGCTCCATGATGTGGTGGAAGATACCGATTATACGGTGGAAGACATACGTGCCCTGTTTGGCGACAAGATAGCGCAGATTGTAGACGGGCTGACAAAGATATCGAGCGGCATGTTCGGCGAGAACGTGTCGGCACAGGCTGAAAACTTTCGCAAGCTGCTGCTCACCATGTCCGACGATATCCGGGTGATCCTGATCAAGATTGCGGACCGGCTGCACAACATGCGCACACTTTCTTCCATGTCGCCTACGAAGCAGTTTAAAATAACCGGCGAGACATTGTATATATATGCACCGCTGGCACACCGGCTGGGATTGTTTGCCATCAAGACCGAGCTGGAAGAGCTTTGCTTCAAATATGAGCATCCTGAAGCATTTGCCGATCTTACGAGAAAGATTGAAGAGACGGCGCCCGAACGGAATAAGATTTATGAGCATTTTGCCGTGCCGGTGGTCAAGGTGCTGGACAAGATGGACATCACCTACGAGATGCGGGCCCGTGTGAAATCGGTATACTCCATCTGGAACAAGATGCAGACCAAGAGCATCGAATTCAATGAGGTGTATGACCTCTTTGCGGTGCGCATCATCTTTGAGGTGTTCCCCGGTATGGATGAAAAGAAACAATGCTGGGACATCTATTCGGTCATCACCGACATCTATAAGCTGCGTCCGGATCGTATTCGGGATTGGGTGAGCCATCCCAAGGCCAACGGCTATCAGGCACTTCACCTTACCGTGATGGGACCCGATGGGAAATGGATTGAGATACAGATCAGAAGCCGGCGAATGGACGATATCGCCGAAAAGGGTTTTGCAGCACATTGGAAGTACAAGGAAAACAGGATTGAAGAGGATAACGAACTGGATAAATGGCTGAAGACCATTCAGGAGATTCTTTCAAACCCAAATCCCAATGCCATCGACTTCCTCGATACGGTGAAGATGAATCTCTTCTCTTCAGAGATCTTCGTGTTTACGCCCAAGGGTGAAATTAAAACGTTGCCACAGGGCGCTACCGCGCTCGATTTTGCTTACACCATCCACACCCGCATCGGGGATCACTGCCTGGGAGCCAAGGTGAACCACACCCTGGTGCCACTTAGCCAGCAGCTGCGCAGCGGCGATCAGATAGAGATACTTACCTCCCAGTCGGTATACCCACAGCCGGAATGGCTTAATTTCGTGACCACTGCCAAGGCTCGAACGAAGATTGAGGCTTCGTTGCGACGCCAGCGCCGCCGCATCGCGGAGGTAGGAAAAAACATGCTTGAGGAGTTGTTCGACAATGAGCCCATCGACAATACGCTGTTTAACAAGATTCTGCATTCATACAAAGCCGAAAATAAAGAAGATCTCTATTTCATGATCGGCCACAACGAGGTGATCCTCCCGACCAGCAAGAATGCTTTCTTCAAGATCAGGGAGGAGCCGGAGAAACAGGATAATCTGTTCGTGCGCTACATGAAGCAGGCTATGAATGCCATCAAGAAGCCGTCGGCAGATCAAAAGAATGCGAAGGAAGATGGAGAATCATACATCCTCCAGCCGGAGCAGGTGAAACCAAAAGTGAATCTGAAGGAAGTTTATGAGCTCACCGAAGTCAAGTTCCGGAAGAATTTTATTGTACCGGCATGTTGTAACCCGCTACCGGGTGATGACGTTTTCGGATATATTACAGAGAATGAGGAGGTGGAGGTACATAAGCGGTCCTGCCAGACGGGCCTGAAGCTGAAATCGAGCTTTGGCGACCGCATCATTGCCGTGGCGTGGGGCGACTACCGTCAATATTCATTTTTAGCCTCCATCACGTTCACTGGGATTGACAGGATCGGTATTCTCGGCTCCATCCTGGCCAAGCTCGCTGAAGATGTGGTGGTGAACATACAAAGCGTTAATGTGTCTTCCAAAGATGGTATCTTTGAAGGTGTTTTTAACCTGCACGTGCATAGTGCAGAGGAGGTGAATCAACTCTGTGCCAAGATAGCAAAAGTGGACGGTGTAAGCACCGTCCACAGATCTCCTCTTTAAAATCACATCGGACTAAGCCGTTGTAACCTGGTTTCATCATTTCGTTTTTCTTTTCCTTCCGAACAGGAATGAGGTGACTCTTTTTGCGGCAAAAGCGAGTATGGCCGGTTTAGCTACTCCCCAGGCGATAGAACCGAGTAGTGGCATGTTCGATATCGCGAAATTGACCCATGGATTTGTCCTTCTGGTGATAAACGGAGTGATGGCGTGGGATGAACCTCCCGATAAATTATCCATTGTTTCAGCAAATTTCGTCTTGACCGAGGAGGTTACTCCTTTGGTGAGCATCGATCCCCAGTTATCGTTCAGGTACTGTAGCTGATAAGCGAGGCGCCGGCTGGCTATAGCCCGCTCCTCCCTTAACCTTTTCTTCTCCAGACGCAATTCTTCAAGCGGAGTTAATTTGTAGGTGCTCATTTTTTGCTGTTTTTTTCATCGTTATCGTCGTTGCTCATGAGAAAACGAACAACACGACTGGCGAATTTTTTCTTGAATGACTTCCCTACAAGCAGGATCATGAGAAGTGCAAGCAGGGTAAACAGAGCTACGATACCGAATCCGAGCCAGGGGCTCTGCAGAAGCTCACCCAGATAAAGTCCGGCAGTTACCAGGATAAACAATAGGGTAAACAGCAGCGCGCCTGCCAGTATAAGACCATAGACGATTGCCGATGCACTTAAACTGATTTTCTCATACGCTTCCAGTTTTCCGAGCTCAAGGGTGCTGGTGATGAATCTGGATATGTCATTCCGCATTTCCTCGAACAACGTACTTACTTTTTTTTCTTCCATCGCTTCCCGGGTGTTTGAGGGTCAGTTATTGTTTGGCGAGTTCTTTCTTTGCAATTTCTGCAATATCATCGATGTCTTCCTTTAAGTCGTGCGCTTCACTTTTTCCTTTGTATATGGCTGACTTTACATTTGCTTTAATCTTGTCAGCCAGTTCATTGGCCTGTTCCAGCCACTCTTCTTTCTTATCGGTTCCCATAATGTAGCCTACAGCAGCACCCAGTGCAATACCAATTCCTAAACCTAATAATAATTTTGCTTCTGATTTCATAATTGTTGCGTTTAATGGTGAATATTTATTTTCGTCCAACGATGATCTGTGAAATGAAAACCTCATTGTGTAACAGTTTGAGGCTCCTTTTAATAGATAAAACGTTTTTTGGGCAAAAATGTTTTTACAAAAAGCATATGAATGTGCCTCGGGTTAATCGGCGTCGACAGATATTCCCAGCAGCGTGGCCGGTGTGAAGCCGGTTATCCTTACCTTGACAAACTCTCCGATCCGATGATTCTTCTTGTCGATGATGACTACTTTGTTCTGGTCGGTACGACCGAAAAGCTGTTCTCTGGAACGTTTTGAAAAACCTTCCGTCAGTATTTCAAATTCCTTTCCCATATCCTGCTCGTTGCTTTGTCGCGAGAGCTCCAGTTGCAGGTCGATGATCTCCTGCAGGCGCCGGTTCTTGACCTCTTCGGCTATGTTGTCCTCTTGCTTTTTTGCCGCGTAGGTACCGGGTCGTTCCGAGTATTTAAACATGAATGCCGAATCAAAACCCACTTCGCGCATCAGCGAGAGTGTTTCCTGGTGATCTTCTTCTGTTTCGGTATGGAAACCGCACATGATGTCGGTCGACAGACCGCACCCGGGGATAATCCTTTTAATGGCAGCAATCCTTTCCAGGTACCATTCCCTGTTGTAGCGCCGGTTCATCAACTTCAGCATGCGGGAGCTTCCGGACTGCACGGGCAGGTGGATGTAGTTGCACAGGTTCTTGTATCGCGCGATGGTCTCCAGTGTTTCGTCGTTCATGTCCCAGGGGTGTGAGGTGGTAAAACGGATGCGCATTTCGGGCGCCTCTTCTGCGACCATGGCCAGCAGCTCATGAAAGCCGATTGTGCTGTCGCCTTCCCGGTAGCGGTAAGAATTTACATTCTGCCCAAGGAGGATCGCCTCCCTGAAGCCCTTTGCCCGCATCACCCGCAGCTCATTGAGGATGCTCTCCGGCTCGCGGCTTCGTTCCCGCCCACGGGTGAAGGGAACGATGCAGTAGGTGCAAAACTTGTCGCAGCCACGCATGATGGAGATATAACCGGAGATGTTGCTTCCCGCCAGTTTCAGCGGGACCACATCCTTGTAGGTTTCTGTTTTGGAAAGCTCAATGTTCATCGCTTTCTCACCCCGTTCCGCTGCACCCACCAGGTTGGGGAGATCGAGGTAGGCGTCGGGGCCGACCACCAGATCGACGTGGTGGCGATCGATCAGTTCCGATTTGGCCCGCTCAGCCATGCATCCCAGAACCCCCACGATGAGGTTTTCTTTCCGTTTTCTCTTCAATGAATTGAAATACTCCAGCCGCTGGATCACTTTTTGTTCCGCGTTCTCCCGGATGGAACAGGTATTGACGAAAATGGCATCGGCATCCCTGTCGCTATCGGTTAGCGTATAGCCATCCATTTCCATGATGGATGCCACTACTTCTGTGTCTGCCACGTTCATCTGGCAGCCGTAAGTCTCTATAAATAGTTTTTTGTCGGTTGTTTTTTCTGTGTGCATGATTTCATTATTCAGCCGTGATAACCTCTTTCTGTCGCTTAAACGTTAAAATATTGAATTTATCGTCAGAAAAGTTGGAATTGCATATATAAAGTCCTATATTTGCAATGAAAAAAATAAAATTTTTTCATAGTTAAGGTTTTGGTTAAATGTTCGGGAGTTACTGGGAAGTTGCTCCCGAAATTTTTATTACCAAATACACTTAGTTACGCAAAAAATCATTATTTTTGTCCTGTTACAAAATTAATCAAAATATGGAGTTTGGCGATATCATTTATTTGATCCTTCTGGTATTTTTTATGATATTGGGATTTTTTAATGATTCCAGGAAGAAAAAAAATAAGCAGATGCAATCCGAAAAGCCATCTAATCCTTATTCTGAAATGCCACAACGACGTTCAGAAACGCCGCGCCGACCCTTTCTTGAGACATCCGAAACGGAGGAGGAAGAGGAGGAGGAACTCCCCAAAACCAGGGTCAGGCCTCCTGCATCTCCAGTCCTTCGCAAAGAACCGGAAAGAACAACCTTCCGTTCTTCCATGGAGCTGACGACGGATTTTGCGAAAGAGTCATCACTCAAAAGTTCTATTTTCGTGTATGATGCCGATGCTTCATACTACAAGAATCCGGAGACGCTCGATATCGGCGAAGCATCCGATGACATGTCACAAGCAACCATCGACGGGAAGAAGAGCGGCTCACTGCATCCGCTCTTGGCGGAACTCTACGGAGATTCAGGCCGGGAAGAATTGCTGAAAGGCCTGATCATTGGTGATGTCATTCGTCGCAAATACTGACTACACGTTTACTACTTAACAATATTTTATGGCTTTAAAATTTATCAGTGCTGAAGAGGCTGCGTCACTCGTGAAAGATAATGACAACGTAGGCTTCAGCGGTTTTACGCATGCCGGCTGCCCAAAGGTGGTGCCGGTAGAGATTGCCAAAAGAGCAGAAGCAGAGCATGCCAAAGGCAATTCTTTCAAGATCGGCGTTTTTACCGGTGCTTCTACCGGTGACTCCATTGACGGAGCGCTTGCCCGTGCAGGTGCAATTAAATTTCGTACGCCTTATCAGACCAACAAGGATATGCGCAGTGCGCTGAACCGGGGAGAGTTTGATTTTTTTGACCTGCATCTGTCACAGTTGGCACAGGAAATACGATACGGCTTCCTGGGAAAAATCAACGTGGCCATCATCGAAGCATGTGAAGTGACCGAAAAGGGTGAGATCGTACCCACCACCGGTGTGGGTATTACGCCCACCATCTGTCGTCTGGCCGATATCGTGATTGTAGAGCTGAATAAAAAAGTTCCGGGCAAGTTGCGCGGTATCCATGACCTGTATGAGTTGCAGGATCCCCCTAAACGGCGTGAGATACCCATCTACGAGGTACAGAACCGGATCGGGCTGGACTATGTGAAGGTAAATCCGGAGAAGATTTTTGTGGTAGAAACAGAAAAGGATGGAGAAGGAGGTGGTTTTGCTCCACTCGATGAGGTCACGGCCCGCATCGGGAACAACGTAGCCGAGTTCTTTGTCGCCGAAGTGAAAGCCGGCCGTATACCTGCCCATTTCCTTCCTATCCAGTCGGGTGTGGGTAACATTGCCAACGCGGTGCTCGGCTCCATGGGCAGCAACCCCGATATCCCCCGCTTCGAGGTATATACCGAAGTGATTCAGGATGCTGTAATCGACATGATGCAACAGGGTAACATCTCTTTTGCCAGCGGCTGCTCGCTCACCGTGAGCAACGAGGTATTGCAAAAATTTTATGACGACCTGGCTTTCTTTAAGAACAAACTGGTGCTGCGGCCTTCGGAAATATCAAACAACCCCGGCCTGGCACGCCGACTGGGCATCATCGCCCTCAATACGGCCATCGAGGTGGATATCTTCGGCAGTGTGAACTCCACCCACGTGAATGGTACCAAGATGATGAACGGCATCGGTGGCTCGGGCGATTTCACCCGCAACTCCTATCTCTCCATCTTCCTCACTCCCTCCACGGCAAAGAATGGTGCCATCAGCTGCATCGTGCCCAAGGTGACACACGAAGACCACAACGAGCATTCCGTGAAGATCATCGTCTCGGAATATGGCGTGGCCGACCTGCGCGGAAAGGGACCCAAGTTGCGTGCTATCGAGATCATTGAAAAATGTGCACACCCCGATTATCGTCCTCTTTTACATGAATATCTGAGCCGTGGCGTGAAGGGGCATATCCCGCAGGATATCTATGCCTGTTTTGCCTTTCATCAGGCTCTTCAGGAAACGGGCAGCATGATGAATACCGATTTTGGGAAATATCAGAAGTCCTGATTCTGAGACAACACAAATCACCCACAAAAAAAGCGATTCCAATTACGGATCGCTTTTTTTGTAAATGCCGACAGGATAAAAATATGGTTTGTTTTTAGGGATTGTATTTACTTCTGTACTCTTTGGGAGTCATGTTCATTTCTTTCTTAAAGGTCTTCGAAAAATGAAACGGATCAAAATATCCCAGCCTGTAGGCGATTTCCTTAATTTTCAGATCCGAAAACTGAAGATAGGAACAAGCCCGTTGAATTTTAAGCTGCTGATAATATTCCATGGGGGTATATGAGGTTTTTTTTTGAAACAGATTACCAAAATGGGAAGATGAGTAACCCACATCCTGGGCTATCTCTTCCAGTTCAAGCTTATTTTCCAGGTTGTTCTTCATAAACAGGATGCTCTTCTGCACCATATCCATCTCTTTTACACTCTTTATCTCCCTGAATTGGGATAAGTATTTGATTGTGGCCAGGAAATATGCGAGGCAGAAACTGGTATATTCAAGATTTTCAGGGCTATATCCCATCTCCAGGTTTTGGAAAATCTCCTCAAAAAGCTGAAACCGGTCTCCGAATCGGCTGCTGTCGGAATCATAGGTGTCAATTTTCCTTCCGATGATCGAAGAGAACAACTCCGTATCTTCACCCAGAAAATGAATCCAGTAAATGCTCCAGGGATCTTTGTTGTCTGCGCCATAGGCGTGTGCTTCGCTGGCTGGTAGGATATAAACCTGATTCCGTTCCAGGTAATTTTTCTCGTTGTTGTGAATAATCCATCCTTTGCCTTTTTCACACAGAATCAGAATATTTTGATTGGCACCCGATTTTCGCTCCCTGAAATGATACTTTGCATCCGGATAATAACCAATGTGGGTGATGTGCAGATGTTTGGTGGCATTGTTTTTCTTCAGGTAATCACGGATATTGTAGGGGAGGATAATTGCTTTCTCGTTCTTGAATCCTTCTGCAATTTTTTCCATCATGTTATTTTACATTTATATATTGTTATTTTACATGTTTTGCGTTATCTTGCTGATTAATCGTTAAAAACTATTCAAAAATAGTATTTATTTACATTAAATACAAAATTTATTACATTTTTATTGACTTGAAGGAATGTAATTTTGTAATGTTAAAAAAGTAATCCATGACAAAAGAGAAAAACAACATCAATCAGCTCTATCTGGTGCTGATTTCACTGATCGCCGGAATGGGCGGATACCTTTTTGGATATGACTGGGTAGTCATTGGGGGTGCCAAAGCTTTTTACGAAATCTATTTCTCCATCGCAGATATTCCTTGGCTGCAGGGCTGGGTGATGAGCAGCGCGCTGCTGGGATGCCTTATCGGAGTAGTCATCTCCGGCGGTTTATCCGATAAATATGGACGTAAGCATATGATGATTCTGGCTGCACTCGTCTTTGCCTTGTCGGCCTACGGTACGGGTGCAGCCCAAACAATCGATCAGTTTATCCTGTTCCGGATCATCAGCGGTATTGGGATCGGCATTGCTTCAAATATTTCGCCTATGTACCTGTCGGAAGTATCACCTCCAGCCGTACGAGGTAAGTTTGTGGCAATTTATCAGTTGGCGATTGTCCTGGGTATCCTCTCGGCACAGATTGTAAACTGGCAAATCGCGGAGCCGGTCGTGCCGGGTGAAGATATCTTGCACTCCTGGAACGGACAGCTGGGCTGGAGATGGATGTTCTGGGCACCCATAATTCCTTCTATTCTCTACCTGATCTTCACTTTTATTGTGCCCGAAAGTCCCCGGTGGCTCATTAGCAAGGCAAGATACGAGAAGGCGACTGATATTTTCTCCAGGATTGTCAATAGAGATTATGCCGTCCATTTGGTGGAAGAGGTACAGCAGACTGCAAGGGAGCGTACGGAGAAAGTAAGACTGTCGGCTCTTTTCAAGGGAAAGGCATTCCGTATTGCAATGGTTGGTATCGTGATAGCCATTTTGCAGCAATGGTGCGGCATCAATGTGGTATTTAACTATGCGCAAGAAATTTTTACCGCGGCCGGTTACAGCGTCTCCGACATGTTATTCAACATTGTGGTGACCGGGGTTGTCAATGTGATTTTCACCCTTGTGGGAATGTATACGGTCGACAGGCTGGGCCGGCGACCGCTGATGCTGGCTGGAACCATTGGGCTATCATTGATTTATGTGGTCCTGGGAGCCGGTTATTATTTCCGTGTTGAAGGAATGGTGATGCTGATTCTTGTTGTGCTGGCCATTGCCTGTTATGCCATGACACTGGCTCCGGTAACCTGGATTGTGATTTCTGAAATTTTTCCCACGAGGTTAAGGGCCCGGGGCATGGCCGTTTCAACCTTTGCCCTGTGGAGTGCCAGCTTTGTGCTCACCTATACCTTTCCTCTTCTGAACAGTTCACTTGGAGCTTCCGGGACGTTCTGGCTTTACGGACTTATTTGTATCCTCGGATTCCTCTTTATCAAGGTGAACCTTCCGGAGACGAAAGGGAAAACCCTGGAGGAAATTGAGGCTTATTCCCGGTAATTCAAACAGAGGGCTGATCCGGGTATCATCTGTCCCAAAGAAAAGCCAAATCCTGAAAAATATTTACAGCATAGTTAAACAGACAATATTCACATAGTAGTTTTTGAGATGGAAGAAGTGACGAATTATTTGATTCAATCGACAGTATACAACCCCGGAGAGGTAAAAGCATGGATGGAACAAATCCTCCTGCCCACCTATGAAGCGGGTGAGGAGGAGAAGAACCCCGTTTTCCTGGAGAAGAGAGTTTACCAGGGAAGTTCCGGGGTGGTATATCCTTACCCGGTGATTGAAAAAATATCGGATGAAAAAAAGAGTAAGCCATATAAAGCGCTTTTTATAGAGAACCGGTACATCAAGGTGATGATTCTCCCCGAACTGGGAGGACGCATTCAGATGGCCTGGGATAAGATGAGCAGCTCCCATATTTTTTATTACAACCAGGTAATCAAGCCAGCATTGGTCGGTTTAACCGGACCCTGGATATCGGGAGGGATCGAGTTTAACTGGCCGCAACATCACCGGCCCAGCACCTTTTATCCGACCGAATTTATGATTGAAACGAATGCGGATGGAAGCAAAACGGTCTGGTGCAATGAGGTGGAACGGATGTTCAGACTGAAGGGGATGCATGGCATCACGCTTTATCCCGACAAAGCCTATATTGAGATAAAAGCAAAAGTTTATAACAGGACACCTTTTCCTCAGACCTTCCTCTGGTGGGCCAATCCTGCCGTAGCGGTCGACAATGCCTATAAATCGGTCTTCCCTCCCGATGTAAATGCCGTATTCGACCATGGCAAGCGGGATGTTTCCTCGTTTCCCATCGCCACCGGCACCTATTATAAGCAGGACTATTCGGCCGGTGTGGATATTTCACGTTATGAAAATATTCCGGTACCCACCTCCTATATGGCGATCGAGTCGGATTATGATTTCGTGGGCGGCTACAATGAAAGAACAAATGTGGGGGTGTTGCACGTGGCCAATCACCACATCTCTCCCGGAAAAAAACAGTGGACCTGGGGAAATGGTGATTTCGGCAAAGCCTGGGAACGGAACCTGACGGATGAAGATGGGCCTTATATTGAGCTGATGACGGGTGTATATACCGATAACCAACCCGACTTTAGCTGGTTGCAACCTTATGAGGAGAAGACCTGGACACAGCATTTTATGCCCTACGCAGGGGTGGGCAATGTGAAAAATGCAACAAAGGATGTGATCGCCAATCTGGAGACCGATAAAGAAAACGCACGTATAACGCTGTTTGCCACCTCCAAAAACAACGTGACAGTCTCTTTGACGAACGGTTCCGGTACGATCTTATTGAAAGAAAAAACGACATTGTCGCCCGAAGCTCCCTTTGAAAGAATAGTAGGATTCAACATAGGTGAGCTCATGCAGCAAGAAAATATCGATGAGCTTGTGCTGACTATCACCGGAAGCGATGGAAAGGAGCTGCTGAGATACAGCACTGAAAAAGTAGGGGATAATCCGGTGCCTCCCGCTGCCAGCGGCGCCGCTGAACCGAAAGAGATTCCACTCATTGAGCAACTTTACCTCACGGGTCTTCATCTGGAACAATACCGGCACGCCACATTCAATCCTGTCGATTATTATGAGGAGGCGCTGAGACGCGATCCAGGTGATGTGCGTTGCAACAATGCACTTGGGCTCCTCCTGATGAGAAGGGGGCAATTCGAAAAGGCACAGCCCTACTTCGAGAGAGCGATTGAGACACTGACAAAACGGAATCCAAATCCCTATGATGGAGAAGCCTATTACAACCTCGGGAGTTGTCTACGGTTTCAGTCGAACCTGGATGAGGCGTACCGCGCCTTTTATAAATCGGTCTGGAATGCAACCTGGAAGGATCCTGCCTATTTTTCCATTGCACAAATCGATGCGACAAGGAAAAACTGGGATACCGCCCTGGAAAATGTGGAACAGAGCCTGCTTCGCAACTGGCATAACCACAAGGCACGCCAGCTGAAAGCTTCCCTGTTGCGTAAAAAGGGAAATACCGACGAGGCTTTGACATGGGTGAAGGCATCGTTGGAGATCGACAAGTTTAACGTGGGTTGTCTCCTTGAGCAATACCTGCTGACGGGTGACGAGTTGTTAAAAAAGGAAATTGTCTCGTTGTTGCAGGGTAATCCCCACAGCTATCTCGAGTATGCATTTGACTTTGCCGCTGCTGGGCTGTATGAAGAAGCAATAAATCTGTTGGAGTGGTCTGCAGAAACAGCTGCCGGGACTTATCCAATGACAGGGTATGCGTTGGGTTACTTTCTCTTTCAGGCAGGTAAAGAAGAGGAAGCAAAAGAACAATATCATAAAGCATCTGAACAATCACCCGATCGCTGTTTTCCCAACCGGTTGGAGGAGGTAATCGTCTTGCAGCATGTCATCGAAGTAAGTCCAAAAGATTATAAAGCCCTCTATTATCTGGGTAACTTCTGGTATGCAAAGCGGCAGTACAAGGAAGCCATTGCATGTTGGGAGAAATCGATTGAAATCCACGATCTGTTTCCTACCGTGTTGCGAAATTTGGCATTGGCATACTATAACAAAGCCGATAAAAAAGAGGAGGCACTGCAACTGCTGGAGAAAGCATTTTCATTGGACGAGACCGACTCGAGGGTCTTTATGGAGTTGGACCAGCTATATAAGAAGCTGAGTTATGCACCCTCTGAGCGCCTTCACAAATTAGAAAATCATATGGATCTGGTGGAGCAGCGCGACGATCTGTTTATCGAGCGTATTGCCCTGTACAATCAGTTGGGTAGGTATGAAACGGTAAAAACACTCTGCGATGCCCGCAATTTTCATCCCTGGGAGGGTGGAGAAGGCAAGATCACCTTCCAGTACACCTACTGCAGGATACAACTTGCAAAGCAGGCAATCGGGGAAAATGATTACAGGAGGGCACTGGAATTATTGAATGAGACCGATGTGTATCCGCACAATCTGGGTGAAGGCAAACTAAGTACGGTGAACGAGAACGATGTCGCATATTACAAAGGGATTTGCTACAGAGGATTACATGATGAAGAGAATGCAATTGTCTGGTTTAAAAAGGCCACCCAAGGACCGAACGAACCGAAGCAGGCATTCTATTACAACGACGAGAGTCCCGACAAGATCTACTTTCAAGGATTGGCCTGGCGGGCGCTCGGTAACGAAGAAAAAGCAGAAGAACGTTTTAAAAAACTGATTGCACATGGAGAAAAACACATGAATGACGACTGCAAGATTGAATATTTTGCAGTCTCCCTTCCCGATCTGGCCATCTGGGAAGAGGATCTGAACAAACGCAACCGCATACATTGCCATCACGTGATGGCCTTGGGATGGTTGGGATTGGGTGAAAATGAAAAAGCAGCGCACGCAATGGAGAAAGTTTTAGCGCTGGATGTAGATTATCAGGGAATAATAAATATATTTAAAATCAATGAGTTAAACTAATTATATATCAAGATGAAGAAAATAATTTGGCTGATAATTTGTTTTCTGTTATTGATTTTATCCTGTCAAAAACACCAAACTGAACAAATCGATCTTTCGGGTGAGTGGCAGTTTCAGATGGATCCCGAAGATCGTGGTGTAAATGAAAGATGGTTTGATAAGGATCTTCCTGAAACGATACAATTGCCCGGTTCCATGGCGGAAAACGGTAAGGGAAACGATATAACGCTTCAAACCAAATGGACGGGAGGAATAAAGAATCCCGAGTGGTTTAATGACCCGAGCTATGCTCCTTATGCTGACTCGACAAATGTTCGATTTCCCTACTGGTTGCAACCGGAAAAAGAGTATGTCGGTGCGGCATGGTACCGGAAAGAAATATCAATACCGGTCGATTGGAAAGATAAGACTATTTTGTTGACGCTGGAACGCCCTCACTGGGAATCCACCGTGTGGGTGAATGGGATGCGGGTAGGTATGCAAAACAGTCTGGCCGTACCACATCGGTTTGATATCTCCTCTTTCTTGAAAACAGGTAATAACACCCTTACCGTCTGCGTGGATAACCGGACAAAAGCGATTGACGTAGGAGAAAATTCACACAGTATTTCTGATCATACCCAATCGAATTGGAATGGTATAGTTGGAGAAATATCGCTGAAAGCAGCCGGAAAGATTTTGTTTGATCACGTAGAGGTTTTTCCGAATGTTGCGGATAAAACTGTGAAAATAAAGGCCAAAGTGCATAACCTTCTTTCCGACACAAAGCATATAAAGTTGTCGACGAATGCCCGTCTTAAAAAGAATAATGAGAAAATAAAAGGACAAACGTGGAATTTCGAGATTTCTCCGGGAGAAAATGATATGGAGATGATTTATAACCTGGGAGAGAATGCCCTGTTCTGGGATGAATTCAATCCCAATGTGTACGAATTGTTGCTAACCCTGAACGCAGATAAGGAAACTGATTCGCATGTTGTTGATTTTGGATTACGTGAATTTAAGAGAGAAGATTCCCGTTTTGTCATAAATGGCCGGCCTCTTTTTCTGCGCGGTACATTGGAATGTGCCATTTTCCCAAAAACGGGTTATCCTCCTATCGATATTGAATATTGGGAAAAAATATACCGTACTATACAAGCACATGGTTTGAATCACATCCGATTTCACTCATGGTGTCCACCGGAAGTTGCTTTTGAAGCCGCAGACGAAATGGGTGTATACCTTCAGGTGGAATGTTCTTCCTGGGCCAATCAGAGTACGCAATTGGGAAGTGGGTTGCCTGTTGATCAATATATTTGGGACGAAAGTGAACGAATTATCAAAAACTATGGCAACCATCCCTCTTTTGTGATGATGGCTTATGGAAATGAGCCGGGTGGTCCCAAACACAGGGAGTTTCTTACGGACTTTGTCAGTTATTGGAAAGAAAAAGACAATCGTCGTGTGTATACCAGTGCTGCTGGTTGGCCGGTATTGTCGGTGAATGATTATCATAATATTCCCGAACCGCGCATACAGCGATGGGCCGAGGAACTCAGGAGTATCATTAATTCAGAAGCTCCACGAACCGATTACGATTGGTCCCAGAAAATCCCGAAAGACGGAATTCCTGTAGTGAGTCACGAAATTGGTCAATGGTGCGTATATCCCAATTTCAAGGAGATGGGTAAATATACAGGAGTTCTGAAACCGAAGAATTTTGAGATTTTTCGGGCTAGTTTGCAGGCTCACGGGATGGAGCATTTGGCCGATAGCTTCTTACTGGCATCTGGTAAACTGCAAGCGTTGTGTTACAAGGCTGATATCGAAGCCGCACTTCGTACTCCCGGTTTTGCCGGCTTTCAGTTGCTCGATCTGCACGATTTTCCCGGACAGGGGACTGCTTTGGTGGGGGTCCTGGATCCTTTTTGGGAAGAGAAGGGGTATGTCTCTCCGGAAGAATACAGTCGATTTTGCAATGCCACTGTTCCTTTGGTCCGGCTTGGGAAACGGATATTTATAGAAGGTGAAACAATGACAGCGAATATCGAGGTAGCACATTTCGGAGAAAAACCTTTGCAGTCAATCAGTCCGAAGTGGCAACTTACAGAGAATGGCGAAATTATTTCAGAAGGGATGCTAGCTCTGCAAGATATTCCTATCGGAAATGCCATTCAATTGGGGGAGGTGACGCATCGTTTTGAAAAGAAAGGTAAACCCCGGAAATTGAATTTCAAAATAAGCATAGCTAAGTTTGAGAATTCATGGGACATGTGGGTTTATCCCACAAATCAGAAGGTTGAATTCGCAGATATTAAAGTCGTTGAAAATATAAATCGGTCTACACTGGATTACCTGCTGAATGGAGGGAAGGTATTACTCAGCCTTGGTAAAGGAAAGGTATCTCCGGAAATGGGTGGAAATGTGGGAGTCGGCTTTTCGAGCATATTCTGGAATACGGCCTGGACCGGAAACCAGAAACCTCATATCCTTGGAATTCTGTGCGACCCTGCACATCCCGCTCTTGAAAATTTTCCTACAGAATATCATTCCAACTGGCAATGGTGGGATGCAATGAGCCATGGAGACGCAATCCTATTGGATTCTTTGGCTGCTGATTTAAAGCCAATTGTTCGCATTATCGATGATTGGGTTACCAACAGAAACCTGGGGCTGATATTTGAGGCGCAAGTAGGAAAAGGCAGGATTGTGGTGAGCGGAACTGATCTGGTCAATAATTTAACATCACGGCCAGAAGCGATCCAGCTGAGAACAAGTTTACTTCAATACATGAAAAGTGAAACTTTTAAACCGGGTACAGATATTGAACCCGATATTCTGGCAAAAGTAGTCAGATGATATCGCCCGGATTGCAGTTTGAGATGGAATTTACTTCAATACCAATATTTTAATAGATATAATTCACCATGCAGATTATGAATAATTACCGTCAAAGAGAATTTAAAGATCATCGACATCGGAGAAGAATGACTACCGAAACAATAATAAAATACATAGGAAATATAAAACGCGGAAATAGTTAATCAATAAAAATTCAATTTATGAACAAACAAGGTTTTTTGTTTTTATGGACATTGCTATTATGCTTAGCAACTTTTTACCCATCAAATGTTCTGGCGCAGCAAATCCAAGTGACAGGTAAAGTTAGAGACGCAAAGACTAACGAGCCTCTGATTGGGGTTTCTATTGTAGTAAGGGGAACCGGAACCGGATATATAACTGATGTAAACGGCGAGTATAAAATGAATATTTCTTCAGATGATATTTTGGAGTTTTCATATATTGGTTATCATAAAGAGGAAATACCTGTAAATGGGAAAGGTGTAATCAATGTCAGCATGTCGGAAGACTTAAAAATGCTTGAAGAAGTGGTAATAGTAGGTTTTGGTGCCCAAAAAAAGGTTAATCTGACGGGAGCTGTAGGAACACTTGGGGCAGAAGCATTGGAGAATCGTCCTGTTCAAAGTGCTACACAGGCTTTACAAGGATTGATTGGAGGTTTGAACATTACCCAAACGAATGGTTCATTGGAAGATAAATCCAAAGTAAATATTCGTGGTATTGGAACTATTGATAGTGGCTCAACCTCCAGTCCCTTGGTTCTAATTGATGGAATGGAAGGTGATTTAAACGCTGTAAACCCACAAGATATTGAGAATATTTCCGTATTGAAGGATGCTTCTTCTTCTTCTATTTATGGATCAAGAGCTGCATTCGGAGTTATTCTTATCACAACCAAGAAAGGAAGCAGCGGAAAGATCAAATTGAACTACAACAATAATTTCCGTTGGACTACCCCGGTTATTATGCCTAAAATGATGGACTCCTATACATTTGCCCTTTATTTCAATGATGCAGGAATCAATGGAGGAAGTACGCCATACTACAGCGAAGAAAGGTTACAGCGGATATTGGATTATCAATCCGGAAAACTGAAAACTTCCATTATGCCAAATCCAACTAATCCGCAATATTGGGCTGAACCTTATGGTAATGGAAACGACAATGTAGACTGGTATGACGCCCTTTACAAGGATTATGCATTTTCACATGAACATAACATTAGTCTCACGGGAGGAACCGAGGTCTTGAGTTTTTATCTATCCGGTAACTTCCTGAATCAGGAAGGATTGATGGAACTCAACAAAGATACATACGAGCGCTATTCGGCGACTGCTAAGATCTATGCCAAATTGAATGAATGGACATCAATAAACTACACCAATCGTTTTTACAGGGAGGATTTCCGGCGACCATCTGCTTTATCGAATACCCTATACACTGACTTAGGACGACAAGGGTGGCCTACACTTCCTCTCTATGATCCGAACGGATATTTGTTTACCGCACCTTCACCCGCCCTAGGGTTAAGTGATGGTGGTGAGGACAATCATCAGTACGACTGGATGAATCAACAGTTACAAATAATCCTTGAACCTATTAAGGATTGGAAAATATTCGGAGATTTAAACTATCGCACACGTAACAATTTTCGCCATTGGGATACCCAGCGCCTTTATAACCATGATGTAAATGGCAATCCCTATGTTTATTCACAAGGATCGGGAGTTTATGAATATGGTTATCGCGAGAATTACTTCAATCCGAATGTGTATTCAGAATACTTGCACACATACAGTGATAAACACACCGTCAAGGTAATGGCTGGTTTTCAGTCGGAATTGAACAAATACCGAGATCTTTCGGCGAAACGCGATGGAATCATTGTCCCTTCTATTCCTACCTTGAATACAACTTCAGGAACAGCATTCAATGGAAACCCCATCACACCGTCTGTAACTGGACAATACCAGAACTGGGCAACAGTAGGTTTCTTTGGACGAATTAATTATAATTATCTCGAGCGTTATTTGATGGAATTCAACTTAAGATATGATGGAACCTCGCGTTTCCGCAGAGAGAAGCGCTGGAACTGGTTCCCGTCCGTATCAGTGGGATGGAATGTAGCACGGGAAGCTTTCTGGCAGCCTTTTGAGCATATCGTTGGCACATTCAAATTAAGAACATCATATGGGCAGCTGGGCAATCAAAATACCGGTAACTGGTATCCTACTTATCTCACTATGCCTATTGGTACTGCCAATGGTGACTGGCTGATAGGTGGATTACGCCCCAATACTGCAAATGCTCCGGGATTGGTTAGTTCATCACTCACTTGGGAAACGGTAAAGAGCTACAACTTTGGACTCGATGTGGCTATGTTCGATAACCGACTGAATGCATCGATCGATGTGTTTAACCGACAGACCCAGAATATGGTAGGACCTGCACCCGAACTCCCTCTCATTCTTGGAACGGCAGTGCCTAAAGTGAATAATACTGATTTGGAAACAAAAGGGTTCGAGGTGGATATCGACTGGCAGGATCGCCTGAGCAACGGGCTAGGGTATAACATCCGTTTCCTGTTGTCGGACTATCAGACAGAAGTAACCAGATACCCTAACCCGACCAATTCCCTTACTACTTATCGGGAAGGACAAAAATTAGGTGAAATATGGGGGTATACTACTATTGGTATTGCTAAAACAGACGAAGAAATGAGAGTCCACTTGGCAACTTTACCCGATGGTGGACAAAATGCTTTTGGCACTATATGGACCGCGGGGGATATTATGTATAAAGATTTGAATAGTGACGGAAAAATTGATTCGGGAGCTAATACAACCGATGATTCGGGTGACATGTCAATAATAGGCAATAATACTCCCCGGTTTGCATTTGGATTGGATCTCGGGGTGGATTGGAAAGGGTTCGATATACGCGCATTTTTCCAGGGTATAATGAAGCGTGATTTCTGGCAAGGAAGCTATTTCTTCTGGGGAGCAAGTGGTAGCGGAATTTGGTGGTCTACTGGTATGCAGGAACATATTGATTATTTCCGAGCTGATTCTAATCACCCATTGGGACAAAATATTGATTCTTATTATCCACGTCCGCTATTTAGAGGACAGAATCAGCAAACGCAAACTAGGTATTTACAAAATGCAGCATATATTCGCCTAAAAAACCTGCAGCTGGGGTATACCTTGCCGCAAGAACTTACCCGAAATTTCAATTTTGAAAAATTCCGTGTATTCATATCCGGTGAAAATTTATGGATAGGTACTAAAATGGCCAAAATGTTCGATCCCGAAACAGTAGAAGGTGGGTATGGTGGAAATGTTTATCCCATGTCAAAAGTTATGTCCGTAGGATTAAATATTAACTTCTAAAAACAATCAAATATGTGTATCAGAAAGAGAATATTACAGTTAATACTGTGTATCGCGGTCATTTTAATGGTGGTTTCTTGTAATGACTATCTGGATAGACCGCCTTTATCGAATATTACTCCTGAAGAATATCTTTGGGACGAATCTCAGTTGGCATCGTACGCTATCTCACGTTATACATCTGTTTTTCCAACACATGAACGTAATAAATGGGGAACTTTTGAGATAGACGGTAATACCGATAATCAAGCAGCGGTAAGTATGGACAATAAATATGCACCGGGTATGTGGAGAGTAGGTAATACTGGTGGAGATTGGGATTTCAGTTTTATTTATCAATGCAATTATTTTCTGGAGACAGTCCTATCTAGAATAAGTAACGAGCAGATGTCAGAAACTGATAATATCCGTCACTACATCGGGGAAATGTATTTTTTGAGGGCTTACGAGTATTTTCGAAAGTTACAGACATTGGGTGATTTTCCCATTGTAACTATGGTTTTGCCTGATGAAATGGAAGCGCTTACTGAAGCTAGTAAACGTATGCCTCGCAATGAAGTTGCTCGTTTTATCTTATCTGACCTAGAAAAAGCAGCCGAGTATTTGAAAGAAACTTCACCAGATGGCAAAAAGAACCGAATCTCTCGTCTATGTACTTACCTGATGATTTCACGTGTAGCCTTATTCGAGGCTACTTGGTTGAAATATTTTAAAGGAACAGCATTTGTGCCTAATGGAAATGGATGGCCTGGCAAAACTAAAGATTATAATGCCTCGTATCAATATCCTTCTGGAAGTATAGATAATGAGATTAATTTTTTCTTCGAAAAGTCTATGGTCGCAGCCAAAGTAGTTGCCGATGCTGTAAAATTGGTTGAAAATACGGGAATAATTGAATCTCCCGGGAATGAAAACCCGTATTATAACATGTTTGCTGCAGTCGATTTGTCAGGATTCACAGAAATTCTTCTTTGGAGAAAATATGATAAAGGATTGGGCATAACACATAATGTGTCGGTTTTCGGTCAGCATAATAACAATGGCTCTGGAACTACAAGAGGTATGACTGAAAGCTTTCTTATGGCTAACGGATTGCCTATTTATGCGGAAGGTTCAGGATACCAGGGGGATGATTTTATAGCAGATGTAAGAAAGGATCGAGACGGCCGTTTACATCTATTCCTGAAAGAGCCAGGACAAATCAACGTGCTGTTAAATCCAGATATGGGAAGCCATACAACTCCCGTTGAACCAGTACCCGGTATATATTTTGCATCAACAACACGGTACAATACCGGATATACTCTGCGAAAAGGAGCATCGTACGATGGCGCACAATGTGATAATAATGGAGGATATAGTGGTAGTATTATTTTTCGTGCCACCGAAGCGTATCTCAACTATATTGAAGCTTGTTATGAGAAAAACGGAACGCTAGATGCGGATGCTACAGCTTATTGGAGAGCTATACGTATGCGAGGAGGAGTTGATCCCGATTTCAATAAAACCATCGCAGCTACAGAAATGTCTAAAGAAACTTTGGACTGGGGAGCTTACTCGGCGGGAGTTTTAATTGCCCCCACTTTGTATAATATCCGCCGTGAGCGTCGTAATGAGTTAATGGCAGAAGGCTTACGTTACATGGATATAAAGCGTTGGAGAGCCTTGGACCAACTTATCACTACCCCATATCATATAGAAGGGTTTAAATTATGGGGACCTATGAAAGAGTGGTATGATGATAATGTTCTCGTGTATGGGGCGGATAATCCTAACTCCGTGGTTTCTGATCCGGCACTTAGCCAGTATCTCCGACCATATGAGCTTTCGAATAAATCAATCTCGTTTGAAGGCTGTAAATGGACTATGGCTCATTATTTGAGTCCGATTGCTACGCAGCATTTCGAGATAACTTCTATAGGAAGTGAAGATTATTCGACATCTCCCATCTATCAAAATCCAGGTTGGAAAATCGAACCGGGAAGTGCCCCGGATGGATTTTGAATAATGATGGATGATTATTACTTTTCATGTACATCTGGATGTTAAAAATTCATACATCTAGATGTACATGAAATGAATGCTCGAAATCTGAAATATCTCCGATTAAGACAACTGAAGAGAGTTGGATTGAAAAAATATTATTCGTGTAATAGGACAAAATGTTGAGATGAAGAATATTTTATTATTGATAGTCTTTTTAACGTGGATGTTTTCCTGTTCAGAACAAAGAAATAGGATTGATCTATCGGGAGAGTGGAGAGTGAAAATCGACTCGGTTTATCATACAGTTGTTCTTCCGGGATCTCTTGCTGAAAACAGGGTAGGTGTTCAACCCACGGATTCATTGACGAACAGGCTGACCGAAACATATCATTACGAGGGAGCTGCCCTATATGAAAAAGAGGTGATGATCCCTTCATCATGGGTAAATCGTCCGGTAGAATTGTATATAGAGCGCTCGAAAGTGTCGGAATTATACATGAACGGAAAACCGGTCGGTCGCCGGAACAGTGTTTCCACTCCCCATGTCTACAGGATCGACTCGATGTTCGAAGCGGGTAAAAACCAGATAGCCATAAAAGTGGACAATACCAAAAACCTGCTCCCATTAGGAGGTTCACATGCATATTCAGAACACACCCAAACCAACTGGAACGGTATCCTTGGTGATTTTTATTTGCGGATGCTGCCGAACATATCCATCAGGCAAATAAGAATTGACAGTTCAGTTGACGGGCATAGCACGATCCGGGTTTCCCTCTTCAATCATACCCAAACCCTTTTCGAAAACGAAGAGATCAGGATTACCATTAAAAATAAGGAGGGAAAAATTGTTTCACATGAAAACAGAATGGTAAACGTGATTCCGGGTGATTCAGAACACGCGATAGAAACTTATCTTTCTAATCCCGACTTATGGGATGAATATTCGCCGGCGCTTTACACGTTTCAAGTTGATGTGGGAGGGGACGACACAAAGATTATTCATAGTGGAATCAGGGATTTTAGCACGCGGGGGACACAATTCGTGAACAATGGTCGGACTGTTTTCCTGCGTGGTAAAAATGAGTGCGGGATTTTCCCGATTACCGGGTACGCGAGCATGGAAGTTGATGACTGGAAAAGGTATTTCTCAATTGTCCGCTCTTATGGTCTTAATCATGTGCGGTTTCATTCGTGGACACCCCCTGAAGCCGCTTTTGTAGCCGCAGACGAGATAGGTGTATTCCTGCAACCGGAGTTGCCTTTGTGGGGGACCTACCATGAGTCAGACACAACCCTCATCTCCTACATGATGCAGGAAGGGTACCGGATAATGGAGGAGTACGGTAATCATCCCTCGTTTGTTATGCTTAGCCTCGGAAACGAGCTGGAGGGCGATACCGTGGTAATGGCGCGTGTCGTGAGAGGGTTAAAAGAGGTGGATAATCGCCCTCTTTATGCATTGGGGACAAACAATCATTACTGGAACCCGCAGACACACCCGGAGGAAGATTTCTTTGTGGCCATGCGGCAGGGAGAAGTAGCCCCCAATAACAGTACCGATTTGCGGGGCTCGTTCTCTTTTGCCGATTCTGATCAGGGCGGTATAATCAATAGTCTTCCGCCCGACACCTATCGTAATTTTTCATCGGCCAATCAAAATTTGGGCAAGCCTGCCATAGGCCATGAGACGGGACAGTACCAGGTATATCCTGACTTTAAGGAAATTGACAAATACTGCGGTGTATTGCGCCCCCTCAACCTGATGATTTTTAAAAAAAGGTTGAAACAGTCAGGAATGGGTGAGCAAGCTGAAGCATTTCTGAAAGCCTCGGGTGCCTTGGCAGCTTTGTGTTACAGAGAGGAGATCGAGATGGCGTTACGTACGCCCGATTTTGGTGGATTTCAATTACTCGACTTACAAGATTATCCCGGGCAAGGGACCGCCTTGGTGGGTATCCTCGATGCTTTCATGGAATCAAAAGGAGTTGTTTCACGGGAGAAATGGACTGAATTCTGCAGGGATATCGTACCGCTGGCACGCTTCCCGAAATATTGCTGGTATAACGATGAGGTGTTTACCGCGAAGATACAGATTGCCCATTACGGGCAAACGGATATTATCGATGAACGAGTCACATGTTCATTGTCCACTGCATCTGGTGAAACGTTTTATAGTAAAGATATCCATTGCCCCATCATCTCACAAGGACGACTCAACTCGGTGGTGACGCTCGATATTCCGTTGAATGAAATAGGTGATCCGGCGAAGATAACGTTTGAAATTGCCATGAAAGAGACGGGTTTGCGGAATTCGTGGGATATCTGGGTATATCCGCGCTACGACAGTAAAACGCCCATTGCCGAATCCAGTTTTGATGGGGTAGTCGTTACGCGTGATAAAGCGCTTTTTGAGAAACTATATAAATCGGGCAGCCCTGTTTTATATATCCCCATGGAGGAGGATGTCCTTGAACGATCGGTTGGCGGTCTGTTTACCACCGATTTTTGGAATTACAACGTGTTTAAAGGGGTTGCCGAAAGCCTCGGGAAGGAGCCCTCACCCGGCACGTTGGGATTATTGATAAATGACCCGGGACATGGGATATTCAACTCTTTTCCAACAGATTATCATGCAAGCTGGCAGTGGTGGCATATCGTGAAAAATTCACGTCCAATTATACTGGACAATATGCCGGCCGAGTATCTTCCCATCGTGCAGGTGATTGATAACTTCGACCGCAACCATAAATTGGGGTTAATCTATCAGCTGCCGGGTAGCAGCGCACTGGTCTGTTCGTCAGATTTGTTCGCATGCAGCGATGAACCGGAAGTGAATGCATTGTTTCATAGTTTGTTGGAATATTTGAAAGAAAAAGAATGAGTATTAAATAACTTGTTTGCAGATGAGATATATTATTTTATGCATATCAATTTTGTTCTCGTTGACCAATTTGGCGCAAACGGGGCAAACAGAGGATTATCTGGAAGATATTCGGCGAAAGTTACAAAAAAAATGGCCGCATAACAAAACGATCAATCTGGTGTTTCATGGTCACAGCGTACCTTCCGGTTATTTCAATACACCCCATGTAAGGACAATGGAGGCATATCCGCAACAGGTATTGGAGGCAGTTAAGTCGATTTATCCATATGCCGTCGTCAATTCAATAACCACGGCGATTGGAGGAGAGAATGCAGAACAAGGAGCAGAGCGATTCAATCGGGATGTACTTTGTCACAAACCGGATGTCTTGTTTGTTGATTACGCATTGAATGACAGAGCGATTGGACTTGATAAATCACGTTTGGCTTGGAAGGAGATGATAAAGACCGCGCAGGAACATGGTATCAAAGTGATCTTGTTAACCCCCACCCCCGATTTAACGGAGGATATACTGGATGATAACTCTCCGCTGGAACAATTTAGCATACAGATACGGGAACTCTCAGAAGAATATGGGACGGGACTGGTGGATAGCTATGATGCCTTTAAACAAAAGAGGAGAAACGGCGAGAAATTAAATGCTTTCATGAGTCAAAGCAACCATCCAAATGCAAGGGGACATGAAGTGGTGAAAGAGCTGATTCTTTCTTATTTTTCTGAAGAAAACCAATTGTTAAAATAGTAAGGAATATGATGTATAAACTCTTAAAAAAGATGATGAATAGATGGAGATGGTCATTCCTTCCGGGAATATTCATGGGCTCGTTCTTAAATTCATCGGCGATGGATAGTTCCAAGCAATCATTGCCTAACGTTGTTTTTGTGATGGCCGACGATATTGGTTATGGGGATTTGGGGTGCTACGGAGCTACCAGAGTTAAAACACCCGCAATAGATGAGTTGGCAAAACATGGCGTCCGTTTTAATCAAGCCTACGCACCTGCAGCTACTAGCAGCCCGTCGCGTTACGCATTTCTGACTGGTGCGTATGCTTGGCGTGAAGGAGTTAGCATATTGCCCGCTAACGCCCACCTCTCTATTGATAAAAATACTTATACACTGCCTAAAATATTTAAAGAGGCGGGTTATACGACCGGGATAGTGGGTAAGTGGCATCTAGGGCTGGGTAGCCAAGAGAGTGAAGTGGATTTTAATGAGCCCATCGAACATGGGCCACTAACCATCGGCTTCGATTATGCTTATTACTTTCCCGCGACCAACGATCGTGTACCCTGTATATACATCGAAAATAACCGAGTCGTGAACCTGAGAGCAGATCAGCCTATCCGAATATCCTATAGCCAGAATATAAGTGAGGACCCTACCGGAGAGGAACATCCTGAACTATTGATAATGGATGAACTGACTGGGTATCACAATGGCACTATCATAAATGGAGTTAGTCGGATAGGATACATGAGAGGAGGGGAGGATGCCCGTTGGGATGATGAAAAAATGTCGGAACATTTGCTTGGAAAAACAATCGACTTTATAGAAAAAAATAGAGACACCCCCTTCTTTTTATACTATGCGCCACATAATGCCCATGAACCCAGGATACCCTCTGAACGGTTTAGGGGGAAATCAGAAGCAGGCATTTATGGTGATGTAATTGAAGAGTTGGATTATTGCATTGATCAATTGGTGAAATCGCTTAAAGAGAAAGGACTATACGAAAATACAATTCTACTGATAACTAGTGATAACGGCCCGATGGTGAAAGAAGGATACGACGACGATGCCCTTGAGAATCTAAACGGGCATGATCCGTATAATCAACTAAGAGGTGCGAAGTATTCGCTCTATGAAGGGGGAACAAGAGTTCCTTTTATTTGTTCTTGGCCAGCCCGCATGAAAAAAGGGTTTACGCAGGAGCAGCCATTTACTTATCTGGATATGCTTGCTACATTTGCACGAATGCTTCATGTTCGTTTATCCCTTAATAACAGAAAAGATAGCCGCGATGCGTCGGAGTTGTTTTTCAATGAGGCCGCTAAACCGTACCGAGAGTACATCCTTACTCAAAACAACAATGGTGCGATTGCTATTCGTTTTGGCGACTGGAAGTATATTCCTGCCCAGGAGAATAAACAAGATGAGCTTTACAATCTTAAGCAGGACCCTTCAGAGCAGCATAATATGAAAAAAGTCCGCCCGAAGATCGTGAGAAAAATTGAAGGAATACTCGATAAGTATCAAATCGAAATAGAGTGAAAATGATAAGAATAATCATCGCCTTTTTACTATTTCTTCCTTTTGCCGTGCCGGCAAAGGAAAGTAATTACTACTTCTTCTCCATGGAAGATGTCGAGAATATTCGTTCCTCGTCTCAAACAGAGTGGGGGCAGGCTATCATAGAAAAACAGAAGGAGATAGTGGATGAACGAAGAAAGCATTCTTTGCGTGTTCCCCTGTTGGAGGGAGGACACCTGCACGATTACTTCTGTCCGATACATAATCAGGTTTTCCGTTTTGATTGGGAAAACCCCCACGCGCATTACTGTGTTTTATGCGACAAATACTGGAAAGATAACAATCGGTTCGATTGGGCCTGGATCAACCATGTACATCTGCACAACAGGGTATACCTTACAGCCTGCATGTACTTGTATCTTGTCACGGAGGAGGTACGGTACGCGGAATATATTCGGGATATGATGCTGGATTACGCATCCAAGTATCCTACCTATATGAATCACGATACCGCGAGGGGAGCAGGCCCGTGGGGTGGCAAGATGTTCGGGCAGAGCCTCGATGAAGCGGTATGGGCGAGTGAAGCCTGTCGAGCATATAGAATAGCACAACCCGTGATGACCAATAAAGAGATCCGCAAAATCGAAACTGGTTATTTGACCCCTTGCGCCGATCTGTTATTGCGGCGCCGTGGCGATGCAAATTGGCAAGTTTGGCACAACAGCGGTTTGATAGCGCTGGGCATTGCCTTGGAGAACGATAGCATCATCAATACAGCGGTCAATGATCCCGAATGCGGCTATCATGTTCAAATGGAACGGCATGTTCGGGATGACGGATGGTGGAGCGAAGGTTCACCGGTTTATCATTATTACCCGCTACAGGCAATGCTGTTATCGGCCGACGCCGTCCGCTGCCGGGGTATTGACTTGTATGACGATAAGCTCTATAAGATGCTTGCTGCTCCTGCTTCGGCGGTATATGCCGACCTGTTTTTTCCATCACACAACGACGGGTGGTATGGAGAGTCACTGGTGGCTCAGGCTCATTTATACGAAATGGCCCAAGTGAGATACCAGGATCCTTTCTTCATGGACGTGCTGCGACAGTGTTATCGTTATACTGAAAGAAACTCGGTAGAGGCTCTCTTGAATCATACCCGTATTCCAGCTGCTTCAAATCTAGCATCTTGGCCTTCGGTTTATTTCAAGGATGCAGGATTCGCGGTATTGCGTTCCGGCGAAAAAACCGCGGTACTAAAATATGGATCGCATGGCGGAGGCCATGGACATCCCGACAAGTTATCAATCTCCTTTCATGACGGGGAGAAGGAGATCGTGACCGACATGGGTACTTCGGCATATGGGGTTCCCGCATTTACCGGTTGGTACAGGAAGACATTGTCTCATAGCACGCTCACTGTCGATGGAAAAGATCAACGCGCAACGGCAGGTGAACTTGTCTCATTTGAAACAACCCGAAAGGGCGGGAAGGTCAAAGCCCAGGTATCAGACGCATACTCCGGGGTGATCATGGAAAGGCAGCTAACCATGCAAAAGAATAAGTTAATAGACCTGTTTACCGCAACCTCCGCAGAAGCACACCTGTATGACTACGTGCTAATTTTAACCGAGGAACCTTTTTTTACACATGAAGGGGAGGCTGTTGTATTGGATGACGCACCGGCTTATGGTTATATCACGAACGCGACGAAAAGAACGATGTCGGGTTTCTTCAGTTGCAAAATGGGTAATGCTACCTTAACTATTAGTCTGCCTGACACGCTGCAGTTTGAAGTAATCACCGGGGAAGCCCCGGGAATACCGCCGGGCAATGAAAGGGTAAACGAGAAATACCCCGAACATCTTTGCTATCCCCTGATTATACGTTTAAAACATAAAGAGTTGAAAATAAGAACCGAGTGGCAATTTTAATTATGAGAAACTGTAAGTTATTTATTGTTTTGGCTGTTATTACCCTGTTGTCAGCTTCCTGTCAGCAAACCGTGTATGAGATAAGCTTAGCTGGCGAATGGGAAGTAATGCTCGATAGCCTTGACCAAGGCATTGATGCCAAATGGTATAACCGGACATTTGCCAATCACATAACGCTCCCCGGAACGTTATGTGATGCTGGATATGGGATACCCTGTACGTTGGAACCGACCATGGAAAAGGAAATATTCCTGAATCTGAAGGCTAAATACGAGTATATTGGGCCGGCATGGTATCGAAAAGAGGTAACAATTCCACCAGACTGGGAAGGAAAAACTATCTTACTTACTTTGGAGCGTGTGATTTGGAATTCGCACGTATGGATTAATGGCAAGAGGGTGAATGGATACAACGAGAGCCTTAGCACCCCGCATTACTTTCAATTGAGCAATCACTTGGTGGCAGGTGAAAAAAACAGTATTGTTATCCGGATAGACAACCGGAAGCAACACGATATATCTGTCAGGAACCTTGCCCATGCCTATACCAACGACACACAAACCATCTGGAACGGGGTGCTGGGACGAATATCCTTAACCGCGAAGGATGAAATCTTCATTGAGGAACTGCGTTTGACTCCGGACGTGGACCATGGGAAGGTAAACGTGGTAGTCAGCACTTCCGCTCCTGTATCTGGGGAAATTGTCCTGGATGTGAAAGACCCCGAGGGAAAATCATTGCCTGATATGAAGGTGCCGATCGAGGGAAATAAGCTGGTTTTTGATTATCCAGTGGATGAACCCATGCTGTGGGATGAATTTAATCCTCACATCTATCACGTTGTCACTACTTTACGGGCCGATGAGCTGACCGATAGCAAGCGGGAGGTCTTTGGCATGAGGAAGCTGACAAACAAGGACGCTCTCTTGCAGATTAACGATAGGAGACTTTTTCTTCGTGGAACCCTGGAATGTGCCATTTTTCCCTTGAAGGGATATCCCCCGACGGATAAGGCCGGATGGGCGAAAGTATTTGGTGCGGCACACGATTACGGGCTAAACCACATCCGCTTTCACTCCTGGTGCCCGCCAAAAGCTGCATTTGAAGTGGCAGACGAGATGGGATTTTATTTGCAGGTGGAGTTGCCGCTTTGGGTGCTGAACGTGGGTGAGGACCAAGCAACTGTTGACTTCCTATATGACGAGGCAGATCGTATCATGAAAGAGTATGGCAATCATCCCTCTTTCTGTTTTTGGAGTCTGGGTAATGAGCTGCAGGGCGATTTCGAAGTGATGGACAAGCTCCTTGTCAGCATCAAGAAAAGAGATGAACGCCATCTCTATATGACCACCACTTTCACGTTTGAAAATGAACACGGGAGCTGGTCGGAACCCAATGATGATTTCTGGGTTACCCAATGGACGAAGAATGGATGGGTGAGGGGGCAAGGAATATTTGACGATCAACCCACCCGCTTTAACAGAGATTACTGCGATGCCATCGAAGGACTTACGGTACCGATCATCACACATGAGATTGGACAGTACAGCGTTTTTCCTAACCTGAAAGAGATCGACAAATACACGGGTAACCTGATGCCATTAAATTTCAAAGCGGTGGCTGATGATCTGGAGAAAAAAGGGATGTCGCATCTGGCCGATGATTACCTGAAGGCGAGCGGAAAATTGGCAGTAATATTATACAAGGAGGAGATTGAGCGAGCGCTTAAAACGCCCGGTCTCAGCGGTTTCCAATTGTTGGATTTACACGACTTCCCGGGCCAAGGCACCGCTTTAGTTGGTGTCATTGATGCTTTCTGGGAGAGCAAAGGATTGATTAACCCGGAAGAATTCCGCCATTTCTGTTCCCCGATTGTCCCATTGGCCAGGTTTGAGAAAGCAATCTACACGAACAATGAGGTCTTTCATGCGCGGTTTGAGGTGGCCAATTTCAGCGACGGGGTACTGGAAGATGTCCAGCCCTTGTGGAGTTTGAGCCGGTCAGACGGCACCGTTGTAGCACAAGGCGAATTGAACAGGCAACATATTTCGTTGGGAAATGGATTGATACTGGGAAATATATCTGTTCCGCTCTCCTCTGTGCATGAAGCTGATCAATTGTTGCTCTCCGTCCGATTAAAAGATATCGCATACCATAATTCATGGAATATATGGGTATACCCGGAAACGATCCCGGAACCGAAGAGCGATGTTGTATACACGAGAGATTTTGAAGAAGCCCGGAAAGCATTGGAACAGGGAAGAAAGGTGCTGTTGAATCCCGCGAGAGAGGAAATAAAAGGGTTGGAAGGGAAATTCGTACAGGTATTCTGGAGCCCGGTGCACTTTCCCAATCAACCGGGAACCATGGGAATTCTGTGTGATCCAGCGCATCCCGCGCTCGCACATTTCCCAACCGAGATGCATAGTAACTGGCAATGGTGGGATATCTGTAAAAATGCAACAACGATGGAACTGGATAGTTTGAAAAATAATTTGCAACCTATCGTCCGTATGGTGGACAATTTCTATAAAAACAGAAACTTGGGACTGTTGTTTGAAGCCAAAGTGGGAGAGGGGAAACTGCTGGTTTGCAGTTCTGATCTGGCTAATAATCTCTACTCACGTCCTGTGGCGAGGCAGTTGTATTATAGTTTGGTGGCGTATATGCAATCAGAGCAGTTCGTACCCACTGAAGAGATTCCGTTCGAGCGAATTGTGGCTTCACTGCGTGATGCATCCCAACAAAAGACAGTTAGAAAGTCAATCTATGACTCCTAACCGGGAGTGCGCCGGGCGCGTACCTTACAAAAATATACCTGCGAAACTTGGGTGTCGAAATAGGTAGATTCAAGATGGATTGATAATTAAAACTGAACAGAAATTATGAAAAAAAATAAATTAGTACCCTTTATCCTCGTATTGTTTTTATTGGATGCATTATCCGTTTTAGGTAAAAACAACGCGGTAGCCTCCGAACTGTCGAAAACTGTTGATGAGGTACTTGAACGTTCCGTAAGCCAGTATACCTTATTGGCTAAAAACCTGAAATCGAACGAGTGGCCCCGTACCTGGGAAAATAACCAGCTTCATACTGTGAGCGAGTATGGCTGGATCAGTGGGTTTTACCCGGGCACGTTGGTTTATCTTTACGAGTTTTCCGGTGATGATTTTTTATGGAGTGAGGTTGAGAGCCGCCTAAGAAATATGGAAGAAGTCCAGTTTTTTACCGAACATCATGACTTGGGTTTTATGATGTATTGTAGTTTTGGAAATGCCTTTCGTTTGACCAGAGATCCATACTACGAAAGCATTTTGGTTCAATCGGCTAAATCTTTGGCTTCCAGGTTCGATCCCCGCGTGGGCTCTATCAAGTCATGGGATCAGGTGAAATCGCTCGATGGAACCCGAATGCTTGAGTTTCCTGTGATCATAGATAACCTGATGAATCTTGAACTTTTGTTTTTTGCTTCCAAAGCTACGGGGGATCCCTATTACAGGCTAATTGCCGAAAAACATGCGAAAACGACGTTGAAAAATCACGTTCGTCCTGATTTCAGCAGTTATCACGTGGTTGATTATGATTCGCTGACCGGAGACGTGAGAAGCAGGGAGACTCAGCAGGGTTTTGCCAATAATTCAACCTGGTCACGTGGGCAGGCCTGGGGCATATATGGGTTTACAATGGTCTACCGGGAAACGAAGGATTCTGCTTTTCTGGAAGCAGCCCGAAAAATGGCCGACTTTTTCCTGGATCACCCCAATCTTCCTGAAGATAAGATCCCGTACTGGGATTTTAATGTCGGTCAGCCTGGGTATTTGCCTACCTGGAAATACGATCCCGCGAGATATCCCCAAGTTCCGAGAGATGTATCGGCTGCTGCTATCGTTGCGTCGGCACTGATTGAACTATCCGGTTTTGTGGATGCGGAAACTGGTAGAAAATACAGGAAAGCCGCGAAAGAGATGTTAACTTCCATGTCTTCTCCTGCTTATCTTGCAGAGGAAGGTTCAAATGGCGGATTTATTCTGAAACATGCATCCGGAGGAGTTCCCGGCAATCACGAGGTGGATGTTCCACTCTCCTATGCCGATTATTACTTTATAGAGGCATTGATGCGTTGGCGAGAAAGGATGTAACGATTATTTTCTAAAAGTTTCCATGATAAATTTGGGAAAAAGAAAAAAATAGGGTAATTTTGCGCTCACATTTTCGGGATGTAGCTCAGTCCGGTTTAGAGTACGCGTCTGGGGGGCGTGGGGTCGGAAGTTCGAATCTTCTCATCCCGACATTGAAAGAGAGACAGTTATCGAATTCTGGTAACTGTCTTTTCTTTTTTCGTGAGTTGGAATAATTGTATTTTGCTTCTTACACTGAAATATTATTCGTTAATTTGCGATATGAATAGAGAGAAAAAATGTTCTAACTGAATCATGAGCTGATGAAATTTTCCGCAAAACAAATAGCCGATTTTCTCCAGGGAGAGCTAATCGGTAATCCGGACGCAACTGTTTCCAATTTCTCAAAGATCGAAGAGGGAAAGCCCGGCACCATTACCTTTCTTGGTAACCCCAAATACACTGCATACATATACCAGACAGAGTCGGACATCGTCCTTGTAAACAATGACTTTGAACCGGAAAAACCCATAAAAGCTACCCTGATTAAGGTGCCGAACGCATATGCTGCGCTGGCTTCACTTATGGAGATGGCCGGAAGCAAGCATTCAAAAAAGAACGGCGTGGAAGCATTGAGTTTTGTTTCTCCCGATGCAACAGTAGGTGAAAATGTATACGTTGGTGCATTTGCATACATCGGGTCCGGAGTGCATATCGGAGACGACTGCAAAATATATCCCCAGGTGTATGTGGGTGAAGACGTGCGGATTGGTAAAAACTGCACGATCTACGCAGGGGTGAAGATTTATTCTGATAGTGTGATCGGCGACAATTGTATCATTCACGCCGGAGCCGTTATCGGTGCCGATGGTTTTGGATTCAGCAAGGAAGAGGAACGTTACCACAAGATTCCCCAAATAGGCAATGTAATCATTGAGGATGATGTGGAGATCGGAGCCAATACCACCGTCGATCGGGCTGTGATGGGTTCTACCATCATCAGGAGAGGTGTTAAACTCGATAATCTCATACAAATTGCGCACAACTGCGAGATCGGGGAAAATACGGTCATGGCTGCACAGGCTGGCATTGCCGGTTCCACCAAGATTGGTGATAGCTGTGTGCTGGGCGGACAGGTCGGAATAGGCGGTCACATCACCATCGGGAAGCAGAGCCAGATTGGTGCCCAGTCGGGTATCATCAGCAACATCAAAGAGGGATCGGAGATCATCGGCACGCCGGCATATCCGGTAAAAAAATTCTTTAGGTCGAGTGTCATCATCCCCAAATTGCCCGATATGTACCGGCAACTCAATGCCCTGGAGAAAGAAATTGAGGAATTAAAAAAAAATATTTCCCCGAACGAATAATCAATTTGAAGCATGCACCCACCTGAGAAACATTTTCTCAAAATGGCTTAATCTTTATGCTTTTGGTTGTATATTTGCACAGATATAGACTAAATGAGAAATGAAATGGTATTTTTCGACAGTCTTATCTATGCGGCATGTATGATTTAAATTGAAAAAATAGTGAAACAGAGAACTTTACAAAACAGCTTCACGTTAAGTGGAACCGGACTGCATACCGGCCTTCACATTGTGGTTACCTTTAACCCGGCCCCGGTAAATCATGGGTACAAAATTAAAAGGGTCGATCTGGAAAACCAGCCTGTAATAGATGCATTGGCCGAGAATGTGGTCAATACGCAGCGGGGTACCGTAGTGGGTAAAGACAATGTGACGGTAAGTACCATTGAGCACGGTCTTTCTGCGTTGTATGCCATGGGTATCGACAATTGCCTTATTGAGGTGAATTCTTCGGAGTTTCCCATACTCGACGGGAGCGCCATCGAGTATGTGAATGCGATTGAAAAGGCAGGGATCCGTGAACAGGAAAAGGACAAGGACTTTTATATTGTCCGCAGTAAAATGGAGATAACCGATCCGGAAACCGGTTCAAAGCTGACTCTTCTCCCGGACGATTCTTTCGGCATCAACTCCTTCATAGAATTCGATTCCAAATACATTCCCAACCAGTCGGCATCCATGGATTCGCTGACTGACTTTGAAAAGGAGATTGCACCGGCACGCACATTTGTATTTGTACGTGAGATACAGCAATTGCGAAAAGCGGGACTCATCAAGGGGGGAAACCTGGACAATGCCATCGTGATCTACGAGAGAAAATTGTCGCAGCCCGAACTCGATGAAATTGCCGATGAGCTGAACGTACCCCGGCACAATGCTGAAGAGCTGGGATACCTGAATCACCGCAAACTGGCCTTTCCCAATGAACCGGCACGACACAAGCTGCTCGACATCATCGGTGATATGGCCCTGATCGGAAAACCGATCAAGGGACGTCTGATTGCTACCCGTCCCGGACACAAGATCAACAACCAGCTGGCACGCCTCATCCGCAGAGATATCAAGCTCAATGAAGTACAGCCACCCATATACGATGTGCTCGCGGAACCGGTGATGGACAACAACCGCATCCGTGAACTGCTGCCGCACCGTTATCCTTTCCTGATGGTCGACAAGATCATTCAGATGACCGACAACTATATTGTCGGGGTGAAAAATATTACCACCAATGAACCCTATTTCATGGGTCACTTTCCACAGGAACCGGTGATGCCGGGCGTCTTACAGGTGGAGGCCATGGCCCAGACAGGCGGCTTGCTCGTACTGGCACGGTTGGATGAACCGGAACGCTATTCAACCTATTTCCTGAAGATTGATAACGTGAAGTTTCGGCACAAAGTGGTGCCGGGTGATACCCTTATTTTCAGGGTGGAGCTTACCAGCGAGATGCGCAGGGGCATAGCCACGATGCGGGGACTGGCATTCATTGGTGATAAAGTTATCTCAGAGGCCGATTTCACGGCACAGATTATCAAGAACAAATAACTTAACCGTTACGAATAAATATGAATAGTGTATCAACGATGGCTTTTGTACATCCTGAAGCCAAACTGGGAGACAACGTGATTGTGGAACCCTTTGCATATGTCGATCGGAACACCGAAATAGGCGATGGAACAAGGATCATGATGCAGGCAACAATACTGAACGGTGCACGCATCGGTAAAAATTGTACCATCTTTCCGCATGCTACCATTGGTGGCATTCCACAGGATCTGAAGTTTCAGGGTGAGGAGACAGAGGCCATCATCGGCGACAACACCACCGTTCGTGAGTGTGCCACAGTAAACCGTGGTACGGCATCGAAAGGATTTACCAGCGTGGGCAGTAACTGCCTGATCATGGCATATAGCCATGTGGCACATGATTGTGTGCTACACGATCATGTGATTCTGGGCAATGCGACACAACTGGCCGGAGAGATTGAGATCGACGATTATGCCATTGTCAGCGGCGGTTCACTTGCGCACCAGTTCTCAAAAATCGGGCCGCATGTGATGATTCAGGGCGGTTCAAAGATCTCGAAAGATATACCTCCCTACGTGATGGTGGGTCGTGAGCCAATTACCTACGTGGGACTCAATATCGTGGGATTGCGTCGCCGGGGATTTTCCAGTGAGCGGATCAACGCCATACAGGAAATCTACCGTTATCTGTACCTCTCCGGATTCAATACTACCCAGGCGGTAGAACGCATAGAGCAGGAGCTCCCCTCCTCGGAAGACCGCTCACTGATCATTGATTTTGTCCGGTCTTCAAGCCGCGGAATCGTCCGGGGAAACATGGAGGGATAGTCTTATGTCCGGCATTGTCTTTCCGGCAGAGTGGTTTCCCCAGAGCGGTGTTCAGGTCACCTGGCCACACGAGGGTACCGACTGGTGCGATATGCTGATGGAGGTGACAGCTTGTTACGTGGCTTTCTCGAAGGAGATACTCAAGCGCGAGAAACTGCTGGTGGCAGCTCCTCCATCGTTCAACGTGAGACAATATTTCAGTGATGAAGAACAGCAGAACCTGATCTGCATGGAGGTGGAGAGCAACGATACCTGGGCGCGCGATCACGGCGCCATCACTGTTTTTGCCGATAACAAACCCACGCTGATTGATTTCGGATTCAACGGCTGGGGATTAAAGTTTGCGGCTAACCACGATAACCGGATAGCCGAAAACTTATTTCGAGCGGGTGTTTTTACATCGGGCACGGATTATCAAAACAGGTTGAACTTTATTCTGGAAGGCGGATCCATTGAATCTGACGGCAAGGGAACCCTGCTCACAACTACATGTCTGCTGGCACCCAACCGCAACCAGCCCATGACGAGGGAACAAATAGACGACTATGTAAAGCGAACGCTGGGTATAAAACGTGTGCTCTGGCTTAACCATGGTTATCTGGCAGGTGATGATACCGACAGCCATATCGATACACTTGCGCGCTTTTGTGATGAGGAGACGATTGCCTATGTGAAATGTGACGACGAAAACGATGAACATTTCACTGAACTGCAGGCCATGGAGGCCGAGCTGAAGTCGTTTGTCGCCTATAACGGGAGACCGTACCGCCTGGTTGCATTGCCGATGGCCGACGCGGTATTTGAAGAAGAGCAGCGGCTGCCGGCTACCTATGCCAACTTTTTGATCATCAACGAGGCTGTGTTACTTCCATACTACGGTACTCCGAAAGATGAGATTGCAAAAAAGCAGTTGGAGAAAGCGTTCCCCGACAGAGAGATCGTGGGAATTGACTGCACGCCGCTAATCAGGCAACACGGATCGCTGCATTGTGTAACGATGCAGTTTCCGGAAGGGATTATTAAATCAGTCTATGATGAAGATAGGAATTATTCAACAAGCCAACAAACCTGATCGGGAAGATAATGTAAAGCGTTTGCAGCAAAAGATCAGACAGCTTGCCGCCGGCGGAGCGGAACTGATTGTGTTGCAGGAGTTGCATAACGGACTCTATTTCTGTCAAACAGAAGATACCGGGGTCTTTGAACAGGCGGAACCCATACCGGGACCGTCAACCGACTCATTCGGACGGCTGGCGAAAGATGCCGGTGTGGTGATCGTTCTTTCATTATTCGAAAAACGTGCTCCCGGTTTGTACCATAACACGGCAGTGGTGATAGAAAAGGATGGAACCGTTGCTGGCAGGTACCGTAAGATGCACATCCCCGATGATCCTGCTTATTACGAGAAATTCTACTTCACGCCGGGCGACCTGGGCTTTCACCCGGTGGAAACCTCCGTGGGAAGGTTGGGCGTGCTGGTCTGCTGGGATCAATGGTATCCCGAAGCGGCGCGACTGATGGCACTTGCCGGTGCCGAAGTGCTGATATATCCCACTGCCATAGGCTGGGAGTCATCGGATAGCGATGAGGAGAAAATGCGTCAACAGGATGCATGGGTCACCCTGCAACGGGCTCACGCCGTGGCAAACGGGATTCCGGTCATATCCGTGAACCGTACCGGCCACGAACTCGACCCGTCGGGACAGACAAACGGGATTCAATTCTGGGGAAGTAGCTTCGTCTGCGGACCGCAGGGCGAATTTTTATACCGGGCGCCTGCCGAAGAGGAGATCATGCAGTTGGTGGAAATTGATCGCAAACGCACCGAAAATGTTCGACGGTGGTGGCCTTTCTTTCGCGATCGCCGCATTGATGCTTACGGAGAGCTTACCAAACGCTGGATCGATTGATTCATTCTGAATATAAAAAAATAGAAGAGAGCCGCTCATTTGAGCGGCACTCCTGGTGAATGAATGACGTCTTGATTAAATTGTGTATACCGTGTTAGCGGCGCGAGGAAGATCTTTCAGATCGGGCGTTTTCGCTGCTTCTACTGGATGAGGTTGCACGACTACTGTTTCTTCCCGAATTGCTGCTTTGAGATCTTACTGTTGTGTTGCGATTACCCGAAGTACTCCGTTGGGGGCTGACTGTGCTTCTGTTGCGTTGAGAAGAACTTTGTGACCTCACCGTTGTGTTTCGATTTTCCGAAGAATTCCGTTGCGGACTTACTGTGGCGTTTCTGCTGCTGCTTGAACGTTCCACTGCACCGGTACTCCTTGCCGTTTCTCTGCTTCTTGTGGTCGGGCTAACCGTAGTTGACCGTTCGTTGGCACTGCTTCTTGCATTGTTGTTCCGGATGTTTCTTTCGCCGGCATTTCTCGTGCTGCTGTTGGTTCTGTTTACCGAGCTGTTTCTATCGGTTGCCGATCTGCCTGTGGTTGCGTTCCTGTTCGTGGTTCTGTCTACACCGCTGTTGATTGCCGATCTGCCTGCGGTTGCGTTCCTATTCGTAGTTCTGTCCACGCCGCTGTTGGTTGCCGATCTGCCTGCGGTCGCACTCCTGTTCGTGGTTCTGTCCCTTGATACGTCAGGACGATACACACTAACTGTGTTGTTGCTGACCCTGGTTGATCTGCCGGATCGGTTGTTCGTACTCTCAAGCCTGCGAACATTGGCTGTCCTGCCGGTGGTACGTTCATAGTCTCTGGCACTTGGTCCACTGTAATAGCGGTTGTCATTGTATACGTATGTATTGTTAATGATCGTGGTTCTGTTATAGATGGCCGGACTGTAGCGGTTGTAATATCTGTTCATGTTACGGTGGTACATATACCTGTTGGGCAGAAATGTCCAGTAAAGCCCTGGAATATTGATGTTGACATTGATATGAATGCCAGGACCCATGGGTGCCCATCCGTAGTAACCGCCGCCACTTCTCCAGCTTACCCAGGCAGGTGCCCATTCATAACCGGGAATCCATGCCCATCCGTAGTAGTCGTCGTGATACCATCTTCCATAATGGAAAGGTGCCCAGCCCCACGAGTAATCAGATACCCAGGTGTTGCCGTAATCGGTCATCACCCAATATCCGTTGGTTGCGTACGGATGAAAATTTCTTCCAGCATTCGGAACCCATACCCTACCATATCTGCCATTGTTGATCCATCTGCCGTGAGGCCTCAGTTCATTATAGAAAACATTGAAAGAAACACCACGATTATTTCCGTAATAATCATCGTAGTAATCGTCATTATAATACTCGTTGTTATAACCGTAATCGTCGTATTCCTGGGAATATAATGTACCCTGCGAAGAGAAGCAGGATGAAAACAGCAGAACAAGTATTGCGAGTGTGAGAGGGTGTCTTAGAGCTTTCATATCCGTCATTTTTAAAGGGTGAAACATCTTTTTGTTATCATTAAGACCTCCCTTTAACAAAATGGTTTAACATAAGTCTCTCATTTTTTAGAATCCAGTCACAAAACGACAAAAAAAACAGCGACAAACGCTTATCTTTACCTCCCAAACCGCTGTCCAGAACAATCTTCTACTCCCCAAGCTGACAGCTGATCGCTGAGCCCTGAAAGCTACTTCCCAAACCGCTGATATTAACAACATCCCACTACCCAAGCTGACAGCTGACTCCTGACAGCTGATCGCTGACTACTTAAACACCTGATCGATTCCCGAGAAACCCATGAACGACATGGCGATGATACCGGCAGTAATCAGTGCGATGGGTATTCCCTCCATGGCTTTGGGTATTTTTGTGAGTGCCATTTGTTCGCGTATGCTGGAGAAGATGATCAGTGCCATGGCATAACCCAGTGCGGTGGCAACAGCGTAGATGACCGATTCAAGGAGGTTGTAATCTTTTTGGATCACCAGGATGGCCACACCCAGGATTACGCAGTTGGTGGTGATGAGTGGCAGGAAGACACCCAGCGCCTGATAGAGGGCGGGTGATATTTTCTTTAATACGATTTCCACCATCTGAACCAGGGAAGCAATAACCAGAATGAATGTGATGGTTTGCAGGTATTCCAGTCCGAACGGTTCCAGGATGCCTTTTTGTAGCAGGAAAGTGACGATGGTGGCGATGGTCAGTACGAAAGTCACTGCCAATCCCATGCCGATTGCCGTATCTACCTTTTTTGATACCCCCAGAAACGGGCAGATACCCAGAAACTGGGAGAAGACAACGTTGTTGACAAATATGGCGACGATGATGATTCCGATGAATTCCATAGTTATTTGTGTTGAAGCTTATTGAAGATTGCAATGAGATAGCCGAGAACAATGAAGGCTCCCGGAGCCAGTACAAACAGCAGCGATCCGTATTGTTCGGGATAGATATTTATGGAAAAGATTCTGCCGGTTCCCATCAACTCGCGGAGGGCTCCCAGCACCGTGAGGGAGAGGGTAAATCCCAATCCCATGCCTGCGCCATCGAAGATGGAGGCAAACACCCCGTTCTTGGAGGCAAATGCTTCGGCACGACCCAGTACAATACAGTTTACCACAATGAGGGGGATAAATATGCCGAGGCTGTCGGCCAGCGCAGGCACATAGGCTTTCATCACCATTTCGATGATGGTCACGAAGGTGGCGATCACCACGATGTAGGCAGGAATACGCACCATGTCGGGGATCACATTTTTGAGCATCGAGATCACCATGTTGGAGCAGATTAATACGAACATGGTGGCCAGCCCCATGCTCATTCCGTTGATGGCCGAACTGGTGGTGGCCAGTGTGGGACACATGCCCAGGAGCAGCACAAAGATTGGATTCTCTTTGATGACGCCGTTGATGAGTACTTTCAGGTTGTTATTCATTGTTCTTTTCCTCCTCTTTTATTCTCCCTGACTTGTCGCTTGAACTCTCCGTAATCTTTTTCTCAGTTGTACCCGAGTGTGCATCTTCCTTACTGCCCGAATAAGCCAGATAAGCTTTGTTTATGGCCTCCAGAAAGGCACGTGAGGTGATGGTCGATGCGGTGATGGCATCCACGTTGCCACCATCCTTCGACACGGTCAGCGTCCCTTGTGAGAGGTCTCTGCCGATGACCGACTGGGAAGGTTTCTCCTGGTTTTTGAACCATTCCGTCATCTTGGAACCCAGCCCCGGCGTCTCTGCATGTTGTAGGACGGCGTAGTTGATGATCCGGTCTTCCATGTCAAAGCCGACCATGATCTGTATCTCTCCGCTGAAGCCGTTATTGGAAGAACTGTTTAGTGCGTATCCTACCACTTTGTCACCCATCTTGGCAGGGTATACAAGCAGTGAATCACCCGTCCCGACAGGCATACTGTATGCCTCAGCCACCGGATCGTTATCAAATGCGGGTACTACCTCACCGATTGCGTTTTGCAGCTTCATTGCCCTGGCCTCGGCGATAGGCTTTGCGGTCATCTTGTTCACTTGCGACAGCAGTACAGCTACCGTAAGGCAGATGATGGCGAGTGACAGGAACATATTTTTTAAAGTCGATTTTAATTTAGGCATGTTTTACTACCTCCCCGAATCGTTTTGGTGATGAGTAATTATTGATGAGCGGCGTGAGCGCATTCATGAGCAGGATGGCAAAGGATACTCCTTCGGGATAAGCGCCCCAGAGGCGGATGGCTACCGTGACAAATCCTATCCCCACGCCATATATCAGCATTCCTTTCCTGGTCATGGGCGACGTTACGTAGTCAGTTGCCATAAATATGGCTCCCAGCATCAATCCCCCCGAAAAAAGATGAATGAGCGGATGATAGAGGGCTATGGGGTCAAATGCATAGAGAACACCGGTGAACAAGGCCACAGTTGCCATGATTGAAAGTGGAATGTGCCAGGTGATGGTTTTCTTCCAGAGCAGGTAGACCAGCCCGATCAGCAGCGCCAGTGCGCTTATCTCTCCCAGTGATCCTGCTTCCGTTCCCAGGAACATCGCCTGGAGTGAGGGTAGTGCCTCAGGGGCAAGTTTCAGGTTGCCCAGTACAGTGGCCGAGCTGATGGCATCAGTTGTCGCTGCGGTTGCCGCTGCCGGCCAGGTAGTCATCTGTGCCGGAAATGAAATCAGCAGAAAAATACGTCCTGCGATAGCCGGGTTGAAGATGTTGTTGCCCAGTCCGCCAAAAGAGAGTTTAACCACACCAATGGCAAACAGGCTGCCTAGTGCCAGGATCCACAGTGGCAGGTCGGAGGGCACGTTAAATGCCAGTAGCACCCCGGTGATAATGGCAGAGCCATCGGCCACGGTGGGCGTTTTCTTTAGTATATACTTTACGATCAGGTATTCAAATCCCACGCAGAACAATACGGCGCTGGCCGTGATGATCAGCGCATCGAGCCGGAAAACGTACAATGCCACCAAAAAAGCTGGAATAAGTGCAATGAGCACATTGTACATATTTTTTTCAATGGTATCTCCGCTATGCACATGCGGTGACGGGGAGACAATCAGTTTCTGTTCCATATCTTCAAATGCTTCTTGCGTTAATTTTTCCTAGACCTGATGATCCCGCTCACCTTTCCTTTTCCCAGTCGGATATAATCGAGCAGGGGCCGGTCGGCTGGACAGGTGTAACTGCAGGAGCCGCATTCGATGCAGTCGGTGATATGCTCTTGCTCGGCCCTGTCCCATACTTCATACTCGGTGAGATTCATCAGCAGGGTAGGGTTCAGCCCCATGGGGCAGACGCTCACGCACTTGGCGCAACGAATGCAGTCCTTCATGGCTTTGCGTTTGGCTTCGAGGGTGGGTATGATCAGGATGCCCGATGTCCCTTTTGTCACGGGTATATCGGTACTTGCCAGTGCTTTTCCCATCATGGGACCACCGCTGACCACCTTGCCGGTCGTTTCGGGCAGTCCCCCGGCCACACCGATGAGGTCGTTCAGCGGTATGCCCACCCGTGACAGGATGTTGCAGGGTTGTTTTACCTCTTTGCCGGTGACGGTGACCACCCGTTCTACCAGCGGTTTATTTTTTTGTACTGCCTCGTAGATTGCAAACACGGTACCCACATTCTGTACCACTGCCCCCACCGAGATGGGCAGGGCGCCGCTACCGACCTGACGGCCTGTGAGGGCATCAATCAGTTGTTTCTCACCACCCTGCGGATACTGTACCTTCAGTGGTTCTACGGTGATTCCGGCATATTCTTTTGCTTTTTGGTTAAAGAGCCTGATGGCGTCCTGTTTGTTGTTTTCGATGCCAATGATGGCTTTCTGCACATTCAGTGCCTTCATCACAATGGTAGTACCCACCAGTATTTCATCGCTCTTCTCCATCATCAGCTGATGATCGGAGGTGAGCCAGGGTTCACATTCCACGCCGTTGATGATGAGTATCTCAGCCTTTGTCCCGGGAGGAGGGGTAAGCTTCACATGCGAGGGGAAGGTGGCGCCACCCATGCCTACGATGCCAGCCGCGGCAATCTTATTGAGAATCTCTCCGGAGGCGAGGTCACAGGTCTTTTTTAGCTCAGGTGAACGGTCGACCGACGCCTCCCACTCATCTCCTTCCACCTTGATAAAGACGGCATCACGCTTGTATCCGCTGGCGTCAAGTGCCTTGTCGATCTTTAGCACGGTGCCCGAGACCGGCGAATGGATGTTTGTTGAAACAAAGCCTACTGATTTTCCGATGAGGGTGCCTACCTTCACCGTGTCACCTTTCTTCACGACAGGCTGGCAGGGTGCACCAATGTGCTGCGACAGCGGGATAATCACCTGGTCGGGGATGGCAATGGGTTGTATTGCTTTTCCGGCCGATATTTTCTTTTCTTTTGGGTGAATACCGCCGATACGAAATGTTTTTAACATATAGTTCTGTTTTTCTTACGCGGTTACGATAGCCTCTTCCTCTTTGGGCGCCGGGGGTGTTTCCTTGCGGGGTGGAAAGTTCAGCTCCAGAATGGAACTGGTGGGACACACCGGCACACACTTGCGGCAGAGGCGACATTTATCGTCGATGATGAATGCCAGATTGTTCTCGATGGTGATGGCCTCAAAGGGACATACCTGCTGGCACTTGCTACATCCGATGCAGGCCACGTCGCATGCTTTTTTTGCCACGCCGCCCTTGTCCTTGTTGACGCAACTCACGTAGATACGGCGTGATTTGGGTCCCTGTTTGCGGAGCTCAATGATATCCTTGGGACATGCCTTCACACAGGCACCGCAAGCGGTACATTTGTCCTCTACCACTTCAGGAAGCAGGGTTACAGGATTGATATGAATCGCATCGAAGGTACAGGAATCCACGCAGTCGCCCAACCCCAGGCAGCCGAAGGAGCAGCCGGTGTCGCCTCCATATAGGGCCGAGGCAATGGTACAATTTGAGGCACCATCGTAAAGGTTCAGACGCGGACGGGAGTCACAGGTACCGCTACAGCGGACGACCGCTATTTTTTTTGCTGCCACGGGCGCAGTTCTACCGAGAAGGGCAGCCACTTTATCCATCGTATCCTGTCCCCCCACCGGGCAGAAGAGACCGTCCATCGACTCAGCCTTCACGCAGGCCGAAGCAAATGAGGCGCATCCGGGAAAACCACATCCTCCACAGTTGGCAGCCGGCAAAGAATCCTGAACCTCCTGTATGCGAGGGTCTTCTTCCACCTTGAATTTCTGTCCCACCATGTACAGGATGGCCGCACTTCCGGCGCCAATGGCGCCCAATGTAGCAACGGCAGTTAATAATACACTCATATTCGATGATTAATTTGTTTTTTTAATACTGAATCTGAACGTGTTCGCCATTTTGTGACGCAATAGATAGAGAAGGAAATAATAGGGCATCAGGATCAGGATAGAGCCCAGGGCAGCTTCTGTTTCGTTGAAGTGCCACAGCGAGGTGCCCAGCACCAGCATCCCGATCAGCAGGATCAGTGGAAAAACAAAAGCCCATAAGACGGCTTTGTAGCCGACAGACTCCCTGCCTGTCACGACCACCAGCTCCTGTTCACGATAGAGGCCGCTGTTGTCGGAGACGTCCACCCGCTTTTCTTTCATATCGGCCGCAGTGCACGCACCTCTGGCATGACAGGCACTGCATGCCGACTGCTGTAAAATACGGATGGTAATGTGGTTTCCGTTGATCTTTTCGATTATTCCCTCGTGTTCAATCATGAAACTATGGTAAATTAAATCTGAATTTACTCTTCTGTTTCTTTCAAACCGCAAAGTTACGGATTATTTTTGTGAATTGGCAATGTTTTTGTGAACTAAACGCATCGTTGTGTGTTGTTCAGAAATTACCTGCTTTTTGCACGAACATTTCCCGTACAAATTTGTTAAAAATGAATCACAGCTATTTGTAGTCAGATTAAACACATATTTTTTATATACCTGAATTGTATGATATTCGATAGTAACATGATCCGTGATGTGTACGCACATCTGCCGGAAAAAATTAAACAGGCCAAAACAGTTTTACAACGTCCGCTTACGCTGACAGAGAAGATTCTCTTTGCCCATCTCTCGCCGGGGACACCGTTGAAGGACTATCAGCGCGCAAACGACTATGTGGACTTTGCCCCCGACCGGGTGGCTATGCAGGATGCTACCGCCCAGATGGCGCTGCTGCAGTTGATGAACTCTGGCCGCACAACCGTGGCGGTTCCCTCCACGGTGCACTGCGACCACCTGATTCAGGCCTATAAAAATGCAGAGACAGACTTGCAGACAGCAAACGTTACCAACCGTGAAGTGTTTGAGTTTTTGCGCGATGTATCCAATAAATATGGAATAGGATTCTGGAAACCGGGTGCAGGCATCATCCACCAGGTGGTGCTGGAAAACTACGCTTTTCCGGGTGGGATGATGATTGGCACCGATTCGCATACTCCCAATGCCGGAGGACTCGGCATGATTGCTATCGGCGTGGGTGGTGCCGATGCCGTGGATGTAATGGCCGGTCTGCCCTGGGAACTCAAGATGCCCAAACTGATCGGCGTGAAGCTCACCGGCAAGCTCTCCGGCTGGAGTGCCCCCAAGGATGTAATCCTGAAGGTGGCCGGCATTCTCACCGTGAAAGGAGGTACCAATGCGGTCATTGAATACTTCGGCGAGGGAGCTGCTTCGCTCTCGGCAACAGGCAAGGGTACTATCTGTAATATGGGAGCCGAGGTGGGAGCTACGACCTCCATCTTTCCTTTCGACCAGAAGTCGGCTGCCTATCTGGAGCAGACCGGCAGAAAAGAGGTGGCCGATGCGGCACGGGCGATCATGGAATATCTGCAGCCCGACCCCGAGGTGGTGGTCAATCCCGAAAAATATTACGATCAGCTGATCGAGATCAATCTCTCCGAACTTGAACCTCATATCAATGGGCCATTTACACCCGATGCAGCTTATACCATCTCCGAGTTTGGCGAGGCGGTGAAGAAAAACAACTACCCCCGCAGGATGGAGGTGGGCCTCATTGGATCATGCACCAACTCCTCCTATGAAGATCTTACCCGCGCCGTTTCCATCGTGAAGCAGGCACGTGATGCGCATGTGCCGGTGAAGGCACAGTTTCTCATCAATCCCGGGTCGGAGCAAATACGTTATACCGCAGAGCGTGACGGCATCCTTCAGATGTTTGAAGAGGCCGGCGCCACCATCATTGCCAATGCCTGCGGCCCCTGCATCGGTCAATGGAAACGCGATGAGGAGGCCACGGAACGTTCCAACTCCATTGTTACCTCCTTCAACCGTAATTTTGCCAAGCGTAACGATGGCAACCCCAACACCCATGCCTTTGTGACATCGCCCGAGCTGGTGGCTGCATTGACCATTGCTGGTGACCTTTGCTTTAACCCGCTGACCGACACGTTGGAGAACGCGGAAGGGAAACAGGTGAAACTGGCCGAACCCACCGGCTATGAGCTGCCACCTCTGGGTTATGACGTGAAGGATGCGGGGTACCTCGCACCGTCACCCGATGGTAAGGAAGTTCAGGTATCCATTGATCCGGCTTCCAACAGGCTGCAAAAGCTGGAGCCGTTCCCCGCATGGGATGGTAAGGATCTCAGCACCCTGCCGCTGCTGATAAAAGTGCAGGGAAAATGTACCACCGATCACATATCGATGGCCGGACCATGGCTTCGTTTCCGCGGACACCTCGACAACATCTCCGACAACATGTTGATTGGTGCTGTGAACGCCTTCAACGAAAAAACCAACGCCGTCCTCAATCCCAACACACTGGAATATGAACCTGTTCCTTCGTTGGCACGAAAGTTTAAAGCTTTGGGAGTTGGCTCGGTCGTGGTGGCCGAAGAGAACTATGGCGAAGGGTCGAGCCGCGAACATGCTGCCATGGAGCCGCGTCACCTGAATGTAAAGGTGATCCTGGTTAAATCATTTGCCCGTATTCACGAGACCAACCTGAAGAAACAGGGCATGCTGGCTCTCACCTTCGTGAACAAGGATGACTACAACAAGGTGCAGGAGCGGGATAAGATCAGTGTGACGGGACTCGCCGGGTTCGCTCCGGGAAAAAATCTCACCGTAGAGTTGTTGCACCCCGATGGTTCAAAGGATACCTTCGAGGCAGCCCACACCTACAATCAACAACAGATAGCCTGGTTCAGAGCGGGTAGTGCGCTGAACGCGATGAAAAAGTAAATCAACCTTAACATAAACAGCCTCATGCAAATAACCAAACAAGGTGACCGGCTTCTTGTCCCGGATCATCCCGTGATTCCTTTTATAGAGGGTGACGGGATTGGCAAAGAGATTACTCCCTTTGTTCAGCAGATCATCGATGCGGCAGTGGAAAAAAAATATGGAGGCAAAAGACAGATTACCTGGCAGGAAGTGCTCGCGGGAGAAAAAGCCTATAACAAGGTGGGGAGCTGGCTTCCTGCTGAGACAGTGGAGACGTTTCGCAATAATCCCATCGGGATTAAGGGTCCGCTCACCACGCCGGTGGGAGAGGGAATCCGCTCTCTGAATGTGGCGTTGCGTCAGGAGCTCGATCTATACGTATGCCTGCGCCCGGTACGCTGGTTCCGGGGCGTAGCCACTCCCCTGCTACACCCCGAGAAGGTGCATGTAACAATCTTTCGGGAGAATACCGAAGATATTTACGCCGGCATTGAGTGGGCGGCTGGCACGCCTGAAGTGAGAAAAGTGCTCGCCTTCCTGAAAGAGGAGATGGGCGTTGCAAAAATTCGTTTCCCCGAGACTACTTCCATCGGGGTAAAACCGGTGTCGGTGGAGGGTACGGAGCGACTGGTGCGCGCTGCCATTCTCTATGCATTGGAGCATAAGCTGCCTTCCGTCACGCTGGTACATAAGGGCAATATCATGAAATTTACCGAGGGTGGTTTCAAAAAGTGGGGATATGCCTTGGCTGAGCGTGAGTTTCCCGATCAGACTTTCACGGAACACCGGTTTAACAGCATAAAAACCGAAAAGGGACTCGATGCGGCAGTGGCAGCCTACAACCAGGCTCTTTCATCGGGCAGGGTCTTTATCAAGGATGTCATTGCCGATGCTTTTCTGCAAAATACCTTGCTAAAACCGGAAGAGTATGCCGTGGTGGCTACGCTCAACCTGAACGGCGACTACATCTCGGATCAGCTGGCTGCCATGGTGGGCGGTATCGGCATAGCCCCCGGTGCCAATATCAACTACCATACCGGGCATGCCATCTTTGAAGCAACCCACGGCACAGCACCTGATATTGTGGGAAAAGAAAAAGCGAATCCCTGCTCCCTGCTCCTCTCCGGTGTCATGATGCTGGATTATATGGGATGGCATGATGCAGGCAAGCTGATCACTGATTCGCTCGAAAAACTCTTTGAAGCGGGTTGGGCCACATCCGACCTGGCACGCTTTATGGAACAAGGAAAACCACTGACCACAGCGCAGTTCTCACAAAAGGTGATTGAAAACTTGTAAGAAAAAGGGTAAAAAGTAAACAAAAGTGGTTGAATGAATGTTAAAACAACAGCCACCCTGAAAACCGGCCCCACAAAACATTTGCAGTATCATAACAAAACAAACAGACAGAAAATATGGATAATGAACAGCTGACAAAAATTTTATCAGATTCAATTGCTTTCACGAGCAACATAGACAAGGAGCTTTTCCCGAAAATGGGCGTAAAGCGCGGCCTCCGTAATGAAGACCATTCAGGCGTACTTGCGGGGTTAACCCGTGTGGGCGACGTAGTGGGCTACGAACGCCAGGAAGACGGGACTTTAAAGCCGATACCCGGAAAACTGTACTACAGGGGCCTGGATGTGGAAGAACTGGTGAAAGGCATTCAATCTGAAAACAGGCTTGGTTTTGAGGAGACTGCTTATCTGCTTCTTTCCGGAAAGCTGCCCACCAAAGAGGAACTCAGTGCAGTGAATAGTCTCCTGGCACAAACCATGCCGCTAAATCATACCGCGACCATGAATATTCTTTCGCTGAAAGGTAAGAATATCATGAACATCCTGGCAAGAAGCGTGCTGGAGTTGTATGCTTACGACGAAAATCCGGATGACATATCACCGGAAAACCTTGTCCGGCAGTCGGTAAACCTTATTGCCAAGTTCCCCACCATCATCGCCTATGCTTATCAGGTGTTGCGTCACGATCAGCAGGGGCGTTCGTTACACATACGTCACCCCTACGAGGATCGTTCCGTGGCAGAGAACTTCCTGTTTATGATGAAGGGACGCGATAAATATACCGAGCTGGATATAAAAATACTCGATCTTGCACTGATCCTCCATGCGGAACACGGAGGAGGAAATAACTCCACCTTCTCGGTACGGGTTACCAGCTCCACGGAGACAGATACTTACTCGGCTATTGCCGCAGGCATTGGCTCCCTCAAAGGACCGCTTCACGGTGGTGCCAACATCAAGGTGCAGGGCATGCTCGAAGATATGAAAAAAAATGTGAACGACTGGAAGAGTGTTGCTCAGATCGACGATTATCTGTTAAAAATTCTCCGTAAAGAGGCATACGACCGTACAGGTCTGATCTATGGCATCGGACACGCCGTTTACACCATCAGCGATCCAAGAGCCGATCTGCTAAAATCAATGGCACGTGATCTGGCCGTCGAGAAGGGAAGGCTCGAAGAGTTTGAGTTCATGGAGCTGATTGAACAGCGCGCAGTGGAAGTGTTCCTCGGCTTCAAAAAAGAAACTGCCAAAGCGAGAACTTGCATCAACGTGGACTTTTATTCGGGCTTCGTGTATGACGCAATCGGGCTTCCCAGTGAAGTGTTTACTCCGTTGTTTGCCATGGCCCGCATCGTTGGCTGGTCGGCACATCGCATTGAGGAACTGAATTTCACCAGCAAGCGTCTTATCCGTCCGGCATATAAGAACGTCCGCGAGAAACAACCCTTTGTTCCCATCAACGAGAGATAAACCATATGCAAAAGATAAAAGTGCAAAATCCGGTCGTGGAACTGGATGGAGATGAAATGACCAGAATTATCTGGTCATTTATCAAAGAACAGCTGATATTGCCGTACCTCGATCTGGATATCAAATATTTCGACCTCGGCATACAGAACAGGGATGCCACCAACGACCAGGTGACCGTTGATGCGGCAGAGGCAATCAAAAAATACAATGTCGGGATCAAATGTGCCACCATCACGCCCGATGAAGCGCGTGTGGAGGAGTTTGGCCTGAAGAAGATGTGGAAATCACCCAACGGCACCATCCGCAACATTGTGGGGGGCACCGTCTTCCGGGAGCCGATCATCTGCAGCAACATACCCCGCTACGTGCAGGGATGGACAGAGCCCATCATCATCGGCCGTCATGCTTTTGGGGATCAGTACCGTGCTACCGACACGGTGATCAAAGGAAAGGGAAAACTGACAATGACCTTTACCGGTGAAGATGGCGAGACACAGAGCTGGGAGGTTTTCAACTTTCAGGGCGATGGCGTGGCCATGGCCATGTACAACACCGACGAGTCGATCTACGGCTTTGCCCGCTCCTCCTTCCAGATGGCGCTGACAAAGAAGTATCCGCTTTACATGTCCACGAAGAATACAATCCTGAAGGCTTACGACGGGCGTTTCAAGGATATCTTCCAGGAAGTGTATGAAAAGGAATTCAAAGGATTGTTTCAGGATGCCGGCATCACCTATGAACACCGGCTGATCGACGACATGGTGGCCTCGGCCATGAAATGGCATGGTGGCTTTGTGTGGGCCTGCAAGAACTACGATGGCGACGTGCAGTCCGATACGGTAGCTCAGGGCTTCGGTTCGCTGGGCATGATGTCTTCCATCCTGGTTACGCCCGACGGCAAAACAGTGGAGGCTGAAGCGGCACACGGCACCGTCACGCGCCACTACCGTCAGCATGAGCAGGGCAGGGAGACCAGCACCAACCCCATTGCTTCCATCTTTGCATGGACCGGCGGGCTGGCACACCGGGGAAAGCTCGATCACAACACAGCGTTAATTGATTTCTGTCAAAAACTGGAAGAGGTATGCGTGAAAACGGTCGAAGGTGGCGAGATGACGAAAGATCTGGCATTGCTGGTGCATGGCAACGATGCTTCACGTGATACGTGGCTTACTACGCAGGAGTTTCTGCAGGCGCTGAAAAGGAATCTGGAGAAGAGTTTTTAGGAATCAGCTATCAGCTATCAGGAGTCAGCTATCAGCTTTGGTAGTGGGATATTGTTAATATCAGCGGTTGGCAAGGAAATTAGCTGTTAGCAGTTTGAAATAAAAGAAGGGCAGTCCGTTTGGGCTGCCCTTGCCATTTGGAAGGAGGAGTTAATCCTCTTTTTCCTGATCTTCGTAAGCCTTGAGCAACTTATCCTGTACGTCGGCAGGTACCAGTTCGTAGCTGGCAAACTTCATGGTGAAGGAAGCCCTGCCTCCCGTCACGGAACTCAGTGAAGTTGAGTAGCTACCCATCTCCTTCAGGGGCACCTTGGCTTTCAGCTTCTCAAATCCCTTCTCGCTCTCCATGCCCATGATGATGGCGCGACGTCCCTGCAGGTCGCTCATCACATCACCCATGTAATCTCCGGGCACGGAAACAGTGACATCGTAAACCGGCTCCAGAATTTTGGGGCCTGCATTTTTGAAGGCTGTACTGAACGCGTTTCGTCCGGCGAGCATAAAAGAGATTTCGTTGGAGTCCACCGGGTGCATCTTTCCGTCATAGACGATCACGCGCACATCGCGGGCATAGGATCCGGTGAGCGGCCCCTGTTCCATGCGTGCCATGATTCCTTTCATGATGGCCGGAAGAAAACGGGCGTCGATGGAACCGCCCACAATGCTGTTGACAAACACCAGCTTGCCACCCCAATCGAGGTCGATCACCTGTGTGTCGCGGTTCTGAATCTTAAACTCTTGCCCATTGAACCGGTATATTTCCTGAACAGCCATTCCCTCTGTGTATGGCTCCACGATGAGATGTACCTCTCCGAACTGACCGGCACCACCCGATTGCTTCTTATGTCGGTAGTCGGCACGTGCCGACTTGGTGATGGTTTCACGATAGGGTATCTTGGGTTCCAGGTACTCAATCTCAATCTTGTCGTTATTCTCGAGGCGCCACTTGAGCGTTCTGAGGTGAAATTCGCCCTGCCCGGAGACAATGGTCTGCTTCAGCTCCTTCGATACCTCCACGATCCAGGTAGGATCCTCCTCCTTCATGCGGGTAAGCGCCTCGCTCATCTTCTCCGAGTTGGATTCATTCACCGCTTTGATAGCCCTGCGATAGCGGGGTTCGGGATATTTGATGAAGTTGAACAGGTTTTCGGATCCTTTGGCGTTCAGCGTATTGCCGGTACGCACATCCTTGAGTTTCACGGCTGCGCCAATGCTGCCAGCCTGCAGCTCTTCCGTCTTGTTGCGGATCTGCCCGGCTACGGTGTAGATCTGTGCCAGGCGTTCTTTGGAACTGCGATTCATGTTAGCGAGATCGTCACCTTCCTTTACAATACCCGACATCACCTTGAAATAGGAAACTTCCCCAATATGAGGTTCTACGGTCGTCTTGAAGAAAAACAGGCTGGCGGGAGCCGTAGCATCGGGTGCCACTTCTTCACCTTCGCTGTTTACCGGTGCAGCCACGTCGGAGGGTGAGGGGGCTACCATGCTCAGAAAGTTCATGATGCGGTGTACCGCCATATTTTTCTCAGCGGAAGTACAGAAGAGCGGGAAGAGAGAGTGTGCTATCATTCCTTTGTGGATACCATCACGCATCTCCTCCTCGGTGAGTGAACCCTGGTCGAAGTATTTTTCCATCAGTCCTTCATCGTTCTCTGCGGCTGCTTCGAGCAGTGCCTGATAATATTCACCGGCACGCTCCTGCTCGCTTTCGGGAATCTCAAGCACGTCGGGTGCACTGCTTCCCGGCTTCCAATGGTAAAACTTCTGCTTCAGCACATCCACAATTCCGTCGAATGAGGTGCCATTGCCGGTTGGGTATTGTACCGGTACAACCTTGCTCCCGTAAAGCTCTTTCAGGCTAGCCAGTGTATTTTCATAATCTGCTTTTTCATGATCCATGCGGTTGATGAGCAACACAAGTGGTTTCTTCATCTCGTCCACATAACGGAACTGGTTGATGGTGCCCACACCCACGCCGTTGGCTGCATCAATGAGCATGAGTGCCATGTCGGTGACATTGAGTGCCGACACCACGCCTCCCACAAAATCATCCGACCCGGGGCAATCGATAAAGTTCATCAGCTTATCTTTCCACTCGTAGGATAAAACGGTGGAAAAAACAGAATAGGCATACTCCTTTTCCACGGGAAAATAATCGCTCACAGTGTTCTTCCCGTCAATGGTACCACGTCGTTTTATAAGACCACACTCGTAAAGCATGGCTTCAGCGAGGGTGGTCTTACCTGATCCCGCATTGCCGATAAGGGCAATGTTTCTGATTTCGTTTGTTTTATAAACTTTCATGATTAGAAAATATTTAAAAATTAATGTGCCATGTCAATCAGCCTTGCATCGGTAAAGTGCTGGGTATCGATCTGTTGATGCTATCAGAGTAAAACAAGAAAAATGACCTTGCGTCGGTGAAGACCCACAAAGTCATCATGTTTTAATAGCGCTTGCAATTTATAAAAATCGGTTGAGAAAGAAAAATGTTACATTTATGTTATACAACATGTATAGAAGTGGGAAATGTTTGAAAATGTTTAAATGTGAAACATTCCGTCCTTTTCATTTGTTTACTCACAGGGTGAAGTGTTCCATTACCAGAGCCTGACCCACAAATCATACCATGACGACAAAGACAAAAATTACAAATGCAAACAGGTTACAGATGAACAAACAACAACCAGAACGGCACTACAGCCAAACCATCGAAACGGTTTTGCAGCAGTATCAGGCTGACCCTGATTCAGGGCTGTCTGTTGAAGCCGCGGCAGAACGACTTGCGGAGCATGGACCCAACCGGCTCGAATCGACCCGGCAAAAATTGGTCCTCACCATTTTTTTTGAACAATTTAAAAGCAGCATGGTACTGATCCTGCTGGTGGCAGCCATCATCTCGGCTGTGATTGGCGTGATGGAGGATGAGGGACTGGTGGAAACCTTTGTGATCCTGGCCATACTGGTTGTAAATGCAATCATTGGTACCGTGCAGGAACTGAAGGCGCAATCGTCGCTTGAAGCGCTTAATAAGATGAGTTCACCCCATTCGAAGGTGTTGCGCGGAGGGCAAGTGGAGGAGGTGGTTTCCACCGACCTGGTTCCCGGCGATATTGTGGTGCTTGATACGGGTGATATCATCCCGGCCGATCTGCGGTTGATTGAGACAGCAAACCTGAAAATACAGGAGTCCGCCCTCACTGGTGAATCGGTGCCGGTTGAGAAGAACGGGGATATACTCGAAGATACGGAAATACCGTTGGGAGACCGTAGTAACATGGCTTTTTCCACCAGCACGGTCACCTACGGCCGCGGTAAAGGTGTGGTTGTTTCCACCGGCATGCATACCGAGGTGGGTAAAATCGCCCACATGCTGCAAGCTACGGAGGCTACGGAGACACCTATGGGCAAGCGACTTGAGCAGTTGGGCAAGGTGTTGGGATACGTGGCGCTGGGTATCTGTGGCTTTATTTTCCTGGTGGGGTTGTTGTACGGAAACCACTGGCTGGAGGTGCTGATGATGGCGGTGAGCCTGGCCGTGGCAGCCATACCGGAAGGGTTGCAGATCGTGTCGACCATCGTGCTGGCCATTGGTGTGCAGCGCCTGGTAAAGCAGAATGCCATTGTGCGTACCCTGCCCTCGGTGGAGACCCTGGGAAGTACCACGGTAATCTGTTCCGATAAAACCGGAACGCTCACGCAGAACAGGATGACCATAGTAGAAGGATGGAGTGGCGGCAACCGGATTGACTTCCGCAATGCTCCCCCGGCCGAAGAACTTGATAGCGACGAGAATCTGCTGCTGCAGACGGCTCTTCTCTGTACCGATGCCCATTTGAAGATGCTCCCCGACGGTAAACATGAAACGGCCGGTGATCCTACCGAGACGGCCATCGTGGATGTGGCGCTCGGGCTGAAGAAAAATAAACTCACGCTGGAGCAGCAGTTTCCCCGGGTGGGTGAAGTGCCTTTTGATTCCGACAGAAAACGGATGGCCACCATCAACAGGATGGGGGAAGGAGATTTTCGAATTCATGTGAAAGGAGGTCTCGATGAGGTATTGGCCGTTACCTCACACATCCTCATACATGGAAACAGACGGCCCATCACCGATGAGGACCGTGAAACCATCCGCAAAGAGAATCTCCGGATGGCTCAGTCGGCCCTTCGTGTGCTGGCAGTAGCTTACAGAGATATTGATGCCATTCCCGCTGAGGTGACAGCCGCCACAATCGAAAAAGAGCTGATCTTCGTTGGTTTGCTCGGGATGATCGACCCGGCCCGACCTGAGGTGGTGGAGGCGGTGAAAAAATGTCGTACGGCCGGTATCCGGCCGGTGATGATTACCGGTGATCATAAGGTGACGGCTGTGGCCATCGCGTCGGAGATCGGTATTTACAGGGATGGGGATCAGGCTCTCACTGGCTCCGACCTGGAAGTGATGGAGCAGGATCAACTCGACCGCACGGTCCGGGATTTTTCGGTCTATGCCCGGGTGGCTCCCGAACACAAGGTACGCATCGTGCAGGCCTGGCAGTTGCAGGGTGACATTGTGGCCATGACCGGCGACGGCGTGAATGACGCACCGGCACTCAAACAGGCCGATATCGGCGTGTCGATGGGCATCGTCGGAACGGAAGTGGCAAAGGATGCCTCCGATGTGATCCTCACCGATGACAACTTCGCCACCATCGTCGGTGCCGTGGAGGAAGGACGCCGTATTTATGACAATATCCTGAAAGCCATCCAGTTTTTGCTATCGGCCAACGTGGGTGAGGTATTGCTGATTTTTATTGCCTCGATCTTCAATATCGGCAATCCGCTTTCACCCATTTTGATCCTGTGGATCAACCTGGTGACCGACAGTCTGCCGGCGCTGGCGTTGAGCATGGATCCGGCGGAGAAAGATATCATGACCCGAAAGCCGAGGGATCCCCAAAAGGGTTTCTTCACAAAGGGGATGATCTGGCGGATCTTTTACCAGGGAACGACCATCGGGCTGATCTCGCTGGCGGCCTACATCATCGGACGCAACGACGGTCTACGGGCGGGACTTGAAAATCCCGATGCACTCGGTCAGACCATGGCCTTCGCCGTGCTGGGATTATCGCAATTGCTGCATGTGCGCAACCTGCATTCCAATAAACATTCTTCTTTCCGTACCAGCCTCTGGGAAAATAAATCACTTCTTGGAGCCATCTTCCTTTCCACACTGCTGTTGCTGCTGGTTTTGCTTATTCCAGGCGTAATGCGTATCTTTGGGGTGGTGGAAATGGACAGTACGCACTGGCTTTACGTGATTGGATTGTCGTTGCTCCCCATCGCAGTGGTCGAACTGATGAAGTTATTCAGAATCAACCATTCAAAGGATGAGTATTGAGAGATAGGAGAGAACATGAAGAAGCTTTTTCTTTCTTTTGTGAGCCTCTTGTGGATCTGTTTTTTACTGGCAAACGATGATGCAATCATCGAACATTATTCAACGGACGACGGGTTGGCTCATGAGACTGTAAACTGCGTGCTGCAATCGACAGATGGATTTATCTGGATTGGTACGTGGCATGGACTGTGCAGTTTCGACGGAAAGGAGTTTAAAACCTACAACAATCGCAACAAATATCAGGCCGACATACCCCCCCGCAAGATTCAGGATATACTGGAAGACCGCAACGGCAATCTGTGGCTTAAAACCACAGACCACAAAATTTATCTGTTCGACAAAAAAAATGAGCAGTTCCATGCTATTTTTAACTGGTTACCCAAAGATTTTTCACTGAATGCGCAGATCATCAAGATCGTCGAAACAGACGAGGGGAATTTCCTGCTGCTCACCAAAAACAAAGACCTTCTTCTGGCCTCTCCCTCGTCCAATCAGCTGGCAGACATTACCTTGCTTTATAAGTCGGGTAATAAGGAAGGCGATTCCAGGCTAAGGCGGAATATATTTTCGGAAGATGCCGGCTTCCTGAACTGGATCGGCATGGATTATTCGATATTCTCCTGCAGGAAAGGTGAACAACTGAAGGATAAATCGCCGTCTCATGTACGTGAGACGCTGCAAACGCTTTCCGCCGATTCAACCTTTGTCTGTTACCACGGCAGTGGCGACAATCTGTGGATCGCAAACCGCAGTGGCGAAATTTTCAACATTTACACCCGCACCGGAGAGATCACTGCAAACCGTACCCTGCAGGGACAGGGGGAAATAAGGAACATGATCACGGATGGCCTTAGTTTCCTGTATGCAACAGTTGGTAACAAAGGAATATACAGGCTTAATCTGCGAGATAACCGTGCTGATCTGATCCACCCATTTCCTGTGAATGTACTTTCTTCCTTCTTCGATGACGCAGGCTTACTTTGGTTTATCACGGATGATCACCGCGCCATCGCGTATAATCCGGTAAGTGAAACCTCGAGCCTGTTTGTGTTCACCCAAGAGCAGCAGGTGAACGAATCCCTCAGCTGGCAGGATGGGAAGGAGTTGGGAATATTTTTTCTCACCACCTCCGGAAAAGTGTATCAGGTTGATCGGGAAAAGATGGAGATGAAGAAGTTGGACGTGACTCCCCGCACGGATACTTACCAGCCACTCAGATTCTCCGGTCTCCTGTTCGATGGCAAGGGTATTCTGTGGCTTTCATCCTATGAAAATGGTATCTTTCGGTTCAGTTTTCCCGGGGATCGTTTTTATCTGATCAACCCTCTGCTTGGTTTCGATCATCGGGTACAGTCTGAAAAAGAATATGCTGCCGTCAAGGCATTGTACAGAACCAGAAACGGAGATATCTGGGCAGGTAGCAGACAATCGGAAATATTCCACTTCGACCGGAATGGCAGACTGAAAAATAAGTTTACAGCCAAAAACAACTATATCGGGAATGTGTATCACATCATGGAAGACAGGGCGGGAACACTTTGGTTTTCCACCAAAGGACAAGGATTGATCAATGCTGTGCCTGATGAAGGTGTGCCCTCGGGATTTATTTTCCGCAAATATATGCACGACCCGCTCAATTCCTATTCCATCAGCAGCAACGATGTCTATTATACCTTTCAGGATAGCAAAGGACGCATATGGGTAGCCACCTTTGGCGGTGGACTCAATCTGTTGCAGGTGGAGCAGGGGCACCTTCTCTTCCGGCATAAGTATAATTCATTCTCTCTGTATCCCGAATATGGACAGTATACGGAGGTAAGGGCGATTACAGAAGACAAGGAAGGACGCATCTGGGTGGGCACGAGCGACGGATTGATGTCTTTCGACGGAAATTATTCCCTGGCAAAGGATATCCAGTTTGAGACGTACCAGAACAATGTAAACTTTACCAACAACGATGTCTACGATCTGTATAGGGACAGGAACGGGACAATCTGGGTCAGTATCTTCGGGGTTGGTCTCAACCGGCTTGCAGGGTATGACAAACTGACAAACATGCCCCTGTTTGAATCCTTCGGAACGGGCAGCGGCATCAACAGTGAAGTCATTCTCTCCATGATTGAAGATGATCATGGCAGCCTTTGGTTGTCGACTGAAAAGGGAATTTCACGTTTCAATCCTTCCTCCAAAACGTTCCGCAACTTTGATCAATACGACGGACTTCCCGATTATTCGTTGGAGGAAGCCAGTGTGCTTAAGTTGGAAGATGGAACCATCGGCTTCGGCAGCAAAGAGGGTGTCGTGAGTTTCAACCCCGGCAGCATCCCCGATATGCCGGTTAACTATCCTACCTATATTGTTGACATGACTGTCTCCAATAAAAGTTACGATAGCTGGAGCAGCGACAGCATCTCGGTTAAATATATGGAGAAGGTAACGCTGAAACACCATCAATCTATGTTTTCCATTGAGTTCGCGGCACTGAACTATTACACGCAGAGCCACGTCCGGTATGAATATATTCTGGAAGGATATGAGAAAGAGTGGCACGTAGCCGACAAAAGCAGAATAGCCTCTTATACCAACGTGCCTCCGGGCAGCTATCTGTTCCGGGTGAAGACCCTGGACGATACCAACCCTACGTTGGATTCGGGGACAACATTACAGATTAAAATCCTACCACCATGGTGGAAGTCCGTCTGGGCTTATATTATCTATGCCATCCTGGTGCTTGTCCTGCTTTATACCATCCTGCGGTTTGTGGCTTTGATGATTAAAATGAAGAACGATGTCTATATCGAGCACCGGTTGTCGGAACTCAAGATCAAGTTCTTCACGAATGTATCGCATGAACTGCGAACGCCGCTCACGCTGATTAAAGGACCCATTCAGGAGCTGAAAGAAAATGAGACATTTACCGATAAAGGGATGCAGTACATCAACCTGATGGAGAACAACACCAATCATATGCTCGAGCTGGTAAATCAGATATTGGATTTCCGGAAAATTGAAAATAAAAAAATGAGACTGCATGTTTCTCCGATCGATTTGAATGCAGTCGTCAAATCGTTTTATGAAGAGTTCTCGGTTCTGGCGGATGAGAAATCCATCAGCTATGATTATCACTTGCTGGAGGAGGATCTTGTTGTATGGGGAGACAAAGAGAAGCTGGAAACGGTGATCCGCAATATATTGTCCAACGCCTTTAAATTCACGCCTACGGGAGGAAGTGTGTTGTTGACCTGTGGAAAGGATCAGGAGAGAGATCGATGTTTCGTGCGGGTGGAAGACAGCGGGATCGGCATTGCACAAAACAAACTGGTAGAAATATTCGAACGTTTTTCTCAAAACGCACTGTACCAGGGGACAGGCATCGGGCTGGCTCTGGCAAAAGAATTGATGACCTTGCACGAAGGGAACATCACCGTGGAGAGCGCGGAAAATAAAGGCTCGGTATTCACCATTGCATGGCCCCCGGGAGAAGAGCATTTCAAGACATTGAAAGCAGACTTCTACATGAGTGACTTCATTGAAGAAAGGCCTGCAGCCGCAGAGAACGAATCATCGGCGCCGAATGTCGAACCCGTGCCGGATGACGACCGGTCGCAGCTGCCTTCGCTCCTGGTAATTGAAGACAACAGGTCGTTATGCAACATGCTCAAACTGCAACTTGAAGATCGATTCCATGTAAATACGGCTTATGATGGTGTTGAGGGGCTAAAGAAAGTACATCTTTATCATCCCGACATCGTGATCACCGACCAGATGATGCCCAAGGTGAGCGGTTTGGAATTGCTGGAGCAAATCAGGAATGATTTTCAGATCAGCCATATTCCGGTCATTATCCTTACGGCGAAGGATGATGACGATTTTCGGATTCGATCCATCCGACTGGGGGCAAATGCTTATATTACCAAGCCTTTCAGTAAGAAGCACCTGGTTGCCAGGATCGATCAGCTGCTGAATGAACAGAGAATTTTCCGGGAGAAACTGTGGAACAGGGAAAAGATATCGGTGCCGCAGCAGGAGGAATATGGTGATTTCCTGGTGAAGAAGGACATGGAATTTATTGAAAGTGTCAGTCGCATCATTGAAGATAATGTAGATAATAGCGACTTCAATATCGATATCATCGCCACAACCATGAACATCAGCCGGTCGGCCTTCTTCAAAAAGCTGAAAAGCATCACCGGCCTGGCACCTGTAGATTTTGTCAAGGAGATCAGGCTCAGCAAATCTGTGGAATTGATCAGGAGTACCGATCTGTCTGTCTCCGAGATTGCTTTTGCCGTTGGGTTCAAGGACTCGGGATATTTTGGGAAATGTTTCAAAAAGAAATATAAACTCTCCCCGCGTGACTATCTGAACGAATACAGGAGCGTCTCCGTCTGATTACAAAAAGGCTTTCAGTTCGTCCTAACCTAAAGTAAACATCCCATGAGACAGTGTATGACACTTTATCTGAAGCTGCTGGTAATAACCGGGAGCTGGCTCTTTCCGGTTTGCCTCTTTCCACAGGCTGCCTCCCTTATTCTCCGCGAAGGTAAAATTTTTTACCAACAGGATAGCCTGGGTAACAGGGTACTTGATTTTTCCCATTGCGGATATATGCAATCGGAAGAAGATATTCCCGATATCCCCAACGCCATTTTCGTACCCTGCGTGGAAGGTGATGCTACCGGAATGATCCGGCAGGCTATCCGTTACGTGGAGCAACTGCCGGCAAACGAAGCGGGCTTCAGAGGAGCTGTGTTGCTGGACAAGGGCACTTACAGTCTCAGCGGATCGTTGTTTATCACAAAACCGGGTGTCGTGCTGAGAGGGAGTGGACAAAATGAGACCATTCTCAGAAAAACGGGTGTAGCCCGCGAAGCATTCATTCACGTAGAAGGAACGAATGACATGATCGTAACCGATACCATTCCGGTAGTTTCGGATTATGTTCCTGTGAATGCCCGTGTATTGGCTGTAGGTGACGTCTCCCGGTTGCAGGGAGTGGAAAACATCCTGATCTGGAGACCTTCCACAAAAGAATGGATTGAAAAGCTTGGTTGTGATCATTTTGGCGGAGGCATTACATATCTGGGCTGGAAGCCGGGAGAAATGGATATTCATTGGGACAGGAGAATCATGAAGATCAAAGACAATACCATTGAGATAGATGTCCCGTTGACCATGGCCTTAGATGGTAGTGAGGCAGATACCCGGATTCTAGTCTATTCCTGGCCAGGCAGAATTTCGCGGGTGGGCATAGAAAATCTCACCATTGAATCGGATTACGACAGGATTAATCCCAAAGACGAAGATCATTGCTGGACAGGTATCTCTGTGGATCATGCCACCGACTGCTGGGTCAGGCAGATCGGCTTCAGACATCTGGCCGGCAGTGCGGTGATCCTTCAACCCGGCAGTTCCCGCGTGACCGTGGAAGATTGTATTTCCGAAGAACCCATATCTGAGATCGGCGGAATGAGACGCAATACCTTTCTTACGTTGGGGCAGTTGAATCTTTTTCAACGTTGCTACTCTGAAGAGGGTATTCATGATTTTGGTGCGGGTTATCTGGCTGCAGGACCCAATGTCTTCGTACAGTGTGAAACGGAAAATTCACTGGGATACAGCGGAGCTACCGACAGCTGGGCTTGCGGTCTGTTGTTCGATATAGTGAACATCGACGGCAATGATCTTTCCTTTAAAAATATCGGACAGAACAATAACGGAGGAGGTTGGACCACCGGGAACAGTCTTTTCTGGCAGTGTACTGCCGCCGGCATATTCTGTTATTCACCCGATGCAACAAGCAAAAACAGGGCTTATGGTTGCTGGGGACAGTTTTCGGGTGACGGAGAATGGAATGAGTCGAATAATCATGTTGTACCGGTAAGCTTCTTTTATGCACAGTTATCGGATCGTCTGGGGGGTGACTTTTCTGCGAGAGCAGGGCTTCTGCCCCTAAGCCGGAGCGCCACCAGCAGTCCCACCGTGGAAGAGGCTTTGGCGCTGACCGCAGAAGCTTCACAACCCCGACTCACGCTGAAGCAATGGATCAGAGAGCGCACCGGCCGTGTTTTTGCGCATGAACCTGGTTTGTTGTCGGTACTTCAACTCAAGAGAGAGGCCGACGGCGCGATGCCTGCCGCCAATACCGCCATAGCGATTGTAAACGGGAAAATAAGTTTTCACGACCGGCTGTTGACAGGAGGAGCAACCGGCGTGTCGTGGTGGAGCGGGAAGCTGCGGACCACACAGGTCTCCCGCGCTACACCCCACATCACCCGTTTTGTTCCGGGGAGGGAAGGTACGGGGTTGACCGATCGGATCGACTCAGTTGTTGCCAGCATGAAGCGCAGTGGACTCACTGTGCTCGACCATAATTACGGTCTTTGGTACGACAGGCGCAGGGACGATCATCAGCGCGTGAAAAGGAAAGATGGTGACGTCTGGGGCCCTTTCTACGAACAACCATTTGCCCGCAGCGGCACGGGTTATGCCTGGGATGGCTTGTCGAAATACGATCTGACAAAGCCCAACAGATGGTACTGGTCTCGCCTGCAGCAGTTTGCACGCAAAGGATCAGCTGAGGGGCTCCTGCTTTTTCACCAGCATTATTTTCAGCACAACATCATTGAGGCGGGTGCTCACTGGGTTGACGCACCCTGGCGCAGTGCCAACAATGTGAATGATACCGGTTTCCCCGAACCTGTTCCCTTTGCCGGTGATAAACGAATTTTCATGTCGGAGCTGTTCTACGATGTAGACCACGTAAAAAGAAGAGAATTGCACCAGAACTACATCCGCCAATGTCTGAATGCACTGGCAGAAGAGAAAAATGTGGTGCATCTGACGAGTGCGGAGTATACCGGCCCGCTTCATTTTGTGGAATTCTGGCTCGATGTCGTTGCCGAATGGAAGCAGGAAACAGGAAAAGATCCATTGATCGCTTTAAGTGCCACGAAAGACGTCCAGGATGCCATTCTGAAAGATCCTGTCCGTTCGGAGATCGTGGATGTGATTGATATCCGTTACTGGCATTATCAGGACGGTGGAATTCTTTATGCCCCTGAGGGAGGCAAACATATGGCACCCCGTCAGTTTGCGAGGAAGATGAAGATGGGAGCGGTTTCCTTCGAGGATGTATACAAGGCGGTCAGTGAATATCGGCAAAAGCAGCCGGATAAGGCGGTGATCTATTACGCCCCGAAATATCCGGAGATGGCCTGGGCAATATTGATGGCAGGAGGTTCTTTGCCTGGCCTGCCGCCTATCGACGATGACTCTTTTCTAAAAGATGCGCTGCAGATGCACATCCTGGACGATAGCCTGTCGCCGGTCGCTTACCAGGCACTGGAAAAAACTGATATCGGGAAGATCATTTATTTCCGGAGGGACAGCGATCGTTGTCGCATAACTCTTCCTCCCGGAATGTATCAGGTAAAAAAGATTGATACCGCTACCGGTAAAATTACGTTGCTGGACGAGCGGTTTGAAGCGGATCGTCCGTATGATGTCAGATTTCCCCGGGTGAACGATCTCTATTGGTTTAAAAGAAAGTTATAGCCAAATAGGTGTTATAGAACATATTTGTCAGTTTTTCCCACTCTAATACCAAAAATTACCAATCGCCGGGTAAAATATCTTTTATGTTTGTGAACAACAAATAAAAAGTTATTTTATCCATGATTTCTCCAACAAGCAATAACCGGGAAAATGTCACAGAGGAAAAGTTAACCCTCCTTTTTCAGCAATATCAGGCAGGCAGCGTTGAAGCTTTCAATGGCCTGTATGATCACTATGTGCACATGCTTTTTAATTTTGGCTGTAAGCTGACTGATGACAGAGAACTGCTGAAGGATTGCATCCACGATGTTTTTATCAAGATGTACCATAACCGTTCAAATTTAGAGAATGTGCTGAATTTCAGGTCTTATCTTTTTGTATCTCTAAAAAACAGGCTATGTGATGAATTGAGAAAAACAAATTATATCTCGGGTCAGCCTGTGGAAGATTATCATCCTGTTTCAGGGAATGATGTGGAAAACGAGTACATTGAAGCCGAAAAATCGACATTCTGTCACCAGAAAATAACATCATTGATGAACATGTTGTCAACCAGGCAGCGTGAAGCCATCACACTTTATTATCTGGAGGAAAAGAAGTATGAAGATATCTGTGTGTTGATGGGCATCAACTACCAATCTTTACGAAATTTGATACACAGGGGATTAACGAAGTTGAGGGATGTTGCAGTTTCGGTTTGAAAATTGAGTACAAAGAGTATGTCATTGCGTCTTATCCATATAAAAACAACAAAGTGGAAAAAGACGCACTTGAGATCAAAAAGTTGTTACTCAGCAGCAGTTTCCTGGATGCTGTACTGAACAATTCTTTCTCTGTTTCAGAATGGGAAACATATGCCGAAGTCAACTTTCCCGATAAGATGGAAACAGCCCGGGAGGCTCGTGACATTATTCTGTACCTGAATAAGGACAAAAAAGAGTTGTCCGGCGACGAAAGTCAGGCATTGAAGTTGCAAATCCTGCGTTCACTCACCTAAAAATAAACCCTTCTTCTTCGTTTCACTGCGAAAAATATTTCTCCTTACTAGCCCTGCACAGAAAGAACTTAATTATGCTTAAATTGCACATTTTATCTGTTTTCGTGCACAAAACAGAATAATTTTTGTAATTTTGACCTTAAATAATTGCATTCTTGAGTTAATTCCGTCCATTTTAATTCAGTCGGGTTATCGGGTTATCCTTGTGCGATAGTAAATTATAACGAATACATATGGAAAATTTAAATGAGGCATTGGGTCTTTTGGCCATTGGTATGATCATGGTGATTATTGTACTTTGGCTGGTGGTGGGACTTGGTAATCTGGTCATCAATCTCACCAACCGCTTTATATCCGATGAAAAAAAACCGGGAACTTCAAACCGGGACAAAGGAATTCATCACCAAAAGCTGGCTGCTATCGTGGCTGCTGTGGACGTGATTACCCACGGACGCGGGAAGGTAGATTCAGTTCAGAAGAAATAAATCAAAAAAAATAGATACATGGGAAGAGAGATTAAATTCAGTCTTTTATACAGAGACATGTGGCAGTCATCGGGGAAATACGTACCTACGGTGGAACAGCTTACAGAAGTAGCCCCCGCGATCATAGAGATGGGATGCTTTGCACGCGTAGAGACCAACGGCGGCGGGTTTGAACAGATCAACCTGTTGTTTGGCGAAAACCCCAACAGGGCCGTCCGGGAATGGACAAAACCTTTTAATGAGGCGGGTATTCAGACACACATGCTGGAGCGTGGGCTGAACGGCATCAGGATGACACCGGTACCCCCCGATGTGCGGAGGCTGATGTTCGAGGTGAAGAAGAAACAGGGCACCGACATTGCCCGTTCGTTCGATGGACTGAATGATACCCGCAATCTGGCGGACTCCATCCGCTACGCCCGTGATGCCGGGATGATTTCCCAGGCAGCGCTTAGCCTCACCGTATCACCCATTCACACGGTGGAGTACTACACTACACTGGCTGACACGCTCATTGAGATGGGTGCCGACGAGATCTGTGTGAAAGATATGGCGGGCGTGGGCCGCCCGGCAAGCATCGGCAAGATTATCAAAAATATCAAAGTGCGTCATCCGCAGATTCCCGTGCAATATCACGGCCATGCCGGCCCCGGTTTTCAGATGGCTTCCATCCTGGAGGCAGCCTACGCCGGAGCGGACTTTATTGATGTGGGCATGGAGCCTCTCTCATGGGGTACAGGTCATGCCGACGTGCTGGCGGTACAGGCGATGCTGAAGGATGCAGGCTTCAATGTGCCCGACATCAACATGAAAGCCTATATGAAGGTGCGTTCCCTCACGCAAAAATATATGGACGACTTCCTGGGTTACTACATAGATCCCAAAAACAGGGTGATGAACTCGCTGCTGATCGGGCCGGGATTGCCAGGTGGCATGATGGGCAGCCTGATGGCCGACCTGGAGAGCAACCTGTCGTCTCTCAACAAATGGAAGGTGAAAAACGGACAGCCGGAACTTATACAGGACGACCTGCTGATCAAGCTTTTCGAGGAGGTTACCTACGTATGGCCCAAGGTGGGATATCCCCCGCTGGTGACGCCCTACAGTCAGTATGTGAAGAATCTGGCGCTGATGAACGTTTTGCAGCTTGAAAAAGGCAAGGAACGCTGGTCTATGATTGCCGACAACATCTGGGACATGATCCTGGGCAAGTCGGGCAAGCTACCCGGTGAACCTTCACCGAAGCTCGTGGAGCTGGCAAAACAACAGGGACGTGAATTCTACACGGGTAACCCGCGGGATCTTTATCCCAATCAGCTGGATAGCTTCCGCGAGGAGATGAAAAAGAAAAATTGGGAAGTGGGGCAGGATGAGGAGGAACTCTTTGAGCTGGCCATGCATCCCGAACAATACCGTGCATACAAGTCGGGTGATGCCAAGCGTTCTTTCGAAGCCGACCTGGCCAAACGAAAAGCCGAAAAGGCTGATCAGGAAGCTCTGTCAGCTGCCGAAAACACCAACGGCAATGGCAATGGTAATGGCAATGGTTGTCAGCCCAAGAGGCTGGTCGTAACGATCGACAACCAGGAGTATGTGGTCTACATTGCTTACCCCAATGAAACAGACAATGGCACATCGCAGGTTACCCCTGTCGCAGCACCAGCACCGGCTGCTCCAATTTCGCAAAGTCCCGTTGCATCTGCTTCGGCCTCCGCAGGTTCTCTCAAAGAGGTGATTTCTCCGCTTGAGGGTAAGTTTTTTCTCACCAAAGACTCTTCCGAGACTCCGTTGAAAGTGGGCGACAAAGTGAAAAAAGATGACATCATCGGATACATCGAATCGATGAAGACCTACAATGCCGTTTCTGCCGAAGAGGGTGGCACGGTGACCGAGATCTGTTTTGCCAACGGTGATTCAGTAGGTGAAGATGACATACTTATTAAAATGCAATAACGATGGGTGAATTCTTTTCCAATATAGTGGAAGTAACCGGCTTCAGCTTTGTCAACTGGGGCACGGCTCTGATGTGGGTTATCTCTGGAATCCTGTTATATATGGGGATTTTTAAGCAGTATGAGCCTCTGTTGCTGGTGCCCATCGGCTTTGGCGTATTGCTGGCTAATCTTCCCGGAGCCGGAATGGCCGTGGTGGAAAGTAATATGGTGGTAAAACCGGACGGAAGCCTGATGAACCTGCCGGAGATTGCTGCCAATCATGGCATTATTAATTTCCTCTATTATTCCCTGATCAAGTCGGGCATTCTCCCGCCTGTCATCTTTATGGGGGTGGGGGCGTTGACCGATTTCGGTCCGATGCTGCGGAATCTGAAGCTTGCCTTCTTTGGCGGTGCCGCACAGATTGGTATTTTTACGGTGGTCATCCTGGCTGTACTGATGGGCTATTCGATGCCTGAAGCAGCCTCCATGGGGATCATTGGTGGTGCCGACGGCCCCACGGCCATCTACACCACCATCAAACTGGCGCCGCACATGCTGGGGCCCATTGCCATTGCGGCCTATTCCTACATGGCCATGGTGCCGGTGATCATACCTGCTGTGGCAAAGCTGCTGATGACAAAGGAGGAGTTTGGTATTCACATGAAGAAGATGGACAAACTTTATCCGCCGAAGAATGAGATCAAACATCTGCGGGCGGTAAAGATCATTTTTCCCATAGTCCTTACGCTGGTTGTTTCCGTGCTGGTACCCTCTGCTGCACCGCTCATCGGGATGCTGATGCTGGGCAATCTCTTGAAAGAGATTGGCCCCAATACAGCCCGTCTGGCAGATGCCGCTGCCGGTCCCATCATGAATACCGCCACTGTCTTTCTGGGCGTGTGCGTGGGAGCGACCATGCCTGCCGAGGTTTTTCTGCGGTGGGAGACTATCGGTATCCTCGTACTGGGTCTGTTTGCTTTTGCCATCTCTATTGCGGGAGGCATCCTGATTGTGAAGCTTTATAACAAGGGAGCGAAGAAGAAGATCAACCCGCTGGTCGGTGCCACCGGCCTGAGTGCGGTGCCCATGGCATCGCGTGTAGCCAATGATATGGCGCTGAAGTATGACAAGTCGAATCACATCCTTCAGTACTGCATGTCGAGCAACGTCTCCGGCGTGATTGGTTCTGCCGTGGCTGCGGGTGTGTTGATCGCGTTTTTAGGTTAAGATATTTGTACTGTAATTGCGCGCTGTATACGTTGTATGCAGCGCGCTTTCTGTTGTTATTGTGTCATTCGCAACCAAGCATCGACTGCCGATGTCTCTGCTTGGTTGTGCGCATTCTGTCAAGCTTTTTCGAAAATGTCGCGGATTGCCTGTGCAATGATGGGTACGCCGCGGTGGATTGTTTCCACGTTGGTGTTGCAGAATGACACACGCATGTGATCGTTGTGTATTCCATCGGGATCAAATGTCTTCCCGGTGACGAAGACCACTCCCTTTTCAATTGCTTTTTTCAGCACCGCTGTTGCATCACATTCTTCAGGCAGCTGTAACCAGGTATAGAAGCCTCCGCGTGGCTTTTCGAAAGTCACATATTCCGGCAGGCAGGCTTCCAGTGTTTCAATCATGGCCAACCCCCGTTTCTTGTACTCCTTCCTCACCTGTGCCACATAGGAGTGAATATGACCCTCTCGGATAAACTTGTCTGCAATCACCTGTGAGAGACTGGGTGAACAGGCATCGAGCGACTGTTTGATCAGCTCACACTTCCGGTATATCGATTCGGGTACCAGCATCCACCCGAGCCGCAGACCAGGCCCCAATATCTTCGAGAAGGAGCCGGTAAAACAAACATCAATTCCTTCGGGATCCATTGCCTTGATCAGTTTCATCTTTGGCAGATCTTCTTCGTAAAAGTATAGGTCGCTGTATACATCGTCCTCAATGATGGGAATCTCCTGATCTTTTAATAGCTCCACCATCTGCTGTTTCACTTCCGGTGTGTAGATGATTCCTGCCGGGTTGTGAAAGTTGGGCGCATAATAGAGAAACTTTGGCTTGGGTAGTGAACTTTCTAATCTCTTTCGCAACTGGTCGATATCCATCCCGTCGCCGTTCAGCGGTACGGTAATCAATTCGGCCTCACAGGCACGAAATGCCGACAGTGCCCCAATAAAGCTGGGTGTTTCCACCAGCACAGGATCTCCCGGGTCGAGGAACGCTTTGGCCAGGATATGAATAGCCTGGAGTGATCCGGTGGTGATAATCAGCCGGTTATTTTTTACGGGGAGTCCCTTTGTTTCCAGATAGTCCGACAATGACTCCAGCAGGGTGGGGAGTCCGGTCGTCGGTCCATACTGCATGGCTATCTGTTTCTCTCTTTCTGTAAGGGAGTTGTAGATTTTATCCAGGGTGTCGAGCGGAAAAAGCTCGTTGCCGGGCATGCCGCCAGCAAAGGAGATCATATTGGGAGCCGTGGCGAGGCTCATCAGGTCACGTATTTCCGATGAACGGAGATTGGCGATATTTTTAGAAAATCGGGGCATAGTTGTTTTTAGCGTTCAGCTGTCAGCTATCAGCGATCAGCTTTTATAGGAGCAATTGTTTGGCTTACAGCGGTTTGCAAGTTGGTTTATAGTTGGTAGATATCGGCTTGAGAGAGTAGTTGCTGGTTATTTTTCTCCAGCACCCCGCTCATTTGAACGATATCCTCAGCACGGATCACGGCCAGTGCCACATCGTTGTTCGAGAAGGCGTACATATAATCCACATTGATCTTTTCTGCAGCCAGTATCTCCAGGATGCGGTAGAGTGATCCCGGCTTGTCGGGGATATTCACGCAGACCACGTCGGTGAGTCCGATGGAGAACCCGGCTTCCTCAAGTACTTTTTTGGCCAGTTCGGGCCTGCCCACCACCATGCGTACAATGCCATAATCGGCCGTTTCCGCTACACTGAGTGCGGTGATGTTTACGTCGTTTTCAGCCAGGATGCGGGTCAGTTCGGTCAGTCTTCCAGACCGGTCTTCCAGAAAAACAGAAAGTTGTTTGATGTACATGTTATTTAGCGTTCAGCTCTTTCGGAGCAATGTTGTTTCCTGCAGCGGTTTATATCTTTTCTAGTGTTCAGTATCCAGCGATCTTGTATCTTGTATCTTGTATCTTTAATCTTCGATCTTCCTCAATCAGCAATGCCGGTGGTCGATGACCCGCTTGGCTTTTCCCTCCGACCGTTCGATGCTGTTCGGTTCCACCAGGCGGACTTTCGCGCTGATGCCGAGCATGGACTTGATGTTGTTGTCGATGCGGTGTCGTATACCCTCCAGTTCGCGGATGCTGTCCGACCAGTTTCTCTCGTCTATCTCCACCAGCACCTCCAGTGTATCGAGATTATTCTCTCTTCTGATGATCAGCTGGTAGTGTGGCGTGGTTTCTGTCATCTCCATCAGTACGGATTCTATTTGCGACGGGAAGACGTTCACCCCGCGGATGATCAGCATGTCGTCGGTGCGTCCCAGACATTTCTCCATACGTACCAGGGTACGTCCGCAGTCGCATTTCTCCCTGTGCAGCCGGGTAAGGTCGCGCGTGCGATAACGCAGCAGCGGCATGGCCACCTTGCTCACCGGAGTAAAGACCAACTCACCAATTTCACCGTCGGGCAGCACTTCCAGTGTCTCGGGATGGATGATCTCGGGGATGAAGTGATCTTCAAACACGTGATTGCCGCACTGGCATTCACACTCCATGGATACACCCGGGCCAATCACTTCGCTTAGTCCATAAATGTCGAAAGCTTTAATCCGCAGCAGTTGTTCAATTTCCTTGCGCATCTCGTTGGTCCAAGGTTCAGCGCCAAAGATACCAATGCGGAGTCTGATCTCCTCCGGAGCGATTCCTTCCTTGCGGATGCTTTCACCCAGGTGAGCAGCATAAGACGGTGTGCAGGCCAGGATGGTTGCCTGGAAGTCGGTCATAAACTGCAGCTGCTTTTTGGTATTCCCGGTAGATATGGGAATCACGGTAGCGCCCACTTTCTCTGCTCCGTAATGCAGTCCCAGTCCCCCGGTAAACGGACCATAGCCATAGGCGATCTGGATGGTGTCGCCGCTGTGTATGCCTGCCATGGTGAGGCTGCGCGCCACCACCTCGGCCCATGTTTCCAGATCCTGTTGCGTATAGCCCACCACGGTGGGTTTCCCTGTGGTGCCACTCGATGCGTGGATGCGCACCACATCGCTCTGTGGTACGGTGAACAAACCAAAAGGATAGTTGTCGCGTAGATCGTTTTTTGTGGTGAAAGGCAGGTCGCTCAGCTGATCCACGCTCCGGATATCGCCCGGCTCTATGCCTGCTTCCTTCAGTTTCTTCCGGTAGAAAGGTACGTTGTCGTAGATCCGTTGTATCATTGCGGTGAGCCGCCTGCTTTGTATCTCGTGCATCTGTTGCCTGTCGGCACATTCCATTTCGTTGTTCCAGATCATCTTATTTCTGCGTGTTATCTTTTCCAAGTCTGAAAGCATTCAGGTTCGTTTCCACAATTTTTTCTCCTTTACCGCCAAAATAGGTGACGATAGCCTTTTCCAGTTCTTCCGGTTCCATGCCGATATAGGGCGCTGCGGCTCCCAGCATGGCCACGTTGTATGTCATCACGTTTCCTGCCGCTGTGGCCATCGATTTCGCATCCACCAGAAAAGCGGAAGAAGATTCACTAATCTTTTGCAACAACTCGGTTTTGTCAGGGTAGCTGTCTATATTTTCGTAGGGTTCAGTAGAGGTCACAATAACTCCATCCGGTGCCAGGAAAGGAAGGTATCTCAGCGATTCCATCGGTTCAAGCGAAAGGATCATATCTGCTTTCCCCAATGGAATTAGGTCGGAGTAAATCTCTTCTGTGGAGATGCGGAGATGGGATTCCACGGCACCGCCGCGCTGACTCATACCGTGTACTTCGGCCTGCTTCACGTGAAGACCCAGATTCATGGCTGCCAGATCGATGATGGATGCGATGGTAAGGATTCCTTGTCCACCTACGCCGGCGATGATGATATTTTTGTACATTGTTTTTTTTGTTTTTTCAATGTTTGTACACACTCCCGTTGTGAGATAATCACCGAGACACCGTTGTAATCGAGTTCTTCTTTCAGGATGGTGCTGTTCTCATTCAGGTTCTTTTTGAGCGGAACCATCAGCCTGATATGCTCTTCCTCCACGCCCAACCCTTTGCAGATATCGAAGAACCTACCGGTGCCGGCTGAATCCTGTCCACCCGTCATGGCGGTCGTGTCGTTGTCGGATATGATGATGGTGACCGACGAACGGTCGTTCACAGCATCAAGCAGTCCCGTCATCCCCGAGTGGGTGAAGGTAGAGTCGCCAATTACGCAGACTGCCGGTCGAAGGCCCGCGTCGGCGGCACCTTTGGCCATGGTGATGGAGGCGCCCATATCCACGCAGGTGCTGATGGCATTGTAGGGAGGCAGTGCTCCCAGCGTGTAGCAACCGATATCGCCGAATACCTGTTTATATGGATAGGATTCCATGGCCAGGTTGAGGGCATCGAACAGGTCGCGGTGGCCGCATCCCTGACAGAGCATCGGCGGCCGGGACGCGACAATTGCGGGAATTACTTTCGTTTCTGAAGTCGTTAATCCGAGCGCTTTTGCTAGCGGGGCGGGGGAGAGTTCTCCCATACGGGGCAGTGCTCCGTCAAGTCGTCCCCGGAATTTACGGTTGCCAAAATAGCCCTTCAGCAACTCCTCGTATACCGGATATCCCTCTTCAACGATCAGGATGTCGTCGTATTGATCACAGAATGCTTTAATCTTGTGCTCAGGCAATGGGTATTGCGATATTTTCAGCAGGGGAATCTGTAGCTTGTAGCTGCCGATGACCTCCATGGCGTAGTTGTAACCGATACCGAAGGCAATCGCTGCCTTTTTCCCTGTTCCTTCCATTATCTTGTTATAGGGGGAAGATTCCGACAATGACATCAGTTGCTGCTGTTTTTCCAGTAGCTGTTGATAGTTTCTCCGGGCGTTTGCCGGCAGCAGGATCCATTTTCCTTTTTCCTCCGAGGGAGCCAGATTATTTTGGGGGCGTGTTTCTTTCCTTGTAACCACCGCTCTGGAATGAGACAGCCGGGTAGGTATGCGTAGCAGCACGGGCAGCGCTGTCTGTTCCGACAGATCGAAAGCATGCCGCGTCATGTTGTAAGTCTCCTGCTGGTTTGCCGGTTCCAGTACGGGGATCATGGCAAATTTACCATATACGCGGCTATCCTGCTCATTCTGTGAAGAATGCATGGAAGGATCGTCTGCTACAACAATTACCAGCCCGCCATGAATGCCGGTAACTGATGAGTTCATGAAAGCATCGGCGGCCACGTTTAGCCCCACGTGCTTCATACAAACGAGGCTTCGCTTGCCGGCGTACGACATGCCCAGGGCAGCTTCATAAGCCGTTTTTTCATTCGTTGCCCAGGCAGAGCGGACGAATGGCTCTTTTGCCTGTGGCGATTTTTGTACGTATTCGGTTATTTCGGTCGAAGGTGTGCCGGGATAGGCATACACGCCAGATATACCCGCATCCAGTGCCGCCTGGGCAATGGCTTCGGCACCCAATAGCAATTGTTTGTTCATATTCCGGATAATCCGTTTTTGCAGATATTGCTGGTTGTTGTTTCGTTTTATTGCAAAAACGGTCTTTCAGGTTGCAAAATTACAAAAATAATGGGTTGAAAACTACGGATATCTGTAATTAGAATCATTCTACATTTGACAGTTTCAAAAAAAGCATTCCTGCTTGCGATTTCAATAACTTGGATTCTATGGAAAAACAAAAGCGAACCTTGTGGGTTCGCTTTTGAATGATGATATGGTCTGAAAATTGTTAATCTTCCGATCTACGGGGACGATCGTGGTGTTCGTCGCGCGGATTGTCCTCTCTGGGGGGGCGCGGAAGCAATACTTTGCGGGAGAGTTTGAATTTCCCGGTCCTCGGGTCGATGTCGATCAGTTTCACCTGTATCTTGTCGCCCTCCTTGATGCCGGCATCTTCCACCCGTTCAAGTCTTTTCCAGTCAATTTCGGAGATGTGGAGCAATCCGTCCTTTCCAGGCAGGAATTCGCAGAAAGCGCCGTAGGGCATCACCGAGCGCACGGTGGCTTCGTATACTTCGCCAATTTCGGGAACGGCCACAATGCCCTTGATCTTGTTCATGGCTGCATCGATGGAAGCCTTGTTGGTGGCAGATACTTCTACACGTCCCTTGTTGTCGATCTCCTCGATGGTGATGGTGGCACCCGTTTCTTCCTGGATACCCTGGATGATTTTTCCACCCGGGCCAATCACGGCGCCGATGTAGTCTTTCGGTATCTCGATCACTTCGATGCGTGGTGCATGCGGTTTCAGGTCGGCACGTGGTTCGGAGAGCGTTTCCATCATCTTGCCCATGATGTGTTCGCGACCTGCCTTGGCCTGCGCCAGTGCTTTTTCCAGAATCTCGAAGGAGAGTCCGTCCACCTTGATGTCCATCTGTGTGGCGGTGATACCGTCTTTGGTTCCGCACACCTTGAAGTCCATGTCGCCCAGGTGATCTTCGTCACCCAGAATATCGGAGAGGATGGCATAGTTCTGACCCTTGTTTTCGGAGATCAATCCCATGGCGATGCCGCTGACCGGTTTTTTGATGGTCACACCGGCATCCATCAGAGCGAGTGTACCCGCGCAGACGGTGGCCATGGAGGAGGAACCGTTTGATTCCAGGATGTCAGATACCACACGCACCACGTAAGGATATCCCTGTGGGAGCATTTTTTTTAGAGCGCGGTGTGCCAGGTTTCCGTGGCCGATCTCGCGACGGCCGGTACCGCGTTGCGGACGGGCTTCGCCGGTGGAGAAGGGAGGGAAGTTATAATGCAGTAAAAATCGTTCTGAACTGTGTAGCAGCGCATCGTCGATCATCTTCTCATCGAGTTTCGTACCCAGTGTCACGGTCGTGAGCGACTGTGTTTCACCGCGGGTGAATAGTGCCGATCCGTGGGGGCCGGGGATAAAATCCACCTCGCTCCAGATGGGGCGTATCTCGGTGGTTTTGCGTCCGTCGAGTCGTTTACCCTCGTCGAGGATGCTACGGCGCATTGCTTCTTTTTCCACTTCGTGGTAGTAGCGGCCGGCCAGCGGTGCTTTTTCTTCGCGTTCCGGTTCGGGTAACGCTTCCAGAAAATCGGCGAGAATGGCCTCAAAAGCCTCTATACGCTGGTGTTTGTTGGGATTCTGCGAAGCTGCCACTTCATAGGCACGTCCGTAGCATTTATCCCATACCAGTTTGCGAAGTTCTTCGTCGTTATCTTCGTGGTTGTAAGTGCGCTTTACTGTTTTGTCCACTGCTTCGGTCAGTTCTATCTGAGCCAGGCAGTGTTTTTTGATCTCCTCATGTGCCACTTTGATGGCTTCGAGCATCTCTGCTTCCGACACTTCGTTCATCTCGCCTTCTACCATCATGATGTTGTCGAGGGTGGCGCCCACCATGATGTCGATATCGGCTTTGGCCAGTTCACTGAAGGTGGGGTTTATGACAAATTTTCCGTCGATGCGTGCTACGCGCACTTCCGATATCGGTCCATTAAAAGGTATGTCGGATACGGCCAGTGCGGCGGAGGCTGCGAGGCCTGCCAGTGCATCGGGCATATCTTCGCCGTTGGAGGAGAAGAGGATCACGTTAACAAAAACATCGGCATGATAATCGTCGGGGAAGAGAGGACGCAAGGCACGATCGATGAGCCTGCTTGTGAGTATCTCAGAGTCTGAGGGTCTGCCTTCTCTTTTCAGGAATCCGCCCGGAAAGCGTCCTGCGGAGGCAAACTTCTCCCTGTATTCCACCTGTAAAGGCATAAAGTCGGTTCCCGGGGTTGCATCTTTGGCTGCGCAAACAGTGGCCAGCAGCATCGTGTCGCCCATGCGAAGGGTCACGGATCCGTCGGCCTGTTTTGCCAGTTTACCCGTTTCCAGCGTGATTTCGCGGCCGTCGGGCAGCATAATCCGCTTAACTATTGGATTTGTCATAAATAAAAATTGTTATTCTATACATCTAAAATCCCACAAAGTTACACAAAGTTTTGGTTTATTGAGATATCCTGCTTATAAAATTATGGTATCTATTTTATATGGAATTTAATATAAAAAAGCAGGAATGCCTTTGGGACATTCCTGCTGCCGGAAAAGAATTTAAACCATCGCACCTCAGCGATATATAGTGATTGAATTTGTTATTGTAATCTGTTTAATTCTGTTTTCCGGACAATATTTTATTTTGCTACTTCCACGCGACGAGCTTTGATGGTAAGTGCTTCTTCACCCTCGGTTTTGGGGTCCTCTCCTGCTCCCAAAACTGATAGTCTGGATGCACTGATTCCTTCTCCGATGAGATAGTTTTTCACCGCTTCGGCCCTGCGTACAGAAAGTTTGTCGTTGTAGGCGTTGGATCCCTTGTGGTCTGTATAACCTGTAATCGTTACGTCGGTATCACCGAATTCTTTCAGTGCGGAGACGATGGTGTTTAGTTCTGTTGCATACTTTTGGGTATCTACCACATCACTGTCGAATGCAAAATAGATGGCTGGCAGCACGGGGAATTCCTTTACAACTACTGGTGCCGGTACTGGTTTGGGTGCGGGCTTCGGTGCCGGAGCCGGTGCCGGAGCCGGTGCCGGAGCCGGTTGTGGCTCGTAGTAGACCGGTTCGGTGCGGGTATAGGTTTTACCCAGGTTTATTTTAATCCCAGCCAGTGCATTAAACTGCCAGTCGGGATTATCAGCTCTCTTGGAGTTGAAGTGATCCGACAACACGTTGGCGTTTCCTTCGAGTATCAGCGACACGGCATCGTTCAGCTTAAAATCGAGACCCAGTCCGAAGCGGCCACCCGGGAAACCTTTAGTATCGTTCCAGAGATATTCCAGTTCGTATCCACCCGTATTCAGCGCGTTTGCTTCGTCGTTATCGAAACCATAAGCGTATGCACCTCCTGCGAAGAGGTAGGGGTTAAATACCCTGTCGGGATTGAAGCCGCAGAAGAGTGATCTCAGATTCAGTACCAGGTCGAGATTTCCCTGTACAAAATTGAAGTTGTATATCTGAGCCGGTGCTACCCAGCCACCTTTTCCCTGCCATCCGGAGGCACCCAGGCGTATTCCGAACACGGGGGTAAAGTTATATCCAAGGTTGAGTGCTGCTGCCGGTGAAATAAGATCCGTAAAGTCAGCTTCGCCCAGTGTGTAAGCAGCTCCACCCTGCAGTTGCAGGTAAGCATGCGGTTTAAAAATTGTCTTGCCTTCTTCTTTGATTTCTCTTTCCTGAGAGAATGCTGCCAGTGAAATTACAAAGAATGCGGCAGCCATCATCATCATTTTTTTCATATTTACTGGTTTTAAGTATGGTGTTTAATAGGGTCGGTTTTTATTGTAAAAACCAGGCATGAGGATAATTTATGAAACAAAGTAGGAGGAAACTACTTTGTATTTCCTCCTACTTAAAAGATTATTTATAAACGCTTAGCGTTTTGTCACTGTCATCGGCAGACGAATTGTCACATCGTTGTTGTACATGTCCTTTGCAGTCAGTACAAGTGTCGAGGCAACGTCGGCTGTCGGGTTGGTTGAACCTGATTTCTCAGTCAGTGTAAATGTGGTAGCACCAGTTAACGGATCGGGAGTTACAACAAAATACTCATCCAGGTTATTGGCATTACTTACCAGTTTAGCAGATACAACCTGTAAGCTTGCAAGGTACGGAGCACTGAGGAATGCATTGTATTTGCTGTCGCGGGTACTTACACCAAAGATGTGCGCAAGGTCGACAGTTCCAATTGCTCCATACTCAATCGAAGTGCTGTAAGGTAGCGGAGCAGTTGATGCGAGACCAAGGTCTGCACGGGTAGCCCAACGCCATGAATAGGTGTGGTTGTAGATATTGCTGTAAACAGTCGGGAATCCAAGGATGGTTACCTTGTAGTCGGCTGTCGGTGTAGCTGTTGAGATAAGACCATAGTTGTACACTACAGAAGTAGCATGCGTTGTGGTATTGTCTATAAACGATTTGGCTACAATAAGGTCACCGTCACCAACTACAGTTACGGATGTAGGTGTACCAGTCTTCGAATTAGCAAATATCGTCTGGTAGTTGGTCAACAGACCTGTACCGAAGTTGAATACCTGATCAAGACCCATTGTTCCTTGGGTTGCAGTCGGTGCAGCCCATACATTGGGTTCCAGATAGCTATAATATGTACCGTCCTCAGCAAGCTGGTTTGTCTTCACTGAGAATCCGGCAGGTGCACCGGTAGGCAGAACCTTCTTGAAGGTTACGTTCAGCGTGCAAAGTGCGTTTCCAAGAGAATTGTTGATGGTCAACGTTCCATTGTAAACCTTGTTGTCGGTGTACTGCAACCAGTTGTTAACGGTAGCTACAGTGTAAATCTTCTTCACATTGGCGAAGTTGGCAGTTACAGCACCCGTTCCGTCAGTACCGAACAGAATGTTGTTGTTGGCATCCAGGAAGTATGCATGGAAGGCAGGAGTTACTGCGTTCTGAGCTGCGTCAGTTGTCCAAGTGAAATTGTTGGCTCCGGTCACAGCAGACAGGGTAACGTCAACCTTGGCAGACTGAGTTGCATTCGCAGCAAGTTCATTCGGATTCAGGGCGGTAACTACTGTGTTCACAGCATTCCAGGAAGAAGACTGAGGACCTACGGCTACATAGAACGATTTGCCATCGGGGTCAACCAGTGTGCCGTCGTAGTTCACAACTACAACACGGAAACCGACGATGTCACCTACTGCGCTGGTAGATACAACTTTCAAATTGGCAACTTCCTCTGCTGCATATACTTGGTTCAATCCTTCGAAGCTGTAAGCAGACCATGCATTCCATTCCGACGGAGCGCTTTCGAGTGCCCAGTCCTTATCAAGAACTACATAATATGCGAACACGTCATCGGCGTTGTCAAGCTTTACGGTGAATGTTTTACCTACCTCTGCAGCAAAGAAGGGTTGAGCAGTCCTATCATCAGCCGGGTCAGCTACGGTGGGTGTTGCTGTGGTATTCCATGATCCGCCATTCCATTTCTTGTCGGCAGGCGTGGTGGTACCGGTTTCGCTCAGCAGATAACGGTTCTTGATGCTGGCGTAAGAGGTATTGTTAACAGTAAACGCCACGTTGGGTGAATCATCATCATTGTAGATGGGAAGTACATTGCCTGCGGAGATGTTAATGCCAAAGTCTGAGACTACATAGCGGGAAGCAGCATCTGCAGCAGCGTCAACTGTATTTTCGATTGCAATGGCAAAGAGTAAGCTACCGTTGGTATCTACCACGAGGTCCCCCAAATCAGAAATATCGGCATCAGCCGGCATTTGGAAAGTAATATTCCACAAACCTGTTACAGCTGGAGCGGCACGCAAAGCGGTCGAACGTTCAGCTTTCACAGCTTTAAGGAAGGTATTCACTTCGTTGTTTCCATCTCTTCTGATCAGATAGATCTTATCCAGCATTTTGCTTACGTCTGCATTTACCGGCGTTACCTTCACTTCAATGGTGGATTCGGTAGCCAATAGGCGCTGATCTTTTACAAACTGGATGGCACCGGGGAATCCCTGTCCGAATGTCCAGCTTAATCTGGCAGGAGCAGTCGAGAAATTGAGGTATCTGTCGCGTGATCCCCAGTCATCATACTCATAATCGAAACTGATTTCGGTGATCATGTTGTTGATCTTGGCGAAATTCAACACGTTCAGTTTGGTGTCGATTGCATCGATTCTGTCAGAAAGGGCATCGATATCCAGATTTGCTGCAGCAAGATCAGCCTTGATTGCGGCAAGTGCAGTAGGGATGTCGTCGGGACTTGCTGTATTGAAATACTTGTCCAGGATAGCTTTTTGAAGAGCGATAGCAGCTTTGTTGGCGGCTATTTGTACTTCAGCAGCATCCAGGTCTGTTCCCAAAGTGGTTACATTACCCTGCAATACTGTGATCAAAGCAGCCTGAGCAACAATGGCGTCGTTCAGATCCTTCAATGTGCCAGTATAACCGTTCTTGAGTGCAGCGATCTGTGCGGTAGCATCGGCTTTTGCAGCGTCAATAGCTGCTGTTTTGGCTGCAGCCACCGCGGTGGCAACTTCGGTATCGGTAGCAGCGGCAGCAATTTGCGTTTTCAGAGAATTCAACTCTGTAACAGCAGCTTGCAGCGAGCTTTCGGCAGTAGCGAGATCGGTATCCAATCTGCTGATGTCCTCATCGTAATCTTTACAAGAAGTAACGGTCACTAACGCGCCGATTACTGCAAAGATAAATAGCTTAAAAAATAACTTTTTTTTCATACACTAAAAAATTTAAAAATGATAATTAAAATATTTCACTTAGGTGTTCGATATGTTAGAAATTGTTCTCTTCTTTTTTGTCTTAAAAAACAGATCGACCAGGGTTGGCTGGTTTTTAATAGTTTGCTTCTTATTTAATGTGTAAATCGGTCGCTCCTCCTTTCGTTTTGTCTCTCCCTCATCCGATGTCGTTGTCTTTTCGTAATTGGGAATATATTGTACTTCTATTGAACCAAATTCAATCATGTCGTCGGTATTGGCAAATTCCATGCATATCTTCAACAAAACACTTTTCTCTGCTATCACGTGACAGGACGAACTGATCACATAGATGGAGGGTATGTTTTCTGCTATGGAATCGTCGTGTACCACTTCAGCAGCAACTGGTTCCCGCTGCTGTACTAGACGGATATGGGTGATCCTGCTTTGAATACCGGATCGATGATGTGCCACTTTAATTTCGGTGATCAGACTGCCTTTTGGCACAGGTAACATCATGTAGACCCATTTTGCATTACCCGGTTCAGATACCGTGACCTGAACACCCGGATGAAACACAAACGGATAGCCGATCCTGATCGTAGGATCGCCCGAAACAAAACCCAAAGCATGTAACATTAGCGTCTGCCTGCTATGAGAAGATCTTTTCGAGAAAGGTTTGTGTAAAGTGGTCATGTTGTGCTGCTGTTTCAATTCAATCTTTCCGGTGCCTGAGCAATATCCGGTTTGCTTTTTTTACGGAATCACTCTGCCTGTTCAAAGGCCATTTCCTGCAATGTTTTTTTAAACTCGGGCGACGGTGTAAAAACGACACGCATATTCTTGATGTTATCGGCCGTGAACTCGGCAGGAGTGCTGACTCCCTCACTGGAAAGCGAGAGACGCAGCGTGCCAAAATTGTTTAGATTAACACTATAACCTTCAATTAGATATCTGGGTATCTCGTCCACCATGTTTTCGATCACATTCATCACGGCTCCCCGTGTCAGCGATGATTTGCCGGCAATACCCTTGCTGAGTTGGTAGTTGTTGATGGTACCTTCTTTCACAGGGCTGGCATACCACTTACGCTTTGTTTCGGGCTCCAGTGGGTTCGCTTTTTGTACAAGTCTATACTTCATATAGGTTATTTTAATTGTTTATTTCGTTTTCTTTGTCGGCGGTGAAATCCATTGCGGTGAACTGGCTAAAAGATTGAATGCTACCGCTCTTTTAGCGTTTATTTCGTTTTTGTTACGCTTGGAGCATTTCTTTTGACCGTTTGTCGTTCTTGCTCCGACCGCTTGTCGTTTTTCATCAAATTTGCTTTTTAACTCGCTCCGTACGTTTGGAGCAATTGAGGTGTCCTTTCGTCCGCTCTTTTATTTCGAACGCAAACATACGCTTTTGTCTTATTTAGGGTTAGGATTTATTTTGTTAAATATAGGATAATTCACGCTTTAACATTTGTCGTCATTAGCATTTTTTTGCGCATTATTTGGTTTAATTAATTGGTATATAGGTAGATAAAAGTGCTAATTATTATTTTTGGTTCATCGTTAATTTTTTTTCGTTGCTCGATTTCCACTTTTTTTTATATTCCACTTTTTACGTATAATCGTTTGTGGGAGCAGTTTTTAAAAAAGATAGGCTGAAATCTTTATATTTCCCGTACCATTTCCTAAAAATAGTTGATGGCGTCTTCAGTGCTGAAATTTCCAGGTCTCAACCGTTCGGCAGTCTCTTATATTGAGTGGGCGTAATTCCAGTCTGTTTCTTGAAAACACGGGAGAAGTAGTTTACATCATAGACCCCACGTTCTGCTGCTACCTCACCAATGGTTTTATTCTGTGAAGAGAGGATCTTTTTGGCGTGTGAAAGCTTCACCTGTAAAATATAGGTAGAGGCCGGATATCCTGTGGCAGCGTTTAGTTTCTTGTTAAGTTGAGAAACGCCGATGGCCAGTTCCTGTGCCAGCTTTCCTGAGGAGAAATCCGGATTTTTCATTTCCCGGTAAATTATGTCGGTAACATGTCGCAGAAAATCGACATTCACGTTGTCGTCTGTGTTGTTCCTTTCCTCCTTGACGACTGCTCTGTGATATTTCTCTTTTAAAAGTTCACGTGACCTGATCAGATTTTCCACCCGTACCTGCAGCTCCTCTGCCTGGAAAGGTTTCCGGATATAGGCATCGGCACCATGCTTCAACCCTTCAATATAATCCTCATACCCGGTTTTGGCCGATATAAGTACTACGGGTACATGGCTGAGTAAAGGCGATGACTTGATTTCTTTACAAAGATCGAGTCCGTTCATCCCGGGCATGACCACATCGGAGATCACAAGGTCCGGTAAATGTTTACCTGCCATTTCCAGGGCTTCTATCCCATTACGACAATAGATAAGATGGTATCTGTTCGTATTGAAAATTGTGCGGGTATAAACGGCGACGTCCTTGTTGTCCTCGGCCAGCAGGATGGTCGTACGTGGGTCGTTTTCGTTTGGCCAGGAAGAGAACAGCCCGTTGGTGTCGGGCTGGTGGCCATTATCACCCATGAGTTGCTGCTTCTTCACAGGCATCCAGTAGGGATACAGTTTTTTTTCGTTTCTACGTATCGGTAGCATAACCGTGAACTCCGATCCTTTACCTACTTCACTCTTTACACTGATGGTGCCTTTTAAAATCTCTGTTAATTGCCGGGTCAGCGTCAATCCTATTCCGCTGCTGGTCTGTGAATCTCCATGGTCAACCTTGTAAAACAAATCAAAAATATGGGGAAGATCCTCCTTTCTGATTCCGATGCCCTGGTCGATGACTTTGAGGAAAAATTTCTTCGTATCTTTTTCGTCTCTTGCAAGCACGAGGTTTATCTTGGAACCGGCCTCGCTATACTTGATCGCGTTGGAGAGCAGATTGCGAAGTATTTTCTGGAGGTAGTTGGGTACAAAATCGGTTTCAATTTCCAATTCATTGCAGAAAAACTGTAATTCCACACCCTGCTGCCTGGCATAGATGCTGTAATTCTCGTAAATCATTTCCACGAAGGGGATGATATTTCCGGTCTTCCACTCAATTGAATCATCGGTCGTCTGCAGCTTTGTAATATCAAGCAACTGGTTCACCAGGTCGGACAGGTTGCGGCCCTGTCGTTCTATGGCGCTGAGATAGGCGAGCGAATTATTGCCCGAAAGGTCCTTTTGCTCACGCAGCTGTTTGCTCAGGCCCAGAATGATGGTCAGTGGCGTGCGAAACTCATGGGTGATCTTGGCAAATATGTCACTCCGTATCTGTTCGCCGTTTTGCAGTATCTTATTCTTTTTCGTTCGCTCCTGAAGCAGGTATATCAGCAATGCCACAAAAGCCAGCAGAAAAATGAGCACACCTGTATATGCAAGCCTTTCTACTGTATTACTTATATTGAAGGGTAATTTTAAAAGGGGACCCTCTATATTCAATAAAAGGAGAACAAATGAAGTATCCAAGTCAATAACGGAATAATAATTACGAAAACCGGACAGCTGTGTCGATAAATGTATCATATTATAGGATTGGGTCATGTGGATCACAATGGAAAATCAGGCTCACACACAACCGACTACGATGCTCGTAGCCGTTGCGCCTCATACTATATATTTCCTATTAAAAAAAGCGCAATATAAGACAATTTTAAATTCCAAACAAATGATTATTTCTGTGTAAAATCACCAAATTCTTCGCTAAAAGGTTACAACTGGAAATATTAACAATGATTAATACAATTGTGCGAATTAAAATGGGACTTAGCACAAAATTTATATTTATTTTATTGAGATTGTGGCGATATCTATCTAAATGATAGATCTCTTGCGTGTGTAATATGAATGCTGGTCGAATTAAGTTAATATTTTGTGTAATTAACCCTAATATATTAAATTTATTTTTATATTGAGATTTGCGACTTACTCTGTTTAGTGCATTATCTAACATATATTAATTTAATTATTTTACTTAGCTAGTGCTGATGTCATCAAATATATTTTCCTTTGTCGGATAATATCTGGCAAAAAATAGCTAAGTTTGTACTTTTATCACAAATTTCAACAACTAAATAAACCCGGTATTGGAATGCCTGTTTTTTTATGAAGAGAATAACAAAAGGGATTTTATTGGCTGCCCTGCTGACAGGGTGTGTACTGACTGGCTGCAAACAAGAAAATGTTTTTCATGTAAATGGCACGATACAAGACGCTTCCGGCGATACACTCTATCTGGATCATCGCGGACTTGCGGGAACGGAATTAATCGATTCGGCAGTCCTTAAAAAGGGAGGTGCCTTTTCTTTCAAACAGCCGGCACCCGAAAATCCGGAATTTTACCAGCTGCGTATGGGAAAACAGGTAGCTGCTTTTGCGGTGGACTCAACAGAGACATTGCGGATCACTGCCAAAGCTCCCGATTTTTACCGTTCATTCGCCGTGGCCGATTCGCCGGTAAATGATCAGCTGAAGGAGGTAGATGTCCTGGTGCAGCTTACCGCATCACAGATCGGCAGCCTGGAGAATCAGCATAAGGATACATCGATCGACGACATGACTTTTCTGACGCAACTCGACAGTGTCCTGAACGATTACAAAGGAAAAATATCACGTCTCATTCTGGGCAATCCCGGTAGCGCCGCAGCATATTATGCCCTGTTTCAGAAAATAAATAACTACCTGATCTTTGATCCCTACAACAAGCAGGATTATGCCATGTTTGGCGCCGTCGCCACTTCGTGGAACCGTTATTACCCCGAAACGGAACGCACCAGGCATCTCTACGAATTTACCATGAATGCGCTGAAAGTACGCCGCCTGCAGGAGCAGCAAGCGAAACTGTTGCAGGAAGCACCTGTGCAAACAGGAACCGGACTGCCCGACATTGTCTTGCAGGAAGTAAACGGAACCAAGGTGGCCTTGTCATCACTGAAAGGGAAGGTGGTGCTGCTCGATTTTGTGGTATATAATACCGACTTCTCCCCCAGGCACAACATGGATCTCAATCGGATTTATCAGCAGTACAAATCGAAGGGCTTCGAGATATACCAGATATCATTCGATTCCGATGAACATTTCTGGAAAATATCGGGCGACAACCTTCCCTGGATCACGGTACGCGACCCACAATCGGTCAATGCGCGACTCCTCTCCATGTACAACGTGAGGGAAATTCCTACTGCTTTTATCCTGAACCGAGAAGGAGATGTTGTTGTCCGCGTGGAGGATTATAGTCGGTTGGCGGAAGAATTAAATAAGATGTGGTGAAAAGCTATTAATCAAGCTTGGCGCTAATTTTCTGCGCTATTTCGGCAAACTGCACTTCTGAGAGTTTTAACCGGGGGTTAGACAAAGACATGTCTCCCTCTTTCTGGATGGGGATTAGATGGATATGCGCATGAGGAACCTCCAGCCCGATGACCATCATTCCGACACGACGGCAGGGTATGGCCCTTTCAATTGCCTTGGCCACTTTGCGGGCAAAAAGAATCAATCCGGACAAGCCACTGTCGTCCAGATCAAAAATATAGTCCGTTTCCTCCTTGGGGACGACCAGCGTATGGCCCTCCGCCATCGGATTAATATCGAGGAAAGCATAAAACCGTTCGTCCTCCGCTATCTTGTAGGAAGGAATCTCACCGGCTATGATCTTGCTGAATATCGTTGCCATAACATAAACATAATATGATCAAACCGAAATCTCTACCACTTCAAAGGTCATGGTTCCTGAGGGAACGATGATTTCTGCGATGTCGCCCACCTTCTTCCCCAGTAACCCCTGCGCAATGGGAGTACTAACCGCGATCTTACCGCTTTTCAGGTCGGCTTCGCTTTCCGAAACCAGGGTGTAAGTCATCGCTTTCTTGGTATGCAGATTTTTGATGGTGACCTTGTTCATGATCTTTACTTCGTCGGTGCCGATGGTACTCTCATCGATCAGCCGCGCCGTAGCAATCAGGCTCTTCAGCTGGGCAATTTTTGCTTCCAGCATGCCCTGGGCTTCCTTGGCGGCATCGTACTCGGCATTTTCCGACAGGTCTCCCTTGTCTCTTGCCTCCGCGATCTGTCGCGATATCTCGGGCCGCTGCACAGATTCCATTTCAATCAATTCTTCTTTCAATTTCCGAAGGCCCTCTTCGGTCATGTAAGTTACTGCCATAATTAATGCTTGTTTAGTGGTGAATACGCTACAAAGAAAAAGAATTCCGGCCTCTCTATTAAGACCGGAACCCTCCCTTTCCATGATGTAATTGCCACAAAGATAAAAACTTTATTTCAAAAATGCAATTTTTTTTGAGACATTTTTTTACTGATAAACCCAAGGCGGGTGAAAACCTGCGAAGTGGCGGACGGGAGGTTGTACCGTTAGATTTTCCGGATGCGGACGCCCCTGACAAAATGACACTCACCCTTTTCCAGAATCAGATCGGCCCGGAAACGGGTGGGAAGAATGTTTTCTTCCAGGTTCAGCAGATTGATCTCCTCCCATACCTTGTTGGCAAACTTCATTAATTCCTTCTCAGGATAGGATGCATATTGATGGAAATAAGACCCCGGATCCTGAAAGGCAGTCTGCTGCAACTTCTTGAAACGATCCAGGTACCAGTCGCGCAGGTTTCGCTCGCTGGCATCCACATAAATGGAGAAATCAAAAAAGTCTGATACGAAAACGCGTCGGCGCGTTTTTTTATTTAAGGATACCTGCAGCACGTTGATTCCTTCCACGATCAGGATGTCGGGTCGCTCGATGGTTTGGATGCTGTCTGGGATCACATCGTAATGCAAATGCGAGTAACGGGGTACCTCCAGTAAATCTTTGCCCGATTTCACAGCGGCAAGGAACGACAATAGTCGCTTGGCATCGTAACTCTCCGGAAAACCTTTTTTGTTCAATATTCCCCGTCGTTCCAGTTCGGCATTGGGATACAAAAAACCATCGGTCGTGATGAGCTCAACCTTCGGTTGTCCCGGCGTCATGGAGAGTAGCTTCTGAAGAACGCGCGCCGTGGTGCTCTTCCCTGCCGCCACACTGCCAGCGATGCCAATGATGTAGGGGATGGGATTGCTGGTATCATTGAAAAACTGATCCCTTTCATTGTGCAGATTGCGATAGTGGGTGAGGTGTATCTGCAGCAACCGAATCATCGGAATGTAAATATCTTCCACCTCCTCCGGCGTGAGGGGTTCGTTGAGCGCCTGCAATGCCGTGAGATCGATGTCTGAAACAGGAAACATGGGGTGCTCTTCCAGCTTTCGCCATTCTTCGCGGGTGAATGCGCGAAAGGGAGAGTAGGTAACCTCGTAGGCTTTGTTCATTGGGTTATATTGTTTCGAAACCGCGTTTTACAAAATTACTTAATGCCTCCCCCTTCAGCAAGCCACTGGAAAGCAGGGCCAGATCGACCATTTGCTTAAGTCTGCCATCGGAAGTTACCTCCGCGGATAGTTCCTCTTTTTCCTTGTTTTCGCTCTCGCTGATGAGCTGTTTAATCAGCGGATGATCCGCGTTCAGTACCACTTGGTAAGTATCGGGCATCTCACCGTAAAAAGCCATCTGTTGCTGCATGGCAGCCATCTCCTTCATGCGGCGTGAGAATTCATTTTGGGTAATCTGTATTGGTTTAGATGCTTCGCCCAGCGATTTGAAGTCGACACTGAATTCGGTTTTTTCCATTGGCGGCAACTGCGATTTCACCGTTTCGGTCATCACTTCCTTCTGTTTGTCTGTGAGCGTGACATTTTCTTTTTCCTCCTTTTCGATCAAGTGTTCCACGGTGTCACTATCGACCCGCACAAACCGGGTTTTCTCCTGCTTCTGCTCCAGCAATCCCATCCAGTGCACATCAAGTTGACCGTCCATCAGTAACACATCATAACCCTTCTCTTTGGCTGCGTCGATGTGTGCAAACTGCGTTTCCCGGTCGCCTGCATAAAGGCAGATGAGATCCCCGTTTTTATCGGTCTGTGCTCCTTCGATCAACGATTTATACTCGTCGAGGGTGAAATATTTGTCGTCGCTATTTTTCAGTAACGCGAATTTGACTGCCTTGTCGTAAAATTTATCCTCCGAGAGCATCCCATAGGCGATAAACAGCTTCAGACTGTTCCATTTCTGCTCAAATTGAGCCCGTTCTTTCTTGAAAAGTTCCTCCAGCTTGTCAGCCACCTTCTTGGTGATGTGACCCGATATCTTCTTCACGTTCTGATCACTCTGCAGGTAGGAGCGGGACACGTTCAACGGAATGTCCGGCGAGTCGATAACACCGTGCAATAGTGTGAGAAACTCAGGGACAATCCCTTCAACCGAGTCGGTCACGAAGACCTGGTTGCTGTAGAGCTGGATTTTATTGCGTTGCAGGTCGAGGTTGTTCTTTATTTTCGGGAAGTAGAGGATGCCGGTAAGATTGAATGGGTAATCCACGTTCAGATGAATCCAGAACATGGGTTCTTCCATCATTGACATGGGATAGAGCTCCCGGTAGAACTTCAGGTAATCCTCCTCCTTCAGACCGGCTGGTTTCTGTTTCCAGAGAGGAGTCGTGTCGTTAATTACATTATCTTCATCGGTGTCGACATAGTTGCCATCCTTCCATTCCTGTTTTTTTCCGAAAACAACCGGAACGGGTAGGAACCGGCAATATTTTTTTAACAGCGAGTCGATCTTCTCCTTTTCCAGGAATTCTTTGTTCTCATCGTCGATGTAGAGGATGATATCGGTGCCGCGATCCTTTTTTTCGACCTCTTCCATGGTGAAATCAGGCGAACCGTCACACGACCATTTTACGGCTGAAGCCTCCTCTTTGTACGACTTTGTCACAATCTCCACCTTCTTCGATACCATGAAGGAGGAGTAAAAACCAAGTCCAAAGTGGCCGATGATAGCGTTTGTGTTGTCTTTGTACTGATCCAGAAAATCGTTGGCCGAAGAGAGAGCGATCTGATTGATGTATTTGTCTACCTCTTCAGCTGTCATGCCGATACCCCGGTCGGATATGGTGAGGGTCTTCTTTTTCTTGTCGATGGAAATCCTCACCGAAAGGTCCCCCAGTTCGCTTTTAAATTCACCGGCACCGGAGAGAGTCCGGATCTTTTGGGTGGCATCAACTGCGTTGGATACGATTTCACGCAAAAAAATCTCGTGATCGCTGTATAAAAACTTTTTTATGATGGGGAAAATATTGTCTGTCGTTACCCCGATCTGTCCTTTTTGTACCATATATATAATCAGTTTAATTTAACGTTGTCAGGCTGTCCGCCCGAAAACCTTGTTGCAAATAGTATGCCGAAATCATATCGATACTATTTATGGCGAATCGATCCTCGTTTTCATTCGTTTTTGTTTGGATAATTTGCTGAAAATCAGAAGATAAATTTTAGATCATTTTTTATTAACAATCATTAATCGTTTTTACGTGGCAATCATCTTTTGGATTGAATTTATCTCTTTATATTTGCATGTAACACAATTTTAAAAGTCACGTTTATGAAGACAAAGATTTCTTTCGAAAAACAGCTTTTAAGCTTGCAGGACAATATGTTCAATTTCGCTTTGACATTGACTGCCGATAGAGAAGAAGCCAAAGATTTGTTGCAGGAAACAACGCTTCGTGTACTGGATAACAGGGAAAAATATTATGAAAATGTGAACTTCAAAGGATGGGTGTTCACCATTATGCATAATATTTTTGTAAACAACTATCGAAAGATTGTCAGAAGCCAGACCATCATCGACAAAACAGAAAATCTCTATCATTTGAACCTCCCCCAGGATTCCGGTTTCGATACACCGGACGGTGCTTACACCATCAAGGAGATCAACAAGGCGATCAACAGTTTTACCGATGAATACAAAGTCCCGTTCTCCATGCATGTCTCAGGCTTTAAGTACGAGGAAATTGCAAAGCACCTGGAGCTGCCCATAGGAACCGTTAAAAGCAGAATATTTTTTGCTCGCAAAAGGTTGCAGGAGATGTTGAAAGATTTCCGGTTTTACGCGGAATGAAATTCATTGCCCAATATGACAATAAAAAACCTCTTTCATCCGAAAGAGGTTTTTTTATAGTAAATAAGTATCTTTGTGCCCGCTAAAAAGATTGTTTTCTGAAATATTATTAAATCCCAAAAGTAGAATGGAGATTGTTTGGTTATTGGTTTCATTGGTTATTCTTTATTACGGAGCTGAAGGATTGGTATCTGGAGCGGCCTCATTGGCAAAGCGGATTGGCATAAGTCCACTGGTCATCGGATTGACCATTGTGTCGATCGGCACCAGCATGCCGGAACTGATTGTAAGTGTAAAAGCCGCGATGAACGGTCAGAGTGCAATTTCCATCGGAAACGTGCTCGGGTCTAACTTTTTTAATATAGGCATCATTCTGGGTATGTCAGCATTAATTTACCCTTTGGCGGTAAAGCGGCAACTGTTAAAGCTGGATGTTCCGGTGATGATTTTCGCGGCTTTACTGTTTTTTCTGATGTTTTTGGATTATAAAATTTCACACATGGAGGCACTGATATTTATCCTGCTGTTACTTTCCTATATTTCCTATCTGTTGTTTATTTCAAAAAAAAATACAGCGGTCGAAGAAGAGGAGGAGGAAATCAAACAGACCAAACACTGGGCCCTTGATATCCTGTTTATCGGTGTGGGGCTTCTGGCACTGGTATATGGTTCCGATCTTTTGGTGGTGAATGCCACGCTGATTGCAGGACGGCTGGGAATGTCGGAAGCCATGATCGGACTCACAATTGTGGCTGCTGGTACGAGTATGCCCGAATTGGCAACTTCTGTGGTGGCAGCAATGAAAAAGCGGTCCGATATTGCCATTGGCAACGTGGTAGGCTCCAACATATTTAATGTCCTTCTCATTTTGGGTGTTGCCGGGCTTATTCAACCCATCAGTACACCGGAGATCAATTACGTCGATGGTCTGTTCCTGATTGGAATCAGTCTCCTTTTGTGGTTGTTTATGAAAGCCGGATCACGCATCAAACGGTGGCAGGGTGCTTCATTTATTGCATTTTACATGATTTATTTTTTTATTAAAGTTGCTGCAGGTTAAAAAAGAAGATGCCCATGTAGTTGCATAACTACCCGGGCATCTTCTCTTTTTAGGTTTTACAGTGATTTGCGCTGTTAAGTTGTCTTACTGCTTCTCCGCACTGAAATTTCTGGGATTTGTTACCTTTTCTTTCAGTAATGCCAGATCTATCACCTCCTTCACGTCGCTTACGTAATGAAACGCAAGCCCCTCCAGATACTCGACCTTGATTTCATCAATATCCTTCCGGTTTTCTTTACAGAGAATGATGTCGGTTATTTCTGCTCGTTTTGCGGCAAGGATCTTTTCACGAATACCGCCCACGGGAAGCACTTTGCCGCGCAAGGTAATTTCTCCGGTCATGGCCAGATTGGGACGTACTTTGCGTTGCGTGTAGATGGAGGCCAGGGAAGTAATCATTGTTATACCGGCAGATGGCCCGTCTTTGGGAATGGCTCCTTCGGGAACGTGAATGTGGGCATTCCAGTTTTCAAATATATCGGGATCGATATCCAGCTCCTGTGCATGCGAATGGATATACTCCATGGCCAGCATCGCCGATTCTTTCATCACCTCACCCAGGTTGCCGGTGAGGGTTAACTTGGAGCCCTTGCCTTTGCTGAGTGAGCTTTCCACAAAAAGAATCTCACCGCCCACCGCAGTCCAGGCAAGGCCGGTCACCACGCCGGCATATTCATTGCCCTGATACCGTTCTCGTGAGAACTCCTCCGGGCCGAGGTATTCTTTCAGATCGGAAATCTTCAGTGATTTCGGATAAGACTCATCCGAAGCGATCCTGCGGGCTACTCTACGCATCACTTTGGCAATCTTCTTGTTCAATTCGCGCACGCCGGACTCACGGGTATAGTGCTCAACAATTTTTTGCAGCACCGGTTTGGGAATGACAAAGCTACCTTTTTTTATGCCATGATTGTCAAGCTCTTTGGGGACAAGGTGACGATATGCAATCTCCACTTTTTCTTCTGTGATGTAGCCGCCTACATTGATCAGTTCCATACGGTCGAGCAATGGCTGTGGAATAGAGTTCAGATTATTAGCCGTGGCGATGAAGAGCACCTTTGACAGATCGTAATCGATGGAGAGGTAGTTGTCGTGAAATGCCATATTTTGTTCCGGGTCAAGCACCTCCAGCAAGGCTGATGAGGGATCACCCCGAAAATCATTCCCGATCTTGTCCACCTCATCCAGTACGAACACCGGGTTTGAAGTGCCGGCTTTCTGGATGTTCTGGATGATACGCCCCGGGATGGCGCCGATGTAAGTACGTCGGTGGCCGCGGATCTCGGCTTCGTCATGCAGCCCACCCAGCGACACCCGCACATACTTGCGGTTCAGCGCCTCGGCAACAGACTTGCCGAGTGAGGTTTTACCGACACCCGGAGGGCCGTACAAACAGAGAATAGGCGACTTTAAATCGCCTTTCAGTTTTAATACCGCCAGGTGCTCGATGATGCGCTCCTTTACCTTTTCCATTCCGAAATGATCCCTGTCCAGAACTTTCTGGGCATTCTTCAGGTTGAAATTGTCTTTTGAATATTCATTCCAGGGCAACTCCAGGATCGTCTGTAGATAACCGAACTGAACCGAGTAATCGGGCGACTGCGGATTCAGCCGTTCCAGCTTCTGCACCTCCTTCTCGAAAGTTTCTGCCACTTCAGTGCTCCATCGTTTGTTTTTTGCCTTCTTCCGGAACTCATCGATCTCAATCTGCTGCGTGTTACCGCCCAGTTCTTCCTGGATGGTCCTGATCTGTTGTTGCAGGAAGTATTCCTTTTGCTGTTGGTTCAGATCCTCACGCGTTTTCAGCTGGATATTCATCTTCAGCTCCAATATTTGCGACTCCCGGTTGAGAATCATCAGCAGACGGTAGGCTTGCTCCTTTTCGTCGTTGATTGCCAGTACCTCCTGCTTTTCCCTGCTGTCGATGGGGAGGTTCGTGCCGCAGTAACTGATGAGCATGTCGGAGAACGATTCGTTGCTGATGGTTTGTATCAGTTCTTTCGGCGGCTCGCCTAACAGATGTAACATATGCAGCATCGCATCGCGGATGGAGTCGAGAATCGCTTTGAATTCCTTGTCATCTTTCGCCACCCTGTCATAGTCCCGCAATTTATAGGTTGCCTTGATGAAAGGATCGGTCTGTGTCAGCTCGAACCACTCAAAACGTTTTTTTGCCTGTACGATGATGCTGAAATTGTTGTCGGCTAGCTCAATCACACGAATTACCTCGGCAATGACGCCTATGCGGTAAAGGTCGTCCTGGTCAGGATTTTCAACGTTTGTGTCCTTTTGACATACCAGTCCAATGTAGCGTTGTTTCTTGCCGAGCGACTTGATCAGGGCGAGTGATTTTTTTCTGCCTACCGAGATGGGCAACGTACTTCCCGGAAAAACAATGGTGTTCCGCAGGGGAAGTATGGGCAGTAATTCCTTTAAATGTGCTTCATCTATATCTGTGTTGCCATCGATAAAGTCGCTGGCAATAAAGGAAATAATGTTCCCTTCGGAGTCTTCTCCGCCTGCTGTATTTATTTTGAATGGATTCATATACATCATTTTATTCTTCTTCAAAACGGAAAATGGTTACTTTTGTTTTCCGGTGTGACTGTAAATATTCAAAATCCATGCCAAACAGGCCGGAGTTTTTTTTAGCGACGATGAGCAACTCTTTTTTTCGATTCAAGCAGTTCACCATTCATCACGACCGGTGCGCGATGAAGGTGGGTACCGATGGGGTTCTATTGGGAGCATGGACCGATGTCGGACACAGCAAAGATATTCTGGATGTGGGAACCGGTACGGGACTTATTGCCTTGATGGTGGCACAGCGAAATCCTGCCGCTGCTATTTGGGCGATAGATATTGATCCCGGTGCGGTGGCACAGGCAAAGGGAAATGTGGCTAATTCTTCCTTTGCTGACAGAATGACTGTGGAGCAGTGCGATTTTCGTCATTGTGCGTCTCAACGGCCGAACAGATTTGATCTGATCGTTTCCAATCCACCTTGGTTTGAAAATTCCCTCCTGCCGCCCGATGCAGGAAGAACCAGGGCGAGACATTCGGTTTCGCTCACGCTGGAGGAATTGCTGCACACTGCTGCCACATGTCTGAAGCAGCATGGGACGCTGGCGCTGATCCTTCCCTTCGATAAAAGAGAAGAGCTGAAAGTGCTGTCGGCAAAACATGGCTTTTTTCTGAAAAGGGAAACGATTGTTTATCCTTTGCCGGATTCAATCCCCAAGCGTCTGCTGACAGAATGGATACGATTGCCTCTGGATAATCCCCTGCGAAGTAGGCTAATCATTGAACATTCCCGCCATCACTACTCAGAAGCGTTTGTAGATCTGGTCAGGGAATTTTATCTATATATGTAATGGATGTAAAAGAAAATATTTAATAAAGTGAGCGCATTTATATAAAATACTTTATTAATTATCAATTTCATTGTATCTTTGCGAGGCACATCATGGTGTGACATGGTGAACATAGAAAACAATATTATATAGGAATAAAAGAAAAATGAATATGAGAAAAGCCCTGATTTTGAACCTGCTGCTGGTGATAACCATTGTCTTGCAGGGAGCCGATACAATCCAGGTAAAACAGACCAAAATACCCCTGTTGATCGACAGGAACGACAATGTGCTCTTTTATATCCGGATTGATGCAAAAGAGTCGCGTAAACTGGGTGAGATTGTACTGCAATTTTCCGATGCAACGCCATTGCATGAGATCGGGTCGGTGAAGTTATATTACAGTGGCACCGAGGCCGTGCAACGCAAAGGAAATATTTTCTATTCGCCCCTATCGCAGTATGTTTCGAGTCATGCTGCCGGAAAAACAAAGGATGCCAATCTCTCCTATTCTATCAAAGTTGCTGAGCAGCAATCACCCGAAAGCAGGGTTCTCCTTACTCCCGATTATACCCTTTTTCCCGGGATAAACTATTTCTGGGTCAGTCTTCAAATGAAACCCAATGCCTCTCTTTTATCTACCATCGGCGTAGAGATAGTCTCCGCCACGCTCGACGGGAAGTGCGCGCAGCTCGCTTTTGCCACGGAGCGGGCACCCCACAGGATGGGAATGGGCGTAAGGCATGCCGGTGACGACGGCGCTGCAGCTTATCGTATTCCAGGCCTGGTAACATCCAACGAAGGAACATTGCTGGGTGTATACGATGTGCGATATAATAGCAGCGTAGATCTGCAGGAGTATGTGGATGTGGGTCTGAGCAGAAGTACCGACAAGGGGCAAACATGGGAAAAGATGCGATTGCCGCTGAGTTTCGGTGAGTACGGCGGACTACCTAGGGCACAGAACGGGGTGGGGGATCCTGCCATCCTGGTGGATGAAAAAACCGGAACCATATGGATCGTGGCAGCCTGGACGCATGGCATGGGCAACGGCCGCGCCTGGGTGAACTCAATGGATGGCAACGGATTGGAAACTACCGCACAACTGGTTCTGACGAAGAGTGTCGACGACGGCAGGACCTGGTCGGAGCCGATCAACATCACGGAACAAGTGAAAAATTCCTCCTGGAATTTCCTTCTGCAGGGGCCGGGGAGAGGCATTACGATGCTCGACGGAACACTGGTATTTCCCATTCAATTTATCGATTCGGCGAGGGTACCCAACGCCGGCATCATGTACAGCAAAGACCGTGGTGAGACCTGGGTCATTCACAATCCGGCACGCACCAACACCACAGAGGCGCAGGTGGCTGAGGTGGAGCCGGGTGTGTTGATGCTCAATATGCGCGATAACCGGGGAGGCAGCCGTGCCGTGTCGGTTACGAAGGACCTGGGAAAGAACTGGACAGAACATCCCTCCTCACGGAGTGTCCTCCAGGAACCTGTCTGTATGGCAAGCCTCCTGCACGTGAAGGCTGAAGACAACATCCTGGGCAGGGATATTCTTCTTTTCTCCAATCCAAACTCCACGCAGCATCGTCATCACATAACCATCAAAGCGAGCCTCGATGGCGGGCTTAGCTTTCCGGAAGCATATCAGGTGATGCTCGATGAAGATTTTGGCTGGGGATATTCCTGCCTCACCATGATCGACCGGGAGACTGTCGGGATTCTCTACGAGAGCAGTGTGGCACACATGACTTTTCAAGCTGTGAAACTGATCGACCTGATCAAATAGTGAAATATCAGGAAAACAAAGTCAAAATCATTTCATTCGAATCATAAAAAGTAGTAATTTTGGCGTTTTAAAATTCCGGAAAGTGAAAGAGGCGATCACCATCAAAGACAAACAGTTTGAGCTGTTCATTGAATACGAGGTCATTGAGCATGAGATCAGGCGTGTGGCCCAGCAGATAAACACAGAGCTGGCCGACAGAAACCCAATTTTTCTCGCTGTGCTCAACGGGGCCTTCATGTTCGCTGCAGAACTGATGAAGGAAGTTTCCATCCCCAGTGAGATTACGTTCGTGCGGCTGGCGTCGTACCAGGGAACATCTTCCACCAATCAGGTAAAGGAAGTGCTCGGTCTCAACGAAGATATCGAAGGACGTCTGGTGGTAATCCTGGAGGATATTGTGGATAGCGGAACGACCATGGCCTCCCTGTTGCAGGAACTGGTTCATTTTAAACCCCAAGAGGTGAAGATTGCAACCCTGCTTTTTAAACCGGCAGCACTGAAGCAAAAGCTCCATCTCGATTATGTGGTGCTCGAGATACCCAATGATTTTATCGTGGGATACGGCCTCGATTATGACGGATATGGGCGGAATCTGAAAGATATTTATAAGGTGAAATGAATATTGGCATACGGGGGAAAAGATCCTTTTTTGATATTTTCTTTTTAAAAAGAGAGGTGATATTAAAAAAATACCTATTTTTGTATGCAGAGCATTTTTTTTGATGGCTATAATAAGAAGTAGATAAAAATTGATTCAAATGAACAAAGATGAAGTGAAAAAATCGCCAAAAGCGAATTTGGAAGGGCACAGAGGTACTTTTATCCTGATGGGATTGGTGCTGGGGGTATCCGTCCTTTTCTTCGCTTTTGAATGGTCGACCCAAACGAAAAAACTGGACGAGACTGTTATCGTTCAGGACGTTCTGGCCGAAGAGGAGATTGAAATTACCCGTCGCGATCCCACGCCTCCCCCACCGCCTCCGCCACCCGAACCGGAAACACCCGAGATCATTGAGGTGGTAGAAGAGAAAGTGGAAACAACGCTGAAGATTCAAGTGGAAGACGACCAGTCTCAACGACAGATGCAGACTTATGTGCCACCCCCACCTCCAAAACCAAAACAGGAAGAGGTGACCGAAGAGATTTTCGTGGTTGTTGAAAACCAACCCCAATTTCCCGGAGGAAACGCAGCCATGATGAAGTTCCTGAGCGACAATATCAAGTACCCTGTTATTGCACAGGAGAACGGTATCCAGGGTCGGGTAATTTGTAACTTTGTGGTGGAGAGAGACGGAAGCATCACCGACGTGCAGGTTGTACGTGGTGTGGACCCCTCACTCGACAAGGAAGCCATCAGGGTGATTCAGCAGATGCCCCGCTGGACGCCGGGTAAGCAGCGCGGACAGGCAGTACGCGTACGCTTTACATTACCCGTGGTATTCCGCTTACAGAATTAATTGTCTAAATAACGGTAAAAAGAACTGCTTTTGAAACCCAAAAGCAGTTTTTTTTACGAAATATAGCCTCGTCCATGAATTCCAGAATAACGCTTTTTGAAGAGAAAATTGCCCGGGTCATCGATCAGGTATTTGCGGATGATGAACCCCGCACACTTTATGATCCGGCAAGGTATACTCTCTCCCTGGGAGGGAAACGTCTCCGCCCATTGCTGACCCTTATGGCAGCCGATCTGTTCGGAAAAGATGTCGATGAAGCCCTCGACGCTGCCACGGCTGTTGAAATATTCCATAATTTCTCGTTGTTACACGATGACCTGATGGATAAGGCGGATATGCGGCGGGGATACCCCACCGTTCACAAAAAATGGGATGCAAACAGTGCTATACTCTCGGGAGATGCCATGGTCATCGAAGCTTATCGCTACATTGCCAAAGTACCGGTTGCTTTGCTTCCCGAAATACTCGATACTTTCTCCACCGCTGCCATACAAATTTGTCAGGGACAACAGCATGACATGGACTTCGAGAAACGAACTGACGTGTCGGAAAAGGAGTACCTGGAGATGATCCGTCTGAAAACGGCGGTGTTGATTGGCTGCGCACTAAAGTTAGGGGCAATCATTGCGGGAGCTTCTTCGCAAGATGCCCAATTTATGTATGAATACGGTATAAACCTCGGTCTTGCTTTTCAGCTAAAAGATGATCTGCTCGATGTCTATGGCGATCCCCGAACGTTTGGGAAGAAGATCGGAGGCGATATCCTCTGCAATAAAAAAACGTTCCTGCTGATCAAAGCATTGAAGAATTCGGGAAAATCGCAAAGAGAGTCCCTCGAACAGTGGCTTTCGGCATCCGATTTTGATCCGGAAGAGAAAATTCGATTTGTTAAAAATATGTACGATGAATTAAATTTGAAGCTCATCACCGGCAATCTCATAGAAAAGTATTATCTTGCGTCTTTGGATTGTCTTTCGTCGGTCAGCGTATCGGAAGATCGCAAAAAAGAATTGATCGAGCTGTCGGAGAATCTGATGTACAGAGAAAAGTAAGTCATGTAATTAACAGATGCCCTATCGTCGCTTACCAAATACAGACAGTGCCCGGATTAAGGCTTTGAAAATGGCGGTTGAAAAAGCTGCCGACACCGATTTCAAGGAGTTGGCGGTTTCGTCCCATTTGATCTCGGAAGCGAAAAGTGCGCTGATACAGTTCGAGCGTCTCTGCAGCAAGTATCAGCAAATGTACAATACCCAGGTACAGGCCAACAAATTATTTATTGTAAAAGTGAAAAACGCACGTATGTATCTTTCCCATTTCGTGCAGGTCTTGTATATGAGTATCCAGCGAACGGAAATAAAAGAAGAACATCTTTCACTCTATGGACTGGAAGAGAGCAACATGATTGTGCCGGATCTCACTTCCAATGACCAACTGCTGGAATGGGGCCGCAAAATTATCGACGGTGAAAATGCGCGTGTTGCACGCGGAACCGCACCCATCTACAATCCATCCATTGCCAAGGTAAATGTGATGTATACTCTCTTTCGGGAAGGATATCAAACACAAAAGCTCCATCAGAAGGCTACCTTGCGCATACAGGATGAAGTGGCCGCGTACAGGGAAAAGGTAGACCAGTTGATTCTGAAAATTTGGGAAGAGGTGGAACAGGACAAGACCGATCTCACCGCCGATCAACGCCTGGACAGAAACCGTCAGTATGGCATAGTCTATTATTACCGCAAAGGAGAACGCGTCTGATGAAGTTGATCGACACACACGCTCACTTGTTTACAAAAGAGTTTCACGATGATCTGGATCAAGTGGTCCGACGTGCAAAAGAGACCGGAGTTGAGAAGGTCTTGCTGCCCAATATCGACGAAACAACCCTGCCCGATCTCAGATCGACTGTGGAGCGGTATCCCGATTTTTTCTTTCCCATGATGGGATTGCATCCAACCAGTGTAACCGAAGATTGGAAGCAGCAGCTTATACCGATTTTTGAAATCTTCAGCCAGGGCGATTACAGGGCTGTCGGTGAAATCGGGATAGATCTCTATTGGGATACTTCATTGCAAAAAGCACAGATTCAAGTGTTCGAAGAACAACTCAGATGGAGCGTCGAGAAAGACCTTCCGGTATCGATTCATTTCCGGCATGCTGCGAAAGTGGTGATCGATAGTATCAAACGTGTAGGTCAAGAGAACCTGAGAGGTGTGTTTCATAGCTTTGGCGGAACAGAAGATGAACTGGAAGCCATCTTACAGTTGCGAAATTTTTGCGTTGGCATCAACGGCGTCATAACTTTCAAAAACTCCGGACTGGCGGAGACCCTCAGAAACTGTCCACACGACAGGATAATCCTGGAAACCGATGCTCCTTACCTTGCTCCCGTACCACACCGGGGAAAAAGGAATGAATCGGCTTATTTATCCTTTATTGTGGTAAGGTTGGCTGAGGCTTGGGGGGTCGATGCGGAGGAAGTCGCCGCCATAACCAGCAACAATGCCAGAGATTTATTTGGTTTCGACAATGACGAATAATAATTTTAATAAAATATTTGGTCATTGAAGGTGTATATAACCGATAAATTCAGTATTTTTGCTCCCCGGATAGAAGGCAAATGATTTTTTTTTTGTAATTTGCACCCGTTTTAACGGGAATCTCCCCTGGAGAGATGCTCGAGTGGTTGAAGAGGCACGCCTGGAAAGCGTGTATACGCCAAAAGTGTATCGCGGGTTCGAATCCCGCTCTCTCCGCATATAAAGATAGAAGTAGAGAAGTCAGATTCATTTAAAGCAACAACAAAAATCAATTATTTATACAACAAAATCAAAGATCATTAATCAAAAAAATTGAACACACAATGAAAAAGTTATTTGCAATTTTAGCAATCTTCGGAATGATGTCCGTGGGATTGTCATCGGTCCTTCTAGCTCAAGACACCACCACTCCGCAAGAACAAACAGAACAAGTAGCTGCAACTCCTGTTGAGACTGTTCCTGCAGCTGTGCAGGAAGCTTCAAACGGTGGATTTCATCAGGCTTTGAAGGTGAAGTTTATTGAAGGTGGTGCCGGTTTCATGAGTCTCATTGCCATCTGTTTGATCCTCGGTCTGGCCTTTTCTCTGGAAAGAATCATCTACCTTAGCTTGGCTGATGTGGATCCGGATGCTTTCCTCGGTAAAATTGGCGATGCACTTGACAGAGGTGATGTGGAAGCCGCAAAAAGTTTAGCACGCGACACAAGAGGACCGGTTGCTTCTATTGTATATCAGGGATTATTACGTCTGGATCAGGGACCCGATGTAGTGGAACGCTCCATCGTATCTTATGGTGGTGTACAGTCGGGTTTGCTTGAAAGGAATCTTTCCTGGATCACACTGTTTATCGCGATTGCTCCGTCTCTCGGTTTCTTGGGAACAGTAGTAGGTATGGTGCAGGCATTCGATGATATCCAGAGAGCAGGAGACATGAGCCCGACAATTGTTGCCGGTGGTATGAAGGTGGCCCTGATCACGACCGTAGGTGGTTTGATCGTCGCCCTGATACTCCAGGTTATCTACAATTATATCCTCAGCAAGATGGAAGGTATCCTCAATAAAATGGAAGATGCATCCATCACCTTCCTGGATCAGGTGATCAAATATAACGTTAAATACAAAAACCTGTAATCATTATGGCCGTAACTAAAATACACAGAACTTCCAGAATAACGCTCCTGATAGGTGTCATTATATCTATCCTGGTGATGGCGTTGTTCTATCTGGGAGGCCAAGCTTCGGCATCGGAGAAGTTAATTGCCGATATGAGTCAGCCAAAATTTACAGACATTGTTTTGTATTGGGGCTATGCATTGCTTGCCATTACAATAGTTACACTTCTCGCATTTGCTATTGTAGATTTTCTCAAGAAGTTAAAGGAGTCTCCCAAAAAAGCATTAAGTGGCTTCCTGGTACTTTTGGCCATGGCTGCCATGCTGATCATTACTTTTGTGATCGGTGACGGGTCATTGTTGAATATACCGGGATATGATGGCGCCGATAATAATTCTTCCACGCTGAAATTGACCGATATGTGGCTTTTCAGTTCGTACATCATGCTTATCATAACTTTTCTTGCAATCGTGATATTGCCTTTATTTAAAAGAAAAAGTTGATTGGCTTAATCAAAAATCGAATTAAAGAAAGGTTTATTTTATGGCAAAAACAATTAGAAAAGTTCCGGCTCTTAACGCCAGTTCAATGGCCGACATTTCTTTCCTGTTGCTGACCTTCTTCTTGTTAGTATCGAACATGGATGTTGATTCAGGACTTGCACGTCGCCTTCCGCCACCTCCACAGACCGAAGAACAAACTACTGTGGATGTACAACGCAGGAACCTCTTGGTTGTGTTGGTCAACGCTCAGAATGAAACATTGGTGCAAAACCAGCAGGAAACTCAATTATATGCTAATGAGACTGAACTGCGTGGCGAAGGTGGCAAAGTAGCCTTAAAGGATATGGTGAAGGAATTCGTACTCAATACGCAGAACAGCTCACTTCTTCCCGAGCTTTCTGAGGAAGATTTCGGAGCTCCCATCGGCACTGTTCCCGTCACTGCACAACATGTGATATCCATCCAGAATGATGCCACGACCAGCTACAAGGCTTACATAGCTGTGCAGAATGAAGTGGTAAGAGCATACAATGAACTGAGAGAGGAAGGTTCCCGCAAATATTTCAATACATCGTATGAAGATTTAACGGAAGATCAGCAGGGACAAATCAATAACCTGTTTCCACAGCGTATTTCAGAGGCTGAACCAAAAAATTATGGAGGACAATAGTTATGGGAAAATTTAATAAGAGCGGTAAAAAAGAGATGCCTGCATTAAATTCCTCTTCTATGCCCGATATCGTTTTCGCTATCCTGTTTTTCTTTATGGTTACCACTACCATGCGTTCTGAAACATTGATGGTAAGAATGAAGCTGCCTACAGCATCGGAAGTACAGAAGCTGGAGAAGAAGTCTCTGGTAACCTACATCAACATCGGTGCTCCCATGGATACCCGATTGGGTACGGGAACACAGATGCAATTAAATGATCGATTTGCACAGGTTTCAGAAATCCAGGATTATATCGCCCAGGAAAAGGCCAGTATGAATGAGGCCGACCAGCCCCTGATGACCGTTTCCATCAAAGCAGACGAAGAAACCAGGATGCAATACATTACCGACGTAAAGCAGGCTCTAAGACAGGCTTATGCACTCAAAATCAGTTATTCAGCCCGCCAAGGGGGAAATTGATGAGATAAAAAAGCTTTTAATCAAAAAAACCGGATCCTCAAAGGTCCGGTTTTTTTGTTGTTTTATTTCGGGTTTCCCTGCCTTACCCACGTCATCACGTTGGCAGGTGGACGACGGGCCATCAGCTCCTGTTTCATGAAATCCATATAAGGGGCAACATGATGAAAGAACCGGTAATATCCCTTGCAAAGATAATTTAATCCTTTATTACCATACTTGTCTTTGATAAACCTGTTTTTGGGGCATTCACCATAACAGGCAAACAGTACATCGCATTCGCGGCATTGTTGCGGCAATTTATCAAACTTATCATTACCGAATGTCATCTGTTCCTCCGAGTACATCATCGAGGTAAGCGTTTTGCTGTATATATTTCCAAGACGATATTCGGGAAAAACAAAATGATCGCAGGAGTAGACATCACCGTTAAATTCCATTACCCCAGCATGGCCACAGGTTTTAGCCATGGTGCAGACACTCGGCTGTTCTCCCACCCAGTTGGCCAGCGTGGAGTCGAATATCTGTATAAATATCTTGCCCACATCTTCTTTGATCCATTCGTCGAAAACAGCACACAGAAACTTTCCCCATTTTTCTGCCGGTACGGTGAATGGCGCCAGCTCAACTTCGTGATCCTCCTCCTTTGCCGTGGCCAGTTTTAACGATGACTTATTTTTTCGTAATCGCTCCACAATGGGAGTAAACTGAATATATTGGCATCCTATTTCTTTAAAGAAGCGATAAAACTCCAGCGGATAATCCACATTGTAGTCGTTCACCACTGCCATGCAGTTGAATTCCACACCGTGTTTTTTCAGCAACTCAATCCCCTTCATCACCTGGTGAAAAGAGGGACGGCCCATCTTGTCGCGTCGGTATTCATCGTGAAATTCCTGTGGTCCATCAATGGAAATACCCACAAGAAAGTTATTCTCTTTGAAGAATTTACACCAGTCGTCGTTGAGCAGTGTGCCGTTTGTCTGGATGGAGTTGTCTATTTGTCGCCCGCGTGCATGCCTTTTCTGTAACTCAACCGCTTTTCTGTAAAAGGAGAGCGGTCGCATCAGCGTTTCACCTCCATGCCAGGTGAACATCACCTGTGGTTGGGTTTGAGATTCAATATATTGTTGGATGAAACGTTCAAGGAGTTCCTCACTCATTACCGGTTGCCTGTCCGGATAAAGACCCGATTTTTCCAGATAGTAACAATAATCGCAATCGAGATTGCACTTCGAACCTACCGGCTTCAGCATCACGTATATTGGTTTGGCAAAGGGGGCATATGTTGACATATCGATTTTATTTATATTGCAAAAATAAACAAATCATACCGATTTGCGGTTTATTATATAAAGTTTAGCATTCATTTTAATGATTTTCAATTCCTGAGAGCGTAGAACCCTGAAAACAGGGCTCTGTATAATAAAATTAATAATAATCGTATGAAACAAAAAAACAATTTATTGCAGGCCGGATGGCTTATTTTAAGAGTAGGGATCGGTATTTCCATCTTTTTGCATGGTTATCCCAAGATAACGGGCGGAGCAGAGACATGGACCATGATTGGAGGTACCATGTCGAATTTCGGAATTGATTTTGCTCCCGCTTTCTGGGGTTTCCTTGCTGCATTTGTGGAATCTGTCGGAGGACTGTTGTTTGCACTGGGATTATTATTCCGTCCCGCCGCCCTGCTGCTTGCCGGAAATATGGCCGTGGCACTGATCACCCATGTGGTTGCCGGAGACAATTTCATGATTTTCGGTCATGCAATGGATCTGTTAATCGTTTTTGCCGCATCCATCCTGATTGGCGCAGGTAAATACTCACTGGACGCAAAACTGTTTCCGAAAATTGCTTAATTCCCCTGATTGAGCAAAAGGGACAAACCCGTTCAACGTCCTTAAATGACAAAACCCCTTCTGTCGTCATAGACCGAAGGGGTTCGTTATGTCAAAAAAAGTGGGTAAGCTTACTATATCGCGCCGCTACAACCAAATACCCTTGCTTCGGTCAAGACCTGGGGGATTCAATGGGAGCTGACCGTATAGGACTTACCCAGGCACAAAAGTACAATAAATATTTCTTCTTACAAACAAAATGGTGAAATTGATTTTTTCTATTCACGCCATTTTGTCTATCTTTGCATAGGTATAATTGCTTAATCGCAAAAAAATCCAACCCAAATAGTAAACCATCATGGATATCGTAGATCGATTTATCAAATATGCACGTATCGATACGCAATCAGACGAAAACAGCACGCAGACGCCCAGCACCCAGCGACAGTTCAATCTGGCCAAGGAGGTAGAGCAGGAAGCGCTGGAAATGGGCTTAAGTGATGTGAGCCTCGATAACAATTGTTACCTGATGGCTACACTGCCTGCCAACAGCCGAAAAAATATTCCGGTCATCGGCTTTATCTCGCATTTCGATACCAGTCCCGATATGAGTGGGGAGAATGTGAACCCGCGGATAGTAAAAAATTACGACGGAAACGATATCCGGTTGAACGAGGCAAAGAATATAATCATGTCACCCGCAGATTTCCCGGAGTTACTCCACCATGTGGGAGAGGACATTATTGTGACTGACGGAACCACATTGCTGGGAGCCGACGATAAAGCGGGCATAGCGGAAATAATGACCGCCATGCAATATCTGCTAGATCATCCCGAAATAGAACACGGCAAGATAAGGATAGGATTTACTCCCGATGAAGAAATCGGACGGGGAGCTGACAAATTTGATGTGTCCAAATTCGGTGCTTCCTGGGCATACACCATGGATGGCAGTGAGGTAGGTGAGCTGGAGTACGAAAACTTTAACGCGGCGTCGGCAAAGATCGAAATACAAGGGCGCAACGTACATCCGGGTTATGCAAAAAACAAGATGATTAATGCCCTGCACGTGGCCAATGAATTGGTTGCCATGCTTCCAGAAAAGGAACGACCTGAAACAACGGAAGGATATGAAGGATTTTTTCATCTGATTTCACTGAATGGTACTGTAGATGAAGCAAAGCTTTCTTTCATCGTCCGTGACCACGACCGGGAAAAATTTGAAGAACGCAAGCGTCTGATGGTAAGTTCGGTGGAGACATTGAATGAAAAGTACGGCAATCGTCTGAAGCTGGAACTGAAGGATCAGTATTACAATATGCGTGAGAAGGTGGAGCCGGCGATGCATATAATTGACTATGCTTCCCGTGCCATGGAGGAGGTGGGTGTAAAACCCCATATCAGACCGATACGGGGAGGTACTGATGGTGCCCGTCTCTCATTTATGGGCTTGCCTTGTCCCAACATCTTTGCGGGCGGAATGAATTTTCACGGCAGATACGAGTTTCTGCCCGTTCCCTCGCTGGAGAAAGCATCAGAGGTAATCGTGAAAATAGCCGAACTCGTTGCACGTGATGGTACTACTCCCGAAACCAAACCCTAACCGCTGTCACAGCAAAACCTGCTCCTACGGAGCTGATGGCTGACTCCTGAACGCTAAAATACAAACCGCTGAAATAAACAATATTATACTAAAAAAAGCTGATAGCTGATAGCTGATTCCTGATGGCTAAGAAGCTGACAGCTGACCGTTAAAAATATGAAACAGACCCCATTTACCGATTTGCATATTGCTCTGGGAGCAAAAATGCATGAATTTGCCGGATACAACATGCCCATTGAATATTCCGGCATCATTGATGAACATCTCACCGTGGTGAATGGCGTGGGGGTGTTCGACGTATCTCACATGGGTGAGTTTTGGGTTAAGGGACCCAAAGCACTGGAGTTGCTGCAAAGGGTGGGCAGCAATGATGCTTCCAAACTGCAGCCGGGAAAAGCACAATACAGCTGTTTTGTGAATGAAACGGGCGGTATTGTGGATGATTTTATCGTCTATCAGTTTGAACCGGAGAAATATCTCCTTGTGGTGAATGCGGCCAACATAGAAAAGGATTGGAACTGGTGCCTGCAGCACAACACCATGGAAGCAGAACTGGAGAATGCTTCCGGTTGGATGGCGCAGCTGGCCATACAGGGACCAAAAGCGACGGAATTGCTGCAAAGACTGACTCCGGTCGATCTCTCCGCCATTCCTTATTATGCGTTTACCACAGGTTCGTTTGCAGACGTGGAGAATGTGATTATCTCCAACACTGGATATACCGGTGCTGGCGGCTTTGAGCTCTATTTCTATCCAGAACAGGGTCGTAAAATTTGGGATGCCCTCTTTAAAACAGGTGCTGCATACGGCTTGAAACCCATTGGCCTGGGTGCCCGTGACACGCTGCGTCTGGAGATGGGCTTCTGTCTCTACGGGAACGATCTGGACGACACGACAACCCCACTGCAGGCCGGTTTGGGATGGATTACCAAGTTCGCAGAAAACAAACCGTTTGTCGGTCGGGATGTGCTGGAAAAGGAAAAGACCGAAGGGGTATCCCGCAAGTTATGTTGTTTTGAACTGCTGGAGAAAGGTATTCCCCGTCATGGATATGATATCGTGAATGCTGCCGGTGAGGAGATCGGCCAGGTTACCTCGGGCACCATCTCGCCGGTGCTGAAGAGCGGCATCGGCATGGGATACGTGAAGCCGGAATATGCAAAAGCAGAAACTGAATTTTTTATCCGAATACGCAATAAAAACCTGAAAGCGCAAGTTGTAAAACCACCTTTTAGAAAATAATATTCCGTTTCATAGGTGATGAGGGCTACTCCAATATGGCAAAAAAAGCAAAGGTCGCGCAAAATATATTCTTTCTTCTCGGTCTGCTTGCACTGGGAATCATGATCTATAAGATTGGTATCGACAGCCTCTGGCGCGATATCAAACAAACAGGCTGGTGGTTTGTACCCATCATCGGTCTCTGGGGTGTAATCTATCTCTTGAATACAATCTCTTGTAATCTCATCATTCAGGATGGAAGCCCTGAAGCGAAAAATGTGGGTTTTTTTAGACTGTTTAAGCTGATAATTAGTGGGTTTGCCATTAACTATATCACACCATTCGGACTCATGGGAGGAGAGCCCTACAAGATCATCGAACTACAACCTACGCTGGGCATCCAGAAAGCAACCTCTTCCGTGTTGCTGGCTACCATGATGCATTTTGTCTCCCATTTTATCTTTTGGATGGTTTCCATCCCGCTACTACTTTTTCTGGTGCCTGTTCTTTCCGATACGGTTGAGCTGGGAATGATTCTCTCCAGCGCTACTTCTTTTCTGTTACTTCTCTGGGCTTATCGTGTGTATACGCGGGGAGGTGTGGACAGGGCCTTGATACTGGGTAGCAGGCTGCCTTTCGTAGGGAAGCGGATCAGGACTTACAGGCAGCAGAACCAGGAAAAAATTGATCAGATGGATTATCTGATTGCCGATCTTTACCGGAACCGAAAAAAAGATTTTATAATTTCTCTTTTGCTGGAGCTATTTTCCCGTTTTTTAATCTGTGTCGAAGTCCTGCTGATGATGCAGGCAATTGGTTGGCCGGTTACATTCGGAGAGAGTGTATTGATTGAATCCATTCAGTCGCTCGTGGGAAACCTGCTGTTTTTTATGCCGATGCAGATGGGGTCACGCGAGGGAGGGATGATGATGGTTTATGGTATTTTGTCAATACCTCTTTCTTATGCAGTGTTTGTGAGCCTGTGCAAACGCATCCGGGAGATCTTCTGGACGGTAGTGGGTGTCTTGCTGATCAAAGTGAGCCGTAACTGATCTGTTTTTTGTTACATGTAGATCATCTTCTTTGTCATACCTCCATCGACCGTAAAATTCTGGCCGGTGATGAAACTATTTTCCGGATCCATCAAAAACAGGACCATCCGTGCAATATCCCATGCATTGCCCACACGTCCTGCGGGGTGCTGCAAGTGGTCTTCCTTCGATAAGGGTATCTGCCGGGCTATCTTCTTTTTCTTTAATGCGGACACATCGATCCAACCCGGACTGATGCTGTTCACCCTTATGTCGGGCGCGAGGCTCACCGCCATAGAGTGGGTGAGCGAGAAGATGCCTCCTTTGGAAGCTGAATAAGATTCAGTATTTGCTTCCGACTGAAAGGCTCTGGTGGAACACATGTTCACGATCGATCCCTTTGTTTCTCTCAGAGATGGAGTAAGATACTTGCTGCAATAAAAAGTGCCGGTCAGGTTGGTCGCAATGGCACGGTTCCACTCGTCGGGGGTGAGTTCTTCCATCGGCTTGAAAATTTCATACACGGCATTGTTTACCAGTCCGTATGCCGGTCCGAATTCTTTGAGGGCTGCCCTGATGGATGATCGTACGCTCACCTCATTGGATACATCCGTGATAAAAAAATCACAACTGCGCTTGCGAAAATGGGGACGAAGCTCCTCCATTGCCTCATTGTCGATATCGAAAACCGATATACAATAGTCGTGATTCAGCAATTCTTCGGTGACTACCCGGCCGATACCCTGGGCACCGCCGGTAACAATCACATGTTTGCATGCTCGTTTCATGCTGAAAACTTTTTTTCAGGAATAAATCTCTCTTTTCCCTGCCAGCAGGGTGTTTCTAAGCAGAGATACAATGGTCATTGGACCCACGCCACCCGGGACCGGCGTAATATAAGCACATTTGGGTGCTACCGTATCGAACTTCACATCGCCTGTGAGCTTGAACCCCGACCTGGTACTGCTGTTCGGAACGCGGGTAGTGCCCACGTCAATCACCACGGCTCCCTCTTTCACCATATCCCCTTTCAGGAATTCGGGTACACCCAGCGCGGCAATGATGATGTCGGCCTGCAGGCAGATCTCTTTGATGTTTTTCGTGCGGCTGTGACAGACGGTGACGGTGCAGTCGCCCGGATATCCCTTTTGCATCATCAGCATCGATACAGGCTTGCCGACAATGTTGCTGCGCCCCAGTACCACACAATGTTTTCCCCGTGTCTCAATCTCATATCGTTTTAGCAGCTCCACGATGCCGGCCGGCGTGGCGGAGAGGAAGCAGGGCATACCGAGAGACATGCGTCCCACGTTCACCGGATGAAAGCCGTCCACATCTTTGCGGTAATCTATGGCTTCGGTTATCTTGTCTTCCGAAATATGTTTGGGCAGGGGGAGTTGCACAATGAAACCATCGATGTCGGCATCTTTATTCAGACGATCCACACAGGCGAGCAACTCTGCCTCGGTCACATCTTCCTCATAGCGGATGAGTGTCGATTTGAATCCTACCTCTTCGCACGAACGTACCTTGTTGGCTACATACGTTTCACTGCCCCCGTCGTGACCTACCAGTACCGCTGCCAGGTGTGGCGTTTTGCCCCCGGCTGCTTTTATTTGCGTCACTTCCAGGGCTATCTCCTGTTTTATTTGTGCGGCTATCGCCTTTCCATCAATTAGTTTCATATTTTTTAGCGTTCAGGTGTCAGGAATCAGGTGTCGGCTACCTTCTTCGCATATTTCGCATAGCCTGTTTACCGCCGCCCGATGTCATCATGCGCATCATCTTGCGGGTTTCGTCGAACTGCTTGATCAGTTTATTTACCTCCTGCACGTTGGTGCCGCTCCCTTTGGCAATGCGGGCACGACGGCTCCCATTCAGTATCTCGGGGTTGCTTCGTTCGGTGGGAGTCATGGAGTGTATGATTGCTTCAATACCCTTGAACGCATCGTCGTCGATATCGAGATCCTTGATCTGTTTGCCTACCCCGGGAATCATGGAGGCCAGATCCTTCAGGTTCCCCATCTTCTTGATTTGCTGTATCTGGGCAACGAAATCGTTGAAGTCGAATTGATTTTTTGCTATTTTCTTCTGCAGGCGGCGTGCTTCCTCTTCGTCGTATTGCTCCTGTGCTTTTTCTACCAGTGAGACAATGTCGCCCATCCCGAGAATACGGTCTGCCATACGTTCCGGGTGAAACACGTCGATGGCATCCAGCTTTTCGCCCGTACCGACAAACTTGATGGGCTTATCCACCACCGAGCGGATAGACAGGGCTGCACCGCCACGGGTGTCACCATCGAGCTTGGTGAGTACTACCCCGTTAAAGTCGAGCCGCTGGTTGAACTCCTTGGCCGTGTTCACGGCATCCTGGCCGGTCATCGCGTCCACCACGAAGAGGATTTCCTGCGGGTTGACTGCTCTCTTGATCGATTCGATCTCGTTCATCATCTGCTCGTCGATGGCCAGACGGCCGGCCGTGTCGATGATTACTACGTCCTTCCCATGCTGACGGGCATGCTGGATGGCATTTTGTGCAATTTTTACGGGGTTCTTGTTTTCTTCTTCCGCGTATACCGATACCCCGATTTGCTCACCCAGTATTTTGAGCTGTTCGATGGCTGCGGGACGATAAACGTCGCCCGCCACCAACAACGGATTTTTACCCCGTTTGCTCTTGAGCATATGGGCCAGCTTGCCCGAAAAGGTGGTTTTACCCGATCCCTGAAGGCCTGACATCAGGATGATGGCCGGTGTTCCCTTGATGTTGATGTCCATGGCAGTGCCACCCATCAGCGTGGCCAGTTCGTCGTGTACGATCTTCACCATCAGCTGCTCCGGCTTCACCGCATTGAGTACATCCTGTCCCAGCGCTTTCTGCTTGACGGTCTCGGTAAAATCCTTGGCGGTTTTGTAGTTCACGTCGGCGTCGAGCAGGGCACGACGAACCTCTTTCAATGTCTCGGCCACGTTGATCTCGGTGATCTTACCCTGGCCCTTCAGTATCTTAAACGACCTCTCCAGTCTCTCACTTAAATTTTCAAACATCTGTTTTTATACGCTTGTTGGTTTTAACTCCCCGAAGTCGCCCTTCGGAATATTGCTCATCCCCTCCGTCTTCACTGCAAGGGCTTAATTCAAAACACAAAAGTACATGAAAAACGAGCTATTTCCAAGCGCATGATGATAAAAATCAAGACCAACCTGCATTGTAGCGCTTTCTCAAATGACGGGATATTCAATTGTGAGATTCCTGAAAATTATGACTATTTTTGTAAGTCATATCAATATCTGCAGCAATGAAACAGACGTCTCTCGCTAAGTTTTTGTATCTCTCTATTGCCGCTGCAATAGTTACCATCTCGCTGAAATTTTACGCCTATCAGGTGACCGGATCGATGGGATTCCTGTCGGATGCGTTAGAGTCTATCGTAAACCTGTTTGCTGCCCTTTTTGCGTTGATCATGCTCCGGATCTCTCAAAAACCTGCAGACGATGGCCATGTGTATGGGCATAGCAAAGCAGAATACTTCTCCAGTGCCACCGAGGGGGCACTCATCCTGATTGCAGCATTCAGCATCATCCGTACTGCGATACCCCGTATCATGGAACCTGCACCCCTTGAGAATATCAATACGGGGTTGTTGTTCTCGCTTCTGGCGTCGGTTGTAAATCTGTTGGTGGGGCTCACCCTGATAAAGAATGGGAAAAAAAGAAAATCGCTGGTGCTGGAGGCAGACGGCCGACATCTGATGACGGATGTGTGGACCTCCGTGGGGGTGATCGCCGGGATCGTGATGGTGAAGTTTACCGGATGGTTTATCATTGACCCCATTATCGCGATATTGGTTGCCCTTAATATCATCTATACCGGATATAAGCTGATCAGCCGTTCAGCCAGCGGCCTGATGGATGCGACCATCCCGGCAGAGGATCTGGAGAAAGTGACCCTTTACCTCGATTCGCTGAAAGTAAATGAGATTGAATACCACTCCCTGCTGACCCGTGTGGCGGGACAGCGTAAATTTATTTCAATGCACCTGCTCGTGCCGGGAGAATGGAGCGTGAAGCAGGGACACGATTGGGCCGATAACGTGGAAGAGACAATTATCGGACTCTTTGATGAGCCGGTAACTGTCTCCACACATATTGAGCCGGTAGATGATCCGGCATCTGTAAAAGATATCGGAATAGACCGTGTTATTATGCCACGGCAGAACCCATGAGGAATGCTGCTGCAAGTGCCACGATGGCGTAAAGTTCGGGGAATACGGCGAGGATTAGCGTATTGCTGAAGGCGTCATGTCCCTGACCAATGGAAACTACCCCGCTGGCACAGACCTGTCCCTGACGAATGGACGATAGCAACCCTACGAAACCCAGTGATAGACCGGCAGCCAGCGTGGCCATGGCCTGAAAGAGTGTGATCTCGGGCGTCAGGATATTGAAAATATTCTGAAACATAAAATAGCCGGCGAAACCATACAAACCCTGTGTCCCCGGTAGCGCCGTTAATACCAGGAAGTTACCGAATTTTCCGTCTACCTTCTTTGCCGCACCAATGGCAGCATTTCCTACAATGGTAACCCCGTAGGCGCTTCCAATGCCAGCGAGGGTGATCATAATCGCGATGCCTATATAGGCAATTAACAAATTTGTTTCCATTTATTCACTATTTAAATTTATTGTTTGATTGTTCTATTCATTTGATTCTCCGAAAGGAGTGTATTTCTTTCCGCCACCGGTAAATTCGGCGTTTTTATAAAATTCCACGAAGGTAAGTCGCACCGGATGCACGATGGCGCCCAGCACATTCATAAAGATGTTGATGGCATGGCCAATCAGAAAGATGAGAATGGCCACGATGGGGCCTGCGATGGCATTGTCGGGACTCATTCCCACGGCCAGACTGTTGAAGACACTGGCCAGGATGCCACCCGAGAGTCCGAGTGCGAACAACCGCACATAAGACAAGACGTCTCCCAGTAATCCTGTGGCCATGTTGTAGGTGTCCCACAGCCCGAGGCCCAGATTTACTGCCGGATTCTTACCCGGCGAGTTGAAGAAATAGATGAGTATGGCCGCAAAACCCAACAACACAAGGTGCAGTGTACCTCCCATCGGCATCAGAGCCGGAAACAGGTAGGCAAAGATGACACTGCTCAGTAAAACAATCCATCCGATGGTAGACAAGGCATGAATCATTCCGAACTGTTTGATGCGGTTGGCTGCCTTCAGGCACATACCGAAAAGTATCTGTATGACTCCTAGCACGAGTGACAACATGAACATCTGATTGTTGTTGAAGTATGCTTTCTCCTTCAGTGCCTGTGAGACAGGGTTATCCAGGTCGTAAATGGCAAAGCCGAAGAATCCTCCTGTCAGCAGTCCGGCCACCATGGTGGAGGCGCCCAGCACCTGCACCAGTGACAGGATGGTCTTCACGCCCGTAGACAGCTTTCTTTTCTGAAAAAGCTTGACAAGTGTCGCCACGGTGAAGAGGAAGAGGCCATAACCTATGTCACCCAGCGACAGACCAAAGAACAGCATGTAAAAGGGTGCAAAGTATGGTGTGAGATCTATCTCATTGTATTTCGGTAACATATACAACTCGGCTATGGGCTCGAAAATCCGGAAGAAGCCGTTGTTTCGAAGCTGAATGGGTACATTATCATCCGGCATCGGGTCGGATACCTCGAACCAGGCATCTTTCGATTCCATGTAGGAGACAATCTCGGGCGTTTTCTCCGCGGGAGCCCACCCCTGCAGGAGCATCAGTTTCGCATCAGCCAACGGGGTGGCGCTCTGCGACACTTTCTGGAAAGTCATCTGTGCCTCCAGCTCGTTCAGGGCTGCCTCCACGGAAGGCAGGTGGTCAGAAAGCTTTCGTAGTGCTTCGTCCTCTGCATCTATTTTCTCCCGGAGTGAAAGGATGAGTTTGTCGAGTGCCGAGAGTGACACATCGGGTAACCTGATCTCTTCCAGATCCAGCAGGTCGGACATCTGTCCTGTGTGATTGATCGTCATAAAATAGGTTTTCGACGATTCATTTTTCAGGACCACTGCATCGTGTATTGTTTCCCATTCCGTATTGTATTTGTTATCGGGCGAGATGAAGAAGTGCACCTGATAACCGGCACGCCGGAGGCGATGAATATTTTCCGGATCGAAGTCACCCCAGGGCCTCAGCGCTTCCCGCTCTTTTACAGCGACCTGTAGCTGTTGGTTAAGAGAGGATTTTCTCTGCTCTATTGTTTCAATCGTCGCGGGAATCTTCTTCCCAACTACAACATTGGGCTCATTGGATGCAATGGTTGTCTTTTTATCCCTGTTTTTCTTCAGTGTCTTGATTGTTTCGCCAAGTTTCTTTGCTTCGGCCACAAACTGTTGCAGACTCTCCTCATCGGCCTCGGTGCGGTTCTGTTCCACCACATGAATCATTCCCAGGTCACGCAGGTCGTGAAGAAACCGGTCATATTCCTTGTGAAAAGCCAGAAAAGTGAACTTTTTCATTTTTGCTATCATATGCCGTCTTCCTCCTTTCTTCGTTGTTCCTGATGGGTGCGCATGATCTTTTGTGACGATTTGGAGAGGTTTTCCTCGTCTTCGAGGTATCGCTTTATTTTGAGAATGGCCTCCTGATAACCCGGTATTTGTACTTTCTCGAAAAGATTTACTTTCTGGGTGGTCTTCTTGCGGGCATGCTCAATGCGGTTGAGGCGTATAAGATGGAAATCGCGGCGTATGCCCGTCTCGGCAAGTCCTTCGACGGTTTTTACCCCGTCGAGGAACCATTTGGGCCGGTTAAACAGGCTGAATGGTTTCAATTCAAATTCCACCCCTTCGAGCACTGGGATTACCACGCCGGCAATTTTTTTTCTGGAGAGACGTACATCTTTCACCCTGATCAGTGTGGGATCAAACTCCATCCACATTCCCATCATCTTGTCGTAAGAACGTACCTGTGCCTCGAGTTCTCTTTCCAGGGATTCTATTTCTTCCTTGGCTTTGCGGACCTCCATGCGTAAAGCGGTCTCCTTGTTCTGCAACGTAGGAAGCGCCCGCTCACGTACACCAAGCTGTTTTTCCAACTGCTGGCGAGAAGTTTTGTTGTATTGAAATTTAATCGCCATGCTTTATTTCCAGTACTTATCCACCAACTCCTGTTTCATATTTACTTCTGCCGGCTTGAAATGTGCCGACAGCAGCTCCCATGTTTTATCGAGCATCTCCACGGTATTCAGGTTGACGTCGATGGCCATCAGTTGTTTTGAATAATCTTTTGCAAACGACAGCGTCCGCTGGTCATAGTCGGTTAGATCGAACCCGTTTTCCTGCTTGGTTTTTGCGTTGGCAGCATCGGCATAGAGGCGTACGGCGGCGTTCATCACCTGGGGGTGATCTTCGCGCGTTTTCTTACCCTGCACCAGCTGTTTCAGTCGGGATAACGAACGGAAGGGATCCACGACTACCTTGCCCACCTCGCTGTCGAGGCGTAGGAAGAGCTGTCCTTCGGTAATATAACCCGTGTTGTCGGGCACGGCATGGGTGATGTCGCCGCCCGAGAGGGTGGTTACCGCCAGGATGGTGATGGAGCCGCCCGACGGGAACTGGGCTGCCTTCTCATAAATCTTGGCCAGGTCGGAATAAAGCGATCCGGGCATGGAGTCCTTCGAGGGAATCTGATCCATGCGGTTCGATACAATGGATAGTGCATCGGCATAGGAAGACATGTCGGTGAGCAGTACCAGTACCTTTTCGTTTTTGTCTACCGCGAAATATTCTGCTGCCGTCAGCGCCATATCAGGCACCAGCAATCGTTCTACGGCTGGATCCTCGGTGGTGTTCATGAATGAGATGATGCGATCGAGTGCACCGGCGTTGCTGAACACATTCTTGAAATAGAGGTAATCGTCGTTGGTCATCCCCATTCCGCCGAGTATGATCTTATCGGCCTGGGCGCGCAACGCCACAGTCGCCATCACCTGGTTGAAGGGTTGATCGGGGTCGGCAAAGAAAGGAATCTTCTGACCCGACACCAGCGTGTTGTTCAGGTCGATCCCTGCTATGCCGGTAGCGATCAGCTCGGAAGGTTGCTTGCGCCGTACCGGGTTGACGGAAGGACCGCCAATGGCTCTTTCTTCTCCTTCGGGAGTCGGCCCCCCATCAATGGGGTCACCATAGGCATTGAAAAAGCGACCTGCCAGCTGATCGCCCACCCTGAGGGAGGGCGATTTGCCCATAAATATTACTTCGGCATTGGTAGGTACACCTTCGGTGCCCTCAAAAATCTGCAGTGTCACTTCATCGCCCATGATCTTTACTACCTGTGAGAGTCTACCTTCCACCGTGGCCAGTTCATCATATCCTACGTGGGTAGCCTTCACCGAACAGGTGGCCTTGGTGATCTGGGTTATCTGCGTGTATATTTTTTGAAATGCTTTTGCCATAATACCTTGATTTTATTTGTTCACTACCGAATTTTGTTCTACCAGTTCCCGTAATTGCTTGTGATACGCATTGAATTTCTCAGATCCAAATTCTGCATAATTCATCTGTCGTCCGATGTTGATCAGTTCCTTAAAAAACAGGGCCACCTGGTTGAAGTTGTCAAATTCGAAATCGGTGCGACATACATCCACAACCAGATCAAGAATATTTCTCTGACGCTCTATCGGGGTTACCGCATCTACCTCATCAAAAGCATCCTGCTGTAATACGATAAAATCGATCAGCTCTGATTTCCAGAAGGTGATGTGGTACTCCACCGGAACACCGTCATCGCCCAGGATGTTGATCTGTTCGGCTATTTCCTTGCCGCGCAGCAGACGTGTTTTTATTTCACTTACTTTCTCTGTCCAGTCGTTGGCAATGTGATCCGAGATATATCTTTCAAATTCGGGATATTCGAAATACTTGGAGTATGATTCTATCGGATTGATGGCAGGGTAACGTTTCTTGTCGGCACGCTCCTGCTCCAGTGCATAGAAACAACGGGCCACCTTCTTGGTGTTCTCTGTCACCGGTTCCTTGAGGTTCCCTCCGGCAGGTGAGACTGTACCGATAAAGGTGATGGAACCCTCTGCACCGTTATTCAGTGTTACATGTCCGGCGCGGCCGTAGAAGTTGGAAATGGTTGCCGAAAGATCCATCGGGAAGGCATCGGGCCCCGGCAGCTCTTCCAGTCGGTTACTCATCTCACGGAGTGCTTGTGCCCAGCGGGAGGTGGAGTCCGCCATCAGCAGGACTTTCAGTCCCATGGAACGGTAATATTCACCGATGGTCATCGCCGTATAAACCGATGCTTCACGGGCAGCAACCGGCATGTTGGAGGTATTGGCCACGATGATGGTGCGCTCCATCAGCTTGCGGCCGGTGTGCGGATCTACCAGCTCGGGGAACTCGGTAAAGATCTCAACCACTTCATTGGCACGTTCACCGCAGGCAGCGATGATCACAATGTCGGCTTCCGCCTGCTTGGAGATGGCATGCTGCAATACCGTCTTTCCCGTTCCGAAGGCACCCGGGATAAATCCGGTTCCCCCTTCCACAATGGGATTCAACGTGTCGATGGAACGTACGCCAGTCTCAAGCAGCTTGAAGGGCCGGGGCTTCTCTTTGTATTCGGTGATGGCCACCTTCACCGGCCAGCGCTGTACCATGTTGATGGCAGTCTCCCTGCCCTCCTTATCCACCACCACGGCTACAGCCTTGTATATGTTGTAATCGCCTTCATCGACGATGCTTTTTATGGTATAATCTTCCTTCATCACAAAGGGAACCATGATCTTGTGGGGTTGAAAGTTTTCATCCACTTCACCCAGCCAGGAGCCTGACGTAACAGGGTCGCCCACTTTGGCGATCGGCTTGAAGTGCCACAGTTTCTCTTCATCGAGCGGGAAGGTGTAATCCCCTCTTTTCAGAAAAACCCCTTCCATCTTGTCAAGATCGTTCTCCAGACCATCGAGATTGCGTTGCAGAAGACCCGGGCCAAGGACTACCTCGAGCATATGACCCTGAAATTCTACCTCTGCACCAACGGTCAGCCCCCGGGTACTCTCAAATACCTGAATGTTGACATTTCTGCCCACCACCTTGATGACCTCCGCCATCAGTTTGGTTCCATCCAGGTTGATGTATGCAATCTCGTTTTGAGCAACAGGCCCATCCACCTCCACGATAACAAGGTTGGATATGATTCCTTTTACTGTTCCTTTTGTTAACATATGTAATTTTTTATTCTATCGCAAAAAAAGGTTTATCTGCCACAACCGTCTGAAAGCAGGAACTCTGCTCTATCAGGTAGATATGTGATCAGATTGTACAATTTTATAAATCTTCCGGTAGTTTTGTTTCATTTTTCAGATTGCTGATCAGTTCCCTGAACACGCGTTCTCCCTCTTCCGCATTGAGGTGCACCCAGCGTTCCAGGATCTGAAGCTTGCAGAGATAGGCAAAGAGGTATTCGATGTTGAAATAATCGAAAACAGTGTTTTCCTCCAGCCAGTCCCAACGAAATTTATCAAGCCTGCGTTCCCGATCGTATATGTCGGGTTCTTCCGAGATGCGCAGTAGGGTATCGAAGTACTCCAGCTCACGATCAAGGCCAAAGTCACGGGCATGGGCATTCTCTCTGATCACGCGGGCCGGCTTGTTGCCGCCTACGATATATTTGGCTACCTCCATGCCATACTTTCGGGCATAAATAGCCGAAAGCACATTACCGATATTCAGATTGAGCTCAAACCAACCCGACATCAGGCTGTTTTTTACCTCCAGGCCATAGTCCATGTAGAGGGAGGATAGCATATCTTCCCAGAGACGACCTCCGGCGTGGGGGTTTTCCTCATCCAGCCATCTCTTGATGTATGCTTCGAAGTAGGGAGGTACTCTTTTATCCTTCAGTGGTAGTTCTTCCTTAACCTTGGATACAACCTCGATTATCTCATCACGCGAGAGTTTACCCATCAGGTTGAGGGTTCCATTTTTATCTTTCAGCAGGCTCAGCAGGTTATCGTTGTCGTACTTTAGATAATATTTATGCAACAGCTTCCTGTCGTTTTGCTTTAACACCTCATCCAGCATAACCATGTACTCTTCCACTGTGAAGGGGAGCTTCATGCTGTCGAATGTGAAGTCGGGCAGCCCGGCAACAAAATAATAGTATTGGTTCTTGAAGAGCATATGTTAATCCTGAAAAAGCAGTTTTTGTATCCGGGGACGCAGGAACTCTTTGAAGTAGGCGATGAACTCCGCTTCACCGAATTTTACTTTGTAGGAACCATCTGCGGGTGAAAGGGTAAATCCGGTACCCACACCATTCACTGATTCAATCTGTAGGCCGCCATCCAGCAGTTGTTTGGCATTGGAGGCGATGTATGACTCCAGCGCTGCGGTATCACCGGCTCCTATTGTTAAATTCCCTTTATCTGCCCAACTTTTCACCAGCTCCACAATCAGCTGTTGCATGAACGTCTTATCGGCAGTGGCTGCCTTTACGTTCATGGTTGCCAGCTTGTTGGTCACCAGGTTGGTAATCTCCGATCTAAGTGCTGCCGATGATTGGGAGGCGTAAAGTTTCAATTCGGACTCGGTGTGGTTTTTTAATTCTGCGGCTTCTTTTTCTGCCGCCGCAATGATATCTCCGGCTTTTGCTTTTGCCTCATTCAATATTTGTTCCTTCCGCGCAAGGGCTTCTGCTACAATTTTGTCGGCTTCCTCCCTGCCCTTTTCCACACCCTCGGAATAGAGCTTGGAGGTGAGTTCCTGAATTTTGTCCATAGTATGTTGTAATATTTTTAAGTTCCGGGCTTACATTTGATAGCTCTTTTGTAGCGATCTGCTCGCACACTACCCCTCTGATTTGTCGGGTAGTTAAAATGATACACAAAGTTACAAAAAAGAATGTATATCTTTCTCTATTCTTTGTTTCAAAAAGCAAAATGTTTTCTGCCTGCATGGTCTATGGTCGGCCATCGTTTAGCTTTCAGTAGTCAGCTATCAGCTGTCAGTTCTATTGGAGGAATGTTGGTCAGTGCTGCGATTGAGGGGGGAGTGGTGAGTCAGTTTATTCCATATATTTGCCGATTTTCCCACTGATCTGGAGCAGTGATATTTCATACAACTTGGTATTGTATTGCGCGGTGAGGAGACGTTGTTCGGCTTCCAGTAAGCTGTTTTGGGCTTCACGTAGTTCCAGACCGGAGAGATCGCCGATCTTATACCGCTCCATGGCGATCTCGTAATTGAGCTCCGCATTACCGAGGCTTTCAATCTCCAGGCTGGTCAGTTCCATGTTATTCTGATAGGCAATCCACATATTGGCAAAGTCGCTTTGTAGTGCCAGTTTACGCTGTTCCACCTCCAGTTCCCTATTTTGAATGGAGATTTTAGCGTTCTGCTGTTCCCGTTTGCGGTTGAATCCGTCGAAAAGAGTGTATCCCAGTGTCACACCCACTGTAGGACCCCAGCTTCGCTGCCGGTCGAGCGTGCCGCTGTTGTAGTTATAGTGCGTAAAGCCATATCCTCCATCCAGTCGCAGGTAGGGATAGTTGCGACTTTGCAGGTTCTTGAGTTCCAGTTCACTCAGTCGCTTGTTCTTCTCCGTGAGAAGCAGGCCTGTGTTGCGCTGCAGGGTGGCATCGAGCAATTGCTCTTTCGAGAGGGATGCGTCAAACAGGATGGTGGTATCCTGTGCAGCAAAGATACGGTCAACATCTCCGCCCATCATCTCGTTCAACAAGATGCGCGAACGATGCAGTGTCTCATATTGCTGGATCAGCAGGGAGCTGTCGGCATTAAAATACACCCGCGCCTGTTGCAGGTCGAGTCGCGAGAGCGAACCCACCTGATAACGGGCTTCCACGATGCGCAGCCGCTCGCGGGAGAGGGCTACTGCGTATTTGAGGTTACCCAGCCGCAGCTGTTGTTGCACGTAATTGTAATATTCTGCCGTGAGATTGGCAACAAACGTCTCCACTGCCAGGCGTGTGTTTAGCTCTCCGATGGTCTGCAGTTCCTGTAGCCTTTTGTAGTTGGTCTGCACGCGGAATCCCTCAAAGAGTGTCCAGTTGAGATTTACCCCCGCGTCGGTGGTGCCGGTGGTGGCATTGCGTGTCTGCACCGCTTCAGCACCATCGGCCGGAAACTGGTCACTGTTGCTGCTGCGCAGGTTGTATCCGCCATTGAGTGACACTCCCGGTAGGAATCCGGCATTACCTGGTGTGACATTGTTGGCGGAGATCAATGCTTCGTTGCGGGTAATCTGTAAGTCGTAATTGTTTTCCAATCCCTTCTGCAGACATTCCTGCAGGGTCATCACCTCCTGCGACAGCACGAGTGAAGGGAGCAGAAGAGAGGTGAACAATATCGTTTTTATTATTCGTTTATACATTGGGCAATTTTTCTTCTTTTTTCTTCTTTTCTTTTTCTTCCCGGTCGGTGGAGAGATAGATATACATCACCGGCACCACAAACAGGGTGAGCAGCGTGGATATCAGCAGGCCCCCCACCACGGCCGTACCCATGGCAATGCGTCCATTGGCGCCCTCGCCGGTAGCCAGTGCGAGCGGCAAAAGCCCCAGGATGGTCGATATGCTTGTCATGAGGATGGGCCGCAACCGTTGCAGTGAGGCTTCGATGATGGCTTTATGCTTTTTGAGTCCTGCCTGTTGACGCTGATTGGCAAACTCCACAATGAGGATCCCATTCTTGGTCACCAGGCCAATCAGCATGATGATCCCAATCTGGCTGTATATGTTCATGGTCACTCCGAACATCCACATGAACAGCAGCGCACCGAAAAGAGCCATGGGTACGGAGAACATGATCACAAAAGGATCCTTGAAGCTCTCAAACTGCGCCGCCATCACCAGAAAAATCAAAATAATGGCCAGCCCGAAAGCAAACAACAAGCTTGAGGAACTCTCTCTAAAGTTTCTCGATTCTCCTTCCAACGCAGTTCTGAAACTGTCATCGAGCACCTCAGCCGCAATGCGGTCCATCTCTTCGAGCCCATCACCCAGGGAGTAACCCGGTGCCAGCCCGGCTGATAAGGTGGCCGAATTGAACCGGTTGTAGCGATAGAGCTGGGGCGGTGCCACCGACTCTTCCAATTTTACCAGGTTGTCCATCTGGATCATCTGCCCGCTGTTGTTTTTGATATAGATGGTCTTCAGGTCGACCGGCGTATTGCGTTGTTGCCGGTTTATCTCTCCCAGAATCTGATACTGCTTCCCATTCATATAGAAGTAACCCATTCGCTGTCCGCTGAGGGCATACTGTAATGTCTGCCCGATATCGCGGGTGCTGACACCCAGCATGGCTACCTTGTCGCGGTCGATGATGATTCTGGTTTCGGGTTTTGTGAACTTCAGATCCACGTCGGCCATCTGGAAGTAAGGGCTTTGGTTCACCTTCTCCATGAGGGGTGGTATAAACTCCTGCAGTTTCTCAATGTTGGGCGCCTGCAGCACGTACTGTATGGGCATACCGGCACGACGTCCACCGAAGGTGGACTGCTGCTGGACGAATGCACGTGCTGCCGTTTCATTGCGCACGCCGCGTGTAAGCTCCGCCGCGATCTCCATCTGCGTCCGGTCACGCTCGCTCATGTCGGGCAGCACCAGACGCACCATGCTGAAGCCGCTGCGGGTAAATACAATGTTCGACTCCCGCTCGGGTACAATTGAGTCGGCAATGGCCGATATGCGGTCGGTATAATCCCGTACAAACTCAAAGGTTGCTCCTTCCGGTGCTGTGCTACGAATCATTACCTGAGAGCGGTCCTCCAGGGGTGCCATCTCGGCCGGAATGATTCTCCAGAAAAGAACAATCAGCAGGGTGGAGACAATCAGGATGGGCAGGACATACCATTTATGATTGAGGAATGAGAGGAGCCATTTTTCATAAAAACGGTTTATTCCATTAAAGAAAGCCTCCGTTTTATCGTAGAACCTGCTACTTTTTCTTTTTCGTTTCAACAGCTTGGAAGAAAGCATGGGCACGAAGGAGAGGGCAACAAAGGAAGAGATGATCACTGCACCCGATATCACGATACTGAATTCACGAAACAATCGCCCGGTCATTCCTTCCAGAAACACGATCGGGAAGAAAATGGCCACCAATGTAATTGTGGTGGAAACCACAGCAAAGAAAATCTCCTTGGAACCGGTGATGGATGCTTCCCTGGGATCCAAGCCCGACTCTACCTTCTGAAAGATATTCTCAGTCACCACAATCGCATCATCCACCACGAGTCCTACAGCAAGCACTACAGCAAGCATCGATAACACATTGATGGAAAAACCGGCAAGGTACATCACGAAGAAAATGCCGATAAGCGATATGGGAATCACTACTGCCGGAATCAGGGTGACCCGCCAGTTACGGAGGAAGACGAAAATAATGAATACAACCAGGATAAAAGCAATGATCACTGTAGACTGCACTTCCAGAATGGATGCCCGGATGAATTTGGTGTTGTCGAATGCTACATCGAGGATTACATCTTCCGGCAGGTCTTTTTCCATCTGTTCCATGCGTAGTCGCACTTCATCGGCGATGTTGATGTGGTTGGCACCCGGCTGTGGGACGATCACGCAGCTTACCATCGGTACGCCATTCCTGCGGAGGATATTCTGCCTGTTAGCTGCATCCAGCTCCGCATAACCCACATCCCGGAAACGCACGATGCGGAAGTTGTCTTCAATAAGGATCAGATTGTTAAAATCTTCGGGTGTCTGCATCAGTCCCATGGTGCGGATAGATTGCTCTATGTGGTCGCCCTCGATGCTGCCGGCGGGTAGCTCCACATTTTCGCGATCCAGGGCGTTCTTGATGTCCATGGGTGTAATGTTGTAGGCAGCCATGCGAAGAGGATCGAGCCAGAGCCGCATGGCATAGCGGTACTCACCCCATATCTCCACGGCACTCACGTTGGAGATGGTCTGCAGCCGCTCCTTCACGGTGAGGTCGGCAATCTCGGAGAGCTCCAGCAAAGAGCGGAGCGGACTCTGCACGGTGATCTGCATGATTGGATCGGAGTCGGCATCGGCCTTCGAGACCGTGGGTGGGTCGGCATCACGTGGCAGATAGCGCTGCGCTATGGATACCTTATCCCTCACATCGTTTGCCGCCGTTTCCATATCGACACTCAACTCAAACTCCACGGTGATCCGGGAGTTGCCCTGGCTGCTGCGGCTGACGAGCGAGCGGATGCCGGGTATGCCATTGATGTGCTGCTCCAGGGGCTCTGTGATCTGGTTTTCAATCACCTCGGCGTTGGCACCGGGGTAGGAGACCTGCACCGTGATGATGGGATTGTCCACGCTGGGGTACTCGCGTACTGGCAGGTTTGTATAGCCGATCAGCCCGAAGATGATGATGATCAACACCATCACCGTGGCCAATACCGGTCGTTTGATGCTTAGTTCGGAAAAGTTCATTTTCTTTATCAATCTGCGCTGTTAGGAACCATTCGATCAATTCTTACGGGCATGCCGCTGCGGAGCTGCATCACGCCGGTTGTCAGCAGGGTATCTCCCACGGTAAGGCCACTGACGACCTCGACCGAAGAGGAGGTACGCATGCCGGTGGTGATCTCCACCTCTTTGGCTTTTCCATTTTCATAGACATAGGTGATGTCGCGACCCATCTCCTTCACGGTGGAGATGCCGGGAATCACAATGGCGTTGTCGATCTGATCGAGCTTGATGCGGATGGAAGCCGACTGACCCGGCTTGATCCGGCCGTCGGTATTCGCGTAGCGCGCCCGGGCAAAGAGGCTGAGCGTCTGCACATCGAGACGGGACTCCACCGCGTAAACCGATGCGTTATATACTTCCAGATCATTCTCTACCGTGAAGGCGATCTCCGTTCCGGGCTTGATCCTGTTCACGAAATTCTGGGTGAGGGAGAACTCGACCTTCAGGGGCGATATCTTTGTTAAGTTGGCCACCACGACATTGGGTGAGGCATAGGCTCCCTCGCTCACCTGCCGCAAACCGATCATGCCACCGAAGGGTGCCCGCAGTTCTGTCTGCCGGATGCGTGTTTTTACCAGCTCGATGTCGGCTTTCAAAGTCTCCAGCTGGGTGAACACCGACTGGTAGGTTTCCTGGCTGATGGCATCTTTCTCGAGCAAGGTTTGTTGCCGGAACAGCCGGTCTTCGGCCAGTGGGAGCTGTGCTTCCAGTTTTTTCAGCTCAGCCTGCAGGGGAGCATCGTTTACTTTTGCCAACAGGGTGCCCTGCTGTACATAAGTTCCCTCCTGGAAATAAATGTGGGTGATCTTTCCCGATGACTCAAATGTCAGGTCCACTTCCTCATCCGGGAGAAGCACACCCGTGATTCGAAACAGGTTGTTCAGTGTCTGGGGTTGCAGAATGGTGGCGTTGACTACCAGTTCCGACCTGCCGGTACCTTCGGCCGGGGTGCGCTTAATGGAAGCACCATCGGAGTCGTCTGAAGCCAGAAGCTGCTTGATCCGGGGAAAGAAAGCCATCCCCAGAATCAATAGGGCGATGGAGCCAATAACGATGATTTTGCTCTTTTTCGTCATGTCGATAAAACAAATTTGTTCAAATTTACCGATTTAAAACCGACCGGAATGAGTAGTGGCAGTCTATTTTAGTTTTTTTAGTGTTACTTATCGACAAATCGTGCAAAAAAACCGATGAACAGGGCTGTGAGAAAGATTTTAATAACTATTTTTGACGATTCAATCTAATCAATTAACCCAATGGATGTAAAAAGACTATCGTTATTGATCGCAACCTTTATGAGCTGGTTAACTTTCGCTGAAGCCCAGGATTGGGCAAATCTGAATCGTTTCAGAGAAGACAATGAAAAACTTGCCCCTGCCCGCACATGTGACGACAGGGTAGTATTCATGGGGAACTCCATTACCCAGGGGTGGATCGACCGTGTTCCCGATTTTTTTGCCAACCGTCCTTATATTAACCGGGGTATAAGTGGTCAGACCACACCCCAGATGCTGCTTCGTTTCAGACAGGATGTCGTTCAACTCCGGCCAAAGGTGGTGGTGATCCTGGCCGGCACCAATGACATAGCCGGCAATACCGGTCCCTCCACCCTGGAGATGATCGAAGACAATATTTACTCCATGACAGAACTGGCACAGGCTCACGGTATTCAGGTTGTGCTTTGCTCTGTGTTGCCGGCGTACGACTATCCCTGGCGTACCGGATTGGAGCCGGCGCCCAAGATCGTGGAACTGAACAAAAGAATCAAGCGATATGCCGACACACACGGCGTGGTGTATTGCGACTACTTCACTGCCATGGCCGACGAACGCGATGGCCTTCCCAAAGAACTATCTGAAGACGGCGTACATCCCAATCTAGCCGGGTATGCGGTCATGGGACCTATCGTGGAGAATGCAATCGCACGCGCACTTTTGATGTGGAAAGCATTTAAATAGGGGGTGATATTCTTACGCAGACCCCCAACAGTTTTTATGTAACTGTTGGAGGTTTGTGCATTCATTTAATTGCTTTTTTTTATTTTCTTTGGTTTGCAGGCATGTTTTTCTTTCTTCACCGGAGCATCGCACTTCTTACAGATGAATTTCGCTCCATCTTTAACAATCAGGTCCTTATCCTTACAGGCTGTTTTACTCATTTGCGTTGGTTTATCATCAAACAGCCGTAAGGATCATTATGTTTAATCTTTTAGTCCATAAACAGGTATTCTTTCGTATCTCTCAAACCGGGAGCAGAAAAATAAACAGCCAGATTGCCCCGGATATAAACATGCCTGTTAAGGTTTGTGGGGTTATCCACAATGTTCAATGCGTTTTTTAACGTAGTAGTTGAAATACTGACCGGGATCATATTGCTGGTCACCGTCTCATTCATATTATCGGCCAGTGCAATATTGCTTTTCACCTGACCGGTGGTGTCGGTCACAAACTTACTGATGGAGCCGTCAAAAGCTCCAACAATATAACCTTTCACCCAGACATCATTTTTTCCCTGTGCCTCCATTGCCTGTATTACGGTATAGGGATGACTGATGGATCCTTTTATAGCCGGCGGAGCAACTTCGGTGCGGTCGGCAGTGACTGTTTCGGATGGCGGTGTGATCCAGGGGGTGATGCTCCCCGGTTCAATAAGGGCTTTCTCCTCTTCGGTGTAGAGTGTGGCATTCAGGTTGTGCAGGGTAGATGATGCCAATGGATTCGTTGTGACTGTTGCAGGCAGTGTCGATTGATAGACCTGTTCGTTGTCGCCGATCACAAACCATAATTTACTCTCCGATAGATCGCTTCCCGGCAGCAGAATAGCCTCCGCCACTGTGCCATCACTGCTGATACCCAAGGCGATGTCTTCGGTTTCCGGAGAGCTGGTAAGGGTGCCGTTCACCAGGTTGAATGATGCTTTGGTGGGTACGTTGGTGAGAATGACCGAAAGCTCACTCAAGTCGATGTTTCTGTAATGGGTAATCTGCAGCACAATCTTTGAAAGCCGGTGTGAGAAAAGCATGTTCACACTGGGATTGGTCATGTTTTTGGCAGTCACATTGTTTGCGTACATGAGGTCGAGCGCGGCCTGATGCGATTGCACCGTGAGATCAATCGGAATGACGAAATCGGTCAATGCCCGATAGGGATAGTAGGCGATAAAATCGACGTTGGAACCGTTGAATGGCAAATAAATTGCCTGCGACTCATTTTTGGGTGTAAAAATACCGGTTTCATCATATCGATAATGTACGTTCTGAGCCAGGGCTGTGTTACTGAGGGGCACACCCGATTTGATCATATAAATGCCAATACCGTCGTCTTTCTCCCATGTGGAGCCCGAAAGACGCGTCTTCACCCCTTCAATGTCTGCTGTGACCCTGATACACTTGCTTGCCCTAGTAGGGTCAATGGTTTCTCCTTCGCACGCTAAAAAGAGAAGACAGATTAGCGGCAAAATGAAAAATAGAAGTTTCATCATCTTGATAATTAGTTGAATAAAGAAATAATAAAGAATAAAACTTTTCCCAATGCTTCTGCCTGGAGAGTGCAGAATGGTTGCCTTTACATTACGCGCGTCGCATACCGATATATTTGCACCAAAAATTATGAATTATCACTTTTTTCAGGTGCGATCAATCAGTTTACGCAAAAGTTGATGATTAAAAGTTAAGAAGCAATCTATTTAATATAAAGTATTCAAAAAAGAGAGTATATTGCGTTAATTTGTACCGATTATAAATAAAGTATTCGGAAAATATATTTATTTCACCGTATGGAAGATTTAAACAGCTATTCAAGAACAATTACGCAGGATCCCACACAACCTGCAGCACAGGCTCAATTTTATGCATTGGGCTTGCGAGAGGAGGATCTGAAAAAAGCACAGGTAGGTATCGTGAGCATGGGTTACGACGGGAATCCCTGTAACATGCATCTGAACAATCTGGCCCTGGAGATCAAGAAAGGAGTATGGAAACATAGCCTGGCCGGGTTTATTTTTCACACCATCGGTGTGAGTGATGGTATGAGCAATGGGACCGATGGTATGCGTTATTCGCTGGTAAGCCGTGAAGTGATTGCCGACTCGATAGAGACTGTATGTGGCGCACAATATTACGATGCACTGATTGCCGTACCGGGGTGCGACAAGAATATGCCGGGCTCGCTGATTGCCATGGGACGTCTGAACCGGCCGGCCATCATGGTGTATGGCGGTACCATTGCGCCGGGTCATTACAAGGGAGAAGATCTGAATATTGTTTCCGCTTTTGAGGCATTGGGTCAAAAGATTGCCGGTAAGCTCGATGAGAAGGATTTTAAAGAGATCGTGAAGCGAAGTTGTCCGGGACCGGGTGCCTGTGGTGGCATGTACACTGCCAACACCATGGCCGCCGCCATCGAGGCGATGGGAATGAGCCTTCCCTACAGCAGCAGTAATCCAGCCATCAGCAAAGAGAAGAGGCAGGAGTGTCTGGATGCGGGAAAGTATATCCGTTTGCTCTTGGAAAGAGATATCAAGCCGAGAGACATCATGACCCGCAAAGCATTTGAAAACGCAATCACCCTCGTAATTGCCCTGGGAGGAAGCACCAATGCCGTGCTACACCTGTTGGCCATGGCACGCACTGTGGAGGTGGAGCTAACACTGGGTGATTTTCAGTCTTTTAGCGACAGGGTGCCGCTGATGGCCGATTTCAAGCCGAGTGGAAAATACCTGATGGAAGATCTGCACAAAAAGGGTGGGGTACCGGCGGTGATGAAGTATTTGTTGCAAAAAGGGATGTTGCATGGTGAATGCATGACGGTGACCGGACAAACTATCGCAGAAAATCTGGCGGACATTCCTGATCTTGATTTTGAGGAACAGGATATCATCCATCCGCTTGAAAAGCCGCTGAAACCTACCGGTCACCTGCAGATTCTATACGGCAACCTGGCCGAGCGGGGAAGTGTTGCCAAGATCAGCGGCAAGGAAGGAGAGCGGTTCGATGGACCTGCCCGTGTGTTTGATGGGGAGAAAGATCTCATTGCCGGAATTGCCAATGGTCGTGTCAGAGCGGGCGATGTGGTGGTAATCAGAAATGAGGGACCGCGGGGTGCTCCCGGTATGCCGGAGATGCTCAAGCCCACTTCTGCCATCATTGGCGCCGGGCTGGGTAATTCGGTCGCTCTGATCACCGATGGTCGTTTCAGTGGCGGCACCCATGGATTTGTTGTCGGTCATATCACCCCGGAGGCATTTGAAGGGGGATTGATCGGTTTGGTGGAGGACGACGATCTCATTGTGATTGATGCGGTGAACAACAGCATCAATGTGAAAATAACGGACGAAGAAATTGCAAGGCGACGCGCTTCCTGGATAAAACCTCCGCTGCGCGTAACAAAAGGCATCCTCTACAAGTATGCCAAACTGGTAAAGGATGCCTCTCAGGGATGTGTCACCGACGAAGACTGAAAATCAGGAATCAGGGTTCAGGGTTTAGGAATCAGGAGTTTCCCGTCAAGTGGTAAGTGCCCGAGCCCAATTCAATTTCAATGGCGGTATCGGTCTGGTTGACGCTTCTCACGCCTTCACCTGCCGGTGTGGTGATATGCATCTCGCGTGGTAGCCTGACGACGGCCGATGTGTTGGCGGGGATTGATATCTCCCAGTCAAAGCTATCGCCTGTTTTCGACCATTCACTTTTTATCTCCCCATACACGGAGTGATAGGATGCTTTTACATGGGATAGTCCTTCCGGAAACTTTGGTTCCATGAGGAGCTTCTTGTAAGCTACACTGCCCGGATGGTTTTTAATGCCGGCCAGGTCTTCGTAATACCAAATAAGCAGGTCGCCCAATAACATGACATGGTTACCTGAGTTCATTGCCGGATCGGCCGTATCACCGTTCCAGAGTTCCCAGATGGTGGTGGCTCCTTTGTCAATCATATAACCCCAACTTGGGTAGGTGGTGTTGGTGGCTATTTTGTAGGCAAGATTCACGTTGCCGTGTTGTGTGAGACCCCGCATCAGCTGCTGGATGCCCAGTACGCCGGTGCTGACGTGCCCGCCGAAATCGACCTCTGTTTTCTCTACGATGTTCCCGAAGAGAGCGGCTTCGTATCCTTCCGGCACCAGGCCCAGCTGCAGTGAGAGGATGTTGGCGGTGACGGTATTGTTGTCGTACCTCGCAGAATCCGTGTTGAAGTAGGTGCGGTTGTAGGCATCCCTGATTTTTTCGGCCAGCTCCTGGTATCCCGGAATGTCGTCCCGGTTGCCGGTGAGTTCCGCAAATTCAATCATCAGGTTCAGTAGGCTGTAGTACATGGTTGTGCTCAACACCGGTCCTGCAGTTTTACGCGACGGATCCTGAGAATGAATGAGTTCTTGTGATTCAGGAGGCATGCACCAGTCGCCATAGGTATCTTTCGTGATGATGTAATCCTGCATCGATACCTGCTGAATACGTTCCAGGTAATGCTTCATGGATGCATAGTGCCGGAATATGGGCGCTGTGTCGCCATACTGTTGCCACAGCATCTTTGCTCCGTAGAACCAGGCTGCCGGCCAGGTCACGTCATCGTTGTAGATGGTCCAGTAGCGGGGTGATACCACCGAGACGCTTCCTTCGGGACTTTGAGAATCTTCGATATCCTGCAACCATTTGGCATAGAGATGTGCATTGTTGAATACAAATGCTTCACCGAAGCAGCCCGTTGCACGGTCACCCAGCCACCCTTGTCGCTCATCACGCTGGGGGCAGTCGGTGGGCATCCCCCGGTAGTTTCCCCGGATGCCCCAATAGGCATTTTTAAATATCCGATTGATAATTTCATTGTTTGTCTCAAAACTTCCGGTCGTTTCCATTTGATCGTAAATCACCCTGCCGGTGAAGTTTTGCAATGCCGGTTTTTCTGCCAGTCCGGTGATTTCCACGAAGCGGAAGCCATGATAGACGAATGAGGGTTCCCAACTGAATATGCCATCTACGGATGGAATATACCGATCGGTCACCTTTGCACTGCGTATGTTGGCGAGGTAGAGGGTGCTGTCGGGGTTCAGCAGTTCGGCAAAACGAAAAGTCACAGGTTGATCCTTTTTCCCTTTTAGGTTTGCCATCCGCAGCCAGCCCACCATGTTTTGTCCCATATCGAGAATATATCGACCATCGGTCAGTTCGGTGATTCCTGCGGGAGCAATCTCTTCCATGACCCTTATGTTGGGATTGGGCTGGGCGGTAAGTTCACCCCCCGGCTCTGCCATCAGATCGACTGCCTGCCACTGACTGTCATCGAATGCTGTCCTGTTCCATTCTTTTATTTCCAGTCGCGCATCATACTCCTCCCCGTCGAACTCGTTGTTGGCAATGATGGGACCTTTGGAGGTCACCTTCCAGGATGCATCACTCACGATGAGGTCCGATGTGCCGTCGCCATATTCCACTTCCAGCTGCGCCAGCAGGCGAGGAAGTCCGAACAGTTGTGTTGCCGACTCTCTCATGCCAAAATAGCGTCCGTTGCCCAGTTTCACGGCCAGCAGATTTTCGCCTTTTTTAGCGAGCGATGTGACATCGTACACGTTGTAGTAAACCCTTTCAGGATACCAGGAGACGGTGGGTGCAAACACATCGTCCGACACCTTGTCCCCATTCAGGTAAGCTTCGTAGTTGCCCAGCCCCGAAATGTAGAGCATGGCCCGTTTTACCTGCTTTCCGGCGGTGAAAGGCTTGCGCAGGTAACGGGCAGCCAATCGTGTATTTTCCTTTACTGTCTCTTCCGGGTTGGAGAGTGAATCTTCACCGATCCACTGTGCCTGCCACTCCGCATGATCGAGTATGGCCATGCTCCAGTGTCCGGTACTGCTCCAGGCTGTCTCTCCCTTGTTGGTGATCACCTTTACCCGCCAGAAATAGGCATTGCGTGATTGAAGCTTCTCACCGGCATAGGGTATCAGCACCGACAGGTCGCTTTCGACGACACCGGAGTCCCACAGCAGGTTCTGTTCCTTCTTCAGGTCCTTTTCTGAACCGGCAACCTGAATTTGATAGCTTAGCTGTACCACATCGGACAATGCCGATCTGATTTGCCATGAGAAACGCGGCTGGGTGTCTGCCACACCATCCGGATTTTCCTGCATTTCCACTCTCAGGGAGGTTGCTTCTGTCTGTGCTTTCCCGCATCCGGTCATCAGTATGATGGATAGGAGACCGATTAATAAGTAAATGTTCTTCATACGTTTTTTTTATTTACGTTTTTTTTAGAATGACTGAATTTTCGTAATTGAATAAATTGGGTAAGGCAAAAATATGCTGTCAGGAAAACGGTTTTCAATTTGAAAATTGATACGTTCCTGCATCAATCTCAAACAAAATGTATCCTTTCTTTTTATCCTTCCGCCTTGACAGGCCGGAATCCTCCTTCACCTTTTTACCGGCTTCATCGGGAAACCACACCGTAGCGTGACAGTTGGGAGGGACGGTTACCTTCAGTGTCAATCTTCCTTTTGTGCGTTTCCAGGAGGAGCGGATCAGACCCGCCGGTGAGTCGAAATCTGCATGTGCCCATGAGACCTGCGATTCGGTCAGCTGGGGTATCCTGATATGAAAATTCCGGTAACCTGGTGTCACGGCATCCTTGCGTATACCTGCCACTCCGTCTACATACCATGCGCCGGGAGAGAGATAGGAGCTGTGCAGGAGAGAATGTCCAGGAAGATCTTTCTCCCACATCTCCCAGATGGTGGTGGCACCATTCTCCCGCATATAACCCCAACCCGGATAAGTTGTTTGTGATGTCATGGAGAATATCAGGTCATCACGACCCTCCTCGCGCAGCACTTTAAAAAGCATGGCACCACCAGTTATACCCACATCGATATGCCCCTTCTGGCGGACAAGGATCTCCTTTTCCAGTCTATCCATGACGTTGACACGCTCTGCCGCCGGCATGATATCGCCGTAAAGTGCAGCAGCCAGACTTCGCATGGTTCCGTCGGCATAATTGTGATCATCGTGATGATAGTATTTATTGTGAATCGCTTTGCTGGCTGCTTCCGCCTGAAGTTGCCATTCTTGCGCCTCTGTGGTTTTGCCGATCAGGTGGGCGATCTGTGCCGCTGTTTTCAGGTTATAGATCCAGTAACAATTATTAAAAAAGAGGTTTTCATCGGAGTGATTGTTCATCCCAGCGGCTGTTGCTCCCGGCCAGAGCCAGTCTCCCAGAAAATCCCACTCTCCGCCATACCGTTTCAGCATGTTGTTTTCAACGTGTGAATCCAGAAAAGACAGCCATCCTTTGATCATGTCGAAATTCTCTTCCAGTACATCCCTGTCGCCGTGGTATTGGTACATAAACCAGGGGAGCGTGACCACAATGCCACCCCAGGCGGGTCCTCCCCCACCGTGATAGGTGGGTGCTGTCTGCGGCAGAATACCTCCGCCCAGATGACGGCCGCTGCCCTCATGCCTGCGGGCCCAGTCGGTGTTGTTCATGTTGCCCACCATCGGCTCGGTGCCCTGTACATCGCGCCAGTCCTCCAGCCATTTGTTGTAAAATGCTCCCAGCTTGTAGTTGAGCAGTCCCGTTTCGGAAGTGGCATGCGCATCACCCCCATAACCAAATCGTTCCCGCTGGGGGCAGTCGACGATATATCCGCCGAGCGACAAATTTTCAAAGGTCCATTTTACGGTGTTGTAGATCCAGTTCTGCAGTGAATCGGAACAAGAAAAGGTGGTTGCATCTTCAAAACCGGTGCGCACCATCCACCCTTTGATATCCATCTTACGGGGAGGAGATGAAGCACCCTTGATGGTGATCCAGCGGCCCGACATGTAGTTGAATCGGTTCTGAAAGATACCCTCACCTGAAGGATCCATCACATAGGCACTCTGCAGGTTGAAGGTCATCTCCTCCTGTTCTCTTTCAGAGTACAAAAAACGGATCGTATCCCCGGGATTTCCTTTTACCCGGATCGCTGTTATCCCAGCAAAGTTAACTCCCATATCCACCCGGAAGGATCCATCGGGGCGACTTTCGATGGCGATGGGTTGAATTTCATCCAGTATTCGATTGGTTTCCACGCGTTGTGAAGACAAGGTAAGGGCAGGTGTAAAAATCTGGGCAAAATCCCAGGTACGATCGTCGAAGGTGGACAGATTCCATCCATCTATTTCCTTGTTGGCATCCCATATCTCGCCTCCGTAGCCTCCCACGCCAAATCCCCAGTTGCCGGTCAACATATTGGGGCTCGGATGGGTTTTCCAGCTTTCATCGGTCACAATGCGGTTGATTTTTTCTCCTTTTTCATCAAAGAGATCGGCCTGCGCAATCACGATGGGTGCACGTGGTTTGTCGGCAGTAGCATAGGGTGCATAAATGGACCAGGAAGTTCCCAGCCACAAGGCGATGACATTATCGCCCTGCTGCAATGCAGACGCTATATCATAGGCTATATAGCGAGCTCGTTTGGTATGATCGGTGACGGCCGGCGCCAGCAGGTGATCGCCCATTTTCTGCCCGTTTACATATACCTCGTGATACCCTACCGACGCCACAAAGAAAGTGGCCTTAGACGGTTTCTCCTTTAAACGGAATGTTTTCCTGAACCAGGGATCTGGCATCTTGTTGGACCCCTCTGCCGGATCATATGCTTCTCCCGTGCCGATCCACTTTGCCGTCCACTCATCCTGCGAAAACAAGCCGGTACTCCACGCAGATACTTCACTGAAACCTGATTCATTTCCTCTTTCATCTTTTACCGACACCTTCCAGCAGTATTGACGATCCGATTGCAACGGTTTGCCGTTGTATTTGATCAGCTGCATGGCATCTGACGGCACCCAGCCTGAGTCCCACATATCGCCGCAGTGGCTGTCAAGTTGTTGCCGTGAACCGGCGACCAGAATCCGGTAGGCTGTCTGCCGTTGTCCATGGGCAGTCTCTTTTGTGGCCTGCAGCTTCCAGCTAAAGCGGGGTTGCTCCACATCCAGTCCGGAAGGATTTGTCAGATATTCGCAGGTGGGTTGTATCGGGGTGATGCTGCTGTTGTAACTGCTACCTTGCGCATATGCACCAAACGTAACAGTGATGATCAGCATGCATAGGATGCTTTTTATTCGTGTCTTCATCGTTATGATTAATTGCTGGGGTTATACAATTGGGGCATCCAGACCCGGAAGAAGGGAAAGCCGTTGATGGTATTCCCTGCCGATGCATAATCGCAAAAATGTACCGTTACCGGTTTGGCTCCCTGTTCCGTATAAGATTCTGGAATGAAATCGGCAGAAAAAAGCATCCACATATTCGCGTCGGATGTCTCCCGGCACGTTACATCAACAGTTCCATCCTCATTCAGTACCGGGGCCAGGATAGCTTCAAGTGCGGGATTACCCAGCCGCTCATCCCTGGTTAGCAGAACCGGGCCACGAGTGACGGCTACATATTCCGGCTGGTTACCCATCCGGTGCACCTTTCCCTTCATCTCAAGTTCAACTGAAATCCGGTCGTCGTTTTTCCAGTTGCGGGTCAATCTCAGGTAATCGCCCGGCGTTACCTTTTCTGTTGTCATCCCGTTCACAGATACGATGGAGGAGCTGCTCCATGCGGGAATCCGCAAGGCGATCTCCATCTGCTCATCTTTGGGCAGCTCCAGCATAATCTCGATCTTGCCCGACCGTGGATAGTCGGTTTTCTGAACTACCCCGATGGTTTGATTACCGGGTGTGTGCAGCCGGTAGGTGCCATCGATATAAAAATTGAGCGAGATGCCCTGCACCGACTGCATCACGCTGGTGTGGGGGATTGTGAAGAGTCCCCTTGGCCCGCTTGCGTTGCAGCAGTTGAGTCCCATGCCACACTGTTCCGATCCTTCCAGCCGCTGTCCGGCGAGGGGGGTATATTTAGCCCAATCGGAGCCATCGGGGCGCATCGCCCCCAGTAGTGCATTGTAAAAGGTTTGTTCGATGGCATCGGCATACTTCGCTTCTCCCGTCAGGCGTAGCAGCTGCTGGTTGAATTTGATCCAGGTGACGGTGACACAGGTCTCCTGGTAATGTGCGATGGGCATTGTCTGTTTCTCTTTTCCCGAAAACCAGGCTTCCATCGCGGAGCCGGAGCCGGCTATATTTATTTCACTCTCTGTGATGCTTTGCCATGTTTGTTCGGCAGCCGTTTTATATGCTTCTTTTCCCGTTATCCGGTATAACTCAAGCAGTCCCTCATAGCAGGACATCATCTCATAAGCTTTCTGTCCCTGTTCCCATCCGTACCAGCTTTTCTCGGGTTTGGGAAAGCGTTTTCCCACGGGGACAGCAGCCCTGGATATCAGTTGAGGACCCTCCGGTGTTTCCCATTGTCGGACAATCTCTTCGGCGAACGCCAGGTATTTTTGATTTCCTGTTCGGTTGTAGAGTTGACATATTGGTTCCAGCACCGATGATGCAGCCATACCCCGATGGTTTCCCATCTGGACGATATTCGCATGTTGTTCCCCGAGTTCCCGAATCAGGAAATCAGCCCCACGGGTGGCTGCTTCCAGTGCTTTTTTGTCTTTTGTAATATCGTAGTAGGCTATCAAGCCAAGCATGGAATATTTTCTGCCCCAGATATCCCACGCTTTCAGCCGGCTTTCCGGTGCGTAGTTTCCAATATAACCGTCGGGTGTTTGGGTAGCCATTAACCCCTCTGCCGCGCTTTTTAACTTTGCATGGAGCATGGGAGAGGGATTGTACTGATAGGCAAGTGCTGCAGAAGTGAACCATTTTCCCCAAAATTCACCCTGCCAACAGCTGTGTTCATCCCGTACTGTGAATGGTTCAACGAGCCTTTTCACATCTTGTGCCAGGATGCGATTGTTGTAGGAGGCATCAAATTTCCCTCCTACATAGCCATTCACTTCCACGCTGGTTGCCACCGAAAGTTTATCCTTTGCCTTTTGTTGCGGAGCTGATTGTTGTCCGTTGGCGGTCAGGGAGATGCACAGCAGGACGGTGATGGATGCCTGTGGCAGTTCTGTTATAGAGAGTACCCTACATTTCATTATGTTTTTCAGTTTCATGTTTTTCAAAAGTTAAGCGTATTACAATTTTTTATATTGTGTCTCTGAATATCAATATATGGGATCCGGACGGCAGCTTTATGATGCTGTTTCCCTTCTGATCACCCTGTATTCTTTTCATCCTGTTCGGAATGATTTCAGCATTTTCCGCCAGATACAGTGTAGCACTGCTGTTTGCTGGTACAATCACCTCATAGATTATCCGATCATTTTCCCGTTTCCAGCTGGATTTGATCAGCCCATAGGGTGATTTATATTCCGCGTTGAAATGTTGCAGATCTTTCTCAAAGTGGGGGCGTAGGATGATGTGTTTGAAGCCGGGCTGTTCCGC